>Ga0307374_10000013_pt1 | contig 244776 bp, 222 predicted proteins | sample OX3MG_FD_202532 | JGI IMG/M metagenome (GOLD analysis project Ga0307374, IMG submission 202532) | Soil microbial communities from Risofladan, Vaasa, Finland - OX-3 | ecosystem: Environmental > Terrestrial > Soil > Coastal area > Acid sulfate soil | place: Finland: Risofladan, Vaasa...
ATGGCGGAGAGGGAGGGATTCGAACCCCCGATAGCCTTGCGACTATGCCTGATTTCGAGTCAGGTGCATTCAACCGGGCTCTGCCACCTCTCCGGCGGAAAACGGCTCCATTCTTCGGCAATCGCGGCGCCCGGCGCCCCGCAACGGCTTAGCGGAATGGGTTGCGCATTCGCTTGGCCGCATCGCCCGTCTTCGCTGCCCTTTGGCAGCGTCTCAGGCAATCCAGCACCGTAAAATTGCGCTCTTCTAGTGTACCGGGACCGGCTTGGCGTGGCAATGCCGCGCATCGCGCCGCGCGCGCTCCGTCGCTTTCAGAGCAGCGGCCCGCCGCTCGGAGGTGTTACTTTACCACTTGGCGAGTTCAGCACGAAATGAATGCGCTGAACCGTCATTGACGCACCTGGCGGGTGCGCTTTGCGCGGTGCCGCCGGATATCCAGCAAGCGGGAGCGGAAATTTGAGGATGGAGTTTCACATTTCCAGGCAGGCGCGGAATCGCTACAGGTTCGAGGATACACTCTTCACTTACAATGGGAATGTCGTCTTTGCTGACCTCGCCGCCTGCAGGCTCTTTGCCCATCGCATGAACCTGGTCCGCGACGTCGAAAACAATCCCAGTCAGGCCGTGCACGCCGGCGCGCTCTTTGCCATGGGACTCATCGACGAAGCCAGTCACATCCTCATGGCGCGGTACCGCGAGCAGTTTGACCCCGAAGTGATGAACGGAGCGCTCCATTGGTTCGGCGAAAAAGTTGGTGAAGCCGAGCTGGACCGTCTTCTCCTCGCCTTCGTCGAACACTTCCCGGGCCAAAGCGTCATGCGGGGCGACGAATCGCCGCGCAAGTGGCTTGCCGGCGCCACCAACGGCTTCCCGCACCGTGCCGCCGCACTCGAAGAGATGCTGATGCTGTGGACGGCGAATCGCAATCAGGCATTTCAGCCCTTCGACGAGCTCTTTAACGAAACCGAACTGGCGGAAAAGACTGTCTATCGTCAGGTGACGCGCGAACTTCCTGACTACTTCGCCACCCGGCCGCTTGTTCCGCTGGAGGGTGCCAGCAAGGTAAGCCTGCTTGATCTCCTTCGCGCTCCATCAAGTGGCGCGCCGGGCTCGCTCAGTGAGCAACTCGCGCTCATTCGCCGCCTGTGGCGTCCGCTCCTCGGTGACAGCATGGACCGCTTTCTGCTCATCGCCGGCGAAATCCTGCGTGAGGAAGAGCTGGCCATCTGGATGCGCTTCAATACTCCCGCGGCGCAGGCAAGGGAGGCGGCAGAAGCCGCCGCGCGGCGTCGCCGCGAGCACGGTGAGCAGCAATGGCCCTCGATTGCCGGCCATTCCGATGTGCCCGTCTTCGGCGATCCCGCGAACGAATACGAGAAGTTCAGCCCGGACACAGCCTGGATGCCCAACACCGTGCTCATCGCCAAGAGCACCTACGTGTGGCTGGCGCAGCTCAGCCGGCAGCATGGCCGCCACATCGGGCGTCTCGACGAAATCCCCGACGAAGAGCTTGACACCCTTGCCCGCCGCGGCCTCAACACGCTCTGGCTCATCGGCGTGTGGGAGCGCAGCCGCGCCTCGCGCACCATCAAGTTGCTCTGCGGCAACTCTGACGCGGTTGCCTCGGCCTACTCGCTCTTCGACTACCGCATCGCCGACGATCTCGGCGGTGAATCCGCCTACATCAACCTCCGCGACCGCGCCTACGCGCGCGGCATTCGCCTCGCCAGTGACATGGTGCCCAACCACATGGGCATTGACTCGCCATGGGTCGTCGAGCATCCCGAATGGTTCCTCTCGCGCCAAGATTCGCCCTATCCAGCATACTCGTTCAACGGTCCCGACCTCTCCGGCGACGGACGCGTCGAAATCAAAATCGAAGATCACTACTTCGAACAGACCGACGCCGCGGTCGTCTTTCGCCGCCGCGACAAATCCTCCGGCGAAACCCGCTACATCTATCACGGCAACGACGGCACCAGCTTTCCCTGGAATGACACCGCGCAGCTCGACTACCTCAATCCGGCCGTCCGCGAGCAGGTCATCCAGACCATCCTCCACGTGGCGCGGCTCTTTCCCGTCATTCGCTTCGATGCGGCCATGACCCTTGCCATGCGCCACGTCCATCGCCTCTGGTTTCCCGGGCCCGGCAGCAGCGGCGCCATCCCTTCGCGTGCCGAATTTGGCATGAGCCAGGCCGAATTCAATCGCCACATGCCCTTTGAATTCTGGCGCGAAGTCGTCGATCGCGTCGCGGTCGAGGTTCCCGGCACGCTGCTTCTCGCTGAGGCCTTTTGGCTCATGGAAGGCTACTTCGTCCGCACACTCGGCATGCATCGCGTCTACAACAGCGCCTTCATGAACATGCTCCGCGACGAGGAGAACCTGAAGTATCGCTCCGTCCTCAAGAACACCCTCGAGTTTGACCCAGACATCATGAAGCGCTATGTCAACTTCATGAGCAATCCTGACGAGCGCACCGCCATTGACCAGTTCGGCAAGGGAGACAAGTACTTCGGCGTTGCCGTGCTCATGGCCACGCTTCCCGGGCTGCCCATGTTCGGCCACGGCCAGATTGAAGGCTTCACTGAGAAGTACGGCATGGAATACCAACGCCCGCGCTACGACGAGAACCCTGACTTCTGGCTCGTCGAGCGCCATGAGCGCGAGGTCACCCCGCTGCTCAAGCGCCGCTGGCTCTTCGCCGAAAGCAGCAACTTCCTCCTCTATGACTTCTATGAGCCCTCGGGATCGGTCGACGAAAACATTTTCGCCTACTCAAACCGCAACGGCACTCAGGCCGCGCTGGTCGTTTACAACAACCGCTACGGGTCCTCGCACGGCACCATCGATTTCTCCGCCGCTTACGCGGATAAGGGAAGCGCGCAGTTGCGCCGTCTGCGCCTCGCGGAAGGCCTCGGAGTGGGCTGGGATCGCAGCGCGATTCTCGCCTTCCGCGACTCTCTCACCGGTCTCGAATATCTTCGCCGTGCTTCCGATCTCGCCGAGCGCGGACTCACGCTGAGCCTGCACGCCTACGAGTGCCACGTCTTCCTCGACTGGCGGCCGCTCCACTCCACAGCCGAGCAGCCATGGGATAGTCTGTGCGATTCGCTCGACGGCCGCGGCGTCACACGCCTCGACGATGCGCTCATCGACCTCGCCCTCCAGCCCGCGCATCAGCAGTTGCGCAGCCTCCTAGACCCTGATCTCGTCCGCCTGATGGCTGACTTTGCCGAAGCTCCGCGCGGGGTCGCGGCCGGGGAACGCAAATCCATCCATGACCGCGACGCATTCGTTGAACGCGCCTGGATGCGCTGCCAATCGTTTCTGCGTGAAGCGCACGCCGCTTATCCGCAGCGCCTCCCGCACCACCTGCGCGAGAGCTTCAGGCCCATCGATCCCAGCCATCTCCGTGCCGCGTTCCATGACCGCCTGCGCGTCGTCCTGCGGCTCCCTCTCGCGGAAATGCTCTTCTCCGCGCCGTGGACTTCCGCCGCCCGCCGCGTCCTGCCCAGCCCCAGTCCGCAGCTCACCGCCACCGCCATGTGGGGGCCGGTTCTCGCCTGGTGCGCGCTCCAGCTTCTCGCCGAGTCCGTCGATCCCGCCGATCCCCATCGCGCCGCGCTCGATCTCTTCGACCGCCTTCGACTGCGTGAGCCCCTCGCCCACGTTTTCCAGGCTCTCGGCTTTCAGGGCGAGGCGGGATGGCGCGCCGCCGCGCGCATCAAGGTTCTGCTCCTCGCCGAGGCTGGTCTCGGCGAGGAGGAACAGCGCAGGTCCCAGCCGGGTCCCCAGTCGGTACCCTCGCACAAAGCTGCGGAGAAGATCCAAACTCCCGCCGCAAAAATGCCGAAACCGCTGCCTGTGCGCCTGGTTCCGGCCCCCGGCCTCTGGTCCGATCCTGACGTGCGTTGGCTCGCCGGCGTGCACAGTGCTGAAGGCGTCGAGTACCTGGTGCGCGAGCCCTATGAGGAACTGTTGTGGTGGCTTCTCCTTCCATCGCTGCTCCGCCTGGCCGGTTCCGCCACGCCCTCTGCGGCCGAAATCAGTGCGCTGGGCCGAAGCGTGGAGAACGCGCTTGCCGCGGCGGAGTCGGCCAGCTTCCGTGTCGATGCCCTTCTCGCTCCTTCCGTCCCAATGAAGACTGAAAAGGGCCAATCGGCTACGGATGCGTCCTCCAAGGTTTTGCCGGGCAAGCTCGCCGCAACCAAGGCCGACTCCGCCAATACAACCCCGACCCGTTCAACCCCGAGCAGGACCACCTCAACCAAGACCACTCCAAGCAGGACGACCACGAACAGGACCACCAAGAACGAGACCACCACCAGCAAGACTGGCGCGAGCAAGGACGGCGCGAAGGACGGCTCTGGGCCGACCGGCGCGGAAGGGTAGGGAAGGACCATCCGGCAAGCCGGTCGTGCCGGCATCGCGGTCGCGCCGCCCTCATCGGTTCGCCAGGGGGAACGAAAGAGGTACTCCTGTCATGGCCGGAGCGTGATCCGAATCACATCCATCCGTTTGGTTGCGGGTATAGTAAGCATCAATGGGGACGCTGCGGCTCCGTGAATTCTCGCTCGGGCGTCTTTTGTTGCGGCACTTCGTGCGGAGTTTCGGGGTTCAGTTGACGGCGCAGGTTGAATGTCATCTTGCCGAGTGCAAGGGAAACAGGTTCCACAACGTCGCGCGCAGCGTGACCGCATGGAAATGTGCAGTCGGCGTGCAGCCTTTGCCTGCCCAACGCCATCCCTCAATCAGGAGCATTTGCTCCGCAGGACGCGCCGGCCGATCAATGCTGGTGCGCGCACGCATGAATTTCTGGATCCGCCGGCCTCTGGCATGCGGCTCCGCTAAGGTGGAATTGTGAAGGGTGTCTTTGTGATTGGAGCCGGCCCTGCCGGCATCTTCGCGGCCAAGAAGATTGCACTGGCCGGTTACGACGTTTTTCTGTTCAATCGCGACATCAAGCCCGGCGGCCTCGCCGAATACGGCATCTATCCGGTCAAGGACAAGATGAAGTTCGGCTTGCGCAAACAGTTCGCTCAGGTCCTCGCGCTGCCCAACGTGCACTACTTCGGCCACGTCCAGGTCGGCCGCGACTACGATCTCGGCCTCGACGCGCTCAGCGCTTTTCGGCCCGCGGCAGTCGTCTTTGCCTGCGGCGCGCAGGGCACCCGCCGCCTCGGCCTGCCCGGCGAGGACGCAAAAGGCGTCTACGCCGCCAAGGATTTCGTCTACCAGTACAATCGCCTTCCGCCCTACGCCTCCATGGACTTTTCCACCGGCAAACGCATTGCCGTCATCGGCATGGGCAACGTGGCCATCGACATTGCCCGCTGGCTGCTTGAAGACGACCCCTCACGCACCACCGAGCAGGTGCTTATTGTCGCCCGTCGCGGACCCCTTGAGATCAAATTCGACGAGAAAGAAATCGGCTACGTTGACCGCCACATTTCCCGCGAGGATCTGGCCGCTGAACTCGAGCGCGTCCGCGAGCGCTGCGAACGATGCAAGCAGGACGTTTCACCGCAGACCATCTTCGCCGGCCATTTCAAGCATCTCGTCGAAGAAGACTTCACCACCATCGATCCGCGTCTCTGCTTCCGCTTTCTTTCCTCGCCCACGGCCATCCTGCCGGATGAGAATGGCCGCATCGCCAAGCTGGAAGTGGCCGAAAACGACCTTGTGCTCAAGCCTGACGGCAACACCTCCTCCGTGAAGACCAGTGCTCGAACGCTTCTGGACGTCGACACGCTCATCTTTGCCATCGGCGACGAACACGACAAGGGCATCGGCCTGCCCATGGGGCCCGCCGGCTATGCCACGCAGACCGATGCGGAACATCCTGACCAGCCTCAATACGCCGTCTTTGACCCGCAGGCTGGACGCGTTCTTCCCGGCAGCTATGTAGTCGGCTGGGCGCGCCGCGCCAGCACCGGCCTGGTCGGCGTCGCGCGCCACGATGGAGAAGTCGGCGCGGCCGAGACTCTCGAATACCTCAAATTCGCGCCCGACTCCGTCACGCTCTCCGAGCGCGAAATTCTCGCGCGTCTGCGCGCCAAGGGGCTGCGGCCGGTCACCAAGTCGGATCTCGCACTTCTGGCCGAAGTCGAGAAGCGCGTCGCAAGCGAGCGCCAGTTGACGTCGTTCAAGTTCAGCGATAACGATTCGATGTACAAAGCGATTCGCGATGAAGGGGAGCAGGTGCCGGCCCAGCAGGGCGCGGAGTACAAGTCTGTTCCCGCCAGTTGACCAAGTCTGTTCCGCACAAGACATCGCCGCCTTTTATCGGTATGATTGAGCCCTTCTGAAAGAGTCCAGGCTGGCATCAGGCAATCTCGCCTGCCTGGAGATCCCGCTCAAAAGGGTGAAAGTATGCCGACTTCCTACGATCTGGTCATTGCGGGGGGCGGCCTGGGCGGCGCCACCCTCGCCAAAAGCATGGCAGAGCGCGGCGCAAACGTCCTGGTCATCGAGCGCGAGCGCGAGTTCAAGGATCGCGTTCGCGGCGAATGCATGTTTCCCTGGGGCTATGCGGAAGCCCACTCCCTGGGCGTTGCCGCATCCCTGGCCGAGGCCGGCGCGCACGAAATCCCTTGGGTGGACTTCTACGTCGCTACGGACCGCATCGATCGTCGCGACGTCGTTCCCACCACACCGCAGCGACTGCCTTGCCTGGCCTGCTATCACCCCGCCATGCAGGAGTCGCTGTTGAGAGCGGCTGCGGCTGCGGGAGCCACTGTGCGCCGTGGCGCGACCGTTCGCGAGGCGCATGCGGGTGCAGCCCGTGCGCTTGTGGTGGAGGAAGATGGCCGCGTGGAGACCATCCCAGCGCGGCTGGTGGTGGGGGCGGAGGGCCGCGCTTCGGCGGTACGCTCTTCGGCGCATTTCACGGTGCTGCGGGACCCCGAGGATCCGATGATCGCCGGTGTCCTGCTTGAAAAAGTTCCCTCGCCCGAAGACACATTGGAAGTCATTTACAACTTTGCGCTGGGCCAGGTTGTCATCGTCATTCCACAAGGGGGCGGACGCGTGCGCATGTATGTCTGCTACCACGACAGAACGCAGCCGCGGTTTCAAGGCGCTGCCGATCTCGCAAGGTTCGCTGAGAGCGGCAAAAAGACAGGAGCGAACCCTTCCTATTTCAGCGATTCCCGGCAAGTCGGCCCGCTGGCTACGTTCAGCTGCGCGCAAAGCTGGGTTCAGCACCCTTACCGCGACGGGGTGGTCTTGCTGGGCGACACAGCCACGTCGAGCGATCCCGTCCAGGGCCAGGGTCTTTCCCTCACCCTGCGCGACGCCCGCGTGCTGCGCGATTGCCTGCTCAACTCAAACGACTGGGACGCGGCCGCCGACGCCTACGCGGCTGAACACGATGCTTACGCCGGGCGGCTGCACATGTTCAACCAGTGGCTCAGCGAGATGTATCTGGCCATGGGTCCAGAGGCGGACGCGCGCCGCGCCAGGGCCATGGCGCTGATTGCGGAAGACCCCAGTCGCCAGCCCGACTCGATCTTCAGCGGACCCGATTTCCCTGCGGATGAGGCGACACGCAAGCGATTCTTCGGCGAAGCCTGAAACCGCACTCGTTCATTGAAAGCGCCATCGCGCCGGCATCTTCCAGATGTTCGCTTTAAGAGGCTCAGAAGCAAAATCTGGACTGCAAGGGCAGTTGACAAACTAAACTGAACCGTTCAGTATGGAAACCGATGGAGGCCGCACCTTGATTCGTGTGCAGAACCTTACCAAAACCTTCGGGTCCTTTACTGCCGTCGATGACGTTTCGTTCGACGTGGCCGAAGGCGAAATCTTTGCCTTTCTTGGCCCCAACGGCGCTGGCAAAACCACCACCATCAGGATGCTCACCACGCTGCTGCGCCCCACCAGCGGCGCCATCGAGCTCGACGGCCTCAACCCCACGACGCATCAGAATGAGGCGCGCCGCCGCTTCGGCATTGTCTTCCAGGATCCCAGCCTCGACGGCGACCTGACGGCCTGGGAAAACATGGAAGTCCACGGCGTGCTTTATCATGTTCCGCACAAGCTGCGCCGCCAGCGCGCAGAAGACCTGCTCAAACTCTTCGAGCTCTGGGAGCGCCGCGGCGACCAGGTGAAGAAGTTCTCCGGCGGCATGAAGCGCCGTCTCGAAATCGCCCGCGGCTTTCTGCACACGCCGCGCATTCTCTTCCTCGACGAGCCCACGCTCGGCCTTGACCCACAGAGCCGCAACCAGCTTTGGACGCATGTGAAGAAAGTGAATGAAGCCGAGCGCGTCACCGTCTTCCTCACCACGCATTACATGGAGGAGGCTGATCGCGTGGCACATCGCGTCGGCGTCATCGACCACGGCAAGCTGGTGACGCAGGGCACGCCCCAGGCCATCAAGGAACAGACCGGCGCAGCGAGCCTCGAGGATGCCTTTCTGGCCCTCACCGGATCCACCATCCGCGACGAAAGCGCCACCGCCGCGGACAAGATGCGACAGATGGCGCGCATGTGGCAAGGAGGAAAACGATGAGTGCCGTGTATATCCTTTGGCTGCGCGAGCTCAAGCGTTACACGCGCTCCCGCGCGCAAATCGTGGCTTCGCTCGGTCAGCCTGTGCTTTACCTGCTTGCGCTTGGCTTCGGCTTCGGGCCGGTCTTTCAGCAGGCAGGGCGGGGAAGTTACTTCCAGTTCGTCGCGCCCGGCGTCATGAGCATGACCGTGCTCTTTGCCTCCGTCTTCTCCGGCATCGGCATCCTTTGGGATCGCCAGTTCGGCTTCCTCAAGGAAACGCTCGTCGCCCCCGTTCCGCGCCTGCAAATCATGATCGGCCGCACCCTCGGCGGGGCCACAGTGGCCGTTATTCAGGGGCTGCTCGTCGTCGTGGTCTGCTTCATCGCGGGCTTTCGACCGGCAAGCTGGGCTACGGCGCCGCTTGCGCTCATCTTCATGCTGGCCATTGCCGTCGTCTTCGCGGCCCTGGGCGTGGCCATCGGCTCCAGCCTCCAGGACATGCAGGGCTTCCAGCTCATCATGAATTTCCTGGTCATGCCCATCTTCTTCCTCTCTGGCGCGCTCTTCCCGCTCGAGGGCCTGCCCAAAGTCCTTGCCTGGGTCACGCGCGCGGATCCGCTCACCTATGGCATTGACGGCATGCGCGCCGTGCTGCTGCACCACGCAGTTTTCGGCGGACGCTTTGACCTCATGGTCCTCGCCGTGGTCGGCGCGATTCTGCTTGTCCTCGGCGCGCACCGCTTCTCGCGGATTGAGATCTGACCATGCCTCGTTCGCGCAGCCATCAGGCACACGACAAGGTTCTCCACGCCGCGATCGAGCTCTTCGGCGAGCGTGGTATTGAGGCCGCCAGCATGGACGCCATCGCGCGTGCCTCCGGTGTGAGCAAGGCCACCATTTACAACCACTGGGCCGACAAGGAAGCTCTCCTCATGGAGGTCATGAACTTCGTCCACGGCCTCGACCGCGAGCCCGAGATCATCGATACCGGCGATCTGCACGCCGACCTTGTCACCGTTCTCTCCGGCCGGCCGCCGAGCCATCTTGACGCGCCGCGCAATCGCATCACGCCTTCGCTCATCGCTTACTCCGCCTTCCATCCCGAATTCGGCCGAGCATGGCGTCAGCAAGTCACCGAACCCTCCCGTCAGGCCATTCGCCGCATCCTCCGGCGCGCCATCCGTCGCGGCCAGCTTCCGCGCAACCTCCCGCTCGACACGGCAATCGCCGTCCTTCTCGGCCCCATGCTTTACGTGCACATTTTCTACAAAGAGAACCCGCGCAGGAAGCCTGAAATCGGCCCGGAGGTTGCCGGCGCCTTCTGCCGCGCCTATCAGATTCCCGCCACGCGCACGCCCACCAGGCGATGATCCATCTCTTCCGCTTCATTCATCGAGTCCACGGATTTGTCCGAATCGCCCCGGACCCGTAGAATCACCTGTGGGCAGTGGGCACGGACCGGATTTCCCGATCCCTCGCCGCTGCCCGTTCAGGTACTGATGAGCGAACACACGAAAGCCACTTCGGCCGAACCCGAGGATATCTCGCCTGCTTGGGAGAGAATCCAAAGGGCGCGTCATCCTCAGCGGCCTTACCCCATGGACTTCATCGAGAGAATCTTCACCGATTTCAGCGAGATTCACGGGGACCGCGCCTTCGGCGACGACGAAGCGGTCGCGTGCGGCATGGCGCGGCTCGCCGGCGAAGAGGTCCTCGTCATCGGCAACCGCAAGGGCGGCAGCACCAAGGAGCGTGTCCGCCGCAACTTCGGCATGCCCCATCCCGAGGGCTACCGCAAGGCCCTCCGCTGCATGAAGATTGCCGAGAAATTCGGCCGTCCCGTCATCAGCCTCATTGATCTGCCCGGCGCCTATCCCGGCTTTGGCGCAGAGGAGCGCGGCCAGGCCGAAGCTATCGCGCGCAACATTCGCGAAATGTCACGCCTGCGCGTGCCCACCATTTCCGTCATCAGCGGCGAAGGCGGTTCCGGCGGAGCGCTCGCACTCGCTGTCAGCGATCGCGTGCTCATCCTTGAAAATGCGCTTTACTTCGTCATCACGCCTGAGTCCTGCGCGGCCATCATGTGGAAAGATGCGGCGCACAAGCAGCTCGCCGCTGAAGCCATGCGCATCTCCGCGCCGGAGGTTGCCGCGCTCGGCTGCGTGGATGAAATCTTGCAGGAGCCCGGAGACGGCGCACACACCGACCATGAAGCCGGCGCCGGCCTGCTCGGCGTTGCCCTGCAGCGCCATCTTGCGGAACTCAAGGCCGTGCCCATCGACGCGCTCGTCGCCGCACGCCAGGAAAAATTCCGCAAGATCGCCCAATGCTACACGGAAGGATAGCCCCGTTGGCCGTTCGGCTCCTCTGCACCGTTTGCGCACGCTCGCTCCGCGGCGCCTGGCGCGCGTTTGAGTCCCGGGCCTCGCGCTCCAGCGCAGGAGTTCTCGCATGAGCGACCGCTCCATTCTCGGCGGCCGCCTGCACGCCTGCTTCGCATTCCTCACCGCGGTTGTCTACTTCTTTGCTGCGCGCTCGGTCGCCCGCCACAGCGCCGCCGGCCTGGTCAACAGCAACTGGTTTCCGCTTGTCGCCCAGGCCATGCTCGTCTTTCTGCTTCTCTTTGGCTTCGCGGGCTTCGGCATTCTGTTTGATCGCCAGAAGAACCCTATCGGCGAACAGGGCCTTGCCTTGCGCCAGGGCTGGCCGCGCGAGGCCGGGCTCGGCGTCGCAGTCGGCTGGGGCCTGGCCCTCGTCTGCGCGCTCATCCTCGCGCTGCTGGGCGGCATCGCCATCGTGCTAAACCCACAGCCAACCGCCTGGGGATGGCTCCTCGCCGATGCGGCCTTCTTCACCCTCGCCGCACTGGCTGAGGAAATGGCCTTCCGCGGTTACGCCTTCCAGCGCTTCGTCCACGCCGCCGGCCCGCTCGGCGCGGCCCTCGGCTTCGCCGTCCTCTACGCAGCCTTGGAGGCCTTTCGCCCCGGCTCCTGCCGCGCCAGCGTCGCCGTTTCCGTCGTCTTCAGCCTGCTTCTTTCCCTCGCTTACCTCCGCACCCGCGCACTCTGGGTCAGTTGGGGCATCAACTTCGGCTGGAAGGCCAGCCGGGCGCTCCTCTTTGGTCTGCTCATTAGCGGCGTCAGCAGCCATTCCTCGGTCATTGAGGGCGATCCCATGGGCCCTTTCTGGCTCACTGGCGGCGGTTACGGTCTTGACGCCTCCTGGCTCGCCTTCGCACTGCTTCTCCTCGCCATCCCTGTTGTCTACCGCCTTACCCGCGACCTCGATTTCAAGTACAACGCGCCCACCATCGTCCCCGCGGGCATTCCCGTCGATCTCGACGCAGCCGCCAGCCGCCAGCACGAGCAGGCGATGCGGCCAGAGACTCCCTCTCCCCCGCCGCTTGTCCAAATCGCCCCGGCCGCTCGGGCCGCCGTCTCGGCCACCCCCGGCAAACCCGCCTCCGGAACCTCCAACCCGGGCCAATCCGCCTAAAGTCCGCCATTTCCAGCCCAAACCTCTTCGCCCCGCCGAACACGTTTTTATCCCCTTCTGCGCTTTCCTCTTGAATGAATTCCCCGTTTGCGCAATCCTAGTAGCACTCATGGGAGGCTCCCATGTTCCGGCCCGCTTCAGCCCGTCTCCTCTCCGCCCTTGTCGCCGCTCTCGGCCCCTGTCCCGCGCATCGGCAGCTGCTTTTCTCGGCATCACTCGCGCTGCTCGTGCTGTCTACCGTTCCGTCCGCGCCGGCACAGGTCATCACCGTCGATAACAACGGCAACATCGTCTCCAGCAACGCCAACTCTGACGCCTACATCGACCGCCGCTTTCGTCAGGTCGAGCCCACCAAGGTCGATCTGCCCAAAGAGCAGATGGACTCCCGCACGCGGCTTGCGCTCATTCGCGTCCTTCAGGCCCAGCAGGGCTTTGCCATGCGGCCCATTCCCCGCGGCCACCACGGCCTCATTCTTGAGGCCAATGGCAAACTCGACCCCGCCGGCGAGAAGTATCTGAGCATGGTCACTTCCGATGGCATCTGTGCCAAGCCCGGTGACCGCATCGTCGTCACGGACGTGAAAATCGAGCACTCCCGCATCGTTCTCCTTCTCAACGGCGGACCGGACTTCAAGCATCGCTTCCTGCGCCACCTTGAAATCGGCGGAGGTTCCATGATGACTCCCGTGGTCCAGGATGCTGAACAGAATCCCCAGGGCGCGCGCGTCACTCTCGCTTTCCGCGGCGCCGTTCCTGCCCTGAACGGTGATCAGGTCGAGCGGCTCTTTGCGCCGCTCATCTCCTTCGGCGTCAAAACGCCCGTTCAGGCCTTCACGGATACCCTTCCTCCTACCCTCAAGAAGGCCATTCTGGACCACACGGTCCTCGTCGGCATGTCCACGGACATGGTCATCTTCGCCATGGGACGGCCCGAGCAGAAATACCACGAGATGGATGGCCAGATGCCCGTCGACATCTGGGTCTACGGCAAGCCGCCGCAAACCGTCGATTTCGTTCACATCAACGGCAACCGCGTCATTCGCGTTGAGATTGCCCGCGTCGGCCAGCCACTCGAGGTCTATGACAAGGATGTCGTGGAAGGCATGATGCGGACCGACGGCAAGCCCGTCCTCAACCCTGAGACAAACGTCCACACCGTCCAGCTCGGCGACGCCCAGCGCAATCCCAACACCCAGGCCCCCGCGCCGCCGCCCACGCTTCGGGACCCCGGCGAAACCCTCCCCACGGACGATCCCAACGCCCAGCGCGTCGGCGTCATGCGCCCTGTCCGCTTCCCGCAGCAAAAGCCGGACGATGACGACGCCGCAGCCGCCGCGCGCGCTCCGCAGCCAACCTCCACCGCTCCGGCGAACTCTTCCACCACGCCCGCCGCTTCTGGACCGCAGCCGTCCGCCAACTCCTCCGCAACGCCTTCCACGCCGCCGGCCCCCACTCCCAACACGCAGCCTCAGCAATTCCTCCCCGATGTTGTAAACTGACCACAGCGAGTCCCGCCTATTTCCGCCCTTGTGGGCGGCACGAATCAGGCACCAGAACAGGGCAGAGGACCGCGACGTTGAAGCCGTGCCCCATTCTCGGCGCATGCGAGCAGAGACACCCCCAAAGGAGAACCAGCAACATACATGGCCAAGATTGCCAAAACCGCCGACCGCAAGAAAGTGATGGACACGACGAAGTCCACGGACTGCCCCAAGTGCAGCAAGCCCACGCGCATCGTCAAGCGCGTCAAGGACCGCGAGCGCGGAGTTCCTGGAGGAGTTTATATCTCCTGCTCTGTCTGCGATTTCTACGAGAAACTTTAAGAAACGCTTGAAGTTTTAGATAGTGAAAAGCCCGGCCTCGCTCCGGGCTTCGCGATTGCGCCGCTTTCGCGGCCAGCCTGATTCCTGAGTCACTCTGTCGCGAAGCCCATGTACTCAAGCCGACACGACCAACCCGGGGTCCCCAACGACAGGTCATCGTCGTTGGGGTGGGATCCCCAGTTAGTGACGACCTCGATGAAGATCCAAAAGGTCACCCAGCTCAGGAATTACCGGAGCGCCTCGCCCATCTCCCGCAGAATCGCCTCGGCGGCTTCGGCCGGATGCGCCGCCTGGGTAATCGGCCGGCCCACCACCAGGTAGCTCGCGCCCCGCCGAAGCGCCTCCGCCGGGGTGGCCACGCGCTTCTGGTCCCCGGTCGCCGCTCCCGCGGGCCGAATCCCCGGAGTCACCAGCACGCCCTCCGGCCCGCTCAGCTCTCGCAGCGCGCTCACCTCGTTCGGCGAGCACACAAACCCCCGGATCCCCGCCTCGGTTCCCATCCGCGCCAGCAACTCCACTTCCGCGGCGGGTGTGCGGTCCAGCCCCACGGCTGCCATCTGTGCCGGGTCCATGCTCGTCAGCACCGTCACCGCCAGCAGCTCCGGCCCATCCTCCAGGGACTCGGCAGCTTCGCGCGCCGCACCCAGCATCGCCGGCCCGCCCAACGCGTGCACCGTCAGCATCCGCGCGCCCATCCCTCCGGCCGAGCGCACGGCTCCCGCCACCGTATTCGGAATGTCGTGCAGTTTCAGGTCAAGAAAAACCGAGTGCCCCCGCGCCACCAGCGGCTCCAGCACCGTCGGCCCCGCCGCCACAAACAGTTCCAGCCCCACCTTGAACCACCGGCAGGTCTGCTCCAGTTGATTCACCAGGTCCAGCGCAGCCGGGGCATCGGGCACGTCCAGCGCCACAATCAGCCGTTCGCGCGCCAGTTCCAGCGGGTCCTGCGCGGTCTGCCGGTTCGCACCAAAGACGGGGTTCAGTCGGTCGGGAATGGGCATACCTTCATGCTACTTCAGGTTCGCCCCTGGGCCGGCGCGAAGCGCGCGCGGCGGTCAGGCCTGGGCCGCAGTCCGCATGCCCGCCATTTCGTTCGCCAGCGCCTGGTCCTCTGCCGGCAAAAAGCGGCAAAGATACGCAATCGGATCGCCCGACGAGGCCATCTGCCGCAGGTGATACTTCCACACATCCGGCTTCACCGTCCGCCGCGTGAAGGGCTTGCGCGTCACCTGCACCACTTCGCCACGGCTGTTCACCCGCGGATAGGTCACCGCCGGAACGCTGAAGCTGATCACCGCCCCAGTCCGCCAGAAGCACTGCGCAAACTCCTCTGAAAACAGCAGCGCATAGTAGCGTCCTTCGCTCGCCAGCACCGTCAGAGCCTGCTCGGCGCCCGGCCACACCGGCCGAATCTGCCTTTGGAACCAATGCCGGAACTCGAATCCGTTAAACTGGGCTTGGTTAAGGAGAAACCTCAGCAGTTCCACTCGACTCATGGCATCCACCCGTTTCTGTTTTGCGGACCGTTTTTCCTTCTGCATCGCCAACCGTGATCCCGTCGCTCAGGAGAACGTTTTTCGTGCCCTCTATTGTGGATAACGTCAATTGCCCGGCGCTTTCCTTTTCACCCCGCTCAATTTCTCGCCGGGCTCTTTTCGTCCGTCACGCCGCCGGAACCCTGCGCGTCTCATATTTGGCCGCTTTTTCGCCGGAGGCTCGGAGTTGAGGTTGCAGATCCACCACCGCTTCCGCGTCTCTTCGTGTCTCGCTCTGGCCGCCCTCTGCGTCCTCGCTCTGCCGGCCCGCGCCCGCGCGCAGCAATCCGCCCAGGAACCTGCCCCGCAACACGCGCAGGAGCGCACCAATCCCATCAACCTCGAGCCCCTCGTCCGCGAGGCCTACCAGCACTTCTACAATCTCGATTTCCCCGGCGCCGTCGAGCGCTTTCAGCAGGTCCGCAAGCAGCACCCCGGCGACCCGCAGGCCACTGCGCTGCTGCTCAACGCCGCCGTCTTTCAGGAACTCTACGAGAAGGACCTCCTCGACACCACCTTCTACGCCAATGACGGCTTCCTCTCCGGCCGCCACGCCACTGAGGAGGATCCCGCCGCCCGCCAGCGCATCTTCTCCCTCGCCGACCAGGCCGTCAGCGAGGCCGACGCACGCCTCAGCAAGAATCCCAATGACGTGGATGCGCTTTATGCCCGCGGCTGGGCCCGCAGCCTCAAAAGCGCCTATATCGCCATGGTAGAACGCGGATTCTCGGGCGCTTTCCGCCTGGCCACCAAGGCCCGCGATGACGAGCAGCGCGTCCTCTCGCTCGATCCCAATTACACGGACGCCAAGCTCGTTGTCGGCGTTTACCAATACGTCGTCGGCGCGCTCCCGTGGCCCTTCAAGCTCCTCATCGGCTTCGTCGGCATCAGCGGCTCCAAAAGCCAGGGCATGGCCCTGCTGCGGGACGACGCGGAGCACGGCATCACCACACGCCTTGAAGCCCGTACCGTCATCGCGCTCTTCCTGCGCCGGGAAGGGAAGTACAAGCAGGCCATCCAGGTCGTCCGCGGTCTTGAGGCCGAATATCCCCACGACTACCTCTTCGCCCTTGAGGAGGCCAATCTCCGCAAGGATGACGGCGAGGGCATACGCGCCGTCGACGCCTACCGCAAGGTCCTCGCCGACGCCGCCAGGCCCGGCTATTTCGCCGATGCGCGGCTTGAACTCGCCGACTACGGGCTCGGCGAGGCCCTCCGCGGCCAGCGCCACGATAAAGAAGCCGCCGAAGCCTACGAGCACGCCGGATGGACGCGCGGCGCGGGCGCGGAACTCCGTGTCCGCACCATGCTCGCCGCCGCCCAGTGCCGCGACCTCGCCGGCCAGCGCAAGCTCGCCCTCCGCGACTATCAGGAGGCCATCGACGCGGGCCCCAACAGCTCCCGTGCCGATACGGCCCGCAAGTACCTCCGCTCGCCCTACCGCGGGAACTGACCCTCCCTCCCTCCGGCCCTCGCGCCCATCCTCCCGCCCATCCAGCCGGGAACTCCAACGCCCGCCGTTGCGTATATTGGAGTGAAGACCTGTGGACGAAAACGGGAGGGAACAATGGCCTTCTATTGTCATCGCTGCGGAACCGCATTGCCGTCTGGGGCGCGCTTCTGCTCCAACTGCGGCACCACAGTAGCCGGGGTCACCCCGGCGCCCGGCCGGCCTCTGGTTCGCCCCATCGTCGGCCGTCAGATTGCCGGCGTCTGCATCGGCGTCTCCCAGGCCAATGGCTGGGATGTCACCATCGTACGCATCCTCACCGTCGTCGGCTTCTTCTTCTCCGGCGGGCTGGTCGGCGTCGCCTATCTCGCCGGCTGGATCGGCATTCCAGAGGAGCCCATCGCCGCTCCGGGGGCGTATCCTCCCCATGTATGAGTGAAACCTTCGTCTCCGTCGGCGCAACCCTCAGCTTCCACGATTCCGGCTCCGGCCTTCCCATTCTCTTTCTCCATCCCACGCCACTCGACCACCGCTACTGGCTTCCGCTCATCGATCTGCTTCCGGGCATCCGCGCCATCGCACCGGACCTGCGCGGCCACGGCGCTTCCCAGCTCGGCGTCACCCTTCCAGTCGGCGAATTTTCCCTGGTCCCGAACGCACCTGTCCTCACCATGGCACGGCTCGCCGAGGACACCCTCGCGCTGATGGACCACCTCGGCCTTCAGAGTGCCGTCTTTGCCGGCTGCTCCATCGGCGGCTACATGCTCATGGAGCTCTGGCGGCAGGCCCCCGAGCGCATCCGCGGCCTGGCCATCGTCTGCTCCAAGCCCCAGCCTGACGCCGATGCCAACCGCCAGAAGCGCGCCACAACCATCGCCCAGGCCCGCTCCGGCGCACTCGCCGCAATCTACGACGGCAATGCGCAAACCCTCATCGGCGCAACAGCCCGCGCCCGCACTCCGCACATCGTGCCCGAACTCCGCTCCGAGATGACCCTCACCGCCGAAGCCCTCGTCGCCGTGCAGGCCGGCCTCGCCACGCGGCCCGACTCGATCCCCACCGTGGCCACCATCACCGTCCCTGTCCTCGCCATCGCCGGCGGAGAAGACCCCGTAATCACGCCCGCTGAGATGGCCGTCTTCCACTCCGCGCCCGGCGGCTGCCACTTCCACCTGCTCCCCGACGCCGGCCACTTGGCAGCCTACGAGCAGCCCGCCGCCGTCGCCGCGTTCTTCGCGCCCTGGTTGCAACAGTTCCAATCCTGATTTCCATGCGCTCCGGCTTGCACCCTCTCATCCTTCCCACCCAAATGCGATAGGCTCAATGCAAGCACCTTGCCCCGCCGGACGCTGAACGTGACCACCCCACCCATCTCTTCTTCGCGCCCCTTCGCCGTTCCCGCGCCCGGCCGCGCGCTCTCCTGCGGAAGGCTCTCGCTGGAAACCCTCGCGCGCCGCTTCGGCACGCCGCTCTACGTCTACTCCGGGGATCACATCGCCGAACGCCTCCGCCTCTTCCAGCAGGCCTTCGCCGCGCGCGATCATCTGGTCTGCTACGCCGTCAAGGCCAACTCTTCGCTCGCCATTCTTCGCTTGCTCCACGGCCTCGGCGCGGGTTTTGACATCGTCTCCGGCGGCGAACTCGAGCGCGTCCTGGCCGCCGCGCCGAATGCAGCAGGCCGCATCGTCTTTTCCGGCGTCGGCAAGACCTCCGCCGAAATCGACCGTGCTCTTGCCGCCGGCATTCTCGAGTTCAACGTCGAAAGTGAGGCCGAGCTCGATCTTCTTGCCGCCCGCGCCCGCACGCTCCGCATTCCTGCGCAAATCGCACTGCGGGTGAATCCCGACGTTTTCGCCGAGACCCATCCCTACATCTCCACCGGCCTGCGTGAGCACAAGTTCGGCATTGACATGCGCCGCGCCCTCGGCCTCTACAAGCGCGCTGCCGCCCATCGCTGGCTGCAGCCGCACGGCGTCAGCGTCCACATCGGCTCGCAGATTCGCTCCGTCGAGCCCTTCGCCGCCGCGGTGGAGCGCGTCATGCGTCTCGTCCGCCGGCTCGCCGCCGAAGGCATTCCCATCCGCTCCATTGACGCCGGCGGTGGCCTCGGCATCGACTATCACGGCGGTCCCTTCGATCCCGCCGCCAAAGTCGCCGATTATGCCGCGGCCCTCGAACGCGCGCTCGGCGGTTTCGACGGCCGCCTTCTTCTTGAACCCGGCCGCTTTCTCGTCGCGCAGGCCGGTGCGCTTCTCACCCGCGTTCTTCTGGTCAAGCGCAACGGCAAAAAAACCTTCGTCGTCACCGACGCAGCCATGAACGACCTCATTCGCCCCGCGCTCTACCAGGCCCATCATGAGATCGTTCCCGTGCGCCCGCGCCGCGGCCGCGCCCATCTCGTCGATATCGTCGGCCCCGTCTGCGAATCCGGCGATTTTTTCGCCCGCGACCGCGCTCTTTCGCCCGTCCGCTCCGGCGATCTGCTCGCGCTTCTCGATGCCGGTGCCTACGGCATGGTCCAGGCCTCGAATTACAACTCGCGGCCGCGCCCCGCTGAAGTCCTTATCGAGTCCGGCAAGGCCCGGCTCGTCCGCCGCCGCGAAACCCTCGCCGATCTTCTCGCGCCCGAGCAGTCTCTCGACGGGAACTGAAACGATTCTCGACGGAGCGTTCCTGCTTCCGCGCCATTCCCGCCCACAGCGCCGGCCTGTTAAGGTGTTGCGCGGAGGATTTTCCCATGCGCATTCGTTCGCTTGTTGCATCCGCCCTGGCTCTCGCCGTGGGCGTCGCGGTCGCGTCTGCCGCGCACGCTGATCCGCTCACGGTCAAGACCTCGCTCGGCAAAGTGCACGGCAAGACCATTAATGACGCCAAAGTTCGCGCCTACCTCGGCATTCCTTACGCCGCCCCGCCGGTCGGCGATCTCCGCTGGCGTCCGCCCCAACCCGCCAAGAAATGGAAGGGCGTCCGCGACGCCACAAACTTCGGCGCGCACTGCGCGCAGAACCACGTCTTCGCCGATATGGTCTTCCAGGACAGCGGTCCCAGCGAGGACTGCCTCTTCCTCAACGTTTACGCGCCTGCCACGGCCAAATCGAAAGCCAAACTTCCTGTCATGTTCTGGATCCACGGCGGCGGCTACTCCGGCGGCGCAAGCTCTGAGCCGCGCCACAATGGCGACTTTCTGCCGCTCAAGGGCGTCGTCCTCGTCACCATCAATTATCGCCTCGGCGTCTTCGGCTTTCTCGTCACAAGCGACCTTGCCAGGGAAGGCGACGGCTCTGCCGGCAACTACGGCCTCCTGGACATGATCGCCGCGCTCCACTGGGTCCACGACAACATCAAGAACTTCGGCGGCGACCCCTCGAACGTGACCATCTTCGGCGAATCCGCCGGCTCCTTCGCCGTCAGCACGCTCATGGCCTCGCCCATGGCCCAGGGGCTCTTCGCCAAGGCCATCGGTGAAAGCGGCGCGGCCTTTCCCAGCGCCCTGAACCACGGCGGAGACACCGTGGCCGAAGTCGCAAAGAAGGGCGACGCATGGGCTGACTCCATCGGCGCTCCCACGCTCAAGGATCTCCGCGCACTGTCCACAGACGAGATTCTCAAGGATGTGGAGAAGAAGCATTCAGGCTTCCCGCCGGATATCGACGGCCGCGTCCTCACCCAGCCCGTGCCAGAAACTTACGCGCAAGGCAAGCAGGCCCATGTGCCGATGCTGGCCGGCTGGAATGCTGACGAAGGCAGCTTCATGGCCATGCGTCCCGTCACCACGGAGTCGTGGAAGAAGACGGCCGACCAGCTCTTCGGCGACCGCGCGGAGGAATTCCTCAAGCTCTATCCCGGCAACACGGATAAGGAGGCCCTCCGCTCCGCCATCGACTACGGCGGCGACGCCTTCATTGCCTTCGGCACCTGGAAATGGATCGAAGCCCAGTGCAAGACCGGCGACGCGCCCGTCTATCGTTATCACTTCGAGCTCGCCGCCCTGCCCAGCAAGTTCCACCCGGGCACATTCGCCTTCCATTCCGACGACATCGAATACGTCTTCGGCACGCTCGAGACCCGCCCCGACTGGACCATCCGTCCCGAGGACCGCACCCTCAGCGAGCAGTTCATGAGCTACTGGACCAACTTCGCCAAATCCGGCGATCCCAATGGCCCGGGCCTGCCCCAGTGGCCAACCTACTGCAAGGACCACGAGGTCATGCACCTCAACAATCCGTCCTCCGCGGCGCCTTCCACCGTCCGCGCGCGCTATGAGTTCCTGCTCCAGGGAATCCCGCTCGTGCATTTCTAAAGGCCGGCGCGCACGCAACAAAAAGGGCCGCATCCCGTGCGGCCCTTTTCATTTCCTGCTTGTCTTCGATCTCGTCTCGTCTGCCGGCTGTTCAGCGATTCGCACCGGAAGCGTCCGCAAACCCCTCGGCTTGCCCAGCCGGAATCGTGCTGATCGGCGGCGGCGGCGTAAACGTCGCCGTCTTCGCGTTGAGCGCGTTTGAATAATCCGGTCCCAGTCCCAGCTTCTTCAGCGCGCGCGAGTCCGGCGTCAGCTTTGTCTGCCAGCCGTTGTCCGCCTGCAACTTCACCATCGCCGCCTTGGTCTGCGCATCCCACTCGCCGCTCGGTTCGCCCGCCAGGTAGTGCTCGCGAATCAGCGCCTCCTGGATCTGCGTCACCCGCTCCGGTGCAATCGCCAGCTGTCCGCGCACCTCGTGGTGGCGCGAGCGCCGGTACCGCGTATGGCGGTAGCGTGCGTGGTGCGTCACGTGATGCCGGCTGCTCTTGTGAGAGACCGTCTGTGTATGCGACCGCGTATGGTGCTTGTGTGTCTGCGCGCCGAGTAATGGTGACGCCATCAGCGCCGCCATCAACAGCATTCCCAGGCTCGCTCGAAAAGAAAACACTCTGCACAACTCCTGCATCAGGGGATTTCCGGTCCGTTCTCCAGAATTCTATCGAAGGCTAACACTTCCGGGTGAATAAATTCCAGCCGCCAGGTGAAGAAAGTACCGTATCGGTGCCATCCAGCAAACCCGCGTCCGGGCCCCGTCCGGAAACGATGCAAGCGGCCTGCCCGGGGCCGCCGCCTACTGTAACGTGCCGCCAATGTAGCTGATGCCGTCTCCCGGCCGATTCGGATCCATCACTTCAAACACCACATCGTCGCCAGACTTCAGCTTGCTCACCACGCCGTTGTACTGTTCCTTGGTGCCCGTCGGCTGCCGGTTGATTCGGATAATCACCATCCCCGGCGCAACGCCCTGCAGGTCGGCAAACGACCCCGTCCGCACCGACTGCACCGTCATGCCCGGCATATGCAGCTTTGCCGCCATCGCCGGTCCAACCTCGTGCACCACCAGTCCCAGCAGCTCTTCACCCGGCTGGTTTTCCGGCTGTGCCTGCGGCGTCGCAGGCATCGCGTTCACCGCCGCGAACACCCGGTCCCGGTCGCCGATCGTCACCTTCGTGTTCCCCGTCTTGCTGTCGCGCAGGTAGCCGATCCGCGCCGTCGAACCCGGCCTGCGCGCCGCGATGTCGTTCACCAGGTCATCGCCGTCCTTGATCGGCCGGCCGTCCACCGTGGTGATGATGTCGCCCGGCTCCAGTCCCGCCTTGTCCGCGGGTCCACCCGGCTGCACCTCCTGAACCAGCACACCGTTCTTGAATCCGTAAACGCGGTTCACCGCCGCCGAAAGACTCGGCGCAAAGCTCACCCCAATCGATCCGCGAACCACCTTGTGGCTCGGGCTGATCAGGTCGTTGTACACCGCCACCACCGTGTTCGACGGCATCGCGAAGCCTATGCCTTCATACCCCGCCGAATGCGTCAGAATCGCCGTGTTCACCCCGATCACGTCTCCGTTCATGTCCAGCAGCGGCCCGCCCGAATTGCCCGGATTGATCGCCGCGTCCGTCTGGATAAAATGTTGGAACTGTCCCGGCGCGCCCTGCTCGATCGTCCGGTTCTTCGCCGAGATAATCCCCGCCGTCACTGACTGTGACAGGTCGAACGGGCTGCCGATCGCTTCCACCCAGTCGCCCACCTGCGCAAGATCCGAGTTGCCCACCTTCACCGTCGGCAGCGGCCTGTCCGTGTCGATCTTGATCACCGCCAGGTCCGTCGCCTTGTCCGTTCCAATCACCCGCGCCGGCCGCCCCAGGTCCTGGTTGTCCGGGTCGGTCGCCAGCTTCACATAGATCTTGTCCGCTTTCTCAATCACGTGATAGTTCGTGATGATGTAGCCCCGCGGGTCCACGATGAAGCCCGATCCCAGCGACTCCTGCACGCCGCCGCCGCCGTCGCCCTGGTCCGGCGCCTGCCCGCCGAAAAACCGATTGAAGAAATCCTGGAAGTTGTCCTGGCCCTGCTGGCCCTGCTGGCCGTCGTCGCCGCCGCCATCATCCGGGTTTGACTGGAAGACATGACCCTGCATCTTCCCGCCCCCCTTCGTCGATTGTTTCGGCAGCGTCCGCGTGTTGATGTTCACCACTGCCGGCGCAACCATCCGCGCAATCTTCACAAACTCGTTTGGCGGAACCGCCGAGTTCACCACCTTCAGCGGCGTAGCGTCACTGCTGCGCGGCTGTTCCTGCTGTCCGCGAACACCGTGGGCTGCAAACGAGCCGGCCACAACCGCAATCGAAAGGGTGGCCAGCAACACAAAAACGAACGAAAGGCGGCGTCGGCGCAACCCTTCCGTGAGCGGATTCATCGGTTCAATGACCTCGTCGGGGTCCGCCTCTTCCAGCCGGGCCTCGCCTGCAATGCTTTAAGTATAGTCACCTGCGCGCTCTCTTGGGGCGGCACGCCGCAACCGGCCCTTCGCCCGCTTCCACGGCCTTGCATCCCGTGGAGTGCCTCTCCCGGCGCAGTCCAATGCCCGGCTCGCACTCGCCCCGGCCGCCCCGCTCTCTCCACGACGGGAACCCAGTCAGTCAACGCTGGCTCTTCCACCCTTGGGCCCGCTCCTGTTGTCTCCCGATTACCCTGGTGCAGCCCGCCTCAGCCGAGCCGTCTGACCCTTTTCCCAAAGCGGGAGCCTCTTGCAGCGCAAGGGCTTATCCGCCTTTTCCGCCGTGCCTCGCCGGCTTTCGCCATTTCATATCCTGACGAATGACAATCGAATTCCTGCTACTATGGAATTGCAGATTTTGTCACCACGCACCCCAGCATGGAATTGCAAAGCCCGGCGTCTCGCCGCTGGCGGCTCCCCCTTCTCAGTCTGCCGTCTCAATTCCGATGATCCGCGGCGAAGCGTGGCGCACGGGCCCCGCACCTGCCGGGATTTGGGAGAGATTACGTGACGGAGGCGTCCAACCGATTCCACCTGCCTTCCCTGGAACTGAGGCGGGAGCCCCTCACCCTCTTTCTTCTCACCGGCCTGGCTGTCATCCTGGTGGCCATCGTCGCCCTCTTCAGCCGCATCTATCACGCCAAGCTGGAGTCTCTGGCCGAAGAATGGTCCACGCGCGGCTCCGCCGACCTCGACGCCCATCATTACCCTGATGCTGTTGTCGATTTCCGCACCGCGCTCCTTTACGACCGCGATAACGATTCCTACCAGCTCAATCTCGCTGAGGCCCTCCTGGGAGACAACCGTACCGACGAAGCCAGCACGTACCTCATGAACCTGTGGGACCGGCAGCCGGAGAACGGCACCGTCAACCTGGAGCTCGCCCGCATCGCCGCCTCCAAGGGCCGCACCGAAAGCGCTCTTCGCTACTACAACAACGCCATCTACGCCACGTGGCCCGGCGACCAGGAGCAGGCCCGCCGAGGCGTGCGGCTGGAACTCATCGCGCTCCTCATGCGCATCCATTCCACCGCGCAGGCTCAGTCCGAGCTCATCGCCCTCGCCGCCAACCTCGGTGACGATCCGCCCGCTCAGGCTCACGTCGCAGCCCTTTTTTATCAGACCGGCGACTACCAGCGGGCGCTCGACGAATATCGCCTGAGCCTGCGCGGACAATCCCATAACGCCGACGCCGTTGCCGGCGCAGGTCAGGCCGCCTTCAAACTCAACCAGTTCCGCCTCGCCCGTCGCTATCTGCACGATGCCGTCTCGCTTCGGCCCACCGACAAGGACAGCGCCGAGCGCCTCAAGCTCTCTGATCTGGTCCTGCAGATGGATCCCTTCCGCCCGCAGATGCGCGCCGCCGAACGCGAGCGGATCGTCATCAGCGACTTTACCGCCGCCGGCAATCGCCTCAAGGGCTGCACCGTCTCCGGCGCCAACTCCGCCGCCGCCAGCCGGCAGCAAACTCTCCAGCAGAGCTGGAACAAGCTTAAGTCACAGGTCACTGAGCGCGGCCTGCGGCGCAATCCAGACCTCATCAATACCGCCATGTCGCTGGTCTTCCAGATTGAACGCACCAGCAATGTCTCCTGCGGGGTCGGGTCGGATACCGATAAAGCGCTCTTGTTGATTGCAAACTTGCATGAGGGGCTCTGACGTTGGGTACATTCTCCATCTTTGAGGCCGGTTCGGTCGCCGCGGAGGAAAGAACCGGTTCGGTCGTGGCAACTTCCGAACGATCCTTGGGCGCGCTGTGGGGCTCGCTCTTTCGCGAGGACCGATTCTTCCTCGTTCTTTCCGTCTTTATCGGAATCTTCTCCGGCCTGGCCGTTGTCTGCTTCCGCTTCACCATCGACCTCTGCCGCATCTATCTCCTCGGCTCGGGCGCGCAGCCTTCCACCTGGCGGCTCATCCTCGCGCCCACGCTCGCCGGCCTCGTCATCGCCGTTCTCGTCATCCATGTCTTCCCGCTCGCCCGCGGCAGCGGCGTCAACCAGACCAAGGCCGCCGTCTTCATTTACAACGGCTACATCCCCCTGCGCACCGCCGTCGGCAAGTTCATCACCTCCGCTCTGGCCATCGGCTCGGGTCACTCCCTCGGCCCGGAGGACCCTTCGCTGCAGATCGGCGCCTGCCTTGCTTCAGCTCTCGGTCGCCGCATGAAGCTCTCCCGCGACCGCATGCGCCTCATCGCCCCGGTCGGCGCCGCCGCCGGCCTCGCCGCCGCCTTCAACGCGCCCATCTCCGCCGTCCTGTTCGTCATTGAAGAGGTCATTGGCCGCTGGACCGCCGGCATTCTCGGCTCCGTCGTCCTCTCCGCCGTCTCCAGCGTCGTGGTCATGCGCTGGTTCCTCGGCAATGATGCCCTCTTCCGCATTCCCGTCGTTGAAATGCAGCGCCCCACTGAGCTCATCGCCTACGCCGTTCTCGGCATCGTCGGCGGACTCGCCTCAGTCGCTCTGGCCAAAGGCATCGAGTTCGCCCGCCCCCGCTGCAAGGCGCTTCCGCCCTGGACGCAGTACTTCCAGCCCGCAATCGCTGGCCTGCTCATAGGCATCATCGCCGCTTTCGGCGCGCCGCAGATCATGGGCGCGGGCTACGAATACATGGACCAGGCCATCCACGGCCAGTTCACCTGGCAGTTCCTCGCCATTCTCGCCGTGCTAAAAATCGTTGCCACACTTCTCTCTTTTGTCAGTGGCACACCCGGCGGCATGTTCGCCCCCGTGCTCTTCATCGGCGCCATGTTCGGCGCGGCGGTCGGCGGTGCCGAGCACGTCCTCGCGCCGCAGCTCGGCGGCTCCCCGGGCACCTACGCCCTCGTCGGCATGGGCGTCCTCTTCGCCGGCTTCCTCCGCGTGCCCATGACCTCCGTCTTCATGGTCCTCGAGGTCAGCAGCAATTACTCCATCATCGTTCCCGTCATCGTCGCCAACACCTTCGCCTACGTCATCTCCCGCGCCATGGACGATACCCCCATCTTCGATGTCCTCACCCGCCAGGACGGCCTCGAACTGCCCTCCATGGAAGAGCAGCGCGAGGAGAGCATTCTCCGCGTCGAAGACGCCATGCAGCCGCCCGTCAAGCGCGTCCTTGACACCGCCGACCTCGGCAACTGGTACACGCGCATCGGAGACCAGAAGGCTCCTGACGTCATGCTTGTCCGCCTCAAGCCCTCCGGCTGGAGCTCGGTCACGCGCAAGGAAATCGAATCGACCAGCAACGAGGACCCCAGCGGTGCAAAGCTCGCCGAGCTCCTTGCCAACCGCCAGATTCCTTATCTCCATCCCGACCAGCCCCTCGACGTCGCCCTTCGCTACGTCGACCGCTGGCCCCTGGTGCCCGTCGTCAGCCGAGCCGACTTCAGCAAGCTCGAAGGCGTCATCACCCAGGAAGGCGTCCTCGAGCGCTACCGCGATACAAACCTCGAGTAGCTTGGAGGAGCTCGCCCGGCGCACCGCAGCCTCCTGCGCCTCACGCCTCGTGCGCCGTGGGCAGGTGAGCCTGCGGCACCAGCTCCGTCAGCGCAATGCCGGCCAGAATCAGCAGCGCCCCCGCAGCCGGCCGGCCCGCCAGCCGCGCCCCGGTAAACACGAACGCCGTGATCCATGCGAACACCGGCTCCATCGTCAGCAGCAGCGCGATGTGCGTCGAGGGCAGCACGGACTGCGCCCAGCTCTGGATGGAGAACGCCGCCGCCGTCGCCAGCACCGCCGTCACCAGCAGCGCCGCAATCAGCCGCGCCGTCCAGTGAATATGCGGATGTGAGAGCAGCGGCAGGCTCAGCGCCATGAACACCGCGCAAAACCCCACCTGAAGCAGCGCCAGCGGCTGAAAAGGAATCCGCGGCGACACATGCCCCAGCGCCAGGCAATGGAAGGCGAACGCAACTGCGCATCCCAGCGTCAGCACGTCGCCAGAGTTCATGGCTCTCAGGTCCGGCAGCAGCCCCGCAATGCCGCCGCGGGCCGCCGCGGCCGCAGGTACCGTCAGCAGCACAATCCCCACGAATGCAATCGCCGCGCCGGAGTACGCGTTCCAGCGCGGCGCTCGCCCGCCCGCAGGCCTCAGTGCCGGCACCGCGCACAGCAGCGGCACCAGCACCACCACCAGTCCCGTCAAAAACGCCGACTTCGAAGGCGTTGTTCGCGCCAGTCCCGTCGTCTGGAACTGGTAACCCGCCGCCAGGCACAAGCCCACCAGCGCGCCTGCGCCGACATCTTTCCGCCGGATCCCGCGCCAGGAACGGCGATAGGCAACCGCCAGCAGCGCGAAGGCCAGCGTCATGCGCACCAGGTTGAAGGCCGCCGGAGTCGCGTCCGCCAGTGCATCCTTCACCAGCACGAACGTCGATCCCCACACCGCAACCACGAACAGCATCAGCAGATACGCGCGCAGCCTCATCTGGCAGAATCATTGCAGCATCGGCCGCGCTTCGAAAAGGGCAATTACAAAGCGCAAGGCAGCGCGGCGCGCACTCTAAGCGTCATATCGGGTAGACCCACTTCAAGGAGAAAGAATAGTGCACATCGGAATGCAAGAACGGGACTGGCTGATCGGACTCCTTCTTCTTTGTGTGGTGGTGGTCTTCAGCAATGGACTGCATTACGTCCTGTTCAAGCTCATCGGCCGCAAGCAAAGCAAGGAACAACGCGAGAACTTCGGCATTCACCAACATCTCAACCGGCCCGCGCGCGCCGTGCTCTTCTGGGTGGCCGTTTTAATCGCTCTCCCCTTCGTGCCCGCCATCGGCACCGTTTGGCTGGACCGCGTTGAGCAGGTCGCGGTAATCCTGCTCGTACTTTGTCTTGGCTGGCTCGCCATCGGCGCAGTGTATGTCTTCGAGATCATCATGCATCATCGCTTTGACATCAAGCAGGCCGACAATCTTCGCGCTCGCAGGATCCACACCCAGCTACAGTTCTTCCGCCGCATCATCATTGCCTTCATCGTCATCATCGATCTCGGCGTTCTGCTCTGGAGCTTCCACGATCCGCGCCTGTGGCAGTTCGGCACTGGCCTCATTGCCTCCGCCGGACTGGCCTCTCTCGTTCTCGCCATCGCCGCAAAATCCACCGCTTCCAATCTCCTCGCCGGCATGCAGATCGCATTCACTGAGCCCATTCGCATTGACGACGTCGTCGTCATCGCCGGCGAGTGGGGACGCATCGCCGAAATCACCAGCACCTACGTCGTCCTCAACATCTGGGACCAGCGCACTCTTATCGTCCCGCTTACCTACTTCATTGAGCAGCCCTTCGCCAACTGGACGCGCAGCGGCGCGCAGATCATGGGCACGGCCTTCCTCTATGTCGATTACACCGTGCCTGTCGAGCCGCTCCGCGCCGAGCTCCAGCGCATCGTCGAAACCACCCCGGTCTGGGATGGCCGCGTCTCAGTACTCCAGGTCACCAACCTCACTGAGCGAACCATGGAGCTGCGATGCCTCGTCAGCTCTGAGGACTCCGGCAAGAATTTCGGTCTCCGTTGCATCGTCCGCGAGAAGATGATCGATTTCGTCCGCGCCAATTATCCTGATGCGCTTCCCACCATGCGCGTTGAAATGCACAAACGAGATGGGGAAGAGGCCCTCCCGCCGCCGGCCAAGCCTGGCGCCTGATCCGGCCCGTTCGCCGGCCAGCATCTACCGCGGCAAGGCTCTACTGCTCGGCCGCCCACTCAGCCACGGCCAGCGTCAGCAGCAGCACGCGGCGCAACCCCAGCTCGCGTTCCTTGTCGCAGTACCATTCGGCCAGCGTATGCGCGCCGCCGCCTTCGCCGCCCGCGCCCAGTGAAATCGACGGCACGCCCTTGGACAGCGGCAGGTTCGCGTCCGTCGAGCCCAGCCGCAGCTCCGTCCGCAGGCCCAGGTGCCGGTCCACCGCGCGCAGCGCGCCCAGCACCTCTGACTCCTGTTCCAGCCGCGCCGCCGGCCGGTCGCCAATCTTCTCAATGGCGAAGCTCACTTGCCCCCGCGCCGCGGTGCCCGCATTCGTCGCCCGCGCATTCGTCTCGATGCACGCATCTTCCACGGCTCGATGCAGCGCCACCTCCAGCCGCACCAGCTCCGCCGCGCTCGTCGATCGAAAATCCACCGTCGCCGTCACGCTCTCGGGAATCGAATTCACGCTCGTTCCTCCGTGCACCGTGCCCAGGTTCAGCGTGGTCCGTGGTTCGTGGGGCAGCGGCGTTCGCACCAGGGTTGACAGCGCCGCCGCCAGTGTCGCAATCGGATTCGGCGTGCCCGCGTCGGTAAAGCTGTGCCCGCCCGGCCCGCTCACAGTGATTTGAAATCGCCTGCTCCCCAGCGCCTGCGTCACCGCCGAATCCGCGCCCGCGCCATCCAGCACAATGTGCGCCGCGATCCGGCCTGCCCGCTCCGTCTGCGCATAAAAATGACGCACGCCACGCAGGTCGCCTTCGCCCTCTTCGCCCACATTCGCCAGCACAATCACCGGTGCCGCCGGCTTCACGCCAGCATGCACCATCGCCCGCACCACCGCCAGCATCCCCGCCACGCCCGCGCCGTTGTCGCACGCCCCCGGAGCCGTCAGCCGCAGTCCGCCGTCGCACTCGCTCAGCGCCGGCGCAAGTTCCGTCCCCGCCGGAAACACCGTGTCCAGATGCGCCGAAAGCACCACCACCGGCCCGCTGCTCTCCGGTGGCAATCCTGCTGCAGGCAGCATGCCCGTCACGTTCCCGATTGCATCCGTCTCAATCTGCTCCAGGCCAATCTCCGCAAACCGTTCCGCCGCCCACGCCGATCGCGCGTCTTCGCCGAACGGCGGTGCGGGAATCGTCACCATCTCCGCCTGCCAGTCCATGATCTTGCGTGGATTGTTGTGCATCCACGTGAACGCCCCATGCACCGCTCGCCGTGCGGCCAGTGCCGTCACGCGGGTAAATGCCGAGCTCCGTGGATTCGTCGCCATCGTCACCAATTCATTGCCGCTGATTCAAGGGTAGCAGGAGACGCAACGGCCTTCGCTCTGCCTCACCTCTCCACGCGCGCGCCGTTTTCTTCGCCGTACTTCACCGAATGCAAAAACAATCCCTGCGCCGGCGCGGTTGGCCCCGCTGCATCGCGCCGCCGCGCCGCCAGCATCGCCGGAATCTCCTCCGCACGCCGGGAGCCGCGCCCCACATCCAGCATCGTGCCCACCAGGTTGCGCACCATGTGGTGCAGAAATCCGTTGCCGCGCACGCGATACACCAGTAGCGCGCCCTTCGCCGTCTCCCGCTCCTCCCACTCTGAGGAAAAAATCCTTCGCACCGAAGGGCCCGCCGGCGCATGCCCCCGCCGGGGAAGGGAATCGTACCCTTCGCGCTGCCCCAGCTCGGGATCAGTCGCCGCAAAGCTCAAAAAATCGTACTCGCCCACAAACTGCCGCGCCCCCGCCTGCAAAGCGCCCATATCGAAGGGCCACCGGCATGCGTAGACATACCGCGCCAGAAACGGCGGACAAACCGCTCCGCGAAAGACGCGATACTCATACATCTTCGCCACTGCCGAGTGACGCGCGTGGAATCCCTCAGCCGCCACCCGCGCCTCCAGCACGCGAATCGCCTCCGGCAGCGTCCGGTTCAGCGCCCGCAAAAGGTTCTCCGCCGGAATCCGGGCCGCGAGCGCGAAACTCGCCACCTGACCCAGCGCATGCACCCCCGCATCCGTCCGTCCGGACCCCTGAGGAAGTGGAGCTTCCCCCGTCACGCGCCCCAGCGACGCCTGCAGCTCACCCTGGATCGTCCGCTCCCCCGGCTGCACCTGCCAGCCGTGGTAGTCGGTCCCGTCGTAGGCCAGCGTCAGCCGCCACGTTTGTCCTTCGGGCGCGGGCTCCGGCAATTCCGCCGCGGGTTGGAGTGCTTCGGTCATGGGTGGTGCCCGGGTACCTGCATCGCTAACAGCCTAACGGATCCCCCTCCCGGTCCAAACGAAAGACAATCAGTGGGATATACTCAGCTTTTCGCACCCTATCCGCGCAGCGGCGGTCCTGAGCCAGTTTCCGAATCCACGGAACGAACCCCGGTCTTGCTGCGTACTAGCCGGAGAAGGCTCGCATAGGCCCTTGCCGGCGTTTGCTTTGTCCGCTGGCCTCAGAAAAACTGCGTCCGGAGCCGCTCGCCGGTCGTCTTGAATAATGGCACCCCACATGCCTCACCAACTCGTGGAGAGGAACCATGCAATTGTTCGGTATTCGTGTGTTTGAGCACCAGGAGATCCCTTCGCGCCGGCCCGCACGTCGGCCGGGACAGCGCCTGCGCGCCGCCGCCGCGGCCATGCTCACCCTGGCAGCGGGAATGCCACCGGGATTTGCCCAGCAAACCGCCCCCACCGTCTCGGACAAGGCCGCCTCCGCCCTGCCCGCCGCGCCTGCTCCGCTGCTCACGCAGCCGCCCACGCTGCGCCAGTCCATGCGCAATTACAGCAAGCCCGCCGGCCGCACCTGGGGCGATCCCATCAAGTGGTTCTTGCCCACCTCCATCCCCAAGGCCAGCTTCCAGAACTCCGTGCGCCTGGCTGACCTGGTGAAGGACGGCAAAATTTACCTCAGCCTGTCGGACGCGCTCGCCCTGGCTCTCGAAAACAACTACGACCTCGCCATCGCCCGCTATAACCTCGACATCGCCGACACCGACATTCTGCGCACAAAGACCGGCGCAACGCCGCTTGGCGCGCCCGCCGGACTCGTCACCAACACCCTCGGCGGCGCTTCCGCCACGCTCACCGCCGGCGGCGGTCCCGGCGGCACCAGCGTGGGCGCGGGCGGCGCCGGCTCTGGCACCTCCGGCCTCTCGCTCACCACCCAGGGCGCAGGTCCGCTGCCGGAAAGCCTGGAGCCTTCCGTCTCGGCCAACATCCAGTTTGACCGCGCCCGCCAGGTCTCCACCAGCTTCTTCACCGGCGGCACCAGCTCCACCAACACGTACGATTTCACGTACGACCAGGGCTTCGTCACCGGCACAGCGCTTCAATTCGGCTTCAACAACACCTACGCAACCACGTCGAACCCCATCACCCTGTTCAGCCCGCAGCTCAGCTCCAACTTCAAGGTCACCCTCACCCAGCACCTGCTGCGGGGCGCGGGCATCTGGGTCAACAAGCGCTTCATCTACCAGGCCATCAACGACCGCCGCATCACCAACTCCGCCTTCCGCCAGCAGATTCTCTACACCGTCAATCAGGTGGAGAACATCTACTGGGGCCTCGTCAGCGCCTATGAGGATGTGCAGGCCAAGGAGCGTGCGCTCCAGCAGAGCACTCAGCTTCTCTCTGACGACCAGAAGCAGCTCCAGATCGGCACCATGGCGCCTCTTGACGTCGTCAACGCGGACTCCCAGGTCGCTATCGATCGTCAGGCCCTCATCAGCTCGCAGAACACGCTCAATTACCAGCAGCAAATCATCAAGCAGGCCATTGCCCGCAACCTGAATGACCAGGCCCTTGAACGCGCTCCCGTCATTCCCACCGATCGCGTCAGCATCGGCCCGCTCCCTGAGGAGTCCCAGCCCCTCGAATCCCTGGTACAGGATGCCTTCCGTAACAGGCCCGAGCTCGAGCAGGCCGTCCTCACGCTCAAGAACGACGAAATCACAATCAAGGGCGCGCGCAACGCCCTGTTGCCCAACTTCGACCTCTTCGGATACCTCGGCGGGGCTGGCATCGCCGGCGCGGTCAATCCCAACTGCAGCACGCAGTTCAACGGCACAGCATGCGACTCCACCAACTCCACCGGCTGGCCCACCGCCTCCAACAACGCCTTCAACAACTCCGCGCCCGACAAGGGCATCGGATTCACGCTGACCATCCCGCTCGGCAACAAACTTGCCCAGTCCGTCCAGGTCCGCTCCATCATGGAGTTCCGCCAGGCCGAGCTGCACCTCGAACAGCTTTACACTGAGATTCGCATGCAGGTCGTCAATGCCCAGTTCGCTCTCAGCAATGAGCGCGCACTCGTCCAGGCCGACGTGGCCGCCGAGCAGTACGCCCGCCAGAGCTACGACGATGAGGTCAAGAAGCTTCACCTCGGTGCATCCACCACGGCCAGCGTCCTGCAGCAGGAGCGCGCCCTGGCCATCGCGGAAAACAATCTCATCTCCGCCAAGGCCGGCTACGCCAACGCCCGCGCCTCGCTCTACCAGACGCTCGCCACCACCCTTCAGCATTACGGCATCAACATGCAGGAGGCGGCCAGCGGCAACGTCGGCGCCGCCCCGCTCATCCCCGGGCTGGTGCCGGCGGCCACCGGGCAGCAGGAACCCACCACGACCCCGCCCCCGACGCAGTGACGGCGCAGTTGTCGCGCACAATGCACAACCCGCACGCAAAAAGGCCCGGCGCTCTGCCGGGCCTTCTTCTTTCCCGCGTCCTTTGTCTAGCGTTCGGCCACCGCATCCAGCAGTTCAAAAAACTCCGGAAAGCTGATCGCCGCGCTCTCCGCTCCGCGAATCAGCGTTTCGCCCTCGGCCCGCAGCGCAGCCACGCTGAAGGCCATCGCAATCCTGTGGTCGCCGCCTGCGTCAATCTCTGCGCCGTGCAGCGTCTGCCCGCCGGGCACGTCCAACCCATCCTCGAACTCCTCCACCTCCGCGCCCATCGCCCGCAGGTTCTTGGCCACCAGCGCAATCCGGTCGCTCTCCTTCACGCGCAGATCCTTCGCATCGCGTATCCGTATGCCCCCGCGCGTGTACGGCGCAATCGCCGCCAGCACCGGCAGCTCATCAATCAGCTGCGCCGCCAGCGCTCCGCGAATCTCCGTCGACCGCAGCCCATCCTCCGGCGCGGTCACCTGCACCGTCCCCACAAGCTCCGCATGCTTCTCCTCGATGTTCAGCACCGCAATGTGCGCGCCCAGCGCCGTCAGCACATCCAGCAGCGTTGCCCGCGTCGGATTCAGTCCCAGCCCGTCCAGCACCAGCGACGAGCCCTTGAACAGCGCCGCCGCGCACAGGAAAAACGCCGCGGAGGACATGTCGCCCGGCACCGCCGCATCAATCGCGTGCAGCGCCTGCGGCCCGCCAATCGAAACCGAATCAATCGTCCGCTCCACCTTCGCGCCGAAGGCCCGCAGCGCCAGCTCGCTGTGGTCCCGCGTCCTCACCGCCTCGCGCACTGTCGTCGTTCCCTCGGTCTGCAAGCCCGCCAGCAGAACACAGCTCTTCACCTGCGCGCTCGGCACCGGCGTCGTGTAGTCGATCGCCTTCAGCCGCGTGCCCTCAATCGTCAGCGGCGCGTGCCCCTCGGTTAGCGTCAGCCGCGCGCCCATCGCCTCCAGCGGCTTGCGAATCCGCTCCATCGGCCGCTTGGAAAGGGAATCATCGCCCATCAGCGTGAACCGCCCCTCCTGCGCTGCCAGCAGCCCGCTCATCATCCGCATCGTTGAGCCCGAGTTTCCGCAATCGAGCATCGATTCGGTGTTGCGTGCCTGTCCGCCCACGCCGGTCACTTCCACCGTGCCGTCTTCCAGCCGCCGCACCGTCGCGCCCAGCGTCTCCATGCATGCCAGCGTCGAAGCGCAGTCGGCTCCGGTCGAAAAATTCTTAAAGCGCGACGTGCCCTCGGCAAATCCGGCCAGCATCGCATAGCGATGGCTGATCGACTTGTCGCCGGGCAGCCGCAGCGCGCCCAGAATGTTGCGCGCCGGACGAATCCTGCGTTCTTCAGTTGCCGTCTGCAAAGGATCTCCCGAAAACTTTGCGCTCTCTTCCAGTCTAACGGACGCGCGAGTCTTTACCGGCCGCGCAACGCCTACCTCACGCGCAAAACAAGAATCGTCTCGTCGTCAAACCGGTCATGCGTGCCCTGGAAGCGCGTCACATCCGCCAGAATCTCCTCCGCAATCTGGTGCGCCGGCAGCTCGCGCGAAGCGCACAGCACCGCGTTCAGACGCTCTTCGCCATACATCTCCTCGTTCTCGTCCTCCGCGTCCAGAATCCCGTCCGAGATCAGCACGATCACGTCGCCCGGCTCCGTCTTCAGCTCAATCTCATCGTATGTCACATCCGGAAACAGCCCCAGCGGAAATCCCTCCGCCTTCACCGTCTCCGGCCGTCCGCCGCGGCATATTACCGGCTGCACCGCGCCGGAGTTCGCCACCCGCAGCGTCCGCGTCGCATCCTCCCACAGCACAAACAGCATTACCACATATTGCGATTCCAGCCGTCGTTCCTGCAGAGACTCGTTCAGCAGTGTCAGCATCGCTGCCGGCCCCGGCTGGTGCAGCGCCGCAGACCGCATAATCCCGCTCACCAGCGCCGCGAACAGCGCAGCCGGCGCGGCCTTGCCGCTCACGTCGCCCAGCACCATCGCAGTTTGCCCCGGCCCGTAGTCCAGAAAATCGTACAAATCGCCGCCGATCGTCCGCGCCGGCAGAAACAGTGCCGCAATCTCAGCATTCACATGCGTAGGCGGCGTTGAGGGCTGCAGCCGCAATTGCACCTCGCGCGCCATCGCGATGTCCCGTTCCAGTTGCTTTTCCTGCCGGCTCACCGCCTGGTAAAGCTGCGCATTCTCAATCGCAATGGCCACCTGCGCGCCCATCGTCGTCAGCGTGCGCTCATGATCTTCGTTGAAGAACCCCGGCCGCGTGTGCTCCAGGTCCAGCACGCCAATGATGCGTCCCTTGTGGAACAGCGGCACAATCAACTCAGAGCGTGTCTCCGGATTCATCTCGATGTACCGCGGATCCTTCTGCACGTCGGGCACGTTGATGGGCCGCCACTCCCGCACTGCAGCGCCCACCAGCCCGCTCGTAATCGGGATTCGCCGCAGCGGCGCGTGCGCATATCCGAATCGCCAGGCGTAGCGCGTAATCAGTGTTTCGCCGCGCGGGTCCAGCAGCATGATGCTGAACATCTGGTAGTCGATCACCCGTCGCAGCAACTGCCCGATCCGCGCCAGCAGCTCATCCAGATCCAGTATCGACGTCAGCTCCGCCGAAATTTCGTTCAGCACGGTCAGCGTCTGCGCCTGCCGCGAAACCCGCGCATACAGCCGCGCATTCTCGATTGCCTGCGCAATTCTGGAGGCCGTCAGCACCAGCAGGTGCAGATGCTCCGGCCGAAAGTAATCCGCCTCCTCACTCTCGATGTCCATCACGCCGATCAGCCGGTTCTTCGCAATCAGCGGCACCGCCAGCTCCGACCGCACATTCGGGTTGGCAGGGAAGTAGTTCGCATCCGTCGTCACATCATTCAGCAGAATCGGCTGCCGCGCGAGCGCCACCTGCCCCACGATCCCTTTGCCCACCGGGAAGCGCATCCGCTGCACCTCCGCCGTGTGCCCAATCTGGAAACGAATCCGCAAATCGTGCGTCCGCTCGTTCAGCAGCAGGATCGCGAAAATGCGGTAGGGAATCACCGTCCGCACCAGCTCCGCCGTCCGCACCAGCAGCGTCTGCAAATCCAGTGTCGTGTTCAGCGCGTCTGCCAGTTGCACCAGGTAGCCCAGGTCCGTCGACTCCACGCGCACGTTCCCCGGGTCCACCAGCGCATGCGGGTTCGCCGAATCCTTCGGGCGATAATCGCCCTCGAACTCGTGGGTCACTGCCTGGGTTGGAATTTTCTCTGGCATCCGTTGAAGGGAATCATATCGGAACAGGCACCGCTCTCCTAGCCGCGCGCGCCCGTGGCGCCACGTTCCCATCCCACCATGCGAATCCTGCGCTTACTCCGCGCCCAGCTCGCGCACAATCGCCACCGAGGCCGATGCCCCGATCCGGTTCGCTCCCGCCTCCAGCATCGCGCGCACTTCGGCCAGCGTGCGAATCCCGCCCGAAGCCTTCACGCCGCACCGCGCACCGGCCACGCCCCGCAGCAGCGCCACATCGGCCGCCGTCGCTCCGCCCGAGGAAAATCCCGTTGAAGTCTTCAGAAAATCCGTTCCTGCCTGAATCGCCAGCTCCGCGGCGCGCAGCTTCTCGGCCACCGTCAGCAAAGCCGTCTCCAGAATCACCTTCAGCAGCGCCCCGTGTGCATGTGCCACCTCGGCCGCCCCGCGAATCGCGTGCTCCACCGCCCCATGGTTGCCGCTCTTCAGCATTCCAATCGGCAGCACCATGTCCAGCTCCCGCGCGCCCATCCGCGCCAGCGTCTCGGCCTCTTGCCGCAAGGTCGACCCCAGAGATGCTCCCAGCGGAAACCCGATCACCACGCCCACCGGAATCCCCGTCCCCGCCAGCATGGCCACCGCCGTCGACGCCCACACCGGGTTCACCATCGCGCACGCAAACCGGTAGCGGATCGCCTCGTCGCACAGGCTCTCCACCTGCTCCCGCGTCGCCTCCGCCTTCAGCAGCGTGTGGTCAATTACCGCCGCCATCGACTGCCAGCCCGCCAGCGTCTGCGCGGCAAACTCCGCCGCGTCAAAACTGCCATGGTCGAACTCCAGATCCGCTTCACCAATCGCCGGTATTGTAGTCATGCTTCGGGCTCCTTTGCCCCGCCGTGCCGCCCGGCATCCCGGCAGGGAATTTCCGGAAACCGAGTATAGACCTCGCCCGAGCGCGCGGCAAAGTGTCGTGCAAGGTCCTCTCGCTGCCTATTCAATATCCATGCGCTCGATCAGTCCGGATCGTATGCGATACGCATGATGCACCGTCGTGTCCTTCAGCACCGCGCCCTTCAGGTCGCGCACCACCTGGTGCACCGCCACCACAAACCGGCCTGCTCCATCGGGCTCGATCTTCATCGGCTCCACGTACGGGTCCACCATCGCCCACTGCCGCGTCCAGTAGGCGCGCACCGCTTCCACGCCGTGCACATGCCCACCCTCCATCCCGTTCGCCCACTCCACCGTCGGATGCATGAGCGCCATCACCGCGTCGATGCGCCGCGCATTGAAGTGCCGATACGCTTCTCCCAGCAGTTCCCGCTCATCCAAAGTTGCACTCCGTAGTCGCCCAACCGGCACAGGCAGCCTTGCCGCCCTCGCCGCGCTTACTCCGGCCGTTTACTCCGGATGGTCCGGCGACATCAGGCAAATATCCGGCAGGTTCCTGTACCGCTCCGCGTAATCCATCCCGTACCCAATCACGAACAGATTCGGAATCGAGAACCCCACATAGTCCGCGTCAATCTTCTCAATCCGCCGCGACGGCTTGTCCAGCAGCGTCGCAATCCGCAGTGTCTTTGGCTTGTGCTGCTGAAAAATCTTGCGCAAATACGCGAGCGTCAGCCCCGTGTCCAGAATGTCCTCGACAATCAGCACATTCTTGCCTTCCACCGGCTCGTCCAGGTCCTTGATCAGCTTCACCGCGCCCGACGACCTCTGCCCCTTGCCGTAGCTCGACACCGCCACAAAATCGAAGGTCGTATCCACCTGCACCGCCCGCGCCAGGTCCGCCAGAAAAATTGCCGCGCCCTTCAGCACGCCCACCATCACCAGCCGTTCCCCGTTCAGGTCCTTCGAAATCTGCGCACCCATCTCCGCCACGCGGTCGGCAATCTGCTGCCGCGTATACAGAACCTCGAGCCCTTGGTAGGTGATCGTCGCCATGCACACAGTATCGCGCGAATCCCGTCGCTTCAGGCAAGTGCCTCCTGTAAAAAATCCTGCCCGCCGGTACCGGCCTTTACGCCCCCTCCGCACCCCCGCCCGCTATACTCTAAGCAAGCCGATGTTTCCTTTTATCCACATTCTTGGCTTCCACATCCCCACCTTCGGCCTGCTGCTCTGGTGCGCCGCGGTTGCAGCGGCCTTCGTCGTGGAGCGCAATTTCCGCCGCTCCGGCCTTGACGCTGATGCCGTCGGAATGGTCGCTCTCGCCGTCGTTGCAGGCATCATCGGCGCCAAGCTCTGGCACATTCTCGATACGCCCCAGGACGTCCGCGCATTGGGCTGGGCCGTCCTCTGGGATCAGGCCGGCTTCGCCTGGTTCGGCGGACTCGTCTTCGGCCTCGCCGCGCTCATTATCCAGGGGCGCCGCGCCGGCATTGGCGGCTTCCGCATCCTCGATCTCGCCGCGCCCGGCGCCGCCATCGGCTACGGAATCGGACGCATCGGCTGCTTCCTCGCCGGCGACGGATGCTACGGCATCGCCACCACGCTGCCCTGGGGCATGAGCTTCCCCCACGGCATCGATCCCACCTACCAGCGCGTCCAACCCACCCCGCTCTACGAGCTCATCGGCGGCCTCCTCATCGGCTGGTGGCTCTGGCGTCGCGGCGCGCGGCCTCACCGCACCGGCTGGATCCTCGGCGAATACCTCATCCTCACCGGTCTCGCCCGCTTCCTCGTCGAATTCGTCCGCCGCAATCCCAAAGTTCTCTGGGGGCTCTCCAACGCGCAGCTCGCAAGCCTCGGCTCCATCGCCGCCGGCACCGTTCTCCTCATCTGGCTCGCCGTGCGCAATCCTGTCCCACCGGAGGAGACCTCGAGGGCCGCTGAAAAGCCCGCCTGAATCATCTTTATAGCCTCTTCAAAAACGCCAGCGCTTCCTTCAACTGCGGAAACCGCTGCTCCTCGGCCTTGAACGCCGGAGGATGCACGCACCGCCGCAGCCCCCGCATCTTCACCGGGTGCTTCAGGTGCAGCATCTCGTGGTACAGCAGATACTCAATCGCATACCGCGGGCTCGACGGCCTGTCAAACACCCGGCTCACCACAATCGTGTTGTGCGTCGCGTCATAGTGGCCCAGCGCGCGCTTCGCCGCCGCCTCGCTCCACGTCAGTTGCGGACGCCCCAGCAGCCCGCCAAAGAACCGCACATTCAGCGCGTCGAAAATCTCTTCCAGGTTGTAGTAGCGTCCCTCCGGCCCGAAGTAGCGCTTCGTTCCCCGCGCATGCCGAATGCGCTCGGTCTCCCGCGTCACCGCCGCCGAACTCGCGAACCGCTTGAAGCGCAGCGCCTGCGCCGCCTCCACTGGTTTTTTATAGAGCTTCGCCAGCAGAATATGCGCAATCGCATGAATCACCGTCTCCGGCGCGCCCTCCAGCAAATCGGAAAGGCTCACCAGCACGCGCCCCTCGCGCAGCCGGATGGTCGTGTTCAGGGAAGTGAACCGCCGGAATCGAACCTCGAACGGCGGCATCGGCGCACGCGGACGCAGCGCCCGATACTCCTCTTGAAAAGTCAGAACGGAATCGACGGCCACCAAATGGAATGTAGCACACGCCAGGCGTCGTCCAACTCTCGGGGAATTGAACCCTCCCACTCAATCTGGGTGCCGGGTGCCCCATCCTAACCGCGCGCTTTGCGGTTACGAGGTGAAAGCAAAAATCCCACCCCGCCATAACCAACTGTCATCTTGAGCGCAGGTCGTCCCAAAAGGACGACCGAAGTCGAAAGATCTGCGGTTGCTTCTAGAAATCTTAACCAACCACCAAAGCCGGGTGCCTGTAGTTGGTCAAGAGGCGGGCGGGTGGCCACCCGCCATCCAGGATTCGTGGCTATGGGACCTGGGATAGCTATCCCGCTGCCTTGCCGTAAATCATCTTAGCCCGGAGTTATGCGGAAGGTGCAAAGTTCGGTGCGGCGTTTCATGGATTGAGCGGCGGCAGCGCGGGACGCGGATGGCTGGCGGTGCTGCCGTCGGTGAGTCGCAGCGCCCACTTGATGGCCTCGAAGTACATGGTGCGAATGTCGGGATCCTGCCAGGACTGGCGTGTGTGGCCGAGGGTGGAATAAAAGACGCGGCCTTTGCCGTACATTTTGCACCAAGCGACGGCGAAGTCGTGGTCGGCGCGGTGAATGCGCGGATTGTTGGCGTAATTGAGGCGGCGCGGATCGAGGCTGAGCAGCACGTTGACGTTGCTGCGCGACCAGTCCTTGGGCTGATAGATTTCGTCGTACTTGACGAATTCCCTGGGGAAGTGGCGGACGGCGGGGAAGCTGGGATCCTCGTTGACGATGGGCGCCATGAAGGTCATCCAGGGATGCTGGTCGAACCAGCCGCCGATCATTTCGCCGTATTCGGGCCAGGTGTAATTGGTGTCGAGCGCGGCGTGGATGCCGACGAAGCCCTTGCCGTCGTCGTGGATGAAGGACATCATGTCGCGCTTTTGGCTCGCGTCCATGTCGAGCTCGCCGGTGGTGCTGGCGAAGACGATGACGTCAAAGTAATTCAGGTTTTTCGCGTTGCGGCCCAGGTCCTTCTTGGTCAGCAGCTCAGTGTCGGTGCGCATGGTGGTGTCCCACAGGCCGCTTTGCTGGCCCATGTTGTAAATGGTGGCCATGGCGGCGGAGACGGAGTTGTGCTCCCAGCCTTTGGTTTCGCCGATGACGAGGACGTGCTTCAAGTGGATCTGCGTAGCGTGGGGCGGCGGAGGATTCACGGTGTTCGCAGCGGATTGCGCAAAGAGCAGGCTGCAGGAAGCGGCAAAAGCGAAGGCGAGCAGGCAGACGTTTCGAGGACGATGCACGGGTGAGCTCCTTTGCGAGATGCGGATGCGGAAACGCGAAAGACAACGAGGGCTAGCGATGAGGCACGCGAAAAGATGGCGGGCCGCTCGGCAAGCAGTGTAGCGGGCGAGAGCGAAGGGCGCAACCGCGCGGCGGGCGGGCGTGGCCGGGCTGTTTTTCTTTCGGTTCCCGGGCTGTGGTAGCTTAACTTTTGGGAGCAAGAGAAGAGAGTATGGGCGCCATTACCTCGTTTATTGATCACCACTATCGCCACTTCAATGCCGCTGCGCTGGTGGACGCGGCCAAGGCCTACAACAAGCTGCTGGCTGACGGCGGAAAGATGTTTGTGACCATCGGCGGCGCGATGAGCACGGCCGAGCTGGGACTGTCACTGGCGGAGATGATTCGGCAGGACAAGATTCACGCCATTACCTGCACGGGCGCGAACCTGGAAGAGGATGTCTTCAACCTGGTGGCACACGATTTCTACGAGCGTGTGCCGCACTATCGCGACCTGACGCCGGCCGACGAGGGCAAGCTGCTTTCGCGCCACATGAACCGCGTGACGGATACGTGCATTCCAGAGATGGAGGCGATGCGGCGCATTGAGAACGAGGTGCTGAAGGAGTGGGTGCGCGCAGACCAGGCCGGCGAACGCTATTTTCCGCACGAGTTCATGTACCGGATTCTGCTGTCGGGCGACCTGGAGAAGAGTTACCAGATTGACCCAAAGGATAGCTGGCTGCTGGCGGCGGCGGAGAAGAACCTGCCGATTTTTGTGCCGGGCTGGGAGGACTCGACGCTGGGGAACATGTATGCCGGGCATTGCATCAGCGGCGACATGAAGAAGGTGCACACGGTGCGGACGGGCATCGAGTACATGATGCGGCTGGCGGAGTGGTACACGGAGACGACGGCGAGCGCGCCGCTGGGATTTTTCCAGATTGCGGGCGGGATTGCGGGGGATTTTCCGATTTGCGTGGTGCCGATGCTGCACCAGGATTTGCAGCGGGACCACGTGCCGCTGTGGGCGTACTTCTGCCAGATCAGCGACTCGACGACGAGCTACGGGTCGTACTCCGGCGCGGTGCCGAACGAGAAGATTACGTGGGGCAAGCTGGGGGAGACGACGCCGAAGTTCATTATTGAGAGCGATGCGTCGATTGTTGCGCCGCTGGTGTTTGCCTACGTGCTTGGCTGGTGACGAAGCTTACAGCGAACAGTTGACAGCGAACAGTTTAAGGCGGGCCGCGCGGGATGCGCGGCCTTTGCTTTTGGGTTGCTGGCCGGCCGCGATGGGCGAAGAGAAAGCGAACTGGACTGTTTAATTGTCGGCAAAATGCCTGTGGAAAACTGCAAATAAATTAGGGGGGGTGGGGGGTGGTCCTCCGGGCGAGGGGATAGGGACGAGGGACCAGGGACTGCGGTGCGCGGGCGGGTGGCAGAGGCTGGGCTCATGGAACCAGTATGCGCCGGGACGGGGCAATGATCGGCAAAACGGGCGGCGGAGATTTGCGCGCGGAATGAGGGGGTTGCGGCGGGGCGGGTGCTCGGGGGGCTGACGAGTGGCAGGGAATAGGGACGGGTGGGGGAGTGGGTGGAAGTGGGTTCACTCATCTCAAAGAGCCGGGGGATTTGGGAGAATCGGCTGCAAGTTCTTCGTTCCGCTCAGAATGACAGTGCGAAAAGCAACGGCAGATCTTTCGACTTCGGTCGCCCTGTGCGGGCGACCTCCGCTCAAGAGGACAGTGTTTGGTGGAGGTGCGGACAATTTGCGATTCCCACCCATGCTGCACAGGACGCCGCATGGACGGGGCACCCGCGGTGGTGGCTGGATGGACTGGGAAAGGCATGGGTGGGGCTAAGGTGCGGAGGAGATGCGTGTGAGGGCGGTTTCCCAGATGCATCCGCCGATGAAGGGGCCTTCGCCTTCTGCGTCGTATTGGCGTACGTCAAACCAGACCCAATAGACACGATTTGACCCGAGCATGCTTTCTTCCATCCACGTGAGGTTGTCGTCCCAAGGGCCGCTGATGGCGGTGACCTCGGGCGGCGGGAGGGAGATGGTGCCGGTGGCTCCTTTTGCCCAGAGGAAGACTTCGGCAACCCTGACTCGATCTCCGGCGGAGAATTTTGTGTTCACAGAGATCCCTCGGCGTTTACAGGTGACGGGGTGAGACATTCGCTTTCTCACCCATCGCGCTCAGTCACCCCCGCGACGACGACCCGTCGCCGGGGACCCCGACAGCGCGATGGATGGGGCACCCGGAGTTAGTGGCGGGGATGGGATGGAGTTAGGCGGGAGTTAGTTGTGTTTGCCTTTCCATTCGGAGTAGGGGCCCTGGAAGTCTTCGATGCTGGTGGGGGTGAAGTTCCAGAGGCGGGTGGCGACTTCGTCGATGAGGTCGTGGTCGTGAGTTACTAACAGGACGGTGCCTTCGTAGCGCTGGAGGGCGATGTTGAGGGCGTTGATGGCTTCGAGGTCGAGGTGGTTGGTGGGCTCGTCAAAGATGAGGATGTTGGGTTTGGTGAGGATGAGTTTGCAGAAGGCGAGGCGGGCCTGTTCGCCGCCGGAGAGGGCTTTGAGTGGCTTCCCACCTTCTTCGCCGCTGAAGAGCATTTGGCCGAGGATGCCGCGGATATCCTCAGTGTGGGCGGCGGGGTCCCAGCGATGGAGCCACTCGGCGACGGTGAGGCTGGGGTCGTTACCGGGGCCGGAGAGAGTGGAGCCGACGTCCTGCGGGAAGTAGCCGATTTGCGCCTCGTGGCCCCAGAAGACGACCCCCGAGTCAAGAGAGAAGTCAGGGTCAGCGAGGCCGGGGTAGTTAGCGAGGAGGCACTTGAGGAGGGTGGTTTTGCCTGCGCCGTTGCGGCCCATGAGGCAGACTTTTTCGCCGCGGAGGACGTTGGCGGTGAATGCGTCGAGGACGGTGAGCTCGCCATAGCTTTTGGTGAGGTGCTTGACTTCAAGGATGTGCTTGCCGCTGGGGCGCGTCTGATCGAAGCGAATGTAAGGGCGCTGGATGTTGGAGCGGGCAAGCTCGTTGGTCTGGAGGCGCTCAACCTCCTTGCGGCGGCTGGTTACCTGGGAGGAGCGTGTGCCGGCGGCGAAGCGGGCGATGAACTCGTTGAGCTGAGCGATTTTCTTGTCGCGCTGTGCGTTCTGGGCTTCGAGGGTGGAGCGGACCTGGGTTTTGGCCATGACCATGTCGTCGTAGCCGCCGGTGTACGTGATGATGGTCTGGTAATCGATGTCGGCGGTGTGGGTGGTGACGGAGTTGAGGAAGTGGCGGTCGTGGGAGATGACGATGAGGGTGCCGTCGTAATTGAGCAGGAAATCCTGCAGCCAGTGGATGGAGTCGAGATCGAGGTAGTTGGTGGGCTCGTCGAGGAGGAGCGCCTCAGGCTTGCCGAAGAGGGCCTGGGCGAGGAGCACGCGGACCTTCTGGCCGCCCTGGAGCTCAGACATTTTGCGCTCGTGGAGCTCTTCGCGGATGTCGAGCCCGTCGAGGAGGACGGCGGCGTCGGCCTCTGCGGTGTAACCGTCTTCGTCGCCGATGATGCCTTCGAGCTCGCCGAGGCGCATGCCGTCTTCGTTGGTCATTTCGGATTTTTCATAGATGCGGTCGCGCTCTTCGAGGGCGGCCCAGAGGGGCCGGTTGCCCATGATGACGGTGTCGATGACGCGATAGGCGTCAAAGGCGAACTGGTCCTGGCGGAGGACGCCGAATTTGCGGGGGCGGACGACGGTGCCCTTCTGCGGCTCGAGGTCGCCGGTGAGGATCTTCATGAAGGTGGACTTGCCGGCGCCGTTGGGTCCGGTGAGGCCGTAGCGGCGGCCGTCAGTGAAGGCGGTGCTGACCTCGTCAAAGAGGATCTTGGAGCCGTAACGCATGGAGATGTTGCTGACACTGATCATGAGGTTTGAGGTTCCTGTGCGTGGGTTGCGGGCCGCAGAGGGGTTGAGGGCTCTGGCGGGCCGGAAGCTGACTGGATGGCGGCGAGTGGGCGCGCGAGGGCAGCCCGGAAGACTGCGACTCTTCTAGTTTCTCATAACAGAGGGTGAGGGGGGACGACTCAGGCGAGGCGCGTGATTCCGGGGAAGCCGTCGAAGCCGCGGTCGAAGCTGAGGATGCGCTTGATGCCGTGGATTTGCATGGTGGCGAGGTGAATGGCGTCGCGCGCGGAGAGGGCTTTGTGGCCGAAGACGATGGTGCGGGCGCGTTCGACGGCGGGCCGGTCGACGGGGAAGACTTCATCGACGATTCCGAGAAGGGCATCAAAGGCGGGCTGGATTGCGCCGGGCCGGTGGATGGCGACGTAGCGATGGAGGATTTCCTGCAAGACTTCCGCGTCGGTGACGAGCCGTTCGCGGCCGCTGACCAGTTCCTCCAGCCAGCGCCGTGCGTCGGCTTTGTGAGGATGGAGCGCGCCAACGAGATACATTGGGATGTTCGAATCGATGAAGATCACGCGTTTACACCCGAACTGTAACCGTGCTCAATTTCTTCGAGCATGCGGTCGATGTCGGCGGTGGGGAAATCCATGCGCGCGGCCGCGCGGATGATCTCGAGCTTGGAAGTAACTTCGCGGCTGGGCTCACTTTTCCGGGCCTCGACGAGGGCCTGCCGTACCCATTCGGCGATGGACATGCGGCGCAGGCGCGCGGCGCGCTGGAGCTCGCGATAGTCGGGATCCTGAAGAATGACCTGCAGTCGTTTAGCCATGGAATGAGTGTAGTTGACTCATTGTGATGAGTCAAGAATAAGTATTCGCGGATTAGCGGCTCTGGCGGCCCGGAAGCTGACTGGATGGCGGCGAGTGGGCGCGAGGGCAGCCCGGAAGACAGCGACTCTTCTAGTTTCTCATAAGTGGAGGGTGCGAGGGCGGGGCGTGAAGCGCCTATTTACCAAGATGCTGTTGCAGGCTTGCGATTATTCGCCCAGAACCCTTCGATGAGTGCATTGGCGATCATGCATTCATTGAGCGTCTCAGGATTTGCCTGCTTCTGGGCTGTCGACAATCCAGCCCTTTAGTCAGAGCCCAAAGGTTCGATAAAGCAAGCCGTTCTACCAGACTGTGCCATCATAGGGGGAAGCCCGTTGAGAAGGCCTTGTGCTTTATAAAAGTAGCCCGGCCTGGAGAACGTCTTGATTCGCATCGCAAGCATAGGGCATGCTGTCTTCGCGGTCATCATGATCGTGCTCGGCGCCGTGGGCTTTCTCGATCTCGACCTCGTTTCTCTGTGGAATCCTGTTTCAATCAACGTTCCCGCACACGAATTGCTCGTCCACCTCATCGCCCTCATCTCCATGGCGGCCGGCGTCGGTCTACTTGTTCAGCGCATCGCGGCCATCGCCGCGCGCTTGCTACTCACTACTCTTTTGCTTTGGTTGCTGCTGTTGCGGTTACCAAACTTTTTCCATGAACCTGTCTTCGCAGCTTGCTGGTCCGTGTTCCCGCTCGTGCTCATGGTGGCTGCCACCTGGGTCCTCTATGTCTGGTTCGCAGCCGACTGGGAGTGTAACCATCTCAGCTTTATCCTCGGCAACAACGGCCTGCGTATCGCGCGTTTCCTCTACGGCCTTTCCTTGATCTTCTTCGGCATCGCCCATTTCGTCGACGTAAAGGACACGGTTTCCCTTATCCCCCATTGGCTGCCCTGTCACCTGTTCTGGGCGTATTTCACGGGAAGCGCCTTCATTGCAGCCGGCTTCGCGACTCTTATCGGTTTCTGTGCACGGCTGGCAGTCACACTCTCAGCCCTGCAACTCGCATTGTTCCTGTTTCTGGTGTGGATACCTATTGTGGCGATAGGGTCGAAAGACTTATTCCAATGGAGTGAGACGATCCTGAATGCGGCGCTCTGCGCCGGCGCCTGGGTGATGACTGATTCTTACCGAGACACGCGCTGGCTCACTTCCAATAACAGATAGCTTTCCATGACCAATCCCACCTCAATAAGCGCATTGGCGATCCTGCGCTCATTGACGACCCGCGGCGGATTGCGGGACCGAGGCCCGTCTACCGGCAGCAATCTCCAAGGTGCGGTTTGACTACTGATGCATGCGTGTGAGGAGGGCGCCGTAGCGGGGGTCGTGGCGGACGGAGTCGAGGAGTGGGTCCACGCGGATGAATGCCATGCTGAAGCAGTGGCTGTCGATCGCGCGTTGGAACGAGTCGAAGGCATGGTCGAGTTCGTTGACGCGAAGATCATCGATGCCGATCTCGTAAGCGGTGCAGGGGTTGGCCGAGGCAATGGGGAGAGCGTGGGTGCGCGCGCGCCAATACGACTGCCATCCGTGTTGCCGATACACGCCACGAAGAGCGCCGGCGTTGAGCTTTGGCTGGTCCTCGTGCAGCGCTTTCAGATCGTGCCGCACGGCCTCGTCGTGCTCGCCTTTCTGCTCGTAGATGAGACTTATGTAGGGTTCGATGGAGCCGGACAGTCGTTCCATCTCGGCGGCGCGCTGCAGTTGAGCAAGTGCGGCATCGTATCGGCGGTCATAGTAAAGAGCAACGCCCAGCCGACGGTTGATAAGGAAGGATAGCGGATCGAGCTGGAGAGCGCGGCGCATGTGAGTGACGGCATCCTGCGGGCGGTCTACGGCGTCGAGGTAAACAGCGTACTTGAACTCGGCGATAGAGTCGCTGGGATTCAGGGAGATGCCACGGGTCAGGTTTTGCTCTGCTGCAGTCCAGTCCCACGCGTAGATGGTTTGGACGCTGCCGAGCTCGGTGTAGGCTTCGCCGTTCTGTGGGTCGAGCTGGATGGCGCGCTGGGCAGCGGCAATCGCTTTGGGCATGAGCTGCTCGGGCGTGCCAATGCCGTAGGTGGTGGCAGCGTCGAGCGCCGAGGCGTAGCCGGCGTAGGCGGAGGCGTAGCCGGGGTCGAGGGCAACGGCGTGCTGGAAGGACTCGAGGCTGTGAGAGAAGTCCTGCTTATTAAAAAAGTAGCGGCCTCGCAGATAGGCGTCGTGCGCGGCGGGGTTGACGGGCGGATGCGGCGAGGCGGGGGCGAGGACGAGCTGGGCCTGTGTAGCGATCTGCTGGGCGACGCTGTCCTGCAGGGTGAGGACATCGGACGCAGAACCTTCGAAGGACTGGGCCCAGAGGTGGCGGTCTGTGCGAGCGTCGATGAGCTGGGCGGTGATGCGGATACGGTTGCCGGAGCGGACGATGGAGCCCTCGACGATGGCGTCGACATCGAGCTGGCGGGCGATTTCGGGGAGTGTGCGGCCGGAACCCTTTTCTGCCATGACAGAGGTGCGCGAGACGACACGAAGGTTGGGGATGCGGGCGAGCTCAGTGATGAGCTCGTCGGTCATGCCGTCGGCGAAGTACTCCTGCGAAGGGTCGCCGGAGAGGTTCTGAAGAGGGAGCACGGCAATTGAGCCGATGGCGGCGCGACTGTCTCGATGTAGGAAGCGGGCGGCCAGCGGATGAGGGCCGAGGGTGAGTAAAGCAATGGCGACGAGGACGAAGGCGCATAAGGCGGCGACCAGCCAAAGTCTGTGTCGGGGTTTGCCGGCCGACGGCATGGCGGGCGCAGAAGAGACCTGCGGCGGTGCGGCGATCTCCAGCGGAGCGGGAGAAGGCACGATTGGAATATCGGGAGATTGGGTTGGCTCGGTGGCCTCGGACGCAATCGCCGTAACGGTTGCGATGAACCGGTAACCTGAGCCGGAGATTGTCTGCACAAACTGCGGCAGGTCCGGGCTGTCCCCAAGGGTCTGGCGAATTTTACGGATGGCCGTGTTGATTCCGTGCTCGACGTCGACGAAGACTTCCTGTTCCCAAAGGAGCCTGGCGATCTCATCACGGGTGACGACCTGTCCGTGTTTGGTGACCAGAAGGACGAGTAGTTCGAGAGGCTTCCGCTCAAGCTTGAGCCGGCGGCCTTTGCGGCAGAGCTCAAATTTGCCGCAATGCAGGCTGAATTCTCCGAACTGATAGACGGCGTTGGGCACCGGTGCACTCCCGCGAGGTGGCAGAAGTATAGCATCGATGAAAATCGTTGGGTATATTACCTAAGTAGATTGAGTAACTTGCGTCTTCACCTTTCTTTACCTCCAAATTTACCTTCCTCCATTGTTCGCGAGCTGGAATTTCGGTTTTATGTGATTCGAGCCGGCAAATTCCCCCGGCGAGGAGGAAGTTATGAGATTAGGAAACATGAAACTTGTGCCGGTGTTGAGCGCGCTGGCAGTTGCCGCTATGGTTGCCCCTTACGCACATGCCGGGTGCGGCCAGTATCGCCCCGCGTCATTCAACTCGAGCTCGCAACGTCAGTTCGGTTCGCCGTACCTGCTGCGGGCTTCGTTTCTCGGCAATGATGAGGCCGCCGCAGCCGAACCCACGATCGTCGGGACCTGGAAAGAGCGTTGGATCTCCAAAGGCAGTAACGGAATTCCTGACGGCGCCGAGATTGATGCCGGCTACGCTCAGTGGCACAGCGACGGCACGGAGATCAACGTTTCCGGCCTGCGCACTCCCATGACCGGCGACGTTTGCCTTGGCGAATGGATCAAAACCGGTCCACGGAGTTATCGGTTGAACCACTTTGGAATTTCGTATGACCCCACAGGTCTCAACCTGGTCGGCCCCGCACGCATTCAGCAATGGCTGACTCTTGATCAGAAAGGGATGACAACCTCTGGAACTTTCTCCATCGATCAATACGACGAAGCGGGCAACCTGCTTGCTCATATCCAGGGCAACGTGATTGGAACCAGGGTGACCATGGATACCGGATTCCAAAAGGTTGAGTAAGTCGTAACCAAACTGGCAATCGCGGGTCTCGCTCAGCGTTGACTGCGTCGAAGCGAGATCCGCGTTCGCAGGTTGGCCGTCGCATCCGGCGGTGAATATCGATAACGAGGATTTTTAGCCGGACGGGGCGAGTGGGCGCGCGAGGGCAGCCCGGAAGACTGCGACAGTTCTAGTTTCTCACAAGGGGAGGGTGCGAGGGCGGGGCGTGAAGCGCCTATTTACCAAGATGCTGTTGCAGGCTTGCGGTCATTCGCGCAGGACCCTTCGATGAGTGCATTGGCGATTTGGCACCAACCAGAGTCGTTCCGCCCGCGCGGTCATGGCGATAGACTGCAAGTGGCATGGTCTTTGGCTTTCGGAACCGTGAATTCGTTGAAGATATCTCACATTTGACGCGCGAGATTGCAGCGTCGACCTTCAAGGGGCCCGGACCTAAGATCCTCTGTCATTACACTCGGGAAGAATCGTACAAGAAGATCATCGCCACACGCACTCTTTGGGCAACATGCTTGACGGAGCAAAGCGACAAGACGGAATTGCGACATGGGATTGCGCTGGTTGAAGACGTTGCAATGAAGTTGCTTGATAAGGAGCGCAATCCTTTCGCTCAAGATGTGCTGTCCGGATTGGCCGACTATATGCCGAGTCGTCGTTCCATGCTGTTTATCACCTGCTTTTGCGGCGGAGTTGCATCGCCATTTCATGTGGAAAAATACGGATCGGTCTGCTTTCGTTTCACTCGACCATGTGGGGGTCCACCGCCTCTTACACTGAACGGCTTAGGGGGCGATCGGTGGTTCAGTCCTGTCATTTATGGTGAGAATGATCAACGGCGAGTTGTCAGAAATTTCTTAGAAGCAGCCTCGATGCTGCTGTTGAAACACTCCAGCGGATCAGCTGAATGGGGTCGTGCGGAATGGATGGCATCAACTCCGCGAAGGGATCTGGGTCAGTGCTTGCTAACTATCGTTGCATCGTTCAAGCGCAAGAAATTTCGTCGTGACCGCGAATGGCGCCCAATCTTTTCGCCGGCTTTATCGTTATCCAATTCAGCTCCAGACCTCGTTGATGAAAGCTTTAACTCTTTGATCGAGTGTCAACCGAGACGTCATGTTTCTCTTCGGAGAGAAGCGAAATTTCCGCCACGAGATGGTGAGATTTGGCCCCCTGCCTTCGATAGTTTAGAGCCTTACGATGATGTCGTACACCTGGCTACTCCCACCCCGTTGGCGAAAGTGATCGCCTTTGCGAAAGGTCAATGACTATTTGCCTCTGTACAGGGGGTGTTCCCGATAAGTTGCCTTGGGCTTACCGACGTCGGCCCAACTCTATTCACGTTGGCGAAAACAGGCCAATGCACTGATTGACGGCTCCCGGGCGTGCCGTGGGCAACGCGTCAGCTGCCAGCCGGTGGACACTGGGGAGCGGGGGCGCCGCGCGCGTTAGCGCAGGAAGTACAGGGTGATGTGGTTGACGGCGAAGGCGGCGGTCCAGGCGAGGACGAGCATGTAAGTGAACTGGACGGCGGGCCACTTCCACGAGTTGGTTTCGCGCTTGACGATGGCCATGGTGGAGGTGCACTGCATGGCGAAGGCGAAGAAGATCATGAGGGCGAGCGCGCCGCCGAGGGTGAGGTCGCTGTGGAGTGCGGCGTGGAGGTTGAGGGCCTGGGTGGCGGGGTCGACGCCGTAGAGGGTGCCCATGGTGCTGACCATGACCTCGCGTGCGAGGACGCTGCAGAGGAGGCCGATGCCGATCTTCCAATTGAAACCGAGGGGCGCGATGGCGGGCTCAATGAAGTGGCCTAGGCGGCCGATCAAGCTGTTGGCAAGCTGGGGCGCGGTGTAAGTGCCGTGGCCGAGCGAAACGGGCGGGAGGTGGGCGAGCAGCCAGAGCGCGACGGTGACGCCGAGGATGATGGTTCCGGCCTGGCGGAGGAAGACCGAGCCGCGGTCAATGACGCGCGTGGCCAGCGAGCGGAGGGTGGGCATGCGGTATTGCGGCAGCTCAAGGATGAAGGGGGTTTCGCTGGATTTGAGGACGGAGCTTTTGAGCAGCCAGGCGGTGGTCATGGCGGCGATGAAGCCGGCGAGATAGAGCCCGAGCATGGTGAGGGTCTGCAGGCCGATGAGGCCGCCGAGATAGGTGCGGTGGGGGATGAAGGCCGCGATGAGCAGCAAGTAAACGGGCAGGCGGGCCGAGCACGTCATGAAGGGCGTGACGAGGATGGTGGCGAGGCGGTCGCGCTTGTTCTCAATGGTGCGGGCGGCCATGATGGCCGGGACGGCGCAGGCATAGGCTGAGAGCAGGGGGATGAAGGCCTTGCCGTTGAGGCCGGTGGTGCGCATGACGCGGTCCGCGATAAGCGCGGCGCGGGCGAGGTAGCCGGAGTCCTCAAGGATGCCGATGAAGAGGAAAAGCAGAAGAATCTGGGGGAGGAAAACGAGCACCGAGGCGATGCCCTTCCATATGCCATCAATGAGCAGGGACTGAAGCCAGCCGGCGGGCAGCAGGGGGCGGATGAGATTGGCGGCGTAGGAGAGCACGTTGCCGAAGCCGTTCGACAGCGGCTGGCCGATGGAGAAGACGACCTCAAACACAGTGACGACGACGAAGAGAAAAAGCAGCGGCCCCCAGATGCGATGGAGGAGGATGTTGTCGATTTTGCGGCTGCCTTCGGCCGAGAGCGGGGCGCGATAGCCGGTGCGGTGGCTGACCTGCGCGGCCCACTTGTGGGCGCTGGCGGCGTTGCCGATGACGGGCAGGCCGAGGGGCTGCGTGGCGGAGCGCTGGCGGTTGAGGAAGAGCGGAATGCCGTCGAGTCCGGTGCCGCGGACGGCGCTGATTTGGGCCACGGGGGTTCCGAGCTGACGGGCGAGCTCGAGGACGTCAACGTTGCCGCCGCGCGACTCCATGAGGTCCGACATGTTGAGCAGCACGAGCGTGGGCAGGCCGAGGGAGAGAATGGGCGCGGCGAGCATGAGCTGGCGGGTGAGATGGAGCGAATCGAGGACGAGCAGGATGGCGTCGGGTTTGGGCGTGCCGGGCATGCGGCCCTGCAGGACGTCGATGGCGACGCGCGCATCCTCAGAGAACGGTGAGAGGGAATAGACGCCGGGCAGGTCGATGAGCGTGAGGTCGTCGCGGCCAATGCCGGCCATGCGGCCCATGCGCTGCTCGACGGTGACGCCGGGATAGTTGGCGACCTTCTGGCGCAGGCCGGTGAGGCGGTTGAAGAGCGTGGATTTGCCGGAGTTGGGCGGCCCGATGAGCACAACGGTGCGGATGGCGCCCGGAGGCGGCGGGGAAGTGGGCGGCTCAAAGGCCGGGGTTGTGCAGCAGGAGGCGCTCATCGCAGGGCCTCGGCGAGCGGCTGGGAAGGCGTGGCGGCGGTTTCCTGGGTCGCTTGCGGGGCCTGCGCGGCAGAGCGGGGAGCGGTTGCGGGCTCGGCGGCGCGAACGCGGATGGCGTGCGCGGTTTCAAAACGGAGGGCAATCTCCATGCCGTCCACAGCGTAGACGGTGGGATCGCCGGCGGGCGCGCGGCGCAGAGCCGTGACGAGCGCGCTGGGGACGAAGCCCATGTGCATGAGGTGGTTCTGCACGGATTCGGGGAGGTCGAGGGCGACCACGACCCCGCTTTCGCCGATTTTCAGATCGCTGAGCACGCTCAACTTCCGAACTCCCGAGGGGTGCAAAGAGCAGCACCTGAATAACTACGACCGGAATGGTCGGATTTCAGTATACGACCAATTTGGTCTGAGTAGCAAACCCCCGGCGGCAAAAGTTTTGCGAGGGGGGTGCGGGCGGCGTTTGAGGTCATGCGCGGAGGCCGGATTGGGGCGAGAATGGGGAGGGAAAAGGAGGCGGAATGACAGCCAAAGAGCTGAAAGAGAGCGTGGTGGATGGGGAGCCGCCGTCGGGACTTGACGCGCCGGTGGAGGCGCTGTGGTGGGACGCGAAGGGCGAGTGGGCGCGGGCCCACGGGCTGGTGGATGCGCTGGAGACGCGCGAGGGAATGGCCGTGCACGCGTATCTGCATCGCAAGGAAGGTGCGGAGGGGAACGCGGAGTACTGGTACCAGCGCGCGGGGAAGCAGTTTTATCGGGCGAAGCTGGAAGAGGAGTGGGCGGCGCTGGCGGAGGGATTGCTGCGCGGCGAGTGAGGCGTGCGAGCGGCTAGCCGAGCTGGGGCAGGTGGTTTGCGATTCCGAAGAGGAAGATGAAGCCGATGGCGAGCGAGTAGAGCGCGCCGGTCCAGGCGATGGCGGTGAAGAAGCGGGGATGGCCGCCGCCCGCCTTGTATGCGCCGCCGAGCGACGCGGTCATGAGGGCGTTCATGGCGATGAGGCCGACGGCGAAGGCTGCCAGGCCGAGCAGGCCGCGCGAGGTTCCACCGAGATTGGCGGTGAGAAAGAAGAGGGCGAGCTGGCTGGGGGTTTCCGCGCCGATGCCGTGAAGGATGCCGATGAGGAAGACGGATTTTCCGGTGTACATCCACTGGAAACGGCTGGGGCGGGGCAGCGCGGGGTTGCGCAGTCGGCCTGCGCGCCAGGCAAGCCAGCGCGCGGCATTGATGGCGATGGCGAGGCGGCTTTCAACGCGGGTGTGAGTGTGGCCGTGCGCGTCGCGGCGCAGGATGCCGGCGGCGACGCCGAGGCCGAGAAGGATGAGCGTGAGGCCGATGAGCCGCTCGGTGACGTTGTCAAGGCCCTGGGGAAGGCCGATGTGGAGCTGCAGGACGGCGACGCCGAGAGCGACTACGGTGAAGGCGTGGCCGAGGGCGTAGGTCATGCCCTGGCGCAGGCCGCTGAACCAGTTGCGCTGGACGGCGGTGATGTCAGAGATGGCGGCGAGGTGGTCGTAGTCAAAGCCGTGGCGCAGGCCGAGCACGAGGCATGAGCCGAGAGCGGCATCGAGTTTCCAGTCACCGAATAGCGGGGTCACGGAAGCAAGTATAGAGCAGATGGGGAGCGGGGTTAAGGCGCGGGCGCGAGCTGGATGTGGTAATCCGAGTAGTCGATGACGACTACGGTGCGCCCGAAGAGGCCGTTGGATTCCGCGCGGGCGTGGGTGGCCTGGGAAAAGCCGTCGATGAGGGCGTAGTCGCGCAGCATGTGGGTGGTTCCGGAGAAGATGGAAGGGTTTTTGGAGGCGTTGCCTTCGATGCGAAGGATGGCGGAGTCAGTGGGGTCGACCCAGAGCGTGCCCACCACCATGTTGGGGGCCTTGTGATGCGGCTTGATGGCTATGGCGACGCAGAGGCGGCCGTGGATGGTTTGCGTGCGCGCGGGGTCGGGCTTCATTTCATAGTTGTCTGACGTGAGCCACGACTGGCGGACGGCGGCGGGATCGTTGATGGCCTCTTCACTTTCAAGCAGCGGCTTTAGGCCTAAGTGCTGGATGATGGTTGAGCCGCTTTGCGAGAGGATTTTGTAGCTTTTGCCGCCACCCTTGCGATAGGTGACTCGGACGGTCATCTGCGCCACGGGATGGGTCGCGTCGTGGCCGCGATAGACGGAGTAGTGCTCCACGTCAGTGACTGCGAGGACGCGTTCATAGCGGGCGAGGACCATCGCGTTGATGCCCGCAACCAGTGAAGATTGCGCGGGCGGCTGCGCAGCAAGAGCAACGGCCGCGGCGGCAAGGGCGGCGATGAGAATGGTGCGGACGCGGGGGAGTCGCGGATGCTGGAGAAATGGACGCCGGAGACGTACTGGCCGGAGCATGCTGGACCTCTCCATTAAGAGTAAGACGCGCGAGTGCCCGCGAGCCAGTGGCTAACCGGAGATGCGGACCAGTTCCTGTGCCTCATGACGCGGGCCGAGGATGGACATGCGCGGGATGCGGCCGCGGACCATGGCCACCTCGTCGCAGCGGTGGAGGCGGGGACAGATCTGGCAATCCTTGAAGATTTTGTCGGGCAGTTCGGATTTATCTTCGACGGTGCGGAAGCCGAATTTGAAAAAGAAATCGGGGATGCGGGTGAAGAGGCAGATGGACTGGATGGCATGCTGCTCGGCCTCCTCAATGAGCGAGCCGAGGATGCGGCCGCCCGCGCCCTGGCCTTTGGCTTCAGGCTTGACGACGATGGAGCGGACCTCGCAGAGGTGGGGCCCATAAAAGTGGAGCGCGCCGCAGCCGAGGAAGACGCCGGCTTCAGACTCGGCGACGGTGAAGTCGCGAATGTTTTCGCAGATCTCGGCGAAGGCGCGGCGCAGGAGAGTGCCGTCACCGGAGAGCGAGTTGACCAGGTCGTAGACGTTGGAGGCGTCCTGGAGCCGAGCCTTACGCACCTGCATGGGCGGCCTCCGAGGTGAGCGCGCTGACGCGCGCGGCGGCAGACTCGAGCGCGGCTTGAACACGGGCGCGGGCGGTTCCGCCGGGAACGTCGTGGCAGTCGAGAGTGGCGTCGAGGGTGATGGCGTCGTAGAAGTCGGCGGTGAACTCCTCGCCGAACTGGCGCAGCTCAGGGAGGGTGAGCTCGGCGAGCTCGACGCCTTTTTCAAGCGCGAAGCGGACGGCGTTGCCGACTTTCTCATGTGCGGTGCGGAAGGGCACGCCCTTGTGGACGAGGTAAGTGGCGGCGGCCATCGCGTTCAGGTAGCCGGATTGCGCGGCGATGCTCATGCGGTCCATGTTGAACCGGAGCGCAGCGGTGAAGCGCGCGACGAGCGCGAGCATCTGCGGCACGAAATCGACCTGGAAGGCAGGCTCCTGCGTCTCCTGCATGTCCTTATTGTAGGCGAGGGGCAGGCCTTTGAGCTGCAACGTGACGGCCTGGGCGGCGGCGTGGATGCGGCCGACCTTGGCGCGGAGCAGCTCAGCGAGATCAGGATTTTTCTTCTGGGGCATGGCGCTGGAGCCGGTGGAGAAAGCCTCCGGCAGTTGGACGAAGCCGAACTCGGCGGTGCCGAAGAGGGTGATTTCCTCAGCAAAACGGCTGAGGTGGAGGCCAACGAAGGTGAGCGCGTGGAGGTATTCGAGCAGAAAGTCGCGGTCGCTGGTAGCGTCCATTGAGTTGGCCGTGGGCGCGGAGAAGCCGAGCTCGCGCGCGACAATGTTGCGGTCGAGCGCGAGAGTTGCGCCGGCCACTGCGCCCGAGCCGAGCGGGCAGAAGTTGAGACGCGCGGCGCAATCGGTGAGGCGCGCGGCGTCGCGGAGGATCATTTCGACGTAGGCAAGCAGCCAGTGGGCGATGAGAACGGGCTCGGCGCGCTGGAGGTGGGTGTAGCTGGGCATGACGGCGTCACCGGCGGCGCGTGCCTGGGCGAGAAGCGCGTTGGCCCATGCGGCGAGCGAGGCGGCGACGAGGGTGATTTGCCGGCGGACGTAGAGGCGCAGATCGGTGGCGATTTGCTCATTGCGGCTCCGGCCGGTGTGAAGCTTGAGGCCGAGGGGTCCGATGCGCTCGACAAGGGATAGCTCGACGAAGTGGTGAATGTCTTCGGCGGAGGGATGATTGCGGACCAGGGCGCGGCCTTCTTCCGAAGCGTGGTCGGCGGCGATGGCATCCAGCGCCGCGCGCAACTCCGTTGTTTCACCCTCTGTGAGGATGTTGGCCGCGCAGAGAGCGGACGCATGCGCTTTGCTGGCGGCGACTTCATCATTCAGCAGCCGCCAGTCAAAGACGATGGAGCGCTGCCACTGCTCGAATTCCTTGTCGAGCGGCTCGCGGAAGCGGCCGGACCACATTTTGACGGATTGGTTTTCGTTCGACATCGATTTCAGTCTATTTCTTCTCCGGTGCGCTGTTGAGCCGGGGCATTTCGCTGCCCTGGGTGAGGGTGAGAAGTCCGGATGCGGCGTAGGTCAGCAGCTTTTCGCGCGTATCAGCGATGTCAAGATTGCGCATGGTGAGCTGGCCGATGCGGTCGCGCGGGGAGAAGCTGGATTCAGTCTTCTCCATGCTGAGGCGATCGGGGTGGAAGGTGAGGTTGGGCGACTCGGTGTTGAGGATCGAGTAGTCATTGCCGCGGCGCAGCTCGAGTGTGACCTGGCCGGTGACGGGTTTGGCGACCCAGCGCTGGGCGGACTCGCGGAGCATGATGGCCTGTGAGTCAAACCAGCGGCCCTGGTAAAGCAGGCGGCCAAGCTTGCGGCCGTTGTCGCGGTACTGCTCGATGGTGTCCTCGTTGTGGATGCCGGTGATGAGGCGCTCATAGGCGATGAAGAGCAGGGCCATGCCGGGGGCTTCGTAGATGCCGCGGCTTTTGGCTTCAATGATGCGGTTTTCGATCTGGTCGCTCATGCCCAGGCCGTGGCGGCCGCCAATGCGGTTGGCTTCAAGCAGCAGCTCGACGGGGTCGGTAAACTCGCGGTGATTGAGCGCGACAGGGAAGCCTTCTTCAAAGCGGACGGTGACTTCTTCGCGCGGGATGGAGACATCATCGCGCCAGAAGGCCGTGCCCATGATAGGAACGACGATTTTGACCGAGGTGGAAAGATGCTCGAGATCTTTTGCCTCGTGGGTTGCGCCGAGGAGGTTGGAGTCAGTGGAGTAGGCCTTCTCGGCGGACATTTTGTAGGCGAAGCCGCAGCGCTGCATGTAGGCCGACATCTCGGCGCGGCCGCCCAGCTCGTGGATGAAAGCCGTGTCGAGCCAGGGCTTGTAGATCTGCAGGCCGGGATTGACGAGCAGGCCGTAGCGATAGAAACGCTCGATATCATTGCCCTTGAAGGTGGAGCCGTCGCCCCAAATGTTGACGCCGTCCTCCTGCATGGCGGCGACCAGCATGGTGCCGGTGACGGCGCGCCCGATGGGAGTGGTGTTGAAGTAGGGCAGGCCGGCGGTGGTGATGTGGAATGCGCCGGACTGCAGCGCGGCGATGCCTTCGCGCACCAGCTGGCTGCGGCAGTCGATGAGGCGTGCCTTCTCCGCGCCGTATTCGAGGGCGAGGCGCGGGATGGCCTCGTAATCGGTCTCGTCGGGCTGGCCGAGGTTGGCCGTGTAGGCGTAGGGGATTGCGCCCTTCTGCCGCATCCAGTGGAGGGCGGCGGAGGTGTCGAGCCCGCCGGAGAAGGCAATGCCGACGTTTTGGCCGACGGGCAGGGATTCAAGAATTACGGACATGCGTAAAAAACCTCTTTGAGCTTCTAGCCGCTAGCTTCCAGCTGCGAGCCAAAATCTTGTTAAGAACCAATGCGTCTCGGGTTGTGAAAGAAAGCTGTGAGCTAAGCGCTAAAAGCTCTCACATTTGCGAGTCCGCCGAGAAGCAGAAGCAGCAGCGCTTTCTGCGCGTGGAGGCGATTTTCCGCCTGATCGAAGACGATGGACTGCGGGCTGTCGATGACGGCGTCGGTGACTTCCGCACCTCGGCGCGCGGGCAGGCAATGCATGAAGACCGCACGGGGCGCGGCCTTCTGCATGAGCGCGTCATTAACCTGGAACGGGCGGAAGATAGGCGCGCGCTTGGTGGACTCGTGCTCGAAGCCCATGCTGACGCAGACGTCGGTGTAGACGGCGTCCGCGCCTTCGACGGCGGCCTGCGGGTCCTGCACCAGGCGCAGCTCGCAGTGGTTGGCCTCGGCGCGTTCGCGGGCAAGGGTGACGATTTCGATGTCGGGCGAGTAACCGCGCGGCGTTGCGACGGTGATGTTGACGCCGAGCTCGGCGCCGGTGAGCATGAGCGACTGGCAGACGTTGTTGCCGTCGCCGACATAAGTGAAGTTGAGGCCGGCGGCGGAGCCGAAGTGCTCTTCGAGGGTCATGAAGTCGGCAAGGGCCTGGCAGGGGTGCTCGAAATCAGAGAGCGCGTTGATAACGGGCACGCGCGCGTTGGCGGCCATCTCGGTGATGGTGTCATGCGCGTAGGTGCGCAGGACGATGACATCGACCCAGCGCTCAACGTTGCGCGCGATGTCGGCGATGGACTCGCGCTCGCCGAGGGGCGAGTTGGTTTGGTCAACAAAAATGGCGTTACCGCCCATGGTGTTGATGCCGGCCTCAAAGCTGAGGCGGGTGCGCAGGCTGGCCTTCTCAAACATGAGGACCATCTGTTTCGCGTCAAGTGCGTGGCGGAAGTCGCGCGGATTGAGCTTGACCTCATGACCGAGCTTGAGGATGGCGCGGACCTCGGCGCTGGAGAGATCGGCGATGGAGCAGAGGTCTTCGCCGGCCATGCGCGCTGCTGCGGCAAGGATGTCAGGATCCTGATGGACGGGAACGGCGTGCGGGCGAGATGCGACGGCGGATTTACTGGCCACGGCTCTCTTCTCCTTTGGATTGGATTGCGGCGGGTGCGGCATTCTGCGCGAAGATTTCGTCGAGGGCCTCGATGGCGGTGTCAACGTGCGCGCGGGTTAGCGTGAAAGGTGGTAGGAAACGCAGCGCCGTGTCACTGGTGCAGTTGATGAGGATGTGGCGCTTGAGCATCTCCGCGACGATGAGCTTGCCGAGCGCGGCGGAATCGACTTCGGCGGCGAGCATGAGGCCCTTGCCGCGCACGTCAATGATGGCCGAATGACGCGAAGCAAGGTCGCGCAGGCGGGACTGGAAGTAGTCGCCGACTGCTACGGCGTTGGCGAGGAGATTTTCCTTCTCGATGGTGTCGAGGACGGCGATGGCGACGGCGCAGGCCAGCGGCCCGCCGCCGAAGGTGGTGCCGTGCATGCCGGGATGGATGGCGCGCGCGACCTCCTCCGTGCAGAGGATTGCGCCGAGGGGAATGCCGCCGGCGAGAGGCTTGGCGACGGTGGTGATGTCAGGCAGAATGCCGTAATGCTGATAGGCAAACCATTTGCCGGTGCGGCCCAGGCCGGACTGAATTTCGTCGATGACGAGCAGCGCGCCGGTGGAACTGGCCAGAGCGCGGGCTTCGTCGAGGAACTGCTGCGAGAGCGGACGGATGCCGCCTTCGCCCTGGATGGCTTCGACGAGAATGGCGCAAACGTCGGTGGAAAATTTGGCGCGGAGATCGGCCACGTCATTGAAGCGGACGAAATCGACGCCGGGCAGGACGGGGCCGAATGGCTCGCGGTATTTGGCCTTGTGGGTGGTGGAGACAGCGCCGAAGGTGCGCCCGTGAAAGCTCTGCTCGAGCGCGAGGAACTTTGTGCCGATTTGTTTGCCCTCTCTGCGCAGCAGCCCGGCGTGAGCGCGCGCGAACTTCAGCGCGCCCTCCCAGGCCTCAGTGCCAGTGTTGGCGAAGAAGGCGCGGTCAAGACCGGCGCGCTCCGTGAGACGCAGGGCAAGCTCGGCCTGGCCCTCATGGAAATAGAGGTTCGAGATGTGAATCAGCGCGCGGCTCTGGCGGTCGATGGCCTGCTGGATGGCCGAGTGGCCATAGCCGAGGGCGTTGACGCCGATGCCGCTGAGCAGGTCAAGATAGCGCTCGCCGTGCTCGTCGATGAGGTGCACGCCTTCGCCCCCCACAAAGAGGATGGGATTGCGCTCGTAAGTGGGAAGCAGGAGCCGCTCTTCGGCGGCGCGAATCTGTTCGAGTTTGGTCACTGCGAAATCTCCTCAGGCGACCATGACTTCAGTGCCGTGGGCTACGCGGGAGCTGCACAAGTCGGGCAGGGAGGATGCAGCCTCCGCAGGTAAGATGCGAACGCGCTTGACGCCGTTCAGGAGTGCTTCACGACAGGCCGCGAGCTTGGGTAGCATGCCGCCGGAGATGACGGAGGATTGCGCCATTTCTGCGATCTGATCGATGGAGAGCCAGCGCATGACTTCGCCGTTGGCGGCTTTGACGCCGGGCACGTCGGTGAGGAAGACCAGCGCATCGGCATGGCAGGCGACGGCGCAGGCGGCGGCCATTTCGTCGGCGTTGATGTTGTAGTACTGGCCGTCAAAGCCGAGGGCGAGCGAGGAGAAGACGGGCACGCCGGAGAGCTTCCAGATGGCGTCAATCCAGCGCACGTCGCTCGATGCGATTTCGCCTACGAAGCCGAGGTCGGGCGCGGTGCGTTTTTTGCGCGCGCGGAAGACGAGGCCGTCGCCGCCGGTGAGACCGACGGCGGGCTGGCCGAGCGCGCCGAGCGCAGCCACGACGCCCTTGTTGACCTTGCCGGCGAGAACCATGAGCGCGACATCGCGGGTTTCCGCGTCCGTGACGCGCAGGCCGGCGATGAACTCGCTCTGCTTGCCGAGGGCCTTGAGGGTCTGCGTGAGCTGCATGCCGCCGCCGTGGACGACGGCGACCTGGTGACCGTCGCGGACGAGTTCGGTGATGGCGCGCATGCAGCCCCCGAAGAGCTGGGCGTCCTGCAGACCCGCGCCGCCGAGTTTGACCACGTATTTCATTCGAGGCCTTCCGCCTCATTCCAACCGAGCATGAGGTTCATGTTCTGCACGGCCTGGCCGGAGGCGCCTTTCAAAAGATTGTCGAGACAACTGACGACGACGGCGCGGCGGCCTTCGGCGTCAAGCTGGAAGCCGATGTCGGCATAACTGGTGCGCACGGAGTGCTGGATTTGCGGCAGGCCGTTGTCATAGAGACGGACGAGCGGGCTGCCGGCGAAGAAGTTGCGATAGACCTCGGCCACGGCTTCGCGCGTCTGCGGCTGAAGGAAGCGCACGTAAAGGGTGGAGAGGATGCCGCGCGGAATGGGCAGCAGATGCGGCGTGAAGACGAGCTGGCCCGTGCTGAGGCCGACCTGTTCAAGGACCTCGCCAGTGTGGCGATGGGTGAAGACACCGTAGGCGGAGAGATTGTCGGCCGCGTACATGAAATGGGTTTTGGCTGTGGGGGCCTTGCCCGCGCCGCTGACGCCGCTTTTGCTATCGGCAACGATGCCGCAGTCGAGATCGACAAGGCCCGCGGCGACGAGCGGGCGCAGCGCGAGGATGACGGAGGTGGCATAGCAACCGGGGTTGGCGACAAGATCGGCCCGGGCGATGCGGGAGCGATGCAGCTCCGGCAGGCCGTAGACGGCGCGGGCCTGTGTGGACGCGGCAAGGGCCGCGTCAGCGTCGTGAAAGCCGTAGACGGCGCGGTTGGCGTCCTCAGTGAGCCGCCATGCGCCGCTGAGATCGATGACGCGCAGACCGCGGGAGAGTGCCTCAGGGACCCACTCGCGAGACTGCTCGTGCGGCGTGGCGAGGAAGAGGATTTCGACGCCGCGCTCAGCCAGCAGCTCCCAGTAGAAGGGCTCAAGCTTCAGATTGCGGCTGCCGGAACTGCCGGCGAGCTGGGGATGAATCTCGGTGAGCGGAATGCCGCCCTGTGCCGCGTCCTTTTCGTCCACGCGGCCGGCAAAGACCGGCGGCTTTGCGGCGAGGCGGGGATGGTGAAGTAGGAGGCGCGCGAGTTCCGCGCCCGCGTACCCGGTGACGCCGACGACCGCGGTTTGTGCGGAGGTCTTCATGCTTCCAGCATCCTTCTGAGGCGGGATTCGACTTCGGCCGCGCGGCGCGCGTCTGGGCAGATGACGAGCACGGTGTCGTCGCCGGCGAGGGTTCCGACGACCTCGGTCCACTGTTCGCGGTCGAGCGCGGCGGCCACGGGCTGCGCGCCGCCCATGGCGGTGGAGAGGACGACCTGATTCATGGCCTGGCGGGCGCGGAGGCCGAAGCTCTCCAGCATTTCTGTGATCGAGGGCGGTGCATCGTCGGCGACCGAGGCGTGGCCATTGCCGTTGCCGTTGGGCAGGGCGTAGCCGCCGGGGCCTTTGGAGAGGCGAAGCTCGTGGATGTCGCGCGAGAGCGTGGCCTGGGTGACGGCAAAGCCGCGGCGGCGAAGCTTGCGACGCAGTTCGTCCTGGTTGGCGACCAGCGCGTGCCCCACCAGTTCCCGAATCGCGTTGTGCCGCTCGAATTTCATGCGCGCCTTTCAGGCAAACTGGAAAGCGCGGCTCAGGAAGCAGCCGCGCATGGATAAATATACAACGGCATGAATAAGTATGCAAGTTGCCTTTCCGGGTTCGCCGGGGCAGGCCTAGACGGGGTGGCTTTGAATGATGGCGTGGCGGCGCTTGAGCTTGAGGAAAGGGGTTTCAAGCCAGCGGTAAGAGGCCGAGGCCAGCAGGATGCAGAGCGCGAGGGCGATGGGCGCTTGCAGCAGGAAACTTGGGAAGGGAAGCGCGAGGCGGCGGGGCGTGACAAGGAAGACGAAGTGGATGGCGAGGGCGTGGAAGACATAGAGGCCGTAAGAGATGCGGCCGAGATAAACGGCCCATGCGGGAAGTTTGGCGGCGGAGATGCCGAGCAGGCCGAGAAGGACGAGGACTGCGCCGAGCGCGCCGAGGGCGTAGCCCGCCATGAGCGCCCAGGGGCCGGGATTGCCGAGCGGGCCGATGCGGACATGGAAGACAAAGCAGGCGACGAACCAGCCGAGGGCGGCAACGGCGAGCAGCAGGCAACGCTGCCAGGGGGCGAAGTGCGGCACGCGGCCGCGAAGGACGAGGGAGAGAAGGATTCCGGCGGCGAAGCACTCGAACTGGACGAAGGAGTTGTACCAGATGGGCGCGTCGGTGGCGTGGATGCGGCCGAAGTGGAAGAGGAGGATGTTCGAGACGAGGATAAGCGCGGCCGAGAAGGCGTAAAGCAGGCGGCGGTTGAGGAATTTGAGGAGCCAGGGAGCGACGAGGTAGAACTGCTCCTCGACCGAGATGCTCCAGAGGGGAAAGATGAAGCTGGGAATCCAGCCGTGCTGCGCGAAGTACCATGCGCCGAGGAAGACGGCGAACCAGCCGATGCGCGCGGCGACATGAATGCCGCCGCCAGCCAGCAGCGTGATGAGGAAGGCGAGGGCGAGCGCGAAGTAGTAAAGCGGCCAGATGCGGAGGATGCGGCGGAGATAGAACTGGCCGACGCGAACGGTGGCAGTGGCCTGTTTCTCGCGCAGCAGCAGCTCGGCGATGAGGAATGCGCTGAGGGTGAAGAAGAGGCTGAGGCCGAAGCGGCAGGCGCCTATGACGGAATAAAAGGCGTGCGTGAGTGGGCCGAGCGCGGCCGTGAGGCGTGCCTGCGAACCGGACACGATAAGCAGCTGGAGAAAATCGTAATGATGAATGAAGACCAGGAGGAAGGCGAGGAAGCGGACGACGTCGAGCTCTGGCAGGTAATACCGCTTGGATGTTGAAGCCGGGGCATCCACGGGTTGCGTCCTCGTTCGCGACAGGTTTATTGAGGCGGCGGGCCGGGCGAAGGCTCGAAAAATGGTAGCACGGCGCGCGAAGGGCCGCGGCGGAGAGGGCTCGCGCGGGGCGCGGGACGCTGATACACTCTCGAATGGCTGCGGAGGGCGGGCGGCCGAAGGGTGAGGCGAAGCGCGAGACGATGAGTGCAGGGGACCCGCTTTCAACGATCAACGATCTGTTTCTCCGCGTGGCGGCGGCGAGGAATCCCTGCGCGGTGCAGCGGCAGGACGCGTTGGGAAACTGGTTTCCGATCTCGTCGGACCAGGTATACCAGCGCGTGCGCCGGCTGGGGCAGGCGCTTCTGGAGTGGGGCGCGAAGAAGGGCGACCGGATTGCGCTCATCAGCGAGAACCGCTGGGAGTGGGCTGTGGCGGACTTTGCCACGCTGGCGATTGGCGCGGTGAATGTGCCCATTTACCCAACGCTGACAGGCGAACAGATTGCGGCGCTGCTGCGGGACGCGGACAGCCGGATTGCGCTTGTGTCTTCGCGGGCGCAGTTGGACAAGCTGAGCGCGGTGCGAGGCCAGACGCCGCTGGAGCGCGTGGTGATGATGGACGCGCAGACGCCGGAGAGTGCGATTGCGCTGAGTGAAGTGCTGGCGGGCGCGGACGAATGCGGCGCGGAGCGCGATGCGGTGTTCGATGCGCTGGCGCGGCAGGCGCGGTCCGAGGACCTGGCGACGCTGATTTACACGTCAGGCACCACGGGCGAGCCGAAGGGCGTGATGCTGACGCACGGCAACATTGCCGCGAACCAGAATTTTGCGGCGAATGAGTTTCACTTTGATGCGGCGGACGCGTGCATTTCATTTCTGCCGCTGTCGCACATCACGGCGCGCGCGCTCGATTACATCATGTATGGGTGCGGTGCGCGGGTTTGCTACTGTTCGCACTTCGACAAGCTGCCGGAGGCGATGAAGCAGGTGCGGCCTACGGTGATTGTGGGCGTTCCGCGCGTGTATGAAAAGATTCGCCAGGCGGTGGAGCTGAAGTCCCAGGCGTCGCCAGTGAAGAAACGGATTCTGGCGTGGGCCCTCGGCGTGGGCGCGCGGCATGCGGATGCGGTGTATGCGGGGAAACAGCCGGACTCGCCGGCGTGGAAGCTGGCGCGGAGACTGGTGTATGGCAAGGTTCGCGAGGCCTTCGGCGGGCGGGTGCGGTTGTTCATCTCCGGCGGCGCGCCGCTGGGCATGGAGACGGCGAAGTGGTTCGCATCGGCGGGGATTGCGGTGTGGGAGGGGTACGGGTTGACGGAGACCTCGCCGGTGATTGCGCTGAACAATCCGGAGAAGCAGCGAATGGGCTCAGTGGGCAAGCCGATTGCGAATGTGGAGCTGAAGTTTGAAAAGGACGGCGAGCTGCTGACGCGCGGACCGGCGGTCTTCGCGGGCTACTGGCAAAGGCCGGAGGCGACGGCAGAGTGTTTCGATGCGGAGGGCTGGTTCCGCACCGGGGACATCGGGCATTTGGACGCGGACGGGTTCCTCTACATTACAGATCGCAAGAAAGAGCTGCTGAAGACCTCGGGCGGAAAGCTGGTGGCGCCGCAGCCGATTGAGAACAAGCTGAAGCTGAATTATCTGGTGGCGCAGGTGGCGCTGGTGGGCGATCGGCACAAGTTTTTGTCGGCGCTGATTTCGCCGAATTTTGCCGCGCTGGAAGCGTGGGCACGGCAGCATGGCGTGGAAGCGAAGAACCGCGCGGCGCTGGTGGCCGACAGCCGCGTGGTGGCCGTCTATGCGGAGATTGTGCGCGAGGCGAACGCTGGACTTGCGAACTTTGAGGCGATCAAGCGTTTCCGTCTTGTGGCCGAGGAGTGGTCGCAGGAGACGGGCGAGCTTACGCCGTCGATGAAATTGAAGCGGCGCGTGATTACGGCTCAGTATGCCGATGCGGTCGCCGCGCTCTACGCGGACGAAGCAACCGCACGCGGCGAATAGGCGAGGCGAGCTGCGCGGATTGCTGGCGCGAGGCACGGGGCCAGCCTCCCATGCGCTGCAGAGCACGGAAGAAGGGCGCGCCCCATGCGCCGATGGCGAGAATGCTGCCGAAGAGAATGACGGCGTCAACGCTGAGGCGTCCGGCGCGGGTCCAGTAGGCGTCGGGCTCCAGGTTGAGCCAGAGGGCGAACTCGTCGAGGGTAAGCGCCGCGCCAACGCCGTAACTAACGGACATGAGCCGGCTGAAAAAGATGGACAAGGGCGAGTGAGAGCGGCCGAGGTCGAGCAGCCAGCCGTAACCAACGAACAGAAGGATAAGGATGCCCCAGACAAGGTGATGGATGTGCATACCGCGCACCATGACCCACTGGAAGGGGCCACGGTTTTGAAGGACAAGATGGACCAGCAGTCGCACGCCCAGGAAGGTGATGAAGAAAGAGACCGAGGCGAGAAACATGCGGCGGCGGGGACGGTCCGGGATGGTGGCGCGGACGAGATAGCCGAGGCGCGTCAACTGCAGAAGGACCAGCAGGAGGACGACGACCATGCTGGCGAAGATAAGCAGAAGGATTGCGCCGCTTCCAGGCATAAGCTATTGAACCACTTCGGAGGGGCGAATCCAAAGCGCGATGCGGGGCGCGCGAGGGGCGGTGCCGCGGGTCGCCACGAAAAATGGGCCCGCGCGAAAAGAGGCAGCGCCGAGATGGGATTCCGCTTTACAGAGGCGGAGTACACTGGACGGGGCGTGCGGCGCGGGGATTCGCCGAGAGCCGCGCACTTTTACTCAAATTGCTTTTCCCGGGCGCGGGCGGCGATATGGCCTGGCCCTTTTTGAGGAGGATACGAATCGATGCGAGTGGCATTGTTGACCGGCGGTGGCGATTGCCCCGGCTTGAACGCGGTGATTTATGCCGCGGTGCGCAAGGGGATTCAAACCTACGGCGATGAGTTTCTGGGGTTCTTGAACGGGTGGCGCGGCGTGCTGGACGACCAATGGATCCCGCTGACCTTGGAGAGCACCGATGGGATTCAGTTAAAGGGCGGCACGATTCTGCACTCATCGCGGACGAATGTGAAGAAGATTCCGGGTGGCATTGAGAAGGCGCAGGAGGTTCTGAAGAAGAACAAGATTGACGCGCTGATTGCACTGGGCGGCGACGATACGCAGTCGGTGACGCTGTTCCTGAGCGAGAACGGCGTGCCCAGCGTGGGCGTGCCCAAGACGATTGACAACGACATCAACGGCACGGACATGACCTTCGGCTTTGACACTGCGGTGATGATTGCGACCGAGGCCGTGGACCGCATCCACACGACTGCGGACTCGCACAATCGCGTGGTGGTGGTGGAGGTGATGGGCCGCGACGCGGGCTGGATTGCCTACGCCTCGGGCGTGGCCGGCGGGGCGCACGTGATTCTGGTGCCGGAGCTGGAGATCGACATTGATCACGTTTGCGCGCTGCTGAAGTACAACTACGACCACGGCAAGCATTATGGCGTGGTGGTGGTGGCCGAGGGCTGCCACCTGCCGAGCGTGGGCCAGGTGACGGGCTCGGCGGAGGTGGATGCGTTTGGACATGCGCGGCTTTCGGGCATTGGAGAGGCCCTGGCGGACGTGATTGAGCAGAAGACGGGCTTTGAAACGCGCTCAGTGAACCTGGGTCATACGCAGCGGGGCGGCGTGCCCACGGCGTTTGACCGAGTACTGGGCCAGCGCTACGGCCTGCACGCGATCGACATGGTGCACCAGAAGAAGTGGGGCCGGATTGCGGTGCTGCACGGAATGGACATCACGGACATCACGATCAAGGAAGCGATTTCAACCAATCGCCGGCTGGACGAGCGCTTTTTCAGCGTGATTCGTTCGCTGGAAGCGAAGGTATAGCGGGCGGATTTTCAGGATCTGAGAGCCATCCTCGAAGCGCGGGGATGGCTCTTGTGGTTTTGGGCTGGCGAAGCCGCGAAGGAGAAGGCCGCGTGCGCTATCGCATATACGAGGAGGGGGACTTCGACGCGCTTTATGCCGTCGAGGAAATCTGCTTTGCGCCGCCGTTTCGCTTTGGCCGCGCGGCGATGCGGCGCATTGTGGAGGAGCCGAAGACGGCCACGTGGATTGCAGAAGATGAGGAAGGAATGGCCGGCTTCGCGGTGGTGGAGTGGTTCCGGACGCGCGCGGGAATGTCGGCGTACATCCAGACCATCGAGGTTCTGACGCAGAAACGCGGGCAGGGTGCGGGACAGGCGCTGTTAGAACTGATGGAACGGTCGGCGCGCGAAGCCGGCGCACAGGCCATCGGTCTGCATGTGGACGCGGAGAACGCGGGGGCGATTCGGCTTTACGAGCGGCAGAGTTATGCATGCGACGGCAGGCGCGAGGGCTACTATCCGCAAGGGGGCGCGGCGCTGATTTACGCGAAGCGGCTGGACGGGTGACGGCCGGTGATGCGGCCGGCGGGCTAGTCCGCGGCGCTTGGCGGCTTTTGCTGCTGCATCTGCCGGGCGACGGCCTGGACGCGGCGGAAAACACGGAGCAGATTGCCGCCGAGAATCTTGCGGCAATCCTCAGGCGAGTAACCACGCGCCATCAGCGCGGCGGTAATTTTGGGCAGGCCGGCGGGCGAGTCGAGGCCCTGCGGAAGCTGGCCGTCGACGCCGTCGAAGTCCGAGCCGAGGCCGACGTGATCGACGCCGGCGACCTTGGCGATGTGATCAATCTGGTCGACGACATCGGAGATGGGTGGGCGCGGGATGCGGTCGGCAAACTTCCGTTGCAGCTTGGAGATTGCGCCGTCGGGAATGGGCTTGCCCTCGGTTTTGTACTTGTTCTTAAGGGCTTGAACGGCTCTTTCCACTTCAGGCTTCTGCGCGATCTGCGCGTCGCGATAGGCCTGCGAAACGAAGGCAGAGTAAAAGTTGACCTGGACGACGCCGCCGCCGGAGCCGGGACCGCCCGAACGTGCCACGGCGCGGAGCATGTCGTCGGTCATGTTGCGCGGGGCGTTGCAGAGGGCGCGCGCGCCGGAGTGCGAGGCGATGACAGGCGCGCGGCTGACAGCCACGGCGCGGTAGAAGGTTTTGTCGGAGACGTGCGAGATGTCGACCATCATGCCGAGACTGTTCATCTCGCGGACAACCTGGACGCCGAAGCCGGAGAGGCCGTCTTTGGTGTGCGGCACGGAGGCGTCGTCGGCGTCGCCGGAGGAGTCGGCCCAGCCGTTGGAGTTGGCCCAGGTAAGGGTCATGTAGCGCACGCCGAGGGTGTAATACTGGCGCAGCAGGGCCAGCGAATCCTCGATGGAGTGGCCGCCCTCGATGCCCATGAGCGCGGCGAGCTTGTGCTCGCGGTGAGCGCGGAGAATATCGGCGGGCGAGGAGGCGAAGAGCATTTCTTTCGGATGGCGCGCGACCTGCTGCTTGACCGCATCGATGAGGATGAGAGTGCGGCGTGCGTAATGGCCCTTGTACTGGTCGGGGTCGACCCAGATGGAGAAGAACTCCGCGCCGAGGTTGCCCTTGCGCGCGGTGGCCAGGTTGAAGTTGCCGCCGTTGAGCGGGTCGGAGAGGTCGAAGCCCTCGTCGACGAAGCGCTGCGGGGTGTCGGCGTGGGTGTCGATGACAATGGCGGACTGCTGCACTTGTGCGGATGTGAGTTTTTTGGTCATGTGCGGGAGCGCGGGTGAGACGGGGTGGGCCGGGGGTTGAGCCGGGATCTGCACTGGGGTTTGGGCGCAGAGGAACCCGGGCGTGGCGAAGAGCAGGGCGATGGGAAGCAGGGCAAGCGAGCGGGGCTGCATAGGGTTGGGGAAAGTGTAACGCAGGGGACGAGCAAGCAGGGATGAGGGGCCAGGGAACCGTGGCGGGCGTGAGTTTCTGCTTTCCCAGCTCCCAAAAGCGGGACCTGGGGCACCCAGAGTTAGCGGTAGAGTTTACTGCCTCGGACCTGAGCCACCCGCCATTGACTCATCAGAGCTTGACTCTCGCTATAAACTAGAGTAATTTTATGTTACGGGTGAGTTATATCTCTCCCCTTTCAGGTTCTCTGAACTAAGGCAGTTACTCTGAAGTGTCCCTTCCTCTTAGCCCTTTAAATACATGAGGGTCCCTATGATAGTTTCCAAAGTTCAAAGACAGTCAAAAGTCAAAACCTCGCCTGCCAGCAAGTCGACAGCACCGGAAATCTCCGCTTCGCAAGACAGGATCAGAGAGCGGGCATTCCATATCTATGAAAGCCGCGGCAGCGAACCCGGCAACGACATGCAGGACTGGCTCCGCGCCGAGCGCCAAATTCTGGCGCGCTGAAGCAGCCCCATTCAGCTATCGAAGGCCGAAGGGAGAAGTTGTGGATTGCCCAGTCTGTAAGCGTCTCGAACGAACCTTTGAAGGTTGGAACAGCGAGTGCATAAGGGCTCGTTCTTCTCTATATTCCGGCGTCAGCTCCAGGTTCGCTGCCTATGACAACGTCGAGATGGAGCGTGCCAGAAGCGAGCTGCAAATGCACCGCTCGGTATGCGCCTTCGTCGATACGACGCCTGCAGGGTTGCGTCCCGTTTCTGCGGCGCGGGCCTCTGCAATCACCGCGACGCGACCAGCCGCTCCGCCTCCATTAGGTTCAGCACGATATCGTTGATCCGCGTCAGATATGGTTCACCCGCCCACTGAACGTGATGAAGTGAAGAGTCATCCGCCTTCTGGAACCGCTTCAGACCGTATGGCGTGGTCCCATCGTAGTCCAGGCGAAACCTTGTCCACAGACCCGCTCATCGCGATCAAACCGCGATGAACGGGGCACAGTTCCTGCGACCACGAAGCGTTTATTCAGAACTGATGAGCGGGCCACCTGCCCTTTCAATACAATTGGTGGATGGACAAAAGTGTAGAGCAAGATCCCAGGGTCTATTTCGCTGCCGAGAGAACGTTCTTAGCCTGGATTCGCACGGGACTCGGCTTGATCGGGATAGGATTCGCCGTCAGCCGCTTCGGCCTGTTTTTCCGGCAATTAAGCGCAAGCGAATCCCACTTGCCCACTCGCGCCACCGGCCTATCGGTCTGGTCCGGGGTGACTTTGGTGGGATTAGGCGTGGTCGTCATCCTCAGTTCCGTCCTGCGACATTTTCAACTCATTCGTGAATTGAAGTCAGGCATCTGGATACCGGGGCGGGTGTCGAGGGATGCCGTGGTGTTGGGACTGCTGTTGGCTGGCGCTGGAATCGGCATGTGTATATATCTGATCCTCGCACGCTAGGCGGGCGATGCCTCATCCTAACCCCTGAACATGGGTGCCCCGCAGCCTGCTGGTCAACCATCATCCCCTCGGACCTGGGCACCCGCCATCCTAAAACACGTTGCAGCCCACCACAAGATGAGTGTGGAGGAGTTGCTGAAGTTGCTGGGTCTGTAAGTTAGTGCACTCGCAGCTCTCAGAAGCTTGCTTTCCCACATCTCCAACACCGGGAGATGTGGGGCACCCAGCGTTCGTGCGAAGGTCAAATCGCCAGATGCGGGCCACCCACCGAATCGGTTCGCGGCGAAATTGGTCTCTCCGTCCCCGGTCCCCGACGGCGAGGGACCGGGGGCACCCTCATCAAGATTTGGAATGGTCAACGGGACCGGGGCCACCCGCCACTCGCAGCTCTCAGAAGCTTGCTTTCCCACATCTCCAACACCGGGAGATGTGGGGCACCCAGCGTTCGTGCAAAGGTCAAATCGCCAGATGCGGGCCACCCGCCTGGCAAAAGACGCGGTGCTTACGCACCGCCAAGGGTTTTTGTGCTTGACAAAGCCTTCGTCCTTATCGAGGGGCACCCTCATCAAGATTTGGAATGGTCAACGGGACCGGGGCCACCCGCCGTTACCACTATTCAATTGACAGGCGCCTTACCCGGTTTCATCTTCCACTCTGAAAATGCAATTACGTACAAGACGATCAGGTTGACAAGCGGGATAATCATCAGCAGTGAAAGCGCTCCAGCAAACCCCGCCTTCGAGAAAATCTTCCAATACGGGATCACGAAGATTGGCAAAACTACAAAGATCGCCACAAACCCGGCGATAATGCGAATAATTGTCACTGAATCCAAGGTATCTCATCCTTCCCATTTGGAATTGGTTTATGGGCTTGGTTGAAAAGAAGGCTCGTCGCACAACGCAGCCAACACTATCCCCCTTGGTCCCGCTCAAAATAACGCGTCACCTCAGGGTTATTTGGGTTCACGCGAATAGTCCTTGGCGAATTGTGGGTGAAACTCGCTGCATATTCCTTTGCCTCAGGCAACGTAAGTTGAGGAATTATGTCCGATCCCTTAATCCACTTCCCGTTGCGTTCAAATTTGTAATACAGCTTGACTGATGAGCATCCCAACAACGGTTCATACGCGATTTGGCCGGTAACGAAGGCCGCGACGCGGATCCAACTTAAACTCGTCAAGTAAAGAAATAACCTGACAAGGGTCTTGAACGAATATGTAAGCAACAGCTCCCAATCCATATCAATCCAATTTGAAATGAAACTTTCGAGCGGTTCACTGCACTTTCAAACTCACTCAATCAGCGATGACACGTAGCATCCAGACTGCACAACGAGTTGACCAGTTGTAGCCGCCATCTTCACTGGTATAAGCACCGTAGAATCGAAGGTTTCCCAAGCCCCATTTACAAATCCACTTCCCGATCCAAGTGCCGTTGCAGCCCAGTTCTTGGCAGTAGCTTTAAGAAAACTATGGGCCGCAGTTTCTTCCCCCTTCTCTACAAGCTTATCCTCGCCTGCTTGGACCGGATTTGTATCATATAGAGGTGATAAGTAACTTCCCCAATTGTAGAATTTGCCATCCGGTGTGCTGTTGATCTTATTCAGGCAGTCTTGTTGCTTCTGCGCTTGTCCGCTGCCCGAGGTCCCGGGGTTACCGTTGCCGTAATAGTTGGGAAAGTTGAAGAAACTTCCGGGTGAACTTGGAAACTGCCCCATATCAGGAGAGTAATAATAATAACCTGACACAGAATAAATTGGATTGCCGTTGCTATCGATTCCCGTTTGGGTCGAGATTTCTCCATTGGATAACTGTTGGCCAGATCCTGGGTGCGTTATGACACTGAAACCGTAATCATCACTGTAGCAAGTGAAGCCGCCGTCCACTGAAAGGCCGCCAGAAGATACGCCAGCAAAGCACCACTCCTGCCCGGTCGGATCAATGAACGCCATAGGTTGATTCTCAACATAGGCATACCGGTCGAGAGATTGCGGGTCAGTCTGATCCACCGCTCCCCAGCCGTAAGGGTCCGGACTCAGCCAGCGGCCCGCTGAGGGGTCATACTTCCGGAAGAGATAGTCGTACACACCGGACCCGCCGGAGCCTGTCGCTACGTTCTGATCCTGGCCGGTGAAGCTGCGGTCCGGCGTGCTGCCCGACTCGTTGTACGTTTCCCCGAAAGGCGCGTAGGCCACTTTCGAGTAGACGGTGTGCGTACCCGTGGTGGCCAAGCGGCTCGAACCGAGCCAGTCTTTGTGACGAAGGAAATTCAATCCAGTAGAATTGTAGACCGCCGCCTCGCCGCCGGGAAGAGGCAGCGTGCCTTTGACCAGGCTACCCTTGTAAACCGCCAGCAGATCTCCCGATGGGCGAAACACAAATTGCGTATAGACGCCGCTGACGCCGGTCTCGACCATACGGCCCAGCGCGTCGTAAGTGGCCGTGGTGCTATTGACCGTAGCGGGCTGGTTGAGCGCGTCCCAGGTGAGCGTGGCGGGAGTGCTGGTCAACTGGTTGCCGTTCTTGTCCTACGTGGGCGCGGGCGAGGGTTTATGCCTGGTTTTGCACCGGGGGCGCGGGCGCATGAGGGCTTGAACGGCGGACTAGAATCGAAGTAGTCATGTCTGAATTTACGCATTTGCATCTGCATACGGAGTACTCGCTGCTGGACGGGGCGTGCGATGTGCACAAGCTGATGGACCGTGTGGCGAAGCTGGGCCAGAAGTCGGTGGCGATGACCGACCACGGGAACATCTACGGCGCGGTGCACTTTTTCAACGCGGCGAAGGAGAAGGGCATCAAGCCGATTCTGGGCTGCGAGCTGTATGTGTGCAAGGCGGAGGATCATCGGGCCGAGACGCCGAACCGCCCCAGCGACAAGGACCTGTCGCCGGGGGCCCCGCGCGGATCGGAATATAACCACCTGCTGGTGCTGGCCGAGAGCGAGGAGGGGTACAGGAACCTGATCCGGCTGACGAGCGAGGCGAGCCTGCACGGGTTCTATCGCAAGCCGCGGGTGAGCAAGCGCTATCTGGCCGAGCATGCGAAGGGGCTGATCGGCTTCAGCGGCTGCCTGAGCGGCGAGCTGTGCGAGGAGCTGATGGCCGGCCGCTATGAGAAGGCCAAGGGCGTGGCGCAGCAGTATGAGGACATCTTTGGGCGGGGGAATTTCTACCTGGAGATTCAGGACCAGGGGCTCAAGCAAGAGCAGCAGATTCAGGCGGAGCTTTTCCGGCTGGAAAAGGAGCTGGAGATTCCGCTGGTGCTGACCAACGACTCGCATTACCTGTGCGGCGAGGACCATCATGCGCACGACGTGATGCTGTGCGTGCAGACGGGCGCGAAGGTGCATGACGCGGAGCGATTCCGGTTCGACAGTGACCAGTTTTTTGTGAAGAGCGCCGACGAGATGGGAAGGCTGTTTCCGGACCAGCCGGGCGTGATGCAGCGGACGATGGAGATTGCCGAGCGATGCCACTTCAAGCTGCATCCGGTGAAGAATCCGTTTCCGCAGTTCGCGGTGCCGGAGGGGTACACCATCGACAGCTACTTTGAGCAGGTGTGCCGCGAGGGATACAAGAAGCGATTGGAGACGGCGATTCGGCACCTGGAGAGCCGCGGCCTGCTGCGCAGCCCGGTTCACGAGTACGATGCGCGGCTGGAGCGCGAGCTGGAGACGATCAAGCAGATGAAGTACGCGGGATATTTCCTGATTGTGTGGGACTTCATCAAGTACGCGCGGGACCACGGAATTCCGGTGGGGCCGGGGCGCGGGTCGGCGGCCGGCTCGCTGGTGGCCTACGTGATGGAGATTACGAATATCGACCCGCTGCAGAATGTGCTGCTGTTTGAGCGCTTCCTGAATCCGGAGCGCGTGTCGATGCCGGATATTGACGTGGATTTTTGCATGAACCGTCGCGGCGAGGTGATTGACTACGTGACGCGGAAGTACGGGCGTGAGCAGGTGGCGCAGATTATCACGTTCAACACGATGGCGGCGAAGGCCTCCATCAAGGATTGCGGGCGTGCGCTGGATATGCCGTATGGCGATGTGGACCGGATTGCGAAGCTGGTGCCTTCGACGATTGGGATGACGCTGGAAAAGGCGCTGGAGGAGAGCCCGGATCTGCGCAAGGCGTATGACAACGACAAGCAGGTTCGCGAGCTGATTGACACGGCGAAGAAGCTGGAAGGGCTGGTGCGCGGGCAGGGTGTGCATGCGGCCGGCGTGGTGATTGCGCCGCGACCGCTGACGGAGCTGGTGCCCGTGGCGCGGACCAAGAACGACGAAATTGTGACCGCCTATGACATGAAGGCGGTGGAGAAGATGGGCCTGCTGAAGATGGATTTCCTGGGCCTGACGACGCTGACGGTGATCGCCGATTGCCTGAAGCTGATTGCGCAGAGCCGGGCAGAGACGCTGGACATCGAGACGATTGCGCTGAACGACGAGGAGACTTACAAGAAGGTCTTCTACACCGCGCTGACCTCGGGGATTTTCCAGTTCGAGTCGGGCGGGATGCGCGACGTACTGCGGCGGTACAAGCCGGATTCAGTGGAGGACCTGACCGCGCTGAACGCGCTGTACCGGCCGGGACCGATCCAGGGCGGTATGATCGACGACTTTATTGAGCGCAAGCTGGGGCGGCGCAAGGTGGAGTACATGCTGCCGGAGTTGGAAGGGATATTGAAAGAGACACTGGGCGTGATTGTGTATCAGGAACAGGTGATGCAGATTGCGAACGTGGTGGCCAGCTACAGCCTGGGCGAAGCGGACCTGCTGCGCCGCGCGATGGGCAAGAAAAATGCCGCGGAGATGGCCAAGCAGCGCGAGCGCTTTATGGAAGGTGCTGCGGCGCGTGGCACTAAGAAGGATGTGGCGGGCGAGCTGTTTGACCAGATGGAGAAGTTTGCAGGGTATGGATTCAACAAGTCGCACTCGGCGGCCTATGCGCTGCTGGCTTATCAGACCGCGTATTTGAAGACGCATTATCCGGTGGAGTTTATGGCGGCGCTGCTGACGAGCGAAACGTCGAAGCCGGAAAACGTGGTCAAGTACATTGGCGAGTGCAGGGAGATGGGCATTGCCGTGGAGCCGCCGGATGTGCAGGTGAGCGGTGCGCAGTTCACGCCGCATGGAAATGCGATTCGCTTTGGCCTGGCTGCGGTGAAGAACGTGGGCGGCAATGCGATTGAGTCGATTGTGAGCGCGCGCGCGGAGGTGGGCGGGCGATTCGAAAGCCTTTGGGAGTTCTGCGAGAAGGTGGACCTGCGCGTGATGAACAAGCGCGTGATTGAGTCGCTGATTAAAGCGGGAGCTCTTGACTCGCTTGGGCAGCGCGGGCCGCTGATGGCCGCAGTGGACAAGGCGATGGAGCGCGCACAGAAGGCGCAGCGCGATGCGGCGCAGGGACAGACAGGACTGTTCGGGTTGTTCAACGAGGAGCCCGGCGCGGCGAAGAAGGGCGACGATTTGCCGAAGGTGGCGGACTGGGAAGAGAGCGAGCGGCTGGCGAATGAAAAGGAAGTGCTTGGTTTTTTTGTGTCGGGGCATCCGCTGGACAAGTACGCGGAGAAGCTGCGGAATTTGCCGGGCGTGATTACGGTGGCCGAAGCGCTGGAGCGCAAGCCAGCAGAGCGGCGCTGGGGTAAGGACGCAGACCCGGCGGACGAGCTGCAAGTGGCGGGCATGCTGCAGGGCCTGCGCGTGCAGAAGAGCAGGCGCGACCAGAAGCTCTATGCGCAGGCGGCACTGGAAGACGCGACCGGAAAGATGGACCTGATTTGTTTTTCGCGCGACTACGAGCGGCTGGCGGGCGCGCTGAAGATGGAAGCGCCTGTGGTGATTCGCGGCATGCTGATGGGCGAAGAGGATGCGGCGCCGAAGATTGCCGTGAGCGCGGTGCAGGCGCTGGATGATGTGCAGGTAAGGCTGCCGACGGGCGTGCGCATTCGCGTGAATCTAGATGGCGCGAGCGAAGAGGTGTTGGCGGCGCTGAAGAGCGCGGCGGATGCTTCGCCGGGACCGGGGAAGGTGATGCTGCAGTTCGAGAAGCAGGACGAGTACGCGGTGATTCTGGAGCCGGCGGAGATGAGCGTGGCCGCGGACCGCGGATGGATGGAGCGCGTCGAAGATCTGGTGGGGAAAGGTTCCGTGCAGGTTTACGGGTAACCGGCGCGGGTGGCGGCGAAGGCTAGCGTCGCAGGCGCTCTGCCTCAATGCGCAGAGACTCTGAAGTTAGCGGGCCGTTCTGCGCGGCAATTTGAACCGCAAAGTTGCCGAGCGTGGAGCTTTCCGCGTCGCCCGCTTCGACGGGCAGGCCGGTGTGTCGTGCAGTGAGGTGGAGCAGGAGCCGGTTACGGCTGCCGCCGCCGAGGACGTGAATGCGCGTGACCTGGCGACCGGTGATGCGTTGCAAATCCTCGAGGACTGTCGCGTAGCGCACAGCGAGGCTCTCGAGAATCAGGCGGGTGAAGCGGGGCTCGTTGCCGGGAGCGTCGGGGATACGTTCGGCGCCGGAGTCTGCGAGCTGCTGATTGACGCGCTCGCACATCTCGCCTTCGAGCAGGAGCGAATCGGCGTCGACGTTGAGAAGGGTGAGTGGCGCAGGTAGGGTCGCCGTTTCGCGAAGAAGATCGTCGAGCGATTGGCGATGGCCATGCGCGGCCCAGGTGTCCATGCACTGCTTCAGAATCCAGAGGCCGTTGACGTTGGTGTGGAAGAGGAATCCGCCGCCGGCCGCGCCCTGATGGGTGAAACGCGCGGCGAGAGCTTCGCGTGTCGTTATGGCTTCGCGAATATGCGTGCCGACGAGCGACCATGTGCCGCAGGAAATGTAAGCCACATCCTCGAGTGGTGCGGGAATGGCCGCGATTGCGGAGGCTGTGTCATGGCAAGCGGGTGCGATAAGAAGCGTCTCGCGAAATGCGGGGAGCTCTGCAAGCGCGCCACGGAGCGGACCGAGGATTGTACCAGTGGGAACGATGCGTGGAGCGGCGGCGACAGGAATGCCGAGTTGCGCGAAGAGCGATTCGGACCACGCTCCGGTGGTGAGACCGACGAGGCCGGTGTGGGTGGCGTTGCTGTATTCGGCCACGTTTGGCGCGCCAAGCCAGTGGAGGATGTATTCGGGCAGGCAGAGCCAGCGGGCGTGCGGGTCAACGCCGGAATCAGGGTCGGCGAGAAGTTGATAGAGGGTGTTGATGCGCAGGGGCTGCGCGCCGGTGGCGGCGAAGAGAGCTTCGGGTGCGACGAGGTCGTCGGCTGCGGCCTTGGATGCGACGGTGCGGTCATCGCGATAGCAGAAGGGATCGGCGAGAGGCGTGCCGTCCGGGCGGAGACGCACGTAATCGACGGCCCAGCCATCGACGGCGAGGGAAGCGATGCCCTCGGGCGCACGTTCGGCGGCGTGGCTCAGGCCTTCTTCAAGACCGGCAAGGATACGCGCGAGCGGCCAGCGGAGAGTGCTGCCCTGATGGACCGGGCCGTTAGGGATGCGGCGCACGAGGTCGATGTGAGGGCGGCCGTCGCGGAAGCGAAGCAGCGAGACGCGGCAGCTCTCAGCGCCGAGATCGATGGCAATGCGTGCGCGCGTATCCGGCGGCGACGCGGCGGAAGGCGAACTCACCGCAAGAAGGCCTCGGTAAGTCCGCCGTCGACGGGGATGATGTGGCCGGTGGTGCAGCGCGTGCGCGGACTGGCTAGGAACAGCAGAGCCTCGGCGCAGTCGACGGGGTCAATGGGCTGGTGGGTGAGCGTGCGCGCTGCATAAAAGCCGGCGAGCAGGTTGCGCAGCTCGTCGTCGGACATCGACTCTTCAAATGCAATGCCGTACTTGGTGAGAGACGCATGCACTCGGTCGCGCGGAAACATGGTGGAGCCTTTGACGACAGTGGCGGGGCTGACGGCGTTGACGCGCACGCGCGGTGCGAGCGAAACAGCAAGCTCGCGGACGAGGTGAGAGAGCGCGGCCTTGCTGACGTCATACGCTTCACTGCCGCGCTTGGGCACGATGGCGTTGGCGGAGCTGGTGAGAACGATGGAGGCGTCGAGCGCCTGTTCGTCAAAGAGGTATGCGGCTTCCATGGCGAGCAGATAATTCGCAGTGACGTTGATTTCAAGCGTGGAAGCCCACTGCGCGTCGGAGATGACGCCGTCAGGGGAAGACGGAAAAAGCGCCGCGGTGTTGATGAGGATATCGAGGCCGCCGAAGGCGACGACGGTGGCGCGGATGGCGTCGGCGATGGCTTCGCGTCGGCGAATATCGACAACCGTGGAGGCGAAGAACTCCTTGCTGGTGACGGAGGCGAGCTCAGCGGCGACGGCTGCCGCGGCGGTTTCGTCGCGGTCGGCGATCATCACGTGGGCTCCACGCGCCGCGGCAAGCAGCGCGGCTTCGCGGCCGATACCGCTGGCGCCGCCGACGATGAGCGCGATGCGGCGGCTGAGTTCCTTTTCAGGTGGCTGACGGCGCAGCTTGGCCTCCTCCATCTGCCAGTACTCAATGCGGAAGGCCTCGATGGGCGGAAGGGCGACGTAGTTGGTGACGACCTTGAAGCTGGCGGGGTCCTGGCCCGGCCCGCACTGCGGAAGCGTACCCGCGACCGCGTCTTCGCTGAGGAGACTTGCTCCTTCCATTACGTGAATTGCGTTGGTATAAAACTCGCCGACGATGCGGGCCTCAGTCTTGTTTTTGCCGAAACTGAACATGCCGAGGCCGGGGATGAGGACGACGGTGGGACTGGTGCCGCGCAGCGCGGGTGAATCGGGCGTGGCGAATTGGTGGTAGTACTCGCGGTACTGCCGGCGGTACTCGGCGAGCGAGATGTCGATCTGCGACTTGAGCGTGTCGATATCGTTGCCCGCGCCCCAGGGCACGAAGAGCGGGCGAATTTTCGTGCGGATGAAATGGTCAGGGCAGCTTGTTCCGAGGTAGGCCAGATCTTTCGCGCGCGCGGAGTTGACGAATTGGAGGACGTCCGGCGCGTCAGAGTAGCTGAGGATCCAGCGCGTGTCCTGTGCGCGGGCGGTTGCTGTGTCGTCCGGAGCAATGCTCGGCGCGCTGATGCGGCCGCGCAGGAAGGGCGCGATCTGGATAGCGAGGTCTTTGCGGTCGTCGCGCGCGGGGATGGCCTGGCCGCCGAAGCGTACGGTGGATTTGGCGTGCTGCGCGATGAACTGACCGATTTGATCGATGACGGTGAGGGTGCTGAGGTAGCACTCGCGCTGCGTGTCGCCCCAGGTGAAGAGGCCGTGGCCGCCAAGGACGATGCCGTCACAGCCGGGATTATCGCGCACCGTGTCGCGCATGACGAGGCCTAGTTCGAAGCCGGGGCGGAGCCAGGGAATCCAGACAAGCCGGCGGCCGAACTCGCGGTTGAACTCGTCCATTTTGGTTTTCCCGTTGCCCGAAGCGGCGAGCGCGATGCCCCAGTCGGGATGGAGGTGGTCGACATGCGGCAAGGGAAGGAATCCATGCAGTGGCGTATCAATGGACGCGGCGACGGGATTGCCGCGGAAGGCGCAGAGCGGATACATGGCCACCATGTCGTCTTCGAAGTCGACGCCTTTGTAGCAGTGCTCGAGCGCGAGGAATTTTTGCTGATAGAGCGCGGCGAAGCCAGCGCGCTTGATGCTGCCGAGGTCGCCGCCGGAGCCCTTGACCCAGAGGATTTCGACGGGTTCGCCAGTGAGGGGGTCGACGTCCATGACCTTGGAACTGGTGTTGCCGCCGGCAAAGTTGGTGATGCGCAGGTCAGAGCCGAGGAGATTCGAGCGGTAGCGGAGCAGCTCGGGCTCGTCGAACGAGGCGGCGAGGCTCGCGTCCCAGCGATCTTCAAGAAATTTGAGTGCCGGAGATGCAATGGAAGATTGCGGCATGGCTATCACCAGTGAAATCAATTCAGGCTTTCCACTAGAACAATAGCATGCCCCAAACCATGGGCCGAGCAGCCTCTGCTTGAATTCCGTGCATTGAGACGCGCGGCATTCGGAACACGGCTTATGCGTAACCGGAAACAGAAGTGTTTCTACCGCCGCGCTCGCGGCTGACGCGCTCCACGTAACCGCTCTCGCGCAGCGCGGCAAGCGGATCGGCGGGAAGGCCGCGCGCGACGCGCCACTCGGCAACCAGCGGACGCACATCGCGCCAAAAGGCTCCGCGGAAGAGCTCTTCGGCGGCGACCAGATCACAGGATTGCTGCAGCGCGGCGAGCTGGTCTCGATCGACGAGCGCGGCCTTGAGCCAGAGCTCCTGCGCGGCAACAACGGTTTGCACGGTGGCCTCGATTTTGCCTTTGAGATTGTGGCTCTGGTCCACCATGTATGCGAGGGCTTCGCCCTTTGACTCTTTGGAAGGGGCGTTGTGGAGCTCAAAAAAGATGCGGAAAATCTGGTAGGGGTCGATGGAGCCGAGCGTGAGATCGTCGTCGGCGTAGCGGCGATCGTTGAAGTGGAAGCCGCCGAGAATCTGCGTGTGCAGAAGCCAGGCGACGATCTGCTCAATGTTCTGCGAAGCATAGTGGTGGCCGGTGTCGACGAGTACGCGGGCCTGCGGGCCGGCGTGGCGCGCGAGGTGCGAGGCCATGCCCCAATCGGCAATGTCCGTGTGATAGAAGGCGGGCTCGAAGGGCTTGTATTCGATGAGCAGGCGCTGCGCGGGATCAAGCTTCGCGTGCGCTTCGACGAGCGCCTCTTCCAGCCAGCCGATGCGGGCGCGTATGTTCTGCGTTCCTGGATAATTCGAGCCGTCGGCGAGCCAGAGGGAGACGTCGCGCGTGCCCAGGCGCTTACCGATCTCGATGGAGCTGAGCAGGTGGTCGAGAGCGCGGCGGCGAATCTCGGCGGAGGGGTTGCAGAGCGAGCCGAATTTGTATTCCTGGTCCTGGAAGAGGTTTGGATTGATGGAGCCGGCGCGCACGCCGTACTGCCGCTCCAACTGCTGCACGCGGGCCACATCGTCGAGGCCGTCGGGCAGGTCCCACAGGACGTGGAGGGCCATGATGGGCGTTGCGCCGGTGAGGCGCAGGACCTGTGCGGCGTCCGCGAATTTCTCTTCGAGCGTGGTGGCGGCGGCGGGCTGCGTGAATTTGCCGAAGCGTGTGCCGGTGTTGGCGAAGCCCCAGGAGGGGACTTCGATGGCGAAGGCGTCGAGAACGCGCGCGGCGAGATCGGGCGTGGTGGAATCGGAAGGGTTCATGCGGGCTCCTGGGAGGCGTTCGAGGCGGCCTTCCTGGGCGCGGCGTCGTCGTCGCGGACGAGGAGCACATGGAGAAAGCGCGGGCCGTGTACGCCCTTGATGCGGGTCATTTCAATGTCGGCGGTGGCGCTGGGTCCGGAGATCCACGTGACAAGTGCGGGCGTGACAAGCGCCGGCGGCCCGGAGCAGCGGGCGAAGTATTCGGGGAGAGTTTCCACCACCTGGCTTGCGCGCAGCACGCAAAGGTGCCAGTCAGGCAGCAGCGTGAGGAGGCGGCGGCCTTCGGCGGCGGTGTGATGAAGGACGATGGTGCCCGAATCCGCGACGGCGGCAGTGGCCGCGGTGACGACGCCCTCGCAGGATTCGATTGCGTCCACGGAGAGATTATGGTCGATGAGCCATTCGGCGCCAGCGCCTGCGCCCAGGTCCGCGTCCGGCGCGAGCCATTCGGCGGGAAGGCCGGGCGGCGCGGCGATGCGGCGGTGGCCGCTGCGGGCGATGCAGTCGGCGATCGCAGCGGGAATCGCATCCGGCGCGCACTCGGTGACCTCGGCATCGTATTCGCGCAGGCGCTCAGTGAGCAGGCGCAGGCAATCGGCACGGTTCAGGCTGCCGGTGCGGATGTAATCGCGCGGAAGGTCGGCATAAGGGACGGGAGCGGCGACGCTGGCGGCCACGCGGATGCGCTCGAGGATGAGTGTGCGGGAAGAAGCGCGCGCGTTCATGAGCGGTCCTTTCCGGCGGGCGCAGTTCCGGCGGGCGCAGCTTGCTCTGTTGTTGCGCGCGCGGCCCACCACTCGCGGAAGGTTTGCGCGGGCAAGCCGCGCAGGTCGCGGGTGAGTGTCCATCGTCCGCCCAGGCCGGGCAGGGAGTGAATCCATCCGTCGCGATGGGTGAAGGGACTGAGCGCGATGCGGGCGAGGCGCTGCGCGGCGCGGAAACGGCGCGCGCTGGAGAAGAGGCTGCCGGCGGCGCGCATGCCCAGGTACATGGGGTCGACGAGGCGGCTCTGCGTGCGGCGCTCCTGGTCGACGACCTGCGCGCGCAGCTCGATGAGCACCTCGGGAATGTTGATCTGAACGGGGCAGACTTCATAGCACGCGCCGCAGAGCGACGAGGCGAAGGGTAGCGATTGCGCGTGCTCCATGCGCATGAGCTGGGGCGTGAGGATTGCGCCGATGGGGCCGCCATAGACCGAGCCGTAGGCGTGGCCGCCGGTCTGGCGATAGACGGGACAGGCGTTCTGGCAGGCGGCGCAACGGATGCACTTGAGGGTCTGGCGCTCAGTGCGGCGGCCAAGGATTGCGGTGCGTCCGTTGTCGAGCAGCACGACGTGGAAGCGCTGCGGGCCGTCGCCGGGAGTGACGCCGGTCCAGAGCGAGGTGTAAGGATTCATGCGCTCGCCGGTGGCGGAGCGGGCAAGCACCTGCAGCATCACTTCGAGATCGGCGAAGCGCGGAATCACTTTCTCAATGCCGGCCAATGTGATGAGCGTGCGGGGCAGGGTGAGGCACATGCGGCCGTTGCCCTCGGACTCGACGACCGAGACCGCGCCGGTTTCCGCAACCAGAAAGTTTGCGCCGCTGATGGCCGTGGGCACGCTGAGAAATTTGCGGCGCAGCCAGGTACGCGCGGCGGCGGTGAGCGCCTGCGGATCGTCAGAGAGCTGGGGCAGGCCCATCCGGCGCGCGAAGATTTCGCGGACCTGGCCGCGATTGATGTGCAGCGCGGGAGCGACAATGTGCGAGGGCTCTTCGTCGCCGAGCTGGAGGATGATTTCAGCCAGATCGGTTTCGCTGGCGGCAATGCCGGCGGCCTCAAGGGCGGGGTTGAGCTGGATTTCGGCCGAGGTCATGGTCTTGATTTTGATGACCTCAGTGGCCTTCTCCTCGCGCAGGATGTCGAGGATGATGGCTTGAGCCTCGGCGGCGTCAGAAGCCCAGTGGACCTTGCCTCCGGCGGCGATGCAGCGGGTCTCGAACTGTTCGAGGTACTCGCCGAGATGGTCGAGCACGTGGGTGCGGATGGCCGAGGCGGCGGCGCGGAGCTGCTGCCAATCCTGTTTTTCCTGGACGAGGCGGGCGCGCTTGGCCTGGATGATGTCCGTGGCGTGGGCCACGTTCTTGCGGAGCTGGGGATTGCGCAGCGCCGGCAGCGCGGCCTGGGGAAACGGCGGGGCCACGCGCGGGTCAAGCACGGCGTGCGGTGCGGAGGGTTGTGCGGACTGGCTCATGCGGGCACCTCCGCGGGCTCGGCCTCAGTGCTGGCCAGGATCTGCGCCAGATGGAGCGTGCGCGTGGGCGCGAACTGGCGATGGAGCGCGCCGCCCAGGTGCATGAGGCAACTGTTGTCGAGCGCGGTGCAGTATTCGGCGCGGGTCTTCTGCACGTCGCCGAGCTTTTCAGCCAGCATGGCGGAGGAGACCTCGGCATTCTTGATGGAAAAGGTGCCGCCGAAGCCGCAGCAGCGGTCGAGATGCTCGAGTGGAACAAGATCGATGCCGCGGACCTTCAACAGCAGACGCAGCGGGCGGTCGCCGACCTGCAGGCTGCGCAGGCCGTGGCAGCTTGCGTGATAGGTGACGCGATGCGGAAAGTAGGCGCCGACGTCCTCCACGCCGAGGCGGTCAGTGAGGAATTCCGAGAGCTCAAAGACGCGGGGCAGCAGCGCCTGGAAGTCGTCGCGGAGGCTCTGGCTGCCAAGCTCGTCGAAGAGACCGTGGTACTGGTCGCGGATCATGGCCACGCAGGAAGAGGAGGGAATGACGATGTTTTCGGCGTCCTTGTAAAGGCGAACGAACTGCCTGGCCTGCGCGTAGGCCTCAGCGCGAAAGCCGGAGTTGGCGTGCATCTGGCCGCAGCAGGTCTGGCCGGGATGGAAGTCAAGGGTGACGCCGAGCCGCTCCAGCAGGCGCACCACGGCGCGGCCAGTCTCAGGAAAGAGCGTGTCGTTATAACAAGCGATGAAGAGGGACGCGCGCATGATGGCCCCATTGTCGCAGAGGGGGCATGTGAGGGGATGGTATTCGAAAGGAAGATAATGTGTCTATTGCAGAAGACGTGGGTGCAGAAGATGCGGGGCATTGCTCCCGACCGCGCCAGGACTGCACAGTGACATGAGTCGCACGGCGCAATTTGCGCCCGGCGATGTCGCGCCGGTGAGGCTCACACTCAGCTCGGTTCTTTCGTCCAGTCGCAATCCACGTCGGCGTGCTTCTGTGCGCTTTCGCGGGCCCACTCGAACAGCCGCGCCACGCGCCAGGCGTCGACGGCCTGCACGGGCGCGGGGCCGTTGCCGAGGATCGCATCGCGGACGCCCGCATAGAACTTGCGATAGTCTCCGGGGATGGATTCGACGCGGGATTCGACGAGGCGGCCGTCAGAGTCGACGCTGAGCGTGCCTTGCGCGGAGTCGGGTTCGCTGCCCCAGTTTGCGGCGTCAATGCGCGTGATTTTGCCGAGGGCTTCTTCCTGCGGATCGAGGCCCCACTTCCAGAAGTTGCCGCGCGTTCCGCGCAGATGGAAGCGCGGGCGGGCGAGCGCCGAGAGGGTGTTGGCGCTGAGGGTGACGATGAGGCCTGAGTAGTAATGCAGGCGGAGGGTGAAGGCGTCCGGCGCGCCGTCGCAGTCGCGCTCCATGCGGATTTCGGCGCTCACTGAGTCGGGCAGGCCGAAGAGGGTGAGCGCCTGGTCGGCGAGGTGCGTGCCGATGTCGAGCAGCAGGCCGCCTTCGAGCGATTCCTCTTTCCATGTGCGCGAAGACGTGCCGGGACGCCAGCGGTCAAAGCTGGAGGCGACAAAGACCGGCATACCGAGCGAACCCTCATGTATCACTTTCTGAATCGTCCAGAAATCGTTGTCCCAGCGGCGATTGTGAAACGGGATGCATTGCCGCCCAAGGCCGCCTGCCAGCTCCATCATCTGGGCGATTTCGTCCGCGGTGATGGCCATCGGCTTGTCAACGACGACATGTTTGCCCGCCCCGAGCGCCTGCATGGCGAGCGAGAAGTGCGTGGAGTTGGGCGTGGCGATGACGACCAGCGGAATGGAGCGGTCGGCGAACAGCTCTTCGACGGTGCGATAGGTGGTGATGCCGGGGTAGCGCTGGGCGGCGTTATCCGTGGAGCGCTCGACGACGGCGGCCAGTTCAAGACCTTCCACAGAGGAGACGAGCGGGGCGTGAAAGACGCGACCCGCAAGGCCAAAACCCACCACTCCCACACGAATCATGCGATTCTCCTGGTTGGATCCCGGGGGTAGAAGTTGTGCTGCGTCAGCCTTCGAGTTTATACCGGGTTTCGGCCAGGCGATAGAGTTTGCGCCAGACGAGACGATTCATGGTAACGACCATGAGCGAGATGAAGATGGTGGCCAGCAGGATGATGGGGAAGCGGCCGCTGTCCGTGGCGGACTGGATTTCCGCGCCGAGGCCGATGGTTTCGAGGGTGCGGCCCTTGATGGTGGCGTATTCGGCCATGACGGAGGCGTTCCATGCGCCGCCGGAGGCGGTGACCAAGCCGGTGATGAGGTAAGGAAAGATGCCGGGCAGAATGAGCCGCCTCCAGCGCTGCCAGCGCGTGAAGCGGTAGACGTCGGCGACCTCGCGCAGGTCCGACGGGATGGACATGGCGCCGGCGATGACGTTGAAGAGGATGTACCACTGCGTGCCCAGCAGCATGAGAGCGATGGAGCCGATGCCCACGCCGCGGCCCACGCTCAACAGAGCGATGAGCAGCACGGGATAGAAGGCGGTGGCGGGCACGGAGGCAAGAATCTGCGCGAGGGGCTGGACGACGCGGGCGAGGCGCGGGCTGAATCCGATGGCGACGCCGAGCGGGATGGTCCAGAGCGCGGAGAGGAGCAGCGCAAGGTGGACGCGGAGGAAGGTTGCGCCCGCGCCCTCCAGCAGCAGGCGCAGATCGGGCCAGGAGAGCGTGCGCAGCATGGCGACGGAGTGCGCGGAGGCCCAAAAGACGAGCACGCCTGCGAGAACGGACAGCGTAAGCACGACGGCGGAGGACTGGTGTCGCTTGAACTGCGACTCCTTTACCGGAGCGCTGTGCCGCGCGTGTGCCAGGCTGCGATAAATTGGCTCTTCCACCCGCGCCCACAGCTTGCGGGGGAAGGATGAGAGCAGCGGCGAGCGCTTGATAAGCGTGAGGATGGGCGAGGTGACGCGATCGGCGGCCTCCACCTGCTCAAATTTGAATTTGTCGCTCCAGGCGATGAGCGGGCGCCAGATGAGCTGATCGGTTGCGACGACGATGAGAACGACGGTGCCGATGCCGAGAAGCAGCGAGCGCGTGTCTCCGGAGTTGGCGGCCGACTGAATGTAACTGCCCAGGCCGGGAAGCTGGAAGTTGCGGCTGCCCATGGTGAACATCTCGCAGAGCATGAGGGCGAACCAGCCGCCGGCCACAGAGACGATGGAGTTCCACACCAGGCCGATGGCCGAGTAAGGCATCTCGAGCTGCCAGAAGCGCTGCCAGGCGGAGAAGCGGTAGATGCGCGCGGCCTCCAGCATCTCGCGCGGAATGGATTTGAGCGAGGAGTAGAAGCTGAAGGCGAGATTCCACACCTGGCCGGTGAAGATGAGCAGGATGACGCCGAGCTCAATGCCGAGCTGATGGCCGGGGAAGAGGCCGATCATGGCGAGCACGACGGGAGGCAGAAAGCTGAGGACGGGGATGGATTGCAGGATGTCGAGGATGGCAATCATGGCCGGCTCAATGCGCGGATTGTAGGCGGCGATGTAACCGTAGGCGACGGCGAAGATGAGGCTGAGGAAGTAGGCGATTGCGATGCGGACGGTGGAATAGAAGGCGTAGACGGGCAGCTCGGCGAGGTTGTGCGAAATGGGCACCACCGGCACCGGCGTGTGCAGCCAGTAGGCGGCCATGTGCGCCATGGCGTAGAAGATGGCCAGCCCGCAGAGGGCCACGCCCACGTCAATGACGACGGGCGCGGTGCGGACGGTGACCCGCGTGCGTGCAAAGGGGTGCTGAAACTTCACGCGTCACCCTCGCCGGCGATCTCCTCTTCCAGGGCGTCGGGAAGGACGAAGCGGCGGCGGCCCGCGTCGAAGTCGAAGAGCTCGGCGTAGCGACCCCAGGTGACGGCGGTCTCCATCTGCCGGTGCGACTCCTCCTGGCTGAACTGCTCGTCAAGCAGGTCATTGAAGAAGTCCTCTGAGACGGTGTGGTCGGATTTGCTGTCGAGGGTGCGGCGAATCTGTCGCAGGAGCAGGACGTGCGCGAGGGCGGCGTCGCGGAAGAGCTCCTTTTGGCGCAGGATTTCAGACTCGGCGAACTCCGCTCCGCTGGGCGTGATGGCCGCGTCGCCTTCCTCCACGGTAAGGAAGCCGAGAAGCTGCGCGGCGTCCACGATGGGCAGCAGGTCGTCGATCTCGAAGGCGAGATCGTTGGCGAGGCGGTAAATGTCGTCGCGTCCGCCCTTGTCCAGCAGCAGTTCGAGCAAACCGGCGATGCCGCCGGGGCGCGCGTGGGGCAGCATCTGGTAGCGCATCTGGCGCGGGTCGCGGATGCGCGGTCCGGCGAACGGATCGGGGGCTCCGGCAGGCGCGACATCAGGCCGCGTGAGCACCTTGTAAATGTAATCCACGAGCTGGGTGAAGGTTTCGGATTTGCGGTCGCGCGGCTGGGCAAGCTGCACGGGAAAATCGGTGCGAATGTGGCCGGGATTGCGGCCGAGAACGATGATGCGATCAGCCAGCAGCACTGCTTCTTCAATGTTGTGGGTGACAAGGAAGACCGCTTTGGTGGGCATGGTCTTCTTGGCCCACAGCTCCAGCAGCTCGCTGCGCAGGTTTTCAGCGGTCAGCACGTCCAGCGCGGAAAAGGGCTCGTCCATGAAGAGGACTTCGGGCTCGACGACCAGGGCGCGCGCAAATCCGACGCGCTGGCGCATGCCGCCGGAGAGCTCCTTGGGATAGGCGGATTCAAAGCCGTCGAGTCCGACGGTGTCCAGCATCTTCATGCTGCGCTCGTGGCGCTCGGCGGGCGCAACGCCGCGGGCCTTCAGCGGGGCTTCCACGTTTTCCAGCACCGTGAGCCAGGGAAAGAGCGCGAAACTCTGGAAGACGATGGAGACGTTGATCTCCACGTCGGCAATGGGCTTGCCGTGCCAGTAGACCTGGCCGGCGGAGGGCCGGGAAAGGCCGGTGAGCATGCGCAGCATGGTGGACTTGCCTGAGCCGGAGGGCCCGAGCAGCGCGACAATCTCGCCCGGCACGATGCTCAGGTCAGTGGCGGAGATGACCTGGATGCGGTTCTCGCTGGGCTGGGCATAATACTTCTCGATTTTTTCGGCGCGGATGATGACGTCTGTTTCCGCTGCCTGGGGAGTGGCCTGCGTTGCCGTTTCCTGCATGCGTTTGGCCTCAGGGAGGGGTTCCGCCGCGGCGCGTGGCGGCAGGGTGCACCAAGAGTTTAGGATTGGCAAGTTGCTGCCCGGTGAATGCGCGTGCGAGGCCGACGGAGGGAACCGCCGCGGGCGACTGGCCGGTGCGCCGGGATTCCTGGATGAGGTCCTCTTCGAGAGCGTATCATTCTCACTAAGAGTCTTGTTGGGCTCACTTGGAGTCTTGCTGGGACAGGAGCCTTCGCGGAGTGCCGAGAGTCGGTCCGCGTCCGCACCAGTCTGTTGATAAACTTGCGCAGAGCACTGAAGCGATTAGGAGTGTATGTCCGAACAGCAGAGCAAACCCAGGGTTCTGGTGGTTGATGATGAGCAGGTGATCGCCGATTCGCTGGCGATGATTCTGAACCAGTGCGGATTTGAAGCCCGCCCGGTTTACGGCGGCGAGAAGGCCCTGGAGCTGGCGGCAACCTTCAAGCCGGACATGCTCATCACGGACGTGATCATGGGCGACCTGAACGGCATTGATGCGGCCATCCGCATGCGCCAGATGCTGCCCGCGATCAAGATTCTGCTCTTCTCAGGCCAGGCGGCCACGGCTGACCTGCTGGAAAAGGCCCGCCACGAGGGCTATGAGTTTGAGATTCTGGGCAAGCCGGTGCACCCGCAGGATCTTCTGAACCGGTTGCGCGGGTAGGCGTCGCGAGCCGTAGTCCGGCCCACCGTTTTTTTGGCAGGGCTCAGCCGGAAACTTTCACTTCGCGGCGGCCTTCGAGCGCGCGCGCCATCGTCACTTCATCGGCAAATTCAATGTCACTGCCCGCGGGAACGCCGGTGGCAATGCGCGTGACGCGCACCGGAAACTTGCCCATCGCGGCGGCCAGCCAGTTGGCCGTGGCCTCGCCTTCAAGCGTGGGGCTGGTGGCGAGAATCACTTCGTCCACTTCGCCGCGCTCCACGCGCGCCAGCAGGGAGGCGGTTCGGAGCTGATCGGGCCCCACGCCGTGCAGCGGCGAGAGCGTACCGTGCAGCACATGGTAGACGCCGGAGTAATTGCGCGCGCGCTCCACGGAACCAATGCTGGTGGGCTCCTCCACAACGCAAATGAGGCGCTGATTGCGCGTGGGACTGGCGCAGTAGGCGCAGGGGTCCACGTCGGTGATGTTGTTGCAGACCGAGCAGAGGCGCAGTCCAGCCTTAAGGCTGCGTACGGCCTCGGCAAGCGCGGCGGCATCCTCCTCACTGGAACGCAGGATATGGAAGGCGTAACGCTGCGCGGTCTTGGTGCCCACGCCGGGCAGCTTCTTCAGCTCTTCCATGAGCCGCGCCATGGGCTCAGCAAAACGGGACACGGCTTCAAGCCCTCCTGGTGGTTGTTGGAACGCGGTGATCAGCCCAGTCCCGGCAGGTTGAGCCCGCCCAGCATGCCCTGCACGCTGGACTGGATGGCGTCGTCGGCCTTGCGCCCGGCCTCATTGACGGCGGCGACGACGAGGTCTTCGAGCATCTCCACGTCAGGCTGGTCGCCTGTTAGGCCCACCACCGCCGAGGGATCAATGCGCACCTTGAGGAGCTGCTTTTTGCCGTTCATGGTGGCGGTGACCGCGCCGCCGCCGCTCGTGCCCTCCACGGAGACCTGTGCGAGCTTGCGCTGCACCTCCTCCTGCATATGGCTGGCCTGGGAGAGCATCTCGGAGATCTTGAGCGGGTTGATCATGGGTGGACTCCTCTATTTGATGCGCAGGTCGACGACGCTGCGCACCTCAGCCTGAAAGATTTCCTGCGCCTTTTTGACCAGCGGGTGGGCGAGCGCTTCCTGTTGGACGCTGCCCGCGGGCGGCGCGGTGCGCGTGGCATTGGCTGCGAGTGAGCCCTCGCCCGGCACCACGAGAAAGCGCGCAGGACCGCTCAGGCGCTGCAGCTCCTGGCGCATGATTTTTTCGGCCGCCGCATTCACCGTGAGGCTGATCATCTTTTTGCTGAGCGCGACTTCGATGCGGAGGGAAGCGCCTTCGAGAACCCAGTTGCCGGCGCCGAGCAACTGCGCGGCGGATTCGTGGCCGGCGGCGGCCAGCGCGGCCACAACGGCCTGGCGCAGCGTGTCCGCATTTGTGTCCGCCTGCGCTGCGAGACCCGGAACCGGATCGGATACGGAATCGGGGGCGGAGTTGTTTTCGTCGGCCTGCGGCGCCTTGGCCAGCGCGCCTTCGGTCACGGCTTCCGCGAATCCTGTGGACGGACTGGCGGCGACTGGAAAGGGAGTGACCGCACGCGACGCGTGCTTTACAGATTCGGCCACGGGCCCGCTGCGCATTGGCTCGGCGGCGACGATGCTTTGGCGCGCCTCGGCCGGACGCGATTCGGACGTGCGCGAAACGGAGGCCGCAGCGGAAAAAGGCGAAAGCGTCGGCGGTGCAGGGCTCGCGGCAGATTGTGAGGCGCGCGGAGCACTGCTTGCAGGCCTTGGCGACGACGTAGCCGGCGCGCGCATTCCCCCGCCCCCTGCGATGCCGCTCAAAAGCTCCTCAATCGGCAGCAGCCGCTGCGCGTGGATGAGCTTGAGCAGGCCCAGCTCGAGGTGGAAGCGCTGTTCCTGGCGGTAATTCAGATCGTCGAAAGTGCGGAGGACGATCTGCAGGTTGCGCGAGAGTTCCTCTTCAGTGAAAAGCAGAGCCGTGCGGGCGGCGCGGGCGCGCTCATCGGTGGAGATTTGCAGCAGCTCAGTCTGTTCGCCGCCGAGCTTGGCCATGAGGGCGTTGCGCAGGTAGCGAAGCATTTGCCGCGCCAGCGACGAAGGGCTGTGGCCGGCGTTCAGCAGGGTGTGGAGCTGGTCCATGAGCGTGGCCGGCTGCTGTGCGGCCACGGCCTCCAGCAGGCGCTCGAAGACGGCGTTGGGAACTGCGCCCATCAGCTCGCGAATTTGCGCGGCGTCCAGCACCGGACGGCCATTTTCAACCGTCGCGGAGGCGATGGACTGGTCCATGATGGAGAGCGCGTCGCGCATGGAGCCGTCGCCGGCCTCGGCCAGCAAAGCGAGCGCGGCGTCCTCGGCCTCCACCTGCTCCTGCAGGGCGATGGACTTCAACTGCGCGAGAATGTCGTCAAAACGCACGGCGTGAAAACTGAAGTGCTGGCAGCGCGAGCGGATGGTCTGGGGAATGTTTTCCGGCTCCGTGGTCGCCATCATGAAGATGACGTGCGCCGGCGGCTCTTCGAGCGTCTTCAGCAGCGCGTTGAAGGCGGCTTCAGTAATCTGATGCGCCTCGTCGAGGATGTAAATCTTGTAGCGGTCGCGCGCGGGCGAGTAGCGCGCGGCGTCGCGCAACTCGCGAATCTCGTCAATGCCGCGATTGGTGGCCGCGTCGATTTCGATCACGTCGACGGCCGAGCCGAGACGGATTTCAGTGCAGGAATCGCATTGGCCGCAGGGCTCCGGCGTGGGCCGCTCCGGCGAGCCGACGGCGGTGCGGCAGTTGAGGGCCTGGGCAAGGATGCGGGCGATGGTGGTTTTGCCGATGCCGCGATGGCCGGAAAAAATGTAACCGTGGGCGACGCGATTCTGGCTGAGCGCGTTCAGCAGCGTGCGGGTGACGTGGTCCTGGCCGGCCACGTCGGCAAAGCGTTGCGGACGGTATTTCCTGGCCAAAACCTGATAGCCCATGCGATGAAAACCCCTTGCGCCGCCGCAATTGTCAGGCAGCCTCTAGGGGATTGTAACGGCTGCGGGCAGCACGGCTGTGGATTTGCTACAATCGCCGCGAAAGTTGGTGCTATGGTCAGTTTTTTCGGGAGTGGAAAAGTATCGGGCAAGAATGCACCGGGTGTGTTTCTGCTGTGCGCCGTGGCGTTGTGGATGGCTGCCGGCGGAACCTTCGCCGCCAGCCAGATCGAACCGAGGAAGGACGAAACGCGGCATCCGCTGTGGACGCTTCTGGAGAAGGAGATGACCTCGCGCACATTGAAAGTTGGAGATGTGGTGAGAGCGAAAGTGTCGCACGACTGGACGTCGCGCAATTGCTTCATTTCCGATGGAGCCGAGGTGCGCGGCAAAGTGGTGCGGATCGAACCGAAACAATCCGGCAAGAAGCAAGCGGAGGTGACACTGCGCTTCTCGGTAACCTGCGTGGAGGGTCAGACACTGAAGGCGCAGCTGATTGCCTTGCTCTATCCGAAGAGCGACGAGAACAAGGGGCAGATGGGCACCTATATGGATATGCCGATGGGAATCGGACCGGGGGCGAGCGGGCGCCAATCGACGGACGTGGCGACACTGCCTTCACCTATGGGCAACGGTCCGCCGGAGCCGGAGCCGAAGATCAAGTTGGGACAGGTGCGCGGTGTGCGGCATGTGTCTTTGCGCGTGCCGGCAAAGAGAGGCGACGCGATACTCACCAGCGGAGACGATCGGCTGAAGTTGCAACAGTGGACCAGGATGGCGTTCTGGGTAGAGTCGGCGCAGCCCTAGCTGTTCAGGCGGCGTTTTCCTCGGCGGCGTCGTCGGCCGGGGCCGTGGGGTCTGCGCCGGGAGCGGGCGGAGGCTGCTGCTTTTTGAGCGCGTGGCGGGCGGAGGCCTTGCGGCGGCGAATCTCCTGGGGCGAGTACATGGTGCCGCGGCATTTCGTCGCGCCGCAGTTGCATCTGGCCTCGTCATCGCCGCCGTCGTAAAGGCAGTAATCGTAGGTGATCTCTTCGCCGGGTGCAATGGGGCGGATGGCCCTGATCCAGACGCGGCCGCCGATTTCCTCGGTTTCGCAGTTGGGGTCGCAACTGTGGTTGATGAACATCGCCATGCAGTGGCCGTCGATGACGATTGCGCCGTCACCCAGTCCAAAGAGGTAGGTGATGGGGCTCTCCTCGTACCAGGTGTCGGCCTCGTCCTTGCTCACGCGCGGGCCATCGTACTCGGCCACGCGAACGCCCTTGGCGATGGCGGTGGTGGTGTAACAGCCGGCGGCATGAATGGCGGAGGAGCGGATAATCAGTCCCATGCAGATGTGTGAATCGTTCCTCTTTGGGATGCGTGCCCTGTTGCCCGCATCGTACCATTGAATGGGGCTGTGAAAGGAGCGAATCGCGAAGTGATGCGAAAGGAACTGTTGGCGGTTCTTGCGGCGGGAGCGTTTTTGGCGGCTGCGCAGGGGCTGTGCGCGCAATCGACGACCGCGCCCAAAACGCCGCCGACCGCACCCACGCCCGCGCAGAACGCGCCTGCGCAAATCGGCTCCACACAGAACGGGTCGGGACAGAACGGGTCGGGCGAGTCGAATCCTTTTCCGGGGAGCGCGACCTCTGTTCCCATCCTGCCGAACACTCCCGGAGCATTTGCCGAGCCCTCGGCCGATGCGGCGGCCGGCGCGCGTGTTCACCTGCCCAGTTCGGATCTGGACCCGGTGGCGAGTCCCGACGACGACACCACGGCTGACAGCGGTTCCACTTCCGGCTTCAGCGACAGTTCCACTGGCCTGGACCAGCTTCTGCAGCCTCCGCCGGACCAGGGAAAGCCGGGCAAAGGCTCCGCCGCGCCGGTTGCACCGGTGGAGACCGCGGCGCAGGACATCAGTGTGGGCAACTACTACCTAAGCACGAGGGACTGGAAGGGCGCGCTGTCGCGTTTTGAGTCAGCGCTGGTGCTCGCGTCGGACAATCCGGATGTCTTCTGGGGCCTGGCCGAGTGCCAGCGCCATCTGGGCCAGTTTGCCGAAGCGCGGACGAACTACATCAAGGTGATGGAGTACGACCCGGACAGCAAGCACAGCAAGGATGCCAGGAAATATTTAAAGCAGCCGGAGCTTGCGCACGCCACACAGGGCGCACCGGCCGCGCGATAAGGCCCTTCGCGCTCTCGCAGGCGTAGAGTTCGATTGTTCAGAAACTAACGCAGCCCGGACCAGACCAGATATGCGTTGAGAATCTGTCCGCCCCAGAGTGCGCTCACGATTCCGCCGATGCCGAGGAAGGTTCCGAAGGGCAGCGCAGTGGTGGCCCAGCTTTTTGCGCCGCGACGGGCTTTGGGCTGCGCCAGCAGCGCAAACGCAAACACCGCGCCCATGCCCACGGCCAGCACGAAGCTGAGCACGGCGCCGGGCAGGCCGAGCCAGGCGGCCAGCATGGCCATCAGCTTGGCGTCGCCCAGGCCCATGCCCTCCTGTTTGCGAATCAGCCAGTAGGTCCAGCGGATGAGGAGGACAATGCCGGCGGCGGCCACGATTCCGAATGCCCAGTGCAGCGCCGCCGTCCGCAGAATCCTGCCGCGAAGAGCCATTGCGCCGTAATGAGCAAGCACCGGGCCGGAGTTGAGCCAGAGAATCCAGAGATGCGATGCGAAGCCAAGTGCGATGCCCGGCCAGGTGAGCCAGTTCGGCAGCCACAGGTGCTCGGCGTCCAGCACGGCAAGCGCGACAACCAGCCACGCAAACACCATCCGGCTGATGGCGAGAACCCAGTTTGCCGGGTCGGCCAGGGAGGAAGGCTCCCCGGAGAATGTAGTCCACACAGCCGCCGCCCACAGCGCCCCCACGGCCAGTTCCACCAGCGGGTAACGCAGGCCGATGGCGGTTTTGCACGTGCGGCAGCGGCCGCGCAGGGCCAGCCAGCTTGCCAGCGGGATGTTCTCCCACCAGGCCAGCGTGCGGTTGCACTTGCGGCAGTGCGAGCGGGGCGCAACGATGCTTTCCCCCTCCGGCCAGCGCGTGAGGCAGACGTTCAGAAAGCTGCCGAAGGCCACGCCCAGCAGCGCAGCAAAGCCGGTGAGGAAGAGACGAATCATGCGGAAGCTTGAGTATACGGCCATCTACGGCGGGCTGGACCGCCCGCGCACCGGAAGGACAGCACAGGAGAGCTGCGTGCTGCGCCGCATCGCACCATGCGGGCCGGGTCCGGCAGGCGCGGCGTTACACTGGGGGCAATGGACGCGCCCAGAGACGGAAAAAGTCCTCAGGCTTCCGGCCCCGCATACGACGCGGCTCCCGGCCCGGCAACGGCCACCGATCCGGCGCGGGCTGCGACGCTCTTTCAGCAGTCGGCGGCCATCATGGCGCGGCTGCGCGCACCGGGCGGCTGCCCATGGGACCGCGAGCAGACCTTCGACACCATTCGCAAGTACACGCTGGAAGAGGTCTATGAGGTTTTTGACGCCATTGAGCGGCGCGACTTCGCGCATTTGAGTGAAGAGTTGGGCGACCTGCTGCTGCAGGTTCTGTTTTATGCAGAGATGGCGGCGAACGAAGGCCGCTTCACCATCGCCGACGTTCTGGACCAGCTCAATCGCAAGCTCATCCGGCGTCATCCGCATGTGTTTGGCGAAGAGGCCTCGCGCGCGGCCGGCAACCCGGCGGACGTGGACGCGGCGGTGGAGGGTTCTGCGGCGGCGGTGCTGCGCAATTGGGAAGAGATCAAGACCGCGGAAAAGAGGGCCGCGGAAAAGGCATTGCATGCAGCGGACTCCAAAGGAAATGAGTCGCGGCTGGACGCCGTGCAGCGAGCGATGCCGGCGCTGGCCGAGGCGGCCAAGCTGGGCGCGAAGGCGGCCAAGTCCGGCTTTGACTGGCCTGACTGGCGCGACCTGCTGCCCAAGGTGGCCGAGGAAGTGGCCGAACTGGAGGCTGAAGCGGCGCAGGCCGAGGCCGTACTCGCCAGCCCGGCGCACAAGCACGCAGTGGAGGCCGAACTGGGCGACCTGCTGTTTACGGTGGTGAATCTGGGCCGGCACCTGGGCGTGGACGCGGAGATGGCGCTGCGCGGCTGCAATCTGCGTTTTCGGCAGCGCTTCAGGCAAATGGAGCAGACGAGCGCGCGACCGCTGGAAGAGCTTGCGCCGGAAGAGCTGGAAGCCTTGTGGGTGGAAGCCAAGCGCGCGCTGGCCGCCGCGGATTCCGCACATCAAGCGGGCGAGCCGCCAGCCGCACGGTCGGAGTCGCACGCATGATTCGCATTCGCTCCTGCCGCGGCTTCGACGAGTTCGAGGCCTGTGTTCAGATGCAGATTGAGACCTGGGGCTACGATCAGTCGGACGTGATTCCGCGCAAGGCGTTTCTTGTCGCGCAAAAAATCGGCGGGCAGATTCTGGGCGCATTCGACACGGAACTGCCCGGAGCGGGCGAAGAGGGCGGGCCGAAATCGATGGTGGGTTTCGCCATGTCTTTGCCCGGAGTGAAAACCAGCCACGGCGACCCGCAGCCCTATCTCCACTCGCATATGCTGGCCGTGCGTGAGGGCTACCGCAATCGCGGCCTTGGCGCACAACTCAAGCTGGAGCAACGGCGTGAGGCGCTTTCGCGTGGAATCGGGCTGATGGAGTGGACCTTCGATCCGCTGGAGATTCGCAACGCCCACTTGAATATCCACAAGCTGGGCGCGCTGGTTCGTTGCTATTTGCCCGATTTTTATGGTGTATCCTCATCTCGACTGCAGGGTGGGTTGCCCACGGACCGGCTCGTGGCTGAGTGGAGACTCGGATCAGAACACGTGACAGCGCCGCTGGAGGGCCGCCCACGACCCGCATACAGGATTGAGGAACGTATTCCGGTTCCGGCTTCCATTTATGCGTGGAAGACCTCGGAAACAGACCGGGACCGGGCCCTGGCCGTGCAGGCGGAGAACCGCGAAAGGTTTCAACGGGCTTTTGCGCGGGGGTTGGCCGTCGTGGGCTATGCCAGGGACGGGGAAGGAAACGGAATCTTCGAGCTGGGCTCCCTCACCCAGGCGGATTTGCCGTGATGTTGCTCGAACTCAAGATCGCACGCGAACGAAACGAACCAATCCTGTTGCTCACTATGCTGCGCCAAGGAATGCGACCCTTATGAAAATCGACGGAATTCTACTCCGTGAGATCCATCTGCCTCTTGTTCGCCCCTTTGAAACCAGCTTCGGCGTCACGCGCGACCGCAGAATCCTGCTGGTGGAAGTGCGCTCAGAAGGGCTGACCGGCTGGGGAGAGTGCACGGCCGGCGAGCGGCCTTACTTCTCCGGCGAATCCACCGACACGGCCTGGCAGGTGATGCTGAACGATCTGGGGCCCATGCTTGCCGTTGAGGCGCCCGAGCACGGCGGCCAGTGCCCGCGCATCTTCCACAAAGTGCGCGGCAACCGCATGGCCAAGGCCGCGCTTGAAAACGCCGTTTGGGACCTGGAGGCACAGCGCGAGGGGCTGCCGCTGGCGCAGTTGCTGGGCGGCGCGCGCGAGACCATTCCCTGCGGCGTCTCTATCGGCATTCAGGCCAGCATTCCGGAACTGATGGCGGTCATCGAGCGCGAGCTTGCCGCCGGGTACCAGCGCATCAAGCTGAAGTGCAAGCCCGGCTGGGATGTGGACGTCTTCGAGAAGGTGCGCACACGCTGGCCGGAGATTACGCTGAGCTGCGATGCCAACTCCGCCTACCGGCTGCGCGACGCCGACCACCTGGTGAGCTTTGATGCATTTGACCTGCTGATGATCGAGCAGCCGCTGTGGCACGACGATTTTTACTTTCACTCCATGCTGCAGAAGCGGCTCAACACGCCCATCTGCCTGGATGAGTCCATCCATAACCGGCGCGACGCGCTGGCCGCCATTGAGATGGAGTCCTGCCGCATCATCAACATCAAGCTGGGCCGCGTGGGCGGATTCTCAGAGGCCATTGCCGTGCACAACGCTGCGCAGGAGCGGGGCATTCCGGTGTGGTGCGGCGGCATGCTCGAGTCCGGCATCGGCCGCGCCCACAACATTGCGCTTTCGTCGCTCGAGAACTTCTCGCTGCCAGGCGATGTTTCGGCATCGGCGCGCTACTGGAAAGAAGACATCGTGGAGCCAGAGATTACGGTTTCGCCCGAAGGCGAGATTACGATTCTCGACTCGCCGGGGCGCGGCTACGAGGTGCGCCACGACCTGATCGAGCAGCTCACCGTCCGCAAGGAGACCATCCGCGCGCTGGAACTGGTGGGATAGGCGCCAGGCACGCCGCGTCAGGCAGAGGCTGAACGCGCCTCGCGCCAACGCCACGCGAGGTAGGGAAATAGCGCGAGCGCAAAGATGATCGCGGCGTGCATGAGGTTCTCCGCGATTGCGTGGGGCGACGGGCCCAGCACGAATCCGATGTGGATGTGGCTGTAGCCCGAAATGGCAGTGCGGTTGGCGTCTACACGCTGCACGGCGGCGATGCATGCGACCAGGAACATCCCCACCACCGGCCACCATGCGCGCAGCCGCTGCCTCGCCGCCAGTACGCACAGAGCCCAGCCGACGACGACGGGCGAGAAGAAGTAAATCATCCGGCCAAATTGAAACCACGCGTTGCCCAGCCAGGAAACATGCTGCGCGCCGAAGGGCGTGTTGGAGCCGGGCAGGAAGAGTTGCCAGCCGGACCAGAGAAGCAGCAGCGCAACGCCGCGCGCCAGCGCCAGAATGCCAAGCGGGGCAAGCGCGCAGACCGCCCAGGGTGCGCGTGCGCTCCAGGCGCGCAGCCGCGGCTGGCTCAGCATCGCCTCGGCCAGTTCGTCCATGCTACCCAGGCGTTGAAGCGCGGCGGCTTGGGCGGCTGCAGGGCTGCGGCCGGCGCGCTCTTCCTCGACCGTCAGGTCGGCAAGATGCTCAGTAAGCTCGGTCACATAGCGGCGCACGTGGCGCGGAGCGACTCCGGCGCGCAACAGATGCTCGCGCAGTTCAGGAAAAGGATGCGGCACGACGGCCTCCTTTCAGCACCCCGCGGACGGCCGAGGCAAGGCTCGTCCAGTCCGCGGAGAGCCGCGCCAGCCTACGCTTGCCCGCGGCGGTCAGGGAGTAATAAATGCGGCTGCGGCCCTCCACGGTTTTGCGCCGCGCGCGGATGGCCCCTTCAGCCTCAAGCGCGTGCAGAACGGGGTAAACCACGCCCTCGCCCACGGCCACCACTGAGCCGGTGCGCGCGCGGATGGCCTGCACGATCTCATAGCCGTACATGGTCTCCTCGGCCAGCAGGCGAAGGATGAGCAGCTCGGGAACTCCGTTGAGGAAGCGTGGATTTGAAGGACGCGAAGTCATGACGGGATCATCATACCTTGAAGTGCAAGGTATGGCAAGCCCGCTGGCAGCGTCTCTTTAATGCCTTGGAACGCGAGGTATGGGAAGGGACGGCTATTTGCGGTGCGGCCAGTCGAAGTGGCGGCCGACGATGGCCTTTACGATCCAGTGGTCGGTGGAGGCGGTTGGGCCCACGCCCACGCCGAAGTTCAGCTCCCATTTGGGCGAAACGTTCAAGTCGATGGCCGGAAAGATCTGCTGTTGCTGGTCATGCAGGCTTGCAATGTCGGTCAGGCTGCCGTAGTCGGCGTAATACTCAATGCCGCCGGCGACGACCTTCGTGAAGTTGTAGCTGATCTTTGCGCCCGGCGCGAAATCGAGACCCAGATTCACGTCGGGCCCGTGCCAGGTGCGCTCGAGGGCGGGGTTGACGGCCACGTACCAGCGGCCCAGTTGCTTGTCCACGATGGGCCGAATTTCCCAGGTCCAGGTGTCGCGGTCAAAGAATGCGCGCTGGTAGCCGACCTCCATCGACAGGCTCACGCCCACGGGCCAGTGCCAGCTGCCGGGCACACGGACGCGCGGCCGGATGTGATCGCCGACCCACTGGATACCGGTGCCGCTCTGCTCGCTGGTGAAGATGTAAAAGCCCACTTCGGACCATTTGTTGATTCCCTGAGTAATCTCGATGGTCTCGTGCTCGGCGTGGTTGGTGGGCGAGACGCCGTCGATAAAGTAGTGCTGCCCGTCGGCGGTGAAGTTTGAGTGCAGTTCCACCATGGTGGTGCGCGGGGCCACGGTCTCTGACCCGTAGACCTGAATCTCGTAATTGCCCTGGGCACGGGCCGCGCACACGGCCACCGAGGCAAGCAGGAAGACGAAATGGAAGTGTTTCAAGCGCGCTCCTTGAGCACTGCGGGGATGATGAGGAAGAAAGAGCGTACCCTCTGCAACTGTTTTAGTTGACGATGGTGCGGAAAGAAAAGCCGCCACCGCTCACGCAGGCACGTCCGGGGGACTCATGCGTGAGGTTTCGCAGCCTTGTTGAGTGGTATACTCACACGGGCGCGTATCTCTCCGCGCGGCCCGCGCGGCACTTCCAATCGATAGAGGTTACCATGTCCGGCCACTCGAAATGGGCCACCATCAAGCACAAAAAAGGCGCGCTGGACGCCAAGCGCGGCAAGGCTTTCACGCGTCTCATCAAGGAAATCACCATCGCGGCGCGCGCCGGCGGGGGCGACCCGGACGGTAACCCGCGGCTGCGCGGGGCGATTCTGGCCGCGAAGGCCGAGAACATGCCGGCCGACAACATCAAGCGCGCCATCCAGCGCGGCACCGGCGAGCTGGAGGGCGTGAACTATGAGGAGATCACCTTCGAGGGCTACGGTCCCGGCGGCGTTGCGCTCATCGTGGAAGTGACGACCGACAATCGCAACCGCACGGTAAGCGAGATTCGACACTGCTTCTCAAAAAACGGCGGCAACCTGGGCGAAACCGGCTCGGTGCGCTTCCTGTTTTCAAAGAAAGGCGTGATTGCCGTCGAGAAGTCCGCAGCCACGGAAGAGCAGTTGATGGACATCGTGCTGGAAAGCGGCGGCGAAGACCTGAACGACGAAGGCGACACGTGGGAGATCCTGACCGATCCGACCGGCTATGAGAATGTGTTGAACGCCGTGAAGGCCGCGAACATTCCCACGGTGATGAGCGAGGTGACGATGATCGCTTCGACCTACACCAGGCTGGAAGGGCCGGCGGCGGGCCAGATGATGCGCCTGCTGGACGCGCTCGAGGACTTCGACGACACGCAGAACGTCTACTCGAACTTCGACATGGACGCCGAGCAAATGGAGCAGATGGCCGGCTGATTCCGCAAATATGCGGGCAAGCGCAGGCCGCCCGGTGTGGCGGCCTTTCTTGTGGAGTGGGCAAGGTTGCAGCAGAGAAGGGAATTCGCATTGATTCGGATTTTGAGGCTCTTGTTCTTATTTTCCGCCGCGGGTTCAATGGCCGCGGCGCAGTCATCGGCCCAGGCCACCAGCAGCACTGCAGCGCCTGGCGCCAGCCCTGTGGCGCAGGTGCGCAAGGCGCGGAGCTGGGAGTTTGGCCCCTTTGTGAATGTGGGCAACGGCATCGGCTACCGCGACCGCTATCGTTTCCTCGCGCTGGGCTTTCAGGCAGGAAAGATTCTCACGCCGGTGGTGCATGTGGGCGGGCATTTGTCCGGCCAGTTTGAGTACGGTTTCAACCTGATGCCTTTCTGGCAGGCCTATACCCCGGCGCCCTACACGCAAACGGTGACGGCCAACGGCAAAATTTATGTGGAGCAGTACGGCGGCGGCACTTTTACCGGGCTCAGCCTGACGCCAGTGATTCTGCGCTGGAACTTCGCCACGCATACGCGGCGCTTCCAGCCGTGGTTCCAGGCCGCGGGCGGGCTCATTTACACCACCCACAAGTTTCCGCCGGACCTGCTGGTGGTGCACGGCACGCCGGGCGGAACTTCGGTCTTGAACTTTTCACCGCAGGGCGGCGCCGGCTTCCATTACTTCCTGCGCTCCGGCCGATCGATTGACCTGGGAGTGAACGCGGTGCACATCTCGTCGTCGTCACTGGGCGACAAGAATCCCGGCGTGAACGCGAGCGTGCAGGTGCAGATCGGATACACCTTCTGGAAGTGAACGGCATGAACGAAGCACTGGTCGAATGCGTCCCCAACTTCTCTGAGGGCAGAGACGCGCGCGTGGTCGAGGCCATTGTGTCTGCGATGCGGGTGGAGGGAGTGCGCCTGCTGGACCTGACGATGGACGCAGGGCTGAACCGCTCGGTGGTGACGCTGGCGGGCCCGCCGGAGGCGATTGTAGAGGCTGCGGTGCGCGGCGCGGGCAAGGCCGCCGAACTGATTGACCTGACCCGGCAGCAGGGCGAGCATCCGCGCATTGGCGCAGCGGACGTGATTCCCTTCGTGCCCATTCGCGGTATCCGGCTGGAGCAGTGCGTGCTGCTGGCGCGGCAGGCCGGCCAGGAGATCTGGCAGCGCTGCGGCATTCCGGTGTACTTCTACGAAGCGGCCGCCGCGCGGCCCGACCGCGTCAGCCTGGATAACGTGCGCAATGGGCAGTTCGAGGGGCTGCGCGAGCAGGTGCGCAAGGAGGCGGCTCGGCGGCCGGACCTGGGCGGTCCCGGACTGCACCCGACGGCCGGAGCATGCGCCGTGGGCGCCCGCAAATTTCTTGTCAGTTACATCGTTGACTTTGACTCAGCCGATGTCTCGCTTGTGCGCGCCATCGCGCGCGAGCTGCGCGGCTCTTACGGCGGCCTGAAGGGCATCCGAGCCATGGGCGCACTGGTGGACGGTCGCGCCCAGCTTACGCTGAATATCATGGACTTTGAGGCCACGCCCATTTCGCGGGTCTTCGCCGGGGTTTCCCGGCTTGCGCAGCGCCACCGCGCGGCGCTTGTTGCGGGGCGGGTGATCGGGCTGCTGCCGGAGGCGGCCTGCGAGCGCGAAAGCGAGTGGATGCGTCATTTGACTGGGTTCGACCCGGAGACCAAGATTCTGGAGCGGCGGCTGGAGCATCCCTTGCCCTGGCCGGGAGGAATGGCCCGGCAGGCTCAAACCGGTACCGTGGTGTCCACAGCGGGCTTCTCCGGTCAATCTGAAGAGGCGGCACGAGAGTAAAATCGAAGAGGATAAAGCGGCGCACCGCCGGCCCGGCGGGAGCGTCCGATCAAAGAGCGGGGAGCGGCTGGAATGGCCTGAAACGCCGCCGCTACGGGCGAGGGATTCACAGAGCGCCGCGCCCGGGCGCACACGGCAAGGCACTGGAGGGCAGGGATCGCGCTCGAAAGCCGGTCACCCGATGGACACCTTGCAGGAGGATGATGTTGCAGAAGCAACTCGCAGGATTTTCGATGTGCGCCCTTGTTTTGGCGTTCACGCTGCCGGCAGGCGCCGCGCAGCTCTCGGGCGATGCGCGCGCGTCGATTCCGCACGACGTGCAGCAGCTTGTGGTCATCGACTACCAGGCCATGCAGAACTCCCCGGCGGCAATGCAGTTACGCACCCGCGTCATGCCGCCCGATCTGAAGCAGTTTGACGAGGCGCTGCGCCGCTCCGGCCTGAACGAGAACCACGATGTGGAGGATCTGGCCTTCGCGCTCTTCCGCATTCCGGGCACGGGCACCCAGCTTGAAACGGTTGGCGTGGCCCAGGGACAGTTCGACACCGAGGGCATCCTGGCCGGTTTTCACAAACACCGCGTCAAGCCGTTCGTCCTGCGCACCAACCGCATCTGGCCCATGGCGCACACGGGCATGGTTCTCTGCCTGGTCGATCCCTCCACGATGATCTTCGGCAGCAAACAGGCGGTCACCCAGTCGCTGAACGCACGCGACGGCCTTGCGCCCAGCATGCTCACCAACGGGCCCATGATGGACGCAATGCGTTCGGTCGATTCCGAGCCCCTGTGGAGCATCCTGGACCAGGAGGGGACGCAGACGATGATGAAGCAGATTCTGGGCCAGGCCGGATCGGTCACCGATTACGATTCAGTGCGCAAGCGGCTGCTGGCCTCTTGGTACTCGATGGACTTCCAGCACGGCGTCAGCTTCGACCTCACGCTCTCCACCGGCGACTCCTTCGCCGCGGCCACCGTCTCTTCGCTGCTGAACGCGGCCATGCTCTACCGCAAGATGAGCGGCTCGCCGATTGAGAAGCAGGCCCTGGCAGCGACCGATATCTCTTCAGGCGGCGGCATGCTCACCATCCACTTTGCCACCACGGACGACAACTTCTACAGCCTGCTGCAGTCCTCGCTCTTCCAGAGCATGGTGCATTGAGGGCCGGGCTCCGCGGAGTGTGCGCAAGACCCTAGCTGGTCTGGGTGACCGGGCTCTCCGCCAGCCGCGCGCTGGCGTTGCACACCTGATTGCGTCCGTTTTTCTTTGCGGCATAGAGGGCATCGTCGGCAAGCTGAATCAGCGTGGCGGCGTGCTGTCCGCGCTGCGGTACCAGCGTGGCGCAGCCGATGGAGATGGTCAGGTAGCTCAGCGGCGTGGCCTCGTGCGGCAGCCGGCGTTGGCGCACCGCGTCACACACCTCCGCGGCCACTTCCATCGCGCCCTGGTTGCAGGTGTTGGGCAGCACAATGGCGAACTCCTCGCCGCCAAAGCGCGCCACCAGGTCGCCGGTCCGCGTCACCACCTCCTGCGCGGCCTCGGCCACCTGCTTCAGCAGGCTGTCGCCGCGCAGGTGCCCGTAGGTGTCGTTGTAGGCCTTGAACTCGTCCACATCCAGCAGCAGCAGCGAGAGTGGCGTTCGATCGCGAATTGCCCGGCGCCACTCCGCGGTCAGGTACTGATCAAAATGCCGGCGGTTGGCCAGGTGCGTGAGCGCGTCGGTGATGGCCATGGCTTCCAGCGCGCGGTAGGCGTCTTTCAGCTTGGCCTCGGCGGCCTTGCGGTCGGAGATATCCCGCACCATGTTCAGAATGCCCGTCGGTTTGCCCGTTATCGGATCGACGATCACTTTCAGGCTCGCCTCCACCCACAGGTAGGACTCGTCGGCCTTGCGTACGCGGCACTCCACCATGCCCGTCTCGACCCCGGCGCGCAGGCTGCTCATCACGACGTGCACCTGCTCCCGGTCGGCCGGATGCACCAGGTCGAGCGACTTTTGCCCCAGCAGTTCTTCAGGCCTCCACCCGTACAGCCGCGAGGCCGCGGCCGACACATAACTGCGGTGCCCATCAAAGTCGGCGAGGATGATTACGTCGCGCGAGTTCTCGGTCACCAGCTGGTGCAGCGCGACAATCTCCCGCAGTTTTTCCTCGACGGCCCTTTTGCGGTCCAGCACAAGCGAAATGCTGTAAAGGATGAACATGGCCGCGACCATGTAGCGCTCCAGCAGCACCACCGGGACCATCCCCGGCATGGAGCGCACCAGGCTGAACGGGCCCTGACCGTGAAGCGTGAAATAGGAGCCGATCACGGCCACGTAAAGCGCGCCCAGCGAAGCCCACGCGAGGTCAAGCTTAAGCAGAACAATGATCAACAAAGGATAGAGGAGAAAGAAGGCCGGGAGGTGCGAATTCGAAAAACAGAAAAGGGTGACCACGGCCAGCAGCGAGGGATAGAGCCACGGCCGGCGAACCTTGTGCCAGGCGCCCAGGCCATTCCGCAGGATGGCCACGCAGGCCGGCGTCGCAATTGCCGTGCCCAGTGCGTCGCCGATGACCCAGTCTGGCAGCGTGTGCAGAATCGCCACGTGATAGGCCCAACGACTGAACACGGCATCGGCCAGCGACGCTAGCACTGGGGACAGCACGATGGCAATTCCGGCGAAGCGCGCCAGGTAGGCCGGATCGGTGAAGTTGGGTAAGTCCGTCGAGCGCCGGCGCAGCAGATAGGCGCTCAGCAGCGCCTCGCCCACATCCAGCAGGGCATAGACCGCGTTGCCGCGCCAGTCGCCGCCCGCCAGGGCTCCGCCGACCAGCATCGCCATATAACTGGCAATCACGATGGCGGTCCAGCGCCAGCGCGGCGCCGTCAACAAGTACGCCAGCACGATGCCGTTGGCAATCCATATGTAGCCGACGTCCGGATTGCCGGCCTGGATCATCGTCGCAAAGCCCGCTGCGAATGCCACCAGGAGAGTGCAGCCAGCCAGGCGCAGGGCCTCCGGTCGCCATCGCCCGCTGGCGGCCAGCCATTCCTTCCATTGCGACGGCACCTGACGCACGCCCACCCCTCCTAACTTGCTTATCGGTAGGATTTGCAAGCGGAATAGAAAATGAGTGGAATCGATAACTAGAAAGTACTCAGGAGTGAGGCCGCCCCAAAGGCTACTTGGGTCCGCTCAGCTCCGGATAGAACTGCGCCTTGCCGTCGGGCATGAGCACAATCTCCAGCGTGCCCTGCTGATTCTCTTCCACGTCCGGTCCGGTAATTTTCACCAGCTTGTGGGTGGCGGCCACGGTGTATTGCACGGTGACCGGGCCGCTGCCGCGCACCTCGAAGCGATAGCCAAAGTCGGCGCCGTTGGCCAGGCTGTCCAGTCCGAAGCCGGCGCTGGGGTAATCCACTTCCATCAGCTCAATCGGCGCGCCGGTCCGGTTTTTCACCGTGCACTGAATCTGGTAGGAGTGGCATCCGGTGAGCAGGGCAAAACAAGGAAGAAGAGCCGCAGCGGCCCACAGCAAGCGTTTCACGGGTTCTCTCCATCTCCGGCCGCCGTGCGGGAGCCCTCTGCCGCGGCCAGCTTCTTCTCCACGCGGTCCAGCCGGCGCAGCAGCTCCGGCAGCCGCTGGAAGACCGCCACGGCGCGAAGCCAGACGCGATTGTCGAAGGCCGGCGAGCCGGAAAGCATCTTGCCCGCGGGCACATCATGCGAGACGCCGGACTGCGCCGTCAGCACCGCTCCGTCGCCCACCGTGCAGTGGCCCGCCACGCCCACCTGACCTGCCAGAATGGCGTCATTGCCCACCACCGACGAACCGGCCAGGCCGGTCTGCGCGCAGAGCAGCGTATTGCGGCCCACCTTCGATCCGTGACCCACCTGCACGAGATTGTCAATCTTGGTTCCATCGCCAATTTCGGTGGCCCCCAGCGTCGCGCGGTCAACGCATGCGTTGGCCTGCACATCCACCCGGCTGCCCAGCCTCACCGGGCCCGACTGCGGAATCTTCTCCCACTCGCCGGCGTCATTCTTGGCGAAGCCGAAGCCGTCTGAGCCGACGATAGCCCCGTTTTCCAGCGTCACATGGTCGCCCAGCGTGCAGCCCTCGCGCACCACGGCGTGGGCGTGGGCAAACAAATGGCTCCCGGCGGTCACGTCCGGGTAAAGCACCACGTGGGGCAGCAGGGTGGCGTTCGGCCCCAGCGTCACGCCGGGTCCCACCACCACGTAAGCCCCAATGTGCGCGCCTTCGGCAATCTGCGCCGTCGGGTGGACGACCGCCGTCGGGTGGATGCCCGGCTCATAAACCGGCGTCTGGTAGAAAAATCCCAGCGCCCGCGAAAAGGCGTAATAAGGGTTCCGAATGCGCAGTGTAGGCTTGTCGATCTCTGGGAAATCCGGCTCCACCAGGACCGCGGCCGCGCGGGTTTTGCGCGCCAGGCCAGCATATTTGGGGTTAGCCACAAAGGTCACATCGGCGGCCCCGGCCTCCTCAATCCGTTGCACGGCCGTCACTTCCAGCTCGGGATCGCCCCGCAGCTCAGCGCCCAAACGGGTTGCCAGCTCGCCTAGCTTCATCGTTGGCATTGTAACGGAACCGGCCACAGCGGGCTGCGCGCCTGGCACGCGCTCCCTATTCGGACTCCTCGGGAAAGAGCTCCGGCTGCGGCGTCTTCACGCGGCGGCGTCCGCCGGCTCCAATCAGGCTCACCACCTCGAGGGACTGCACTGCCCCGCGCGGCACAAAGATCCGCTGCGTGTTTGAGCGCATGTCGGGCGGGGTCAGCAGCAGTCCGGCACCGTCAATCAGAGAGCGGTCGTTGGCCGCCAGGCCCTCCAGCTCGTCGCCGTCGGTCAGGGTCAGCCGCAGCCACAGGCCGGCCGCGCGCGGGCGCACCGTGAACCGCTTCTGCAAAAGCCGTTCCGGGTTGGCGGGCTCAATGCCGGCCAGATCCCTCACAAAACACACCCACTTCACCGAACTCCATTCGAGGGTGACTACCTTTCCGCTCAGGTCCAGCAGCTCCATCCGGGCCGGGTCGGGGCCAAAGCCGGCGTTGGCGTAGCCCGCCACCCAGTCGCGGGAGAACTTGCGCACAATCACGGGCTTACGCAGGGATGCCATCGTTGAGAATTGTCGCACGGCAGGCCGTCCAGGGCGAGCGAAAAGCTGCATCTCCGGTGCATTGGGCCGTGTACAGGGAGCTAGCCAACCGCCGCAAGTTATGATAAGGTACTGGTTTGCAACCTCCGGTATTGTGCCTTCTAAGCGTAGTACCATCAAACACTTGACTCTGCCGGAGCGTCTGAGGAAACAGGGAACTGGATGCCCGACTATATTTACCTTCTTGAGAACCGGCTCTCGGCCGATCAGCGGCGGGCCCTGCGTGTGCTCCGCGATGTGGTTCGCGAGTCAGGATCGCTCCTGTTCCTGGCCGGCTCGGCGGTGCGCGACCTGACCAGCGGCCACGCCGTTCGCGAGATGGAGATTGTCGTCCACGGCAACGCCCTCAAGCTCAAGCGTCCGGTGGAAAAAGCCGGCGGCAAAACCTGGGGCGAGGATGACGCCTCGCGCTCCCTCTATCTCTGCTTTCCCGGAACCGTCCGGGTCGATCTAGTCAGCGCCCACCGCATCGAGTATCCCAAGCCCGGCAAGCCGGTTTACCACTGGGCCTCCATTCATGAGGACCTGCGCCGCCGCGACTTCACGGTGAACGCCATGGCCATCTCGCTCAACGAGGGCTCCTACGGCCTGCTGATGGACCCGCTGAACGGCGCCGCCGACATTGAGGCGCGCACGCTTCGCCTGGTTTCCAATTACGGATTCCTGGACGAGCCGGCCCTGATGCTTCGCGCCACCTGCCTGCGCGCCCGGCTGGGCTGGGAGCTCGATCCACGCAGCCAGACCCGCTATGACAACGCGCGTGAGGAAGGCGTCATCAGCTCGCTTTCGTCGCTTGAGCGCAGCCGCGAGCTGGAGCAGATTGGCCACGAGGACGACGGCCTGAAGGTGCTGGAGGCCTTGGACGCCCAAGGCTGGATGAAGGTGCTCTTCCCGGCCTGGACCCGCGCCAAGGCCGATGAAGAGAAGCTGCGCGCGCTGCATGATCTGTCAGTAGAGCTTCTGCTGCAGGGCGTGCGTGCGGACATGTCCGCCGCGCAGATGCAGTTGCTGACGGCCAAGCTCGCCGGCAAGGACCTGACGTCGCTCAAGAAGCACATGCTCCGCCCCGGCTTTGTGGCCGAGTGGAACAGCCTGGACTCGATTGCCGCCGGTTTCCAGAAAGTGCTGCTGGCCAAGGAAAACCAGACACCCTCCAAAGCCTTCAAGCTCTTCACGAGCTATGACCCGGAAGCAGTTCTTTGGCTTGGCTTTACCGCAAAGAGCGATGCTGTGCTCGAGCGCTACCGGCTCTTCCTGCACGAGTGGCCCGAGGCCCGCCAGCGCATTCCCCACGCGCAGATGCTGGAGATGCGCATCACGCCCGATTTGCCCAGCTACCACGAGATTCTCCAGAAGGTCTTCCTCGAACTGATTGACGGCAAGCTGACCACCCCCGAGGAGATTCAGGCCTTTCTCCAGCCGTTCTCGCCGCCGGCGCCGCCGCCGCAGGTCACCATCAAGCGGACCCGCGCCCGCCGCGGCGCCGAGGCCCGCGTGAAGGAGCGCTCCTTCGACGACGAAGAGGACTCTGACGAGGCTTCCGAGGAGGAGGACCTCGACGACATCGGGGGTGACGAAGACGACGGCTTCCACGAGATGGAGATTCCCAAGGGCCAACCGGAAGAGGATGCCGACGAGGAGGCAGAAGAAGAGGAAGGCACTCCGCGCCGTGCCCGCAAGCCAGCCAAGGCAGCCAAGCCCGCGCCCGGCAAGGCGCCCGCCAAGGCGCCCGACAAGGTAAAAGGTGCGCCCGCGAAGGTCCAGCCTGAGCCTCCTGCTGCCAAAAAGACTGCGCCCGAGAAGACGAAGGAGGCTGCGAAGCCGCCTGCAGCAAAGCACTCGCCGGAAAAGACGGAGGAGGCTGCGAAGCCGCCTGCAGCAAAGCACTCAGCGGAAAAGGCGAAGCCCGCTGCGCAAAAGACGAAGCACGCAGCCGAGAAGACCAAATCCGCGCCTGCAAAGGCCAAGCCCGCTCCGCCGCCGAAGAAATTTGCGAAGGCTGCGCCGGCGAAAAAGGCCGCTGCCAAGGCTGCCAAGCCAGCCAAACCGGCGCAGCGCAGTTCAAAGCCGGCGGCGAAGGCATCGCCAAAGCCGCTTGCGGTCCGCAAGGCCGCGGCTCCGGTAAAAGCGGCCAAAACCGCGAAGCAGGCGAAGCCCGCAAAGCCTGCTGTCAGGCACGCGGCCAAGCCCGCCGCAAAGAAGGCCTCAGCGAAGGCTGCCCGCAAGCGCTAGCGGGCCGTCGCGACCCTTCGGCGTGATATGGTCAAGGCCATCCTGTTCCGACATTTCCGGAGGAACTTCGCATGGCTTCCCGTCTTTTGCGCGCATTCTTCGTCTTTGTCGCCGCTTTGCTCCTGACCATTCCGGCCGCGCGCGCCGCCGAGCCCTCGGCCGCACCCTCAGCCGCGCCCGGTTACAGCTTTCAGCGCGGCGGCTGGACCTATGTGCACCTGCAGGGCACGCCCGCCCAGATCGGCTATGAGCACGGCCTGCTGCTCGCGCCGCAAATCGCGGACTTTGTCCGCGTCCTGAAGATTGAGGCCCTGCACTCCACGCACCGCAACTGGCAGTTCTATCGGGACACGGCGCGCACCCTGCTGTGGCCGCGCATTCCGCCCGAGTATCAGACCGAGTTGAAGGGCATCGCGCGCGGCGTAAAGGCCGCCGGCGGCACGCTGGACCTGTGGGACATCGTGGCGCTCAACGGCGACATCGAACTCACGCAGTATTACGTGCCCTGGCTCGATAAACAAGGGCTCGACAAGCACACCCACGCGCAGCTTGCGCCGCCGGTCCGGCCGGAAGGCCGCTGCTCGGCCTTCATCGCCGCCGGCAGCTACACTAGGGGCGGCCAGATCGTCATCGCGCATAACAACTGGTCCAGCTACGCCGAGGGCGAGCGCTGGACCATCATCTTCGATCTGTCGCCCACGCACGGCCACCGCATCCTGATGGACGGCGCGCCCGGCATCATCACCAGCCAGGACGACTTTGGCGAAAACGACGCCGGCCTGATGATTACCGAAACCACCATCACCGATTTTCTCGGCTGGAAGGACGACGGCATTCCTGAATTTGCCCGCTCGCGCGAGGCGATGCAGTACGCCAGTTCCATTGACCAGTATGTGGCGATCATGCGCAAGGGCAACAACGGCGGCTACGCCAACGACTGGCTCATCGGCGACCGCAAGACCGGCGAGATTGCCTACCTGGAGCTGGGCCTGAAGCACTCGCCGCTGTGGCGCACCAAGAGCGGCTACTTCGTCAGCTCCAACTTCGCCCGCGACCCGGCGGTCATCCGCGACGAGACGCCGGGCTTCAACCCCAGAGATCTGTCGACCTCACCCAACGCGCGCCACGTAACCTGGAACCAGAAGATGGCCGAGTACAAGGGACGCATTGACGTGAAGCTGGCCGAGCAGTTCCTGGGCGACCACTACGACAGCTATCTCAGAAAGGTGCAGGCCGACCAGCGCTCGCTGTGCGGGCACGTGGACACGGTGAAAGCCGGCATTCCGGAGTGGGACTGGCCGGCTTACTATCCCGGCGGAGCGGTGACCGGCAAGGCCACCGATTCGGAGATGGCCGCGCATATGGAACTGGTTGCGCGTGCCGGGCACCCCTGCGGCGAGGACTTCCACGCCGCGCCGTTCCTGGCCGCGCACCCGCAGTATGGCTACCTGAAGCCGGTGCTGAAGGACATGAAGGCCGGTCCGTGGACCACCTTCACCGTGGGCGAGCATCCGTAGCGGACTTCGTCGAAGCGGCGCAAGCTTTCGCGGCGGGCACAAAGCTGCCGTGTGTGTGTTCTGGCGTTTCCTTGAGAGGTCGGAACCGGTCTAGTAGCGTCCGCGCCCCCCGCCGCCGCCGCCACTGCCCTTGCGCGCCTGATAGCAGTCGCGGCAAAAGACAGGCCGGTCGCCCCTGGGCTCAAAGGGCACCGTGGTCGGCTGGCCGCATCCGGAGCAGATCACCGGCGTGCCTTGTGCGGGGGCGCCTCGCATGCCGGAGCCTCCCTGTGCGCTCTTCTTTGCCATACGGCAGGTTCTGCAACGCTTCGGTGTCGAGTAGCCGCGTTCCTGAAAGAACGCCTGATCGGCAGCGGTGAAGGTAAAATCCTGGCCGCAGTCGCTGCAAGTAAGTTGGATGTCACCAGACATGTGAACCTCGGAACCTCTGCGTGATTGTACCGTGATTCCTGATTTTCAGCATAAGGATTTCGCACCGGGCAGCTGGATACCCCCTGTCCGACGTCCCGGGGCGGCCGACCCGCCGCACGCACCGCAGCCTTGGATGATAGCTTTTCTATGAGCGCAGGCCGACCCGCGCCTATCCCCATGACCGGAGCCCCAAGCGAATTCGAGAGCGAGTGCATCCGCCGGATTCTTTCGGGCGAGCGCCACCTGTTTCACGAGCTTATCCGGCCCTGCGAGCGCCCCATCTATTTTCTGCTGTTCTCCATCCTGAAAAGCGAGGCCGAAGCCGAGGACGCGGCGCAGGAGACGGCCCTGAAGGTCTTTCTCAACCTGAAAGCCTATCGCGGCGACTCTCAGTTCCGCACCTGGGTGCTCTCCATCGCGCGCAATGAGGGGCTGGGGCGCCTGCGCAAGCTGGGCTCGCGCCGCGAGGACTCTCTGGACGCCGGCACCGACGAGCAGACCGGCGATTACACGCCGGCCATTCTGACAAGTTGGCGCGAGATTCCCGCTGAAGAGCTGGAACGGAAGGAGTTGGGCGCGGTGCTGCGCAAGGCCGTGGAGAGCCTGCCCGAGATTTACCGTAACGTCGTGCTGCTTCGAGACATCGAAGAGATGGATATCCGGGAGACAGCCGCGGCGCTTGGCATCACCGAGGGCGTTGTCAAAGTCCGCCTGCATCGCGCGCGGGCGCTGCTGCAGCGCGTTCTGGCTCCGCAACTGAAGGGGTTTGCGCCCAAACGAAAAAAAAGGCTTTGGGGGCGCGCATGAGGCTCGACTGCAAACACGTCTGGGAGCACATCTCGGCCTACATTGACGGCGAGGTGGACGCCCAACTGCGCGCCGACATCGACAAGCACCTGGAGACCTGCGAAATCTGCTCGGCCGTGCTCGACTCCACGCGCAACGTGGTGGTGCTCGTGGCCGATGACCGCGTCTTCGAGCTGCCCGCGGGCTTCAGCCAGCGGCTGCACGCGCGGCTGGACAAGGAACTCAAACTCAGCGGCTCCGGCTAGCCATTTCTTGTTTGGTCGAGCGTGGCCCGTGCGTGAATTGCCGCCGGCGGCGGCCCTTTGCGATGCACGATGGTATGCGTCCAGGTCTCCAGCCCCACCAGCGCCAGCGTGACAATCGCCAGCACGATTTGCAACCGCTCGCTGCGCGTCTCTTTTACGCTCCGCTCGCGTTTGCGCCATTGTGCGGAGGGGCGCGCGCGCAGGTGGCGAATCCACGCAATAACGGCCAGGTTCAGCACCGCGCCCACCGCGGCAATGGCCAGCATGGGAATGCGAATCGCATCCTGGTGCCAGCCGGTGGCGGGCGCGTAAATGCCGCTGGCGGCCGCAAGCGCCGTCAATCCAATGGCCACGCGGATGCCGCTGATGGTGAGCACCGCCGTGCACAGGCTCTGCGCCAGCGCTACCACCAGGCTTGCGACGCCCACGAAGCGCAACTTGCTTGTTTCCACTCGGCCAATCTCCACCAGAAACGACCTCCAGAGCCCGCGCCCAGGGGAAGGGAAACGAGGCGCATTCAGGGTATCGCACGCGGGCCGGGCCGCCAATCCGATCCGCCGCCGCCGGCGTACTGATAAATAGTCAGGCTCGATGAAGTTTTTCTCTTCAAAAAATCAGGCGCACGCTGTAACCTTTCGCGCATGCGGCCTGTCCTAGTCTGCGTAGGACCTGAAGTGCGGGAAGGACCCCAAGGCCGCCCCGCAAGAGCAACCCCGGCGGAATCCAACACCGCCCCAACCACCCGAACCAAGTGAGGTCCAATTCCGATGAAGAACCAACTGAATGCCATGCTGTTGACCGCTGCTCTCTCCGGCCTGATGGGCGGCACCGCGATTGCCGCGCACGCGGCCACGACTGCCAACGCCAACTCGAACGCCCAGTTCACCGCCGCCAACGCAGGCCTGCAGCTTGTGAGCAAGCACAAGCTGCCCAAGCACTCCTGTAAAGGCAAGAACGACTGCAAGGGCCAGGGCGGCTGCAAGTCCAGTGACAACGGCTGCAAGGGCAAGAACAGCTGCAAGGGCAAGGGCGGCTGCGCCACCGACGGCTCCAAGATGCCGAAGTTCGCCTAGCCTCCACCCCCGAGGGACAGGCCGCGGAGCTTCGCCCACGGCGCGGCGTCTGCGGCCAGTCCCATCACCCTTTTGCACATTTTGACGCAGATGCGCGATCTGCAGGGCTCGCCCCAACATTCGCGCCCTACTCTCATGCCGGGCAATCGTTTCAATGCGTACCAGAATCACGGCGTCGGAATCGGCCTGCGCATTCCGCATTACGATCACATCTTTTCGCGCAAGCCCGTCGTCGACTGGTTTGAAATCATCTCGGAAAACTTCATGATTGACGCGGGCCGTCCACTGGCCATGCTCGACCGCATCCTCGAGCAGTACCGCGTGGTGCAGCATGGCGTGTCCATGTACTTCGGCTCGGTGACGGCGCCTGACCCCGAGCATCTGCGCCGCCTCAAGCAGCTCGTCCGCCGTACCGGCACGCCCTGGCTCAGCGACCATCTGTGCTGGGGCAGTGTGGACGGCACCTACACGCACGATCTTCTTCCGCTGCCCTACACGTGGGAGGCCGTGGAGCGTACCGCCGAGCGCGTTCGCATGGTGCAGGACGCTCTTGAAATCCCCATTGCCGTTGAAAACGTCTCGAGCTACGCCGCCTTCACCGCATCCGAAATGACCGAGTGGGAGTTCCTGAATGAAGTGGTGGAGCGCGCCGACTGCGGCATTCTTCTGGACGTGAACAACATTTACGTTTCCGCGATGAACCACGAGTTCGACCCCATGGACTACGTCAACGCCGTGCCCGCGCAGCGCGTGGCGCAGATTCATGTCGCCGGCCACTCGCGCTATGAAAAGTACATTCTCGACACGCACGACCATCCGGTGATCGATCCCGTGTGGCAGCTTTACGCGCGCGCCATTGAGCGCTGCGGGCCCACGCCCACGCTGCTCGAATGGGATGACCACATTCCCAGCTTTGACGAGGTGCACAACGAGGCGAAGAAGGCCGAGCGCTTTCTGCATCCGCGCTCAGAGGCGCAGCCCGGCGAGCTGAGCGAGGTGGCCAAGTGACCGCGATGACCCTCGAAGAGTTGCAGCGCGAGATGGCAGCAGCCGTCATGCAGCCGCTCACCCATAACGAGGACATGCGTGCGACCACCGCCGACGGCCGCGCGATGGCGCAGGTCGCCGGCGCTTTCATCGCGCCCAACAGCCGGCTGACGGCCTTTGAGCGACTCGAAATTTACAACCGCCAGTATTGGTATCGCGTGCTGGATTCGCTCACGGAAGACTTTCTTGGCCTGCGCGCGGTGGTGGGCACGCGCCGCTTCCACGCGCTGGCGGTTGCCTATCTCATGGCGCACCCCAACCGCTCCTTCACCCTGCGCAATCTGGGCTCGCATCTGCCGCAGTGGCTTGAGGCCAATCCACAATACACCGGCCGCCGCCATCGCCTCGCCATCGATGTGGCGCGCATTGAGTGGGCTTTTGTGGAAGCCTTTGACAACGCCGAGCGTGCGCCGCTCACCCTGGAACAGATCACCACGCTCGACGCCGGATCGCGCCTTGATCTGCAGCCGCATCTTCGCCTGATCGCCATGAGTTATCCGGCCGACGACCTGGTGCTGAACCTGCACAAGCACGAGAAGCGGCAAACCAGCGAAGCAGGTGTGAGCCACGACGAAGACGACGAGCCGCCGGCCAAGCTGCCGCACCTGCGTTTGAGGCCGACATGGCTGGCCGCGCATCGCCTGGACTTCGAGGTTTTCTATCTGCGCCTCAGCCGCGAGGAGTTTCTTACTCTTTCGGCCATTCGCCAGGGCATTCCCCTTGCCGATGCCCTGGAATCCGGATTCGTCGGCTCGACCGTTCCCCTCGCGCGTCGCGCAGCACGCGTCCAGCAGTGGTTCACCAACTGGGCCGAACTGGGCTGGATCTGCGCCCCCGACCTCGAAATCCTCATTCAAACCTGACGACCATAGGAAGCCCTCATGAACAGCACTCTTGCCCGCCTTGGCTCTCTGCACGAGCGCTTTGTCTCCCTGCTCGACCGCGCCCGCAGCCCGCTGCTGCTCGCCATCCGCCTCTACTGGGGCTGGCAGTTCGCGCAGGATGGCTGGGGCAAGCTCACCCACCTGGATAAGGTCACCGGCTTCTTTTCGAGCCTCAACCTGCCCGCGCCGCACGCCACCGCGCTTCTCGTCTCGTCGGTTGAGTTCATTGGTGGGCTGCTCTTTGCCTTCGGCATCCTTTCGCGGATCACTTCGCTGGTTCTCTTCGTGAACATGACGATGGCTTATCTGTCCGTGCCCGACGACCGCGTGAATTTCTCGCACATCCTCTCCAGCCCCAGCGACTTTTACAACGCCACGCCGTACACCTACTGGTTCGCGGCGCTGCTTATCCTCATCCTGGGCCCGGGCTTCTTCGCCGTCGACACGTTCTTTCGCCGCCGCGCACAGCAGCGCTGACTCTTACGGAAAAATGCAAGGGCCGGGATTGCTCCCGGCCCTCGCTCGTTGGTCTGCTCAGGATCAGAACGAGAAGATGGCCTGCAGGAAGATGCGCCTTGAAGCCGCGCCGTTTGAAAACGGCCCGCCGGCTAATGAGGTAGATTTGCCGAAGTTGCTGTTGCCCAGTGTGCCCACCGGAGTGCCGTAGTTCGTCACGTTGAACAGGTTCAGCGCCTGGGCCGTAAGGGTCAGGTTGAACTTGCGCGAGGCTACTTCATGGTGGCCCATCGGCGGGCCGCCGCCCAATCCTCCCGGTCCAAGGCCGTGACCGTGGCCGTGCCACATCATTCCGCCGGCGTTGCCGTTCTCCACCTTGGGCCCGATGCCGAAGCGGCGGCTCACGCGCAGGTTGATGGCAAAGGGTGCGGGGCTGTCGCCCATATTCACCGGAACCAGCGTTTCCCCGGCCTGCGGCGTCGCATCCAGGCATCCGTACTTCGTCTGATAGTAGCGCGTCGAGCCGTCGGTGCACAGCGATGAGTCCGCGTAGGCCGGCCGGTCGTTCATGTAGTGGTCGCCGGTCAGGTCCTGGTTGGAAAGAATGTTGTACGGGCTGCCTGAGTGCGCAATCACGAAGGGATTGAACTGCACCCCAAACGGTCCCGTGTAAGCGCCCATCATGAAGAACATGTTCCGCCGCACAAAGGCCGCGCGTCCGTAGTCCTGATCCAGGTTGTAGGAGTTCGATGCCGTTCCACCCGCGCCGTTTGAATTCGCATTGGAGTAGCTGTAAAAACCGAAGAGATGAAACTTCGGTGAAAGCTGCGCGTTGAAGTTTACGATGATCTGGTTTTGTTTGAACACGGCCTCAGGGTAGAACTCGTTCACGACGCCCAGGTTCGGATTGGGCCGCGAGGCCGTCTGCGTCGTCGCGCTCGGATCATAGGTGCCCGGCAGATAGGCATTCGCGTCGCGCGTCACAATCTGGTGAACGCCGAAGGAACGCAGGTAGGTGACCGTCACCGTGCTGGTCTTGGTCAACTGCCGCTCGATGCTGGTGCCGAACTGGTTGGTGTAAGGCGCATGGAAGCCCGGCGCAATCTCCACAGTGGTGGTTTGCGGCGTGGGCGAGTAAGGCGCGGCCGGCAGGCAGCCTGAAAAATTCATGTCAGTCAGGCTGGTTCCCTCGAGGCAGTTGGGCGAAGTATTGGTAATCTTCACCTGCCCGGAATCCGCGCCATTGCTGGTGGCTGAAAGCACGCTGCCCACACCCAGCCGGTCATAAAAGATGCCGTAGCCCGCGCGCCACACAGTTTTGGCGGGCTTCTTGCCGCCGCCGTCCAGCGCATAGGCCAGTGCCACGCGCGGCGCCCAGTCATTGTGGTCGGCGATGTGGTTCTGCGTCTCCCAGCGGATGCCGCCGGAAAGCGTCAGCCGCTTGTTCACGTTCCAGTCGTCCTCCACGAAGAGTGCACCGTTGAAGACGTTGGCGCTGTAACTGGTGCGCCCCGCGCCAATTGTCAGGTTCTGGAAGTCGCCCGCGGGCAGTGTGCTCAGGCTCTGCCCGGTTGCCAGCGCGTTCAGCGCATCCACATAGCCCTGCTCAGTGAAGCTCAGCGTGCCATTGCGGTTGGCGAACGAGGAAGTCGCCTCGCGGTCGTCGCGTAGCCAGGCGCCGAACTTGATGGCGTGCCGTCCATGGCTCATCGTGATGTAATCCTGCAGCTCAAAGTGATCGGAGTGCGAATTCTGTGCGCCGCCTGAAGATCCGCCGCCGGTAAAGTTGCCCTCTGAAACAATGGTCGGCGCCGTGCTCACGGGCGTCGTGGAACTGATGCCGCGCCGATATTCGAACCGCGTCTCGTTCACCATGTGGTCATTGATGATCTGCGAGTCGCTCAACTGGAGCGAGTGCTCCTTCGATGTCGAGGTCACCGCCTGCGTGGGCAGTTGCTGCGAGCCCAGGTCGCCCGACTGCGAGTCATAGTAGAACTGGTAGCGCAGCGTGAGAGTGTTGGTCTGTCCAAGCTGCACGTCAATGCGCGGCGAAATGTTGATGTGGTTGTGCGGATTGGAGAGCGTGCCGGAAACCGGCGATCCCAGCGTATATTGGTTCGTTGTGCTGTCCAGCACCGCCGGCGTGTAAACGTAAATATCCTGGTCGTGATTGTCGCGCTGCTCCATGCTGAGGAAGAACGAGGTCTTCTTGTTCAGCGAGCCGCTGATGCTTCCGTTGTACTGGATGCGGTTATACGCCGGCACGTTCGCGATGAACGGATTGCCCGTGTTCAGAGCGCTCTCATTTCCCTGGATGAAGACCTGCCCATGCAACTGGTCGGTTCCGGGCTTGGTAAGGATCTCAATGCGCCCATAGCCGAGCCGGTCAAACTCCGCCGAAAACGGATTCCGATTGATGCGAATCTCGCGAATGGCCGATTTGGGCGGAAGCTGTCCGCCCGTAAAGCCGTCGATATAAATCTGTCCGCCGTTGGGTCCTGCCGAGGGGCCCGCGAGAGCGGAGAGCTCGGCCGACAGCTCATCCGGATCGTCTGAAAGTGCGTTCAGGTCGTTGCCCCTGATGACAACCGAGTTCGCGCTGTCGCTCGCGTCCACGCTCACGGTCGGCGTGTCGTCGCTCACCACCACACTCTGCTGCGCCACCTGGATGGCCATCTGCACATTCACGCGCTTTATCTCGCCGGCCTTCAGCGTCAGCGTCTCGGACTGGAACGGCGCGAATCCGTTGAAGGTGACCACGATGATGTAGTCGCCGGGAGCCAGCCCGCGCGCCTCATAGTCTCCCTGGCCATCGGCCGTGCGCGACGTGACGTGTGTTCCGGCCGAAGTCAGAATCTCGACCTTCGCGCCCGGAATCAGTGCTCCGCTCGGGTCGGCGATTTGCCCATGCAGCGTCGCCGTCACCGGCGCGGAGCTTGACTGCGCGTGCCCGGACGCCATCATGGTCAGGCCCAAAAGCAACGCAATCGACCAATGAAGTAAGCAATGCAGCTTGTGATACACGTGTTCCTCTCTGTTTCCCTTGATTCGTTTGGGTGGTTCTATTGTGTGTCTGCTTCGCCGGCTCCGCCCGATCCCATGCTCCAGTTCGAGAGCAGGTTGGTGCTTGCCTCGGGAGCTTCAAGCAGCGGTTCCACGCCGGTCAGCAGCGTAATCGCCGTTACGTCGTTCTTGCCCGCCGTGGATACCAGCATCACGGCCTCGCCCTTCTTCAGTTCGGCGAAGGTAATGGTCGGTGCGCGGCTCAACATCTGCTGCATCTCATTTCCACCGCTGGACTGAGCCGCTCCGTGCCACGCTCCGTTGCCGCCTGCCTTCCAGTTCGATTGCCCACCCTGGCCGCTGCCCTGGTGATTCCCCTGCGCTGCACCGCTGGCGGGCGTCTCTCCCTTAAGCCGCGCGGCCAGCGCCCGCGCCATCATCGCAGGCAACGCGCGCATCTGCGTGTCAGCCGGAATCTCCACCGTCACGTCCTTCTTCGTCACCAGGTCCTTCACGGTCACCGAAGTGTGCGCCGCATCAAGTGACGTGATGAGCCCGGAGATGTTGCGGAAGCTGCCCGAAACGATTTCATCGGCATTCAACTGGCTGCCGTCCGCGTTCTTTTCGCCATGGGCGCGCAGCTGGTCGCCGGGCTGAATGGCGGCCATGGGCGCGGCCTGCGCAAGATCGAATCGCACCGACGCGGGCGCATAGCGCTTCAGCACGGTCGTTTTGGTCACATGCACGGTAATCGTTTTCATGGTTGGACCCGCGCCGCTGGTCAGCTCAATCGTGCCCGTGGCCGGGTCCACGCTCTTCACCAGCCCGCCCACGCCGTGTGTCTGCCAGGCCTCGCGCTCCTGCTGCTGCTTCAGTGCCACGTCCGACCGCTTGATGGCGATGATCTGCGCCGCCTGGGGCACCGTCCCGCTGGACTCCGGCGCCAGCCGCACCAGCACGCGGTCGCCCGTCTCCAGATCGCCCAGCGCAATCGTCGCCGCCGCACTCAGGTCGCGTTGGCCCGGCTCAATCCGCTTCAGCACCGCGTCCGAAGGCACTTCCACCTGCCGCACCGCGCCCGCATCCGTCTTCACCGTCAGCGTGTCGCCGCTGGTCGCCGTAATCGTTCCCACAAAATGCTCGGCCGCCTGCGCCCAGGCGCCGCGCAATCCAAGAGCCAGGGCAAGCAGCAGCGCAATCCGCGCCGCCCTTGCAAATTCGTGCATTGTCTTGCTGCGTCTCATTCTTCTCCGCCGCCGGGACGCTCTTCGCTCATCCCTCTGCTAACTGCTTCTATTCCGGTAGACGAAACAGCCGTCCAAAAGGTTGAGGAAGTACGTGCGAAGCAACTCCCGGCCGAACGCTGACCTCCGCATCCGCGCAAAAGCTGTGTTTTCTGCGGGCAATCGCTCCCCAACCTTAAGGCACGATGAAGGCGCGCTCGCCTCACTGCGCCAGTTCCGCCGTCTCCAGAAACAGGTAGCTGCCCGACGGCTCCGGAATCACGTGCGTGAGCCTTCGGTTGTGCACGATGACCGTGTCCAGGTACCACAAATTGATCACCGGAAGGTCTTCTGCCAGAATTTGCTGCACCCGCACGTAGTCCGCCCGCCGCTTCGCCTCGTCGCCATTCGCCTGCGCCTCATCCAGCAGCCGGTCCACCTCCGCATTCGAGTAGTGCCCACGGTTCGCGCCTCGCGGCGAAAAATTCTGCGTTTGGAAAACGTAATTGAAGATCTGAGGCTGCTCGTTCCCGCCAATCCAGCGAAGTGAAAACATCTGGAAGGCGCCGCGCGTCACGTCCGAGTAGAACGTGGCGAACTCGTAGCTCTGCAAATCCAGCGCAATGCCCACGCGCGCCAATTGCTGCTGCAGCACTGCAGCCAGCAGCCGCGCATCCTCCACCGTGCTGGTCTTCATCGCCAGGTGGAAGCGCACGCCGTCCGCCTTGCGCGGATAGCCGGCCTCGTCCAGCAGCCGGTCCGCGCGCGCCGGATCATAGTCGTAGTGCGCCACATCGCCGGTCCAGGCCCAGTGCGTCGCCGGCAACAGGCTCTCCGCGGGCCGCGCGTGGCCCCGCAGCAGGGTACGAATAATCAGTCCGCGATTGATGGCGCAGGCAATCGCCTGGCGTACGCGCACGTCGCGCAATAGGGGGTCGCGCAGGTTGAAGGCCAAGTACTGAATCTCGGTTCCGCCCGTCTCCTCCACCTTCAGGTTCGGCCGCTGCGCCAGCGCCGGCAGTGTATCCATCGGCAGGGAATTGATGGCCACGTCGCCCGAGCCCTTTTCGAGCTCCAGCGCCTCGGTAATCGCATCCGGCACCACCGCGAAGCGCACCCGCTCGATTTTCGGTTTGATTCCCCACGTCAGCGGATTTCGCTCGATCACCACATCCTGGTCCAGTTGCTGACTCACCAGGCGGAACGGCCCCGAACCCACCGGATGCCGCCAGAAATCCCGCCCGCTGCCATCCGGCACAATTCCAATCGCGCCTGTTGAAAGATTCGTCAGCAAAAAATTGTCCGGCCGATTCAGATGGAAGACCACCGTCGTCGGGTTCGCGGCCACCACGCTTTCCACTGAGGCGTAGCTGTTCGTCTTGGCCGAGATCACCACGCCCTTCTTCATCGACTCAATCGTCCACGCCACGTCCTGTGCGGTCAGCGGCCGCCCGTCACTGAAGCGCACATCCGCGCGCAAATGGAAGATGAGCGTGCGCGGATCAGGTTGCTCCCAGCTTGTGGCCAACGCCGGCTTGAACTGGAAGTCCGGCGTGCGCGCCACCAGGCCGTCAAACAGCAGCGCATCGATCCGTTGCGACTGCGCATCGAGGCCCACGCGCGGGTCAAGGTTCGCCGGGCTGCTCTCGATCAGCACCACCACTGTGTGCGGGTCGCGGTGGGACGCGCGGCAGGCTGTGAGCGCAAGCAGCAGCGCCAGCGCACACCGCTTATACATACGTCACCTGCCCAAGAATTGCAGGCCGCGCGGCGCCCGTGGCCGCGGGCACGTTGCTCGGCAGCCCGTGCCACGTTTGCCACGCCAGCAGCGCAAAGGCCGCGGCCTCTTTGGCTTCGGCGGGCATGCCGAAGTCCTCGCTGGTCGCCAGCCTGCAGCCCATCGGCTCCAGCCGCTCGGCAAGCATCGCCATCAGTGTCGCATTCCGCGCGCCCCCGCCGGAGACGATGAAATCCACCGCGCCCGCGCCCATCGTCTGCCGTACAAATCGCGCGTAGCCGCGCGCAATCGTCTCTGCCGTCAGCGCTGTGGCCGTCGCCAGTGCATCTTCCGGCCGCTTGCTCGCCGCGCGGCATGCCGCAAGAAACTTCGCCGCATACTCGCGCCCAAATTGCTCGCGTCCGGCGGTCTTCGGCGGCACTTTCTTGAAGTAAGGATGCCGCATCAACCGCTGCAGCACCGGCTCCAGCGCGTTGCCCCTCGCGGCCAGCGCGCCATTTCGGTCAAACGATCGATGAAACAGCTTCTCCGCCAGCGCATCCATCACCATGTTGCCCGGTCCGGTGTCGAAGGCCACCACGGCATCCTGCGTTGCTCCCCCCGGAATCGCCGTCAGGTTCGCAATGCCGCCGATGTTCTGCAGCACGCGTCCGCGTTTGGCGTGTGCGAACAGCACATAGTCCAACAGCGGAACCAGCGGCGCGCCCTGGCCGCCGACACTCATATCCGCCGGGCGGAAATTGGAAACCACCGGCGTTTTCAGCGCCGCCGCCAACACCGCCGTCTCCCCCGCCTGCCAGGTGCACGCGAAGCTGCGACCGGCATAAGCCGCGCGCGACGGCTGATGATAAAGCGTCTGCCCGTGGCATCCAATCAGGTCCAACTTCGCCGCGTGCTTCTGCACCGTCGCCTCGACCGCTTCCGCGCATGCAATTCCCAGCCGCCAACTGAGCTGTGCCAGCTCCGCCGTGGCAATCGCCTTCGCATTCATCGCCGCCAGTACGGCCCGGCGCAGTGCCGCAGAATATGCGAAGTGCTCATGCGCGAGCATCGTGAGATGGGGCATTCGTCGCCTCGGCACAATGCGCACCAGCGCCACGTCCATGCCGTCCGCCGACGTGCCACTCATCACGCCCGCCACCGTCATCGCGCGCGTGCTCATGCAGTCTCCACAAGGGTTTCACGCCGCGGCGCGGGCGCGTTCGCACGCCCACCTTCGCCCGTCTTGGTTACGTCGTCGCGAAAGCGCAGAATCTCCGTGCGCAGCCTCGCAAATTGCTTTGCCGTCAGCGCTCGTCCCAAGCCTCCGCCGAAAAGTCTCGCACGCTTGCGCGCCACGTCCCGCGCACGCTTCAGCAGCAGAGTTCGAAACGCTGCCGACCCCTCGGCCTCGCTCACCAGCGACTCATAGGCGCGCAGGATGAGCTCCGCGCTGTGGCAAATCTCCACCGTCTCCATCCCCGCGCGGATCGCCTCGACCACGGCCTCCTCAATGGAAAGAAACTTCAGCATCCCGCCCATTTCCAAATCGTCGGAAAAGATGATGCCGCGATAGCCGATGCGCCTGCGCAGCACCGCTGCAATCCAGTAGGCCGACGCGCTCGCAGGCCGTTTCCCGCCGCGCGTCGCTGGATATGCCGCATGATTCACCATCACCATTGGCAGTTCGTCGCGCAGCGCGCGATAGGGCTCCAGGTCCTCGCGCCAAAGCTCGCGCCAGCCGCGCGCAATTGCCGGCGTCTCCACGTGCGAATCGCGTTTTCCTCCTCCCAGTCCCGGAAAATGCTTGCCGCAACCCGCCACGCCATGCGCTGCCAGGCCACGCAGAAACTCCCGCGCATAGACCACCACGCCGTCGGCTTCCGCCGCAACACTGCGCGTGCCCATCACCACCGCCGAATCCGGCAATGCCAGGTCGAGCACCGGCGCAAGCGTCGTGTTGAAGCCGAAGGCCCGCACACCGCGTGCAATCAACTCGCCCTGTCTTCGTGCAAAAGCAGGCTTGCTCACCTGCCGCATCGCCGCGGTCACGGCCTGCGCGGAGGGCATCGGCGCCAACGCGTCCCGAAGCCTGTCCACCGTGCCGCCTTCCACGTCCACACAGCGAAAGGCATGCGGCGCACACATCTCCGCGGCCTCATCCAGCAGCGCCCGCGTCTGCGCCGCGTCCAATAGGTTGCGCCGGAAGAGAATCACGCCTGCGGGCCTCACCAGCTTGAGCCACGCGCGCTCCAGGCCGGTCAATTCCGCACCCTCCAGCCCCACCACCATCAGGCTTCCGGCCGCATGCCGCAGCGTTGCGCTCATCCCTTCTCCTTCAGTTCCTGCTGCAGCTCCTCCAGTAGATTCAGTGCCTGCAGCGGCGTGAGCTGGTTCACGTCCACTTGCTCCAGCCGGTCAACAATGCGTTGCGAAAGCGGTGTGAAGATGGTCATCTGCATCGGCTCTGGCGCGGTCTCCACCTGCACGCTCTGCCGTTCCTGTTTTTCGTGTTGCCGCAGCACCTGCCGCGCTCGCTCAATCACGGCCGCCGGAAGCCCGGCCAGCCGCGCCACCTCAATTCCGTAGCTCTTGCTCGCCGCGCCCGGCTCAATGTGATGCAGAAAGACAATTCCGCCCGCCGTCTCCTTCACTCCCACGCGCAGGTTGCGCACGCGCGCCAGCTTCTCCGCCAGCATGGTCAGCTCGTGGTAGTGCGTCGCGAAGAGAGTTCGCGCGCCCACCTCCGCATGCAGAAACTCCACCGTCGCCCAGGCCAGCGAAAGCCCGTCGAAGGTCGCCGTGCCGCGGCCCATCTCGTCCAGCAGAATCAGCGAGCGCGGCGTGGCCGTGTTCAGAATCGTCGCCGTCTCAGTCATCTCCACCATAAAAGTCGACCGCCCGCGCGCCACATTGTCGCTGGCGCCGATGCGCGTATAGATGCGGTCCACTAATCCTAGACGCAGCTTCTCTGCCGGGACAAAGCTTCCCATCTGCGCCATTAAAACTAACATGGCGGCCTGGCGAAGATAAGTGCTTTTGCCTCCCATGTTCGGGCCAGTGATAAGCAAAAGATTTGGGCCATCCTCGCCGGAGTTCAAATACAGGTCGTTGGGAATGAACCGCCCCTCGCGCGTCTCTTCCATCCAATGCTCAATCACCGGGTGCCGCGCCGCCACGGCTTCGAGCACGGGGTCGTCCACTAGCACAGGTCGTACATAGTTGCGCTGAGCGGCCTCGTGCGCAAAGCAGGCCAGCAAATCGGCTTCTGCCACCGCGGCGGAGGATCGGCGAATCCTCCCCGCCGTTTGCAGCACAAACTTTCGCAATTCCGCGAAGATGCGCCGCTCAATCTCGATCGAACGCTCGTGCGCGGTAAGAATCTTGCGCTCGTAGTCCTTGAGCTCGGGCGTGGTGAACCGTTCGGCATTGACCAGGGTTTGTTTCCGCTCATAGTCCGCCGGGGCCAGCGCTAAGTTAGCCTTGGTGATCTCAATGTAATAGCCAAATACCGAGTTATAGCGAACCTTGAGGGAAGTTATCCCGGTTCTTGCACGCTCGCGTTCCTCGATAGCGACAATCTGCCGGCGCCCGGTCATTGAAATCGCACGCAGCTCATCCAGCTCCGCATCTACGCTGGCCGCAATCACGCCCCCGTCAACCAACGTCAGCGGCGGATCCTCCTTCAGCGTCGCCGTAATCTTCGCTGTCACCTCCTCCAGCGCGTCCAGACGATCCGCAATCGCCTTCCAGGCCTGAGCCACGAGCGGGTTGAGCGCCGCCTTCAATGCCGGCAATCGTGCAAGGCTCGCCGCCAGCGCTCGCACGTCACGCGGCCCCGCGGAGTCGAGCGACAACCGCGCCAGAAGGCGCTCCAGGTCCAGAATCTCGTTGAAGGCCCGTCGCACCTCCTCGCGCTTCAGCAGATCGCCGTGCGCCTCGGCCACCGCCTTGTAGCGCGCCTCCAGCGTTTCGCGATCCACCAGAGGGCGCAGGATCGTGGCGCGCAGCAGCCGCTTGCCCATCGCCGTCTGGCATGCGTCCAGCGTGTGGAAGAGCGTGGCGCGCGCATCCTGGCCGGCAAAGAGCGGCTCCACGAGTTCGAGATTCCGCACCGTCACCGCGTCCAGTTCGAGTGCTGTCGAGTGCTCCTGGAAGCGCAGTGAATCAATGTGCAGCGCCTCATTCTTTTGCGTCGTCCGCACATAGTGCAGCACCACGCCGGCAGCGGTGGCCGCCGCATCATGCCCCACAAGCCCGAAGCCCTCAAGAGACCGCACATGCAATTGGCGCTCCACCAACGGCACGGCAAAGTCGCGGGTCCACACCCAGTCCTCCACGCGTGTCCGCGCCCCCACCTGCTCCAGCGCCGGCGGAATCTCCGCGCTTGCCGGCAGCAAAACCTCGCTCGGCGCGGCCAGCAGCAGCGCGTCCATCGCCTGCTGCCGCGCATTGGCACCGTGGTACTCCGCAGTCACAAATTCGCCCGTGGAAAGATCCAGCAGCGCCACGGCGCACACCGGGTCGCGTCCATTTTCGCCGTCCGCCTCCAGCAGCGCCGCCAGAAAATTGTTCCGCTCCTGGCCCAGCGCGCTGTCCAGCGCCGTGCCCGGCGAAAGCACCCGGGTCACTTCGCGCCGGACGATCTTCTTCGTCAGCTTCGGGTCCTCCATCTGGTCGCAGATGGCGATGCGAAATCCCTTGCGCAACAGCCGCGTCAGGTAGCCTTCCACCGAGTGATAGGGCACGCCGCACATCGGAACCTGCCGTTCGCGGTCCCGCGCGGTCAGCGTCAATTGCAGCTCGCGGCTGGCCACCACCGCGTCGTCGTAAAACAGCTCGTAGAAGTCCCCCATGCGGAAGAAGAGCAGGGCATCGGGGTTTTCCCGCTTGGCCGCCGACCACTGCCGCATGAAGGGCGTCAGCTCGGCCTGGGGCTTCTCCCGCTCCGCAGGCGCAGCTTCGCGCTCCGGCACATCGGCCCCCGCGCCCGCCGGCGCCACGGATTGAGTCTCAGGCGTTCCCACAATCAACTACCAGAGTATCGTGGCTGGCCCATCCGGCTTGGGCCGGAATATGCATATTTGGTGATTTGGATCACACGCCTCAAGCGCTGAAAGCCTTAAGATTGAAGACAGGATGCAACTCCTCTGGCTTCGAGTGGCGGCAGTGCTTTACGCGGCGGCAAGCATCGCTGTCTTCCCGGCCGTCCTCTATCATCGCGAGCGCTGGCGCAGCAGCTGCGTTCACTTCGCCGGACTCGGCTTCTTCTTCCACTTTGTCTCCGTGGTGGAAATGCTGGCGCTGGCGCATCGCTGGGTGCCGGTGGGCGCGCGTGAAATCGAATCCATCATGGGCCTGGCAGTGGTGGCCATGTTTTTCCTTGTCTGGTGGATTTACGGTGCGATTTCGATGGGCATCTTCGCGCTTCCCGTCACGTTCTTTCTCGTCTTCGTTCCCGCGCTCGGGTTTGTGCGCTACACCTTTGCCTCTGAGGGCGTGCGCAACAGCTGGCTTATCGCGCACATCGCCGCGCTGCTGGCGGCCTACGTCGCGCTTGGCTTCAGCCTCATTGCATCACTCTTCTATCTGTTGCAGGAGCGGCGGCTCAAATCCAAGCCCGTTCCCGGTGAGGCGGGGTCGCACGCGCCGCTCGACTGGCTGCCGCCGCTCGACACGCTCGAACGCATCGCCCACGGGACGCTGCTCTTCGGCTTTCCCTGCATGACGGTCGGCCTCGTCATTGGCGCGGCGCTGGTGCAGGAGACACCGCTCGGCGCAGCGTATTTCCTCGATCCCAAGATCCTCCTCTCCTTCGCCATGTGGGTGGCCTACGTAGCGCTGCTCTTTATTCGCCGCGCGGCCGGCCTGCGCGGGCGCAAGGCCGCTTATCTCTCCGGCGCGGTGCTGGTTGTCATGCTCGCCGTGTGGGCCACCAATCTCATCAGCCATGTGCACAGGTTCAGTGGCCAATGACCCTCGCGCTCATCGGCGTCAACCACAAGACCGCGCCCATCGCCCTGCGCGAACGCATCGCCATCTCGCGCGAGGAGCTGCCTGAAACCCTGCGCGCCCTGGCTGCGGAGCCCGGCGTGGTTGAGTGCATGATCCTCTCCACCTGCAACCGCGTGGAGATTCTCGCCGCCGTCACCGAACCCTTCACCGACCTCGCCGGATTTCTTCATCGCCGCTTCGCACTCGAGCCCGACGCGCTCACGCCGCACCTTTACCTGCATCGCGACCAGGAGGCCGTGCGCCATCTCTTCCGTGTCGCCGCAAGCCTGGATTCGATGGTCGTCGGCGAGCCGCAGATTCTTGGCCAGGTCAAGGATGCATTCGCCGTCGCTCGCTCCTCCGGCACCATCAGCACGCAGCTCGATCACCTGCTGCAGAGCGCTTTTGCCGCGGCCAAGCGCGTCCGCACGGAGACCCAGATTGGCTCCCACGCCGTCTCCATTGCCTCGGTCGCAGTCGATCTTGCCTGCAAAATCTTCGGCTCGCTGCAGGGCCGCACCGTGTTCCTTGTGGGCGCCGGCAAAATGAGCGAGATCGCCGCGCGCCACCTCGTCCAGCAGGGCGCCAGCGACCTGCTTGTCACCAACCGCACAGAGGAGCGCGCACGCCAGCTTGCCGAACCCTTTGGTGGCCGCGTCATCCCCTTTGACCAGCTCTACGAGGCCGCCAGCCAGGCCGATATTCTCATCAGCTCCACCGGCGCGCCGCATCCCATCTTCCGCGTCGAGCATGCACAATCGTTCCTGCACAAGCGCCGCAACCGGCCCATGTTCTTCATCGACATCGCGGTGCCGCGCGATGTCGATCCAGAGGTCAACAAGCTCGACGGCATCTTCGTCTACGACATCGACGACCTGCAGCAGGTGGCCGCGGCCCACATGGAGGAGCGCGGCCGCCATGCCGGCGACGCCGAATCTCTAGTTGAGGCCGAGGTCGAGCGCTTCCATCAGCGCCGCCGCACCGTCAATGTCGCTCCGGCCATCGCCGCGCTGCAGCAGCACGCCGAGGATATCCGCCAGGCGGAAATGCGCCGCCTGCACGCCCGCATGGGCACGCTCAGCGCCGAACAGGCGGCCGCGGTCGAGGCGCTGACCCGCGGCATGGTGAACAAATTTCTCCACCCGCACATGCAGGCGCTGAAGCAGGCCGCGCGCGACAACGACACCGCCCGCATCGACGCGCTCTGCCAGGCCTGGTCGCTGTCCGGCGCGGGCAGGGAAGAGAACGCCGCGCCCGCAATTCCGCCCGCGCAGACTCAGCAGTCCGTGCAGCCGGAACCCGTGCCGCAGAGCGAGACCAGTTCCGACACCAGCCCCGAATCCAGTCCGGCAGGCAAGCGATGAACCTGCGCATCGGCAGCCGCGGCTCGAAGCTCGCGTTGTGGCAAGCGAACCACATCGCCGCTCTGCTGCGCGGCCAGGGCCACGCGGTTGAAATCCGCATTCTGAAAACCACCGGCGATCGCATGCAGGAGGTCAGCTTCGCGCAAGTTGGCTCCAAGGGCATGTTCACCAAGGAAATTGAAGAGGCTCTCGCCGCCTGCGAAGTTGATCTCGCCGTCCACTCGCTCAAGGACCTGCCCACTGAGCTGCCCGCGCCTTTTGTCCTGGCTGCCACGCCGCCGCGCGTGGACCCCCGCGATGTTTTTGTCTCTGTACATCACGCCAGCCTGGCCGCGCTGCCGTCCGGCGCACGCGTGGGCACCAGCAGCCAGCGCCGCCGCGCCCAGTTGAAGGCCCTTCGCCCCGACATTGAAGCCGTCGAGTTTCGCGGCAACGTGGACACGCGTCTGCGCAAGCTCTCCGAGGGGCAGGTGGACGCGATTTTGTTGGCCGCCGCCGGCCTCGATCGTCTGGAACGCGCCGAATGGGTCCGCGAGCGCCTGGAGCCGCAGCTTTTCTGCCCCGCCGCGGGCCAGGGTGCGCTCGGCATTGAGACGCGCAAGGGCGATGCGGCCACCCTCGCCGCCGTCGCCTTTCTCGACGATCCTGACACGCGCTTTGCCGTCACCGCCGAACGAGCCGCGCTTGCCGCCCTCGGCGGCGGCTGCCAGGTGCCCATCGGCGTCCACTGCCGCCCAAGCGCCGCATCCGCGGCAGTAGTCGAACTCTTCGCCGTCGTCGCCGATCCCACCACAGGCCAGGCCCTCCGCGCGCATCTCGCCGCGTCGCGCAGCGCCGATCCCACCGCGCTCGGCCAGCAAATCGCCCGCCAGCTTCTTGACTCCGGCGCATCCTCCTTTCTCGCGTCTTCGCCTGAGGTCGCCCCTTGACCCGAGAAGGGACCGCAGGCCCACGCGCCAGCCGCCGCGTGCTCGTCACCCGCGCCGCGCTTCAGGCTGGCCGCCTCAGCGAAGAACTCCGCGCGCTGGGCTTCGAGTCCGTCGAAGTGCCCGTGATTGAGGTCGCGCCGCCCGCAAGCTATGAGCCGTTCGACGCCGCACTGCGCCGCCTCGCCTCCTACAACTGGCTGATTTTTACCAGCGTCAATGCGGTTTCTTCTTTTGACCTCCGCGTGAAGGAGCTGGGAATCGAACTCCAACCGGCCAAACTCCAGATTGCGGCCATTGGGCAGGCCACGGCGCAGGCCGTCGAGGAGCTCCTTCATTTTGAAGTCAGCCTGACTCCGAAGGACTACGTTGCTGAAAGCCTTGCAGCGGCGCTCAAAGATCAAATCACCGGCAAGCGCGCCCTCCTGGCCCGCGCGGCCCTCGCGCGCGATGTGATTCCTGACGCGCTCCGCGCCGCCGGCGCCTGGGTTGACGCCGTCGATGCCTATCGCAATGTGGTTCCGCAGGCCGCGCCCGCGCAGCTTCGCGCCGCGCTCGTCGCCGGACTTCGCGCCGCCACGTTTACCAGCTCGTCCAGCGCCACGCACCTGGCCGAAGTCGCGAAAGAAGCTGACATTGCCTTTCCGCTGGCAGGCGTTCCCGCCGTCTCCATCGGCCCCATCACTTCGCGAACCCTCCGCGAACTCGGCTGGCCGCCCGCCGCCGAAGCCAGTCCGCACGACATCCCCGGCCTCGCCAAGGCTGTTGCGCGGCTGATGGCCCGCTAGCGCGTCCGCGCTAGGAACTCCACGTCTTGTCCTTCGACTTGCACAGCGATTCCAGATTGCACTCGTTGCACTTCGGCTTGCGCGCCACGCACACCTTGCGCCCGTGGTGGATGATCTGGTGCGAAAACGCAATCCAGCGCTCCTGCGGCAGCACCCGCATCAGCTCCTGCTCAACCTTCTGCGGCGTTTCGCTCTTGGCCAGCCCCAGCCGCCGCGCAATGCGCAGCACGTGCGTATCCACCACCACACCCTCGGCCTTGCCAAAGCTCACGCCCAGCACCACGTTGGCCGTCTTCCGCGCCGCGCCCGGCACCGTAATCAGCTCGGCCAGCGTCTCCGGAACCTTCCCGCCAAACTCCTCGCTGATCTTTTTTGCCGCGCCCACAATCGACTTCGCCTTGTTGCGAAAAAATCCCGCGGTGCGAATCAGCGCCTCAATTTCAGATTGTTTGGCCCGCGCCATCGCCGCCGGGGTGGGGAAGCGCCGGAACAGCTCCGGCGTCACCATGTTCACCCGCACGTCTGTGCATTGCGCGGAGAGAATCGTCGCCACCAGCAGCTCCCACGGCGAGCGATGATTCAGCGCGCACTCTGCCTCCGGATACGCCTCATCCAGCCCGCGCAAAATCGCCGACACCCGCTCCGGGGCAAGGTCGCCGCGCAACCGCGTTTTTCCGGAACTTCGCAGGTTCGATTTCATCTGTAGTCATTCCCTTCCATAGTCTATGAATCATCTTTCGGAGGAGGGAAAGCGTCCCTTTAAGCTCGAAAAGCCGACCGCAGCCTTTCACGGAGGGAGCAGGGGCCTTCAGGCCCCTGAAACCGGCAGCCTTTTACATGCGGGCCTTCAGGCCCGGAACTTTCCTCGCAAATGCTCCGGCATGGGATCGAGCCGCCCGTGCGCCGCAGAACTGTACGGATAGGCTTGCGGAGCCTCAGCGAGTCCGCGGCGCACCGGATTTTCTTCGATGTAGCGCGCCACGTTCAGAAACTTCTCTTGTGTCAGGATCTGACTTTCATTAAAGCCCCGCATCCACACATCAAGCTTGCCCTTGAATCGAAACGAAAAGCCTCCCTTCATATATTGCATGGCTTTTTCGAGGGATGCGTCAGGAGCCGGAGTGACGATGGCATGGAAGTGATCCGGCATAATCACGTATGCATGGAGCAAGAATCTCCCCTGACTGCGATAGTCGAGCAGCGTGCTTTGCAAAAGCTCAGCTGTCGCCGAAACCTGAAATAGCCTTCGGCGCTGGGCAGTCACAGCCGTGACGAAATAGGTCCGAATTTCTTGTGGCGCTCGCCGCATACAGGCAGCATAATGGAAGGGCCCGCGGCTGAAGCCGCGCCTCATTCCGCCAATCGGTCAGAGGCCTGAAGGCCTCTGCTCCCTCCGGTCCTTACCCCTTCCCCTCCACCCAGCCGCCAAGCTTCTCCAGCGGCAGCCGGATGCCCAAAAAGAATTGCCCAAACAACGCATACACCGCGCTCACCTCGTCAAAGCGCATCTCGTAGATGAGCTTTTTGAAGACCACCGGGTCCTCGGCAAAGAGCGTCACGCCCCACTCCCAGTCATCCATCCCAATCGACCCCGAAATAATCTGCTTCACGCGGTCGCCGTAGCGCCGCCCAATCAGCCCGTGCTCGTGCATCATGCGCTGCCGCTCGGCAAAGGGCACCGTGTACCAGTTCCTGTGCTCACTGCGCGTGCGGTCCATGGGATAAAAGCTCATGTACTTCCAATCCGGCACGGCAGGGAAGAGCCGCGCCTTCATGGCCTCGGCCCCGCGCTTCATGGCCTCGCCCACCTCGGCATCCCACTCCGGCGTGTGCGGCGCGAGGCCCTTGGCCGCCGCGGCCTCATAGGTCTTCCGCGTGGACTCGTAGAGCCCCAGCTCCACCACGCTCACGTAGGAATGCTTCAGCTCCAGAAAGTCGTAAAGCCGTGTTTGCGCCAGGTCCAGCTCCACCTGGTTCAGCGCCTCCATCGACGCGCGAAAATGAACGAGGATCAGGTCGCCTTTGTGGCCCAACTGCGAGAAGAGCGCCGTCTGCACCTTGCCTTCGCCGTCACATTCCAGCTTTTTCAGCGCGGCTATAGCCTCGCCCACAACCTTGGAACGTTCGCTCTCCGCGCAGGCGCGCCACGCCTTCCAGTCAAAGCGGAAAAACTGGTGCAGCAGGCTGGAGCCCTCAAGCGTCAGCGGAACCGGAATCGAAACCGGCGGAAACTCACTCAACGGAACACCTCATCCCATGGGCCATTTGATGGGTCTGGAACACCCCCAATCCTAGCAAACACCGGCGCAACTCCCCGCCGGCGAGACGCACCGGCCTCCGATGCCCGCCGCGCGCGACCACCCCCGCTTCCGGCTTATATACTGATAAGGCCCATGAGCGAACGCATCCTTGCTCACATCCTGCAGTTCATCACGCACGTCATCGATCTGGGCGGATACGCCGGGATTGTCGCGCTGATGGGTATCGAATCGGCCTGTGTTCCGCTTCCGTCGGAGATCATCATGCCCTTTGCGGGCTATCTGGTCTATCTGGGCCACATGAATCTCTTTTGGGTGGCCACGGCGGGCGCAGTGGGCTGCAATATGGGTTCGTTCGTTGGGTACTGGATTGGCGCAAAGGGCGGACGGCCGCTGGTGGAGCGCTACGGCCGCTGGGTGATGATGAACCGCCACGATCTGGACCGCATGTCGCATTTCTTCCTTAAATATGGCGGCCTCACCGTCCTTGTCGCGCGGCTTCTTCCGGTGGTGCGCACCTTCGTCGCTTTTCCCGCGGGCATTGCAAAGATGCCGCAACTGAGGTTCCACATCTATACTTTCGTGGGCTCCTGGCCGTGGTGTTTCGCGCTGGCCTACGTGGGCATGAAGCTGGGAGAGAAGTGGCACACTGACCCCCGCTTTCAGCAGGTCTTCCACCGCTTCCACCTTGGTGTGGAACTGGCGCTGGTGGCCGGCCTCGTCTGGTTCGTCTGGGCGCACTTCAACCGCAATCGCGGGGCGGCCGCAGCGGAGGGCCCGGCAGAACCATAGGTTTCAGGCGCGAAGGCGCTCGAACGGCCTTCCGCGCACAACGCGCCGCAGATGCGGACGCAGATCAATTCAAAACCAACGAGGTGTTAGGAGAATCATGGCAACGGAACAGAAAGGCGGCCCCAAGACCGCCGGACAAGCAAGCGGACAAGCAAGCGTAGCGCCCGCCAAGGGCAAGCTGGGTGTGATGGTGGTCGGCCTGGGCGCCGTCGCCACCACCTTTATCGCGGGTGTGGAGGCCGTGCGGCGCGGACTCGCCAAGCCCATCGGCTCGCTCACCCAGATGGGCACCATCCGCCTGGGCAAACGCACCGACAACCATTCGCCGATGATCAAGGATTTTGTCCCTCTCGCCGACCTGAACGACATGGTCTTCACCGGCTGGGACATCTTTGAGGACAACGTCTACGAGTCCGCCGCGCACGCCAAGGTGCTGGACAAGGAAACCCTCGACCAGCTCAAGCCCTACCTTGAAAGCATCAAGCCCATGCCGGCCGTCTTTGACCAGTTTTACGTGAAGCGGCTGAACGGCACGCACGTGAAAAAAGGCAAGAACAAGCGGGACCTCGCCGACCAGGTGCGCGCCGACATTCAGGCCTTCAAAAAGACCGTCGATCGCGTCGTGATGATCTGGTGCGGCTCCACGGAAATCTTCCTTCAGCAGACCGCCGTGCACAAATCCATCGCGGCCTTTGAGAAAGGCCTGGAGGCGGACGATGCGGGCATCGCGCCCTCGCAGATTTACGCCTACGCGGCGCTCAGTGAAGGCGTGCCCTTCGCCAACGGCGCGCCCAACCTCACGGTCGATTGCCCGGCCATGATCGAGCTCTCAAAGCAGAACGCCGCACCCATCTGCGGCAAGGACTTCAAGACCGGCCAGACCTTCATGAAGACCATCCTCGCGCCGGCCTTCAAGGCGCGCATGCTCGGCGTGCGCGGCTGGTTCTCCACCAACATCCTGGGCAACCGCGACGGCGAAGTGCTGGACGACGCGCAGTCCTTCAAGACCAAGGAAGAGTCCAAGCTCGGCTCGCTCGAGTACATCTTCCAGCCCGAGCTCTACCCCGACCTTTACAAGGACCTCTACCACAAGATCCGCATCAACTATTACCCTCCGCGCGGCGACGAGAAGGAAGCCTGGGATAACATCGACATCTTCGGATGGCTCGGCTATCCCATGCAGATCAAGATCAACTTTCTCTGCCGCGACTCCATCCTGGCCGCGCCCATTGCGCTCGACCTGGTGCTCTTTCTTGACCTGGCCAAGCGCGCGCCGTCGCTGCGCTCCATCGGCATACAGGAGTGGCTCAGCTTTTATCTCAAGTCGCCCCAGACCGCCGAAGGCCTCTACCCCGAGCACGACCTCTTCATCCAGTCCATGAAGCTCAAGAACACTCTCCGCCACATCATGGGCGCGGACCTCATCACCCACCTCGGCCTCGAATACTACGACTAAGGCCGATTCCGATTGATCCGGCCGCATTGTCCGCAAAACCAAAAGCCCCATCCGCAAAGGATGGGGCTTTTCTTCCTTATCTGCTCACCCGCTTCGCTGCCCTGTTCGCTCCAGCTTTACGCCGCCACTTCGGCCGGCGCCAGCCGCCGCACCGTCAGCACCGTGATGTCGTCCTCCTGCCCGAAGGACTTGGCCGCATCGGCAATATAAAATGCGCTCTGGTTGCTCAGGTTGTGCACGCGGTCGAATCCAAACAGCTCGCCAGTGGGCAGTTGCGCCTCCACCACCCCGTCGGAGAGCATCAGCAGCCTATCGCCCGGGTGCAGATAGAGCCGCACCTCTTCGTAGCTCACCTCCGGAATCGCGCCCAGCGGCAGCCCGCCCGGCAACTGCACTTCCTGGCTGTTCAGGTAGGGCGGCAGGTGTCCCGCGCTGGCCACCACCAGGTCGCCCTGCGCCCCGAACCACGCGGCCTGGCAGGTTGTCAGGCCTTCTCCGCCGGTCAGCACGCGGTTCAGCGCCTCCAGAATCTTTGCTGGGCTTCGCTCCTCCGTCCTTCGCAGCGCGCCCATCAGCATGGAGACGGTCATGGCCGCCTGCAGACCCTTGCCCGCCACGTCGCCCACCACCACCAGCAGGCTGCCGTCATTCGTCGGCTGCAGGTAGAAGAAGTCCCCGCCCACCTCCGCGGCCGGGTTGTACACCGAGTCCACCTCGTAGCCCGGCGTCTCCACCTTCTCCAGCGGAATCATCAACTCCTGCACGCTGCGCGCCGCCGCCAGCTCGCTGCTGGCCCGCTCCTGGTCGTGCTGGATGCGCAGGAACCGCACAAAGATGATCAGCACAATCGCTAGCATGCCGATGAAGTCCGCCACCGAGGCAAAGTGAATCGGAATCATTCCCGCCTGAATCGTCAGCGGCGAGTGGTACGGATGCCCGCCAAAGTCGCTCATGCCGCCGGTCAAAATCGGCTCGGCCAGTCCCACAATCGTCAGTGCCAGCGGAATCAGCAGCAGACCTGCCTCATAGTTCCGCTTGATGGTGGCGAGTATCAGCGTGAGGAGGATGAATACTGTCCACATCACCATCCACGCCAGACTGCCCAGGTAGATAAAGATCAGCAGCCAGATCATCACCCAAGTGTGGTTGCCCAGCAGCAGCAGGCCGGGCCCCACCCCGGCCAGAATCGGTGCCGTGTAGCGCATCATCTGGATGTACCACCGCCGCTTCAGCGCCAGAAACGAGATCAGGAACTCGAAGTAGAGATAGGCCGAGATCACCACCAGTTGCAGCAGCATCGCCGCGTACCACAGCTGGTCCAGCCGCGCAAAACTGCCCGCCAGGTCAATCACGGCGATCGGTGCCTGAATCCCCTCGTGCAGCGCCAGCCACAGATACTCCGCGTGGCCGGGCTGCGTGTAATAAAGCGCCAGCAGGAAGGCCGCCAGCACCAGCAGCATCATGGCCACAGTCAACGCCGGCAGGTGCTCGAACAGGCTGTGCACCGCCCACAGACCCAGTTCGTTCTTCAGCTCCGCCGGATAGCCCAGCCGCAGCGTCCGGTTCGCGAAGAAGTTGGTATACGCCGTCAGCCCGAACTGGATATCGATCGTCCGCACCACCAGCGTCAGGTCTGTCTCGCCGGCCGGAACTCCCAAATCATAGATGCGTGAGATCTCCTGGTAGCGTCCCGCCGTGCTGCCATGCGGACCCTCGGGCTCAATCATCTTGCCGTTCGCGAACACGTCCACGCCCGGCCCGCCCGCGCCAATCGCCATCGTCGCGTTCTGCACCACCGGCAGCGCAATCAGCAGCGCCACAGGTCCGTGATCCTTCGCCAGCTTCATGTGTAGCCGGAACCACACCCACGGCCGGTTCCCCGGTGGACCGTTGCCCAATGGCTGCCCCGATCCATTCGCCGGCGCATTCTGGTCCTTCTGCGAGTCCTTCTGCGAGTCCTGGCTACCAAGGTCGTCCAGGCTGTCGCCCGCGTTCCGCAGCACCCACTTTGAGTCGTCGAAGTCCGGCAGCGCCGCCGCCGGATTCAGAGTCACGCCCACGCGCCAGTCCTTGTCCAGCGTAATCGGTGACCCGATGCGCGTCGCATCCACCACCACCGCCGGCGGAACCGACAGCTCGGCCGGCTTCGGTGTCTCTTTCCGCGCCACCCCGGCGTGTCCAGCCGTATGTCGAACCACGGCTCCGGCAACGCCCCTGGCTGCGCGTGCCGTTGCACCCGGCCTCTGCGCCCGCGCCGCAGTCCCCAGCGCGAGTCCCGCAGCCAGCCACGCCACCATCGCCACCACCGCCGTCGTGCGTCGCAAGAACGCCTCCCCTGCCTGTGTTCACCACTTTAAAGCAGAAAGCCAGCCGTTCCAACAGTGTCGCGCCACCCCGCTCTTTCTCCCCATGGACGTGCTTCCGCACGCCCGCGCCGACCGCCCCTTACCCGCCCCTTACCCGCTCCTTACCTGCTCATGGCCCTGTTCTTTGCCTACGGCGGACCCGCCGCGCCGGCGATTTCTCTTTCCTCATGCTGCCAAACCGGCGGATACTAACGTCTAAAGAAGTGCAGCCGAGCGTCCCCCGGCACGCCCGGGGCGCGTGGCGGCGCATCCGGGTCAAAAGGAGGGGGGCAGATGCAGACCGGTTTCTTCAGGCCAATCGTCAGGGGCTTCCACTTCCGCGCAGCGTGGGTTGCAGCCGCGGCTCTGGCCTTTGCCGCAGCGCTCGCCGCACAGTCCACCACGCCCGCGTCCAACCCACCCGCCGCCACCGGGACATCCACTTCGAATTCCACCGCCCCCACCACCGCCAGGCCCGCCCCCGGAACCACCCCTGTCGCCGGCGACGTTCCCGCACCGCCGGTCACCAAGTCCGCCGACAAGAAGGACAAAAAGGACAAGGCTGGCAAAAACGACAAAAAGAAGGACGACTCGGCTGACCTCAACGTCAATCCGGACAAGGTGGTTGGCGTCGGCAGCGATCTCAAACCGGTCAAGAAGGGAAGCATCCAGGACGTCAGCGCCGTCGGCAACCGCGACATCGGCGGCCGCGGCTTCGGCAACTGGTACTCCACTGAGACCGAGATCAAGATGGGCAAGATGTACGCCGACGAGATCGACAAAAGCACACGCTTCATCACCGATCCCGTCGTCACCGAGTACGTCAACCGCATCGGCCAGAACCTGGTCCGCAACTCTGATTGCAAAGTGCCCTTCACCATCAAGGTCATTGATTCCGACTCGATCAACGCCATGGCTCTGCCCGGCGGATTCTTCTACGTCAACTCCGGCCTCATCCTCGCCGCCGACGAGGAGGCGGAGCTGGCCGGCGTCATGGCCCACGAGATCGCCCACGTCTGCGCCCACCACGCCGTCCGCGAGCAGACCCGCATGAACTACGCGCAGCTCGGCACCATCCCGCTCATCTTCATCGGCGGCTGGACCGGCTACGGCATCTATGAGGCCGCCTCGCTCGGCGTCCCGCTCACCTTCCTCCACTTCTCGCGCGATTTCGAGGCCCAGGCCGACTACCTCGGCGTGGAGTACATGTACCGCGCCGGATACGACCCGCAGGCCTTCATCAGCTTCTTTGAGAAGATTCAGGCCCTTGAAAAGCGCAAGCCCGGGCTCGTCTCCAAGGCCTTCTCTGACCATCCCCAGACCCCGGACCGCATCCTCCACACCCAGGAGGAGATTGCCGAAATCCTGCCGGCCAAGAGCGAGTATCTGGTCACCACCTCGGAGTTTAACGACGTCAAGGCCCGCCTGGCCCGCATTGAGAACAAGCGCCGCCTGCTCGACAACCGCGACAAGAGCAAGCCCTCCCTGCGCCGCGCCAGCACCAACAACCCCAACGGCAATGGCGATGACCGGCCCACCCTCCACCGCCGCGACAACCAGAACTAGGCCGTCGCCCCGGGCCGGAGCCTCTTCGCCGCACCTTCTGCACCACCTACCCAACGCCTTGGGGACCGGTTCCATCCGGCCCCCAACCGGCTGCGCTCGCGCTCCACTGCGGGCCCGGGCCAGCCCGCCGGTAACCCGCCCATCCTTACCAAAAGCCCCTGAAATTTCCGGTAACAACCCTGAAAACCCTTGAAGTTGCCGCCAAAACCGCGTTATAAACAGCAGTACCGGCAATGCCACCGTCACCTCGTCAGGGATGGCCCGCCTCTTTGATCCTCAGGGGGATTTATGCGCACTTCCATCGCCCGCTCCAACCTTCTTGTCCCCGAGATTCGCGAGGTCATGGACATTCGCCAGGCCTCGGACTACCTCGGCATCTCGCCCGACACCCTTTACAAATACGCCTCCGAGGGCTTCGTCCCCGCCTTCAAGCTGGGCAACCGCTGGCGCTTCAAGCGCTCCCGGCTCGACGAGTGGATGGACCACCAGTCCGAGCAGCAGGCCGCCGCAGCCGAGCTCGACCCCCACCAGAAAAAACCCGTCCGCCCCGCGCTGTAAGGGCAGGGAATCAGCCGCCTTCGCACATCGCCCGCGCAGCCTCACCCTTGACTTCGCTCCTGATATATATCATGCTATATACCAGTTGAAGGTGCGTCGATGTCCAAGCCTCTCAAAACCCGCGTCTTCATGTCCGGTCGAAGCCAGGCGGTGCGCGTTCCCGCCGAGTTACGCTTCACCACCGATGAGGTCTACGTGCGCCGCGATCCTCAAACCGGCGATCTCATCCTCTCTCAGTCGCCGCCCGCCACCTGGGCCGAAATCTTCGCCGCGCTCGACGAGGCCGCATTCCCCGCCGACTTCCTTGCTGACCGCCGTCAAGGCACAGCGGAGACGCGTGAGCCCCTTTAATCCGTCTTGATGACCCGCCTCTACATGCTCGACACCAACACCGTCAGCTACATCCTGAGGGGGCTGTCTCCGTCCGCACGCCACCGCCTCGCGCATCTCGAACAGGATGAAGTCGCCTGCATTTCCTCCGTCACTGCGGCCGAACTCTGGTATGGGCTCACCCGCATCGGCGCAAGCGAGCCGCGTCGCAGTGCTCTGCAAGCCTTTCTTTCGCGGTTGCAGGTTCTGCCGTGGGGAAGTGAAGAAGCCGCCGTCTATGGCGCATTTCGCGCCCGGCAGGAGTCCGTGGGCAAGCCGCTCGGCCCGCTCGTCACTCTGATTGCCGCTCACTCGATTGCCGCTCAGGCCATCCTCGTCAGCAGCGACGCCGCATTCCAGCATGCCGCCGGTTTGCACGGCCTCGAGTCCTGGGCAACGGACCTGATTCGTTGATCCCGGAACCACTCAACGCTGCACCACGCACCCTGCCCCCTCGTGATATACCTCTACGGGTGGACCACCTACGCCGCATCGGTCAGCTTCGCCGCCGCATGACCCGCGCCGGAGCGCCCGGCCTCGTCGTCACCCACCTTCCCGACGTCCGTTACCTCTGCGGGTTCACCGGCTCTTCGGCCGCTCTCGCCGTCACGCGCCGCGCCGCGCGCCTGTTTACTGACGGCCGCTACACCACGCAGGCCGGCGAAGAAGTCCGCGCCGCAAAAATCCAGATCATCTCCGGCCCGCCGTCCGTAGCCGCGGTGCAGTGGCTGGCCGCGCAACCCGGCATCAGCTTCGCCGCATTTGACCCCGCGCACACCACCGTCGCCGACTTGGCCCGCTGCCGCGCTGAGCTGCCCGCGCGCCTGCGCCGCGGCTTTCTTTCAGCCCTCGCCGGCCCGCTCGTTGAGCCCTTGCGCACGATCAAAGACGAAGCCGAGCTGACCTTGATGATCGAGGCCGCCGTTCTCGGCTGCTCGCTCTTTGAGCACATCCTCACCGTCATCCGCCCCGGCATGGCTGAAGTGGAAGTGGCCGCCGAGCTCGAGCATCGCGCCCGCGTGCTCGGGGCAGAGGGCATGTCGTTTGACACCATCGTCGCCTCCGGCCAGCGCTCCGCCCTGCCCCACGGCCACGCCACCACTGCCCGCCTGCCCCGCAGAGGGTTCCTCACCCTCGACTTCGGTGTTATCCTCAAAGGTTACTGCTCGGACATGACCCGCACGGTCCACCTGGGCACGCCAAAGCCAAAGGAACGTGCTGTTTACATGGCCGTTCTTGAAGCGCAGCAGACCGCCGTTGCAGCCGTCACAGCCGGGGCTACCTGTGCAGCGGTGGACGAGGCGGCGCGCAGCGTGCTCCGCAAGGCGGGTCTGGCCGAGGCGTTTACGCACTCCACCGGCCACGGCGTCGGACTGGAGATTCACGAGCCACCGCGCCTTGGCGCAGGACAGACCAACCGCCTGCAGCCCGGCATGGTGGTCACCATCGAACCGGGGGTTTATCTGCCAGGCGAATTCGGCATCCGCATTGAAGACATGGTCGCCGTCACGCGCACCGGAGGCCAGGTGCTGACCCCGGCGTCCAAGGCCCTCATCGAGCTTTGATTCTCCCGCCTCCGCGCGGGCTGTGAGAGAGACGAGCAAGCAATGAAACCAGAAGAAATACAGGATCTGAAAGAGCTGATCGAATTCCTCAAGGCCTACCAGGTTGCGGAGTTCGACCTGGACCGCGGCGACATGAAGATCCGGCTCAAGTTTGAGCAGCCGAAACCTGCTCCGGCGGAGATCACTGACCTCGCGGAACGAATCGCCGCGGCCCGCGCGCGGGTCGACACGTTAGAGGCAGCCGCCCCCAGCGCCCCAGCGCCCGCCGCAACCGCGCCTGCCGCCGAAGCCGATGCCGACATCCATCTGGTCAAATCGCCCATCGTCGGCACCTATTATGGTTCGCCTTCGCCCGGCGCAGCAGCCTTCGTTTCTCCCGGTGACCGCGTCGAGAAGGGCCAGGTCATCTGCATCGTCGAAGCCATGAAGCTCATGAACGAAATCGAGTCTGACGTGGCCGGCGAGGTCGTCAAATCTTTCGTTTCCAACGGGCAGCCCGTCGAGTTCGGCCAGCCCCTCTTTTCCATCCGGATGAGCTAGGCGCGTCTCCCCGCGCGCGGCCGCTTTTTTTTGATAGGACGTGCATGTTTCGTAAGGTCTTGGTAGCCAATCGCGGCGAAATCGCGCTGCGGGTCATGAATGCGTGCCGCGAGCTCGGTGTTCGCACCGTCGCCGTCTACTCTGAGGCGGACCGCAACTCGCTCCACGTTCGCTTTGCCGATGAGGCCATCTGCATCGGCCCGCCCCGCGCGGCCGACAGCTACCTCAACGTCCCCGCTGTCATCTCCGCAGCGGAGATCGCCAACGTCGACGCCATCCATCCCGGCTACGGCCTGTTGAGTGAGAACGCCAACTTCGCCGAAGTCTGCCGCGCCTCCAACATCAAGTTCATCGGCCCGCCGCCTGAGGTCACGCGCCTCATGGGCGAAAAGGAAAAAGCCCGCCAGGTTATGAAGAAGGCCAAGGTGCCCATCCTGCCCGGCTCTGACGGCGTCATTCTCACCGTGGAAGAAGCGCAGGAATGGGCCACCAAAGTCGGTTACCCCGTCATCCTCAAGGCCAAGGCCGGCGGCGGCGGTCGCGGCATGCGCATCGTCCGAACGCCCGAAGACCTTTCCAACCTCTTCCATGCGGCATTCACTGAGGCGGCCAACGCCTTCGGCAACGGCGAACTCTATTTGGAGAAATTCATTGAGCAGCCCCGCCACATCGAGTTCCAGATCCTCGCCGACGAGCACGGCAGCGTCGTCTCCCTCTTTGAGCGCGAGTGCTCCATCCAGCGCCGCCACCAAAAATTAATCGAGGAAGCGCCCTCGCTCCAGGTCACGCCCAAAATGCGCGAGGAGATCGGCGCAACCCTCCGCCGCTGCCTCACCGACATTGGTTATCACAACGCCGGCACCGTCGAGTTCCTCATGGACGAGGACGGCAAGCTCTACTTCATTGAGATGAACACCCGCATCCAGGTCGAGCATCCCGTCACTGAGGCCATCACCGGCATTGACCTCGTCAAGGCCCAGCTCCGCATCGCGTCGGGCGAAAAACTGGCCGACATTCTCCCCGCCAGGCTCGAAATCCGTGGCCACGCCATTGAGTGCCGCATCAACGCCGAGAACCCTGAGAAGTTCACGCCCTCGGCCGGTCAAATCACCGCCTTCAACGTCCCCGGCGGCAACGGCGTCCGTGTGGACACCGCGCAATACTCCGAAGGCGTCGTCCCGCCCTACTACGACTCGCTCATCGCCAAGCTCATCACCCACGGCGTCGACCGCGCCGAGGCCATGGCCCGCATGGAGCGCGCCCTCTCGCAGTTCGTGGTGCAGGGAATCGAAACCTCCATCCCCCTCCACCAGGCCATCTTCCAGGATGAAGACTTCCGCGAAGGCCGCTTCGACACCAAATTCATGGAGCGCTTCCTGGCCAAACGGCAAGGTTGACCAAGCGAGCCGACCTGGTCACTTTTAGTTAATCCGCCACCACCAACTGTCATCTTGAGCGAAGGTCGCGCCAGCGGCCGAAGTCGAAAGATCTGCGGTCGCTTTTGAAACACCGCGCGCTGCCCAGGCAACCAGCATCCCCGCATCACACTGTCATCTTGAGCGAAGGTCGCGCAGCGGCCGAAGTAGAAAGATCTGCGGTTGCTTTTGAAACACCGCGCGCTGCCCCGGCAACCAGCATCCCCGCATCACACTGTCATCATGAGCGAAGGTCGCGCAGCGGCCGAAGTAGAAAGATCTGCGGTTGCTTTTGAAACACCGCGCGCTGCCCCGGCAACCAGCATCCCCGCATCACACTGTCATCTTGAGCGAAGGTCGCGCAGCGGCCGAAGTCGAAAGATCTGCGGTTGCTTTTATGAATCCATCCGGTCCGTCGCTCGCTTCAGGTCTGCCGGCTCCACGTCATACCAATCCTTGCTCAAATCCACCCACGCCGGATTCATCTTCTCAATCAGCCCAATCTTCTTCTCCCGCCGCCAATGCTTCACCTGCTTCTCGCGCTCAATCGCATTGCGAATGTCCTGATAAGTCTCAAACCAGACAAGGCGGTCGCAGTTGTAGCGATCGGTGAAGCCCTCGTACTCCTTCCACTTGTGCTGAAAGACGCGCCGCTGCAGGTCGCCGGTCACGCCGACGTAGAGCGTATGGCTGCGGCTGGCCATGATGTAAGTGAAGTAGACATGCTCCTGCATGGCCCGAGCATAGCGCACCAGCCGCTTTTAGAAAAAGCTACCGCAGATCTTTCGACTCCGCTTCGCTCCGCTCAAGAGGACAATCGTTTTCGGCCGCCCGGAGTGAGACGCCCATACCGGAGCCTCTTGAGGTGCCATCGAATCAACGCAAACATAACAACCAATACTTCGCCCCATCAGACTGTCATCTTGAGCGAGCTGCGCAAAGCGCAGCGAGTCGAAAGATCTGCGGCTGCCTTTAAAGGCAACATTCCGCGCCGCGAAAGCTATCCGCCGGGTGCCCCACATCTCCCGCTTTTGGAGATGGGTGAGAGCACGAATTCCATCCCGCCACTTTAGTCCCTGGTCCCTGGTTCCTGCGTCCCTTCTCCCCGTCAACCCCCGCCACTCTCATTTCCTGCAACCCCCTCATTCCGCGCGCAAAAAACTTCGCGTCCGTTTGCCGATCATTTCCCCGCCTTGCCGCACAATAGAACTGTCAGAGGTAAACCCATGCACTCAATCCGCCACAAATCCGCAGTTGGTTGAAAGCTGAAAGCTGAAGGCTGAAGGCTGAAGGCTGAGGGCTGGTCGACAGACCCCCCCCCACCCCCCCTATTTTTATTTGCAGTTTTCCACAGAACTTTTGCCGACTATTTCACGGAAAGGAGTATGCTGGCGCGCCGCGCACATTCCTGAGGTCCGCCAGGTCGCGTGCTACCGTGGTGGGACTTCCATGCTCACTCTTCAGGAACACTTCGGCCAGATCGACATCTACCTCTTTGACCAGATTCTCAAAGGCCGCCTCGCGCCCGGCATGTGCATCGTCGACGCAGGCTGCGGCTCCGGCCGCAATCTCGTCTACCTGCTGCGCGAGGGCTACGACGTCTACGCCGCCGACGCCAACGCCGAAGAAGTGGAAACCGTGCGCACCATGGCCCACGCTCTCGCTCCTTCGCTGCCCGCGTCCAACTTCCGCGTCGAGCCGGTCGAACAAATGACGTTCCCCAGCGCCTTCGCCGACTTCGTCATCAGCAACACCGTTCTCCACTTCGCGCGCGACGACGCGCACTTTGAAACCATGCTCCGCGGAACCTTTCGCGTCCTCAAGCCCGGCGGCACCTTCTTCTGCCGCGTCGGCTCCTCCATCGGCATGGAGCACCGCGTCCAGCCCCTCCAGGGCCGCCGCTCGAAATCGCCCGATGGCTCCGAGCGCTATCTCGTCGACGAAGCTCTGCTCCTCGCCTTCACCCAGCGCATGGGCCAGCTCTCTGACCCCATCAAAACCACCATCGTCCAGGACCAGCGCTCGATGACCACCTGGGTTGTCCGCAAAGGCGAGCACGCCACGCTGTGACACGACCGGCTCCCCGCAATCCCAAACGCTATAATCCTGGTGTGCGCGCGGAGAGCGGCGAATGAAGACTCCTCAGCCGGACCCGTCCCTCAACATCCCCGCAGCCGCCCCATCCCGAAAAATCATCTACGACTTCGGCGCCAACAACGGCGACGACCTTCCCTACTACCTGAAGAAAGCTGACCTCGTCGTCGCCGTCGAAGCCAATCCAACTCTTTGCGCAACCATTCAGGAACGCTTCGCCGCCGACATCGAAGCCGATCGGCTGCGCGTGGAAAACTGTGTGCTCGTCGCCGAAGACGAAGCGCCCGAGGTGCACTTTCACCTGCACAAGCGCCATCATGTCCTGGGCCAGTTCCCGCGGCCCGCGGAGAGCGTCATCGGCGACTACGACCGGGTCACTCTGCCTTCGCAATCCGTGATGCGCATTCTCGAAAAACACGGCGCGCCCTTTTACATCAAGCTCGATATCGAGGGCTACGACGAAGTCATTCTGCGAGAGATTCTGCGCAACCACGTCAGACCGCCATACCTCTCTGCCGAGTCCACCAGCATTCATGTCTTCGCTCTGCTCGCCGGGCTGGGCGGCTATGCAGCCTTCAGGCTGGTGGAGGGCGCAACGGTTGCTGAGAAGTTTAAGAACCACCCCATCGCTGTCCACGGCAGCCGCGAGCTTTACTCATTCCCGCCGCATTCTTCCGGCCCCTTCGGCGAAGACCTGGGCGGCGAGTGGATGAGCGCGGACGATTTCTTCCCAGTGCTGGCGTCGAAAGGCATGGGCTGGAGAGACATTCACGCCACCAGCCTCATCCAGCCTGACTCAACTTCGCGCGCGCAGAGTCGGCGGCTCATGCTCCGCCATTTGCGTGGATGGCTTGCGGCAAAGTTCCGCTCGCGCTGAGCCGCGACCATCGCAACGGGCCCGTTCGCGCATCGCCTCATGCAGCGCGCCTGCACGCAGCCACCTTCGCCCTTCACATCCCGCGCGCTCCGGTGTAACAATCGCTGCGTCTTCGAATCACGCCTGGGAGCCGCGCCGCGCACATGCCCGTCCGTTTCGTTCGTCATCCTGTCTACCTTCTCGCCGTCGCCGCATCGCTCGCCGCCGCAGTCTCCATCCCGCGCGCCTCGGCGCAGAACCATCCCTCCAAATCCGGTTCCGCAGAAGACGCCGACTGGGCCGTCTACAACGGCGGCCCCGGCGGCGACCACTATTCGCCGCTCGCGCAAATCAACCGCTCCAACGTTGCCCGTCTCATCCCCGTCTGGCGCTATGACTCGGGCGAAAAGGGCAACATGGAGACCAATCCCATCGTTGTCCACGGCGTGCTTTACGCTTACACGTCCACGCAAAAGGTCATCGCCCTCAACGCCGTCACCGGCAAGCTTCTCTGGCAGTTCGACTCCGGCATTCGCGGCACGCAGCCCGTGCGCGGCGTGGCCTACTGGCCCGGCGACCCGGCACACGGCGTTGGACCCCGCATCCTCGCCGGCGTCATGCAGTACCTCTACTGCCTGGACGCGCGCACCGGCAAGCCCATCGACTCCTTCGGCGACCACGGCCGCATCGACCTGCGCAAAGATCTCCGCGGCAACTACCGCCGCCAGTCCACCGTCCTCACCTCGCCCGGCATCCTTTATAAGAACCTGATCATCGTCGGCGGTCGCGATCCCGAAACCCATCCCGCGCCCCCCGGCGACATCCGCGCCTTCAGCGTCCTCACAGGCCAACTCGTTTGGCGCTTCCGCACCCTCCCGCGCCCTGGCGAACCCGGTTACAACACCTGGCCACCCGATGCCTGGAAGACCGCCGGCGCCGCCAACAACTGGGCCGGCATGGCGCTCGACGCACAGCGCGGCATCGTCTACGCGCCCACCGGGTCGGCGGTAATGGATTTCTATGGCGGCGACCGCGTGGGCAATGACCTCTACGCCGACACCATCCTCGCGCTCGACGCCAACACCGGCCGCCGCATCTGGGATTTCCAGGGCGTGCATCACGACATCTGGGACCGCGATTTCCCTTCGCCGCCCGCGCTTTTCACCGTCACGCGCAACGGCCGCCAAATTCCCGCGCTCGCGCAAACCACCAAGCAGGGCTTTCTCTTCGTCTTCAACCGCGTCACGGGTGAGCCGCTCTTCCCCATTCATGAGCGCCCATTCCCCGCAAGCACGGTGCCGGGCGAGGTCACCTCTCCCACGCAGCCCGTGCCGCAGCTGCCCGCGCCCTACGGCCGTCAGCGGCTCACCGCCGACATGCTCACCACGCGCACGCCCGCCGCGCATGAGTGGGCGCTCAAGACATTCCGCACCTTCCACAGCGACGGCCAGTTCGTCCCCTTCGCCGTCGGCAGGCAGACCGTCGTCTTTCCTGGCTTTGACGGCGGCGCGGAGTGGGGCGGCCCCGCCATCGATCCGCGCACTGACGTCATTTATGTAAACGAAACCGAGATGGCCTGGACCGGCGGCCTCGTGCCCGCCTCGCGTTCCGGCAGTCCCGGCCAGCAAATTTACCAGTCGCAGTGCGCCGTCTGCCACGGTGCGGACCGCTCCGGCTCGCCGCCGCAATTTCCTTCGCTCGTCGACATTGACAAGCGTCTGCCCCAAGAGAAGATCGTCGCCGCCATCCGCTCCGGCACGGGCCGCATGCCCTCCTTCCCGAACATTGAGGGCGACGGTCTCAAGGATCTGCTGGCCTTTCTTGCCCAGCCGGTTTCCTCGCAGAGCCGCACGGAACTGGCCTCGGCTCCCGTCGAGGACCAGCGCGACCCCGCCGGAGCCGCCGTCTATAAGGCGCAGTGCGTCGCCTGCCACGGCGAGCATCTGGAAGGCCTGGCGCCGGCTTTTCCGGCACTCCTCGGCGTGGGTGCAAGGCTCACCGCGGCCCAGACCATCACGCTCATCCAAAAGGGCAAGGGCCTGATGCCGCCGGACCCCACGCTTACACCTGCCCAGATCGCTGCACTGCTCCGCTTCCTCCGCATCGGTGACCGGCCCGCCGGCGATGCTTTTCCGCCGGGGACCGACCGCTTCACCTTCACCGGCTATCGCAAGTTCCTTGACCCCGACGGCTACCCGGCCATTGCGCCGCCGTGGGGCACACTCAACGCCATTGACCTGAAGACCGGACGCTACCTGTGGAAGATTCCCCTTGGCGAATACCCGGCCCTGGCCGTGCGCGGCATGCCCAACACGGGCTCTGAGAACTACGGCGGCCCTGTCGTCACCGCCGGCGGCGTGCTCTTCATCGGAGCCACCGTTTACGACCGCAAATTCCGCGCCTTTGACACACGCACCGGAAAACTCCTCTGGCAGTGGACGCTGCCCTTCGCCGCCATGGCCACGCCGGCCACCTATATGGTCAACGGCCGCCAGTACGTCGTCATCGTCTCCAGCGGCGGCCGCGATCCCAAATCGCCTGAGGGCGGGTCGTATATTGCCTTCGCGCTGTCGCGTTGAAATCGCCGCGGCGCTTTCGTGCTCCTCTGTGGAAAAGTCGGCCAAATATTATCGCTTTTTCTTCGCCTTTTCGCGCAAAGTTACGCTATGCTTCCTTCACGTCCCGGAGGAGGAATGCATGAATGCTCTCAAGGAACTCACCGCGGAATATGACCGCGAAACCGCCAACACCCGCAAAGTTCTCGCCGCCATTCCCGATGATGCCGATTACGCTTACAAGCCCCACGCCAAGTCCATGAGCCTGGGCCAGCTTGCCGGTCACGTTTCTAACACGGCCGGCGACTGGGCGCTCACCAGCCTGACCACCGACAAACTAGAATTTCCGGCCGGTCACAAATTCGAGCCCTACATTCCCGCCGGCAAACAGGCCCTCCTCGACCAGTTCGACAAGCAGGTGGCTGACGCAAAGGCCGCTCTTGCTGCCATGTCGCTGTCCGCCTGGGACGACCACTGGAAGTTTATCATGGGCGGCTTCACGGCTATCGACGACACCAAGTACAACGTCTTCCGCACCTGGGTCCTGGACCACTTGATTCACCACCGCGCGCAGCTCGGCGTTTATCTCCGCATGCTCGACAAGCCGGTCCCGGGCTGTTACGGCCCCTCCGCCGACGAGATGTAGTCTTAGCGGGCAGGGAAGCGCGTCCATACTCCATGGGCCGTGCCGTCGGCGTCCTTTACGCTGAATGCATGGCCTTCCCGTTTCCGCGCGTCTATCCCATCCTTGATTCCTCGCGCATTCCCACTGTGGATCGCGCGGCATTTCTTTGTCGTCTCGGCGCTTCGCTTGTGGGCGCCGGCGTCACGCTGCTCGAATACCGCAACAAGCAGGGAAGCGACGCCGAGCTGCGCGCCGACGCCGCCGTGTTGCGCGCCGCCATGCCCGCCGGACAGGTGAAGCTCATCCTCGACGACCGCGCCGACCTCGTTGCAGCGGTGGGATTCGATGGCGTGCATGTGGATGCCGGCGACGTCTCGCCCGCCGACGCGCGCTGCATCGTCGGCCCTGCCCGCATCGTCGGCGCATTCGGTGGCGGCGATGCGCTGCTCCCTGGCATTCTCGCCCAGCCTGTCGATTACCTCGCCATCGGCCCGGTCTTCACGACCACCACCAAGCAGACCAGCGCCTCGTCCATCGGCGTGGAAGGCGTGCGCCGTCTGCGCGCGCAGGCCGGGCCGGATGTTGTGCTCACCGCCGCCGCGGGCATCACGCTTGCCGCCGCGCCTGCCGTGCTCGCAGCCGGAGCTACCGCTGTCGCCGTCTCCGCCGCTCTCTTTTCCGTTGCCGATCCCGCCGCCGAATTCCGCCGCTGGCTGCACGCCCTCGGCGGCTGATGCGCGGCCTTCTTCGCCCTATCCGCGCCGCACGAAAAAAGTGAGAGACAATTCCGCCTGATTCAAGTAAAACCAACCCAAGATGACATGCCTGCACGGTGAGCTTCGGACTCGGCCGCTTCCTTGCACGGGCTCGGTATCGTAGGATTGCGATACAAGCCCAGAGTACGAGTCCAGAACACGCGGTCCTATCCCGAGCACGTTTTGGCAGGCACATCGGTCCGTCTCTCCGCTCTGCCGTGCTGCACGAGCCGAAGATGCGCACCGCAATACGAACCGTTGAGGAGGTCGTCCGCGTTCATGTCCAGGCCAACTTGTAAGAACCTGAGCTCGATGGGTACTTCAACCCAGCGACCCACATCCCATTGCAGCGCGGAGGAGATGCATGCCTAGCAAGCTGTTCGCAACCAAATCCATCAACACCATCCTCGCGGAATCGAGAGAGTCCGGCGAGCACTCGCTCAAGCGGGCGCTCGGCCCCATCAACCTCATCACGCTCGGCATCGGCGCCATCATCGGCGCGGGCATCTTCGTGCTCACGGGAACCGCCGCGGCCCAGTTCGCGGGCCCGGCCATCGTCATCTCCTACATGATTGCCGGCACGGGATGCGTCTTCGCGGGCCTCTGTTACGCCGAGTTCGCCTCCATGATGCCCATCGCAGGCAGCGCCTACACCTACGGCTACGCCACCATGGGTGAGCTCGTCGCATGGATCATCGGCTGGGCGCTGGTGCTCGAATACGCCTTCGGCGCGGCCACCGTGGCCGTGGGCTGGAGCGGCTTTGTTAACAGCCTCTTCAGCTACTTCGGAATCAGCCTGCCGTTCAATCCCGCGCCCAAATTCGCTTTCACGCTCTTTGGCCACCCTCTGGCCGCGCATGTGGACCTCTTCGCGCTCTCCGCGCTAGTGGTCATCACCGTCATACTGGTCGTCGGCGTGCGCGAGTCGGCCAACTTCAACAGCGCCGCCGTCATGATCAAGGTTTCCGTCGTGCTCATCTTCATAGGCCTGGCCGCCACCTTCGCCTTCGGCCACTGGTCGCTTATGATGACCAACTGGCATCCCTTCATCCCCAAAAACACCGGCCACTTCGGCCAGTTCGGATGGTCGGGCATCATGCGCGGCGCAGGCGTGGTCTTCTTCGCTTACATCGGCTTTGACGCCGTCTCCACCGCCGCGCAGGAAGCCCGCAATCCGCAAAAGGACATGCCCTTCGGCATCCTCGGCTCGCTCGTCATCTGCACCGCCCTTTACCTCCTGGTCGCTGGCCTGCTCACCGGCGTCAAGTCTTACACCACTCTCAACGTCCCGGCTCCCGTGGCAGATGGCGCGGCGGCCATCGGCGTGCGCTGGGCCGTGCTGCTCATTGATCTCGGCGCAATCGCCGGCCTGGCCTCGGTCATGCTGGTCATGCTGATGGCGCAGTCGCGCGTGCTTTACACCATGTCGCACGACGGCCTGCTGTGGAGCTGGGTCGGCAAGCTCCATCCGCGCTTCCGCACGCCTTATCTCACCACCATCATTGTCGGCCTCTTCGCCGCCACGCTCGCCGCGCTCTTTCCCATCACGCTGCTGGGCGAGCTCGTCAGCCTGGGCACGCTGCTGGCCTTCACCATCGTCTGCCTTGGCGTCTGGGTCATGCGCGTGCGCCATCCTGAGATGAAGCGCCCCTTCCGCACGCCGGCCGTTCCTCTGGTGCCCATCTGCGGCATGATTGTTTCCGTCGCGCTGATGCTCTCACTCGATCAGCCGGCATGGATCGGCTTCGGAAGCTGGCTGATCTTCGGACTGTTCATCTACTTCGGCTACAGCCGCAAGCACAGCCACGTGCAGCGCGCGCTGGCGGAAAAAGCCGGCGCCGGCGATTGAGCCGGCTTCACCCCTTCGCACAAACAACAGCGGCCTCCCGAAGGAGGCCGCTGTTGTTTGATGTCGTGCGTGCAATCGCTCAGCGCGCTTACGCCGTCGTCTTCGCGCAGTGCTCGTCAAAGGCACGAATCAGTTCCGCCGCAATCTCCTGCGCGGTGGACTGCTCGATGACGAAGCGCTGCATCAAATAGACCAGCTTGCCGTCGCGGAGAATCGCAATCGCAGGCGACGTGGGCGGATTGCCGTCGAAGTAGCCGCGCGCGCGTTCGGTGGCCTCGCGGTCCTGTCCCGCGAAGACGGTGATCTTCTGGTCGGGCTGCTGCGTGCCGTTGGCCAGCGCCAGCCGCACGCCGGGGCGCATCTTGCCGGCCGCGCAACCGCAAATCGAGTTGACCACCAGCATTGTCGTGCCGGCCTTGGCCAGTGTCGCGTCCACCTCTTCCGCGGTGCGCGTTTCCGTTATGCCCGCGCGAGTCAGCTCTTCGCGCATGGGAATGACCATCAGTTCTGGATACATGAGTGCCTCCGGCTGGAATCTCTGCCTGCATCCATTCTATCGTCTTTCGGCCGGAAGCGGCGCTGGAGCCGGTACGCTGGAGCCGGCACGCTGGAGCCGGTACGTTGGTGTAGCCTTGACGCGATGCTGCTGGAAGAGAACAAAACCCTTGCGCCGTTCACCACCTTCGGCATCGGCGGCCCGGCGCGCTGGTTTGTGGCCGCGGAAAGCGAAGAGGACGTGCAACAGGCCGCTGCGTGGGCCGGTGATCATGGCGTTGCACTCTTCGTGCTCGGCGGCGGCAGCAACCTGCTCGTCAGCGATGAAGGATTTGACGGCCTGGTGCTGCACGTGCGCCTGCGCGGCGTTACGCAATCGGAGCAGGATGGTTTCATCCTCTTTTCCGCCGCGGCCGGTGAGGACTGGGACAGGTTCGTGGAGCAAACCGTCCAGGCCAACTGCGCAGGCTTGGAATGCCTGGCTGGAATTCCGGGCACCGTGGGCGGAACTCCCGTGCAGAACGTCGGCGCATACGGGCAGGATGTGGCCTCCGCCCTCTCGCGAGTGCGCACCTTCGATCTCCTGCAGCACGCCTTCGTCGAATTCTCCGCGGCCGAGTGCGGATTCGCCTATCGACGCAGCCGCTTCAACGCTGAAGAGCGCGGCCGGTATGTGGTCACGCGCGTCGACTATCGCCTCACGCCCGGCGGTGCGCCCACTTTGAGCTATGCCGATCTTCAACGCGCATTTTCCTCGGGCGCGGCGGCCACTCTGCCTGAAGTTGCCAGGGCCGTGCGGCGCATTCGCCACGCAAAAGGCATGCTGCTGGTCGCCGGTGATCTCGACTGCTGCAGCGCCGGCAGTTTTTTCAAGAATCCCGTCGTCTCACACGAGCAATTGCGCGCAATCGCGGAAGCAAGCGGCGAACAGCCGCCCCATTTTCCCGCCGGGCCCGAGCCGGAATACGCCGGGATGGTCAAGCTGCCCGCGGCTTGGCTCATTGAGCATGCGGGCTTCGCGAAAGGCTCCGCGCGCGGCGCTGCCGGCATTTCCTCGCGCCACACGCTGGCCCTCATCAACCGCGGCGGCGCCATGGCCACTGAGATTCTCGCCCTCGCCGCCGAAATTCGCGAAGCTGTACGAGCGCGTTTTCAAATCCTGCTTGAAATGGAGCCGGTCCTTCTCGGCTTTCGCGACGCGCCAGTTTAGTGCGGAGCCAGCCGGCCAAGAATCCGGTCGCGCTCTTCGCTGAGCGCCGCACTCGCCGGCCCAATCGCGGCCAGGCGCCCTTCGCGCAGCAGCGCAACCTCCGCGCCCGTCGCGTAGGCGTCGGTCGCATCGTGCGTCACCATTATGGCCTGCACATTCTTTGCGCGCAGCCATTGCTGCAATCGCAGAAGCAGCTCGTCGCTGGCCCGTCCATCCAATGCGGCAAAGGGCTCGTCCAGCAGCACCAGCCGAGGCTCCACGGCTAGCGCACGCGCCAGCGCCACGCGTTGCGCCTCACCCCCGGAAAGGCTGCGCGGCTCCCGATCCAGCAGCGACTTCGCATCCACAAGCTCCAACATTTCCCGCACTCGTGCCGCGCGCTCGTTTTGCGGAATGTGCGCCAGTCCGAACGCCACATTCGCCGTCACGCTCAGGTGAGGGAAGAGCGCCGGATGCTGCGCCACCAGCACCGTGCGCCGCTTTCCCGCAGGGAGAAAAATTCCCGCGCCGCAGTCGGTCAGTACGCGATTGTCCAGCGCAATCCGTCCGCGGTCCGGCCGCTCCAGCCCCGCCAGCAGCCGCAGTAGCGTGCTCTTTCCCGCGCCGGAGGGTCCGAAGACCACCGTCCACTCAGACGCGAATCGGCATTTGATCTCCAGATGAAATCCTCCGCGCCGGGCTTCCATGTTCAGCTCAAGCAGGTCGGCCTCCTCGCGGGCGGTTGCCCATGTAAATCGCTCCCAGCGCAATCACGCTGCACACCACCAGCACCGCCGCCGTGCGATTCGCCGCCGCGTAGTCAAAATTTTCCACCTGGTTGTAAAGCAGAATTGACAGCGTGCGCGTGGAGCCCGGAATATCGCCGCCCAGCATCAGCACCACCCCGAACTCGCCCACCGTATGCAGAAAACTCAGCACCGCGGCCGTCAGCAGGCTGCGCCGCGCCAGCGGTACCAGAATTCCGGCCACAATCCTCACCGGGCCCGCGCCCAGCACGCGCGCCGCATCCAGCAGCTCCGGCTCCACCGCGGCAAAGCCCGCCACCAGCGGCTGCACGGCGAAAGGCAGGCTGTAAATCACTGAGCCCACCACAAGCCCCGCAAAGGAAAACGCCAGCGGATGGCCCAGCAGCGCCGTGATGCCGCGGCCCACTGCAGTGCGCGGCCCCAGCAGCACCAGCAGAAAGAAACCCAGTACCGTGGGCGGCAGCACCAGCGGCAGCGCGGCTAATGCTTCTAGCCATGCAAGCCAGCGGCTGCGCCCAAGCACCAGCCACGCGGCCAGCGGCACGGCCACGGCCAGCAGAATCGCCGTCGTCACCGCGGCCAGGCGGAGCGTGAGAGTGAATGCTTGCCAGTCCATCATCTTCAGCGAACCGGAGACAGTCCCCGCTTCTCCAACTGCGCCTGCACGGGAGCGGAGAGCAGAAAGGCCAGCAGCCGGTGCGCTTCCGCGCGATGGCCGCTGGCACGCAGCACCACTGCGCCCTGCTCCAGCGGCGGATAAAGGTCGCGCGGAATCACAAAGTAGCTTCCCACTTTCGCAAGCTGCGGCGTCAGCGCCGCGGTCAGCGCAATCAGCCCCGCCTGCGCGTTGCCCGACTGCACAAACTGGGCGGCCTGCCCAATGTTTTCAGCCTGCGCAATGCGTCCCTTCAACGCATCGTAAAGCTTCAGGCTTTTCAATGCAGCCACCGCTGCGCGTCCGTAGGGCGCGCGGTCAGGATTCGCGATTGCCAGCCGCTCGAGCGCCGGGCTGCGCAGCAATGCAAGGGACGGCGGCGGCAGATGCGCGTCCTTCCGCGTCCACAGCACCAACGTCCCCTTCGCGTAAGGAACCGGTGCTGCCTCATCGGCGAGTCCGCCCTTCACCAGCCGCGCCGGAAACTCCATGTCCGCAGCCAGAAACAAATCGAACGGCGCGCCGTTCTCAATCTGCGCGGTCAGCATCGCGGAAGCCTGATAGGTCTCCACTACGTGAATCCCTGTCTGCGATTGGAACTGCTTCAGCAGCGCCGGCAGCACCGGCGCCAGGTCCGCCGCGGCAGCCAGACGCAGCGTCGTCTGCGCCGTGGCTGCCGGCACCAGTGCCATCATCGCCAGCGCCGCCAGCAACCATCGCATTCTCAACGCAAATCCCGTTTTCGAATTCCGCAAAAGCTGCCCCACGCTGGTAGGCTAACACCTAAGGATGAACGACAATCTACATCGTTTGCGCTGTTTCAGTTGCGGCGACCACATTGCGGGCGCTGAGGCAGGCCCCGACTTCCGCTGCGCCAAGTGCGGCGACCTTTTCGAGGTCGAATATCCCGGCTGGAGCGAGCGCCAGGGACACGACCGCCCCAATCCCGGCGCGCTGAAATGGCTCTGGCGCGAGCGCCGCAGCTCTTCGCTCTCGCTTGACCAGTCCGGCGTCTGGCGCTTTCGCGAGCTGCTGCCCATCCTCGACAGCTTCGGCAACGCCGTCACGCTGCAGGAAGGCAACACGCCGCTGTATACACTGCCGCGCTCGGCCAAAGCTCTCGGCCTTGACCAGCTTTTCGCCAAGCACCAGGGCATGAACCCCACCGGCTCCTTCAAGGACACCGGCATGACCGCCGCGCTCAGCGTTGCCCGCGAGCGCAACTTCGAGTGGGTTGCCTGCGCTTCGACGGGAAATACTTCCGCAGCCATGGCGGCTTACGCCTCGCGTGCCGGCCTGCGAAGCCTCGTACTCATTCCTGAAGGCAAAATCGCGTGGGGCAAGCTGGCACAGGCCATGGATTACGGCGCGGTCACCTGCCAGTTGAAGACTGACTTCGATGGCTGCGTGCGCGTGCTCGCCGAGATCGTCCGCCAGGCGCCCATTTACCTGCTCAACTCCGTCAATCCCTATAGGCTTGAAGGGCAGAAGACGCCAGCCTTCGAAATTGCCGAAGCATTCGACTGGGCCGTTCCCGACCATCTCATCGTGCCCGGCGGCAACTTGGCCAACAGCTCCGCGCTCGCCAAGGGCTTTCGCGAGTTGAAGGAGCTTGGCCTCGCCGCGCGCATGCCGCGCATCTCCGTCATTCAGGCAGAAGGCGCAAATCCCCTCGTACGCAGCCTCGCCGAAAATCAGGGCACATCGCTTGAGCCTGTGGAAGCGCACACGCGCGCCACCGCCATCCGCATCGGCAATCCCGCTTCATGGCGCAAGGCCGCCCGCGCGGTGCAGGAAACCGGCGGCTGGTGCCTGGACGTAAGCGAAGCGGAGATCGCCATTGCCAAGGCCGAAATCGGAGCCGAAGGCCTGGGCTGCGAGCCAGCCTCGGCCGTCACGCTCGCCGGGCTCAAAAAACTCCGCGCCGATGGCCGCGTCGGTCCGGCCGATTCCGTCGTTCTGCTGCTCACGGGCCACGCGCTCAAGGACGCCGATTACACCATCGACTTCCATCGCGACACGCTTCTCAGCGATGCAGAAAAACTCGGTCACGAACCCGAGCTTGCCGCGCTGCGCCGCAATGCCGTCGTCGTCGAGTCCACCGCGGAGGCGGTTCTTGCTCAATTGAAGGAGCGCGCCTGATGCGCGCATCCGGCCGGCCCGCATCCGGAACGCGCGCTTCCGGAGTGCCCGACGCAGCACGCCTGCACCTGCGCCTGCCCGCCACTTCGGCCAATCTCGGCTCGGGCTTTGATGCAACCGCCGTCGCACTCAATCTTTTTCTCGAAATCACCGCCGAGACCGCGGACGATTTCTTCATCGCCGCCAGCGGGCGCGACGCGGCACGCTGCGCGCGCCTGGAAGACAATCTCATCCTCGACACGTATGCACGGCTTCTCGCGCAGAACGATCGTCCCGCGCATCCCTTGTCACTGAAGATGGTGAATGCCGTGCCTCTCGGCATGGGCTGCGGCTCGTCGGCCGCGGGGCGGCTGGCCGCAATCGCTCTCGCCAACCACTTCGGCAACCTCGGCTGGACCGGCGAACAGATTCTCGAAGAGGCCTGCGCGCTTGAGGGCCATCCGGACAACGCCGCCGCCTGCTGGCTGGGCGGCTTTGTGGCCACGGCCGGTGCCGGGCGTCGCGTGTATGTGGCTCGGGCGGTGCCGCCCTCCGAATGGCGGGCCATCGTGGTTCTGCCCTCTTCGCCGCTGGCCACCAGCGAGGCGCGCGCCGTGTTGCCCGAGCGCTATTCCCGCGCGGACGCGGTGCTGAACGTCCAGTCGGCGGCGCTGCTGGGCCTCGCGTTTGCCCAGGGCAGGGGAGACTTGCTGGCGATGGCGATGCGCGACCGCCTGCACCAGCCTTACCGGGAATCGATCTGCCCCATGCTCGCCCCGTTGCTGCCCCTCGCCGGCTCGCACGGCATCCTCGGCGTCGCCCTCAGCGGGGCCGGCCCCGCCGTCCTCGTGATTCTGGAAGATGACCAAAGTATTTCCGCCGCTTCCCAAGCCATCCGCGCCGCACTCACCGGACTGCCCGAACCGGACCTTTTGATCTGCGAATTCGAGAGCGGGGAAGGGCAGATCCAAGTGGATTACGAGCCCTCCTAAGAAGGAATTCTAAGGCAGCCGAAGGAAGCTGTCGCCCGTCCCTCATTCGGAGCGAAGTTAAGGAAGAATAAAGTGCTTCTAGGCATGCGTTTATAATGAGTTAATCCCCCGTTAGTGCCTCCCAAATCGATTACCTAAGTTTGCTTGCTATTCAAGACCCAACAGCCTAAATTCGCACCGTGGGCAGTTCTGGGGGAGGGCTGCTCTAGCGCCCGTGGTCCGTTACCGGATCCGGGCGCTTTAACTTTTACACACCTTTTTCCCCTCACCCGAAGCGGACTGCCAGCTCCCCTCGCCCGCCCCCTGGGGTTTGCGACTTACCTGCACGCTTCAACATCAAATGAGTACGGGTTTGCCGTTACACTGGAGTGAAGGCAAGCGACGCAAGGAGGAACATGGCTGCACCGGGTGTGATGGAAGTGAGTGATGCAACGTTCGAGCAGGAGGTGCTCCGCAGCGAGCAGCCTGTTCTGGTGGATTTTTGGGCCGTCTGGTGCGGACCCTGCCGGGCCATTGCGCCCATCGTGGAAGGACTTGCAACCACCTATGCGGGCAAGCTGAAGGTGGCCAAGGTGAACGTGGATGAGAATGGCGCAACGCCCTCCCGCTACGGGGTTCGCGGCATTCCCACGCTGCTGCTTTTCAAGGGCGGCAAGGTGGCCGACCAGATCGTGGGCTACGTGCCCCAGGACGTGATCGAAGACAAGGTGCAGCGGCTCCTGGCCTGATCCTGTCAGGAGCTGAACCCGCGAACGAAAAAGCAAACGGCCCGGCACTGTTGCCGGGCCATCGCTGCTTTTGGTTAGAATTTTCTTATCGGTACTTGCGCAGCACGCCCAGCACCCGGCCCTGAATCGCCACCTGTGCGGCGGGAACGTAAATCGGGTCCATCTCGGCATTCGAGGGCTGCAGGCGCACCAGCCGCCCTTCAGGGTAATAGCGCTTTAAGGTGGTCTCAGAGCCGCGCACCAGCACGACGACAATCTCTCCCTTGTGCGCGGTCCGGGTGCGCTCCACCAGCACGTAGTCGCCGTTGATGATGTGCTCGTCGCGCATGGAATCGCCACGGACCTCAAGCGCGAAGACGTCGCGGTTGCCCACCACGTCATGCAGCGAGATGGTCTCCGGGTTCTCGACGGCTTCCACCGGCAGGCCTGCGGCAATGCGGCCGGCCAGCGGCAGCCGTTCGGTCACGCGGCTTCTTGACCCCTGCGGCAGAACGTCGATCGAGCGGCTGTGGTTGTGCACGCGGTCCAGCAAGCCCTTCTTCTCAAGGTTGGAGATGTGCTTGTGGATCGTGGCCAGGCTTTTGAGCCCCATGCCCCGCGCAATCTCTTCAAAGGAAGGCGAATAGCCGTTGCGGGCGACAAACGCCGCCAGAAAGTCCAGAACCTCTTTTTGCCGCTTCGTGATGGCCATGCGCGCATTATAGCGAACAAAAAGCGAATGGCAAGCACGCGTTTCCACTTTTTCTCAGCCAATCTTCCGCCGCGTGACCGATACGGCAACAGTTCCACCCGCCCCGCTTAAGAATTCCTTCTTGAGTCCGCCCCAGTGCGGACAGGTGTCCGATTCGGGACAATTTTAGGAAATCTTTTCACATCAGGAAGCCTAGAAACTCTGAGTGACCTTTTTGCCTTGAGTTCCTAAAGTCCGCGCAGCAAGGTGGAGTCACGCAAAGGTTAGCGCTTCTTAAGTAAGCGTGCCTGGATGGCGACGCTTTCATGTGCCGTCCGCATAAAGGGGGGACTCGATGAGGCTGCTGATTGCCGAAGACGACAAGGCGCTGGGACTATTTCTGAAGCGCGGCTTTGAGATGGAAGGGCACCTCGTGCGTGTGGCCGCGGATGGGGCTGCGGCCGTCGAGGCCTTTCGCGAGGAGCTTCCCGACCTGACAATCCTGGACCTGAACCTTCCCATCAAGGATGGGGAGCAGGTGCTGGTCGAGCTGCGGGCTCTCGACGCCGACCTGCCAGTGCTGATCCTTACCGCTCGCCAGGATGTGGATGCGCGGGTGCGCTGCCTGGACCTTGGCGCCGACGATCTGATGCTGAAGCCCTTCAGCCTGTTTGAGCTGCGCGCGCGCTGCCGCGCGCTGCTGCGGCGCAAGCGCGAGGCGCGGCTGCTGTTGCGTGCCGGCGATCTCGAGGTCAACCGCCTGGACCACAGCGCGGTGCGCGCCGGTCAGCCCATCGAGCTCACCAACAAGGAATTCGCCCTGCTCGAGCATCTGCTCCTGCACCGCGGCCACTCTGTCACCCGCGTTGAGCTGCTGGATTCGGTGTGGAAGATGGAGCCGGCCCAGACCACCAACATCGTCGACGTCTATGTGAACTACCTGCGGCGCAAGCTGAAGGACCCGCCTCCCGGACGGCTGATCCGCACCGTGCGCGGGCAGGGATACACGGTTCCAATTGAAAGCGAGATCGCCGCTTCACCTGCCTCGCTGCTTCCCGCTGAAGCCTCCCAATCTCATGGCAGTCCCACGGCCTGAGAGCCGGCTGGATGCATCCTGTTTTCCACAAACTTTGCTTCACCCACTTTCAAGGAGAGACCCTGATGCAAACCTTCGCCATCCCTGTTCTTCCTCCCTCCGCGCGCATCCGTCCACGCACGGCAGTGGTGGCCAGCGCGGATCTACACTTTCGACAGAGGCTGAGCGAGGTGCTGACCGGCCTGCGCTGGCATGTCCGCGAAGCTCAGGGCGGCGCCGAGGCCTGGGCCGAGGCCGACTCGGCCGCGCCCGAGGCCGTGATTGTCGATTCCTGGCTGCCGGATCTGGACCAGGGCGAGTTCCTGCGCGAGTTTCGCGCTCTCTATCCTGAAGTGGATCTGGTCACGGCCGACGGCAACTGCCCGCAGGACGCACCGCGCGGCCCGCACCGCCAGGAGCTGCTCTACGCGCTGCGCTGCAGCCAGGATCTGGACGGCGCAGCCTGGAAAAGCACGGCGGCGGCGGAAAACCTGAAGAAGGAAGAGGGCCTGGCACTGGTGAGCGTCAACCCCGCAAAACTGGCCGCTTCGGCCGCCGTTCCGGCCGGGGCGCTGCACGGAGCGGACCTCTCGCTGCTCCCTGAGAGCGCACGCCGCCCAAACGCGGTGCTGGTGGCCGCCTGCAAGGAGCGCCTGCCTGAGCTGGTCGGCGATGCGGCCTGCATGATCGAAGTCAGCCGGCGAATTCGGCTGGTGGCCCAGCGGTCGACTTCGGTCCTCATCGAGGGCCCCACCGGCTCGGGCAAAGAACTGGTGGCCGAGGCGCTGCACCGGCTCTCAAATCGGTCCCGCAAACCCTTCGTGGCCATCAACTGCGCCGCGATTCCTGAAGCCCTGCTTGAATCCGAGCTCTTCGGCCATACGCGCGGCGCCTTTACCGGCGCCGTGCACGGACGCGTGGGCCGTATCGAGGCGGCCGACGGCGGCACGCTCTTTTTGGACGAGGTCGGCGAGATGCCTCTGGCGCTGCAGGCCAAGCTGCTGCGCTTTGTGGAGAGCGGAGAACTGCAGCGGGTCGGCGACAACGAGACGCTGAAGGTCGACGTCCGCATTGTGGCCGCCACGCACCGTCCGCTGGTGCAGCATGCGCAGGACGGCGTCTTCCGCCCTGATCTTTACTACCGGCTCGCCGTCTTTCTCATCCGCACGCCGTCGCTGGCCGAGCACATCGAGGATCTGCCCATGCTGGTGGAGCACTTCCTGGAGCAGATGGGCCGGCAATCTCCGATGAAAAGGATTGACGAAGCGGCAATGGCCCGGCTGGCCGCGCACGCCTGGCCCGGAAACGTGCGCGAGCTGGAGCATGTGCTGGAGCGCGCGGCGATCCTGGTCGGAGACGCCCCGGTACTTACCTCGCACGAGATCGATTTCGGGCTGGTGGTGAATTAGGGGCTCGAGTGTTCACAGGCTCCGGGCCCACGGGTTTTCCAGATTCCCGGAAGGGAGGAACAGATCAACATGGAGATTGAAACACGGCTCAGCGACCAGATTGCAGGGGATCTGGACCTGATCTGGACCTGGCCGCCGATGAGGCCAAATTAACGGCGGCCAATATGGCCAACATCGACGCGCCCGGCTTTACGGCGTGGTCAACAGCGGGCGATGACTCTTCCATTCCCGTCAGCTTTACCGGACTGGCCGACGGTGCATCGAACCTCAACATGCACTGGAATCAGCTGGGCAGCGGGGGAACTCCCACCGTCAGCCAGGTGGCCTCGCCCTCGGCCGTCAGCGCCACCCAGCAGAACGGCTTCGCCAGCGGCCAGTATCAACGCTTCGCCCCCTGCGTCCTCTTCGCAAGCGCCTCGCGCTGTTCCGGCGAAGCCTCCACAAACAGTCCTTCGGCCTTCGCCAGCACGCGGCCATCGTCGTCTCGCACTTCGGCCTGGGCCCAATGCTTGCGCCCCTCTGAGCGCACCATGCGGCCCTCCATTCGGATTGCCGACCCACTCCGCACAGGCCGCATGTAATCCACTGCCATGTGCCGCGTCATCGCCACCAGCCCACGCGCACGCACCGCCTTGCTCATGCTCTCGTCGAGAAGGGTGGCGATGATGCCTCCGTGCAGATAGCCGGGCGGTCCTTCATAGCTGTCACCGACCGTTGCCTGGCACACCACGGCATCCTCCGGCGTCAACTGAAACTCCAGATGCAGCCCGGTCTCATTGGCCTGCCCGCAGCCAAAGCAGCGATTCTGCGCGGCATGCACAAAGGGCTTCAGATTTTCGCTCGATGCCTGATTCATGCGTTGGCTTGTTCTCCGTTTTCCGCCCGGCGCGTGGTACGCGCAGGCACAACCCCGTCGAAGGGCAGGCGTGTTTTCCCGCGCCTTCTCTCGCCCATTCCGGTCTCTCAGCATAGCGCACCGGCCGAGCCTCCGCGCGCGTGTGCATAGAATGGAGAGAATGACTTCTCCCGTCCGCCGGACCGCCGGCGCGGCCGTGGCTGCGCTCACCCCTGCCGTTCTTACCGCCACCCTCTTCCTTCTCCCCGGCTGCCATCGCACACCTCCGCTCACTGACCAGCAACTGGCAGGGAAGCATCTTTACGAAACCCGCTGCGCCCACTGCCACGAGGACAACGACCTGCAGCTCAAGAAGGTCCCGCCCAATCTCCACCACATCTTTGTCAAGGGAAGGCTGCCCAGCGGCGCTCCGGCCACCGATCTCCAGATTGAGCGCACCATCCTTTCCGGCAAGGGCATGATGCCGTCCTTTGCCGGCAGGTTCACGCAGGAGCAGATGGCCGCATTGCTCGCTTATCTGCACACCGGACTGCGTTAGAGCCGCGCCGGCCCGCGCAATTCCGACGGCAGGCCCGTGCTCCTCGCCGAATTCCGGGTCGCGCTATACTTGAAGCTGTGACGTCGACCGAAAAAACCTTTTATCTGGAAACCTTCGGATGCCAGATGAATGCCCACGACTCGGAGAAGGTCATCGGCACGCTCCAGCAGCATGGCTACCGCCGGGTGGAGACCGAAGCCGAGGCCGGCCTCATCCTCTACAACACCTGCTCCATCCGCGACAAAGCCGAGCAGAAGGTCTTTAACCGCCTCAACGACTACAAGAAGCTTTACAAGGAAGGCAAGCGCTTCGGCGTCCTGGGCTGCGTGGCGCAGCAGGAGGGCGAAAATATCTTCGAGCGCGCGCCCTACGTCTCGCTCGTCTCCGGTTCGGCCTCCTATCGCAAATTGCCTGAGATGCTCTTGCGCCTCGAAGCCGGCGAAGCCCGCATCACAGGGCTCGACGACCGGCAGACCGACGAGACCTTCGAAACCGAATTCACCGCGCGCCAGAACCCGTATCGCGGCTACATCACCATCATCGAAGGCTGCGACAAATTCTGTGCCTACTGCGTGGTGCCGTACACGCGCGGCAAAGAGCGCAGCCGCGGCTCTTCCTCCGTACTCGCCGAAGCCCGCGGCATCGCCGACCTTGGCTACACCGAGATTCAGCTCCTCGGCCAGAACGTGAACAGCTATCGCGACCCGGAAGGGAAGTCGAGCTTCGCCGAGCTGCTCGCCGCCGTCGCCCAGGTTCCCGGCATCCGCCGCGTCCGCTTCACCACCAGCCACCCGCGCGACTTCACCCGCGACATCGTCGAGGCAATTGACGCAGTCCCCGCGCTCTGTGACCACGTACATCTGCCCATCCAGTCCGGCTCGTCGCGCGTGCTCAAGCAAATGGCCCGCGAGTACACCCGCGACTGGTACCTCGAACGCATCCAATGGATCAAGGCCGCCAAACGCCGCATCTCGATCTCGACCGACATCATCGTCGGCTTTCCCGGCGAAACTGCCGATGACTTTATCCAAACGATGGACCTCCTGGCCGAAGTCCAGTACGATTGCGTCTTCGGCTTCAAGTATTCGCCGCGCCCAAACACTCCGGCGCTGGTCATGATCGACTCGATTCCGGAAGCAGAGAAGTCCCAGCGGCTGCAGGTGCTCCTGGATCGTCAGCGCGAGATTCAAAGGGCTAATTACAACAAGCATTTGGGCGAGGTTATGGAAGTAATGGTTGAAGGAACGAACCCAGCCCGCGGACAGATCAACGGCCGCAGCTCCCAGAACAAGCCGGTCAACTTCACTTTAGCCCAGGCCATCGCGCCGGCCCCGGGAAGCTACCTGCAAGTCCGGATTACCGGCACATTTCCCAACAGCCTGGTGGGAGAGGCCGTCGCGTCGTAAGCGGCACAGGAGGGGCAATGGATATCGAAGTCAGAATCCGCGGACTGATGATGGACCCGGCAACCAACATGCCCATCGTCGTACTCAAGGATGTAGCTTCAGAGACCGTCATGCCCATCTGGGTCGGCATCTTTGAGGCCAACGCCATCGCGATTGAGATTGAAAAGATGGCCTCGCCGCGCCCTATGACGCACGATCTCATTCGAAACCTCATCCATCACATGAATGCCGAGCTTGATCGTGTGGTGATCACTGAACTTAAGGATGACACATTCTACGCGCAGCTCTGGCTCCGGCAGGAGAACGAGCCCGTAGTGCTCGATGCGCGTCCTTCGGACGCCATCGCCCTCGCGTTGCGTGCCGACTGTCCGATCTTTGTCTCAGACCAGGTGCTGCAGACCGCCAAGTTCAACACCTCGGGCCCGGCAGACGGGCCAACCGCCGAGCAACTGCGCGGCTGGCTTGAGGGGTTGAACGACGAGGACATGGGCCGCTACAAGATGTAGCCTTTTGGCTGAAACCGCAAGAAAGGGAAGAGCTTCCGGGCGAGCCGCTTACGCGATCAAAGGGTTTGTGTCAGGTTTGCACTATACAGAATATCTGTTATCAGACATTCAAGGTCCGTGAGAGCTGAACCGGCCTGCCCTGGATCCCTCCCTCCTCAGTTCCGAATCGCCGCCAGCAATCCCTCGACCTCGCGCTTCTCGGCTGCCGTCAACGGCAACAGCGGCTGTCGCGCGCGCCCGCCGAAAAACCCGTTGAAGTCGCATGCGTATTTCACTCCGCTGATTCCCAGCCCGGAAACAATTCTGGCTGCCGCACCGGCAATGCGTTCCTGCTTTGTCTGGGCCAGTGCATCGTCGCGATCCTTCCAGGCCAGATACACCTCCTGGCAGGCCTGCGGAGCGCACGCGCCGAAGGCCAGAACCGCCCCGGAGGCTCCCGCTTCAAGCGACTCCAGAAACGTGTTCAGCGAACCGCTGAGCACCTGGAAGCCGACCTCTCTGGTCCGCGTCTTCATGGCAGGCGGCGCTGTCACGGCTGCCGCGGAGCCTCCAGTCAGCTCCATTGCCGGCACAAATCCATGCGCGGGCGCGGGTTCCTTCCGCTGCTCCCTGAGCATCCGCCCCGTCACCGCTTCAAACACGCCCGTCACGGCCACTTCCCGCTTCGGCGCGTTCTTCGTGGAGGCAATCAGCCCGCCGATGCGCTCCATATTCCCGCTCGACTCCTTGATGCCGATCACATTGGGATGCTGCGCAAGCTCGGCCGCCACCTCCACCGGAATCTGGTTGGGGACAAAGCGCGGAATGTTGTAAAGCAGCACCGGCAGCGGCGAGCGGTCCGCCACATTTCGAAAGTAATTCAGCATGGACTCGGCCGCCATCACGCCCGCGTAGTACGGCGGCAGCCGCACCAGCACCGCATCATACCCAAACTCCGCAGCAGCCTCCGCCGTCTCCAGCGTGGCGCGCACGCTGTCCCGCCCCACGCCGGCAACCAGCACCTTTTCCGGCGTCGTCGCTTCAGCCGCCACGCGTAGCACGTCGCGCGTCTCCGCGTCATTCAGCGATACGGCCTCGCCCGTCGACCCCAGCACCACCATCCCGGCAAGCAGGCCGCGCGAGTACCGCGCCATGTTCGCCTCCAGCTTGCGGAAGTACACTCGCTCGTCCGGATAAAACGGCGTGGTCACCGCGGCAAAAACGCCTTCCATCAGCATGTTCAATCCTTATCGCTCAATCCTTATGGTCAACTCTTCTCGCGGGCCCGGGCAAGCGTCGCCCGGCCGCACACCCGGTTGCCTTCCTCAATTCTTGCGGGCCCCTTCCTCCTTTCGGGCCCCTGTCTCCTTTCGTGCAAGGTGCAGAGATTGCAAGGCGTACACCGTCGTCCGGTTTTCCTGCATCGCCGCAATCCCGCCGGCAGCCGCCTGCGCCGCGGCAATCGTCGTAATGGTGGGTACGCGCGCCACCACCGCCGCTCTCCGAATCGCCTTCTCGTCAAAGAACGTGTCCTGGCCCCGCGGCGTGTTGATGATCAACTGAATCCGGTCGCCCTTGATCAGGTCCACCACGTTCGGTCGGCCTTCCTTCACCTTGAAGATCCGCTCCACGCTCATCCCCGCGCGCTCCAGCACATTCGCCGTGCCTTCGGTGGCCACCAGTTGAAAACCCAAGTTCACATAGCGCCGGGCCAGTTCCACGGCCTGCGTCTTGTCGTGGTCATTCACGCTGAAAAACACCGTGCCGCCCGTCGGCAAAACAATCCCAGCTGAAAGCTGCGCCTTGGCAAAGGCCTCGCCAAAGCCCGTCGCCACGCCCATCACCTCGCCGGTGGACTTCATCTCCGGCCCCAGCACCGTATCCACGCCGGCAAACTTTGACCACGGAAAGACCGGCGACTTCACATAATAATGCGCGCCCGTCTTCAGGTCGCTTCCCGCCGTCATTTGCTCCGGCAGCAGGTCGCGCAGTGTCCGCCCCGTCATCAGCCGCGCGGCAATCTTCGCCAGCGGCACGCCGGTCGCCTTTGAAACATACGGCACCGTGCGCGAGGCACGCGGATTCACCTCAATCACAAACACCTGATCGCGGTCTTCGGCGTCGCGCTGGATGGCGAATTGCAGATTCACCAGTCCCACCACCTTCAGCGCCAGCGCCAGCCTCCGCGTGTACGTGCGCAGTGTCTCCAGCGTCTCCTCGCGTATGCTCACCGCCGGCAGCACGCACGACGAGTCGCCGGAGTGAATGCCCGCCTCCTCAATGTGCTGCATGATGCCCGCAATCAGCACGTCTTCTGAGTCGCACAGCGCGTCGACGTCCACCTCCACCGCGCTCTCCAGAAAGTGGTCAATCAGCACCGGTCGTTCCTGCGAGTACTCCACCGCCTCACGCATATACTGCGTCACGGCCGCAGCGTCGTAGGCAATCACCATCGCGCGCCCGCCCAGCACGTAGCTGGGCCGCACCAGCACCGGGTATCCGATCCGCTCCGCCACGGCAAGCGCTTCTTCCACGCTTGTCGCCGCTCCGCCCGCGGGCTGCGGAATCTGCAATTCCTCCAGCAGCTTTCCGAACTGCTTGCGGTCCTCGGCCAGGTCAATCGACTCCGGCGACGTGCCGATGATGGGCACGCCTGCCGCCCTCAGTCTCTGCGCCAAGTTCAGCGGCGTTTGCCCGCCGAACTGCACAATCACGCCCATCTCCGCGCCGGCCTGCGCCTCATGGTTGTAGACGGCCAACACATCTTCCAGCGTAAGCGGCTCAAAGTAGAGCCGGTCGCTCGTGTCGTAATCGGTCGAAACCGTCTCAGGATTGCAATTCACCATGATCGTCTCGTAACCGTCTTCCTTCAGCGCGAACGACGCATGGCAGCAGCAGTAATCGAATTCAATTCCTTGCCCGATGCGGTTCGGCCCCGACCCGAGAATGATGATCTTGCGCTTGTCTGTCGGCGGCGCTTCGTCCTCTTCATCGTAGGTCGAATAAAGATACGGCGTCATTGACTCGAACTCCGCCGCGCACGTGTCCACCAGCTTGAAGACCGGGCGAATGCCCATTCCTTCGCGCAGTTCCCTCACCCGCTGCACGCCCGCATTTCCTTTGAGCTTCCACTCGGTGGCGATCCGCTCGTCGCTCAGGCCCATGCGCTTCAGCCGCCGCAGCGCCTCGGCGTCAATCGTCTCCGGCGTCGTCTCCGCAATGCTCATCTGCGCCAGCGTCACTTCGCGCAATTGATGCAGAAACCACGGATCCATGCCCGTCAGCCGCGCCACCTCGCGCACGCTCAGGCCGCGCTCAAACGCGAACCGCAGATAGCCCAGCCGCTCCGGCCGCGGTGTTACCAGCATCTGCGTCAGCCGCCGAGGCTCCAGCACCTCCGCGCCCGTCTTCCTGCCCGTCTCCAGCGCGCGCCAGGCCTTCATCAGCGCTTCCTTAAAGGTGCGGCCCATCGCCATCACCTCGCCCACACTCTTCATCTGCGGGCCCAGCGTATCGTCCGCGAGGGGAAACTTCTCAAACTGCCACTTCGGAATCTTCACCACCACGTAATCGATCGTCGGCTCAAAGCACGCCGGCGTCTTGCGCGTAATATCGTTCGGAATCTCGTCCAGCGTGTAGCCCACGGCCAGCTTGGCCGCAATCTTCGCAATCGGAAATCCCGTGGCCTTTGAGGCAAGCGCCGAGGAGCGCGACACCCGCGGATTCATTTCGATCACGATCATGCGCCCGTCCACCGGATTCACCGCGAACTGCACATTCGACCCACCCGTCTCCACGCCAATCTCGCGCATCACCGCAATCGCCGCGTCGCGCATCCTCTGGTACTCGCGGTCGGTCAGCGTCTGTGCCGGCGCCACCGTAATCGAGTCACCCGTGTGCACTCCCATCGGATCAAAGTTCTCAATCGAGCAGATGATGATCACGTTGTCCGCCAGGTCGCGCATCACCTCCAGTTCGAACTCCTTCCACCCAAGCACGCTCTCCTCAATCAGGCACTCGTGCACCGGCGAAAGGTCCAGCCCGCGCGAGAGAATCTCCATCAGCTCTTCGCGGTTATAGGCCACTCCGCCGCCTGAGCCGCCCAGCGTAAAGCTCGGCCGAATGAGCACCGGAAATCCCAGCTTGCCCGCGAAATCCAGCCCGTCGCGCAGGTTGTTCACCAGCGCCGATTTCGCCACTTCCAGACCGATGCGAATCATCGCATCCTTGAAAAGCAGCCGATCCTCGGCCTTCTTGATCGCCTCCAGCTTCGCGCCAATCAGCTCCACGTTGTAGCGCTCCAGCACGCCCGCGTCCGCCAGGTCCACCGCCAGGTTCAGCGCCGTTTGTCCGCCCACCGTGGGCAGAAGCGCAAACTTGCCCGAGCCCGGCTTCAGCATCTCCGCCTCAATGCGGATAATCTCTTCCACATACTGTCGCGTCAGCGGCTCAATGTAGGTGCGGTCGGCAAGCTCCGGATCGGTCATGATGGTGGCCGGGTTGGAATTCACCAGCACCACCTCGTAGCCCTCCTGCTTCAGCGCCTTGCAGGCCTGCGTGCCGGAGTAGTCGAACTCCGCCGACTGCCCAATCACAATCGGTCCCGAGCCGATCACAAGTATCTTCTGGATGTCATTTCTGCGTGGCATCGACTAGTTCGTAGCTCCATGGATGGCCATCGCTCGTGCTTTGAGCGAGACCAAGAGATTCTCAAAGCTCAGTTCAGACGCCGGCTCACGATAATCACCCGTCTGAGTGGAGGATTTACTGGAAAGCAGCAAAGCCGAGCTGTCATAGAGGCGTTCTCGCACTAACTTGGACATTAGAATCTCGTAGCGTTTGGCGTATGAAGCATCACGAAATTCGGGGAAAACCTGAAAATGTGGCTCCTTGACGCTGACCGGGCTCAAGGATGCCTCCACTTCCTCAAGCAGCATCAGATATCCCAGCCAAGGACGGTGGGCCAGTGAAAATGCGCCTTCACGATACGCTGTCCAGATGTCCGTTGCGCTGCCCAATACCTCTTCCGCACGATTGTTAAAGTTATTTCCAAACGACCCAATCTGCGATTTGAACTCCATCGCCGCGATCAATTTACCGCCTACAATGACCAGCAAATCCCACTTCTTCTCGGCGCGGAACCAGCCGGGCAGTTCGACTTTCTTGTCGAAATGCATATCATCCTGGCGAACCTTGCACTCGAGCAGGTAGTCTCGAACCACTTCGACGAATCCATCCATCTGCTTTCCACCGGTTACCGCGGTGCGGTTCCCTGCGTCTCTGGAGCCGGTCCTTGCTCCTTGCAGACGTGACTGATTTCCTCGAGTCGCCCAAAACTGCTTTACCGCAGAGCGGACGCGCGTATCCCAATACGGCTTCAGGCTCATGACTCTTCTACCTCGGTAACCTGAGGCTGCCAGAAGAGACCCCCGGCCTCGCGATGAAAGCGGGAAGCTGACATGCGATGATACTTGGGACTTATCTCATATCCAATGCTGTGACGGCCCGTCCTTGCTGCTGCGATTGAGTTGGTTCCCGAGCCGGAGAAAGGATCGAGGACAACATCGCCGGCAAAGCTGAACATTCGAATCAGCCGCTCTGCCAATTCTACTGGGTAGGGCGCCGGATGATCTTTTGTAGATGCTCCCGTTAGCCCTGTCCAAATCTGCTGGAACCAGCTTTGGTAGTTTTCAGCACTGATGACAGAAAGCAGCCGCTTAGCGGCTGTGGGTTTGCGATATCCACCCGGCTTACGAAACATCAGGATGTACTCAATATCATTCTTTATAACCGAATTTGGCTCGTATGGCTTGCCGAGAAAACCGCCCGCCCCCGAGACTTCATAGACAGCATTTGCTATCTTGTGCCAGATGATTGGCGCAAGGTTGTCAAAACCTATTTTCCGGCAAAGTTCTTGAATAGAAGCATGGAGGGGCACAACCGTGTGACGACCGTCATTTTGCTTCCTGGACAAGCAGACATCGCCGACAACGCAAATCAATCGCCCGCCAGGGACGAGTGAATCAAAACAACGCTTCCAAACGCGGCCAAGCTCTTGAAGGAACTCATCGTAACTGTTCACGTGCCCTAGCTGCCCATGCACTTCATCGTACTTCTTAAGTGTCCAGTACGGAGGAGAAGTCACGACCAAATGAACACTGGCAGAAGGCACGGAGCGCATTTGGCGCGCATCGCCATGCACGAGATAATGGCTGGTAGGAATACGCAACAATACCTGTTCCAATAGGTTCATCGCAGCGGGGTCTCGAGCTAAGCGCGGAATCTCAGTTTGCTCAAGGGACTCCGAGAGAAGCGGCTCTTGCAGGAAGGAAAGCAGGTCCACCTCCGGAATTACGATCATCGCCGGCTCCGGGCCATCCGTTCTGGCAGCAAGTCCGTTCATCCCTTCCACTCCTCCATCATCCGGCGAAAATCCCGGAACAGGTAATGCGAATCGTGCGGACCCGGCGCGGCCTCCGGGTGATACTGCACGCTGAACAGCGGCAGCGTCTTGTGCCGCAACCCCTCGAGCGTCTGGTCGTTCAGGTCCACGTGCGTCAGCTCCACCTCGTTCGCGTTCATCGAGTCCGGGTCCACCGCGAAGTTGTGGTTGTGCGCCGTAATCTCCACCTTGCCGGTGGCGTTGTTGCGCACCGGATGGTTGCCGCCGTGGTGGCCGAACTTCAGCTTATACGTGCGCCCGCCCAGCGCCAGCCCCGTGAGCTGGTGGCCCAAACAAATCCCAAAGACCGGCACGCGCCCAAGCATGTCGCGAATCGCGCGCACCGCGTACTCCACAGGCTCTGGGTCGCCGGGCCCGTTGGATAGAAACACGCCGTCCGGCTTCAGCTCCATCACATCGCTCGCCGGCGTCTCCGCCGGAACCACCGTTACTCGGCAGCCTTCGCGCGTCAGCATCCGCAGAATGTTCTGCTTGATGCCGAAGTCGTAGGCCACCACGTGCAGCAGCGGCTTCTCTTCGGCCGCCGGCAGCAGCGGATCGCCCGACTGGTTGCGGCTGTGCGTCGCGTCAAACTGGTACGACGCCTTGGTAGAAACCACGCGCGCCAGGTCGGTTCCATCCATCTTGCGAATGGCCCGCGCCCGCGCAACCAGCTTCTCCGTGTCCGTCTCTTTGGTTGAAATCACGCCGCGCATCACGCCATGGGTGCGCAGGTGCCGCACCAGCGCCCGCGTATCAATCTCCGCCAGCACCGGCACCGCATAGCGCTCCATATACTCGTCGGTCACCTGCTCGGAACGCCAGTTGGAGCTGACGGCCGAGAACTCGCGCACAATCAGCCCCTCAATATAGGGCCTCTGCGCCTCATTGTCGGCGCTGTTGGTGCCGTAGTTGCCAATTTGTGGGTTGGTGAGAACGACGATCTGCCCGGCATAGGAGGGATCGGTGGCGATTTCCTGGTAGCCGGTCAGGGAAGTATTAAAAACAACCTCACCCTGGCATTCGCCAGGTGCGCCGTAGCCGTGGCCGCGGAAGATGCGCCCGTCTTCGAGCGCAAGGATCGACTGCATCGCCTCTCCGAGGAGTGGATTCAATCGATTTTAGCAGGTTTCGCCGGAACGCACACCCGTGGAAAACCGGGCTCTATTGCACCACGCCCGCATCCTTCGCCGGCCAGTAGACAAACTCCGCCTTGCCGTAGATCAGGTCCCGCTTCACCACGCCAAAATCCCGGCTGTCGTCGGAGATGGAGCGGTGGTCGCCCATCATAAAGTAGCAATCCGGCGGAATCACCGTCGCCGTCATCGATTGCGTGTCGCGATACTTGGCCGGCACATAGGGCTCGCGAAGCGGCTTGCCGTTCAGCCACACCCGCCCGTGGTTAATCCAGATCCGGTCGCCCGGCACCGCGATGACGCGCTTGATGTAGCTCTCCGCCGGGTTCCGAGGATAGTGGAAGACCACCACGTCGCCATGATGGATGGACGAAAGGTGATAGACGAATTTATTGATGAACAGCCGGTCGCGGTTCTCCAGCCTCGGCAGCATGCTGGTGCCTTCCACGCGCACCGGCTGGTAAAGGAACGTCACCATGAACACCGAGATTGCCGAGGCAATGAGCAGATCGCGCACCCAGAGCCCAAGGCTGTTGGGGTTCTGCGCGGATGGGGCCGGCCGGGGCGACTCCGCCACCGGTTCACTGGATGCTCCCGTGGGGTCGGCGCGCCGTTCGGATGGGGTCTCGTTTTCCTTCAACATAGGTTCTTCAACAATCTTCTTCCGGCTCTGTCTTCTATTTTATTCCGGTCCGCAGCCCAGGCCGCCGGGAGGGCAAAGAATATGCGGATGACGTTCCGGCTTTTCCATCGGCTTTGGCTGGTTGGCCGCCGGCACCAGCGCCGGAGGCGTTCCCGGCGTCCCCGCCGCGGTCAGGTTCTCCGGCTCAAGAATCAGCGGCCGTTGCAGCACCATCTCCACCTGCGTTCCGCTCTCAATATCCACATCGGCTCCGCGCGTAAACAGCGACACAATTCCCGCCGCGGCCAGCCCGGCGCCCACGCCCATCAGCCCGCCTTCCATCGGGTGCCCGCCTTCCAGGCCGCCAATGGCGCCCACCGTGGCCCCGGTCGGAATCGCCACCGCGGCCACCTTGCCCATGTTGCGCGTCTTGTCGCTGTCCTGCTGCACGGTGCCTTCGCCGTCGTTCTTCACTTCCTGCTTCTTCGCCCCCGGCAAGCTGTTCACCATCCCCGGAATCTCCACCACCGTGCCGTTGGGAAAGATCATTGAGGTAAAGTGCATATCCAGTTGCGCCTTGCCGCGGACGCGCCCCGCGCGCACCACGCGATCCACCACGCCTTGCACGTACACGCCCGCCGGAATCATCACGCGATTGCCCACCACCACCGGAAACGTGGAAACCAGGTAAACCCCGTCGCCCGGCTTGGCGCTATGCGTATTGACGGAACTGCGCAACTGCAGCAGCACCTTGGTCCCCGCCGGAACCACATAGGTCCTTTTCGCGGGCGTTGCCGGCGAAGGTGAGCCGGACGGCTGTGCGGATGCCTGCCCGGAAGCTTGGCTCGCCTGAGGAGCGACCTGGCTCATCGCCAAGCCGGGCATCCCCACACACAGGCACAAGGCCCCGGCAAGTCTGCGTGATACCCGCGGTGTGCACATGGCTGCGCCGGCCCCTCTGGTTGAAGTCGCTATTCCAATAGACGTTTCCCTCGATTGGAAGGGTAGCCCGATCTCGGTGGGGCGTCAAAAGAGAACTCCTTGTTGCAAACGCGAGGATTGCATTTAGGATGCAAGACAACGATGAAAGAGGAGCTTCGACCGCCGGCGCCCGCCGGGCACCCCAGCCCGGAACGCTTTCAACCCGCCTGCCGTGTGCTGCAGGAGGCCATGGACCACCAGGCCTTCCCCGGATGCGCCTTCGGCATGTTGGCCAACGGCGAGATTGTGCTGGAAGACGCGCTGGGACACTTCACCTACGACGAAGGGTCCTGCAAGGTAACTCCGGAGACAGTCTATGACATCGCCAGCCTGACCAAGGTGGTGGCCACCACCGCGGCCGCCATGCTGCTGCACCAGCGCGGCCAGCTCCACCTGGACACGCGGCTCGGCGATCTGCTTCCCGGCTTCGTTGTGGGCCGCGCCTCCTCGCGCAATGCCCGGCTCGTCACGCTGCGCCACCTCCTCGCGCACAACTCCGGCCTGGCCGGCTACGAGGAACTCTTCCGCACCGCCGCTTCGCCCGCCGCACTCTTCCGCGCGTGCCTGCAACTGCCCCTTGAGGCGCAGCCCGGGGAACGCACCGAATACTCTGACATCGGCTTCATCCTTCTCGGCAAGGCCCTCGAGGTGCTCACGCGCGAGTACCTCGCCACCTGGGTGCCCAGGGAAATCTTCTCGCCGCTAGGCCTCACCGCCACACAGTTCTGTCCGGCCCCGGAAGCGCGGAGATTGATTCCGCCCACGGAGATCGACGAGAGCTTCCGCCATCGCCGCATTCAGGGTGAGGTGCAGGATGAGCACGCCTGGCTGCTGCACGGCGCCGCCGGCCACGCCGGCCTGTTTTCCAGCGTGAGCGACCTCCTCCGGTTTTCCGCAGAGATTCTGGCCGCAACCGGCCGGCTGGACGAATCCGGCACGGATGGGCCCGGCCAGGGATTGTTTGAGGCGAAAACTATTGCGCTCTTCGCCCAGCGCCAGCCTCCTGAAGGCAGCTCACGCGCCCTTGGTTGGGACACACCGTCCCCCCACTCCTCCTCGGGTAGCCATTTCTCCCAGCACACAATCGGGCACCTGGGCTTCAGCGGCTGCTCGCTCTGGATTGACCTTCAGCAGCAGCTTGCAGTCGTCCTGCTCACCAATCGCACCTGGCCCGACCGCCGCGACCAGCAGATCCGCGACGTCCGCCCCGCATTCCACGATGCGCTCCTCCAGGCGTGGCTTTCACGCGATCAAGATGACACCTGACCATCGAAAGACACGTCCACATTTCTCTATCCTGCCACCGCTTTTAGGGCTACAATACTTAGTTGGGGACCTTCTCGATGCTAACCAGCGCGACGATTCAGGAAGTTGCAAGAGAACCGGAAACAGAGACCAAAAAAGACGATCCGGCCGCACTCCTCGAAGGCCTGATAACCGAGAGCCAGAACGACGCTTCTCAGGGCTTCGATACAAAATCCGCACTCGATATTGCGCGCATCATCAATCACGAAGACGCAAAAGTAGCCGGAGCGGTCAAAAGAGCGATTCCCGAAATTGCGCAGGTGATTGACCAGGTGGCCCGCAGCCTGAAGGACGGCGGACGCCTGATTTACATCGGCGCAGGCTCAAGCGGCCGCATTGCCGCCCTCGATGCCTCCGAGTGCCCACCGACCTACTCCACCGCTCCGGGACAAATCCAGTACATCATGGCCGGCGGTCCCAAAGCTCTGGCCTCCGCCGTTGAAGTGAACGAGGACTCCGAGGAGCTGGGCCAGCGCGACATCGCGCGCCGCCGTCCCACGCGCAAGGATGTCGTCATCGGGCTTTCCGCATCGGGCCGCACCCCCTACGTCGTCGCTGCCGTGGCTTATGCACGCGCCCGCGGAGCACACACTGCCGCCGTCACCTGCAATCATGGAACGCCCATCGCCGCCGCCGCGGATATCACCATCGTCGCCGAGGTGGGCCCCGAGGTCATTTCCGGCTCCACGCGCATGAAGGCCGGCACCGCCCAGAAGATGATCCTCAACATGATCACCACCGGCGTAATGACACGCATGGGCTACGTGTACGAGAACCTCATGGTCAACGTGCACATGCAGAACTCCAAGCTCGTTGAGCGCGGCATCCGCATTCTCATGTGCGCCTGCAAAATCGATCGCGAGAAGGCCGTGCACACCATCAAGAGCGCCGGCCGCAGCGTTCCCGTTGCGCTGGTCATGCTCAAGGCGCGCGTGGACAAGCCGGAAGCGGTTCGGCGTCTGGCCAAGTCCGACGGCAATGTGCGTCTTGCCATTGAGGACACGATGCCGGAGCTGTGAAAGCGGCACTCGATTCCTCAGAACGTTGTCAGCGATACCCTCAGCAGTACATTCTCATCGGCCCTCAAATTTAGACCATAGTCCGTTTGGTCCCCATTCCAAACGCGCGTCATCTTCCACTTCCCTGCCGCATCGTAGCTGCCCTCCTCCACTTTCACGAAGAGCCTCTTCTTGCCCGGCGCAAAGGCAGCAGTAAAGTCCACCCGCACATGGTGCCCGGCAACAAGAAACTCATTCGGGCCCAATTCCAGAATGACGACGCCGCCATCCGGCGGATTGTTCCCCTGGGGCTGCATCCAGTTGCCGAAGGACGGCATTCCGTACTTGATCACTGCCTGCCAGCGTTCAAAGGAAAGCGTCTGGACGTGATTCTTCGGATCCTCGCAGGTTCCTCGCACCTTGCCCTCAAACTCCCCCATCGCCAGCATTCCGTCGATGGGCGCCAGCAGGGCGTACTGTTGTGCAAATGGCTTCAACGCACTCGATTCCATTGCTTCAGGTCCATCGGGGTGGTTGCTGTAGCCGGTGTAGTCCAGCCCGAACGGCGACCAGCCAAGAGCGCCGTTGCCGATCGCAGCATAGACATACCGTGCATAGGCCGGCGAGTTCCCCGTCTCAGGAATCAGGAGCGGATTGTCCTTGCGTTTGTACAACTCAATCACTTTCATGTAGCGGTCATAGTCCGGCATATAAATATCCGGGGCCACAAGATTGATGGACGGAGCCGCGATCTTCCAGATGTCAATGTTGTTGTCCGTGGGCGCGCCGGACTCATACGTGCCCGGTTTGCCCGGATGGAGAGGATCGCGCAGCGCCGCGTTCACATAGAGAGGAAGCGTGTACTCCTTCTTGCCCGCGGCGGCAACCTGCTCGATGTAGGACGCCGTGTACCATGCCTCGAAGGCCTCATCCGCATCGTCGCCGAAGACCTGCTGCCATGTGCCCGGCTGCTTGCCCAAACCTTTCACAAGCCTCGCGGGAACCTGCCCGGCAAACGCCGCCTCAGCCGCCGAACCATAGTCGCGCACGCCTCCCCACACACCCGCCTCGTTTTCCACCTGCACCATCAGAACAGTACGCCCGGGGTCGACCTCCCTCAGGTGGCGCATCAGGGTGCGAAAGGCATCCTCGTCCGCATGCAAAAATGCTTCGGAAAAAGGAGAGGGGGAATCCACCGTCTCTCCCTGCGCGCTGCGCAGAAACGGATACTTCGTCTGGTTCAGCTTGATCCACTCGGGAGTGTAGTGAGAGCTGCCGTTCTTCCATGTGCCGAACCACAGCAGCACCAGGTGCAGATGATCGTCCCGCGCCTGCTTCACAATCAAATCCACCACGCTGAAGTCGAACTTGCCTTCGGCCGGCTCAAGTTGCTCCCAATAAATCGGCAGCTCAACGGTGTTTGCGTGCAGCGTCATGGCCGCCGGCCACACCTTGTCCAGAGAAGCGGGCCATGCGCTGGAATTGTTGGCCTGGACTCCCAGCATCAAATAGGGCTTCCCATCCACCATCAAGGCAAAGCGTCCATCTTTCTCCACAATCGCCGGTATGGGTTTCGTCTCTGCAACCCTTGCCTGCCCCGGTTGGACTGCTGTTGCCGACAGCCCCGAAAACGCTTCCAGCACGCCCAGCAACAACCCTGCTCCCGCCTTCCAGCCCAACCGCCATCCTGCCTGTCTCATTGCTGATCCTTTCCACGCGGCCCTTCCACACGCTGCGCAATACGGATGAAAGTATATCGGCAGTCACCGCCGAAGCCCTGCGCACATTTACACTGGGAAGCTGGAGCGGTTCAATCTGCCATGGATAAGTTCGTCATTCGCGGAGGCAATCCCCTCCACGGCGCCATCTGCGTCTCCGGCGCAAAAAACTCCGCGCTGCCCTGCATGGCCGCGGCCATCCTCACCGACGGCGAAATCGTCCTCGAGAACATTCCCAGCGTCCGCGACATCGAAACCGAGCGCAGACTTCTCGCCTCCATGGGCGCGCAGGCGGCAACCTCCACCCAGAACGGCACCAACAAAGTCTTTCTCTGCTGCCGCACCCTCTCGGATCCGGTTGCCAAATACGAAATCGTCAAGACCATGCGCGCCAGCTCGCTCGTGCTCGGCCCGCTCATCGCGCGCACCGGAGCCGCACGCGTCGCCATGCCCGGCGGCTGCGCCATCGGCGGACGGCCCATCGACCTGCACATCAAGGGCCTGGAGAAAATGGGCGCGACGATTACCCAGGAGCACGGCTATCTTGAAGCCCGCGCAGAGCGCCTGCGGGGGGCCCATCTCGTCTTTGACCGCATCACGGTCACCGGCACGGAAGACCTTTTGATGGCGGCGGTCCTCGCCGAAGGAGAAACCGTGATGGAGAACTGCGCGCGCGAGCCGGAGGTCTCCGACCTCGCTGCGTTGCTTATCGCCATGGGCGCGAAGATTGAAGGTGCCGGAACCTCCACCCTGCGCATCCACGGCGTCGCCAGCCTCCACGGTGCGCGCCATCGCATTCATCCCGACCGCATTGAAGCCGGAACCTTCCTCGTCGCCGGCGCAATCACCTCAGGCGACCTCACGGTTGCCAACTGCAATCCCGATCATCTGAGCGCCGTGATCTCCAAGCTCGAAGAAGCGGGTGCAAGCGTCACCATCACCGCCGCGGACTCCGTGCGCGTGCAAGCCGACGGCCATCTGCGCGGATGCGACATCTCCACCGAAGAGTATCCCGGATTTCCCACCGACATGCAGGCGCAATACATGGCCCTGGTCACGCAGGCTGATGGCGTAAGCCTCATCAAGGAAAACATCTTCGAAAACCGCTTCATGCATGTGCAGGAGCTTGTGCGCATGGGCGCACAGATCAAGGTGGAAGGCAGAACCGCAACGGTGCGCGGAAAGTCGCAGTTGTCCGCCGCTGCCGTTATGTGTTCTGACCTTCGCGCCTCTGCATCGCTGGTACTCGCCGCGCTCGTCGCAGACGGAGAAACCGTCATCGACCGCGTCTATCACATGGATCGCGGCTATGAACGGTTTGAGGAAAAACTCCGCGGCGTGGGAGCGCAGATCCATCGCATGGGGAATGTCTTCCCAGCCAGCGAGCATGAGGCAGCCGAGGACTGAACCGTCGTCACCGCCAACTTGCTGCCAAATGCCAGCGCAATCCCCTCTCCTTGGTCTTGCGCAGCACCCGTTCGTACTCCAGCAATTCGCGCTGAATCGCAAAGGTCTCCGAGCCAAAGGCCGCCGGAGTCTCGCGCACAAACTCGAGCAGCGCCAGCACCGTCTTCAGCCCCGAGTCGGCATCGAACCACTGCGGCTGCGGCAGATTCCTCACCCACTCAGGATCGCCTGCGCCCTGCTCCAGCAGCAGCGCCATCGAATTTTCATCCGCTGAAAAGAACTCCAGCAGCGGGCACACATCCAGCGACCTCGTCAGGCGTTCCAGCGCCTCTTCGTTCCGCGCCAGGGCGTGACCATTCACGAAGATGTCGAATCCGGGGTCTTCGCCCTCGACCACAATGTAAAGGCTGGCAGACATTCTCATTGAGTCTAGCGAGGATGTGCCTGTTTTCAACAGAAAAATTAGAGATCAGTAATCCCTTTCGTCACACGCATTCTGCAAATGGAACTTGGTTACCTCTGCGTTCCCAGCCATCACTCTTGCCCCAAAAGAGCTATACCGAAGGGGATACCTTCGAGGGTTACACTAGCGTTAAGTTTCTGCGGATGTGAGGTGCGTAAGTTGAACTGGAGCACATTTCCGGACCTCGTAGCGATCGCTTTGCTGGTTTGTGCGTTCGCTTCCGTAGAACGGCAAGGGCAATCGAAGGTCTCCACTCTCTGGCTTACGGGGTGGGTGCTGATTGCGCTGCACTTTGCTTCGGGTATCTATGCGTCAATTCCTGGTTTGCGTGGCAGCGTGGCATCGTTTCTCTCCCTTGCCTCTCTGGCCTGCGCGGGCGTTCTTTTCTCGTTCGCTTCCGTACCCTATCGCCATCAGCGCTCGGCCAAATGGATGCTTTGCGCCATTCTGTTCGCCCATAACGCCTATCTTCTGGTTCTCAGCTTTGCGCCAACGGTGAACTGGGCGCTCGACTCCGCTGCCGCTCTCTACGGCATCTTGCCCCTGACAGTTGTCCTGGTCAGCTATCGCCGCTTTCACCACCCCTTGCGATGGATGATGGTCGGGCTCTACGGCGGCTTGTCCGTCTTTCTGCTGGGAGCGCAGCACAGGGCGGCCAACGGCGCGGATCTGGCGCTGAACGGCCTGTTGTTCGCCGTCTATTTCGGATGCTGCCTTCATTTCTCTTATAGCTATCGCCGTGCCACCACCGGTGCCTTCATCAGCATCGCGGGCTTTTTGGCCTGGGCCGCCGTCTTTGTCGTTGGGCCGCTGTCTGAAGCGTGGTACCCGTCGGTGCATGTGGAAAGCGAGGTCTGGAACCTCCCCAAGTATGTGGTCGCGGTCGGCATGCTGCTTCTGCTGCTCGAGGATCAGATTGAGCACAACAAGTACCTGGCCCTCCACGACGAACTGACGGGACTGCCCAATCGCCGCCTCTTCCTGGACAGGCTGCAGGTTGCGCTGGAGCGCGCCCGCCGCACCGGCCAAAAGGTCGCGCTTCTCGTCGTCGATCTCGACCGGTTCAAGCAGGTGAACGATACCCTCGGCCATCATGCGGGCGATTCGCTCCTGCAGCAGGTCGGAGCCATCTTCACCGGCCGCGTCCGCCACTCCGACACCGTGGCGCGCACCGGCGGCGATGAATTTTCGCTGATCCTCGAAGACACCTACAGCAGCCAGAACGCGGAAAGCGTGGCCCACTCGCTCATGCAGCGGCTGAATGAACCACTCAAGATTGAAAATCGTCCCTTCCTCATCGGCGCAAGCATTGGAATTGCCGTCTTTCCCGATGACGGAAACGATCTCGAATCGCTCTGCATCGCGGCCGACCTGCGCATGTACAAGGAGAAGCGAAACCCCCAACCCACGGAGAATCGCTCGTTCCGATCCAACGACCAGCTTTTCGTTGAGTTTGAGGGTCTCGACAAGGCACAGATGGGTGGCTCGCACGACCTGCCCGCTTAGCAACTGCCCGCCTGGCACCTGCGCCCCGGGGAGACGCATCCGGCAGGGTTGCATCAGAAAGGCTCGATTCAATCATCCGCAAAAGGTGAAAGGGGTGAGAGCCGATTGCCCTCACCCCTTCCCTTGCCTGCCTGGCTCACTGCCAATCAGCCGTTTCAGCCCTGGCCGCCGCCGTTGCCCGGACCGCGTCCGCCGCGACGCCGACGCCGCCGGCGAACCCCGCCGGGACCCGCCTTGCCCGCGCCGGCCGGCTGCCCGGCAACCACCGGAACGCCGTCCGCGCGGTTGAAGTTCGGCTCGTTCTCCTCGTCGAACTCCTCCGTTTCATCCTCGTCGAAGTCGTCGCCGCCTTCGATCAGGATTGTGCTCTGGTTCGAACGAGGCTGCCGCTCATCGAACTCGTTCCGCGGCCGTGACGGCTGCAGCGGAGCCGCCTCATGCACCGGCGCATCGCCTGCCTGCGCTTCTTCTTCCGGCTCGGTTTGGGCCATCGGCTCGGTCTGCACCATCTTTGCCCGCTGCTCCTTGATGAGCGCCTTGCGGCTCAGCTTGATGCGATTGCCTTCCATGGCCAGCACCTTCACCATCACCTGATCGCCTTCGCGCAGCTCGTCCTTCACTTCCTTCACGCGGTGCTCGGCAATCTCGGAGATGTGCAGCAGTCCGTCGGTACCGGGGAACAGCTCCACGAATGCGCCGAACTCCGCCAGCCGCACCACTTTTCCGAGGTACACCTTGCCTACCTCCGGAACGGCAGTGATGTCGCTGATCATCGCCAGCGCCTTCTTCAGTCCCTCCGCGTCGCTCGAAGCAACGCTGACCCTGCCGGTATCGTCCACGTCGATCTTGGCGCCGGTCTGTTCAATGATGCCGCGGATGGTGGCGCCGCCCTTGCCGATCAGGTCGCGAATCTTGTCGGTCGGGATCTGCACGGTTTCGATGCGGGGTGCGTACTGCGAGCGCTCCTCGCGCGGACCGCTCAGCGCAGCGTCCATCTTGTCCAGCAGGAAGAGCCGGCCGCGTTTTGCCTGCTCCATCGCCTGCTCAAGAATTTCGCGCGTCAGCCCGCCGATCTTGATGTCCATCTGCAGCGCCGTAATGCCCTTGCGCGTTCCGGCCACTTTGAAATCCATGTCGCCATAGTGGTCTTCCGCGCCGGCAATGTCGGTCAGGATGGCGTAATCATCGCCTTCCTTCACCAGGCCCATCGCCACGCCGGCGACCGCGCCCTTCAGCGCAATGCCCGCGTCAAACAGCGCCAGGCTCGCGCCGCAGACCGAAGCCATCGACGAAGACCCGTTCGACTCCAGAATGTCAGAGACCACGCGCATCGTGTAGGGCGACTCTTCCGCGCTCGGCAGCACTGCGGACAGTGCGCGCTCGGCCAGTGCTCCGTGGCCAATCTCGCGACGGCCCACGCCGGTCATACGTCCTGTTTCACCAACACTGAACGGCGGAAAGTTGTAGTGGAGCATGAAGGCTTTCCGCTTCTCGCCTTCAAAGGACTCCAGACGCTGGCCGTCGTCCGTGGTGCCCAGCGTGGCCGTCACCAGCGCCTGCGTTTCGCCGCGTGTGAACAGCGCCGAGCCGTGCGTACGCGGAAGCACGCCCGTCTCGATCGTAATCGGGCGAATCTCATCGAATGCCCGGCGGTCCGGGCGAATCCGGTCCTTGGTCACCTGCTCGCGGAACAGTCGTTCGCGCAGATGCTCGTAATACCTGGCCAGCTTCTTCTTCGCTCCCGCGTCTTCCGGTGAAAGCTCCGCGGCCAGCTCGTCCTTGATCTGCTTCACCAGCGCATTGCTCTCAGTCTTGGCGTGCGCCTTGGTGTCCAGCGCGTCCTTCAGCCGCTCGCCAATCTTCTCCTTCAGCGCCGCGTAGTAGGCCTCGTCAAACTCCGGTGCCGTGAATGCCCGCTTTGGCTTGCCGGCCTTCGCCACAAGCTCGTCAATCGCGGCCACAATCTTCTTGATCTCGCCGTGCGCAAACTCGATGGCCGCCAGAATCACCTCTTCTGACTCTTCCTTGGCGCCCGCCTCAATCATCACTATGCCGTCCTTGTGGCCCACCACCATGATGTTCACCGTGGTCGCCGCGCGCTCGGCATAGGTCGGGTTAATCACGAACTGGCCGTCCACGCGTCCCACGCGCACCGCGCCCACCGTGGCTCCAAAGGGAATGTCGGAAAGCGCCAGCGCCGTCGCCGCCGCGTTGATGGCAATCACGTCCGGATCGTTCTCCTTGTCCGCGGAGAAGACCAGCGAAATCACCTGCGTCTCGTTTTTGAATCCCTCCGGGAACAGCGGGCGAATCGGCCTGTCAATCTGCCGGCAAGTCAGCACTTCTTTCTCGCTGGGCCGGCCCTCGCGCTTGATAAAGCCGCCCGGAATCCGTCCGCCTGCGTACGTGTACTCGCGGTAGTCCACCGTAAGCGGGAAAAAGTCAATGCCCTCGCGAGGCTCATTCGACGCAACAGCCGTGGCCAGCACCACCGTGTCTCCCGTCGTCACCAGCGCGGCGCCGGAGGCCTGCTTGGCCATGCGCCCTGTCTCGATTACCAATCGCTTGCCACCGGCAAGCTCAACTGCAACTTCATGCTTCGACATGATGTCCTCGTTTCGTCATTTTTCTCTTGGAAAGTGTGTGCGGAAGGCTGCCGAAAGGTGCGCCTGCGCTCAGGCCTGCGCTTTGCGCGCGGCGGATGCGTCCTGCCGCGACGCTGCCTGCAAAGCCTGTGCCAATGCGGCGCGATGCGGCACGCGCAGGGCCCGCCGTCAGGCGACGCCTCTGCGCGGTGCCTGGCAGCCAATGTGAATCGCCAGGTGCACCTTGGTCCCGAGTCCTGGGTGGAATGGGGGCCATGACCAGTTTCCGGTCTGGGCGCTTCCGGTTCAAAATTCTGCTTTCTGGTTACTTGCGGATTCCGAGCTTCCCGATCACGTCGCGATAGCGATCCGCATCGTGGGCCTTCAGGTAATCCAGCAGGCGGCGGCGCTTGCTCACCAGCATCAACAAACCACGCCGCGAGGCGTGATCCTTCTTGTGCGTCTTGAAATGCTCGGTCAGCTCGCCAATCCGCTCACTCAGAATCGCGATCTGAACTTCCGGTGAGCCGGTGTCAGATTCGTGGGTGCGGAAGCGTTCAATGAGGTCTGTCTTCTTTGCGATCGCCAGCACGGCGTTTGTAGCTCCTCTTGCGTTCTCAGTCCACTCTTAAGTGTCTATTGTGAGATTACCATGAATGGCCGTTCCGCGCCATGCAGCCGCGCCCGCTGGCCCCCGCGAACACCGCTTGCAAGCCTCTCAATCTCCGCTCCCTTGCTGCATCCAGTAGTTCGCCCGCGCCACAATCCGCGCCCCGTAGTCTTGGGTCGTGCGCACGCGTATGCTGTGCAGCCCCGGCGTCGGGTTCGACGGGCTGAAGGTAATCAAATAGCGGTTCCGCGCATCCCTCGCCGCCTCCATCACCCGCGCCTGGAACCGCTTGTCGCCGCTGAAGGTCGTGTACTCGCCGCCGCTCAGCTCGGCAATCTCCTTGGCCACGTTCTTCTTGAAGGCCTTCACCGCCATCACCAGCGTGGACACCATGCTCAGCGTGCGGTCCTCGCCATTGTCGGCCACGTCGTGCATCAGCTCCGCCTGTGACGGCGAAAACGCAACCGACACCACCAGCACGTCCGTGAGCCCAATCTTGCGCACCAGCTCCGCGGCCCGCGTGTGCTTGCTGCCGTGGTCCCGCTTCTCGCTGATCAGCAGCAGAACCCGGCGAAATCCCCTCGGCTCCGAGTTCAACAAATCCGTCGCGTAGCTGATCGTGTCCAGAATCGCCGCGCCGCCGTCGCCCGGCTGCAGGTGCTGCAGCGAGTCGTTCAGCTCGTCCGACGAATGCGTGAAGTCGTCCAGCAGGTGCGGCGTCGAATCGAACCCCACCAGCGCTGCCCTGCTCCGCTTGTCCGTCAGAAACAGGTCCAGCAGCGGCCCCAGCTTGGCCAGCTTGCCGAACTCCAGCACGCTCGCACCGCCTTCTTCCACCGCCACCACCAGCGCCACCGGCGCCGTGTCCATCTCCGCCTGCACCTGAATCTTCTGCGGAACGCCATTGTCTTCGAGGGCGAAATCGCTCGGCTTCAGGCCGTAAAGAATCGCGCCGTTCTTCTTCTCCACCAGCGTCGGCACCAGCACTTCATTCGTCGTTACGGTCACCGTGGGCTTCGGCGTGTTCTCGCCCGGCACCGGTTTCGGCGGCTCCGGCGGAGGCAGCTTCTGCGCCCGCGCGCCCGCCCCGGCGCACAGCAGGAATAGCCCCGCCAGGCCTGCCGCGAGCAGACTCCAATGCCTGCGAACGCCGTATCGCGGCCCGCGTGCCCCTGCGCCGTCACACACGCTTGCGCGCCTCCCGGTCAATCTCGCTGGTCCACCCCAGAAAACTCACCAGCTCCCAGCGCGTAGTCCACATGAACGCCAGCACATCTTTTGCCGTCAGGGTCTCGGCGCGCTTGCCCGTGTATGTTTCAATGCGCCAGCGCAGATACTCGCTCTTCCACGGCCGAAGCCGGTGGCCGTGCGTCGCATTCCAGATGAATCGAAGCGGGCTGAGCATAGGAGCGCCTGCATCAAGTATATGCACCCCGCGCGTATATGCACCCCGCGCGCGCCCGCCGGAATGCCGGCTCGCCGCGCGCAACAGCATTTTCAGAAATGTTGTACTCCGAATCCCGGCTGTCGAGTCGACACGACCAGCAGGGAGCGGCGACCTTCCAGGTACGCGCCAGCCAGGTACGCGCCAGCCAGGAATGCGAGGGCGGTGACAGCTTCTCTGAAGATGCCGTTGGGCCCGCTAGACCTCATCCGCCGCAGTGCCTCCTGCGCGCGGCCGCCTCCGCCATTTACCGGCCGCGTACGGCCGAGCTTCCCAGCATGGCATCCACAACCTTGCCGGCAACCGCCCATCCGGGAACCGCGTACGTGCCCGCAGCCAGAGCCGATTGCACCGCGACCACCTTGGCCATCCGCACGCCGGCCCCTTCGCCGCCCTGCGCCGCCTGGGTTCCAAGGCTGCTCAGCGTCGCAGGGTCCCCCGGCAGTTGCTGGGCGGCCTGCGTCGATCCCCACTTGCCGGGCGCCACGTGCGGCCCTTGCGGCCCCGGCGCAGTGTGTGTCGAAGGCACCCCAAGCAGGGTTCTTACGCCCTCCACATTGTGGCGAATCTCCATTCCTGTTTCTCCTTGCCTCTGTTATCGGCGGCTCCTCGTCCCACTCCAGTCATTTGCTGCCGCTCACCTGCAAACTATGGTTGGCAAACTTGGTTACCTCCGGCGTCCCGCTGGCCGCGCATGTCCCGGATTCGGACACCCTCGACTCTGCCGGCGGTGTCAGGCGGCGCACAATCTGGGTCGCCAACCCCAGTCCGCCCTCGGCGCTCAGGGCCTGCCCCCGCGCCCCGGCCTCAATCGCCTGCTTTACAGGCTCCTCGCTCGATGCGGTGGTGATCATCACCACCGACACGCCGCGGGCAAGATTCTGCACGCGAATCTGGCCCAGAAATTCCAGGCCGTCCATCGACGGCATGTTGATAGCGGAAAGAATCCGGTCCACGGGCTTGGCGCGCAGCAGGTTGAGTCCTTTTGTGCCGCTTGCCGTGCCGCTTGCCGCCTCGTGCGCCACCAGCGGATCCAGTCACGCCTGACGCAGCGCCCATTCCGCCTCTCGGGTCTCCTGCTCCGGTGCTCACCGTCCTTGCGGGCGTCCAGCGTCCCGACTGTCCCTCTCACCTTCTGCCGGGAGTGCCCGGAGCGCGACGCGGGGATTTGCCCCCCGCGGCTACCTGCCCCTGGGAGCCCAGATCCCTGAGCGCCACGCGCAGATGCACCACGGCCGAAGCATGTACCTGCGAGACCCGAGACTCCACCACGCCCAGCGCCAGCCCGATCTCGCGCATCGTCATCTCCTCGACGTAGTAGAGGGTCATCACCAGCCGCTCGCGCTCGGGCAGATTCCCGATCGCGTCCCCCAGCCGGTTTTCGAGCTCGCCGCGCAGGCAGCGGAAAAGCGGGTCGTCATCGGGCCTGCCCGGCACATAGGCCAGCTCTTCCTCGCCCCCGTCCTCGTTGTGCTCCAGGTGCAGCGTGCCAATCTCCAGGCCCTTCAGGTCGCCGAGCAGCTGCTGATACTCCTCGAGCCCGATGCCCATCTCGGCCGCAATCTCTCCCTCGCCCGGCGGCCGGCCCAGCCGCCCCGTCACTTGGCGAATGGCCTCCTCGACGGCCCGGCCCTTGCGCCTCAGCTCTCGCGGACTCCAGTCGAGCGTGCGCAGACTGTCCAGAATCGCCCCGCGGATCCTAAACTGCGCGTAGCTGCGGAACTGCACCTTCTTGTTGGGGTCGAATTTGGTGAAGGCGTCCATCAGCCCCACCACCCCGGCCGAGACCAGGTCTTCGATGTCCACGTGCTGCGGAAGCCTCTCGTGAATCCGCCGCGCCAGAAAACGGACCGTGGGCAAATGCTCCAGAAGAAGCCGCTCCTGCTCGCCGCTCAAGGCCTGGCCCGCACCCGGCGGCGGAGGATGCCCTCCGGCCGTTCGGCCGCGCATCGTCCGGTTGCCTGCCGTCTCCGCTCTTTCGAACCCCATGCCCCCACCCTCCGGCGACTCGACCAAAACCTCTGTCCAACGGCTCCTGTTCAACTCCTGCTGCCCAACTCCTGCTGCCCAACTCCTGCTGCCCAACTCCCTCTACCGCACCGTGCCCACCGGACGTAAACGGTTCTCGGCCGGAATCTCGCTGGCCGCGACGACCGGCAGCCGCGGCAGAATCGGCTCCAGCCATCGCTCGACGCTCCAGCCATCGCTTGACGTGGTTCCGCGCGGAACTGGGACAAAGGAGCACGGGGGGGACCGAAAGCGAGGGGCCGCTGGTAAGTTGGCTCAAAGAATCGGAGAGACGCCGCCAGCACCGGCGCGGCCAGCTGCGCGTCCACCATTCCGAAATCGCTCCACGCCAGTTGCACATCGCCCGCCGTCAGCGGCAGGTCCTCGCCGTTGCTTCACTGCGTCTCGATCACGCTTCCGGCTTCGAGCGCCGGCAGATTCCGCACCCGGAAGGACCGCACCGGAATCGAAACGTCCAGCTCCACCGGAAGCGCGGCAATTCCGGGATTCATCGCCGGGTGCTCCGCCGCGCTCACGCGTACCTGCTGAACCGGGGTGTCTTCGCTTGTGGTTTCTGCCGGATCCGGCGGCTCATTCGCCGTCGCAAGCTCCGGCGTGCGCGGTGGTAGGGATTGGGTGGTGGCCCTGCCCGGAATAAAGCCGCAGGTGGTCCAGAAAGTGACATGAGAGGTTGGAACGGTTTAAGAATTGCGCCAGGCCCCATGAAACCGGACCGAAACTCCGCGAATCGCCCCCTCAGCCCCGCACATTCCCCGCGTTTCGCCCCCTCCCTTTCGCTGCTACACTGGGGTGTACAGCCGATTGCGCACCGTGGGCGCTCCCAGCGCCTCCGCAGCGGCCCGGGATTGAGGTCGAACCGAATGTCGGAAACCAAACAGAACCAGAATCAACACTCCCATCAGCCCGCCCCCACCCTGCGCCTCAAGGTCGGGCTGGCCGAAATGCTCAAGGGCGGCGTCATCATGGACGTCATGAACGTTGAGCAGGCCCGCATCGCCGAAGAGGCCGGCGCGGTCTCCGTCATGGCCCTCGAGCGCGTTCCCGCCATGATCCGTGCCGAAGGCGGCGTGGCCCGCATGGCCAAGCCCAGCCTCATCAAGCAGATTATTCAGGCCGTCTCCATCCCCGTCATGGCCAAGGCCCGCATCGGCCACTTTGCTGAGGCCCAGATCCTCCAGCAGCTCGGCGTCGACTTCATCGACGAGAGCGAGGTCCTCACCCCGGCCGACGAGGCGCACCACATCGACAAGCACGCCTTCACCACGCCCTTCGTCTGCGGCGCGCGCAACCTGGGCGAAGCCCTGCGCCGCATCGCTGAAGGCGCGGCCATGATCCGCACCAAGGGCGAGGCCGGCACCGGCGATGTCGTCCACGCCGTGCAGCACATGCGCCAGATCACCCGGGAAATGCGCGCCCTCACCGTGCTCAGCGAGCAGGAGCTCTACGCCGCGGCCAAGGATCTGCAGGCGCCCTACGAGCTCCTCCGCATGATCGCCAAAACCGGCAAGCTTCCGGTGCCCAACTTCTCCGCCGGCGGCATCGCAACTCCCGCTGACGCCGCGCTCATGATGCAGCTCGGCGCCGAGGCCATTTTCGTCGGCTCGGGAATCTTCATGAAGGAGCGCGCCACACCGCTCGACGTCGAGAACAACCCCGCCGAGCGCGAAGAAGCCGTCTCCCGCGCCAAGGCCATCGTCGCCGCCACCACGCACTTCAACGATCCCAAAATCCTCGCCGAGGTCTCCGAGCAGGTCACCGGCACCATGAAAGGCCTGGCCGCCGCCGCCCTCGATGAGTCCCAACTCCTGCAGACGCGCGGCTGGTAGCCACCTACGGTGGGGCCAACTGCTCGCTGTTCGCTCGCGCTTGCACGCCTTCTTTCGTTTTTTCTATGGCGAAGGGTGCGCAGCCTGGAGCTTTCTGCGAGCGATCAGCGAGCATCTGACGCACCGCAGGCGCTTTGACATAGTCATATGACTAGTGATATGACTATATGCCGAAGAGGTTCACCATGACCTGGCCTGTCTACGATGCCAAAGCTCGATTCAGCGAACTCCTCGACGCGGCCCTCAGGGACGGTCCGCAGGTGGTCACCCGCCGCGGCGTCGAGACCGCTGTGCTTGTCCCTATCGACGAGTGGAAGCACCTGAAGGCCCAGGCGAGACCGTCGATCAAGGACGTGCTGCTCGATCCCAATGGACCCCACGATATTCCGCTGCCTCCGCGCCGGCCGAGGCTGAGACTTCGCCCGCTTCGCTTCGACGAAGATGAGGAGCGGTCTTGAAATATCTGCTCGACACGAACGTCATTTCGGAACTGCGAAAGCGAAAACCCCACGGTGCGGTATCCGCATGGATTCAGAGCCTGCGCGATCAGGACATCCAGATTCCTGCCGTGGCAATCGCGGAGTTACAGGACGGCGCGGAGATTACAAGGCATCAAGACCCGACAAAAGCAGAGGAACTGGAGCAGTGGATCGATCGGATCATGGCCACATTTGTTGTTCTTCCAATCGACGGTTCGATGTTTCGGGATTGGGCTCGCCTCATGGCTGGAAAATCGGACGATTTGGCCGCTGACGCGATGATTGTCGCCACCGCACGCGGACATAGGCTCACCGTTGCCACTCGAAACGTGAAAGACTTCACGATCTTCGGGATCCAGGTCTTTAACCCATTCACCTACACTTCCGCCGGAAAAAGGAATTGAGCGAACCCGCACATCCCCGCGTCGGCGTCCTCGCCATTCAGGGCGATTACGCGGCGCATGCCCGCGCGCTCACCGACGTCGGCGCGCTTCCGGTCGAGATTCGTAACCCCGCTGAGCTCGCCGCGGTCGAAGCCCTTATCCTGCCCGGCGGCGAATCCACCACCATGCTCAACTTCCTTGAGGGGCACGGATTTTTTCAGGCTCTCAAAGAATTCTGCGCCGCGTGGCCTGTCTTCGGCACCTGCGCCGGAGCCATCCTCCTCGCACGCGAAGTTCTGAACCCGCCTCAGCGTTCCTTGGGTCTGCTCGATGCAACCCTCGAGCGCAACGCCTACGGCCGCCAGATCGACTCCGCCATCCTCACCGCCGAGACATCCCTCCCCGGCGGCCCGCTCGAAATGGTCTTCATCCGCGCCCCGCGCATCGTCTCCACCGGCCCCGCAGTCGAAATCCTCGCCCAGCGCGATGGCTTTCCCACCCTCGTCCGCCAGGGCCGCATCCTCGCCGCCACCTTCCATCCCGAGCTCTCCCCGGACCGCCGCGTGCACAAGCTTTTTGTGGATTCACTCTCGGCCCGCCCGACCTGATGCAGCTTCTTGCATTTCTGCCAAATCATAATCGCGCGCCCCAGGCACCTTTCACATTTCCAGATGCGTCCAATGCAAAGTGAGTGTAAGCTCATCTGCAAAGGGGCCTGCCATGCCCGCGATCTTCTCGCATCCTCCAGCGGAAATCGAACGCAAAGAGCCAGGCTTCGGCGGTCGTCCGCCCGTTGACCGCCGTCCCACCGGCGGCGGAGGCGGCGGCGGAGACGATGACTTTGGCGGCCCGCGCCGCGGACCGCGCGAACTCCTTCACCGCATGCGCTTCTTCGTCTTCTTCGGCCTCGCCGGAGACATGATGTTCTTCATCATGCTCGTCCTGCTCTTCTTCGCGCGCCAGTCCGGCACGCGCTTTGACCCCATTTCCCACGACCCCATCGGCGACTGGCGTCCCATCCTTTTGCCGCCCATCCTTTATCTCAACACCGCCGTCCTGCTGCTCAGCAGCCTCACCATGGAGATCGCGCGGCGCAACATCTTTCGCGAATTCGATGTCCTTGAAGAATGGCTCGGCCTGGGCCGCCCCGCCCTGCACCGCACCCTGCCCTGGATCGGCGCAACCTTCGTCCTCGGCTCCCTGTTCGTCACCGGCCAGTGGATCGCATGGCGTCAGCTCACCGCCGAGGGCTTCACCTTTGACCAGTGGTCCACCCCGGCCAGCTACTTCTTTTACATCATCACCGGACTGCACGCCGCCCACCTCGTCTTCGGCCTCGCCGTGCTCCTCCTCTGCCTCTGCGCCATCGGATTCCTCAAGCGCGTCGAGCTCCGCCAGGTCCTCGTAGACGCCTCGGCCTGGTACTGGCACGCCATGGGCTTCGCCTGGCTCATCCTCCTCGGCGTCCTCGCCCTCGGCCAGTAACAGCCCTTCTCCTCCATCACACGCAGCGCCAAGGACTCCCCACCCCCCATCCCCGCCGGCTAAGATAACCTCGTATTCCAGGTCTCTGAAGCGGGACCTGGGGCACCAATCTTCTGGGGTTAGGGTTAGACGTTGGAACCTGAGCCACCCGCCACTTCTTCATCGTCTGCTTCATGGCCTGTTTATGCTGATCGATCGCATCAACCAACTCCTTCAGGCGATGGCCTTGATGGGCTTCGCGACCTTACGGCCCGATATTCCTGCCATATAAACCAGATCACAATGAGGTCGATCACAGTGAGCACCATCAGGCCGACACCGCCGGTTAAGGCAAAGCGGTAGACCTGGTACACAACAAATCCCCCGAAGACGCTGATGGCAACCGGATATGCCCATAGCTTGTTTTTGAGCAACGCCACGATAACGATTATTTTGACGAGGCCGTGTCCGAACAGATATATGGCCATGAAATGTTCGCTCAAAAGCGAGAAATGACCTGAAGCATGGCGAAGGTAATTGGCAACGATGTCATGAGGATCTTCCGCGATTTCGTCTTGGGTCAGGAACCCGACCACACGAACAATCAATCCTGGGCTGACCACCCAGAGCGCGATACCACCCACAATCTCCAAAGCCCCGTCGAATCCCTTCAGCAACACACTGACGCGGAACAACAATTCTCGAAGTTTTGATCCCTGAGGTCGTCTCATGTTCAACATCTTCCAGAGCGTTCGGAGCGATTCGTCCAGCCAAGCTAATTGAATGGTCTCAGGTCAGCGTGGTTGCATAGATGCCATCGGCCGCATGTCTCTCCTGCTCCACAAGGTATCGCTGAGGACTCTGTCGATGCTTTGGGGCAAGTGGCCCGGGTCCAGATCTCTCATCCTAACCTCGAACCATGGGTTGCCCCATCCATACGGCGTCTTGTGCCGCATGGGTGGGAGCCAGACACCCCCGCACCGCCGCGGACGATTGTCCTCTTGAGCGAAGGTTGCGTCAGCGACCGAAGTCGAAAGATCTGCGGTTGTCTTTCGGAAATGGCCGGGTGCCACTTTCGGGGTCCCCATCGACAGGTCTTCGTCGATGGGGTGGACATCTCCCGCTTTTGGAGACGTGGGTAGCCACTCACCCCACCCCGCTACTCGTCCTGTTCCCGGTTCCCTACTCCCTCGTCCCTGTCAAGCGCCCCGCGCTGCCGCTGCGCCCGCAACCCCTTCATTCCACCCGCCTAAATCCCCGCAAGAAATCCCTTGACCCGCGCCGCGCTCTGCGCCATGCTTACATAGTTTTCTCTAATGTGAACGCATAGTGTCCGTCTGACCAGGAGCACGGCTGACGGAGACTGCAGTGAAGCCTTAGGTTCTCCTCCTTGTCGACGGCGTAGGCGGCCGGGGTGGGCTGTGTGGGGCTCTGGATGGAGCGATTGGCAAGCCCTGGCTGAACATCGGCGAGATATTCGCGGATGGGCAAGCCGAATCTGCGGCGATTCCGGCACGAGACATTGATGCTGAAGGAGTAACACGTTGTTTCTTCCGCTCCGCTTTGCAGCCTTGCGTGACTTCCACGCCACCCGGATTCTGAAACTAGCCATGCTGTCCGCAGTTGTGCTTCTGTTTCTTGTGCCACGCAGCTCACGCGCCCAATCCGCGTCGGATTCTGTTTCCAGGCCAGAGACCAGCGAGCTGTACTTCGAGACCTATATTGCAAATGACGTATTCATGTTCTCTAGCGGTGAAATCAGCTCGATGATCTACTACGGAGGGATCGAGTATGACCCACATTCGTTGAATCACCATGCCAATCGCTTTGGCCGTATGTTCCTCTGGCCAGCCACCCTTGTGCATGCGCGCGTTCGCTACGTCATGGAATTTCTCCCGCTCGTGTTGATCCGTCAACCCACCCTGACCGATGTTTGGGGAGACGCCTTGGGGCCGGCACGCAAGACCGTGCCAGGAATTGCGGTTTCGCCGGTGGGGTTTCGCTGGATGTGGCGTAACGGCAGGGCCATCAGGCCGCTCTGGGTCGTGAAGTTGGGCGAAGCGGTTTTCACCCAGAAGGCGCTCGGGAACAATGCTTCCTATGAGAACTTCACCATCAACTCAGTTGTGGGCCTTCAGACCCGGCTGTCCTCGCGATACGACCTGCGTCTGACGTATGGCTATCAGCACGTCTCCAACGCATACTCGAACAACAGCAATCCAGGGCTGGACACGCTTGGCCCCTCCTTCGGACTCGTCTATCACATGAAGAGCGTCGTCAAACGGTAGAACTCTCTGTCCGGAACTGCTGACTCCGCGACCGGCCGCGTGCCCCAGAGCCTGTCCTGAGCAAAGTCCAAGGATCTTCCGATCTTGGAGATGTGCGAACCCACTCACCCCACCCCGTCGCCCGACCCTCGTCCCTGCGTCCCTCAGTCCCTGCCCAGTGTCAATCTCCCGCGCCGCCGCCGCGTCGCCAACCCCTTCATTCCACCCGCCCAAATCGCTGCGCCACTTTGCCGACGATTTCCCCGCTCCGGCGCATACTGGTTCCCATGAGCTCCGTCCCGGTCCCCCGCCCAGCCACAAACTCGCTATTCCCTACTCCCTACTCCCTACTCCCTTGCCCTAAATGTACCCCCCCACCCCCCCTACGAAATTTGCAGTTTTCCACAGGCATTTTGCCGACAATTACGAGGTTTCGTTCGTCTTTTCTTCGCCACTCGCGTCCGGCCCGCAACCCAAAAGCAAAGGCCGCGCATCCCGCGCGGCCCTTCGCCCGTTCAAAATTGCCCACAGAAAACTGACGACCGTTCTTACGCCGCGCGCTTGCCCAGCCAGCCCCGGCAACGCTCCCAAAGCGTGGGCACCACCGGGCACGCAAAGTAGATTTCGCGGTTGCGCGCCATCAGCAACTGGATCGCCTGCACGTCTCCGTCGCCCGACGAGAGCGCTCCGCCCCGGTGCACATACTCGTCGGCAACGTACTCGATGGCGTGGCCCAGAATCTCCAGCGCGCGCCCGGCTTCGCGGTTGATCCACCGGCGCCGCTTCGCGTCCACCGCGCCCGTTGCGCCCACCGCCTGCGCGGATGCAACCGAAAAACTCGTCATGGAAGCCGGCATGCGATTCAACCTCTGCCTCGTCCCATTTTTCCTCGCGCCCTCCCTCGGCCTCGCTTCGATTCCGCAAGGTGAACACTCTCTCAGCCCAATTCGGAACCCGAAAACAGCAGCGTTCCCAATCGGGAACCCACTCCGCGCACCCTCAGGCAGGCCTCGCACCGCCTGCCGTGCCGTTCCGCTCCGTTTCGCACCGGTACGCCGCGCCTTGACGGGACGAGGTCGAAAACCTAATCTCAAACCAGTGGGTGTTTGCGTTGGGGTGCTCAATTCCCGGCGCGCATGTAAATCGTTTTTAAGCCGATCCGTGCAGGACAGCGCATGATTCCCTATTCGTGGCAGTACATCCCGCTGCTCTTACAAATTGTTGTCGCACTTGCCCTTGCCGCCGGAATGGTCGTGGCCTCGTGGTTCGTGGGCCGGCACAAGAACACGCCCGTCAAGCTGGCGCCCTACGAGTGCGGCATTGAGGCCGTCGGCGACGCACGCGCCCGCTTCAGCGTCAGCTTTTACATGGTCGCCATGCTCTTTATCCTTTTCGACGTGGAGGCCGTCTTCATGATGCCCTGGGCCGTCATCTACAAAGACCTGCCCCACATCACCGGCCACCGGCTCTTCGGCTTCTGGGAGATGGTCGTCTACCTCGGCTTCGTCGCCGTGGGCCTTTATTACATCGTGCGCAAGGGCGTCCTCAACTGGGGCCAGGACAAGGCGGACCTTTGACGATGGCCGACGCGACACACAGCGCGCTTCACGGCAAGGCGGCGGTCCTTGAGGGCCTGCCGGACCATCCCGCCCTGAAGGCCGCGCTCGCCTGGAATCCCGATGCGCTACTCGACGCGAAGTTCGACCGCAACGAGCTCACCCTCACCATCGCGCCCGAGCGCATCCGAGAAGCCGCCGCCGCCATGCAGTCTGCAGGATACAACTTCTTTGAGGATGCAACCGCCGTCGACTGGTACCCTTCTGAGCCGCGCTTCCAGCTCAGCTATCATCTCCTTTCGCATCGCTTCAAGGAGTACATCCGGCTGCGCGTCATGCTCGGTGCCGACGACCCTTCCGTGCCGTCGATCACGCCTGTCTGGCCCTCGGCCAACTACTATGAGCGCGAGATCTTTGACCTCTTCGGTATCCGCTTTGAAGACCATCCCAACCTGCGCCGCATCATGATGCCCGACGACTGGAAGGGCCATCCGCTGCGCAAGGACTATCCCGTGGAGGGCTATCGCTAATGGTGGACACCATCGGCACGCCCATTCTTGAAGCTCCCGTCGCAGAAGGCGCGCGCGACCAGCATATGGTCCTCAACATGGGCCCGCAGCATCCGTCCACGCACGGCGTTCTGCGCCTCGTGCTTGAAATCGACGGCGAAATCATCGTCCGGCTCTATCCCGAAATCGGTTACCTGCACACCGGCATTGAGAAGACCTGCGAGGCCAAGTTCTACCAGCAGGTGGTTCCGCTCACCGATCGCATTGATTACCTCAGCCCCATGGCCAACAATCTCTGTTACTGCCTGGCCGTGGAAAAACTGCTCGCGCTTGAAATTCCCGAAAAGGCGCAGTGGATACGCGTCCTGCTCACCGAGCTCACGCGCCTCAACTCGCATCTGGTCTGGCTCGGCACGCACGCCATGGACATTGGCGCGCTCACCGTCTTCCTTTACACCTTCCGCGAGCGCGAAGACATCCTGCGCCTCTTTGACGCCGTCTCCGGACAGCGCATGATGACCAGCTACTTCCGCATCGGCGGGCTCTCCATGGAGCCGCCGCTCGATTTTTTTGATCGCGTGCAGGCTTTCATCCGCATTTTTCCTGAGAAGATTGACGAGTACGCGAACCTGCTCACCGGCAATCCCATCTTCGCCAATCGCCTCAAAGGCGTCGGCTATCTTTCCGCGGAAGACGCCATCGCTCTCGGCGTCACCGGACCGCCGCTGCGCGCTTCCGGCGTCGATTTCGACCTTCGCCGCGACATGCCCTATTCCGGCTATGAGAAGTTCCAGTTCCAGGTGCCCGTCTCCACGGAGGGCGACACCTGGGCGCGCTATCTGGTCCGGCTCGTCGAGATGCGCGAGAGCGTCAAGATCATCCAGCAGGCCCTCGACGGAATGCCCGAAGGGCCCATAAAGGCTGACGCGCCCAAGATCGTGTTGCCCGACCGCGAAAAGATGAAGACCCAGATGGAAGCCCTCATCCATCACTTCAAGATCGTCACCGAAGGCTTCGCCGTCCCCGCCGGCGAGGTCTACCAGGGCGTCGAAAGCCCGCGCGGGCAGATGGGCTATTATGTCGTTTCCGACGGCACCGCCAAGCCCTATCGCGTCCACATGCGCAATCCGTCCTTTGCCACGCTGCAGGCGCTGGAAACCATGTGCAGGGGCCGCTTGCTGGCCGACGTCGTCGCCGTCATCGGCTCCATTGACATCGTCTTAGGGGAGATTGACCGCTGATGCAAAGCCAGCCTACGCCCGCCGCATATACCAAAGCCATCGCCGAAGCCCAGGCCCGCCGCGAGGCCCAGATGGCCCTCAACCACGCCGCCGAGGAACAGGCACAAAGCTGCGTCACCTTCTTCAATAGCCTTGGGGAGGCTCTTGGCACGGAGATGAGGAAAGCCAATGAAGGGCTTTCCCAGTCCGGATTCAAGGATCTCTTCGAAGGGCTTTACATGGCCAAGCCGCCCGAATACCGCATGATCATCAGCTTCGGCGGCACCCCGCATGCGCGCGAGATTTCTCTTGATATGGAGGACAGGAACTATCCCACGATTCATGTGAAGGACGCCAAGGATAGCCCCACCGGTTCACTCCATTTTGTCGTCAAGGACGTAGGCGTCGGCATGCAGGCCTTCACCACCGAGGGCGGCGGCACGGCGAACTGGAGCCTTCCGCTCTCTATCGGCGAGGTTGCAGCCCGCATCGTTGAGAATGTGATCGATGGCCTCTTCCGCTAGCGCCGGCGCGGCCGTTTTCGGCGAGCTCTGGGTATCTCTGGCCTCGCTGCTGCGCAGTTACACCGCGGCTCACGGCCTCAACCGCGATCGACAGGCCACCGTCGAGCTGGGAGAGAATCGCATCACGGTTCGCCACGGCGACCAGTGGCTGGATTTGAGACGGAATCACGCGCACGTGAACTGGATGCGCGAAGATGGTAGTAGCGGAGTATTGGAATTGACTGAATCCGGAAGATTGCGCTCGGCCGCGGGCGAGGAAGAGATGGACATGGCCGCGGAAGCCTGGGCGCGGCAGTTGATGCAGGGGACCCGCGAACGATGAGCAATGAAACCATGACCGTGTTTTCGCCACGGCTGGCCGCGCGGTTTGACGCGCTGGTGGAAAAGTATCCCCTGCGCCGCTCGGCGCTGGTGCCCATGCTGCTCTACGCGCAGGACGAGATCGGCTACCTCTCTGACGCGGTCATCGCCGAAGTCGCCGACCGCATCGGCATCACGGAGCTCGAGGTGCGCGACGTGGCCACCTACTACTCCATGCTGCGCTTCAAGCCCGCGGGCAAGTTCAACGTCCAGGTCTGCACCAATATCAGTTGCATGCTGCGCGGAGCTTACGAATTGTTTGATCGCTTCCAGCAGGAGCTCGGCGTCGGCCACAAGGGTGTCACCGCCGACGGCGTCTTCTCGCTCGAAGAGGTTGAGTGCATCGGCGCATGCTGTTGGGCTCCTGCCATTCAGGTGAATTACGACTTCCATAACGACCTGACGCCGGATCACGTGCCTGGCATTCTTTCCGAGTACCGTGCAAAGGCCTCAGAAGAGACGGGCAATCATGCCTAAACTCGTCTCCCATCCCGATGAAGTCAAGATCGTCACGCGCCGCTTTGGCCAGGGCGCGACCGACATTGACCGCTACGTCGAACTCGGCGGGTATGAGTCCGCGCGCAAGTGCCTCGCACAGGGGCCCGACTGGATCATCACCGAAATGAAGGCCTCCAACCTTCGCGGACGCGGCGGCGCAGGCTTCCCCACCGGCATGAAGTGGTCCTTCGTGCCCAAGCAGAGCGCCAAGCCCAAGTACATCCTCGTCAACGGTGATGAAAGCGAGCCCGGCACCTGCAAGGATCACCTCATCTTCCTGCACGATCCGCACGCCATCATTGAGGGCGCCATGATTGCCAGCCTCGCCATCGGCGCAAAGCTCGGCTTCATCTATCTTCGCGGCGAGTACCGCCACCTGCTCGAAATCATGGACAAGGCCGTCGCCGACGCCAACGCCAAAGGCTTCCTCGGCAAAAACATCTTCGGTTCCGGCACGGAATTTCAAATCATCACGCAGACCGGCGCGGGCGCTTACGAAGTCGGAGAGGAATCCGCGCTGATGGAGTCGCTCGAAGGCAAGCGCGGCGTGCCTCGCATCAGGCCGCCCTTCCCTGCCGTCGTCGGCCTTTACGGCGGACCCACCGTCATCAACAATGCCGAGACCATCGCCACCGTGCCTCACATCATCGCCATGGGCGGCGCGGCCTATGCGGCCGTGGGCACGGAGCGCAACGGCGGCACGCGTCTCTTCTGCCTCAGCGGACACATCGAGCGCCCCGGCGTCTACGAGCTGCCGATGGGCTACAACCTGAAAAAGATGATCTACGAGGTCGGCGGCGGCGTGCGCGGCGGCCGCACGCTCAAGGCCGTCGTTCCCGGCGGCTCGTCCACGCCCGTCCTGCTGCCGGATGAGATTGAAAACCTCGGCATGGACTTCGACCAGGTGAGCAAAGCCGGCTCCATGCTCGGCTCCGGCGGCGTCATCGTCATTGACGATCAAACCTGCATCGTCGAGTTCGCCCTGCGCACCATCAGTTTCTATCAGCATGAGAGCTGCGGCTGGTGCATTCCCTGCCGCGAAGGCACGGACTGGCTCAAGAAATCGCTCACGCGCTTCCATGCCGGCTTCGGCGTCGAAAAGGACATCGACAACATCCAATATCTCGCGCAGAACATGATGGGCCGTACCTTCTGCCCGCTCGGTGATGCGGCCGCAATGCCCACGCTCGCATTCGTCAAGAAATTCCGCAAAGAGTTTGAGGACCACCTGAACGGGCAGCCCTGTCCCTTCGCCAGGCACATGGACCTGGCTGTTGTCTAACGGGGGCGCTGGAGAACCATGGCAGATGTAACCTTCACAGTCGATGGCAAAAAGCTCACCGCGCCGGCGGGCATGCTGCTCATTGAGGCCTGCCGCAAGGCGGGCATTCAGATTCCCGCCTTCTGTTATTACCCCGGCCTCAGCCTGCAGGCCGCCTGCCGCATGTGCCTCGTCCGCCAGGAGAAGGTGGGCAAGCTGCAAACCGCATGCACCACCACGGTCGCCGAAGGCCAGGTCTTCATCACCGAGTCCGACGAAATCGCGCAGGCACGCAAGGCCATGCTCGAATTGCTGCTCGGCAACCACCCGCTCGACTGCCCCGTTTGCGATGCCGGCGGCGAGTGCGAGCTGCAGGACATGACCTTCAAATACGGCGCGGGCGTAAGCCTTTACACCGAGGCCAAGCATCATCGCGACGAGCAGCAGTGGTCGCCGGCGGTCTTTTATGACCGCCCGCGCTGCATCCTCTGCTATCGCTGCGTGCGCATGTGCGGCGAAGGCATGGACGTGTGGGCACTCGGCATCCAGAACCGCGGCGTAAGCGCGGTGATCGCGCCCAATGAAGGCGACCAGCTCGACTGCGAGCAATGCGGCATGTGCATTGACGTGTGCCCGGTGGGCGCGCTCACCAGCGGCACCTATCGCTACAAGACCCGCCCCTGGGAGATGAACCACGTCTCCACGGTGTGCACGCACTGCGCCGACGGCTGCAAGGTCACACTCGGAATCCGCCAGACCGCCGAGGGCTCTGAGATTGTTCGCGCGGACAACCGCGACAAGAGCGGCATGAACAACGATTTTCTCTGCGCCAAGGGCCGCTTTGGATTCGACTTTGTGGAGAGCCCCGACAGGCTATCAAGTCCTATGGTACGCAACGCTGCCGGCCGTCTCGAGCCGGCCACCTGGGATCACGCCCTGCGCTTCGCCGCAGAAAAGCTCAAGGAGATTCGCGATACGCGTGGCGGCGCTGCGATCGGCGTCATCGGCTCCAACACCACCACCAACGAAGAGAATTACCTCCTGCAGAAATTCGCGCGCACCGTGCTCCAGACCAACAACATTGACCATGAGCGCACCGCCGACTATGCCGCATTCGCGCTGTCCATGGCGGGCCACAACGGTATGGCCGCCAGCCTCGCAGACACCTTGACCGCGCCCGCCGTGCTTCTCATCGGAGGAGATCCCACTGGAGAGCATCCTCTGCTGTCCTGGAACCTGCGCACCAATGTGCGGCTGAACAAGGCCCGACTCTACGTGGCCAACGCGAAGGCCATCAAACTGGAGCGCCAGGCCCGCGCCACGCTGCGCGTTGGGCCCAACGGCTACGCCAAACTCCCGGCCCTGCTCGGCGGCGATTCCGACCTCGCCAAAGCCGTGCGCGAAGAAGAATCCCTGCTTATCGTCTTCGGACAGGAGTTTCGCGGCGCGGCGGTGAAGGAACTCGTCGATTGGGGAATCAAGCGCGGCGGCGCAACGTTCGCCTGTCTCGGCGATTTCAGCAACTCCCGCGGCGCGGCGGATATGGGCCTGCTGCCGAATTTTCTGCCCGGCTATACGCCGGTCACTCAACCCGGCGATTTCGCCGCAGAATACGGCGGAATGCCTCCCGATCCGGGCATGTCGCTTCCTGCAATCGTAAGCGCAGCCGCGGAAGGCACGCTCGGCGCGCTCTATGTGGTCGGCGCGGATCCGGTGATGCGCCACGGCCTGGAGCCGACCGCGCTGAACAACACCTTCACCATCGTGCAGGACATCTTTCTCACTCCCACCGCCGCCCTGGCAGACGTGGTTCTTCCCGCAGCCAGCCTCTATGAAAACAGCGGCACTGTGACAAACACCTTCGGCGACGTGCAGTTGGTGCGGAAGGGCGCCGACCGTCCCGGCGTCAAGTCGGACTTCGAAATTCTGGTGCGTCTTGCGGGTGCCATGGGTGTGGATGTGAAGTCGCTGGTTCCCTTCGGCAAAGGCTCGGTCACCGCCGATCTCGGCCAGTCGCGCGGCGCGCAGGCGGGTGAGGCGGATCGCCACGCCGTGTGGCTGGCGGCGAATGGATTGGAGCCGAAGCTTAGCCCGTTTGATGTGTTTGCAACTCTGGATGAGATTGAAAGGCTCGTTCCGGGCTATCGGCTCGATCGTCTGAGCCTGTTTGCCGGCAATCACACGCCGGTGGAGCCGGGGTTTGTGTCCGTTTCCGCGCTGTCCGGCGCGGACCTGATTACACCTGCGCACGACGGATTGTTCACCTCGGGAGCGCTGGGCCGACACAGCCCCTCGTTGCAGGATCTCAAGCGTCACCAAACTGCTGCCGCGGGCGCGGCCGTGGCGGACTTATGGAAAGTTTGATGGGAGGGGCGGAGTTCGCGTGACGATCCTGGAATTCATCGTTTGGAGCCTGCTCAAGATCATCGTGGTCACGGTGATCCTGCTGGTCTCGGTGGCCTATACGGTACTGCTCGAGCGCAAGCTCGTGGGCCGCATTCAAAATCGCTGGGGACCTAGCCGCGTTGGGCCCTTCGGTCTGCTGCAGCCGCTGGTGGACGGGGCAAAATCCTTCCTCAAGGAAGACATCATTCCCACCGGCGCTTACCGCCCTTTGTATTTGCTGGCGCCCATCATCGCGCTCAGCTGCGCCCTCATTTCCATCGCGGTGGTCCCCTTCGGTTCGCCCAACATCACCGGCCCCGGAGGCTTCCGTTTCTTCCAGATCTCCGACGTCAACATCGGCCTGCTCGTCATTCTCGGCATCACCTCCATCGGCGTTTACGGCATCGCGCTGGCAGGATGGTCCTCGAACAGCAAGTATTCGCTGCTCGGCTCGCTGCGTTCTTCGGCCCAATTGATCAGCTACGAACTCGCGCTCGGCCTCTCGCTGGTCGGCGTGGTTCTGCGCGCCGGCTCGCTCAATCTTCGCGTCATCGTGGAAAGCCAGGCCCAGCACGGCATCCTCTCCTGGAATGTCTTTGGCGGCCTGCAAATTGTCGCCTTCTTCATTTACCTCATAGCGGCTTATGCCGAGACCAACCGCTCTCCATTCGACCTGCCGGAGGCCGAAAGCGAGCTCACCGCCGGCTATCACACTGAGTACAGTTCCATGAAGTTCGCCATGTTCTTCATGGCCGAATACGCAAACATGATCATGGTCGGCTGCGTGGCCACGCTGCTTTTTCTGGGTGGATGGACCAGCCCCTTCGGCTCGCTCTTTCCCACGCCGCACAACATCGTCCTTCTATGCCTGCTGCCGCTCTTCTGGTTCGTCGTCAAGGTCTTCAGCTTTCTGTTTCTTTACGTGTGGGTGCGCGGCACGCTGCCCCGCTTCCGCTATGACCAGTTAATGACCTTCGGGTGGCGTTATCTGATGCCCATCGCCATCCTCAACATCGTTGCCACAAGCCTCTGGCTTGCGTACCGCTGATTTGAACGGGCTCCCGCAGCACCCCACCGTCTGTGCGAAGCACGCGGCGAAAATACAATCGGAGGCGTTCATTTACAATCGGAGGGACACCGCGGCGGCACCGCATTAAGTGCACGCCCACCCGAAACAACCGAATCGAACTTCAGCCCGAACATCGAAGCCACTGAACGATGCACCTTCTTTTGTTTCTCCTCTTCGCCGGACTTTGCCTCGCAGGCGCCGTCAACCTCCTGCTACAGCGGCATCCTATTTCCAGCGCACTCTCGCTCATCGTTGTCATGACGTCGCTGGCCGTGCTCTACCTGCAGCTCGGAGCCGAGTTCCTTGCCGCGGCGCAAATCATCGTTTACGCAGGCGCCATCATGGTGCTCTTCACCTTTGTGGTCATGCTCCTGAATGCGGGGCGCGAGGAGCGCACGCTGGGCAGCCGCGCCGCGGCCATGGTTGGATTTCCGGCAGTGGCAACCTTGCTTGCAGTGATCGCAACCGTCGTGTTGCGAAGCTCCGGATCGGTGAATCCGCAAAGCCCCATCACCTCCACTCGCGAACTTAGCACGGTACTTTTTACCCGGCTCCTGCTGCCGTTTGAGGTCACGTCGGTGCTCATTCTCATCGCCATCCTCGGCGCGGTTGCCCTCGCGCGCCACGGTGATGGAGAAAAGGACTCCGGCCGATGAACTCCTTCCTCGCGCACCAGGTCCCGCTGAACTGGTATCTCCTGCTGAGCGCCATCCTGTTTTGCCTGGGCGTGGTCGGCTTTCTCATCAAACGCAATCTCATCACCGTATTCATGTCGATTGAGCTGATGCTCAACGCCGTGAACCTTTCCTTCGTGACATTCGCCTATCAGTGGCACACGGTGAAGGGGCAAATCTTTGTCTTCTTTGTGATGATGGTGGCGGCGGCCGAGGCGGCCGTCGGGCTGGCCATCATTATTGCCGTCTTTCGTGTCCGCTCCACTCTCGCCGTCGACCGCGTCGACCTGATGAAACTATGAACGGATCGCCCAATCTCTTCCTGATTCCGCTGTTGCCGTTCGCCGGATTCGTGCTGAACGGCACGGTCGGACGTCGACTGCCCAAGGGACTGGTGTCGACCATCGCCCTTGCCGCGCCGGCGGTATCCTTCGCGCTTGTCCTCTGGGCCTATCTTGCCTCGCTGTTCGGCCTCGCACTGCCATACACGCAGACCCTGCCGTTTCCGTGGATCAACGCGGGAATGCTCCACGTTGATTTCAGTTTCGTGCTCGACCAGTTGTCCCTCGTCATGCTTCTCATCGTCACGGGCGTGGGCTTTGTGATCCACATTTACTCGGTCGGCTACATGAGCAACGAAGAAGGCTACTACCGGTACTTCAGCTACCTGAACCTGTTTCTCTTCTTCATGACCACTCTGGTCCTTGCCGGCAATATGCTGCTGATGTTCGTGGGCTGGGAAGGCGTCGGCCTGGCCTCCTATCTGCTCATCGGCTTCTACTTCCAAAAACAGTCCGCCGCGGACGCCGGCAAAAAAGCATTCGTCGTCAACCGCATCGGCGATTTCGGCTTCCTCATCGGAATCTTTCTTCTCATCGCGAACTTCAGCACTCTCTCGTTTCACGGAATCGCCGGCCAGCTCGCCGCGTCTCCCGCATGGCACGGCGGCGTGCTCACCGCCATCGCGCTCTGCCTGCTGATTGGCGCCACCGGCAAGAGCGCGCAGCTTCCGCTTTACATCTGGCTGCCCGACGCCATGGAAGGCCCGACGCCGGTCTCCGCGCTCATTCACGCCGCCACCATGGTCACTGCCGGCGTCTACATGATCGCCCGCACCCATTTCCTCTTTGACCGCTCGCCCTTCGCGCTCGGCGCGGTGGCGATTGTGGGCACCCTGACAGCGTTGTTCGCGGCCACCATCGCCCTGGTGCAGAACGACATCAAACGCGTGCTCGCCTACTCCACCATCTCGCAGCTCGGTTACATGTTTCTCGGCTGCGGCGTGGCGGCGTACTCGGCAGCCATCTTCCATCTGATGACGCACGCCTTCTTTAAGGCGCTGCTCTTCCTTGCCGCCGGCTCCGTGATCCACGCGCTCAACGGTGAGCAGGACATGCGCAAGATGGGCGGCCTGCGCAAAGCGCTGCCCATCACCTTCTGGACCATGACGGCGGCCGTGCTCGCCATCTCCGGCATCCCGCCCTTCTCTGGCTTCTTCTCAAAGGACGCCATTCTCTACTCCGCTTTCCAGCAGGGCGGCCTGGGCAGGCTGTTCTGGTTTGTCGGCGTGGTCACGGCCCTGCTCACCGTGCTTTACATGTTTCGCCTCTGGTACATGACCTTCCTGGGCGAATCGCGCAGTCACGACGCGCACCCGCATGAAAGCCCCTGGTCCATGCTTGGGCCGCTGGTCATCCTTGGCCTTTTCTCTGTCGGCGGAGGCTGGATCGGCATCGAGCATTTCAGCGCATATCTCGCGCCGTCCACGGGCCCGTTGCGCGAAGGCGGCAGCGCCGGGCTTAAGTACGGCCTGATGGCTCTGGCGGCAGCTGTCGCATTCCTCGGCTGGTACATTGCAGACCGGCTCTACCGGCAACGGCCTGACGAGCCGGCCAAGATCGCCGCCGCTTACCCGGCCGGGTACAACCTGCTCGCCAACAAATATTTCGTGGACGAGATTTACGGCTACGTTTTCGTCAAGCCGCTTCTGGCTTTCTCCAAACTGTTTCTGGAGTGGGTGGTCGACTTCGCGATTCTTGGCGGCACGGCATGGCTGCTGGCCGGCACCGCCAACCTCGGCGGAGCCATTCTTCAGCGCTGGCAGTCCGGCAATCTCCGCTCCTATGCGGCATGGCTTGCCCTGGGAGCAGCTTGTCTATTGTTGTTTGCGCTGGTGCCCTGGTCCGCGGTGCTGGCCGGATTTGGGTTTCACGTCGGCGGGGTGGGGCGCTAACACATGAACTTTTTAAACGAGAACATCCTCACAATCATTCTCCTGGTGCCGTTGGGCGGCGCAATCCTGATTGCCCTGCTGCCGGACCGCGGCACGCTTTCACAATGGCTGGCGATGCTGACCGCGCTCCTGAGCTTCGCGCTCACGCTCCATCTGCCGTTCCACTTCGCAACGGGGCAAAGCGGCTTCCAGTTTGAAATCAATCGCCCCTGGATCGAAAGCCCCGCCATCTTCTACCACGTCGGCATCGACGGCCTCAGCCTCTGGCTGGTTGTGCTCGTCGGCTTTCTTGCGCCGGTCGGCGTACTCGTCAGCTGGAACGCCATCCGCGATCGCCGGAAGATCTTCTACTCGCTCTTTCTGGTCCAGCAGACCGCCATGGTTGGGGTCTTCATCTCGCTCGACCTGATGCTCTACTACGGCTTCTGGGAGCTCTCGCTGTTACCCATGGCCATCCTGATTGCCATGTTCGGGCGCAAGGAAGGCCCCAAGGCCGCCATCAAATTCTTCCTTTACACCTTCATCCCTTCGGCCCCGCTGCTGGTCGCCATCCTCTGGCTTTATGCGCACACCGGCACCTTCAACTTCGTTGCACTCCAGCGGATCATCGCCAATGGCGGCCTGCCCGCTACGGCGCTCGCATGGGTTGCGCTCGCATTCCTCTTTGCCTTCGCCGTCAAGGTGCCCATCTTCCCGCTGCACGGCTGGTTGGCCGACACATTCAGTGAGGCACCCGTCGCCCTCGCCATGATTGTGGCCGGCAAACTGGGCCTCTACTCCATGCTGCGCTTCCATGTGGAGCTTTTTCCCCAGCAGGCAAAGCTGATCGCTCCGCTGGTGGTGGCTCTCGCCGTCATCGGCCTGCTTTACGGCGCGTGCCTGGCTCTTGTGCAGCGCGACTTCTGGCGCTTGATTGCCTACGCCGCCATCAGCCACCTCAGCCTGATTGCGCTGGGAATTTACGGCTTCAATATGACCGGCTGGGACGGCGCGGTGTATCAGATACTCAGCCACGGCGTGGTCGATGCCGCAATCTTCCTGCTGCTGGGCATCCTCGAGCTTCGTTACGGAACCAGCGAAATCGCCGCATACGGCGGGCTTGCTGCAAAGCTTCCACGAGCCGCCACGCTGTTTGTGATTGCGACACTGGCCATGATTGGACTGCCTTTGCTCAGCGGATTCGTGGGCGAGTTCCTGATCCTTTCCAGCACCTTCACCCAGGTGAGCCACGGCTGGGGCATCGCCGGCACCGTGGGAGTGATTCTAGGCGCGGCATACATGCTGTGGCTCGTCCAGCGCCTGTTCTACGGCCAGGAAAGCCGCCTCGCGGCCGCCCGCCAGGCCATGGACCTGCCCCTGGCCGAGCAGCTCATGCTGTGGCCCATCGCGGTGCTGATGCTGGTGATGGGCGTCGCGCCCTCACTCTGGTTTCCCTCCATCGAGAGCAATACCTTGATGATGACCGTGCAATCGCAGAACGCAGCACCAAAGATCATTTTGAGCGGCTCTGTCCAAGTGGGAGTGAAGCGATGAATCCCGGCGACGCGCTCCGCATTCTTCCGGAGATCATTCTCACACTGACGGGCGTTCTCATCATGCTCGTGGATTCCTCCATTCCCGCGAGGATGCCGCGCCGATTTCTTGGCGCCGTTGCGGCCGTCGGCGCGATGCTGGCGCTCTGGGCCAGCCTTTGGCAGCTGCGCCTCCCGGTGGGCACGGGCTTTTATGGAACCGTTGAAACCAGCCCGTTCACCATCTTCTTTCACGTGCTCATCTGCGGCATTGTGCTGGTTGCGGTGCTGGCGGCCATGGATGCGCTGCCCGCAGCCACGCATCATCAGGGCGAGTACTACGCACTCATCGTTTTTGGGGCCGTCGGCATGTGCCTGCTGACCAGCGCGGTCGAGCTGCTTTTGGTATTCATCGCTCTGGAAATCTCCTCCATCTCCACCTACGTGCTGGCGGGGTATCGGAAAGAGTCCGCCCGCGGCCCTGAGGCGGCGATCAAGTACTTTCTGCTGGGCTCCTTTGCCACAGCGTTTCTCTTGTATGGAATCGCGCTTATTTTTGGAGCCACGGGCACCACTCAGATCTACGAGATTGCGCGCATGGTCCCGCAGGCGCAGAACACGTTACTGGTGGTTGCCGCACTTGCCCTGATGCTCGTCGGCATTCTTTTTAAAGTGTCCGCGGCGCCCTTCCACGTGTGGACACCCGACGTCTACGAGGGCGCGCCGTCGCCGGTTGTCGCGTTGCTTTCGACCGCGCCCAAGGCCGCCGCTTTTGCCTTCCTGCTCCGCGTGGTTTACGAGATGTTCCCTACCCTGCGCTCGGTCTGGGAGCCTCTCCTATGGGTGGTTGCAATCCTGTCGATGACCGTGGGGAACCTTGCGGCGCTGCGCCAGCAGAACGTCAAGCGCATGCTCGCCTACTCGTCGATTGCCCACGCCGGATACCTGCTGGCGGCGTTCGCCGGGCTGCGGGACGCGGGAATCTCCGCGGCCGCGTTCTACATTGCCGCATATGCCGCGATGAATGTCGGCATCTTCACCGTCGTCGCGCTCGTCGCCGGATACAACGACGAGCATGTTCTGATTCCGGATCTCCGCGGCCTCGTTTACCGGTCACCGATGCTCGCAGGCCTGCTCATCTTCTTCCTCGCTTCGCTGGTGGGCATCCCGTTCACGGGCGGGTTCTTCGGCAAGTTTTATGCGTTTTCGGCGGCCATGGGCGGATCGGCCGTTTGGCTCACCGTTCTGGGCCTGCTCAACTCGGGCATCGCGGCGGCCTACTACATGCGCGTTGCCTTCGCGGTGGTGCAGCGCCATCCCGACGAGGCCGTCCGGGCCATGCCCTCACGGCAGACGGGCATTGCGGTGGCGGCGGCGCTGCTGTTTGCCGTGGCCGCCACACTTGTGCTCGGAATCGTTCCGGGGCAAACCCTCAGTGCTGCGCAGAGTGCCGCGCACACCCTGCAGGTTCCGCCGGGCTCACCCTCGGTCCTGCCGGTCTCCGTGTTTCATCCGGGCGTTCCAGGACAATAAAGCTACGGCCAACGAGGGATCGCTGTCAGTCAGCCGAGGCGCGATACCACTCCACCGTCCGCCGCAGACCTTCACGAAAATCGACAAGGGGCTTGTAGCCGAGCAGCTCTTCGGCAAGTCGAATGTCCGCGAGCGAATCGCGAATGTCCCCGCTTCGGGCCGGCCCATATTGGACGTCTCCGTTGAAACCCGTCAGTTCCTTCAGAATGCGAAAGGTGTCATTCAGGGTAATGCGACTGCCGGTGGCGGCGTTCATCATCCTGCCTGAGACCTTCTCCGCAGGGGCAGCCGCGGCCAGCAGATTGGCATGGACCACGTTATCGATGTAGGTGAAGTCGCGGGTCTGCTCCCCGTCGCCGTTGATCGTCGGCTGCTCCCCGGCCAGCATCTTGCGGCAGAAAATCGCTAGAACTCCGGAGTAGTGCGACGTGGGATCCTGGTGAGGCCCAAAGACGTTGAAATAACGAAGCGTGACGGTTTCCAAACCATAGACCTGGCCGAACGCCCCCATATAGTGTTCGCCCGCAAGCTTCGCCACGGCGTAAGGGGAAATGGGCCTGGGCAGCATCTCCTCGTGCTTGGGCAGCGTCGGCGACTCGCCGTAGGCCGACGATGAGCCGGCATACACAACGCGGCGAACTCCAGCCTCTTTGGCCGCCACCAGCAGGTTCACCGTGGCGGTCACGCAGTTCCTGTTGGTGCCCGCGGGATCAGAGACAGACCGGGGCACGCTGGCCAGTGCCGCCTCGTGAAACACCACTTCCACGCCCTCGCAGGCACGCGCGCACACCGCGGGATCGGCAAGATCGCCTTCCAGGAACTCCATTGCTTCCAACCCAATCAGATTCGCGCGTTTTCCCGTAACAAAACTGTCGACTCCGCGCACTCGCTCGCCCGTTGCCAGAAGGGCGGCGGAAATGGAGCGGCCAATGAATCCCGCTGCGCCAGTAACCAGATAGGTGCCCAAAATTCTCTCCTTGAGTTGGATTGCCGGACCCTGCGTGCTTCCCTAGCATACAGTCGGTTACCCTTGGCGATACGCGGCGTTCGCCAGGGGCCCATGAGGAGAGCTTACAATTTGTGCATGGCTACCGGGTCTGCAACTTCAGTGGCAGGAATCAAGCAACGCGTTCAATCTCGTCAGGCGCGCATCGGAATCATCGGAATGGGCTATGTGGGGCTTCCACTGGCGCTCCTGTTCAGTGATGCGGGCTTCCGCGTCACCGGGTTCGATATCGCGGAGGAAAAGGTCCGTACCCTGAATGAGGGCGGCTCATACATTGTGCGCATCACGCCCGCAATGATTCAAGCAGCGCAGAAGAAAGGCTTCAAGGCGACCTTTGCCTATGCGGAAATTGAACAGATGGACGCGGTGATCATCTGCGTTCCCACGCCTCTCGATGAGTATCACGAACCCGACCTAAGCTTTGTGACCGGCACGGTGAAAGCCATGGCGCCCCACGTGCGCGAGGGTCAACTGATCGTGCTGGAAAGCACCACCTATCCCGGAACCACTGAGGAGATCGTGGTGCCCCTGCTGGAGCAGAACAACCGCCGCGGATTGCGCGTTGCCCGCTCGGCGGAAACAAACGGCCTGCACGTCGCGTTCTCTCCGGAGCGCGAGGACCCAGGCAACGACACCGTGGAACGCCGGGATATTCCCAAGGTTGTGGGCGGATGCGGGAGCGGCTCGGCCGAGCTTGCCGCGGAGCTTTACAGCAGCATCTTTCGCCGGGTGATTCCGGTCAGCAGCCCGTCCGTGGCTGAGATGACCAAGCTGCTTGAGAACATCTACCGATGCGTGAACATCGCGCTTGTCAACGAGCTCAAGCAGCTTTGCATGCGCATGGGCATCGACATTCATGAGGTGATTGACGCCGCCAAGACCAAGCCTTTCGGCTTTCAAGCGTTCTATCCGGGTCCCGGGCTCGGCGGCCATTGCATCCCGATCGACCCGTTCTATCTGTCGTGGAAGGCGAAGCAGTTCGATTTTCGGACGCGATTCATTGAGCTCGCCGGCGAAGTAAATATCCGCATGCCTTACTTCGTGATTGAGCAGCTCGGAGACGCATTGAATCGCCATCGCAAGGCAATCAACGGTTCAAAGATTCTGGTTCTGGGACTTGCTTACAAGCGGGATATTGACGACCTGCGCGAGTCGCCGTCGCTCACCATCCTCGAATTGCTGCGCGAAAAAGGTGCGATCGTCTCGTACAACGATCCGTTCTTTCCAACCGTCGGACACGGACGCCACTATGCCCTGAATATGACAAACACTCCGCTCGACGAATTGTCACAATACGACGCGGTCGTCATCGTCACGGACCACTCCCAGTACGATTACGCCGCAATCGTGGAGCAGGCGCAGCTTGTGGTGGACACCCGCAACGCCACCAAGGGCATTCATTCGCCGAAGATTGTCCGCTGCTAAAACGGCGACGTCCGCTCCGCCGCGCGCGCAGACCGTCGCCCACGCGCGTTCGCCGAGCGGCCTTCGCGGAGTTACTCGTGCGCGCCGTGTTTGCGCAGATAACTGGCCCAGCTCGTGTCGTCCATTCCCAGGGCATAGGTCAGCGGACGATGCTGGCTCTGATCCAGCGCATTCACGTCCGCGCCATGCTCCACAAGCGGCTTGACCAGACTCCCGTACTGCAGACGCAATGCGCAGTCAAGGATGGTATCGCCATAAGCATCCGGCAGGTTCACGTTCGCTCCATGCGCGAGCAGGTAGTTCACGTCGTCCTTCTGGTCGCGCATCACGGCCCAGAAGAGCGGCGTTGCGCCGCTTGCGGCCTGCGCGTTCACCTTGGCGCCCTTTGAGACGAGCAGTTGCACCAACGGCTTGTGTCGAACGGAAAAGATCGCCAAGTCCAGCGGGGTGTATCCGTTCTTCATGTACTTTGCATCAGGTCCGTGCGAACTGAGCAGAATCACGGGGTCCCGGTGGTCCTTTGATGAGAATACCTTCCACAAATCTCCAGGGGTGAAGGGACCGTAACTGTCCTTTGCGTTCACGTCTGCCCCGGCGGCGATAAGCGCCGCAGCCGCCTCCACGTTGCCGTGGAGCGCCGCTTCGTGCAGGGGAGTGTTCCCGTTGCTGTCGACGCTGTCGACCAGCTTGGGATCCTGCTGCAGCAGCGCCTTGATCTCCTTTACCTTGTTCTTGCGGGCGGCATCGTGAATGGGGTCGCTAAACGAGAGGTGCGAGCCGACCAGCACCAGAAGGAACAGGGCGAGGAGGTTATGGACCAACCTCGCTTGAGAACTACGTTTGGAAGCATGTGTCATCATCAAATCTCCAGATAAATCGATATTGTAAATGATCAGATTGGGGGCGTGCAGCAGAAGCCCAGTATGGCGAGCTTCGCCGCGACGCCCGAACGCCGAATCGTGTATCGTGATGGAGTTTGCCTATGGATTTCCTGCGCGCGCGGCTGGACGAACCACTCTCATTCTCGCCATGGGAGAGATATCTGCTCGCGTCGCTCGCGGTCTTCTCCGCCGCGCTGTTCTGGCGCCGCTTCGCTCCCGCCCTTCAGACCATTCTGCGCTCGAAAAAAGACACGCACTTTCACTTGGCCCCGGTCACTCGCAGAATGCGCGATTTCTTCTGGGAAGTTCTGTGCCAGTCCAAGGTCATCCGGCAAAGGCCGCTGCCCGGACTCGCGCATGCATTTGTCTTCTGGGGGTTCTGCGCTTTCACCGTGGTGACACTGAACCATTTCGCACTCTGCTTTGGACTGGGGTTTCTCTCTTCTGACAGTTGGATTGGGCGCGTCTATTTCGATTTTGCCGCACTGTTTGCCTTTGCCTGCGCGGTGGGAATCGCCGGCCTTTTCGTGCGGCGCTTTTTGGTCAGGCCGCGCTGGCTCGGAGAAAAAGTGTCGGTGGAGTCAGGCGTCATCGCCCTGCTGATCTTTGTTTTGATGGTCACCTATCTTGGAGCCTTCCTTCCAGCACATTCCGTAGCCGGCATCCGCATCCTCTGGTGGACGCACACGCTCACGATCCTCGTCTTCCTGCCCATCATTCCGCAAACCAAGCATCTGCATCTGGTGCTGAGCCCGGCCACCATCTTCCTTTCAAACGAAACCTTTGGGCAGATTCCACCGCTCTCCGGCGATGAAGATTTCGGGCTGGTCGCGGGCACCGACCTGACGCAACTCGTCAGCTTGCAGGCCTACTCCTGCGTGGAGTGCGGGCGCTGCACGGAGCACTGCCCCGCCGCAAATACAGGAAAATTGCTGAACCCGAAGGAGATTATTCTTGGCCTGCGCGGATACCTGAATGAATTCGGGCCGCGCTCCGAGGAGCCGCTCCTGGGAAAGTACAACTCCTCAACCGCGGTCTTCCAGTGCACAACGTGCGGGGCCTGCGAGTTCCAATGCCCGGTGGGCATTGAGCATCTTCCCATCCTCGTCGGCTTGCGACGAGGCGCGGTGAACACGGGCTCCTGGGAGGACGACCACGGCGGAAAGCTCTTCCTCGCGCTGGAACACGGAACCAATGCGCTGGGCATGAGTGCCGCGGACCGCGACCGGTTTATCGACAAGCAACAGCTTCCCATCTTTGATGGTACGCAGGACTATTGCCTGTGGCTTGGCTGCATGGGCGGCTACGATCCGAAGGGCAGAGACATCATTGCGGACTTTGCTCGCGTGATGAACTACCTGGGGACGAGCTATGGCGTTCTGCGCAAGGAACGCTGCACGGGCGATCCAGTGCGCAGGCTGGGCAATGATCTCCTGTTTCAGCAGCTCGCGGAGAGCAATCTGGAGGCGTTGGCGCAAAACAAGGTGAAGAAGATCGTCTCCATTTGTCCGCACTGCGTCCGCACCATTCAGGAAGACTGGAAGGAGTACGGCACGCCGCCGCCAATCGAGCATCACAGCGAGTTTCTTGCGCGACACCTTGCGCAGCTCCCGAAGCAGCACGACGGCGGAGACATCGTCTTCCATGATCCGTGTTACCTGGGGCGATACAGAAATGTCTACGAGGAGCCCCGCGCCGTTGCGTCGATTGCCGGCCGGGTGGTGGAGGCTCCGCGCAACCATGAACGCAGTTTTTGCTGCGGCGCCGGTGGAGGACTGGCTTTTCTGGGCGAGGAGTCCGGCGAACGCGTGAGTCACGTGCGCACAAACGAGCTGGTGGCGACGGGAGCGAAGACCATTGGGACGGCGTGCCCGTTCTGCAACAGCATGTTTCGCGATTCCCTTTCCTCTTCCGGCGGAAAGGCTCCGCAACTGCTCGACATTGCGCAGCTGGCTGCGCGCGGACTGCCCTCTGCAGATGGAATTACCATAGAGAAGAGCGCGCCTTCATGAAACTTCTTGTCGCCATCAAGCAGGTTCCCGAACGCGACGCGGCGCTGCGCATCACCCCAGCAGGAAGCTGGATTGATGAATCTGATCTTGCGTGGTCACTGAATGAGTCCGACGCCTACGCGCTGGAAGAAGCGCTGCAACTGCGGGACAAGACCGGAGGCGAAGTGACCGTGCTGAGCGCTGGGTCCGAGCGCGTGGGCTCAACCTTGCGTGAGGCGCTGGCCAAGGGCGCAGACCGCGCGATTCACCTTGAGGCCGAGGATTTGAATTGCCGCGACGCGCTTGGGGTGGCCCGTCTGCTGGCAGCGGCAATTGCACCCGAGAATCCCGACCTGATCCTTACCGGACTCCAGTCCGACGACCTGGGCTATGGCCAAACGGGCGTGATTCTCGCCGAACTTTTGAATCTGCCACACGCGTCGCTGGTGCTGCATGCGGAAAAGACGGAAGCCGGCCTTACGGTGAAGCGGGAACTCGAGGGCGGCTGGTTCCAGACCATCGAACTTCCAACGCCGGCCGTGCTGTGCATTCAATCCGGCGACAACAAGCTGCGGTATGCCACGCTGATGGGCATCAAGAAGGCCAAGACCAAGGAAATGCGACGCATCCAGGCCCAGGAGCTGCACGCGGATTCGTCGCGCACCGTGGCACTCGAGACAATTTCGCTCCCGCGGAAACAAAAGTCGACGCAAATGCTGAGCGGTTCGCCCCAGCAGTCTGCGGCAGCACTGGTGGAGAAGCTCGCATTTGAGGCGCGCGTTCTATGAGCAGCATTTGGGTCATTCTCGAAGACCGGAATGGGCACGCAAGCCCGATCAGCCTGGAGGCTCTGGCCGCAGGAAAGCAGCTGGGCGGGCAGTTGAGGCTGCCTGTTTGCGCGGTGGCGCTGGGCGCGGAGCCTGGGCAGCTTGCCGACGAGGTTGCGCGCAAGGGTGTGGACAGCGTGGTTTGTGTTGCGCACGCGCTGCTCTCGCGTTACACGCCGGACGGGTTTACGCTGGCTTTGCAGCAGGCCATTGAAGCGCGGCAGCCGGAGTTCCTGGTGTTTCCGCACAGTTACCAGGTGCGCGACTATGTACCCAAACTGGCGGCGCGCCTGGGCCAAACGCTCATCGGAGATGTGATCGGCATCGAGGAGGGTCCGGTCTTCACGCGGCAATTGATGCAGGGAAGGCTGGCGGGCGAGTATCGTCATTCCGGCGAAGGCTCCTGCTTCGTCTCGGTGCAGTCCGGCGCATTTCGGGCCGAGACAGCGACCGCGGGGGCCGTGCCCGTGGAGACCTTTACGCCCGAGATCGCCGCATCGGCAATCCGCACCAAGCCCGGCGAGCCCTTTCGCGGCTCCTCGCAATCGGTCGACCTGACCGCAGCGCAGCGCATTGTGAGCGTGGGCCGCGGCATCAAGGAGGAATCCAATTTGGAGTTGGCGCGCAGTCTTGCCGAGGCTCTTGGAGCGGAGCTGGCCGCCTCGCGCCCCATCTGCGACAGCGGCTGGCTGCCGCTCGATCGACAAGTGGGAAGCTCAGGGCAGACGGTTTCGCCCAAGCTCTACGTGGCCGTGGGCATCTCCGGCGCCATTCAGCACCTGGTGGGCATGAAGGGCTCGCAATGCATTGTGGCGATCAACAAGGACCCCGAGGCACCCATCTTTGAAGTTGCCGACTACGGCATTGTGGGCGACCTGTTTGAAGTGGTTCCCGCGGTGATTGAAGCCCTGAAGGCCCATCGCAAAGAGTAAGCGGGGGGCTAGTTACCCATTGCCACCTGCCGGGTGGGAACGATATCTTTTCCACGTTGCTGCGTGCGTGGGCACAACCTGAATGTTTGTTCCGACAACCTACTTTGGCGCGCTGATTCTCATGCTTCTGAGCATGGTGTGCTGGGGCTCCTGGGCGAATACTCTGAAGCTCTGCCCCAGATTCCGATTCCAGCTCTTCTACTGGGATTACGCGATTGGACTTGCGCTGGGAGCGGTTGTGCTTGGCCTCACCGGGGGCAGCCTTGGCAGCACGGGTCACCCATTCCTCGCGGCGATTCGCCTCACTCCGTTGAGCGCCATGATTTGGGCGGCCTGTGGCGGAGCGGTCTTTAACGTCGCCAATCTGCTTCTTGTGGCCGCGATTGAAGTGGCGGGGCTCGCGGTCGCTTTCCCAATTGGAATCGGGCTTGCGCTCGTGGTGGGGTCCGTCTCCAGTTATTTCGTGAGCCCTGCAGGGAACCCCATGCTGCTGTTCGGCGGAGTGGCGCTTGTTGCCCTGGCCATTGTGATGGATGCGGCGGCCTACAGAAAACGCGAGAGAGATGCTCGCGCAATGACCACGCGCGGCATCGTTATCAGTCTTGTGGCGGGCCTGCTGATGGGCAGCTTTTATCCTCTTGTGGCCCATGCAATGACCACCCCGCCGGAGAGCGGGCCCTATGCGATCGCGTTCTTCTTCGCAATCGGCGTGCTGGTTTCGACCGTGCCCGCGAACCTGCTGCTGATGGCGAGGCCGCTGGACGGCAAGCCGCCTGTGGACGGGCGCGATTACTGGAAGTCGCCGCTTGGCTGGCATCTGGCGGGAGTGCTGGGAGGCGGCGTATGGTGCGTGGGAGCGGTGGCGAACTTTGTCGCCTCCGGCGCGCATCTGATTGGGCCCGCGGTTTCTTATTCGATTGGCCAGGGCGCTACGATGGTTTCGGCCTGCTGGGGCGTGTTTGTGTGGCGGGAGTTTGCGGGCGCGCCGCGCGCCGCGCACCGTCTGCTGGTACTGATGTTTGTGCTCTTCATTGCCGGGCTTGGAGCGGTGGCTCTGGCCCCGTTGTATTGACTTGAGGTTGCTCGCATGAAGCCTGCGCAAAAGCCCATCGTCGTGGTTGGCAGCGTGACCATGGACATGGTTGCGTGCGCACCCGCAATCCCGCGGGTTGGACAAACCGTCATCGGAACCGCGTTTCATCTGACGCCGGGCGGCAAGGGCGCGAACCAGGCAGTAGCTATTGCGCGGCTGGGTTATCCGGTGGAGATGGTGGGGCTGGTGGGCGACGACGTGTATGGCCCTGCCCTGCTCGACAATCTTGCGCGGCAAGGCGTGGGAACCTCGTCGATGGCGCAGGTTGCGGGCAGTTCCGGACTTGCGCCCATTTTTCTGTCGGAGGCGGGAGAAAACAGCATCATCGTGATTCCGGGTGCGAACGAGCACGTGAGCCCTGCATTCGTAGATCAGCACCGCGACATGCTCGCGTCGGCTGGAATGGTCTTGTGCCAGCTCGAAATTCCGATGGAAACGTTGAATCATACTCTGGCGCTGTGTGAGGAACTTTCCGTGCCGGTGATGCTGGACCCTGCGCCGGCGGCAGCGCTGGACCCGCAGGTTTTTGAGCGCGTGGCCTGGTTCACGCCGAACGAATCGGAGGCCGCATTCTACGTGCATGAGGATTCTCCTCCTGAGAAAGCGGTGGCGGAGCTTCGGGAACGCGGCCTGCGGGGAATCGTGCTGAAGCGCGGAGCTGAGGGTGCCTACGTGGCCGATGCAAGCGGCAGAGCGGAGCGTGTGAGCGGGTTTGCCGTCGAGGCGATTGACACGGTGGGCGCCGGCGATTGCTTCAACGGCGCGTTTGCTGTGGCATTGATGGAGGGCAAGGACGCGTGGGCCGCCGCGCGGTTCGCCAACGCCGCCGCCGCGCTTTCTGTTACGGGCAAGGGCGCACAGGGTGCCTTGCCGACGAGGGCGCAGGTGGATGCGCTGCTTGCCCGCGCAAGTTGATTCCAATGCGCTCGCGATGCGCTATGGCGCATCCAACCCGGATAGGAGAGCTATGAACGAGTCCATTGTGTTGCATGCGTCGGACGGCCATTTTCTGGATGCATACGTGGCGCATCCGGCCGGTGATCCGGTCGCCGGGTTGGTCGTGATTCAGGAGGTCTTCGGGGTCAATCGCCACATTCGCTCGATTGCCGACGGGTACGCGAGCGATGGGTTTCTTGCCGTCGCTCCTGCGCTCTTCGATCGTGTTGAAAGAGGTGTTGAATTGGGGTACGACGGTCCCGATCTGCCGCGAGGGATGGCGCTGCGGCAGGGGACTGATATTGGAAAGGCGCTGCTCGACATTGACGCGGCACTGCAATATGCCAGGAGCCGGACCGGCCTCCGAGCCGGTGTGATCGGTTATTGTTTCGGCGGATTGCTGGCATGGCTCAGCGCGAGCCGTCTGAATCCGGACGCCGCAGTGGGTTACTATGCCGGCGGCATCGGGAACTATGCCGGCGAGACGCCGCACGCGCCGGTGCAATTGCACTTTGGCCAGCTTGACACGCACATTCCAGCCGAACAGGTGGAGAAAGTGCACGTGGCTCACCCGGAGGTTGAAATTCATTGGTACCCGAAGGCCGGGCACGGCTTCAACTGCGATCTGCGCGCCAGCTATCACGCGGAGTCTGCTACTTTGGCACGCGGCCGCGCGCTGGCATTTCTACGAAAGCATCTGACGAAAGCTGAATAGTCGAGCCTGCGTTACTTCAATCTTCAGTGTGCCGAATGACTCGAGCGTGAGACGTGCACGGCACAGCGCGACGAAGCGGCCGCAACGGCAAGACCCTAACCTATACAACCCTGACTACTCGCACCAAGTGTCGAATTGCCTTGCGCGGACAGCTGCCGCCAGCCTCTCCATCTCCGGGCCGAGCACGCGGTCTTCCACGAGCGGAGGCAGGATGGCGCGCACCGCCTCGTAGCCCGCTTCCACCTGCCTGCCGGCGCGCAGTGGCCGGCGGAACTCGAGTGCCTGCGCGGCGCACATCAGTTCAATGGCGACGACGTGCTCGACATGCTCCACTATGGCGCGCAGCTTGAGCGCGCCGGTCATGCCCATGGAGACATGGTCTTCCTTGCCGCCGTCCGTGGGGATGCTGCCGGTGGAAGAAGGATGCGCAAGTACCTGGCACTCGTTGACCAGAGCGGCAGCGACGATCTGCGCGATCATGAAGCCGGAGGATAGACCTGCATGGGGAGAAAGAAACGCGGGCAGCCCTTCGTTGATGTCCGGGTTAAGCAGCCGATCCACGCGGCGCTCTGTGATTCCGGCAAGATCAGTAAGTGCGATCGACGCGTAGTCGAATGCGTAAGAGAGCGGAGCACCGTGGAAGTTTCCGCCGGAGATGACGTCGCCGCGCACCGGCCCGTTCGATTGTGGATTGAGAAAGACAAGCGGATTGTCAGTGGCGGAACCGGCTTCAATCTGCAGCACGCCGGAAACATGTTCCAGCACATCGCGCACTGCGCCGTGCACCTGCGGCATGCAGCGGAGGCAGTAGGCATCCTGCACGCGCGTGTCGCCTGTTCGATGCGATTCACGAATCTCCGACCCCTCCAGCAGGCGAAGGAGATGCTCGGCGACGACGCTTTGTCCGGCGTGGGCCCGCGCGCGATGAATGCGGGCGTCGAAGGCGGCCGGCGTGCCCAACAAGGCTTCCAGAGACATGGCGCCGGAGAGATCGGCCAACTGCGCGACACGACGGGCCCGCGCGAGCGCAAGCGAGCCGACCGCATTCATTGCCTGGGTTCCATTGAGCAGTGCGAGCCCTTCCTTGGCTGCAAGCTGCAGAGGCTCAATTCCGGCTCGCCGCATCGCCTCCGCGCCGTCCATGCGCACACCTTCATAGCACGCTTCTCCTTCGGCGATGACGACGAGAGCGAGATGCGCGAGCGGAGCAAGATCGCCGCTGGCTCCCACGGAGCCGCGTGCGGGAATGACCGGATGCACCCCGGCGTTGAGCATGTTAACCAGCGTGTCCAGCAAGGCCGGGCGCACTCCGCTGAAGCCTTTGGCCAGCACGTTGGCTCGAAGCAGCAGCATGGCGCGCGATTCCTGTTCAGTGAGCGGCTCGCCAACGCCGCCCGCGTGGCTGCGCACAAGATTGACCTGCAATTGTGCGAGATTCTCACTGGAGATGCGCACGTCAGAGAGCTTGCCGAAGCCGGTGTTGACGCCGTATACGGTTTCGCCCGCATCCACAATTCGCTCAATCAATGCGCGACTGGCGGCAACGGCCTCGCGTGTCTGGCTGTCCACCGCAACCATCCGGCGCTCGCACGCAACCTGCTCGATTTCTGCGAGGGTGAGCGGCTGGCCCTGAAGCTTCAACGCGTCGATTCGCACATCCATGCAAGCATGGTAGGCGGGGGCACGCCGGCGGTACAGGCACATTTCCCGTCACAGCTTGGAATTGGTGGAGGATTCCGTTATGCTGAGGTCCAGAGACGATGGATTCCACTACCCTGCTTGACATCTATGGTCGAAAGCTCCTGTTCGAGCTGCAGGCCAATGCACGGCTGAGCCTTGCGGAGCTTGGCCGGCGCATCGGACTGTCTGCAACGGCCACCGCCGAGCGACTGCGGCAGATGGAGGAGGTCGGAATCATTCAGGGCTACTCCGTGCGCATTGATCGCGAGGCGCTGGGCCTGGAAGTGATGGCCTTCATCCGAATGAGCTGCGGCGGGCAGCAGTACCACAGGCTGCTGGAGTACGTGCAGACGCTGGAAGAAGTGCGCGAGTGTCACCATCTGACCGGAGGCGACGATCTTCTGCTGAAGGTGACCACGACAAATATGGCGGACCTTGAAGCACTGATCGAGGCGCTGCTGCCCTTCGGCAATCCGGTGACGAGCCTTGTGCTTTCCTCGCCCGTGGAGCCCCGCAGCTATGCGGTGACAGGAAAGCTGACGAGTGTGACGAGAAAGCCCGTTCGGCGACGCTGAGGGCTGCTCCGAATCAGGACTCTGCTTTGACTTCCGCCTTGTGGGCCAGCCGATCGTCCGGCGCACAGATGGGCTTTTCAGCGGCTTCAATCCCCAGAATTTTGCGATTCGTTTCTTGGTCGGCCTTTCCGCCGGCAAAGTCGTCGAAGGCGCGGTCCGTGACCGGGATGATGTGGTCGCGTATGAAGATTGCACCCTCGGCAGCGCCAGTTTTGGGGTGCTTGAGGCAGCACTCCCACTCGAGAACGGCCCATCCGGGATAGTCATACTGCGCCAGCTTGCTGAAGATTGCGCCGAAATCCACCTGCCCATCGCCGAGCGAACGAAAACGGCCGGGACGGTCAAGCCAGTCCTGGTAGCCGCCGTAGACGCCGGAGCGTCCTGTGGGATGGAACTCGGCGTCCTTGACGTGAAAGGCGCGGACGCGCTCGTGGTAGAGGTCGAGAAAGGCGAGGTAGTCCATCTGCTGAAGGACCATGTGGCTGGGGTCGTAAAGGATGTTGGCGCGAGGATGGTCGTCGACGACGGAGAGGAAGCGGTCGAAGGTTGCGCCGTCGTGCAGGTCCTCGCCGGGGTGGAGTTCGAAGCAGAGGTCGACGCCGGCTTCGTCAAAGACGTCGAGAATCGGCCTCCAGCGGTTGCCCAGCTCGCGAAAGGCTTCGTCGATGAGGCCGGCGGGGCGCTGCGGCCAGGGATAAAAGAATGGCCACGCGAGCGCGCCGGAAAAGGTGGCATGCGCGGTGAGGCCCATGCGGCGACTGGCTTCCGCAGCCCACTGCAACTGCTGCACGGCCCACTCCTGCCGCGCGTGGGGATTGCCTTCAAAGCCGGCGGGGGCAAAGCCTTCGAGCAGGACGTCATAACTGGAGTGGCTGGCGACCAACTGGCCTTGCAGATGCGTGGAGAGCTCAGTGAGCTGGACGCCTGCCTTGTGGAGAATGCCGAGGATGTCGTCACAATAGCCCTGACTTTCGACGGCCGCTTTCAGATCGAAGAGTCGGTGATCCCAGCTTGGAATTTGCACGCCGGCGAACCCCAACTGGGCAGCCCAGTGAGCCAGCCCTTCCAGGCTGTTGAATGGGGACTGGTCGTCCGCGAACTGGGCAAGAAAAATTCCGGGGCCTTTGATTGTCTTCATCGCAATTCGCTCCCACGTTTCATCATTTTTTCGTCTAGAAATCAATCCAGCCCTTCTGCTGACTGCTTTCAATGGATCGCTGAATAAACTGCATGCCGCGGACCGCGGCACGAATGCCGGGCAGCGTAGGCGGCAGTGGATCCTTGACGCCCTCATTCCATGCCTTGAGGCCGTCTGCAAATTCGCGATAAAGCACTGCGAAGGCCTCGAAAAATCCTTCGGGATGGCCGCCGGGCAGGCGGGTGACGGCGAGAGCGTCCTTGCTGAGGTAACTGCCTGCGGCGTGATAAATCTCTTCCCGGCCGTCGAGCGAGCGCAGGCGGAGGCGGTTCGGGTCCTCCTGACGCCAGTCGAGCGAGCCGGATTCGCCATAGACACGCAGGCGGAGTCCGTTGCCCTCGCCTGCCGCGACCTGCGATGCGAGGAGCACGCCGCCGGCGCCGTTGTCCAGTTCGAGAATTGCGGTGCAATCGTCATCCACGCGGCGGCCGGGCACGACGGAACGGAGGGTCGCGTACAAGCGCGTGACCTCGAGGCCGGTGACGTATTCGAGCAGATGGAAGGCATGGACGCCGATGTCTCCGGTGCAGCCGCCGGGGCCGTTGCGTGCGGGGTCTGCGCGCCAGGCCGCCTGCTTTTGTCCGGTGGCCTCAATGGGCTGGCTGAGCCAGCCCTGCAGGTACTCGACAGCGATTTTACGGATGTTTCCGAGGCGGCCTGAGGCACAGAGAGCGCGGGCTTCCCTCACGAGCGGGTAGCCTGCGTAGGTATGCGTGAGTCCGTAAGGCAGGCCTTTCCCCTTCACGAGAGACTGGAGTTCGAGAGCTTCCGCGTATGTGGCGGTGGCGGGCTTGTCGCTTATCACGGGGAAGCCGGCCTCCATGGCGGCCGTGGCCACGGGCAGATGAAGATGATTGGGCGTGACGATGGCGACAAAGTCGATGGGATCTTCGCGCTCCCGCTCGGCGGTCATCATCTGGTGAAAATCAGGGTATGCGCGGGCGGGATCGATGCGATACATTTCGCCGGCTGCGCGGGTGCGCTCCGGCGATTGCGAGAATGCGCCGGCGACGAGCTGGATGCGCCCGTCGAGTTCGGCCGCGGCGCGATGGACAGGCCCGATGAATGCGCCGGGGCCGCCGCCGACCATGCCCATGCGCCATTTTCGCGTTGCAGCCATATGTCCTCCCCTTTCGCGTGGGCGGCCCGGTGCGGTTGCGGCGGCGCGGCTCCGAAGGACGCGAGGTCCGCTGCGCCCCTGAGGCAAGGTAACCCGATTCGAGAGCCCGTGCCCATGCCCCGAAAGTACTTAGAAGCCGCTTGCGCACACCACCGTGCATGCGCAAACGTCCCGTTGCAGGCCGGTCCATTCTAAACAGTCAGGGTGCACCCATGACCGAACGGCTGCGCCGCGGAGATGGATTACCAGTCGGTCAGCGTGCCATCAAGCTTGCGGTTGATGGGAAGATAGGCGCGCTGATAGGGATATTTGGCGGCGAGGGCCTCGTCGAGTGAGACGCCGAGGCCGGGCGCGTCACCCGGACGCATGAATCCCTCGGCGAAGGTGTAATTGTGCGGAAAGACGGCGTCCGTTTCTTCAGTATGCGGCATGTGCTCCTGAATGCCGAAGTTGTGAATGGCGGTGTTGAAGTGCAGCGCGGTGGCCATGGTGACAGGCGAGAGATCCGTGGCACCGTGGAAGCCGATTTTGACGTGATACATCGCGGCGAAGTCAGCGGCTTTTTTGAGCTGAGTGATGCCGCCGCCGTGGAGGATGGTCATGCGCAGGTAGTCAATCCACTGGTTGCGGATGAGGTCGTGCGCATCCCAGACGGAGTTGAAGACTTCGCCGACGGCAATGGGCGTGGTGGTGTGCTGGCGGATAACGCGGAAGCCCTCCGGCAGCTCGGCGGGTGTGGGATCTTCAAGCCAGAAGAGGCGGAAGGGTTCGAGATCTTTGCCGAGGCGCGCGGCTTCGATTGGAGTGAGGCGGTGGTGGCAGTCGTGGAGCAGATGCAGTTCCTCGCCGAAGGCTTCGCGGACGCGCGCGAAAAGCGCGGGGACGTGGCGCAGATAGGGCTCGGTGGCCCAGGTGTTCTCGGCGGGCAGGCCACGCTCGGCGGGCTCGTAGCGGGTGGAGCCCTTGTGCACTCCGTACGTGGACGGGAGGCCGGGAAAGCCGCTCTGGACGCGGATGGCCTTGTAGCCGAGTTCCTTGTGGTGCGCGACATCTTCGAGGGCGTGGTCGATATCCGCGCCGTTGGCGTGGGCGTAGACGAGAACGGAATCGCGGCTTTTGCCGCCGAGCAGGTTGTAGACGGGCGTGCCGAGAGCTTTGCCTTTGATGTCCCACAAAGCGACGTCGACGGCGGCGATGGCTGCCATGGTGACGGGGCCGCGCCGCCAGTACGCGCCGCGATAAAGATATTGCCAGAGGTCCTCGGTCTGGAAGGGATCGCGACCGATGAGGCACGGGATGACGTGATCGGTGAGGTAGCTGGCGACGGCGAGCTCGCGGCCGTTGAGGGTGCCGTCGCCGAGGCCATGGATGCCTTCGTCGGTTTCGATTTTGAGAGTGACGAAGTTGCGGCCGGGCGAGGTGAGAATGACCTGGGCGTGGGTGATTTTCATGGTGGGCGTTCTCCTGCTGCAACTGCCTGGCCTTATTGATTGACGCCGCTGGCGAGAAAGCCGCCGTCGACGGCGATGATTTCGCCGGTGATGAAGGATGCAGCCTCCGACGCGAGGAAGACGGCGGTGCCTGCCAACTCACGGGGCTCACCGAAGCGGCGCATGGGTGTGCGGAGCAGGAGTTCGTCACCGCGGGGCGTGTCCTGAATGAGCGAGGCGTTGAGAGACGTGGGAAAGATGCCGGGGGCGATGGCGTTGACGTTGACGCCGGATTGCGCGAGTTCAATGGCCAGGACGCGGGTGAGCGATGCGACGGCGGCTTTGCTGGCCGCGTAGGCCGCCACGCGATAGAAGCCCACGAAAGATGAAAGGGAGGCGAGGTTGATGATGCGGCCGTAACCGGCGCGTGCCATGGTTGCGCCGAAGATCTGGCAGGCGCGAAGCGTACCTGTGAGGTTGACATCGAGGACGCGCGCCCAATCGGCTTCATCGGTTTCCAGGGTGGGCGCCTTGTGGGTGATGCCGGCGGCGTTGACGAGGATGTCGACCTTGCCGAAGGCCTTGAGCACTTCATCGTGGAGCGCCTGGAGGGTTTGGCGCTGCTGGACGTCGCAGGCGAGGCGCAGAGTGCGGCGTCCTTTGGCTTCGAGCTCCGCGGCCGTGCGGTCCACCACCTCCTGCCGCCGCGAAGTGGCGACCACGTCAGCGCCCGCGTCGGCAAGTCCCCATGCGATGGCCTGGCCGAGGCCGTTGGTGCCGCCGGTGACGACGGCGACCCTGCCGGCCAGATCGAAGGGATTCTCAGTCATTCGGTCTTCCCCGGTTGCGTGCGCGCCGCGGCAAAAACGGTTTGCCCGGCGGGACGCGGAAGTGAAAGCACTCCCAAGAAATCTACATCATGGCGGCCAGGAAATGCACTGGGCGGGCGCGTGGCGTTGGCGAGGGTGATGCGATAGAGTGTGTGTGACTCACGAGCCACTGATTATGGACCGCCTTGCGATACCCGATTCGACGCGCCGCTGGGACTGCTTGAGCCTGGGCGAAGTGATGCTTCGTCTGGATCCCGGCGAGAACCGCATTCATACGACGCGCAGCTTCAAGGTGTGGGAGGGCGGCGGCGAATACAACGTGGCGCGCGGGCTGCGGCGCTGCTTTGGCCTGAAGACGGCCGTGGTGACGGCGCTGGCCGACAATGCCGTGGGCCGGCTGGTGGAGGACCTGATTCTGCAGGGCGGCGTGGATACGTCGCAGATCCGGTGGGTGAAGTTTGACGGCGTGGGCCGCGCGGCCCGGAACGGGCTGAACTTTACCGAGCGCGGCCTTGGACTGAGGGCGGCGGCCGGCTGCAATGACCGCGGACACACGGCGATCAGCCAGATGAAGCCTGGAGAAGTGAACTGGGCCGCGCTGTTTGGAGCGGAGCACGGCGCACGCTGGCTGCACACGGGCGGTATTTTCGCGGCGCTTTCAGCCTCGACGGCGGAGGTGGCCGCCGAAGCGATGCATGAGGCGCACCGGCACGCGACGCCGGTTTCCTACGACCTGAATTATCGCGAGAGCTTGTGGAAGTCGATTGGCGGCAAGGAAAAGGCGCGAGCGGTGAATCGCGAGCTGGTGCGGAAGGTGGACGTGCTGTTCGGCAACGAGGAGGATTTCTCCGCGATGCTGGGGGTTGCGATTCCGGGCGTGAGCGAGGACTTTGACGAGCTGCCGATTGCGGGCTACGAAGCGATGCTGCGCGAGGTGGCCGCGGCGTATCCGAACCTGAAGCTGATTGCGAGCACGCTGCGCACGGCGCACACGGCGAGCCGCAACGACTGGGGCGCGATTGCGCTGTGCGAAGACAAGATTATGCATGTGCCGCAGCGCGAGGTGGAGATTCTAGATCGCGTGGGCGGCGGCGACAGCTTTGCTTCCGGGCTGATTTACGGGCTGCTGGCGGGCAAGCCGATGGAGTGGGCGGTGCGCTGCGGCGTGGCGCACGGCGCGCTGGCGATGACGACACCGGGCGACACGAGCACGGCGTCACTGGCCGAGGTGGAACGGGCGATGAAGGGCGGATCGGCGCGGATTGCGCGATGAAGGACGAGATGGCGGAGACGACGGAAGAGATTCTTGAACGCGTGGGATTGATTCCCGTGCTGCGGGCGCGGAACGCGAAGCAGGCGCACGCGGTGGTGAAGGCGATGCTGGCCGGCGGCGTGACGGTGGTGGAAGTGACGATGACGGTTCCCGGCGCGGTGGAGCTGCTGCGCGAGCTGAAGGCCGAGTATCCGGAGGTGCTGCTGGGCTCCGGCACGGTGACGACGGCGGCCGAGGCGGAGGCGACGATTGCCGCGGGCGCAGAGTTTGTGGTGAGCCCGAGCTTGCATGCGGACGTGATTGCGGCGACGAAGGCGGCGAAGAAGGTTTCGATTCCGGGAGCGCTGACGCCGACCGAGGTGATTATGGCGCACCGGGCAGGCGCGGATTATGTGAAGATCTTTCCCTGCTCGGCGATGGGCGGCGCGAGCTACCTGAAGGCACTGCTGGCACCGTTTCCGCATCTGAAACTGATTCCGACCGGGGGCGTGACACTGGATACGGCGGAGAGCTTTCTGAAGGCAGGCGCACGGGCGCTGGGCGTGGGCAGCGACCTGGTGAACCTGGCGGCGGTGGACGTGGGACAGGCGGAGACGATTACCGAGACCGCGCGCGCGTATCTGAAAGTGCTGGCGCGGGTGCGGGCGCAGGCTTGAGGCCGCGGGCGCTATCCTGAAACCGAAGAGACGGTTGACGGGCCGCAGCGGCACGCTTCCCCTTGTGCGCAGATTTCTATCGGAGTGAGCCATGAAGCTGATTTCTTTTTCGGTTGCCGGCGGGGCGGTGTGCCCCGGCATTCTTTTTGAGGATGCGGCGACGGTGCTGGACCTTTCCTCCGCTGGCTATGCGGACACGCTGGAGGTGATTGCGCGCGGGCTGCCGGCGACACTGCCGGCGAAGAAACTGGCGCTGAAGGACGTGCGGCTGCACGCGCCGCTGGGGAATCCGCCGCGGGTGTTTGCGATCGGGCTGAACTATCGCGACCACGCGAAGGAATCGGGCATGGCGATTCCGGAGACTCCGGTGGTGTTTATGAAACTGACGACGGCGATCATCGGGCCGGGCGAAGCGATTGTGCTGCCGAAGAATTCAAGCGAGCCGGACTACGAGGCGGAGTTCGCGTTTGTGATTGGCAAAGGCGGGTACCGGATTCCGGCGTCGGCTTGGCGCGAGCACGTGTTTGGCTACACGATGGTGAACGACGTGAGCGCGCGCGACGTGCAACTGGCGACCTCACAGTGGACGCTGGGCAAGAGCTTTCCCACGTTCTGCCCGCTGGGGCCGGCGATTGTGACGGCGGACGAGATTGCCGACCCGCATGCGCTGGACGTGACGCTCACGATTGACGGCGAGCGGATGCAGAGCTCGAATACACGGGAGCTGGTCTTCAAGATACCCGAGCTGGTTGAATTTCTGTCGTCGATTACGCCGCTGCTGCCGGGCGACGTGATTTCGACCGGGACGCCGCCCGGCGTGGGCCTGGGCCGGACGCCGAAGCGCTGGCTGAAGCCGGGCGAGACGGTGACGGTGGCGATTCCAGGGCTGGGCGAGCTGACGAATCCGGTGGTGGCGGAGTAAAGGCAGCGGACAGGTATCAGCTATTAGCCGTCAGCAAGACAGCGAGTCGCGCGGACATGTTGCTCCTTTGCAAAAGCGAAGAGGAGGCGAAGGCGACCGCGTAATTGTCGGCAAAATGCCTGTGGAAAACTGCAAATTTCGTAGGGGGGGTGGGGGGGGGTACCTTCCCGGCCTTCAGCTTTCAGCCGTCAGCTCTCAGCTTGTTGAAAGCGGACTGAGAGTGCGGACTATTTCCAGTGTGGCAGGTTCGCAGAATTAATCGGCAAAGTTTGGAGATTTATTTTTGGGGGCGATGGAGGCGAGCATCCGGGAGGCGGAGGGCGTCTATTGACAAGCAGTTGGCGAATTTTGAGGAGGGGTTTGCGATGCGGAATGGATTGGGATGGGTGCAGGTGGGAGTGCTTGCGGTGGCGGCGCTGGCGCTTGGATTGTGGCTGGGGAATGCGCGGGCGGCGCGGGCGGCGAGCACCACGAATGACGGGCCGCTGGAGTTTCAGCTTGCGGGCGTGAACGAGCACAGCTCGCTGCTGGTGTACCAGCCGCAGACGCGGACGGTGTATGTGTACCAGGGGGCGACGACGGGGATGTCGGAGATCGGGTGCAGCTATATGTTTCAGCTAGGCAAGCCGGGCGAGACGATTCACAGGGAGAACTGCACACGGTGACGAAGTTGGGGTGAGGGGCGCGGGCTGAAAGGCAACCGCAGATCTTTCGACTCACTGCGCTCCGCGCAGCTCGCTCAAGAGGACAGTGAATTGTGGGGAGTGGGGGCCAATGCTTTCCCACCCATGTCGCCCGCTACGCGCGCTCCATGGATGGGGCACCCCGTTTCTTTGGCCGATGAAGGTTCGTGATTTCCCCGGTCTCACAAGCGAGATCGGGGGCACCCGGCGTTCCGAGCGGATCACCGTCAGCTGAGAAGTTAGGAAAAGCAGAAGCAGGTCCTTCGCTCCGCTTACCCCACGTTCGCTTCGCGACCGCGGGGCCCCAAGCCTGCTTCGCTCAGGATGACAAGTCTTTTGGGGGCGTGAGAACGGCATGGCTGAAGCCATGCCCTGCTACAAGACGGGAGTTGCGGCGTGCGAAGGGCTGAAAAAAGCAACCGCAGATCTTTCAACTCGTCTGCTCAAGCAGACTCGCTCAAGATGACAACGATTGTTGTGGGGGCACAGCGGTTAGAGGACGCGGGCGAGGTAGTGGCCGGTGTGGGAGTGGAGGTTCTGGGCGATTTGCTCGGGAGTGCCTTCGGCGACGAGCTGGCCGCCGTCGGAGCCGCCTTCAGGGCCGAGGTCGATGACCCAGTCGGCGGACTTGATGATGTCGAGGTTGTGCTCGATGACCAGCAGCGAGCCGCCGCCGTCGAGGAGCTTGCGGAAGGCGGTGAGGAGCTTGGAGACATCGTCAAAGTGGAGGCCAGTGGTGGGCTCGTCGAGGATGTAAAGGACTCGGCTGGCCTGCGAGGGTTTGGCGCTGGCGTTGGCGGAGCGGACCTGCGAGAGATGGGCGGCGAGCTTGACGCGCTGGGCCTCGCCGCCGGAGAGCGTGGTGGCGGACTGGCCGAGGCGCAGGTAGCCGAGGCCGACTTCATCGAGGACGGCGAGCTTCTCAAGCAGGCGGGTTTGGCCAGCGAAGAAGCGGAGAGCCTCCTTGACCGTCATCTGCAAAACGTCGTGGATGCTTTTTCCTTTGTACTTTACTTCGAGGATGCGCGGCTGATAGCGCGTGCCGTTGCAGTCCTCGCAGGGTAGCTCGACATCGGCGAGGAACTGCATTTCGACGGTGACGGTGCCGTCGCCCTCGCAGGTGTTGCAGCGGCCGCCGGGCACGTTGAAGGAGAAATGGCCGGGGGTGAGGGAGCGGCGCTTGGCCTCGGGCTGCGCGGCGAAGAGCTCGCGGACGAGATCGAAACCTTTGATGTAAGTGATGGGGTTGGAGCGCGGGGTGCGGCCGATGGGGTTCTGGTCTACCAACACAACATCGTTGAGGCGCTCAGCGCCGGAGAGTGACTGAAAAAGGCCGGAGGGGTCTGCGCCGTCGGTCTGGCCGAGGGCGCGGGCGACGGCGCGATAGAGCACCTGGTGGACGAGGGTGGATTTGCCGGAGCCGGAGACGCCGGTGACGGCGACGAGCATGCCTAGGGGAATTTCGACGTTGAGGCCGCGGAGATTGTTGGCGCGGGCGCCGCGGAGGATGAGTCTTTCGCGGCCGGGGGCGCGGCGGCGCGTGGGCACTGGGATGGAGAGCTGGCCGGAGAGGTAGCGGCCGGTGAGCGAGTGGGGATTGGCTTCAATTTCCGCCAGGACGCCGGAGGCGAGCAGCTTGCCGCCGAATTCGCCCGCGCCGGGCCCGAGATCGAGCAGGTGGTCGGCAGAGCGGAGAACGTCGGCATCGTGCTCGACGACGATGATGGTGTTGCCGAGGTCACGGAGAGCTTTGAGGATGCGGATGAGGCGGTCGGTGTCGCGGGAGTGCAGGCCGATGGAGGGCTCGTCGAGCACATAAAGCGCGCCGACGAGCTGCGAGCCGAGCGAGGTGGCGAGCTGGATGCGCTGGGCTTCGCCGCCGGAGAGCGTGGAGGCCATGCGGTCGAGGGTGAGGTATTCGAGGCCGACGGCGTTGAGGAAGCTGAGACGCTGGCGGACCTCGTGGAGGATTTGGCCGGCGATTTCCTGCTGCATGGGCGAGAGCGAGAGCTGGGAGAAGAATTCCTGCGCGCGGGCGATGGTGAGCGCGGCTGCCTGGCAGATGTTGAGGCCGTTGATGCGGACAGCGCGGGCTTCGGCGCGCAGGCGCTGGCCGCGGCAGTCAGGGCACTCGGCGTAGCCACGGTATTTGCTGAGCATGACGCGGACGTGGAGCTTGTACTTTTTGCGCTCGAGCTGGGTGAAGAAGCCGAAGACGCCGGCGAAATCGCCGCTGCCGCGGAGGACGGTTTCGCGGGCGGCGTCGGACAGGTCGTGCCAGGGCACGTCGAGCGGGATCTTGAGCGCGGCGGCCTGGCGCTTGAGCTCGGTGAACCAGGGGCGGTATTTGGGGCGGTTCCAGGGCTCTATTGCGCCCTCGGCGAGCGAGAGGGATTTGTCGGGAATGACGAGGTTGAGATCGTAATCGACGGTGTTGCCGAAGCCCTGGCAGCGCGGGCATGCGCCGAAGGGATTGTTGAAGCTGAAGAGGCGCGGCTCAGGCTCGCGGCCGGGGCGATGGCAGACGGTGCACTCGTATTCGCCGGAGAAACGAAGGAGGGTGCGCGCGGCGGAGTCGTCGCGGGGCTGGACTTCAAACGAAACTTCGCCGGCCTCGCGATAGGCGATCTCAGCGGCATCGACGATGCGGGCGCGGGATTCTGGGCCGACAACGATGCGGTCGAGGAGGACGAAGAAGGGCTGTGCGAAGTCGAGGTCGAGAAGGGATTCGGGCGTGGAGAACTCGAAGATGCGGCCGTTTTGATAGAGGCGATTGAAGCCGGATCTGCGCAGGCCGACAAGGCGGTCTTTCATTTCCGGTGTGAGGGAAGCGGTGGTGGGTTCATGTTCCGCTGCGGCGGATTTGGCCAACGCGGATTTAGCTGCGGATTTTGCGGGGTTGCGGGCGGGTTTTGCCGGGGCGGGCTGGGGCTCGGCGTGGAGCACGGGAAAGAGCGCATGGAGGCGAATTCCCTCCCCCAGCGCGAGGACGGCTTCGGCAACCTCATCGATGGAATTGCGGCGGACAACGCCGTCGCAGTGGACACAGTGGACTTCGCCGCAGCGCGCGTAGAGCAGGCGCAGGTAATCGTAGATTTCGGTGGCGGTGGCCACGGTGGAGCGGGGATTGCGCGTGGTGTTCTTCTGCTTGATGGCGATGGCCGGGGCGAGTCCGTCGATCTCGTCCACGTCGGGCTTCTCAATGCGCTCAAGGAACTGGCGGGCATAAGAGGAAAGCGACTCGACGTAGCGGCGCTGGCCTTCGGCGTAGATGGTGTCAAAGGCGAGCGAGGATTTGCCGGAGCCGGAGACGCCGCTGATGACGGTGAGCTTGTCGTGGGGAATATCGCAGGAGATGTTTTTAAGGTTGTGGGTACGCGCGCCACGGATAAGGATGGCGTCGGGAACGGCGGCGCGGGCGGTCGCTTCGGCGGCGGGGATTGAGTCGGTCGGGATTTCGTCCGTCAGATTCGCGTAGGTCATCAGTCAGATTCGGGGAAGGGATCCGAACGAAAGCGTGGGAATGCTTGTAGGACTCCTCAGAGAGGGTCAGGACAAGGCATGCCATTCTTTATTATAGGGCGGCTAGCCGACGCTTCCGGAGCTTTGCGGCACTTTTGTAGACCGCGGGCGCAGATCGCGGGCGGTTTCGAAATCCTGGAGCGAGCCCGTTCCCCGGTTGCGTCCGGTCGACTGCCCGGCCTTGGATGACGCCGTGCCGGAGACGCTCTAAGCAGCAGCCGCCATCGGCCGCACGATTTCCAGCCGCTCGACGACCAGGTGCGCCTCCGGCTCGCGATCAAGCACTGCGGAGAGTCCCAACAGCGCCCGCGAAGCACAGGCAGGACACTGCCACGAACAGTTTCCAACGGAGTTGCAATCCTGGCATAGATAAGCCGAGGCAAGAGGCATGTGCTGCGGTATTGGGGATGTCATAGAATCACCTCGTCGTTTGAAGTCCTGTTCCAATTTCCGCACGAAAGGAAGCCCTCGCGCGCACTGACCCCATACACAAATGTTATGAGATGTCGTGCTCAATTTCCGAGTTCTTGCCTTGCTGAGAGAATCGCTAGTGTGCACCGAGGTAGTAGGCGCACAGTCGAGAAATTACCGGACCCACGGGCTCGCAAGGTTTTGGTAACCACTCACTAAATATCCGCGAGCAAAGGTAACCAACAAGGCTGACTGCCCTTGGACCCAGACGGTTGGACCCATTCGACGGGGCCTTGGCGCTGCCCAACTCGTCCTGACCTTCACCCAGTAGTGCACGTGGATGCACGGCGCTCTGGTTACTTGGAGAAGAGGCCGGAGCTGTGGTCGTACTCGGTGGCGGCCCGATGGGCGGGCGGCCCGATGGGCGGCCTTTCTGGCCAGCCGATTGAGGCGCTTGCCCACAATCAGCGGTTTGGGTTCTTCGCTTTCGGCTTTCACCAGATTTGCTGCAGCGGGTTTGGCACTCTCATCGCGGAGATTGAGTTGCAGAAAGGGTTTAGTGGCTTCACCCTCCGCTCCTACTTTCGCGCAAAACGGGGTGGGGGAGCAGAAAAAATCGGCGCGCCCGGGGGCGGTCCCATGGCGGGAGGGGCGGAGCAGAATCGGCGGCGAATCAGACGGTGAGGCGGTTGGAAGCGGCGACTCGGCCATACCATTGGCCGGAATCCTTCACGGTGCGCTTCTGGCTGCGGAAATCCACATAGGTGAGGCCGTAGCGCTGGCTGTAACCGTCGGCCCACTCAAAGTTGTCGAGCAGGCTCCAGGCATGGAAGGCGCGGACGCGTGCGCCGTCACGGATGGCGCGGGCAAGCTCGGCCAGGGTCTCGCGGAAGAACTGGGTTCGGCGGGCGTCGGGGACGCTGCCGGCGCGCTGGTCATAAGGCGTGTCGAGATAACTGCAGCCGCACTCGCTGATCTCGATGATGGGGTGCGAGTACTCGCGGGAGATTTGCGTGACCAGGTCGTAGATGCCGCGCGGCCATACCTCGAGGCCGGCATCGGTGAGCGGGCCCTCGGTGGGCATGACGGCATGGAAGCGCGTGTAGGGGTCGCCGCCGTTGGGGTCGCCGGTGTCCACCACTCTTTCGGTGCCATATTGCTGGCCCGATGCGGCGGGCGCGACGCCGGGATCGGAGACGATGCGGCGCGTGTAGTAATGGAAACCGACCCAGTCGAGCGGCGCGCGCATGCGCTTCTCGTCTCCGGGCCGGAAGCCCATGAGCTCGTAGGGCGGCTGGCCGACGAAGGCCCTGGGGTACTCGCCCTTGAGGGCGGCATTGAGAAAGAAGACGTTCTTCATGGCGTGAAAGCGAGCAGTGGCCGCGATGTCGGCTTCGGAGCCGGTTTTTGGGTAGCCGGGGGCCATGCCGTAGGCGCTGCCGACCTGTGCGCCGGGCCGCGCGGCCTTGATGGAGCGGAAGCAATCGCCCTGGGCGAGGGAGACGGTGTGGGCGGCGCGGTAAAAGTCGCGCAGGCTTTTGCGGCCGGGGGGAAAGATGCCGATGCCGTAGCCGTAATAGGTGAAGGCCCAGGGCATGTTGAAGGGCGCCCAGATGGTGAGGCGGTCGCCGAGATGCTTGGCGAGGATGCCGGCGTAGTCAGCGAAGTAGCCGGCGAGGTCGCGGTTGGGCCAGCCGCCGCGGTCTTCGAGCGCCTGCGGGAGATCCCAATGATAGAGCGTGCAAAAGGGGCGAATGCCGGCCTGATGCGCGGTGTCGAGGACGCGCTTGTAGTGGTCGAGGCCTTTCTGGTTGGGCGCGCCGGTGCCGTTGGGCTGGATACGCGGCCAGGAGATGGAGAAGCGGTAGCTTTTCTGGTTCAGGCGCTTGAGGATGGCGATATCCTGCGGGTAGCGGTGGTAGTGGTCGCAGGCGACGTCGGCGGTGTCGCCACCTTTGATGTGGCCGACGATGTGGGAGTAGCGGTCCCAGATGGACAGGCCCTTGCCGTCCTCGCGCCAAGCGCCTTCCACCTGAAAGGCAGCGGTGGCCATGCCCCACAGAAAGCCCTCCGGAAAGTGTGCGGCGGCGATTTCAGCTGCAGGGATTGCGCCGGGGACGGGCAAGGCGGCTGATGTGGGAGCGGATTCGGAGTTCTGCGCTACGGTGAGTGAGCCACGGGGAGCGAGGGCGACGCTGCCGGCCGCGGCGAGGGAGCCGCCAAGGAAGCGGCGACGATTGAGGGGCATGTGGGGCGACCTCCTTTGCCTGGCGCGAACGTTACACCCGTGCATTGGCTCTGGTCAATCGTTTGTCTTTGCATTGCGCGGACGGGAAGAGACGAAGCGAAGTGATTGTGCGTCCAACAGGCTGGCTCCCGTTACACTTGAAAGAGCGAGGTGGCTGGTGCGGCGATTTGCAGTGCTGCTGGCGATTTTAGCCGGAGTTGGGATTGGGCGCGGAGTTGCGCAGAACGCTCAGGCGCACGCGGCCGCACCTGCTGCGGCGCCCTCTCCTGCCGAGGATGCGGCGCGGACTGCAGCAGGCGAGGCGCAGGCTGTGGCCGAGGCTGAAGCGGCGATTGTGAAGCAGGACTGGAAGGCGGCGGCGGCGGAGCTTGGACCGTGGCTCCAGACGCATCCGAGTGATGCGCGGGGACTGTTTGACGCCGGCTATGTGGCCGACCAGCAGAATGAGACGGAAACGGCGGAGGGGTTTTATCGGCGTGCGGCGAAGGTGGATCCGAATTCGTTCCAGACGCACCTGATGCTGGGGCTGCTGCTGGCGCGCGCAGGCAAGCTGACTGAGGCGCGTCCGGAGCTGCTGGCGGCAACGACGCTGGATGCGGGAAGCGGCGGAGACGCACTGAAGGCGCGTGCATGGCGGGCGCTGGCGCGGATTGATGCGCCGGGGCCGGAGAATCCAGGAGACCCGGCGGAGGCCTCGAACGACCTGCTGCAGGCGCTGAAGCTGAGTCCGGAGACGCCGGAGGACACGCTGCTGGCGGCGCAGATTGCCGAGGCGGCGGGGCAGATGGATGCGGCGGAGGCGGCCTACCGCCGGCTGCTGGGGAAAGACCCGAAATCCGAGGCGGGCAATGCGGGGCTGGCGCACCTGCTGCTGAAGCAGAAGAAGTACAGCGAGGCGGAGACGCTGCTGCGCACGGCGCTGACGGCAAAGCCGGAGGATCCCGCGCTGAATGCGCAACTGGCTCTGGCGCTGGCGGCCGAGGGCAATCCGGAGGCGGTTCCGCTGCTGAAAAGACTGCATACGGCGCATCCTGAGGACGCGGCGATTACGCGGATGCTGGCGGATTTGCTGGCGCAGACGGGGGATGCGGCAGGGGCGGACGCTCTGGACGTGGAGCTGCTGAAAAAGGACCCGACAAATCCTGATTTATTAGTGGCTCACGGGCAAAATCTAATTCATCAGATGAAATATGGCGAGGCTTATTCGGCCTTTGAAAAGGCGACCGCGGCGGACCCGGGAGATGGCGATGCGTGGAGCGGGCTGGCCTTTGCGGCGATGCGGCTGGGCAAGCCGGAGGTGACGCTGCACGCGCTGACGGAGCGGTCGAAGGTGCTGCCGGAGGTTCCGGGGACATATTTCCTGTGGGCGCAGGCCTATGACACGCTGCACCAGCGAGGGCAGGCGGCGGTGTACTACCACCACTTTCTGGACGCGGCGGGGGGGAAGTTTCCCGACCAGGAGTGGCAGGCGCGGCAGCGGCTGGCGCTGCTGGAGACGAAGTGAGGGCAGCGTCGCGGGGGACGCGGGAAACGCCCGTCCGGTTGCCCGGGGTAGAACAAAGTGCATTTGATGAGGCGGCAAGGCAAAGTTTTGCGCTTGCAATTGGCGGCAGATTGCTCCTATAGTCGCGTTCAAGAATTTCTGTGGTGAGCGGAGGCCGGAAGCGGGATCTTCGTTTGAACGGAGGTTCCAATGCGTCGTTTTGCGACAATGGCCGCGCTGCTGGTTGTTCCCCTGCTGGCGGTCCCTGCCTGCGCGCTGGGGTCGGACGACCCGGGCCCCACCGAGCAATCCATCACCGAGTTGCAGCAGAGAATTGACACAGCGGAGCCGCGCGAGCAGTGCTTCCTGTATGCGGAGCTGATCCACGACATGACGGAGATGAGCATCCAGCAGTATGCGCAGGGACACGACGTGAAGGCGAATGCGCTGCTGCGGCAGGTCCAGGCGCTGACGCGGAAGCTGCACCTGACGATGGCCGAGAACGACAAGCGGCTGAAAAAGGCGGAGATTCTGCTGCGGCGAACGGCCTTCCGGCTGAACGAGATGATGCACGACTCGGGCTACGAGGACCGCAAGGTGCTGGCCGAAACGCTGGCGACGGTGAGCCAGGCGGACAACGACGCCATGCTGCAGGTCTTCAAGAAATAGGCGAGAGGAAACGGGATGCGGGGCTGGCGATTGGCCGCGGCGATGGCGGGGTGCGTGCTGTGCGCGATGGCGACGACGGCGATTGTTGCGGCGCAGCGGACGCATCACGATCCGCTGACCGGACCTGAGATTGAGAAGATTCGCGAGGCGGGGATCGACCCTTCCCTGCGCATCAAGCTCTATGCGGATTATGTGAAGGAGCATGTGGAAACGGTGGTGGCGCTGAGCAAGCGCATTCCGTCTGTGGCGCGGGACAAGAAGATGGACCAGGCGTTGCAGGACTTGTCATCGCTGATTGACGAACTGGGATCGAATCTGGACGAGTATGGTGGCCGGAAGGCGGACCTGCGGCCGGCGCTGAAGGGACTGGCGAAGGACAGTCCGCTGTGGCTTGCGGAGCTGAAGGCGATTCAGCCGGCGACGAGCTACCGGCTGTCGCTGGAAGACGCGACGGATGCGGAGAAGGACCTGGTGGACCAGTCGGCGGAGATGCTGAAGGACCAGACGGCATACTTCAAACTGCACAAGGACCAGAGGGGCCAGGAGCGCTACGAGCCGCAGGACTGAGGCTTGTGGTTTCCCGGGTTCAGGAGCGGCACGGGGGCTGCGGGTTCCGAGCGAGGGCAGGGCCGCAGGCTGTGCTGCACAGTGTCACAGGATCACAGCCGGGAAATGAGTTTCGGATTGTGCTGCACAGTGTCACAGGATCACAGCCGGGAAATGAGTTTTGGACTGTGCTGCACAGGATCACAGCTTCACAGCCGGGAAATGAGTTTTGGACTGTGCTGCACAGGGTCACAGCTTCACAGCCGGGAAATGGGTTTTGGGCTGTGCTGCACAGGATCACAGCTTCACAGCCGGGAATATAAGGGGTCTCCCTGTGATCTGCGATCACCGATGCGGGGTGTTCGTGGAACGAGATGCTGTTTCCATTGTGCGGCGGGAGGGGGAAATGATCGGCAAATGGTCGCGGAGAGTTTATCGGGTGGAATGAGGGGGTTGCGGGCTGCGTGCGGGTGTGAGGAGTTGACGGCTTTCGGGGGGAAATAGGGACCAGGGACTGGCGGCGGGGTGAGGTTCGTGGTTTCCCACCCGCAAAGTGCGCGGTTAGGATGGGGGCACCCGCCAAGCCCAGTTTCTAAAGGGTGCGGCTTCAAGAAATCCAGGCGCCTTCAGGCGCTCCGCAGCGCCCCCAAAATGGAGACCGCTTTCCTATTTCCTATGCAAAAGATTG
>Ga0307374_10000014_pt1 | contig 241874 bp, 220 predicted proteins | sample OX3MG_FD_202532 | JGI IMG/M metagenome (GOLD analysis project Ga0307374, IMG submission 202532) | Soil microbial communities from Risofladan, Vaasa, Finland - OX-3 | ecosystem: Environmental > Terrestrial > Soil > Coastal area > Acid sulfate soil | place: Finland: Risofladan, Vaasa...
GGACCCCTTGCGGATCACGGTGATCAGCTGCTGACCAGGGTCAGCGTCTCCCACGGTCGCGCCGAGCAGCTCCGCCGCGCGCACCCCGGACGATACCCAGAACGCCACCAGGGCCCGGTCCCGGTGCGAGCCAAGCGCCGCGAACAACTCGCTGAACTGTTCATCCGGGATCTGCCGGGGCCTGCGCCGGGCCATCCTCGGCCGGTACAGCCCGCTGCGCTCAGCGCGAAACGGCTCCAGCGGGCTGCGGTGCGCGCTCGACCGTTGCCCGGCCCGCCCCCGCGCCAGCGGGAACGGGTTCACCATCGGCCCAGCCCCGGCATTGACATGGAACTCGTAGAACCCGCGTGCCACCGTCTCGCAATGCGCCACCGTGACCGGCGCGTACCCCGGCCCGGGCGGCGCCTTGCCGGTCACCGGATTAGGAGCCGGCCGCGCAGCCGCGCGGGGCGGTACCGGATCGCCCGGATGACGCCAGTGCGGCCGGACAGGCTTACCCGCCACCTGCAGCCAGCGGATGAAGTCACGAGCTTCCGCCCGCGTCGCCTGGTCCCACGGCACCCCGACCGCCCAGACGAACCGGAACCACCGCAGCAACGCCATGCCATACGAACGTTGCGTCGTCTCCGGCCGCCCGCACGCCTGAAGATCCTCCAGGAAGGCCGCAACCGGCCTGACCACCCCGCCGGACGGGTCAACCAGCCGGTACGGCTCGAACGGAAGACCCGTCGCACGCAAGCCGCCTGCCTGAGGGACGACCAGCGCCGCCAAATCCCGCTCCTCGCCTGATCCGATCATGAGCAGGGACCGTAAGCCCCCGCCCTGCCGGTCGTCCGCCGGACCAGGCAGATCGCCGGTGTAGTTCAGTCAACGGGTAAACGGCCACGAGTACGTCGCCCGGCAGGCGCGGGCAGCCGGGATCGGGTTCATCAAGGAGGGCAACTGCTTTACTGGCATCGCGGATCCGCGGGGCCTGGCCCGGGTCGCAGATACCTTGTCGCAGCCTGCGGCTATAGGGCGCCTGGGCCAGGTCTGCGACCGGTGGATCTATTCGGCGTGCCTGTGCTTCGGCCTGGACCTTGCCGAGCAGATTTTGTCGATCGGAGAACCGCAAGCTCCTAGCCAGCCGAGCAATCACCACTGCGGTCTTCGAACGTCGCCACCCAGACCTCGACGCCCGCGACCGCACCATGATCGCCGCACTCCGCCACCAGACCCGCACTAACCCGCTTCCTTCCGGGCCACTTGGCAGCAGGCCTCCGACGAGCCACTGCTGTGGCTGCCCGACATCGCAGCAGGCGCAGCATCCTTACGACGTGGTGCGCGATTAGCGGTGGGCCGTGCCGGCCTGGCGGGCTGGCTGGGGTGGGTTACCGCTCGGCGGCGCGGTCGGAGACCAGGCCGGCGATGGCGGTGTAGGTTTCGTCGAAGTTCTCGCGGTGTCCGAGGTAGCGCTGGAGGGTCCGCCATTGCTTGTGCCCGGCGTTGGCGTGCTCGACGCAGATCCGTTCCGATGACTGCCTGTGACGGGCTTCGTCCCAGGCCGCGGCCTCTTCGGGGGGTGCGTCCTTCTCCGGCTTGAGCGGCGGGGCCTGGACCTGGCCGGGGAACTCTTTGGCCAGGCCGCGGTACCCGGCGTCGACTTTGGCCTTGACCTGGGGGAACTGGGTGAACAGGTCGGCGATGCCCTCGGTGCGGACGGCGGTCTGGTCGTGCATGCGGCCGGGGCGGAACGCCCCGGCCCACAGGGTGCGCCCTTCGCCGCCGGTGACGACGGTGGCCTTCCCGGTGTTCATCTTCTTCTTGCCCGAGACGAAGGCGCGGCGTCCGGGCTTGTTCGCCCGGGGGCGGCGGACCTGCACCTCGGTACCGTCGATGCGGAGCTCCACCCCGCAGGAGGAGGCGTAGGCGAAGACGTCGGCGAGGGTGCGGAGCCGCAGGCCAGGGCGGTGCGGGACGGCGAACCCGCGGGCCGCGAGCAGGGGGCGGACCTCATGGACGGCGCGGGTGACGGTCGAGCGGTCCACCTCATACAGCGCGGCGAGGGCGGCGTGCGGGAGCTGGTGGCGCAGGTAAACGAGGGTGACGATGACGCGGCCGGTGAAGGAAAGGTCGTGGTCCGGGCCGGCGCCGGGTGCGCGCAGGCGGTCGTGACCACGGCGTTCGCGCAGCCTGGCCTCTTCCGCGGCGGTCCAGGGGCCGGCGAGATCGGCGATGAGCTTGCCGAGCCGCCGGGGCGGCAGGCCGGTGAAGATACGCTTACTCAAGGCCGTGCGGGGCCATCGTGACGACATATCAAGATCGTTCCGCGCGGCCGCTCACATTCGCGGGACCGACACGCCGCAATTACCCGCTACGCCCCAGAAGCCTTATCGCGCACCAAGTCGTTAGCCGAAACCGGTGACGACACCTACTGGACGAACCTGGTGTTATCGGCCACGTTGTCTGCACAGACCCTCGGGGTCCGGCGCCCTTTACCGTGAGCGTGAACGCAGATGTCGCGGCGCAGTACCACGGCGGTGATCAATAAGGGCTGATTGACGAGGATCTTCCGGCCGCGCCCGGCATGATCTGCCGTGGCGATGAGGGCCTCACTGATTTCAGTCATCGGTCGGACGTCGTCAATGATTGGCACGACGAGCCCGTCCTGCACTAGGCGTATCGCCTCGGCGAGGTTGAGCGGGGTCTGCGCCCGTGCGCCGACGAGTGTAAGTTCCTTACGCACCAGGGTCATCTGGGGCACACGCAAGAAGTTATCGGGATAATAGCCGACTGCGATAATCCTGGAGTCCATGGGCAGCGCATTGATCAAGTCGCTCGGATCCGGCATCCCGAAGCAGTCAAAGATTGCTCTCGGCTCGTGCTTCTTCACGAGCGCATCCCATTCATTGCCCTGCTTCGTCAGCTCCCATGTTGCCAGGCCAAGCTCGTTCGCGACAGCCAGGCGTTCGGTGTTCGGGTCGGCGACCACGACCGTGGCCCCGCGGGCGTGGGCGATCTGGGAAACGTGAATGCCTACCCCGCCCGCGCTGATTACCAGAACGGAGTCGTTCTCGTTGACTTTTCCCCGGTCCATCACAGCATGGACTGCTGTCGCCACCGCATCTGTGAGAATAGCCCCTGCCTCGAAAGAGAGGCCCCCAATAGGGTAGGCGCTGTCGGCAGGGGCAAGGACATAGTCGGCGAATCCTCCGTCCCGTTCGAATCCGAGCCGGGGCCCCTGGTGCGCGCAGATGTTCTCTGAACCACGGACGCAGTAGGCGCAACGTTTGCAGGGGTCGCGGCCGTACAGGCATACTCGGGTTCCCACTTCGATGCCGGCGACGCCGTGCCCAGTTTGGGCCACCACGCCCGCGATTTCGTGTCCAAGCACCCGGCCCAGGCTGATCTCCGGCAGGGCGCCAGAGAATGCCTTCACGTCGGTGGCGCACACCCCGCAGGCGCGGACCCTCACCAGGATTTCTCCTGGACCGGGGGAGGGCGTGGGCCGTCCTTCGCGCTTCGGCGCGGCGCCGTAGTCAGCCAGTACGTAGGCAACAGCGTCATGGGTCACGATGCCTCCGGGTTGTGCGCATGGATGACAGCTGAAGGGCGATCGTTGTTACAAGAATTTCCACTCAATTGCCGAATCTTTCAGCAACTAAGACTACGACTGCGCCATGAGCGCAGTCAAGGGATGGGGCGATACAGCACAAGGCGGACGCGGCCGCACTTCCCGGGCGGACGCCCAAGACCCCGGCAATCGGCGATGCATCCTGGCTGTTACGTGCTCAGATATGGCTGCCGCCTGGGTAGATGCGTCGGCCCGGGAAGGCGAGGGACGAGGAGTACGGCGGGGGAGCTGATGCCGCCAGCCGCACTCCGCTTATGAAAATCGATTGCAAGCGAGATACCCTAGCGGTTGCATGTGCCGCGATGAAGCCCACATGTGACGTACCCCCTGGTCAAGGGCTAGATATCAGTCACACGAGCGGATGCCGCCGACTCCGTCAGGGTGCCAGGAGCGTGCGCAGCGCCGTATGAAGGTCTTGAAATCGATGTCCGAAGCGGCTACCGTACCGGCAGGACACGACAGCCAAGCCGACACGCAAACGTCCGGCATCCCCCAGGCGGTCGGCTGGCATGCGGTGATCGCGGCCTGACGGCTCAGGGGAGGGCCTGCCTGCTTCGGCTCCGAGGAAGGAGAGTTGCCACGATGGCGCTGCACTCGATCATGGACATGCCCAGCCTGGACGTGGGACGGCTTGTCAACCGGATGCCGGTCGCAGTGATACCGTTCGGCAGCGTCGAGCAACACGGCCCACATCTTCCGTGCGGGACCGACACCTTCGCCTCCGAGCTCGTCGCCAAGCAGCTAGCCCGAGCCCTAGGTTGCCTGTACGTGCCTTTCTCACCCTATGGAATCACGCCGCCGCACGTCGGCTTCCCTGGCACCATCTCCCTGTCCCGCAGCACCTTTGAAGGGCTTGTCCGGGATATATGCACACAACTGATCACCACAGGCGTGCGGCTCTTCGTGCTGGTAAATTGGCACGAGGCTCACATCCCTTCACTGAACGCGATATGCACTGATCTGCAATTCGAGCATGACGCCATGTTCATCGTCGCACATGCCCAATTCGTCGCGCAGCGCATCTACGCCCCGCATAATGGGAAGCTAACCCATGCCGGTGGTATAGAGACGCTCGCGGTCATGGCTCACGACCCGAGCCTTGTTCACGCGGACCGCTTTGAGGTGTCGAAACGAACGGAGCAGGCAGAAGCGCTCGACGCGATGCGGAGATCGTATGAGGTATACGGTTTCATTACCGACGTGCGAAAGCTTTCTGAGGCGGGATGGTATGGCGATCCGGCTTGGGCCACTCAAGAGCGGGCGAAAGAATTTGACCGGACGGTCGCGGCTGACATCGCCGAACGGCTCGAGGGTGTGTGGAAGATTCTCGGAATCGAGCCTCCACGAAATGAGACAGTCGCTTGAACCAGCAGATATCGGTCAGCTCAGCCCGCGACCTCGGGTTTATCGATCTGCCGGGTCGCCGTGCCGCAGATCCGCTCCGCGATGTCGGCCAGGCCCAGATCAGCGTTCGGCATATAATACTCCCCCCGGGGGTCTTGCGATCAGCCCACGTCCATCCCGGCAGTCCCGAGTTTTTTCTTGTACTGAAAGGCTCTGGGCACGTGTGGTGGCAAGGGAATCGCTATCCAGTGAATGTCGGCGATTCAGTTTTCATCCCCCAGGCCACCGCGCACGCGACACTTCCGTGTGACGAGGAAATGCACCTGATTTGCTTTTTCCCGCACGGCGACCTGAACGGTAACCTTGTCGAGCTCCCAGGTTATGTCAACGAAAGCGGCCTGTAACCAGGAGCTGCCTCCTCACTCTCTCAGATCTGGACAAGGCAGAAATGCATAAGAAGCAGTCGGTGGCAATCGTAGGCACACGGTTCAGCAGTTACGATATTGAGCACCAAGTCCTCGATCCGCTAGACGTTGAAATCCGCCTAGGCGGCGGCAACGACACAGCAGATCTGCTGCGCATCGCCGCGGATGCCACAGTCGTGATGGCTGGCGCGGCCCCGAAATTCGATGCGGATGTGATACACGGCCTGCGAGGGAAAGGCATAGTCCGGTACGGAGTCGGCACGGACTCAATCGATCTTTCAGCGGCATCACAAGCAGGCATATTGGTTGCGAACGTCCCTGATTACGGCGGCGAAGCTGTCGCGATCCACACAATAGCCATGATACTGACTTCGATCCGGCGCCTGGAAGCCGCAGGCAGAGCTGTGTGGAGCGGAACCTGGTCCTTCGCCGGGCTGCGCCCCCTGCACGAGCCAAGGGCGCTCGCGGCAGGCGTCATCGGCTATGGACGCATCGGCCGGCTGGTCGCCCGGCACCTGCTCGATCTCGGTTTCATGGTCATGGCGGCAGACCCTGTGGCGGCCGGGGACGCAAACGTTCCGCTCGTGAAGCTAGAGGAACTGCTGGCGCGCGCGGACGTTATCACGCTCCACGCTCCTGCGCGCGAGGGAGCGGAGCCCCTGCTCGGCGAGCACCAATTCGGAATGATGCGTGCGGGCGCGACAGTGGTCAACACATCGCGCGGAAGCCTCATAGACACCGCTGCTTTGCTGCGGGCGCTTGAGTCCGGGCGCGTTGGTCACGCATCGCTGGACGTTTATCCGAGCGAACCGCCCGCGCTGGAGAATTTGAGCGCGTTCCGCAACTCGCTCACTCTCACCCCTCACATGGCGTGGTACACAGAGGAGTCCGAAAGGGATCTGAGAACGCAGACAGCATCTGCTGCCAGAGACATCTTGCGCGGGGATATCCCCCCGTCCGTGGTCGCCGGGCGCTGGCGATAGCGGAGAGTGCCGTATGCAGGCCAGGAACACTCACCGCGCGATCGCGAGGCAGGCAAGCTTCGCTCGCGATGACGAGCCCGATGCCCTCGCTGGCCAGGTTGATCATCCCCGTGCCCGGGCCCCCAGGCGTGACCGGGGCATGAGGCTGCTCCGCAAGAGCGCGCTGCCGGCCTGCATGGCTTTGGCATGGGAGATCACTGCCCACAGCGGCATCTTCAGCCAGCTCTTCATGCCGTCGCTGGAGGCTATCGCCGCCAGGGTGGTGCAGCTACTCAGCAACGGCGTCCTTTTGAATGCAGTAGCGGCCAGTCTCTCGCGGCTGGTCAGCGGGTTTTCCCTTGGTCTGATCATAGGAATCGCCGGCGGGGTGGCTCTCACCCGGCTCGGCATCATGGAAGGCATGGCCGGGCGGCTGATCGCCGCGCTGCTAGCCAGCCCAGTGGTGGCCTGGACATCCCTTTTCGTCCTATGGTTCGGGATCGGAGGGCCGGCGACGACCGCGCTCGTCACGTTCAGCTCTTCCCTGCCGATAATGCTGAACACCTGGCTGGGGCTGCGCCAGACAGACCCAATCTTTGCAAGGGTAGCCGACTTCCTCGAGGTAGGGAGAATTCGGCGCATCATTTCCGTAACTGTCCCGGCGGCCAGTGTCTCTATCTTCACAGGTGCCCGCCTGGGCTTCGCGCAAGGATGGCACGCTCTTGTCGCGGGTGAAATGCTGGCCGGCGCGACGCATGGCCTGGGCGTTCTGATCGTCAACGGACGCACATTCCTCGACACCCCGGCGATGATTACCGGAGTCGCCACGATAGGAGTTCTCGCTTACACCACCGAGGTCGTCGTCTTCGGCCTGATAGAACGGCGCACCTTGATTAGATGGGGCCTCACTCGGCGCTAATGCCATTCAGAAGAAAAGGAGAACCGAAGTGAGAAGACGGACGCTCTACGGGCTGGTGCTGCTTCTGCTCGCAGCAACCCTGACCGCGTGCAGCGGGGCGGCCGGGGGTGCCGCAACCGGTGGTGGCTCCTCCGGATCGGCGGAAACCCCAATCAGCTTCGCGTATCAGACCTCAATTGCCGGAGGGTCGCTCATGGTGACCCAGGCGAAGGGACTGTGGGGGGCGCCCGTCACCGCTAAGGGCTACGTTGCTGGCGACAACGTCCTTCAGACGGTCCTGGCGGGCTCCGCCACTGCTGGCTCGATGGCTGTGACTCCGACCATCACGGGAGCCGCGTGCCACTGCTTCGACATCGTCGCTGTGGCGAACAGGGTAGGCAACACCACCGCGATTGTGGTGCCGCCCGGGTCGCCGATCAAGTCTGTCGCAGATCTGAAGGGCAAGAGCCTGGCGATCCAGGACGGAACCACCACAGCCTTGGATATAGTGAGTTACATACTGCCCAAGTACGGGCTGTCGTCAAAAGATGTGAAACTCGTTAACATGAACATGGGCGACATGCCCGCCGCCTTGGCAGCGCATCGGGTCGACGCCATCGCAAGTGTGGAGCCTTTCATTTCGCAAGCCGTTCTGGCGCATGTGGGAGTCAGGCTTCAATCGCTTGCCCCATACGATCCGATACCTGTCTTCATCGTGTTCCGGCGCACATTCGTTCAGCAGCACCCAGCCGAAGTAGTGAAGGCGCTGCACGGATACTTCACCGCCGTCAAGTGGATCCACGCGCACCCGACGGAGACAGTGGGCCTCATCCAATCTGGGCTGGCTCAGCAGGGCGTTCAGCTCAGCCAGCCTGTGGTCGCGATGGCGTGGAAGACAGTCGACCTGAACGTCAACTTCTCCACAACAAGCATGATCGCCTACCTCAACAAGGTGGCGAATCTGCTCTTGAAAGAAGGCGCGATCAAGTCGATCCCGAATTTCAGTCAATACGTTCGCCTGGACCTCGCGCAGAAAGCTATGAGCCAGGGATAGCCAACCAAAGCCGGGAAACATAGGCTGGCTATTGAAATCGAAGGTGAAGTGACGTGCGGCGGAGTAACAGCCTGGCGGCCAGGACGCCAGAACCGGTGTTGCGCAAGCTGAGAGGACCTGCGGCGCAGGCGGCAGCGCTAGTCGCCTTCCTGCTGATCATCGGCCTGGTATGGGATCTGCTAGCGGCGTGGGGCGGCTTTCCGCGCCTGCTCTTTCCGACTGCCAGCCAGATCCTGGAGCGCCTCTGGTCGATGGCGCGGACCGGCGCGCTTCTTTCAGCGACCATGCCCACACTGGGACGGATGGCGCTGGGTTTCTGCATCGCCGCGCTCGCAGGGGTGCCGATCGGGCTGTGGATGGGACGCTCGCAGATTGTCGAAGACTTCCTCAGCCCGACAATAAGGATCCTCCTTCCGATTCCCTCGCTGGCCTATGTCCCGCTTTTCATCCTCTGGCTGGGCCTGACCCTCCAGGCCGTGGTCTTGCTGATAGTGGTGTCGGCGGTGCTGCCCATCATCGTGAACACATGGACAGGGACGAAGGCGATCGACCGCAAGCTGACATGGGTGGCCCAGTCCATGGATGTCCGCGGTGTGGTGCTGTTCTCCAGAGTTTTCTTGCCCGCCGCGGTTCCATCGATCATGATGGGACTGCGGCAGGGGCTCTCCATGTCCTGGCGGGCGGCTGTTGGCGCAGAGTTCTTCTCCATGGCGCAATCTGGCCTCGGCGTGACAATGCTTGAGGCCCAAGGATATCAGCAGACCGACGTTATCCTCAGCCTGCTGATTATAATCATGGTGATATCCTTCGCGCTCGACAAATGGGTCTTCATGCAGATCGAATCCATGACAATAAACCGGTGGGGGATGCAGGCTGAGAAGTCCTATCCCGGGAGGAAAGGCAGAAGATGATGGGCGGCCAAGGGCTTCCGGAAACGCGCACGGGACCCGACCCGGCATCCGATCTGCTGTCGATCTCGCGTTTCTGCGTGTGGTTTGACGGCCGGCTCGTGCTGCGGAACATCAACCTTAACATCCCCAGCGGTCAGTTCGTCGCCGTTATCGGCCCGAGTGGGTCCGGCAAATCGACGCTTATGAACTGTGTCGCGGGCTTTATACAGGATGGTAACCACACCGCCATAGATGGAAATATCAGCATCAACGGCAGCGCCCCTCAGTCACGCGGCCTGCGACGCGGCGTGGTCTTCCAGGAATATGCCCTTTTCCCGTGGAGGACGGCGCGGCGAAATGTGGAATTCGCGCTCGCCGCCGCGGGGGTGCCCGCGGCCGAGCGCAAGGGGCGAGCGCTCGATTATCTCAAGCTGGTCCAGCTTGAGAACTCTGGAGACCTCTTCCCGCATCAGATGTCTGGCGGCATGAAGCAGAGGGTCGCCATAGCTCGCGCCCTAGCCTTCCAGCCCGACATGCTGCTGATGGACGAGCCCCTCGGCGCCATCGACGCGATAACCAGAGACAGGTTGGTCAGGCTCATCGACGAGGTCTGGCGTGAGACCAGGAAGACGGTGCTCTACATCACCCATAACGTGTCGGAGGCGGTAGCGCTCGCGGACCGGGTGATAGTGCTGAAATCCAATCCAGGTGAAATAATACTCGATCAGCAGATCGAGCTGCCGCGCCCGCGCGACGCCCTGTCCGGGCGGGCAGTGGAGCTGGAACGGCTGCTAAGAGAGACAATTCCGCAGGACGACGGTGCGCAGGAAGACGGCAGAGCGGAGGCGCGGTGAGATCGGGGCCTTGCCGGGCGCTCATGCCGGAAACAAGAGCCCTGACACCGCGAGTGTGGCCGGGCTAGCTCCCGAAAACGGCTGAGCTTTCGTCCAGAAACAAGAATAACGGACAGCGGGGCCGTTTTCGTTGAACGGAGGCCGTCAAGCATTGGTCAACCGATGAGGTGCGAGTATGAGTGCGATAGATTTTCCCGTTGACTGACGACATGTCAAGGAGGAGCTGATGCCGGGTTCAAGACGAATACCGCCAGCCACCGGTCGCGATGTGGCCCGGCTCGCTGAAGTCCACCCATCGACCGTTTCCCGAGCGCTCAATCCAAAGTCCCGCAAAGGATTGAGGCCAGACGTCGTTGCGCGTGTTCTGGCTGCGGCTGAGGAGCTGTCATATAGGCCAAATCGTATAGCACGAGCATTGCGTGTGGAGAGAAGTCAGTCGATTGGTATAATAATACCTGATATTTCAAACCCCGTGTATGCGCCCATCGTACGCGGAGTTGAGGACACGGTTCGCGCCCATCGCCTGTCGGTGCTGATCGCCAGTTCAGACAATGATCAAACGAGAGAAGAAGAGCTGCTCGGATCAATGGCCGACCAGCGGATCGACGGCCTATTGCTCGCGACTGCCAGCAGAACCTACCCGATGCTGCACGAGGTAAACGCGCTAGGCATCCCCGTCGTATTCGTCAATAGATGCCCGGACAATCCAACCGTGCCTTTCGTGACTGGAGACGACGAAAGAGGAATCGCACTCGCCGTTGATCACCTGCGGTCCTTGGGCCATACAAAACTCGCTCACCTGGCCGGCACCGAGACTGTAAGCACCGGCTACCATCGACGGTTGGCATTCATGCGGCGAGTCCAGGAATCCGGGCTGGCGGGCGATCCAAACGCGATCGTATCGGCTGATATGTTCCCCGACCCGGTCGGGATCGAATTGGGCGTCACGCTGTGCAAAGAGCTTCTTGGCCGTGGCGTTGCCTTTACTGGAATCGTCGCCGCTAACGACCTCATGGCAGTCGGATGCTACGACGTCTTCAAGCAGGTCGGACTCTCCATACCTGCTGACGTCTCAATTATCGGATATAACGACGTGCCTTTGGTGGATCGACTTGAACCACCCCTGACCACGATCCGGAGCCCTCACTACGAAATCGGCCAACGTGCGGCCAGCGCACTCCTGGATCTGATCGCGGGAGGGGAGAGCAGGCCAGAGACCATCGCGCTCGCTCCAGAACTAATCGCCCGCGGGTCCACAGCCCCGCCGAAGGAATGAGAAAAACGTGAAAAGGATGCGGTCGTTGCCGACGGAAGATCCGCCCACCCGCAGGCAGCTGGGGCAGACATGAGTGCCGCTCGTGTCCGCTTGGCGGCGGTCGGGCTTGGCCGGTGGGCACAGGTGCTTGCTCAGGCGTATGCCGGCAGCGACATCGTCGAGTTGCGGAGCTGCTTCACCCGGAGCCCGGAACGGCGCAGGAAGTTCGCCGCCAAGTTCGGCTGCGATGAAGACGGATCCCTGGAGGCGATGCTGGCCCGCGAAGACATCGACGGCATCGTGCTCACCGCACCCAACGACCAGCACGCCCCGATCATTGAAACGGCGGCCAGCGCAGGCAAACACGTGTACACCGAGAAGCCGGTCGCGGTTGAACTGTCCGATCTCCGGCGGATCCGCCGAGCGGTCCAAGCATCCGGCATCGTGTTCGCCTGCGGCCACAGCGCACGCCGGCTCAGCGGAATCCGCGAAATGAAGCGGATGCTTCAGGCGGGGGAAGTCGGCTCGCCGTCCATGGTGGAGGCCGTGTTCGGCAACGACCGCGGTCTGGAACTGAAAGAGGGCGACTGGCACCTCGACCCAGCCGCTGCCCCAGGAGGCCCGCTCAGCCAATTGGGCGTGCACCAGATCGACAACCTGCAGTACCTGCTCGGGTCGGCGCGCCGCGCGGTGGCCATGGGCCGCGCCCCCCGTGCGGGCGTTTCCAACCACCTGGCTGTCGGCGTGCTACTTGAGTTCGATGGCTCGCTCGGCTACCTGGGATGCAACTGGCTGTCGCCGGGCAGCTTCGCGATCAGCCTATATGGGACATCCGCGCGACTGCGGTACGAACTCGACTTCACATGGTGGAGCAAGCCGGCGGAGGTGGATGCGCATAGCCGGCTGACCCAGACTGTGATCGCGGCCCCCAACTCAGACCACGACGCCAGGGTGCTCCAAGAGCAAGCGCTTGCGTTGCTGCCGGGCAACAATCTGCTAGAGGGCATCGACGAGTTTGGGCAAGCGATCCGCGGCCAGGCAACCGTGGAGGTCGGGCTCGACGAGGCAATCTCGAACATCGCCGTCCTGCAGGCGGCCGCCCAGTCGCTCGCCGACGCTCGCCCAGTGGTAGTCAGTGAAATCATGGCCGAGCTAGAGCGTGAAGGCGACGGTGCCCGGGCTGGATAGCTCCTGGGCGGCCCCGGCTGGGCCGCTGCCAGACGTCCAGGACAAGGCCGCGATCGGCGGCGGTCACCCGGGCGCCGTACGCGATGGCGACCGGCGCCCAGGCCCACATGAAGATCCCTTTCGGGGTTACCGGGTCGTCGTCACACCGCAGCGCCTGGAACGCGCGGACCAGCTCGGTGGCTTTGCCGTCCCAGTCCTGAGCGCCGTCGCCGAGCGGCCAGTCCCATGACCCGCTGAGCTTTCCCGGACCGGGCACCTCGATCGTGCGCGCGAACCGCCGTTTCGCCGACGCGAGGAACACCCGGGAATCATCGGCCGACCAGCCCCTGGCCAATTCCTGGATGAGGTAGGCGGTTCCGTTCCGGTGCAGGATCTCGTTGCGTCCCCGCCAGATCAGCCACGTCGCCAGCAGGGCCAGCAGGCCCACGGCCCCGAGGGCGAGCGCCGCCCACACCGCGATCCTGGTCTGCGGATCCTGCCAGCTTCCCGCCACCAGCGCCGGGATGCCGCCGAGCGCGGCGCCGAGGAACAGCGTCGCGACAGCGGCGGCTGAGGGGATGAGCCATCCCGGCCGGCGGCCCACGACCATCCGGGATGCCGGAGACGGACGGCCACCTGCTCCCACCGCGGCTGGCCGGGGGCGGATCCGGCCATGGCGAGCTGGCCCGGCCCAGTGCCCGCCGGCGCGGCCGGGCCGGTATCCGGGCTGGCCGCGGGTATCCCGGGCTCAGTCCCCGGCGCCGTCATCTGCGTCCCCGCCCGGGCCGGGAAGGTTCACCGGGCGCACGAACGTGATCGGCCCGGCGCCTCCCGCGATCCCGTCCACCACGATCTGCTCGTACACGGCACCGGCCCCGCCAGCCTGTGCGGCCGGGCCCCGGCCGCGGCTCGCAGCAACCCGCCCGTCGCCCAGCGCCCACGGCAGCGTCCGCCGGGCCGCACCGGGCCCTCCCCCGGCGGCGCCGCCGGCCACGTCGCGGGACGCGGCGGCCGCATGGGCGGACGGCGGATTGACCGGGCTGTGCACGGCGACGTACGCCGTGTCCCCGTCCAGGCGCAGACGCACGAGATGATCATGCCCACGCCACCCCCACATCAGGGACGCGGGCGGCGGGGCGGCGGGAGCCGGCTCGACGTGCAGGCCGTCGAGATCCTGCCACAGGCAGGTGGCCCCGGCCAGCGGCCCGGACACAGCCTGCGCCCAGGTCATCTTCCCGCAGGCCGGCCCTCCTGGCCCGCTGACCGCGGTCATCCGTCCTCCCCCGCTGCGCCAGCGGCCACCATGCGCCGCAGTTCCTCGCGTGCCGCCGCCGCGCTGGGCAGGTCCCCCCGGTCCTGGGCCTCGCGGAGGTCCACGCTCACGGAACCGTAGCCGCGGGCCACCCCGGCGCCGATACCCGCGATCCCGTCGTCCAGATCCTCCAGCACCAGGCGGACGACAGCCCGGAACTGCGCCAGGGTGCGGTCGTCCACGGCATCGGCGAGTTGCTCGATGCTCAGGGTGAACGAGCCGCCTTCCAGCGCATCGACGGTGTACAGCAGCCCATCGGCGGCACCGCCGGTGAACCTGTCGATCGCGACATGCTGCCGCCGCACGGGTACCGGGCTGGCCACCACGGCGTCGGTGACCCGGATCAGCGCCCGCCTCCCCACCGCCCCGGCCGTCACATCCGTGCCACCGCCGTACCCGAACACCGTGCAGGTCCAGCAGTACCCGCAACCCTGGTCCAGGCACGGCGGCGGGGTAACCCCGGCACTGCGCAGGACGTACTCAACGCGGGAACGGAGCAGTCCCTTCACACCGGTGCCGGGCAGGACGTAATCCCCGCCGGCGCGGAACATCGGCGCCACCAGCTGGCCCTGCGCGCCGGTTGCCCCCGGCGGCTCTCCGCTGCCGACTCTCAGCGGACCGATGATCCGCACCGCCACCCGCAGCAACGGGTCCGCTACCGCTGCTGACGGCCGGACCGGCGTCGTGGCCACGTCCCGGGCCAGGGCTGGCCCGCTGGCCGTCAGCCACCGGCGCAGCCCAGCCGGGTCGTCGAGCCGCAGGGCGCCGTGGTGGATGCTCTCGACCGCGCAGCGGCCCCGGCCGCGGCTGGTTCCATGGCCGAGCAGCGGCCGCCACCCCGCCAGCAAGGCGAGAAACCGGTCCAGCCCGGCGGCGGGCGCGTCGTCCCAGCGCAGGAAGACCTCGAACCGGCTGCCCGCGGGCAGCACTTCCTCCACGCGCAGCGTGCTGGCCTCCGCCGCGGCCCGCTCCCGTGAGATCGCGGTGGACGCCCGCAGATCGGTGCTCACCTCGCTGAGGTCACGCCCGCCGGCGTCGACGGCACGGCTGCCGAGCACCCAGATGAGGCTGGCCCGGGCATCGACCTCGGTGTCCCCGCTCCCGGCGGGCAGCAGTGCCCAAACCACGCCCTGGCGGCAGCTTCCCCGCCGGCGCTGTGCACCATCTCCCGCAGCGCCCCGGCCACGGAGGTGCCGGGAAGATGCGGCCGGCCCCACGGATCGAGGTCCAGCAGCAGGTTCGCCCGTTCGCGGCCCCACGGCGCGTCCGCGGCCTGATCCGGGACGCCGGGGACGGTCACCCCGCCAGGCTCGGTGAACCTCAGCGTGAACCGGATGAAAGATACGCAACGAATGCTGCGTGGTGCCTGAGCACCGGCGCGGCCCGGGCCGCGCCGGTGAGGGTCATGATCCACACAGCTCCCGGGCCACATAGGCAGCATCCGGCGCCGGAAAGCCGAGGTACGTGGATACCGCGGCGGTGATGTACCGGTCATCCGACTGCTCCGCGATGCGCCGCAGGGATTGCGCCGCGGACTGCTCTCCTGCCGCGTGGCCGGCCAGGGCGGCGGCCAGGGCCGGCCAGAGCCGGGGGTGCGTCACCGCGGCGCCGCGCAACGCGGCGACCGAGTCCCAAAGCCGGCGGAGTCTCGTTGCTTCGGCGTCGCGTTCACGGCGTCCCCGCCGCAGCTGCGGCGAGGGCGCGAGATCCCCGAATCCCTCGTGGCGGCGCAGGCCCAGCCCCCGCGCGCCGAGCGCGGCCAGGGCCTCACCGGGCACCGCCTGCTCGCTTTCCAGCAGGTACGTTGACCCGGCGGCGACGGCCAGCTCCACTGGTTTGGGCAGGCCGCTGGCCATGTGCCGGCCGCCCACGTTCTGCCAGCGCGTCCACCGGCGCACCACGCGGACCGGGCCGCCCAGCACATCGTGCAGTTCGCCGGGATCGGGATCACGGCTGGGGCGGCCCTGCCCGTCGGTGAAGATGCCGGGCGAGCGGAGCCGGATGACCAGGCGGCCGTCATCGCGGCGCTGCGCGGTCGGCGGCGGCCCGCTGTCGCCGATACTCACCTCGGCGGTGCCGTGAGTGGTCCGCCGCCCGCCGACGCGGACCGGCCCGAGCCCGGCGAGCAGACCGAGGAGGGCGGGATCGCTGGCGAGCAGGGTGCCGCGGAACGCCTGCCCGGTTTCTAGCGTGTCCCGGGTGACGATCTGCCCGCGCCGCGCCACCCCGGACGGGGCGATGGCAACGCTGGTCCGTCTCCGCAGCCGGACCGGGCGGCCGCGCAGTCCCCGGCGGTGTTCCACCGGGGAGCCACAGTCCGGGCACCACTGCGGCACGTCGCCGTGCACGGCGCGGTCGTACTCCGCGACCTGGCAGTCCTGGCCGTCCCCGTATTTGTGGCTGACCACCGACAGCGGCGTGACCTCGGTGCCGGCGAACAGCGGCCCGAAACGCACGCCGCCCTCGAACAGCCGGGCAAACTCCTGCCGCCGCGGGGACGAGCGGGACGGCTGCCCGTGGACCGCGATCCAGGCCGCGGCGAACGCGCCGCGCACCACCGGCCCGGGCAGGTGGTCCTGGGTGCCGAGGACGAAGTCGCTGCGGGCCTTGTCGCCGATCTGGGCCGGCTGGCGCAAGGTCAGGGTCAGCTCGCTCATCACGGCCGCCCCGCCAGGCCGAGCAGCGCCTCGATGTCACGGGCGGAGACCGGCTCGCCGTCGGGAACGATACCCACCCAGCCGAGCCCACGCCGCCGCCACGACCCCAGGGCGTGCACCGCCGCGGCGGCGCAGCGCAGGATCAGCACATGCCGGTCCCTGGCCGCCTCTTCCAGAGCGCCGGCGCGGTGGACGGCGAACCGGGCCTGCCCCGCCCAGGCCTGCTCACCCAGGACGAGGTGGTCCTTGCGGGCGGAGTGCGTGTCCCGGTCGATCGCCACCCGGTGCCGGACCGAGAACTCCCAGTCTCCCCCGGTGGGTTGCGCCGATGACCATGACCACGGCGACGGGGCCGCTGGGCTGCCGAACACCTCGTCCACCTCGGCCTGCGGCAGGCCCAGGAGGCCGGATGCGGCGGCGCGCATCAGGCCCTTGAGGTGGTCGGGTGGCAGCGGGTCGTGCCGGTCCAGCGCGGCGTCCACTCCGTCCCGGGCGTATGCGGAGCCGACCCGGAACGGACTGTGGAAGGTCACGGTGAAGCTGAGGTCGGTCACGCCCGGACCTCCTGGCGGATGGCGTCGCTGCCGTTGCCCCGGCTCAGCGTTGCCCCTTGGGCGGCTGGTTCAAGCGGCGGCCACCAGCGAGCAAGGTCCAGGACTGCGCGCAGGGCAGAGCGAGCCGCCGGATTGGACCGGAGTTCTTCGCGGACGTCCGGTGCTCCAGCCTCCGCGCCCGAGACCGCTTCCCACAACGGCGGGTAGCCGAGATCGACAACCCGGCGGGCGAGCGCGTCGGCTGGTGTCTCAGCCCGCCCGCCGTCCGCGGCCGCCGCGCTGGTTTCCTCGGAAAGCCGCTGCAGCGCCACCAGGGTCTGGCGGTGCGATTGAGGAAGGGCCGCGATCCTGGTCAGCAGCGTTGCTCCCTGATCGAGGTCGGCCAGGGGCAGCGGCCGCCGGCTGGCAGGCACGCTGCCGCCGTCGGCGATGAGGTCCAGGAACGCCACCGATGGCGCGGTCCCCTGTGTGCAGGCTTTCGCCGCGGCCAGCTGGTCCCTGGCCAGCCGGACCACGTCGGGGAATGGTGCTGACAGATGGTGGAACACGATGCCGGCGGACATGGACGGCAACCGCGTGCGCACCGGGGCCGGCCAGCCGGCCGCCGCGGCGATCCGTTCCCCGAAGGCTGTGAGCAGGCTGCGGGCGAACGGCCAGGCGTAGCCCGCGGGTACCGACACCATGAGGTCATCGCCACCGGCGATGTGCGCCAGCACCGGCATTCGCTGACCCGGGGCGAAGCAGCGGATGATCGCGTCGGCGAGGGCGGCCAGGGTGGCATTGTCCAGTGCGGGCACGATGTCAGCCTTGGCCGGTGTCCCGTGGAGCCGGGCGTGGGCGGCGGCCTCGCTCAGGAAGGCGCCCACCCGGTTGCCGTCGGCGTAGACGAGGGCGAGCTGGGTGGCCGCGTCGTCATAGGCCCGCCGCCCGGCCTCGGCGAGCTGGGAGAAGTCGTCCGGGAACAGCGCGCCATCCATTCCGGCCGCCTGCAGGGCGCCCTTCATGCGCCGTTCCGGCCGGGGCGAGCGCCGTTCCCAGCCGCCCTTGGTGCCGCCTGCGGCCCTGACCCGGTCAGCGCACTCGGCGCACAGGTCCTCTCGCTTCTCCCGGCCGACGATCTCGATATCGGCTCGCTCGGCCGGCGCGTCCCGGCACTGGTCGCATGGCTTGGCCAGCACCATCTCAGCCGGAGCGGGCGGAGCGCCGAGGACGAAGTCGCCGTCGCGGCGCCGCTGTTCCATCGCCTGGTAGGCCGCGGCATACGAGTCACCGGTACCCGTGACCGCCTGGATGTGGCAGTGCGGCAGCGAGCCGCGGAGAACCTGGCCGATCTCGCGGGCAGCATCCGCGAGCCGGGCGGCCACCTCGGCCTCGGCGATCTCCTGATCCGCGATCACGGAGACCACTCCGTCCAGGTCGCCCGCTTCGGTGTTCCAGTGCATGCCGGGCGGCAGCCGCTCATCCGGCCACGCGTCGCGGCCCGTGGCCGCGCTGAGCATGACCGACGCGCCACGGCGGAACTTCAGATCGGGGGTCCGGGCCAGCCACTCCTGGATGCGCACCGCGGAAACATCCAGGTAATGACGGGCTGGGCCGTCCCGGCGAACCTCCGGGGCAGTCGTCACAGGTGGCTGGCCGGACGCGGCCGGCCAGCCAGCGGGATCAGGCGGGGTTCCCGTGCGGGATGCGGCGCCGGAGGGGCGGCGGCGGGCCGCGGCTGCTTGCTGTTGCTGCTGCCGGCTTGGCGCTGGCTTGCCCTTCTTGGCGCCCTTCTTGCTCACGGCCGCCTCCCGTCCGGCCGCCCGGCAGCCCGGCCACCCCGGCCGTGCTGGCCATCGTCGTGGCTGGTGGTGCGCTCCCCTGCCACGGAATCGAGCACCTGGCTTCCCGCCGGGCCAGCAGCGGGCGGGAGCACGACAAGGTCCCGGACCTTGTCCTTGAGCTCAAGTCCCGTCGTCCGGCCGAAGAACTCGAAGCTGCGGTCGAAGCCGGCGTCGCCTTTGGCTCCGCTGGTTCCGGGCGGGTACCACACCAGATCATCCTGGATGAACCCGAAGGTCAGCACATTCCGCAACGCTGCCCAGGTGGCGGAGACCTTACCCGGCACCGCCGCGCGGAACGCGCTCACCGCCTCCGTGACCCCCGGGACGTCCTCCCCGTCCCGGCCGAGGTGCCGGCCCGCCGCGGTCTGCACCCGCTCAACCTGCACATCAATGCTGACCGCGCCGAAACCGAACGGCTTCCCGCCGCCCACGCTGGTCACCGCCTCCCCCCAGCCGTCCAGCCCAGCCCGGCTGAGCAGCCGCGGATCCAGGGCAGCCAGCAGCGATCCGTAATCCTCGGCGCTGAGGTTGTCGAAGCAGACCCGCCCGGTGAACACGGTCCCGGCTGGCACCAGGACGACGTGACGGCTCTGCGTGTCAGCCTGGTGGCGGTGCGCTCCCCGGGGGGGCTCGCCCTTGTCTGGGTCCTTGGTGCGCCAGTAGAACTTCCGGCCCCTGATCGGGCGCTCCCTGTCCTCGTCCGCACACGAGCCCCACCTCGCCGCGGGCTTCGTGTCCTTGCGAGCCAGCCGTTTACGCTGTGGCACCGCGGAGTTGTCCAGGTAGAACTGGCCGGCACTGGGCTTGGGCGCCGCCAGCGGCGCCAGATGCCAGGGAACCGGCTCGAAGGGCGCCGCCGTCAGCAGGTCATCAACGCGGACATGACCACGGTAGGAACTCTGCCGGGCAATGTCATCCTCCCGGCGCCCCGACGTGTCGGCGGAACCAAACACCCGGCAGGACCAGCACAGGTCTTCCGGGTCGGCGCAGGGGACGGCTCCCCCTGCGCGCTCCCCCACCGGGTGATCTCCGCGGTAACGCCACAGCCGGGAAAGCCGGATCTCGGTCACCGTCCGGCCATCGAGCCGCACCCAGACCGGCTGCCCCTTGTGCAGGTACCGGCGTGCTCTCAAACGCTCGGCAATCGCTGGGCCGGCCGGAGTGCCGTCCGGGGCCAGCGGCCAGAACACATCCGCGAACTCCGGCGGGCACGAGCCCCACTCCGGTTCGGCCCGGTTCGGAAGATTCGCGGACCGGAGGTCATCTGCGCCGTCAACAACTTCGAGGTAAACCGCCCAGGCGGCCACGCCGGTGTCGTCAGAGATCCTGCATCGCAGTGAGTCCCGGCCCAGCCGGGCCGCAGCGAAATACGCTGGCTTCCCCGGTGTCCTCGCCTTCGTATCGGTCACCAGGAGCACCCAGGAATCCTCCAGCGCCGCGCTCATCCCCGCGATCAGGCCCACATCCTCTGGAGCCACTTCCGAAGGGCGGAGCACCTTGCGGTCACCTGAGTCGACCGCAGCCCCGGCGGGCAGCCTGAGCCGGTCGCCGGTGCGCGGAAGACGGTTCCCGCTCCGGGGCAGGAGTTCCTGGTCGATCCAGATCACCTGATCACACAGCGCGACAGTGGTCGCCCGCCCGTGGCCGTCGTCCTCTAGGACCACGGCCAGCTGCAGATCCCGGGTCTCCGCCGTGCTCGCCGGGTGCCGGTGCACCGCGACCCAGTCCGTATCCAGCACCCTCAGGCAGCCGCCGGCCAGCGCCTCATGAACTGAGCGCACCGCCCCGAGCAACCCGGATCCAGGCACCATCGGCGTCCCGGAGCCCGGCGACCCGGGGCCTCCTCCTCTTCGCCGGGCGTGAGAACGGCTTGGACCGTTCCCGCACTGTGAGTCGCGTACCGCGTCCATCGGGCGCCCCGTTCATGTCGCGTCAGGCTGTCGACCAGCTGGATCATCGGCTGACCGAGGAGGAACTGCACGAAGTCCTTTCCCAACTGCGCGGGCTCAGTTTCTGGTCCGATCTTGCTGCAGGGGAGTAGGGCAACGAAGCGAACCCACGGTGGACGATCGCCAGGCTGCAGCCGGAAGCCGGTGCCCGGCATCACCGACTCCATAGCCATCGTCGCAGCACGGGCCTCATGGCCGTCGGACGTGTAGCGCCACCTGCCCACAAACACGGGAGCTGGGACTGCCGGAAGCGCTGGGACCTCTGGAGCCCGATCAGGTGGCGGCCCGAGTCGAGGCAGTCGGAGCCTGCCCTCCAGCAACGCCCTGACGTCTGGAAGCTCGACAGCCACCGCCAGCCCGGCGGCAACGACCGCGATCACGATGCAGGCGATCAGCCAACCAGGGTGACTCGCAGCAGCCACTCCTGCAAAGACTGCCGCGACCCCGGCTATCGCGGCAAGAAGGGCGGCGACTGCTCGCCGAGCATCGTCCTTCACACCGGGGAGCATAGTTATCTAATAAGGCCTGGTGGGTCAACGGCGCCGGACGCTCTACTACTGGCCCCTGGCCGGGAGCCCAGAGCGGCGAAGTGGCCTCTGCGGGCCTCCCGTCCGGCCCCCTGCTTCCCCGCAGCCAGGTCGCGCTCCTGAACCAGGCGCCGCCCCGGCACCGGGCCGCGCACACAAGCCGGATGAACGTGGCGATCCGCTGGGCCATGTTGATGATCGCGACACTGCCACGAACCTGTTTCGGGCCGACTCCAGATGCGGCACCCAGGCCACCACCTAAGTGTTCAACGACCTGCCAGCGCGATCTTGATGGCCCTGCCATCACGGACCAGTCCATGCCACAGGGTGCCGCGGATCCACGCTCTGAACGACGGTCAGATGACGGTCAGACGATCTTCGCGGCCCTGCCTGCTACCCGGGAACCAGGGCTTGACCTGCTGTTTCGTGGAGCCCCCTTACGGAATCGAACCGTAGACCTTCTCCTTACCATGGAGACGCTCTGCCGACTGAGCTAAGGGGGCGACGGCTAGCCCGCGAGCCACCGGCTCGCGCACCTGGTGCCGCGGCTGGAAGGACACTCCCCAGCCCCGAACCACCGCGCCAAGAGAGCATACACGGCTGCGCATGCGGAGCCGAACTCAACGGCCACTCAGCCGGCTCCGCCCCGCACCCCACGGCCCCGCACCCCCACCACCCCGCACCCCCACCACCCCGCAGCCGCACCACAGGCCCGCCGCACCGCAGTCCACCGCCCCGCGCGGCCAGGCATCCAGTCAGGGGCTGGGAGCGCAGCAGGCAGGCTCAACCCGGCATCGCAACGGACCGGAACGCGTCAAGGACCGCTGGCCAGGCCGGCGAGAGCGGATCGATGACCTCGAAATGGCCGGTCCCGGGCAACTCGGTCAAGGCGGCGTCATCTCCGGCCGCTCGTGCCTGGCCGGTGAAGCGGCGGCTCATCGCGCAGGGCACCCGGTCGTCGTCGCTGCCGTGCACAACACGCAGCCGGACTCCCAGCGGAATCATCCGCGCGGGATCAGCCGCCGCGTAACGTTCCGGCTGCTGCTCCGGGCCGCCCCCGAGCAGATGATCAGCCGCGTGGTCACCGAGGCCCTGCCGGGAGCATGCGGCCAGATCACTCACCGGGGCCAGCGCCACCACCCCGGCAACCCGGCCGGCCTCGGCACGCCATGGATTCCCGGGGGCGAGCAGCGGGCGCCCGGCCGACCACAGCGCAAGGTGCCCCCCAGCGGAATGCCCGGCGAGCACGACCCGCCAGTTGCGGGGGCGCACCTGGCACGGCTGATGTGACCAGGCCGGGCAGCAAGTCGACAGCAGCCGCGACGTCGTCGAACGTTCCCGGCCAGCCGCCACCGGCCTGGCCGACCCTGCGGAACTCCGGCGTGCACACCACGAAACTTTCCGCCGCCAGGGCGGCTGCCATCGGGCCGGTGTGCGTGCGGTCGAAGGCTGCCCGCCAGAACCCGCCGTGCAACAGCAGAACAAGCACCGCGCCGCCACGCGAAGCCGCGCCAGGCACCCCCCACAGCGGGGGAAGCCGCAGGTCAGCGACCTGATCGGGATCCGGGCCATACCGGATGACCTGGTCCGGCGCCGGTGCGGGGCGGGTCAGCACGTCTCGGGGATCCGGGGTAGGCATACATATAATTGTGACTACCGGTCGGCCCGGTGCGGATGTTTACCGTCAGTCTCGCTGCGTGTAGGTGTTGAACTCCGGCAGCAGGGAATGGTTTCCGCGCACGGGCGACGCGACCAGTCAGACGACACGCGAGGTCTCGACGAAGATGACCATAGCGATGAAGGCGCGGCCATGAGATCAGCCCGATCCGGATCGTCGGCGCTCGGCATCGTGGCCAGCGCGGCCATCGTCTCTTCGGGCGTAGTGAGCGGGCTTGCCGCGGGCACCAGCCCGGCTGAGGCCGCCGCGGCGAGTTCAGCTCCCAACGTGTGTGGCCAGCCGCCAGCCACCTCGGCCGTCCGGTCAGTGCCAGCCAGGCAGGCAGGCGTGAGCCTGGACGCTGCCTCGGCGACGCCGGTCAAGACCGCCAAGAAGAGCAGCACGCCCAAGGCGACGGCCAGTGCCAGCAGCACCGCGAAGGCGACCGCGAGCGCCACGGCCAGCAGCACCGCGACGGCAACCCCGAAGGCCACCAGCAGTGCGACGGCCAGCGCCTCGGCCAGCCCGTCAGGCACCGCCTCGGCCAGCCCGTCAGGCACCGCCTCGGCCAGCCCCTCCGGGAGTGCCTCCCCGAGTCCTTCGCCCAGCCCGTCCGGCTCCAAGACGGCAAGCCCCTCGCCGAGCCCCAGCCCGACCACCAGCAAGCCAGCTGTCCAGCTCTGCCTGGAGGTGCAGCCCCTCACGACCAAGTCCGGCGTGCAGCCCGGCGGGACGGCCAGCTACGCGATCTGGGTGTGGTCGGCGGGCGGCGCTGCGGGCACCGTCACCGTGACCATCAGCGTCAAGGCGGCGGGGAAGACCGTCACCCCCAAGTTCACCGTCTGCCCGACGACGAGCGGGCTCACCTGCAAGGCGGGCGGGATAGCCAAGGGCAGTTCTGACGAGCTTCAGGCATCCGCGGCAGTGCCGAAGACCACTGCCGCGGGCAAGCAGGTCATCCTGTCCGCGACGGCCAAGTCGGCGGACGCCACCTCGCCACCCCCGGCGTCCGGCTCGGTCACTGTCGCCGCGAAGCCTGGCGGGTCGCCATCCCCGTCGCCGACGCCGTCGTCCAGCAGTTCACCGGGAACCACCCCTAGCCCGGGGATAGGTGCCACGCTGCCCGCGGGCATCCTGCCCACGCTGCCCGGCAGCGCGGACCCGGCGGCCATCGCCCTGCCCGTGCTGCCCAGCCCGGTGAGTTCCGCCGGCGCGGTAGGGGGCCTCTTCCCGAAGGTGTCACCAGGACCGAGCCCGAGTCCAAGCCCCTACTCTGCGATCTTGCCCAACGCGCGCGACGTGCGGGTCACCGACGCGTCCGCGACGTTCCCGTTCAGCACGCGACTGATCGGCAGTGAGCTCATCGGCCTCGCCGTGCTCGCAGCCGCCCTCACCATCGCGATCGTGCGGTTCTCGCTCCGCCGGCCACGCCCGCAGCACGGCAAGGACTAGCGCGCGCCAGCCACCGGACCCGGGCACCGCGGGACGGGCTATTTGACGACGTGCTCGACCATCGGGCGGATGTCGCGCAACTGGACGGCCAGATTCGACGCGTTCATCGTGAGCGAGGCCACCACGCCGAAGGTGTCATTGTCCGCCCAGGTACACAGGGCCACGCTGCCGGGCACGCTCGCCTGCGCGTTGACGCACGCGGCGGTCCCGCCCAGCCACCCGGCGCTGGTGACGAAGGCACCCGCGGACTGGTGCGTGAAGCTCGCGATGAAGCCGCCTGGGGAGACCCCGGACAGGTTGCCGCCGATGAACAGGATCATCTGTGGTGTCTTGCCGCTGGCGACGCCGGTGCTGTTCTCGTAGACCGCGGAGACGACATGGCTGGCCTGTCCCGCGCTCCTGGCCATCACCTGCTGCTGTAGCTGATTGGCGTTCATCTGCTTCTCGAGCTGCGGACGGCGGACGTAGGCGCCCAGCCTGTCCGGAGTGACCAGGACGTGCGCAGGCCCGTTGCCGCCGAACACGACCAACGCCACCATGATGACCGCACCGGCAAGCACTACCGCCACGCCGGCTGCCAGCATCATCGACCGCCGGGAGCGGCGCCTGCCGGACCGGCGGCCCGAACGGGCGGAACGCGCGGACCGGCCGGGGCCGTCCGGAGCGGGAACCGGATCAGCGGACGGTCGCTCGGTGGCCCAGCCGGCTGATACCGGCTCACCAGCGCGCCGGCCAGCGCGCGTCGGCTCAGCAGCACGCCGCCGAGTGGGTTGCGCGGGGCCACCGGCTGGCACCGGTTCGTCCGCAAGCCACTCGGCGGGCACCGGCTCGGCGGGCACCGGCCGGACAGGAGCCGACCGGACAGGAGCCAGCCGGACAGGAATCGGCTCAGCAGCACGCCACCCGGCAGGAGGCCGCTCACCGCGGGACCGCTCAGCACGGGACCGCTCAGCGGGGGACCGCTCGTCAGGAAGCGGACCGGCTGCAAACGGCTCAGCCGCGAACGGCCCAGATTCAAACGGCCCAGATTCAAACGGCCCAGCGCCAGTCCGGCCAGTCCCGGCCCGGTGGCCAGGTACCGCATCAGCGGCCGGTTCTGGTCCGTGGCCAGGGTCTGCAGCCGGAGCGGCATGGCGGCGGCGCCCAGTCCGCCCGGCCGGCCCAGTCTGCTCGGCCTCCTCGGGCCGCTCTGCCCACCCAGTCAGCCCAGACGGCCCGGGCTGCCCAGTCCGCCCGGCTGGCATCTCGCCGGCAACCGTTCCCTCGTCGGGCTGCTGGTCCGGGCGGCGCCGACGCCCGCGCGCGGCCACCGGCGGCCGCTGCATCTCAGCCCCGGCATCATGGCCGGCCACCGGGCGTTCGTCAGCCTGCCAGGGCTCGGCACGCCCCGGCCGGTCGCGCCCGGGGCCCGGCGGCGTCACGCCACGCCTGCCGCCTGGTAGGCCACCATCCGATGGGACGCTGCCCGGTGGGATCGGGCCGCTGGGGCGGGCGATCTGGTGCCCGGCGTCCCGCAGTTCAGCGATCCAGGATTCAGCGTCCCACGGCTCAGCGTCCCAGTTCTCAACATCCCCGGGCTCGTCCCCGGCTGGGACGTCCCGTGACGCTGCGCCCGGCTGTCCGCCCTTTGCTGACGTTCCACGTCGGCCGCTTCCTGGCGGTCCGCTCGGCGTGGCTGGGCCGCTGCCCCGGCCGCGCTTCGGATCGGCCTCCCGGCCACGCTTGGAAAAGAGACCACGTCCGCGGGCACGACCGCGGCCACTATCATCGCCATCCGGGGGGCCTCCCCGCTCCGGGACGTCGCTCCGGCCCCGGGGCGGCATGCCACCCCGGCCCGCAGGCGGCGTGTCACGCCGACCCGGAACCGGGGAATCGCCTCGGCCTGGGGCACCAGCACGCTCCGGGCCACCGCGCCGGCCCGGGAAACCAGCACGCTCCTGGTGCTCGCCGCGGTCAGGAACGGCAGTCCCAGGGACAGCCCGCCCGGCAACACCGCGCTCCGGGACACCGCGCTCCGGGACACGGCCCGCAACACCGCGCCCCGCGACAGAACGGTCCGCAACGGTGCCGCGCCCGGCGGCATCACCGCGTGCCGGGTAGTCGCGGTCGGCGCGGCGTCCCCGGCCGCGCTCCGGCGCCCGGCCGCGCTCCGGCGCCCGGCCACGCTCCGGCGGACTGCCACGCTCGGGCGCCCGGCCGCGCTCCGGTGCCCGGCCACGCTCGGGCGCCCGGCCGCGCTCCGGTGCCCGGCCGCGAGCCGCATCGCCCGCACCAACTGCGCCGCCCGCTACGCCAGCCCAGCCCTCCCGGTCCGCATCGTCCGGCGCCCAGGCGGAGCCTCGGCCGGGATCCTCTGCTGCGCGGCTCTTCCCGCGCCCGGAGCCGCGCCGCCCCCCGGGCGGCGGCCCTGCGGCCCGCCAGGCTTCCTCACCGGGGGCCGGCGGGTACCCGCGCGCCTGCCGGGAACCGTCCCGGGCCGCCCTCCCGAGCTGACCGGCCCCTGCCTCGGGGTACGCCGCCGCCTCCTGGTAAGCAACCGCCTCCAGGTAACCGGGTGCCTCCGCCGCGGGTGCGCTCGCCGCCCGCCGGCGGCCTGGCTCGTCCGGGTAGGCGGGAGCAGGATCGGCGTAGGCACGTGACCGCCGCAGATGTTGCGGCTCTCGCGGGCCTCCGTCGCTCATTTTCCCCCTTACCGTGGCAGTGACGCGATCTTGCCAGACCGGGAAGTCTCCCCATCATGGGGCATGGCCGGGACCGCCGCCACCGGGTCCGGCGCGCTCGTGCACGCAAGCAGGAATCCGCAGTTTGCGTGGCGATCACGTTCGATGACCACTCATGCGCGCGCGGGCAAGCCCGGTCAAGAACAGGGAGGTGGCGCGTGATGAGCCGGGACTGCCCCCCCGATGCATGTGCGCGCGCGGGCGGGTTCCGCCAGGGTGAAACCTGCACGGCGGCAGTCCCTGCCCCGGCCACGCCGGACCCGGACCCGGACCCGGACCCAGGGCGTGCCACCGTGATCCGGGATCCGCCGCAAAGCCCGGGCCCAGATCCCGGGCGCGCCACCGTGATCCGGGGCCTGCCGCCACGCCGGGGACGGGGCCACCCACGGCCCGGGACCGAGCCCGTCACAGTGGCCCGTGGTGCCGTTGATGCAAAAGCGTTGCTCCGGTTACGGAGCGCGCCGGGAGACGGCAGAGCAGCAGTGCGCGAGCACTGGCGCGCAAACCCGGAACGGTGCTCCTGTCCACCCAGGCGGAGGTTTCCGGCGGTTCCGCCAGGGACATACCTGGCACAACGGCTAACGCAGCGTGATCATCACTTAACGCGCCAGCAACCAGGGTGAAATCAAGCGGGCTTCCCCCCTTGACGCATCCAGGCCAAAGCCTGACGATGTCAGTATCCTGACGACGGTATACAATGTTAGGAAGTGGCATGTACCACGAGCTCACAGTCTGGTCCCGCGGCATCATCATGGACAAGGAGGCTCGTGACGTCTCCTCGTGCATCGCGGCCGCCGCACGCGTCCTCGGCTTCTACGCCGACAACGTCAGCGACTACGTGGACGACCCGGACCGGACCAATTGCCTGGTCCGCAGGTACGCCCGGTTCGGCGACTCGCCCATCGTGGACCGCTTCGTGTACGAGAATCCCCGCCCCGACTGGGTCGTGCTCGTCGAGGAGACGATCATCAAGGCGGTCAACTTCCTGCGCGGCACACCGGACGGCTCCGGGGTGCTGGTCGTCAACTCCGCCCGCGAACCCGAATACCTGCTGAAGTTCCTGCCCGATTCGATGCGGGCGAAGCTGGCCAAGTTCGTTGTGGTGGATGCGGTCGGCCTGGCCGAGCAGCGCGGCAGCAGCCCCTGGATGTTCGTCCGCGATCTTGGCGAACTCGCCTACGACCGGATGTCCACCGAGGGCGCTGAGGAACGGCTCGCCATCGGGATGGGCATCGCGGCACCGCTGATCGGCGCGCTGGTCGCGGCCACCGGCGTCCTTCCGGTCGATGGCGTCGCCGAGCAGGTCGCCGACCGTGACGCCATGTTCCGCGGGGTCTCGCAGCACAGGGTGATCGAGTTCGATCACGCAGTTGCCCCCAACGGGGCCGCCACGTCGGCCCCCGCCGCTCCTGCCGCCCACGCCGCGTCCGCCGGCTGACAGCCGCGGCCCCCTTGCCTTTCACCCGCCCACCGCGCCCCTGACCCGCCCCTGACCCGCCCACCGCGCCACTAACCCGCCCACCGCGCCCGAAAGAACGCGCATCGCAGGAGGCCTCATGTCCGTACGCGGCACCAGGATCCCGCCGCACCTGCAACTGCCCATCGCCGGCGTGACGCCGCCGCCGACCGAGAAGGACGGGCAGCGGCTCTTCCCGACCGGGAACTTCCGGTTCTTCCGGCCGGTCTACAAGGACAAGACACCGCCGTGCAACAACGCCTGCCCCACCGGCGAGCAGATCCAGAAGTACCTGGACTACGTGAAGCACGAGCGCTACCTCGACGGCTATCTCACGATCATGGAAGACAACCCGATGCCGTCGGTGACCGGCCGGGTCTGCTACCACCCCTGTGAGACCGCCTGCAACCGGGCCGCGCACGACGAGCCCATCGGCATCCGCAGCGTGGAACGCTTCCTCGGCGACTACGGGCTGAACCTGCCCGAGGACCCGGTCAAAGAGACACTCCCGCCGCTCAACGGCACCACGATCGCCATCGTCGGCTCCGGCCCGGCCGGCCTCGCGGCCGCCTACCACCTGAGGCGCCGCGGCTACGCCAGCGTGATCTTCGAGGCGCTGGACAAGCCGGGCGGAATGCTCCGGGCGGGCATCCCGCACTGGCACCTGCCCGAGGATGTGCTCGACGCCGAGATCGCCAAGCTGCTCGCGCTCGGCGGCATCGAGATCCGCACCGGCATGCGCGCGGGCGAGGACATCAGCTGGGACGATCTGCGCAACTACGCGGCGGCCTTCCTGGCCCTCGGCCAGGACGTGGGCAGGCGGCTGCCGGTCGAGGGCATCCAGTCCCGCGGCGTCACCGGGGCGCTGGAATTCCTCCGCGAGGCCGGGCTGGGCCGCCCGGTCCAGGTAGGCCGCCAGGTCCTCGTCATCGGCGGCGGCAACACCGCCTCCGACGCGGCCCGCTCGGCCATCCGGCTCGGCGGCGGCGAGGCCACCATCGTCTCCCTGGAATCCGAGGACGAGCTGCTGATCGTCCCGGAGGACCTCGAGCAGGCCAGGGAAGAAGGAGTGGCGCTGGCGCCCAACACCTCGCTGGTCCGGGTCCTGTCCGAAGACGGGCACGTCACCGGCGCCGTGCTCTGCGACGCCCGGCTGAAGAAGGACGACAACGGCGCAGTCAGCCCGGAACTCATCCCGGGCACCGAGCGTGAGGTCGCCTGCGACACCATCTTCGTCGCGATCGGCCAGATCCAGCAGCTGGAATGGCTCCCCGGGCATCTGTCCGACAACGGGATCATCACCGCGGACGAGCACGGCCGGGTCGAGGGCAACGTCCTCGTCGGCGGCGACGTGATGCGCGGCCCGTCGATGGTGGTGGACGCGCTCGGCGACGGCAAGCGGGCGGCACGCGACATCGACCGACTGCTGACCGCCCAGGCCCTGGAGCCTGAGCCGGAAGTAACGATCATGCCCTATGAGGGCCTGAACTCCGCCTACTTCCGGCATGCGCCGCGCATCGACGCGCCGCTGGCCCCCGCCGCCGAGCGGCGGCGCAGCCAGCAGGTCGAGGTGACCCTGGCCTACAGCCAGGAGCAGGCGGTCGCCGAGGCCGACCGGTGCATGAGCTGCGGCGTCTGCAACGGCTGCGACAACTGCTACATCGTCTGCCCGGACGTCAGCGTGCTGCGCGACGCACGGGAGAACGGCCACTACTCGATCCGCACCACCTACTGCAAGGGATGCCTGGTCTGCGTGCAGGAATGCCCGACCGGCTGCCTGGAGAAGGTGCCCGAGATGGACTTCGACGACCCGGCCGAGGTCACCCGGATGGAGACCGCGTTCGCGCCCTACGACGGGGCGCACGCCGAGCAGTCGGCCTTCACCAAGCAGTTGATCGAGGAAACCATTGCCGAGTATGACGCCGCCCACCGGCAAGCGGTCCCGGCCAGCGGGCCACCAAACGGCAAAACCACAATGAGCAGCAACGGAGACTCCGGGGTGAGGCCATGACCACGGTTCATGTCGAGGGTGCCTGGGACCAGCAGCCCGCGTACGGCCCCGGCCTGCGGACCCCGGACGGCGAGCGGCGGCTCGCCGAACTCGCCGGGACGCGCAAGCGGCTGAACGGGTGCGCGGCCGCGGCCTACGCCGCCCTCTACGCGAACGTCGATGTCATCACGGCGTACCCGATCCGGCCGTATACCGCCATCATGATGAACCTCGCCCAGTTCATCGCGGACGGCATCCTCGATGCCGAGTACATGACCGCGGACGGCGAGCATTCCCAGCTGTCGGCGGCGTTCGGCGCGGGGTCGTGCGGAGCACGCGCCTACACCGGCTCGTCCGGCGTCGGGGTGACGTACGGCTATGAGCTGTACTCGATCATCTCGGGCGCGCGCATTCCGATCCAGATGTCGATCGCTGACCGCACCCTGGACCCGCCCGGCGACTTCGGCTCGGAGCACACCGACGCCCTGTGCACCCGGGACATGGGCTGGCTGATGGGCTGGGCGGCGACTCCGCAGGAGGTCTTCGACAAGAGCCTGATCGCCTACGCCATCGGCGAGGACCCGCGGGTGCTGCTGCCGCAGATGGTGGTGCAGGACGGCTACTTCGTCTCGCACATCTCCGGTGAGGTGGAGATGCCGAGCGCGGCGCAGGTGGACTCCTACCTGCCGCCGTACAAGCTGCCGTTCCCGCTCGACCCGCGGCACCCGGTGTCGCACGGCCCGCAGATCCACCCGTCCCAGGGGCCGCCGCTGCAGCTGGAGCGGGCCCGCGCGATGGAGGACGCGATCCCGGTGATCCGGGAGAAGACCGACGAGTTCGCCAGGGTCTTCGGCCGCCAGTACCCGCACTTCGTCGAGGAGTACATGCTGGACGACGCGGAGATCGCGATCGTGATCTCCGGCGGTCACTCGGTCACCTGCCGGGCCGCGATCAACCGGCTGCGCGAGCAGGGCGTGAAGATCGGCATGGCCAGGCTGCTGTGGATCCGCCCGTTCCCCAGCGAGGACCTGCGCGCCGCGCTGCGCGGCGTCAAGGCAGTGGGCGTGGTGGAGACCAACCTCGGCCTGGGCGGCCCCACCTACGGCGGCATCCTGGCGCCGGAGGTGACAGGCGCCCTCTACTACGCGGAGAACCGGCCGCTGGTGACGTCGTTCATGGCCGGGCTCGGTGGCGAGACCGTGCCGACGGCCGAGTTCGAGTGGATGGCGGGCAAGCTGGCCCAGGCCATCGCCCGCGGCGGGGTCGAGAAGGCCGCGCACTGGGTGGGATTCGAGGACTGATGAACGCACGAGCACAGCTGGTCAAGAAGCTAGGAGCGCACTGATGGCCATCGAAGTCACCCGCCAGTACCTCCCGCTGCTGGAGGAGGAGGGCCGCGGCGCGGCGACCGAGGACGACGCCGGCCGCGACCGCCACTACCTGCCCGACCTGCCCGACGAGGACCCCTACCAGGCCGGCCACCGGACCTGCGCGGGCTGCGGGCCGGCCATCGAGTACCGCTGGGTGCTCAAGGCGGCCGGCCAGGACACCGTGGTGGCCGGTCCCACCGGGTGCATGTACGTGGCGAACTCGACCTACCTGTGCACCCCGTACACGGTGCCGTGGGCGCACACGCCGATCGCCAGTGGCGGCTCGTTCACCTCGGGCATGGCCGCGGGCTACGAGGCGATGATCAGGAAGGGCCGCCACCCCGGCCCCTACCCGAACATCATCGTGATGGCGGGCGACGGCAGCGCCGCGGACATCGGGCTCGGCTCGATCTCGGGCGCGCTGTACCGCAACCACGACGCGTTGTTCATCTGCTACGACAACGAGTGCTACGCCAACACCGGCATCCAGGTGTCCCCGACCACCCCGTACGCGGGCCTGACCACCTTCACCCCGTTCGGCAAGGCGAACCCGGCGGGCAAGCAGCTTCCGCCGAAGAACCTGGCCAGGATGATGGCCGAAGGGCACCCGCACTGTTACGTGGCGACCACCACGGTCGGTTACCCGGTGGACCTGATGAACAAGACCAGGAAAGGCCTGAACCGGCGCGGCGCCGCGTTCATGCACTGCTTCACGCCCTGCCAGAAGGGCTGGGTCTACCAGACCTCGATGACGGTCGAACTGGGCCGGCGGGTCGTGGAGGCCGGGCTGTTCCCGGTCTGGGAGTACGACCCGGAGAACCGGACCTACCACTACTTCCACCCGCCGGTGCAGCGCCCGGTCACCGACTACCTGGCCATGCAGGGCCGGTTCGGGCACATGCTGCCCGAGCACGTTGCGGCGACGCAGCGGGCGGCCAACCTGAACTGGCAGGACATCGGCATGGACGTGCCCGCTGAGTTGCGTGAGGGCGAGGACCCGGCGAAGCACGCACGCCTGAAGGAGGAGAGCTACTCGATGCCGCTGAACCGGGGTATCGGGGCCTGACTCGCTGGCAAGGCGGGGCGCGCCGAAGGCGTGTCCCCTCCGAGCCAGCGACTCGCGGGGGGTTCCGGGGGGTCGCCCCCCCGGGCCAACACAGCAAGGAGCCTGATGCCTGATCACTGGCAGATCTGCTTCGACAACGGTCACCAGCAGCGGTACCTGCCTGACCGGCAGTCGGTGCTGCGCTACGTGCTGGCCATCGGGCCCCGCTCCGCGAGCACGCGGTTCGAGGTCTTCTCCGAGGCTGCACCCGTCCGGCAGGCGGATGGCTCGCCGGGCGGGCGCTCCTTTTCGCTGGTCGAGGTCATCGACCTCGCCGTACCCGGCGAGCAGGAGCGCCTGGCCGCCGAACTCGCGTCGCTCTCCGGGAGCCCCGGCAGCACCGCGAGCCCCGGCAGCCCCGGCAGCCGCGGGAGCCAGCCGTGACCGGGCCTGATGGCCAGGTCACGCCTGGGCCCGGGGCACGGATCATCCCACTGATGCCGGGTGTGGCCCGGCCCACCGGCGACCGCCGGGACATGCTGCGCGACGCAGTGATCCAGGTGGTCGGCCACCTGGTGATCGCGAAGGTGCCCGCGGAGCAGCGCTCGCCGTTGTTCGACCAGGCGGCGGAACTCCTCGACGAGGCTGGCTGGGGCCTCGACGAGCTTTATGCGGCAGCCAGCGACGGACCAGAACGCGGCGCCCTCTTCCAGGCGCTGGGACTGGAGACCTGAGGACCGAAGGCACTGCGGACCTAGCGCCAAGCGCACGAGGGAACCAGCGGCACCCGGCCCCGGATCTGGAGGCAACCATGGCGGATCGACGAAGATACCGCCGCCGCCGGATGCTGCACGGCCCGGCTGCGGGAACCTGTGGATCACGGGCTCCGCCGCAACGGCCCGGACCAAGGGCGCCGCGCGGACCGTTAGCCCAGCTCAACCCGGCTAGCCCAACCCAGCGCGACGCCCCTGCCCCTTAACCCGGCTGACGCTCCGGGGCGCAACCCGGAGTTGATCCAGCCATGATCGATACCAACCTCCGCGCGGTCGCTCCCATTCCGGGAGAACGACCCCCCGCGCACAGCAGCGGCCCGGCATCCGCCGGGCCGGGACAACGAGCCAATAGCGTCTCCTGCGAGAGGTATCGGTGGCGACCGATGGGCGCAACAACCGAAGAACATGGTACGTATCAAATAGTTACCAACGAAACCGGCCGGGTATTCCGGGTCGGTGAGGAACCAGAGCAGATTCTCGGCTACCCACGCTGGGTCGTGATCATGGCGGCCTGGCTGGCGATGTGCCTGGCCGGCCTGCTCGAATACACCTGGGGCTCGCTGTCCGGCTCGCTCCAGGCAGCACATGGCTGGAGCATCGCTCCGACCTTCTGGCTGTTCTCCATCTACGTCATCTTCGAGTCGTTCGTCCAGATCGCCACCGGCCTCCTGCGTAACCGCGGGATCCTCGACGTCCGGTGGGCCACCATCATCGGCGGACTCATCTGCGGCTTCGTGGCGTACGGCTGGCTGGCCGCGTCCACCCAGATCTGGGAGGCGTACGCAAGCTATGCCGCCCTGGGCGGCATAGGCTCCGGGATGGTCTACTCAAGCTGCATCAACATCGTGGCGAAGTGGTATCCGGAGAAGAAGGGCTGGCGCACCGGATTCGTGAACGGCGGCTGGGCCTATGGCGCGGTTCCGTTCATCTTCATCATCGGCGCGGCTGGCACTGGGTCCGGTGTGGGCAACATGAGCATCGGGACCGTCAAGACCTACATCATCGTCCAGGGCATCATCATGACAGTCGGCATCGCCGTCGCCGGCTGGTTCCTGAAGGACCCGCCGAAGAACTGGTGGCCGAAGGCGATCGACCCGCTCAACTGGCACAAGCACAGCACCCGCGACCTGGAGTCCAACCCGCCCGCGCTGCGGCACTACACGCTCCGGCAGATGTGGAGCACACCGCAGGCCAAGTGGCTGGGCATACAGTACGCACTCTATGTGGGCTGCTCCCTGTTCGGCGTGGCCTTCTACGTCCCGTTCGCCAAAGCCGAGAACCTGGGTTACATAGGGCTCGTCGGCTTCGCCGGGTTCGCCCTGACGGACGGCGGGTTCCGGCCGTTCTACGGATGGCTCTCCGAGTACATCGGGCGCCGGAGGACGATGATCTACGCCTATTCCGGCAATGTCGTCTTCCAGCTGCTCGCCTACTTCGCGGGCGCAGCTCACAACGCCCCGCTGTTCGCCATCTGCGCGGTCATATCGGGCGGCCTGTCCGGCGCCAACTTCCCGATGACAGCCGCCATAGTGGCGGACTACTACGGCGAAACCAACAACGCCGTCAACTACGGGTCCGTCTATGCCTGGAAGGCGCTCGGCGGCAGCTTCGCCGGCGGCGGTGCGGCGTTTGTGATGACCGGCACCTTCTACGGCACCGCGCACTATCACTGGATACTCGGCTTCTTCTTCGGCGCGATCCTAGGCGCGCTCGCCGCGCTGACGGTCACGTTCCTGTGCAAGCGGCCGTCCCCAGAGCAAATGGAGGCGGCAGTGCGTGCCGCGGACGAGAGGGCGGCTCAGAAAGCCAAGCCAGTGGCCGCTTGACCGCGGCGCTGGCCTAACCTGATCGCGGTGGATCCGTGCCCGCGCGGACGCGGATCCACCGCGATCGGCTCTTCTGGGAGGGACCCGGCATGTCGAGCGGCTATCCGTACGAGCTGAAGCTGCCCCTGGCGCCGTACCGGTTCGAGTGGCGGGACGAGCCCGCCGTGGACGCGGAGAAGCACGCCGGTGCTGGCTATGCCGAGGAGCGGTACACGCACGCCGACGGCACCGTCACGATCATCCGCGAGTACCAGGTGGATGGTTCGTACCACATCATGTCGGACCGGGCCGAGATCGAGCTCATCGACAACGCCGGCGATCCCTACGCACCGGACCCCATCAGCGTGGTCCGCCTCCCTTGACCGGCCGGAACCATGAGCAGTCATTGTCCTGGCCCCATAGAAGGGGCCGGAACTTGACTGCTGGTGATCCGGGGCTATGCGGGCGGGCGGTGGTAGGCGGAGCGGGTGCGCTCGGTGTGCCCGCGGGCAATCTCGGTCGCCCGCGCCTGGTCCCCCGCCTCGACGGCGTCGATCAGCTCCTTGTGCTCGGCCCACGATTCATGCCCGCGCAGCGGCGCCACCTGCCGGTAGTACCAGCGGACGCGGCGGTTGACGATGCTGGACAGCTCCGCGAGAACCGCGTTGCCTGCCAGCCGGGCAAGCTCGGCATGGAACTCATTGTTGACGGTGACGATCCGCTCGGCGTCCCCGGATCCCGCCGCCGCCTCGCCCTTCTGCCAGATCGTCCGCAGCCGCGCGACCGCCTTGGCGCTCGCGGAGCGCGCGGCCAGCCGGGCGGTTTCGACTTCCAGCAGTTCCCGCACGTCGAGCAGCTCGTCGACTTCCTGGTCGGTGGGCACGTGGACGAAGGCGCCCTGGTTGGGCCGCAGATCCACCCATCCCTCGGCCTCGAGCCGGTGCAGCGCCTCGCGGACCGGCTGGCGGCTGACCCCGAGCTGCCTGGCGAGCTCGGTCTCCACCAGGTGCTCCCCCGGCCCGAGCCGGCCGCCAACCACCAGCTCGACCAGCGCCTCGTAGACGGACTGGCGCAGCGGCGCCGGCCGCACCACCGGGCTGATGAACGCGGGCACTCCCGCTGGTTTCGCGTCCGCAGTCACGATGCACTCCCCAGGCCGACTCATTTAGCATATCGGCTGCTGTATTCAAAATGCGGTGTGGTCTTCCTCACGATGCCGCACGCGGGTCAGGCGGTCTTGCGGCTACGCGCGGTGGCCGTGCACTGCCAGACCGCCCAGGGATGCGCCAACGCGGTCGCCGCCGGGGCGGACAGCCTGGAGCACGGTCGCCGAGGAGGTGGAGCGACTGATCAGCGCGGGCCTGCCGCGCACGGCCGCGGTCGGAGCCACCTACACGCGGGCACCCGCCAGCGAGTTCGCGGCACGCCCAGGATGTTGATCAGCTGACCGGCCGCCGTGCTGTCGCTGATTGAGATCAGTGCCATCAGCGGCCCGGTCCAGACCCAATGATTGTGCGGCAGCGCGCTTTGCGCGGGCTGATGAACAGTTCGGCGATTAGCCCCGGCGCGTCGGTCTGCAACGTCGGCCCGATGGACACAGTCCAGGCTCCGTAATCGCTTCGATGTGAGCTGGCTGATTGAGCAGAACCTGCTCAATCAGCCACCCTGCCCAGCTCCCCGGTTAAAGCCATAAGGGGTAACCTCGGCCACCTGGGAGCTGAGGGTGTCAGTACCGTAAAAGGAAACTTCGCGCATTAGACGCAACGGCTGTGGTGCGCAGTCAGTAATCGTCGGTCCGATTTGGATCGATTTACGAGCAGTGTCAGTTGTACATCATGGCAGTGCAGGAGTTGTACATAATGGCCGGGCAGGCCGCCGAAGCAGCCGTCACCGCAGCAGGCACGGACTTCACGATGACACTGGCCGGGTGCCCGGCCACCGCCGGCAGGGTGGGCCCGGATAGGGCCGCTCCGGCCACGCCAAGCGCGAACATAGCGGGAATGATGATAGCTCGCCCGATTCGCATGGTCCCTCCATGGATGCTTTCGGGGACCGGCGGTCCCTTGTGACGATCCGCCGGCCGTGCCCGTGACGCACTTGGCGTCGGTCGTAATTGGTCTATACCCACGACGTCAAATTCAAGACAAATAAAGAGTGCCGAACACGCGAAAATCTGATCGGCAATCGAATGCAATTAATCGACAATCGAATGTGATACCCAAACGCGCAGGCACGGCGGCACTGTTATCACAATCGAATGCGGCGCATTGGCAATCGGATGCGACGACTGAAACGCTGGATCCGGGAATTTGTCATCGGGACTACTGCCGCGCAAGAACCGCTTTCCAAGATCCATGGCGTGCATCCTGGGGCAGGCCGGCGGCATGAACGGCTTGCGGCACCAATCCTCTTGTGTCCCAGCAGCCCCACGTCCGTTGTCGTTTACCTAGAAGACCACTCTTGTTCCAAGGGATATCCGGGTAGTACGCTTCGGCTCATGCCAGGCCCGGCCTTTGCCGGCTCTCTGTTCGGCCGCGATAGCGAGCTATCGCGGCTGCTCAGCTACGTCGCTGAGGTAACCTCCGGCCGGGGCCGGGCGGTGCTGATCGAGGGCGAGCCGGGAATCGGTAAGTCCGCGCTGGTGCGCGCGGCGTGCGAAAAGGCGGCTGATCTCGGCTGTCAGGTGTTCTGGGGCGCTGGTGACGAACTGGGGCAGGCGCTGCCACTGCTTCCGCTCCTGGACGGTTTACGGGTACGTGAGCCGTCCGCCAATCCACGGCAAGCCACGATCGTCCAGCTCTTGCGCGGCGAATCCAGCGTTGGCCGCCGCGAGGACGTGCCGGCCGCGCTCGCGGAACAGTTGCTCGCGCTGGTAACCGAGCTGTGTGCCACGTCTCCGACGGTCCTGGTCGTTGATGATCTCCAGTGGGCGGACCAGGCCAGCGTCACGCTGTGGGGGCGGCTGGCGAAGTCGGCGCGGCAGCTGCCGCTGCTGCTGGTCGGGATGATGCGCCCGGTGCCGCAGCGGGAGGACCTGCTGGCCCTCCGGCAGGCGGTCGGCCATGCCGCGCGCCTACGGCTCAGCGGCCTCACCGGGGCGGCGGCGGCCAGCCTGGTGGCGGCACTGGCCGGCGGCAAGCCTGGCGAGGAACTGCTGCGGCTCGCCGCCGGTGCCGCGGGTAACCCGCTCTACCTGACTGAGCTGGTCGGTGCGCTCGCCCGCAGCTCCAGCCTGATAGTCGACGACGCGGGAGCCGCCGAGCTGACGAGTGGTCCCGCGCCAGGCTCCCTGTCGGCGGCGATCGCGGACCGCCTCGGGTTCGTTCCCGGCTGGGTGCGCGAGGTACTGCGGGCGGCAGCGCTGCTCGGCGTGGACTTTGCCGTGCCTGACCTGGCTATCGTTCTCGGCCGCGGGGTCGCGGACCTGGTCCCTGCCGTTGAGGAGGCATGCGCGGCCGGCGTGCTGGCCGAGTCGGGCAGTGGCATGGGGTTCCGGCACCCGATGATCCGCGCCGCGCTGTACGACGAGATACCGGCCCCGGTGCGCGCCGCCTGGCACCGTGATGCCGGCCGCGCTCTCGCTGAGGCCGGCGCGCCGGTCGACCGGGTCGCCCGGCAGTTGCTGTCGGCGGTCGGCGGATCCGGTGCCGCTGCGGAACCTATGGACGAATGGATGCTGCGCTGGCTGGCCCGCACGGCACCAGTGCTGGTCGGCCAGGCGCCGCGGGCCGCGGCCGAACTCCTCCGCCAGGCCGTGGCGAGCTCACCGGTCGGCTCGGCCCAGCATGACCGTCTCGTGTGCCAGCTCGCTGATGCCCTCTACCGGGTCGGCGACGCGGCCGAGGCCGAGCAGGTGGCCAACCGCGCACTCATCCACGCCGTCCAGCCCATCCAGCCCGACGTGCTCGTTGACCTGCACTGGACGCTCGCGCAGTGCCGTATGCTGGTTGGCCGGGACGCGGAATCCCTCACCGCGCTCAACCAGACTCTGTCCTCCCCGGAGATCTCTGCCCGGCACCGGGCCCGGCTGCTCATCCTCACCGCCCGGACACACCGCAACCTCGGCCAGGCCGAGACCGCCGGCCGGGACGCCGCCGCCGCGCTCGAGGCGGCGACGGGCACCGGCGACAACTGGGCCATCGGCTGGGCGCTGCACGCCCTGACCATCGTGGCCGGTATGCAGGGGCGGATGGCTGACGCGCTGCCGTTGTTCGACCGGGCGCTGGCTGTGACCCAGGCCGACGACACACTGACAGACCTGCGGTTGCTGCTTCAGATCAATCAGGCCGTCGCGCTGGGCGACCTCGACCAGTACGAGGATGCCCTCTCCGCCGCGCGCCAGGCCCGGCAGCTTGCCGACCGGGCCGGCATCGCGGTGCGCCGCGTTCAGGCGCAGAGCGCACTAGGCCAGCTGCTCTTCGACACGGGCCGCTGGGATGACGCGATGACCCAGGTGGGGGTCCTGCGCGAAGACGTGAAGGATCCCAGCGTGGCCTGCTGCGATCATGGCGTTGCCGCCGTGATCTGCTTCCATCGCGGCGAGATCAAATCGGCGCGCCGCCACCTCGCCGTTGCCGCTCCGCACGTCAAGCGGATCGGAAACCGGGTGGTCGGCCCGCTGGCGCTCGCCCGCAGCCTGGATTCCGAGCACGCTGGTGCGCTGCCAGCGGCACTCGCCGTGCTGACCGCCGGGTTCGCGAGCAACGCGGAAGAACTCGATGAGATCGAGGACCTGCTTCCTGACGCCGTCCGCCTCGCCACGGATATCGGCGACGTGACCATCGCGAAATCCCTCACGGACCGCGCCGGCAAACTCGCCGACGAAGCGGAGATCCCCCATCGTCGCGCGACGGCGCTCTACTGCCGCGGCGTGCTCGACCACGACGCCACCCGCCTGCTCAGGGCCGCGGACCGCTATGGCGACGCCAGCCGGCCACTGCTGGGCGCGAAAGCGCTGGAGGCCGCCGCGGTGGCCTTCGTCGACAACGGCGACCGGGATCCCGCACGTTCCGCGTTCACCCGTGCCGTCGACCTCTACGCGTCGCTCGGCGCCACCCGGGATGTGGCCCGGGTGCAGGCCAGGTTCCGGGCCCACGGCATCCGCCGCGGCCCGCACGCGAAGCACCGGCAGGCACGACGTGGCTGGGACAGCCTCACGCCGACGGAGACCAAGATCGCCGCGCTCGTGGTGGAGGGATTGTCCAACCCCCAGATCGGCAGCAGGCTGTTCCTGTCCCGCCGGACCGTGGCGACCCACGTCTCGCACATCCTGAACAAGCTCGACGTCCATTCACGCATCGACATCGCCCGGGAGGCGGGCCGCCGCCGGACCGCGCCGGGGTGATGGCGGGGGGAATCAATCGAGTTCGCCATCACCACCGGGTTGGTCCGCCGCGGGCCCCGGCGCGCCAGGAGGCGGGGGGCGTTCCTCCTGGCGGCCGTGCTCCGGCGCCGGGGGGCGGGGGGGTGTTCCTCCCGGCGGCCGGGCCGGCCGGCTCGGCACGCTCGGCTTAGGATTCGAGCGTGAAGTAGACGGCCTTACCCGTGGTCGTTTCATAGAAGCCCCAGTCCGTGGACAGGCTGTCGAGCAGCACCAGGCCGCGCCCGGTTTCCGCGTCGGGTGGCGCGGCCACCAGCACCGGGGCGGAACGTGACGTGTCGTGGACTTCCACCCGCATCTCGTCGCCTCCCCAGCTGATCACCAGCGTGACCGTGTCATCCCGGTCCGGGCTGTGGCTTATCGCGTTGGTGACCAGCTCGCTGGTGAGCAGCGCCGCGACGTAGGCATCGATAGGCAGGTCCCAGGCGCCGATGGCCGCCCGGACATGGCCGCGCGCTTCCGCCGCCGCGGCCGGGTCGGCCCTGAGGAAGAAGCGGCGCCGGTGCTGCACCGTCGTGCGGATCGGTGCCATCATGTCCATCTGGGTTCCTTGCCCGAGCCGATTTCGAGCGTTGCAGGCAGCGCAGGCCACGCCATGCGCACGTCCCCCAGGAGCCGGTCAGGCCCTGAGCCGGTATCTCGCGCCTGGTCAGCGCAAACACCTATGAGGATCGATGTGGTCGTAACGACATAATCGCCCCCGATCCAGGACCGAGACATCCGTCGGGTGACGTATTTCGCAAGCCGGCGCCAGGGTGGGCCGGCCCCGCACTTCCGCCGCGGAAACTGATTGGGCACCATGGGCGGATGACAAACAAGGCGCGGGGCGTCATCGCCCCAGGCAAAGGTGCCCCGGTCGAGGTCACGACGATTCTGGTGCCTGATCCCGGGCCGGGCGAGGCCCTGGTGCGGGTGCAGGCCTGCGGCGTGTGCCATACCGACCTGCACTACCGGGAGGGCGGGATCGGCGACGATTTCCCCTACCTGCTCGGGCATGAGGCGGCAGGCGTGGTGGAGGCGATCGGCGACGGCGTCACCGCGATCGCACCCGGCGACTTCGTCATCCTCAACTGGCGCGCGGTCTGCGGCGAGTGCCGGGCCTGCAAGCGCGGCAGGCCCTGGTACTGCTTCAGCACGCACAACGCGCAGCAGAAGATGACCCTCGAAGACGGCACGGTCCTGTCCCCCGCACTGGGCATCGGCGCCTTCGCAGAGAAGACCCTCGTCGCGGCCGGCCAGTGCACCAAGGTCAACCCGGCGGTGAGCCCCGAGGTGGCCGGCCTGCTCGGCTGCGGCGTGATGGCGGGCCTCGGCGCCGCGATCAACACGGCCCCGGTCACCCGCGGCGACACGGTCGCCGTCATCGGCTGCGGCGGGGTGGGCGACGCGGCGGTGCTCGGCGCGGTGCTGAACGGGGCACGGACGATCATCGCGGTGGACATCGACCCGCGCAAGCTCGAATGGGCCAGGCAGTTCGGCGCGACCCACGTGATCAACTCGCGCGAGTCCGACCCCGTCGAGGGGATCAGGGCACTCACCGACGGCAACGGCGCCGACGTGGTGATCGAGGCGATCGGCCGCCCGGAGACCTACCAGCAGGCGTTCTACGCCCGCGACCTGGCCGGCACAGTCGTGCTGGTCGGCGTGCCGACCCCGGAGATGCGCATCGAGGCGCCGCTGCTGGACTTCTTCGGCCGCGGCGGCGCGCTCAAGTCCTCCTGGTACGGCGACTGCCTGCCGGAACGGGACTTCCCGGTGCTCATCGACCTGCACCTGCAGGGCCGCCTGCCGCTGGATAAGTTCGTCTCGGAGACGATCGCGCTGGACGCGGTGGAGGATGCCTTCGCGAAGATGGAACGTGGCGAGGTGCTGCGCAGCGTGGTGACGCTCGGATGACGCCGCGCATCGAGAAGGTCGTCACCTCGGGCACCTTCTCGCTGGACGGCCAGGACTTCGACGTCGACAACAACGTCTGGCTGGTCGGCGACGACAGCGAGGTCGTCGTCATCGACGCGGCTCATGACCCGGAGGCGATCCTGGCGGCGGTCGGCGACCGCAGGCTGTCCGCGATCATCTGCACGCACGGGCACAACGACCACATCAACGCGGCTCCGCAGGTCGGTGACAGCGCAGGGGCACCTGTCCTGCTGCATCCCGGTGACCAGGTGCTCTGGCAGATGATCTACCCCGACCAGGTGCCCGACGGCGATCTGGCCGATGAGCAGGTCATCGAGATCGCAGCCACCCCGCTGCGGGTGATGCACACGCCCGGGCATTCGCCGGGCAGCGTCTGCCTGTACGCGCCCGCCCTGGGCACCGTGTTCTCCGGGGACACGTTGTTCCGCGGCGGGCCAGGCGCGACCGGCCGGTCCTATTCGGACCACGACACGATCATCGAGTCGATCCGGGGCAGGCTGATGGGCCTGCCACCGGAGACCGTCGTGCACACCGGGCACGGCGAGGACACCACGATCGGCAGTGAATCCGCCCGGTATGCCCAGAGCCGGTAAGCACGGGGCCGGTGAGCACGGGGCCGGTGAGCACGGGGCCGGTGAGCACGGGGCCGGTAAGCACGGGGCCGGTGAGCACGGGGCCGGTGAGCACGGGGCCGGTGAGCACGGGGACAGTAAGCCCGGTGATCCGGTCCGGATCGCCATGTGGTCCGGACCACGCACCGTGTCCACCGCGCTCATGCGGTCCTGGGCGAACCGCCCGGACACGGTGGTCGTGGACGAGCCCTTGTACGCCTACTACCTGTCCCGCACCGGCATCGAGCATCCGGGACGGGAGGAGATCCTGCGCAGCCAGCCGGCCGACTGGCGGACGGTGGTCGGCTCCCTCACCAGCGCGCCACTGCCCGATGGGCGGACCGTCTGCTACCAGAAGCACATGACGCATCACCTGCTCCCGGAGGTGGACCGCGGCACGCTCGGGCCGTTGCGGCACGCGTTCCTCATCCGCGATCCCGCTGAACTCCTTGCCTCCTACGCGCGGGTGCGCGCCACCCCCACGCTCGACGATCTCGGCATCTGGCAGCAGGCGGAGATATTCGCCACGTTCGGCGGACCCGTGGTGGATTCCCGTGACCTGCTGGAGCACCCGGAAGGCGTGCTCCGGGCGCTGTGCGCGGCACTGGGCGTGCCGTTCTCCCCCGCCATGTTGTCGTGGCCCGCGGGCCCGCGGGACAGCGACGGTGTCTGGGCACCGCACTGGTATGAGTCCGTGTGGCGGTCCACGGGCTTCGGCCCGTACCAGCCACCGGACCGCGCGCTGCCGCCGCCACTCGCCGCGCTGGCCGGGCAATGCCAGCCTTTTTACCAACGCCTGCGTGCGTGCCGCCTGACCGTGGATGCGCAGCCGCAGGCCCCCCGGTCCCCGGTGCCACCACCCCCGGCGGCCACCCAGCCCCCGGTGCCACCACCCCCGCATGCCGTGCGAGCCCTCCCCCCGGACGGCCGCCCGGTCGGGCCAAGACCTGCCGGAGACGCCTAGTGCTGCAGACCTTCGACGAGCGCAACCGTGATCTCATCGTCAACGTCGGCGGCAAGCTGACCCACCGGGATCACGCCGCCATCAGCCCCTTCGACTCCGCCGTGCAGGGCGGCGATGCCGTCTGGGAGGGCCTGCGGCTCTACGGCGGGCGGGTCTTCCGGCTCGACGAGCACCTGGCACGCCTGCGCCGCTCGGCGACCGCCCTCGCGTTCACCGAGGTGCCCTCTGCCGAGGAGATCACCGAGGAGATCCGCCGCACGCTGCGGGCGAACGGGATGACCGCCGGCGTGCACATCCGGCTCACCCTCACCCGCGGGGCGAAGATCACCAGCGGCATGGATCCACGGCTGAATCAGTCCGGCCCCACGCTGATCGTGCTCGCGGAGCACAAGGCACCGGTCTACGACCAGTCCGGCCTCGCGCTGATCACCTCCAGCGTGCGCCGCCCGCCGCCTGATGTCCTTGACCCGAAGATCCATCACAACAACCTGCTGACCTCAATCCTGGCCAAGATCGAAGCGAACGTCGCCGGGGCGGACGACGCCGTCATGCTGGACACCCGCGGCTTCGTGGCCGAGACCAACGCCACTCACCTGTTCCTGGTCACCGCCGGGCAGCTTGGCACGCCCAGCACCGCCGCCTGCCCGGAGGGCATCACCAGGGCCGCTGTCCTGGAACTCGCCGCTGGCGCGGGCATCCCGCACACGGTCGGCGACTACAGCCTCACCCAGTTCTACGTGGCGGACGAAGTTTTCGTGACCGGCACCATGGGCGGGCTGGCCGCGGTGACCCGGGTGGACGGGCGCGTGATCGGCACCGGCGTGCCGGGCCCGGTGACCAGGCGGCTGACCGGGTTGTTCGCGGACCTGACCGCGAACAGCGGCACCCCGGTCGTCTGACGCCCCAGTCACCGGGGAGCCCGGCGCCAGGGGAACCCGGTGCACAGGAGAATGGGCGGTATGACCAAGGCGCCAGAAATCCCGTCCGTGGGGCTGCCCGGCAATGTCACGATGCCAATGGTCGGCTTCGGCACATGGCAGCTCCGCGGCTCAGCGGGCTACGAAGCGATCCTGGTGGCCCTCCGGGCGGGCTACCGCCACATCGACACGGCCACCATGTACGGGAACGAGGCGGAGGTCGGGCGGGCGCTGCGGGACAGCGGGCTCGACCGGCGGGAGGTGTTCCTCACCACCAAGCTGCCACCAGGCAATGCCGGCCGGGAACGCCAGACGCTGAACGCCAGCCTGCGATCGCTCGGCACCGACCACGTGGACCTGTGGCTGGTGCACTGGCCACCCGCTGCCCGTGCCCGCATGCCGGTGTGGCGCGAGTTCCTGGCGCTCCGCGACGAGGGCCTGGCCAGCGCGGTGGGGGTGAGCAATTACTCGATCGCGCAGATCGACGCCCTGATCCAGGCGACCGGGGAGGCTCCGGCCGTCAACCAGATCCCGTGGAGCCCGGGTCAGTTCGACCCGGCCGTGCTGGCCGCGAGCCGCGAAAGCGGTGTGGCCGTGGAGGGCTACAGCCCGCTCAAGGGCACGAACCTGCGGGACCCGGCGCTGACCGCCATCGCCGCCGGGCACGGGGTGACCCCGGCCCAGGTGGTGCTGCGCTGGCACATCGAGCATGGCATCGCGGTGATTCCCAAGTCCTCGCGCCCGGACCGGATCGCGGCCAACTTCGATCTGACGAGCTTTTCGCTCACCCCCGAGGAGATTGCCGCCATCGACGGCCTGTCCCGCCGCTGACCCCGGCAGCGCGCGCGTCCGCGAGGAAACCCGCCACGTCCCGGGTAGTCGCAAGGCGCACGAACGTGAGATGGGCATTGCCCGGGTCGGCCGGGCTGGCAGTATGACGAATGTGCACGCGACCTCGCTCGGCCAGTTCTGGCACCTGGTGATCTCCGCCGAGCCGCTGCCGCCGCGCATCCTTGTCCTGGCCACCGGCCTGGCAGCGCTGATCCTGGTCGGGTGGCGCCGGGCCTGGCCGGTGTCCCGCACCGTGGTCACCATCGCGCATGAGGGCGGCCACGCGCTCGTGGCGCTCGCCACCGGGCGCCGCCTCGCCGGGGTCCGGGTGCACCGCAGCACCGCCGGGCTGACCGTGTCGGCGGGCAAGCCTTATGGGCCCGGCATCGTGGCCACCGCCGCCGCGGGGTACCTGGCCCCGCCGCTGCTCGGGCTCGGCACGGCTGCCCTGCTGGCCGCCGGTCACCTGGTGGCCGCGCTCCTGCTCAGCCTCGTCCTGCTGGCCGGGCTGGCCGTGATGGTCCGCAACGCCTACGGCATCCTGGCCGTGCTCACCGCGGCTGCCGTGGTGGCGTTCGTCGTGTGGCGCGGCAACTCCTTGCTGCAGGGGGTGTTCGGCTACGCCATGGCATGGTTCCTGCTGCTCGGGGGCATCCGGCCGGTGCTCGAACTGCAGCAGTCCAGGCGCCGCGGCAGGGCGGCGCGGTCCGACGCGGACCAGCTTGCCCGGCTCACCGGCGTCCCGGGCGGCGCCTGGGTCGCGCTGTTCGCCCTGGTGGCCTCCGCCGCGCTGGTCATCAGCGCGCTCTGGATGGTCCACTGAGTAGCTGATGTACTGAGTGACAGGACAGCTGCCGCAGGGGCAGCTTGCGCACTGACTGGGCGGCACGGCCGAGGGGTAGGGAACACCGGGCGCCGGTCGGGCCGGCCGATCGGCGCCAGGGGGCGGTCAGCGGGGTAGCCGAGCGCGATCAGGTAGGCCACGAACCGGTCCGCCGAAAATCCCAGCAGCCGGCGTGCGAGGTCCTGGTCAGCGACTGACACGTGGCCGCTGCCGATGCCGGGGTCAGCCGACCGGAAGGGGCGCTTCCTCCGACATGAGCCTGTCTGCGGTCCGGGCAGCTGTCTGCCGCGCCCAGCGGCCGCTGGTGAGGATTCCGACGGCCAGCACGAGCAGCCCGCAGCCGGTGATGATCCACCAGCCGACGTGGCTCGCGCTGACGAAGCCGGTGCGCAACGGGCCGGCCATCACCGAGGTCACCGCGGAGCCCACCACCGCGACCCCGAGGGACTGGCCCACCTGCCTGCTGGTTGATGCGATGGCCGCCGCGACCCCGGCCTGGGTGCGCGGCATTCCGGAGACGGCAGTGTTCGTGATGGGCGCGTTCACCAGTCCGAAGCCGATACCGAAGATGACATAGGACACCAGGAGCCAGCCCACCGGCGTGCCAGCCGTCAGCCCGGTCAGCATGGCCCCGCCAGCCGTCATGCAGACGCCAGCGGCCAGCAACGGCAGCCGTGGCCCCCGGCGGCTGATGATCCGGCCGGACAGCGGCGCGAAGATGACGGTGACCGCCGCGAGGGGCAGCGTGAGCAGCCCGGCGTGCAGTGCGGAGTACCCGCGCACGTCTTGCAGGTACAGCGTGTTGAGGAAGAGGAACCCGCCCAGGGCGGCGAACGCGCTGATCGCGATGAGGGTCGCCCCGGAGAACGGCGCGCTGCGGAAGAACCGCAGGTCCAGCAACGGCTCGTCACGCCTGCGCTCATACCCGAGCAGTGTCCCCAGCGCGACGGCGAACAGGCAGAAGCAGCTGATGATCTCCGCGGAAGTCCAGCCGTGCCACGGGCCCTCGATGATCCCGTAGACCAGGGACGCCAGGATGACGATCACCAGCCCCTGGCCGACCGGGTCCAGTCGCCGCGGATGCGGCGCCTTCGACTCGGGCACGAAGATCGCTGTCAGCACGATCGCAGCCACCCCGACCGGGATGTTCACCCAGAAGATTCCCCGCCAGCCCACGGCCGCGATGAGCAGCCCGCCCACCACGGGCCCCAGCGCCAGGCTCACCCCGAGGGCCGCTCCCCAGATGCCGATGGCCCGGGCGCGCTCAGCGCGATCGGTGAACGTGTTGACGATGATCGACATGGCCACCGGGTTGAGCATGGACCCGCCGATCGCCTGCACCATCCGGAAGGCCACCAGCCAGCCCAGGCTGGGCGCGAGGCTGCACAGCAGGGAGCCGACGGTGAAGGTGGCGAGTCCCGCCTGGAACGTGCTCCGCCGTCCCAGCCGGTCCCCGGTCGACCCGGCCAGCACCAGGAAGCTGGCCAGGACCAGGGTGTAGGCGTCAACCACCCACTGCAGGCCGGACACCGACGCGTGCAACTCCCGCTGGATGGACGGCAGCGCCACGTTGACGATCGTGTTGTCCAGCCCGACGATGACCAGGCTCATGCAGCAGATGACCAGAATGAGCTGTCGCCGACGGCGGCTTGCCTCTGTCACGGGCTCCCTCAGGGTGGCGGACCTTCTGTTACTTGCGAAAATACAACTAAGCTCTTCCGCCTCGACCACGTGGTTGACTTTCGTTATGCCAGACGGGAACCGGTACGCGATCCTGTACCGGATAGCCGACGCCAAGCGCCCCGAGACCCGGGAGCGGCGCATCGACACGTTCGTGAAGATGCTCAGCGAGGGCAGGAAGATCCATCCCTGAGCGTGGACCAGCCGGCGTCACGGACGCTCGGCTACCCGGCGCTGGTGTGCCCCCGGCGCTGGTGTGCCCCCGGCGCTGGTGTGCCCCCGGCGCTGGTGTGCCCCCGGCGCTGGTGTGCCCCCGGCGCTGGTGTGCCCCCGGCGCTGGTGTGCCCCCGGCGCTGGCAATTTCGGCCAGCGCCTGGGCGAGTTCTCAGGTAACCTGCGCGGGAAGTATCCCGAGTGCCTGACCGCCTGGGTTCCGGTGCCGCCGTCACTGGTGACGGCCAACAGTCACCGATTCCGGAACATGTCTTCAGCCAGGGCAAGTACAGTGCCCCCGGGCAGCAGGCACGCGCGGCCCTGCAGACGATAAAGCCGCCCACCCTCCGGGATGACCGTAATGCGAATGCCAATGACCGCGGGACGCTCCGGCGGAGCCGGCGCGGGCGCAGCCGCGGATGGTACGGCCGCAGACGGCGCCGCGGATGGTACGGCCGCAGACGGCGCCGCGGACGGCAGGGCCGGGCTGACCAGGCGTGGCCGCCGGGCGGCCGGCCCGCTGCTGCGGCGGCACTGGCTGATATCGGTGTTGCTGCTGGCCGGCCTGACCCTGCGCATTCTCGCGGAGATCGCCTACCGGCCCGCCCTGCTCTACATCGACAGCCTCAAGTACCTCTTCGGCGCCTGGCCCGGCAACGACCCGCTCGGCTATAACGTGATCCTCAAGGTGCTGCTGCTCGGCGGCAACCTCGCTACCGTCGCGATGATCCAGCACCTCCTCGGCCTGGCTATGGCGCTGGTCCTGTACTGGCTGCTGCTGCGCCGTGGCACGCCGCGCTGGCTCGCCGCCGTGGCGGCCGCCCCGGTCCTGCTCGACGCCTACCAGCTGCAGATCGAGCAGACCATCATGCCCGACGTCTGGTTCGAGGCCCTGATCGTCGCCGGGCTGGCCCTGCTGCTCTGGCAGCGCAGGCCAGGCCCCTGGCGGATCGTGGGCGGCGGGCTGGCGCTCGGTGCCGCCGCGCCCATCGCCCAGGTCGGCCAGATTCTCATCGTGCCCGCGCTCGCCTTCGTGCTCATCTCCGCCAGCGGCTGGCGGCGCAGACTGACCCAGGGCGCAGCGCTCTGCGTCGCCTTCGCCATTCCCATCGTCGCGTTCTCCGCGCAGCAGTACGTGACCACCAGGCACTTCTCGCTCGCGCCCCGCGCGGGCAACACCATCTACGGGCGGATGGCGGAGAGCGCCGATTGCGCGACCCTGAAACTGCCCGGCTACGAACGTGCGCTCTGCCCACCGCGTGCGCTGGCGCTCAGGCTCGGCCCGGACGGGCTGGTGCACAACGCCCAGTCACCGGACCGGACGTACACGCCGCCCGCGGGCATGACGCATGCCGCGGTCATCGCGGACTTCGATCAGCGGGTGCTGACCCAGCAGCCGCTCCGGGTGGCCTGGGGCGTCCTGCGCGATGCGGCGAAGCTGTTCGCGGTGCACAGGACCACCAGCCGGGGGGACACGCCGATCTCGCGCTGGCGGTTCCAGACCTACTACCCCACCTATGGCAGCAGCATCTTCCTCAGCCGCGATCACACCATCATGCTGGGGCTGCGCTTCTACGCCAGCGGCGGCCCGACCGTCAACCGGCCGCTCTCGGCCTCGCTGGGCGGCAAGGCCGTCGTGGTCCAGCCGCTGGCCGCGTTCCTGCGCGGCTACCAGTTGGACGGCGGCTACACCCCTGGGCCGTTGCTGGCCATCGAGGCCATCGCTGGCCTGCTCGGCACGCTGGCCGTAGCCCGCCGCGGCCGGTCCGCCACCCCCGCCGAGCGCCAACTCGCCCTGGCCTGCCTGCTGGTGTTCGGCGCCGCCGCCGCCGTCCTGCTCGCCTCTGATGCTTTCGAGTTCTCCTGGCGCTACCAGTTGCCGGCCCTGGTCACCCTCCCGCCGGCCGGGGCGCTCGGCATCACCCTGGGCATCGCAGCCATCCGCCGCCATGCCCGGCCGGGGCGCGACGCCGAGGGCGGCCGCGGGACCGCGGTTCCCGAGCGGGCGGCACCCGACGGGGTCACCGCGCTGGCCGCTGCGCCCGTCCCGTCGGCCAATGGGCACGAGGCACCCAGCGGGCATGGCTTGCCCAACGGGCACGACGCGCCGCACGGGCACGACGCGGCCGACGGAATCGGCGCGGCCGACGCGGGTCGCCCGCATCAGCCGTCCCCGCGCTCCCCCACCGACTGACACTCACGCTCACCCGGCCGCCTGTGGACCATAGTGTGGATGGCGCGGTGGATAGCCGCTGCTTCCGGGGGATAACAGGGGCGCCCATGTGGAAAAGGTGTGGCCGGTAACGGAATTCCGAGATTCCTGCCCATAATCTCTTGCGCCGCCTGGCGAATAGCGATAGAAATTCTTCACCACTAAATAGGGACTCAGCCGGGGAAACCCCGTATGCCGGAGGAGCCGGGTAAAACCGGGACTTTCGGTGGCTGCCTGCAGGCCCGGGCAACCGGGGCTTTCGGTAGCTACTGTACGCGGACCCGGGCAACCGGTGCTCCGGGCTGATGCCCCCCGTTGGTGGCAGGTCAGGGCAGCGCGTGAACGCTGGGCAATCAGCGGGCAGTCGCTGTGCGGCCGAAAGTGAGGCCCCTCCAACTCATACTTGGGGGGGCTTCACGCTTTCCCGGGCTCACGCTTCCGCAGGCTGAAGCCTTGCCGCCGCGCCCACACTGCTCGCCGGCGCGCGGCGTCCCTAGCGAGGGATGTACATGGATGGCACATTCATGTAGCCGCCGATGAGCAGATGGCCACCCGCCCAGCGGATCCGCCCGGTCGGCGTGGCCAGGACAGGCTCTGCCCGTTGCTCGCTTTCCTCACTGCGCAGCCGGAGGACGGCAGCCACCCGTAGGCCGCCGCGGCCACGCCCATGATCCCGATCATCGCGGCGATATAGGCATCGACGAGCCCGCTGTGCCCGCCCATCCGGATGATCTCCTGCCGGACCTGCGGGCTGGTGTTCAGCATGGAGCCGATGCCGTTGGCCGCGGACCCCAGGACCGCGCCGGCCAGCGCGAAGCCGACCGTCCAGCCGAGCAGGGCGCCGCGATGAACAGGGCCGCCTCGTCCCAGCGCGGGCCCGCGTACTCAGCCGCTGGGACGAGTACCGGTCGGCGCATCGGGACTGACCGCGGTGCCCGGGCCATGGCGCTCGATCACTTTCGCTAGCCTGGCCACATGCCCGACGACGAGACCTATGACCAATCCGCCGGTCCCGCCGACGGCGGCACCGGCGATTACGAGCCCGGCGGCTATTACGAGCCCGGCGAGGACGGGCTCGAGGACACCGAACTCGAGGACGACGGCACGCTGGACGCGTCCGACACCCTGGAAGGTGATCCTGGCGACGACCCGTTGGACCAGGGCATCGTGCCGCCGGACCGCTGGTCGGCGGGCGAGCGCTTCGGCACGACGCTGGCCGAGGAGCGTGCGGGCGAGTCGCTCGAGGCGTTGCTCGCCGAAGAGGAACCTGAACCCGACCCCTACGCGGACACCGACCTGCCACGCGAGGGACCGCGCCCCGACGATGAGCCCGAGCCCCGGTCAGGCCGGCTGGTTGCCGAGGACGAGGGCGCGCACAGCGTCAGCGAGGCGGACCTGGTCGCGCGGGACGTCGGCATCGACGCCGGCGCGGCGACGGCCGAGGAGGCAGCCGTCCACGTGACCGACGAGGAGAACACCTACCCGCCCGGGGACTGAACCGGCACTGCGCGTCCTGGGCACAGCAGGCCCGGGGCACCGCAACACGGATGTCCCGGACCGGGCCGGCCCCGGGAATTGACACGGCACCGGCGAAGCTGAACACGGACGACGCGGGAACTGAGCACGAGGAGACCGCCGGCACGGGCGGCAAAGGGAGTATCCGGGCATGACGGGATCCCAGCCGCTGCCATCGCTGTTCTCCGGGCGGACCGCGTGGGCGTGGAATCTGGAAACCCCGCTACGGCAGTTCCTGCGCACCGAAACCGGCAGTGCGGCGATCCTGCTCACCGCCACGGTGGCCGCCCTCGTCTGGGTGAACGTCGACGCGGCGTCCTACGCGTCCGTGTGGGGAACCACGCTCTCGGTGCGCATCGGCGGTGCGGGCATCTCGCAGGACCTGCATGGCTGGGTGAATTCCGGGCTGATGACCTTCTTCTTCCTGGTGATGGGGCTGGAGGCACGCCGCGAGTTCGACATGGGCGAACTGCGCGAGCGGAGCCGACTCGCGCTGCCGCTGCTGGCCGGCGTCGGCGGCATGATCGTGCCGGTCGGCATCTACCTCGCTGTCAACGCCGGGGGCGGCGCGGGCGCGCACGGCTGGGGCACCGCGATGTCCACCGACAGCGCGTTCGCCCTGGGCATGCTGGCGCTGGTCGGCCCCCGGCTGCCCGACCGGGTGCGCACCTACCTGCTGACCTTCTCCGTCGTGGACGACCTGCTCGCGCTCATCGTCATCGCCGTCGTCTACAGCGGGCGGCTACGGCTGACCGCGCTGCTGGCCGGGATCGGGATCCTCGGCGCCGTGCTGGTGATCCGGGCTGCGCACGTCCGGTTCGGCCTCGTGTATTTCCTGCTCGGGCTGGCGGCCTGGGTGGCGTTCTTCAAGTCCGGTGTGGACCCGGTCGTGGTCGGCCTGCTGATGGGCCTGTTCAGTTACGCACACCCGGCGGCGCGCAGTGACCTGGAGCGGGCCAGCGACCTGTTCCGGCTGTTCCGCGAGCAGCCCACGCCCGAACTGGCCCGCTCCGCACGCGAGGGGGTCAGGACGGCGATCTCGCCCAACGAGCGGCTGCAGCAGCTGTACCACCCGTGGAGCAGCTACCTGATCGTGCCGCTGTTCGCCCTCGCCAACGCGGGGGTCGCGATCAACGCCGGCCTGCTCTCCCGTGCCTTTACCTCCCCGGTCACCCTGGGCATCCTGATCGGCTACGTCGTGGGCAAGCCTGTCGGGACCACTGCGGCCGCATGGCTGATAGCCAAGGCCAGCCGGGGCAGGCTCCGGCCGCCGGTCGGCTGGGCGGCCGTGCTGGGCGTCGGCACGATCGCCGGGATCGGTTTCACCGTGTCCCTGCTCATCGCGTCCCTCGCCTTCCATGGCACGCTGCTGGCCGAGGCCAAGCTCGGCATCCTGTCCGCCGCGCTCTGCTCCTCCGCGGTCACCTGGATCGTCTTCCGGGTCACCGCGCTGCTGCCCAAGCGGCTCAAGGTCCGCGCGCTGCTCGGCACCGCGACGGTCATCACCGACCTGGTCGTCCCGGTCGACCCGCGCCGCGATCACGTCCGCGGCCCCAAGACGGCACCGGTCACCGTGGTGGAGTACGGCGACTTCGAATGCCCGTACTGCGGCCTGGCGGAGCCTGTCGTCAGGGAACTGCTCGCGGATTTCGGCGATGTCCGGTACGTCTTCCGCCACCTCCCGCTCAACGATGTCCACCCGCACGCCCAGCTGGCCGCGGAGGGCGCGGAGGCAGCTGCCCGGCAGGGTGCGTTCTGGGAAATGCATGATCTGCTGATGGAGCATCAGGGCGCGCTCACCGCGCGTGACCTGATCCAGTACTCGGCCGATCTCGGCCTCAACACCGCCAAGTTCACCGAGGATCTCCGTAACCATGTTGGCGCGGCGCGGGTTGCCGAGGACGTGGACTCCGCCGACCTGTCCGCGGTGTCCGGGACGCCGACTTTCTTCGTCAACGGTAAGCGGCATTACGGCGCTTACGACATCGGGACGCTGTCCGAGGCGGTCCGCTCCGCGCGGGCGAGAGCCCTGATCGCATCGTAAGGAGGCTGATCGGTGGGCCTGGTCAACACGGTGGGCCTGGTGCTGCATCCCGGCCGGGACTGCGCTGGCGCGATGTACACGCTCCTCGGCTGGGCCGGCGGCCGCAAGGTGACTGTGCTCTCGCTCGACGGTGAAGCCGAGCGGGTGCCCGGCGATGTCGAGGCGGTGCCGCCGCAGGACCTGGCGCAGCGCGCCGACCTGGTGGTCAGCCTGGGCGGCGACGGCACCATGCTGCGCGCGATGCGCATGGTATGCGGCGCGCGGGCGCCAGTGCTCGGGGTCAATGTGGGCCGGCTGGGGTTCCTGGCCGAGGTGGACCCCCCGGAGCTGGGTGACGCGCTGTCCGCCATCGACGAGCACCGGTTCACCGTGGAGCCGCGATCCGGGGTGCAGGCCAGATTCCCGGGGCAACAGACCGTCGCGTTCAACGATGTCGCGCTGGTCCGGATACCCGGCAGCGGGGGCTCCGCCGTGGTCGAGCTCACGGTGGAATCGCATCCGTTCGTGCGCTACGCGGCGGATGCGGTGATCGTGGCCACTCCCACCGGCTCCACCGCGTACAACTTCTCCGCAGGCGGCCCGATCGTCTCCCCCAGCGCGGAGGGGCTGCTGGTCACCCCCGCCGCCCCGCACTCCGCGTTCAACCGGGCGCTGTTCCTGCCAGCGGCGAGAATCTCGCCCTCACCGTCCTGCCGTCCAGCGGTGAGCTGGCGGTGGAGGCGGACGGCGTCGTCGTCGGGCACCTGCATCCGGGCGACAGGGTCGATGTGACCCTGCTGACCAGCGCTGCCCAGGTGGTCAGGCTCGGCCGCACCACTTTCTACCAGCGCGCTCAGCGCAAGCTCAGGCTGACCGGCTCCGCGGAGGCGGACTGAGCGGGCTGGCGGCCCCGCTGGGGTGGCCAGGCTCAGCCGGTGGGGAAAGGCCGCAGGCGGTAGCGTGGGGGCAAAGATCGCAACGCCCGGGATGGATGACCAGCCGTCCATGGTTGGTAGTGAGCAGCGGGCAGGCGACCCCTGGAAGGCTGTGATCGTGGTGCGAGATCCGGGAGACCTCTACGAGGTGAGCCCTGACGCGCCGGTACTGGACGGGGCAGTCATGCTCCACTACCTCGACGGCTTCATCGACGCCGGGGCGGCGGGGAAACTGCTGTCCGCCCATTTGCTGGGCACGCTTGAGCACGAGGAGATTGCCAGATTCGACGTGGACCGGCTGATCGACTACCGGTCCCGGCGGCCGCCCATGATCTACTCGAGGGACCACTGGGAGCATTACGAGGCTCCCGAACTTGCCGTTCATCTGCTCAAGGACACGACGGGCACGCAGTTCCTGCTGCTCAACGGGCCGGAGCCGGACCTTGAGTGGGAGCGCTTCACCAAGGCGGTGCGTGATGTGGCTGCCCGGCTGGGGGTCCGGATGGCGGTCGGCTTCCACGGCATCCCGATGGGTGCGCCGCATACCCGGCCGCTCGGCGTGACCGCCCACGCGACCAGCCCGGGCCTGACCACGGGGTACCCGCCGCTGGTGGACCGGCTGCAGGTGCCGGGCAGCGTGGCGGCGCTGCTGGAAATGCGCCTCGGCACGGAAGAGCGCGCGGCGGTCGGCTTCGCGGTGCACGTCCCGCACTATCTCGCGCAGGCCGCGTACCCGGCGGCTGCGGTGACGCTGCTCGAATCGGTGGCCCGGGCCACCGGCCTGCAGCTGCCCGATGAGGCGCTGCGCGACGCGGCGCGCGAGACGGACGATGAGATCCGCCGGCAGGTAGAGGGATCCGAGGAAATCATGGAGGTCGTGCAGGCCCTGGAACGGCAGTACGACGCCTTCGCCGAAGGAGCCGAGCGGGAGGGCCTGCTCGCCGATGGCTCGGAGCGGATGCCGACCGCGGATGAACTCGGCGCCCAGTTCGAGCAGTTCCTCGCCGAGCAGCAGGGCCGGGCCGACTCCGCGGACTCCTGACCCTGCTGCCGCAGCGCAGCCGCCGGGCTAGGCCACCTCGCGGAGCTTGCCGGTGGCGACGTCGAAGGGAGCAGGAGACCGGCATCAAGCCCGAGTGGCCCGTCAGGTACTGGTGCAGCACCGACCTTCCTGAGCGGCGAAACTAGATAATTCCGATTGAGATAGCAATATCGCGCCACCTGGCAGGCGGAGGCGGGCACCTGACGCCACCCCCGCCACGCCGCACCACCCGGGCCCGGAGCGCCACCTCCGCCACGCCGCGTCACCCGGTACGCACAGTCCGATACCGGGATCACTAGACTGAGGCGCAGGGTAACGGGACGTCAGGGGGATGTGCGGCCATGAGCCGATCAAGTGCGCGCGAGTGCCTGGCGCCCGGGACGATCGTGGCGCCGGGCGAAGTGCTGGTGGCCACCGAGATCGGGGACCCGGCCCGCGGCCTGCTGCCCTGCCCGGCTGCTCCCCTGGTCGGCGGCCTGCTGCACCGCCGGGGCATCCGTGTCCGGTACGCGCCGGTGTCACAGTCCGGCGACGCGTCACAATCCGACGACGGCGCGGCCCTGTTCGTCACCACTGCACTGCACCGGGACGGGACCGGGACGGCCATCGGGGCGGCAGCCGACAGCGTGGACGGCCTCGCGATGGCCGCCGCCCGCAGCGCCGTTGAGGAATGGTCGGCGGTCACCGGGACCCGGCGCCTGCTGGGCGCGGTGAGCCCGTGGTGCCCGGGAGCGCGGCAGGCCGTGGACCGGGCCAGGCAGGCGGCGGCGGATGGCATGGTGTACGTGTACGGGCAGTTGATGGCGAGCCCTCAGGCGTGCGCTGGGCTGGAGAAGGACGGGGCGGTCTTCGTCAGGTCGCTGGCCGACGTGCCGGGCGGTGCCACCGTGTTCTTCCCTGCGCACGGCGCCCCGCCTGAGGTGCGCCGCGAGGCCGCCGAGCGGGGGCTGGAGGTCATCGACGCGACCTGCCCGCTGGTGGCCGGGATGCAGGCGGAAGCCCGCCGGTTCGCCGAACGCGGCGACCAGGTGGTCCTCATCGGCCAGTCCGGGCACGCGGTGCTGCCCGTGATCCTGGGCGAGGCGCCGGGCCACGCCATCCTGGCTGAGACGCGGGTAGGCGCGGGCGCGGTGCAGGTAGCTGACCCCCGGCGGGTCTCCTACCTGCTCGTGCCGGGCGTTCCAGTGGAGGACACCGCGACCGCGACCGCAGCGTTGCGGTCCCGGTTCCCGGCTTTGCGCGGGCCCGACCCCGACGGCTTCTGCTACGCGGCGTCCGACCGGGCCGAGACCGTGCGCACCATGGCGGCTTCCTGCGACATGGTCCTGGTGCTGGGCTCCGAGGAGGACGCGGACACCCGCTACCTGGCTGGGCTCGCCCGCTCGAGCCACGCCAAGGCGAACGTGATCGGCGACGTGACCGAGATCGTTGCGTCCTGGCTGGCGGGCACGTCCGCCATCGGCCTCGCCGAGTCCACCGCCACCGCACCGGGGCTGGCCGCGCAGGTAACCGAGGCGCTGTCCGGGCTCGGCCCGCTCAGCGTGACGACCCGGCGCGTCATCACCGAGGTCGTCGGGCGGCCCGCGGCCGGCTAGCGGCGGGCCGCGGGTGCTGCCGTCGGCCGCGGGGTGCTGCCCCCGGCCGCTGGGCGCTGCCCCCGGCCGCTGGGCGCTGCCCCCGGCCGCTGGGCGCTGCGGCCGCGCAGGCGCTGGGGCCGCGCAGGCGCTGGGGCCGCGCAGGCGCTGGGGCCGCGCAGGCGCTGGGGCCGTGCGGGGGGCTGCGACCGCGCGGGGGGCTGCGTGCGGCGCGCCGATCTGACATTGTGGCGTCATGCTTTTCCCCACATCCCTGGTCGGTAGTTATCCGCAGCCGGACTGGCTGATCGATCGCGAACGGCTCGGCGAGCGCTTCCCGCCGCGGGTCCGGGCGACCGAGCTATGGCGGGTCGCCCCCGCGCACCTGGAGCAGGCGCAATGTGACGCCACCGAACTGGCCATCCGGGCGCAGGAACGCGCTGGCCTGGACATCATCACCGACGGCGAGATGCGCCGGGAAAGCTACTCCAACCGGTTCGCGACAGCCCTGGACGGCGTGGACATCGACAACCCGGGCACGGCGCTGGACCGCAGCGGCCACCCCAACCCGGTGCCCCGGGTGACCGGGCCCATCCGCCGCCGCCATCCGGTGGAGGTGGCGGACGTGACCTTCCTGCGCGCCAGCACCAGCCGGACCATCAAGATCACAGTGCCCGGTCCGTTCACCATGGCCCAGCAGGCGCAGAACGATTACTACGGCAGCACCGAGGACCTGGCGCTCGGCTACGCGGAGGCGATCAACGAGGAGGTGGCGGACCTGTTCGCGGCCGGCGCCGACATCGTCCAGCTCGATGAGCCTTACCTGCAGGCGCGCCCGGACGAGGCGCGCCGCTACGGCGTCCGGGTGATCAACAGGGCGCTGCGCGGAATCACCGGGACGACCGCGGTGCACCTGTGCTTCGGGTACGCGGCGATCATCCACGAACGGCCGTCCGGCTATTCGTTCCTCCCCGAACTCGCCGACTGCGACTGCGACCAGATCTCGATCGAGACCGCCCAGTCGGGCCTGGACTGCGAGGTGCTGTCCCGGCTTGACGGCAAGACGATCATCCTGGGCGTGCTCAACCTGGGCGATGCGACCGTGGAGAACCCTGCGGAGATCGTCGCCAGGGTGCGCCGGGCGCTGAAGTACGTACCCGCGGAGCGGCTCGTGCTGGCGCCGGACTGCGGGATGAAGTACCTGCCGCGCGAGGCGGCCTTCGGCAAGCTGGTGGCGATGCGGATGGCGGCCGCCCTGCTGCGCGCAGAGTCAGGCACCCCCACAGCATCCTGATCCACCCACGCCACCCGCGCCCCAGGCACACCGCGGCGCCCCCCTGAGCCGTCCTGCCCGCGTGCATCGGGTAAGCGCTGGCCGGGACACCATCGGAACCACCTCAGACCTACCCTTACCAAAAACCCCACCGGCACCCTGAGGCACCGACCCTCGCGCCCACCCACGCCCCACAAACCCCACCGGCACCCTGAGCCCCCTAACAGCAACGTGATCAAGCGGTTGGTGTCGTTATAGGGATACAGGGAAAGTCTGAACAGGTCCCAGACCCAGTGACTTACGACTCCTGCACACGCACAGCGAGGGCTTCCTTAATGGTCCTCCCTTGCCGTGCTGCCCTTCGATCGAGCGACCGCGCCGCTTTAAGCAGCTCAGCCCGCGCATAGTCGTTCAAAGCCGCGATGTCGCCGGCGAAGTGGAGAGCGACCGATTCAGCGCACTCCGCATCACCCGCCATCGCGTGCGCATTCGCCAGGCAGGCCCCGTACCACGCGCGGTCGCGCCGGTAAGACTCCGGCAGCGCGGTAAGCCCCCTTGTTAGCAGGTCTGCCGCGGCACTCCAGTTTCCAAGGTGCGCCTCAGCCATCCCGCGCTGGAGCCGGAACCAGTCCTCACCGTAGAAGTACATCCAAGGCGGCTCGTCCTCCGGCCTCTCTGCCGCCCGCCTGACCAGCTCCTGCGCCTCATCCAGAAGCGACCGCGCGGATTTCGCCTCACCCGCCAGCGCATGCCCACGAGCACCCATCTGTGCTGCCATGCCCTGCACACCCGGCGTGACACGGCTCCCCGGCCACCGCGCCGCCTTAGCCATCTGGATGCACCGTCGCGGGTCCCCTGCACTCCACGCAAGATGCGCCTTCATCGACAACGCGGTCGCGGCCATGTTCGCGTCCCCCGCCTGCTGCGCCCAGTCGTGCGCCCGGTCATACCACGCCAGCGCCGCCGCGTGATCGTGCGTCGCAATGCACATCCACGCCACAAACTGAGCGTACTGAGACGCAAGGCTAACCAGCCGATCCGTCAGAGGTCCCGGGGCGCTCCGGGTGAACTCAGTCACCGTCACCAACTGAGCACGGATCAGCCCCAGCAGCGGGCGGGCGCCAACTGCGTCCTCCACACGGCGATGCTCATCAAGCGTACGCTCCAGCCATTCCACCACCGCGCCGTCAACACGCGCAGGCTCATTCACCGTCTTGGTGATCCGGTCATACAAATCCGCATCCGGGGCAATGGCCAGCAACTCCAGCGACGGGATAGGAACACGCACCGGCTCAGCCACGAACCGGGAAAAAGCACCATCAGCGCCAAGGATGTCATCAAGCCGCCCGGCCATCTGCGGCGATGGCCGCTTCAAGCCGTGGCAGATGTTCGAGATGTGCCCAGGACATGCCGGGCGTAACCGAGATGGTCATCCATCTCGCCTTCCAGGGCACCCTCGACCACCATTTTCGTCAGCCTGCCCAGCAGCCCACCCTCGCCGGTCAGCTTCAGCCCGCCCTCGCGGGCCCGCTCGGTAAGCTCCCGCAGCAACTGCTCATCGGCCGCCGGCAGCTCGGGCCCGTCCTGGTCCTGGCTGGTCGTCACGTTCGTCACTGGTGTCTCCTCCGTCTCGGGAGTTACACCGTTTAAGTTACAGTCCCTATTACTACGACGGGGGTCCGCGGTTACGGGGCGGGCAGCGCCGATCGCCGCTCCCGCGCGGCAGCAGGCCGATCCCCGCTACCGCGGCAGCAACTCATCGCCGTTACCGCGCGGCAGCGCGGGACTGATCGCGGTTACAGGGCGGTGAGCAGGCCGATGATCGTGCCCAGCAGCCCGGTGGACGCGGTGCCGGCTGTCGGCGGCGTGCTGGACGGCGGCGACGTCGACGTCGTCGGCGTCGGACTGGCCGGTGGCGTGGTGGTCGGAGGCGGCGGCGAACTCGGTGGCGGGGTGGCTTGCCGGGTCTTCGAGGGCGTCGGCGTGGCCGAGTGGGTGGCTGACTTCGACGGCTTCGCTGACGTCGTCGTGCCCGGGACGTATGTCTGGCCAGCGGGCGGCACATTGGCGGCGTTGCTCTGACCGCCTGCCTTCTTGTGCGCAGACCGTGACGGGCCAGGCGTGGGCGTGTGCACCGCGGGCGCCGCCTGGGCAGACGGGACGGCCGGGGCCACTACCGAGGACACCGGCGCCGGCGAATGATGCAGCGAGTTCGCGACCAGCATCGCGCCCCCGCCGAACACCGCGAACACCGCGATCAGCACCCCGGCCGCCGGGATGAACGTGGCTGGCCCGCGCACCGTGCTCAGCGGATCCAGCGGCGCCGGGAACCCGGAACGGACGAACGGCTCCGCCCGCTGAGCCACCTCGCGGCAGTACGCCGCCGCATCCGGCGCGGCATCGGTGAGCAGGCCGAGCACCTGGTACCGCAGGCCGGCCGGCAGCACCGCGGCCGGCAGCACACCGAGCAGGGCGACCGGATTCACCTGGCGGCGCCGGTTCTCCCCGCAGATGGGGCAGGCGCTGATATGGTGCCGCACCTCCCTGCGGACCGGCCCGGTCAGCTCGCCCTCCCAGCCGACCAGGATCTCGGCAAGCTCGGGACACGACCCCTGCCCGGACCGGGCCATCAGCAGCGCACCCAGCCCCGCCTCGAACCGGGTCTGCGCCCGGGACGCCAGCGCCTGCGCCTGATTACGCGGCACGCCCAGCGCATCAGCCAGGTCAGCGCCATAGAACTCATGACGCAGGCTCAGTTCGACGATCTCCCGGTCGCCGGGGTCCAGCCCGGCCAGCGCGGACCACACCAGCTCACGCAGTTCGACCTGTTCCAGCGCCGCGCCGAAATCCGCGGTTCGCTCGCTGATCGCCGTCGAGTCATCATCGTACGGCGCCGCGGCGCGCTGGCCGTGCAGTTGACGGCGGCACTCGTTCCGGGCCACCGCGTACAACCACGGCCGCAGCCGGCTCGGATCACGCAACCCGGCCAGCTTGGCCGCCGCGACCACGAACGTGTCCTGGAGCGCATCAGCCGCAGCCGCCGGGTCGCTCAGCAGCGACCGGCAATACTCATACAACGCAGGGGCGTAGTGGTCATAGGCGGCAGCCAGCGCGGCAGGATCGCCTGCCACGATTGCCGCCACCATCTCCCCGTCGCGCATACCGATCACGCTATGACCTCCCGGAGGTTTTCGGACCGAGTCTGCAGGAATCGCCCAGGACAGCGCGCGGACTGTCCGGTGCCGCGCTCGCCGGCTAGAGGCCCAGCTGGTAGGAGACGGTGACGGCCAGGCCGCCCGGATCCACGTTCAAGATCGCGGCGGAAAACAGGCCGCCACCCGCGGCGGTCACCGTGATGCGCACGCTCTGCCCGGCCGCCAGCGAGCCGGATGACCGGCTGAGGGTGAGATCCTGCAGGTAGGGCGCGGCAACGGTGATGTGGTAGGCGGCAACAGGGCCGCCCGTGGCGGTCAGCGTCAGCGTCCCGGTCCACGAGCCGCCCAGCGAGAGGCCCAGGGCCAGGCCAGCGGGTGAAACCGTCAGCGGGCCGGCCGACAGCACGGATCCGGGCTGCGATGACGTGGCGGTGGGAGAGGCGGGCGATGCGCGGCCGGCCGGCGGCCCACTGGAAGCCGTGGCCGGCGCGGCAGGCCAGGCACCACCGGGCAGCGCGTTGGGGCGGGGCAAGGGCCCCATGACGCTGCCAGACGACGGCGCCGAGGCCACGGCCGTGGATACCGCGCCCGAGGGCAGTCCCGGGTGCCCACCGGGGGCCGACAAGTGGGCGCGAGCCCGGGAGGCCATGGCATGCGCCTGGTTGCGCGGCACGCCAAGCGCATCGGCCAGGTCAGCGCCGGCCAGCTCGTGGCCCAGGCTCAGCTCGATGATCTCCCGTTCACTGGGCGTCAGCCCGGCGAGGGCCGACCACACCAGCTCACGGAGTTCGGCCTGCTCGAGCGCGGTCCCCAGCTCGGCCGTGTCGTCGCTCACCTCGGCCGCCTCGTCGAGAGGCGCGGCTGCCTCCCTGGCCCGCACCCGGCGGCGGCACTCGTTCCGGGCCACCGCGTAGAGCCAGGGCCGCAACCGGTCCGGATCGCGCAGCGCCGACAGCTTCGCCGCCGCGATGATGAAGGTGTCCTGGACCGCGTCAGCCGCGTCCGCCGACTCGTTGAGCAAAGACAGGCAGTAGGAATAGAGATGCGCAGCGTAGCGATCATAAGCGGCCCCGAGCCCAGCCGGATCCCCTGCGACGATGGCGGCCATCATCTCCCGGTCGCGCATGCGATCACGGTAGGACTCATCAGGCCATCACCGGGCAGACTTCGCCGTATCGCGGCAGCCGCCACTAGTTCTCCTCGTCAGTTCCCGCAGCCGTGGCGCAGAGCCGCCCAGCGTGCCGGTGCGTGCGGGCCAGTCCCGCCGGCAGCGCGGCGGCGCGGGAGAGTGCCGCTGCGGCGCGGTGGCGGATGCCACCAGGATCTCGGGCGACATTGCCGGACCGCGCGAGGGATGCGCCCCCGGGCCAGCAGGCAGCAACAGCAGGACGCTCGCTGTCGCGGCGACGAGCACGCTGACCGCGACGCCGGATGTCTTCGTCAGTGAGTCCATGCTGTGTCCCCTCCTACGGCGGCGCCGGTTAGCGCCGTCACAGGTAGGAGTCCGCGGCCCGGCCGCCGCCAACAACTTTCGCGGCGCGAGTTCGCGGCGGAACCGCCCGAAGATCACCGGGCTGACCCGTGAGGGGGGTACTGTATGTGGTCGTTCGCCCGGGCAGGGCGGCGCCGCGCGGGGGCAGCGACAGTCTGCCGGTCCCCCGGGCTTCCACCGGAAGGGCGCACGGGCCGGCTATTTGTTTACCGAACTATCTTGTCTGGGCAGGCCTTCGGCGCCGTTCCTGGCGGCCCCGCGAATACGCGCCAACACGTTTACTAATACCTCCCCCGGGTTTCCCGCCTGCCCCCGGGCGGGTCTAGCTGAATTAGGCCTGCGCTCCACATGAGGCGGGAGATCTCCAAGGTCAGCGGAATTCCTGAGGCCGCCGCGGTCCCCGCGGCTTGCCGGATGAATAAGAAGCCATCTACTCTCTTGACATCGCGTCCCGGTGACCTGGAAGGGTTCCAGCCGCCGCACCCCCGCGAAGTGACTTTCTGGCAGACCCCCCACTCGACTTGAGGAGCCGGCCATGAGCGAGGCAGCGGTCCCCGGGCGCGGCACCGTGGTGCGGGACGCACCCGCCGCAGCCGCGGCGGACGCCTGGCGCGCGCCCGACGCCAGGAGGTTGCTGCAACTGGCCCTCGGTGCCGGGTGGCTGCTCGACGCCATCCTGCAATACCAGTCCTTCATGTTCACCAAGGCGTTCGGCAGGATGCTCGCGGCCACCGCCCCCGGCAATCCCGCTGCTGTCGCCCACCCGATCACCTGGAACGCCAGCCTCGTCGAACGGCACGGCATAGCCGTGAATGCCCTCTTCGCCACGGTGCAGTTGCTGCTGGCCCTCGGGATCGCCTGGCGGCCCGCGGTCAAGGTGGCCCTCGGCTCCTCGGTCGCCTGGGCACTCGGAGTCTGGTGGTTCGGCGAAGGTCTCGGTGGGGTGCTGACGGGCACCGCGAGCCCAGTGACCGGCGCGCCCGGCGCGGTGATCATATACGCGCTGCTCGCGGTGCTGCTGTGGCCCCGGGACCGCGGCGGCGCACCGGCCCCGTTCGTGGCGGCTCGCGCGGTCGGCGCGCGGGCCGCGCGTGCGCTGTGGGCCGTGCTGTGGGGCAGCCTGGCCTACTTCGCGCTGCTGCCGGCGAACCGTGCCCCGCAGGCGCTGCACGACATGATCTCCCGGATGGCCGCCGGCGAGCCCGGCTGGCTCGCCTCGGTCCAGGACGGTGCCGCCTCGCTGCTCGCCCATCATGGGCTGGCCGCCTCGGTCATCCTCGCGGCCGGGCTCGCGGCGGTGGCAGCCGGCGCCTACCTGCCACCACCCGCTGCCCGGGCCACCCTCGTCCTGGCCATCGTCATGGCCGCGGCGATCTGGGTTGCCGGGGAGGCCCTCGGCGGCATCCTCACCGGAGCAGGTACCGACCCGAACTCGGGGCCGTTGCTGATCCTGCTGGCGCTCGCCTACTGGCCCGCCCGGAATGCCCTGCGGCCGGGCCGATGAGAGGACGCTGACATGGCAGGACCTGCCGGGCTCGCGGAGACCTTCGCCGGGTTCATGATCGTGACGGCCGTGTACTGCGCGAGCCGCCTGGTCATCGCGCGGACCCAGCGGCGGCCGACGGAGCACGACGTCGATCTCGTGCACGTGGTCATGGGGGTCGCCATGGCCGGCATGCTGGTCCCGCGCATCGGCCCCCTCTGGCGGGGATCACCCTGGAGCGGGGCGTGGGCGCTGGTGTTCGGCGCATCCACTGCCTGGTTCGCCTGGCGGACTGTTCAGGCATACCGGTGCACAGGCAGGCTCGGCCCGGCGGGCCGCCACCACCTGCCGCACCTGATCATGTGCGGCGCGATGGTGTACATGCTCCTCGCGACGTCCGGGCCGGGACCGGGCGGCGCGCTGGCCATGGCCGCCCCGGCGCCCAGCGTTGCCCGCTTCCCGCTGCTCGGCCTGATCCTGGCGCAGTTCATGGCCGGCTACGCGATATGGACTCTCGACCGGCTGCCCGCCCTCGCCCGGGTGCGGGCCGTCGTTTCAGCGGGCAGCCCGGCGGGCGGGCCGGCGGGCGGGCCGCCTCTGTCCCAGCGGCTGGCCGCCTGCTGCAACATCGCGATGGGCATCGTGATGGGATACATGCTGGTCACCATGCTCTAGCCGGCGCCTGGCGCCAGCCAGTTCGCGGCGGCCTGTCAGCGTGCCGCGGCAGCCGCCACACAAGAGCAACCATGAAGGCCGAGAATAAGCGGTGCACGCGGCCCGGAGCGCGGTTAGCTGCGCCGGCGCGCTGATCAGCCGGCCGCCGGAAGGTCGGCGTCCACGACGACCGGCGCGTGGTCCGAGGGCGCCTTGCCCTTGCGGGCCTCCCGGTCTATGTAGGCGTCGGTGACCGCAGCGGCCAGCGGCGCGCTGGCCAGCACCAGGTCGATGCGCATGCCGAGCCCGCGGTGGAAGTTGCCGGCCCGGTAGTCCCAGTAGGTGAACGGCTGGCCCTTGAGCGCCCGGGGCGGGACGTCGGTGAGCCCGAGCCGCAGCAGGTCCGCCAGGGCCGCCCGCTCGGCGGGGCTGACGTGCGTGGCGCCGGTGAAGGCCGCCGGATCCCAGACATCCGCATCGGTGGGTGCGATGTTGAAGTCGCCGCACACGGCCAGCGGGCGTGTGCCGGCGCCCGTGGTCGTGGTGAACTCCGCGGCGAGCGCGTCGCGCAGCGCCGCGAGCCAGGCGAGCTTGTAGCCGAGATGCGGGCTGTCCAGCGCGCGCCCGTTCGGCACGTACACCGACCACACCCGGCAGCCCTGGCAGGTGGCGGAGATCGCCCTGGCCTCCGGGTCCGGGAAGCCCGGCTCGCCGGGAAATCCCCGGCGCACGTCCGCCAGCCCGGCCCGGGACAAGATCGCGACGCCGTTCCAGCGGCCGTCGCCGTGCACAGCGGCGGCGTAGCCCAGCGCTTCGACCTCCGCGCTGGGGAAGGCGGCATCGGGCGCCTTGGTCTCCTGCAGGCAGAGCACATCGGGCTGGACATCCTCCAGCCAGCCGAGCAGCCGGGGCAGTCTCGCCTGCACGGAATTGACGTTCCAGGTGGCCAGCCGCATGATCCGCTCCCGGCCGGTCAGGCGTTCGCGTGCAGCGCGGCGTTCAGCGCGATGCCGCCGCCGGTGCGTCCGGCCACCTGCACCGCGCCGCTCTGCGAGTCGCGCCGCCACAGCAGTCCCGGGCGGCCGGACAACTCGCGTGCCTTGACGACCTGCCCGTCCGGCAGCCGGACCTTCGTGCCGGCGGTGACGTACAGCCCGGCCTCCACCACGCAGTCGTCGCCGAGCGAGATGCCGATCCCGGCGTTCGCGCCCAGCAGGCAGCGCTCGCCGATCGAGATCATTTCCTTGCCGCCGCCGGACAGCGTGCCCATGATGGACGCACCGCCGCCGATATCGGAGCCGTCGCCGACCACAACGCCTGCTGAGATCCGGCCCTCCACCATGGAAGCGCCGAGCGTGCCCGCGTTGTAGTTGACGAAGCCCTCATGCATGACGGTCGTCCCGTCCGCCAGGTGCGCGCCCAGCCGGACCCGGTCCGCGTCCGCGATGCGCACGCCGGCCGGCAGCACGTAGTCCACCATCCGCGGGAACTTGTCCACCCCGTACACGGTGACCGGGCCGCGCTGGCGCAGCCGCAGCCGCGCCGACTCGAAATCCGGCACCGGGCACGGCCCGTGGTTGGTCCACACCACGTTGGCCAGCAACCCGAAGATGCCGTCCAGGTTGCACCCGTGTGGCCGGACGAGCCGGCCGGACAGCAGGTGCAGCCGGAGGTAGACGTCATGCGCATCGACCGGGACGGCATCCAGCCGGCTGATCGAGGTGCGCACTGCGACGACCTCGACCCCGCGGGCCGCATCCGGGCCGAGCAGGCTGGCCACCCCGGGCCCGAGCAGCCCGGCGGCCTCGGCCGCGGACAGCCTGCTGGTGCCGCCCGCGCCCCCGGCCGGTGTCAGTTCCGGGGCCGGGAACCAGGTATCCAGCACCGTGCCGCCAGCCACGGTGGCCAGGCCGGCGGCGCTCGCGCCGGTCGCGGAAGGATCGATACCGGACTCGTTCACGGGCCACATGCTAGCCGCCTGCCGCCCCACCCTGCCCTACCCAGGCCGCCGACCGGCCGACTGACGTTGCGGTGCACGCTCCTGGACTTCTGGTATCCCGCTGGGGTCAGCCCGGCGCGCCTGATCCGGTGACCGCCGCTCATCACCTGCACATCCGCACAGCGGCGACGTGGATCTTCGGCATTACCGGGCTGCTCGCTTACAACTGGTGGCTGCTGGTCCCGCTCCGGCCCGGCCTGATGCACTCACCCAATGAGCTGTTCAGCAATCTGGAGGTCACCGGACAGCCCTTCGCCACCGCGATGCAGCACGCCGACCTGCTCTCCGGGTTGCTGCTCGCGGCGGCATTCCTGGCCGCCGGGAGCAGCAGCATCCCGGGCGGCCGCCGGGAATGGCTGGCCATGATGGTGTTGCGATGGAAGCGGTCTTCTTCCTGGGCTTCACGGTGCTGGCGGTGACCCAGTTGCAGGAACGGGCTAGTCGCCTAGTTCGGCGCGGCGGCGGGCGACGAACTCGTCGAGTTCGGCGCGGATCGCGTCATCGAGCGGCGGCTGCTGGTATTCCTCCAGCGTCTTCGCGCAGATCTCGCTGGCCCGGGCGGTGGCGTCCTTGGCGCCGAGCCGGACCCAGCGCTCGTAGTTGGCCGTGGAGGACAGCAACGGCCGGTAGAAGCAGTCCCGGAACCGCTCCATCGTGTGCTGGGCGCCCAGGAAATGCCCGCCGTGGCCGACCTCCTCGTGCGCGCCGAAGGCGAGCGAAGCCTCGTCGATCTCCAGCGGGGTGAACTCGACCCGCAGCATGCGGAGCAGTTCCACGTCGATGATGAACTTCTCGTAGCAGCTGACCAGGCCGCCTTCCAGCCAGCCGGCCGCGTGCATCACGAAGTTGGTGCCCGCCAGGAAGGTGGGCAGCAACGTCATCAGGGCCTCATAGGCCGCCTGCGCGTCAGCGGTCTGGCTGGAGTTGAGCCCGCCGCCGGTGCGGAACGGCAGGCCGAAGTGCCGGGCCAGCTGACCGGTGCAGAGCAGGCCGATGCCGGACTCCGGAGTGCCGAAGCTGGGCGAGCCGGACTGCATGTCGATGTTGGACAGGAACGACCCGAAGATCACCGGGCAGCCCGGGCGGATCAGCTGGGCGAGCGCGATGCCGGACAGCGCCTCGGCGAGCTGCTGGACCAGCGCGGCCGGGATCGACACCGGGGACATCGCGCCCATCAGCAGGAACGGCGTCATGACCACCGGCTGGTTCGCGGCGCAGTACTCGAACTGGGCGTCCAGCATGCGGTCATCCCAGCGCAACGGTGAATTGCAGTTGATCAGCGAGATCGTGGCCGGCGTCTGCTCGATCTCCGCTCTGCCTTTCTCCCCGCCGCCGAAGAGGATCTCGGTCATCCGGATGGTGTCCGCCGCGTTCGGGCCGGACACCACGTTGCCCATGTAGATCTTGTCGGTCAGCGTCTGCAGCGCGTAGATCATGTCGAGGTGCCGCGAGTCGAGCGGCGCGTCGTTCGGCTCGCAGATCACTCCCCCGGCGGAATCCAGCTCGGGGAACGACTGGGCCAGCATGCTCAGCCGGCGGAAGTCGTCCATGGTGGCATCCCGCCGGACATCGCCCGCACGGACGAAGGGCGAGCCGTACACCCCGCCGAACACCATCTGATCCCCGCCGATGTGCACGTTGTTCGCCGGGTTGCGGGCCTGCACGTCGAATTCCCGTGGCGCCTTCGCCACCTGCTCGAGCACGAAGTCGGGGTCGAGCTTGACGACATCGCCGTCGACGGCCTGGCCGGCCTTCCGGAACAACTCCACCGCCTCGGGCTTGGCGAACTGCACGCCGATCTCCGAGACGATGCGCCGCCATCCCTTGTCGAGGACGTTGATGGCGTCCCCGGACAGGATCTCGTAGCGCGGCATGGTGTTGCGGAACATCGCCACCTCGTTCCCGCTGGCGGGGCCCCGTGCTTGACCGGGCCAGTCTTGACCCTCCACGCACCCCTACGTAACATCACATAGTAGAACAGAGTTCCGTAACATGGAACTCGTGGGCACAGGGACCGAACACGCAGGGAACAAGCGCGCAGGCCGTGAGCGGGCGCGGGATGAGCGAGAGGGATCAGTGGCCAATCCCACCGGAACGCAGGCGGTCGACCGGGCGGCGCGGCTGGTCACCGAGGTCGTGCACTCGGCTGACTCGGTGACCTTCACGGAGCTCGCGGCGGCTACCGGGCTGGCCAAGAGCACGACATCCCGGTTGCTGCTCGCGCTGGAGCGGGGCGGGCTGGTGCGCCGCGGCGACGACGGCCGCTTCCGGCCCGGCGAGGTCTTCGTCAGGTACGCCTGGCGCGGCGGCGCGGAGGCGGGCCTCATCGAAGTCGCCCGGCCGTTCCTGGACCGGCTCGGCGAGGTCACCGGTGAGACCGTGAACCTGGGCGTTGCCCACGACGGCATGGTGGAGCAGATCGCCCAGGTGGACAGCACGTACCTGATCGGCGGCACCAACTGGCTGGGACGGCCGGTGCCGCTGCACTGCGCGGCGCTGGGCAAGGTGCTGCTCAGCCACGGCGCGGCGCAACTGCCCCCGGGGCGCCTGGAAGCACGCACGGCCCGGACCATTACCAGCAGGGACGCGCTGAACGAGGAGTTGCGCGAGGTATGCCGCCGCGGCTACGCGGTCACCGACGGGGAACTGGAGCCGGGACTCGTCGCGGTCGCGGCACCTGTCTACCGCGACGGGGCCATCGTGGTGGCCGCACTGTCCGTGTCGGCACCGGCCAGCCGCCTCACCCCGGCCCGGATCGCCGAGGTCGCGGCCCGGTGCGTGACACAGGCCAGCGAGCTGTCCGTGGTCCTCGGGCACCGGCCGCCGGCACAATCACCAGCACAGGGACTCCGACACCCGCAGAGAGAAGGTGCCGCGTGACGCAGGAGGAGCTGCTCCGCCAGCTTTATGACTTCACCCTGGTGGGCAACGCGCCCGAGGTACTCGGCCTGACCAACGCCGGCCTGGAGATGGGCCTGGGCCCGGAGACCCTGCTCTACGACGCGCTGATCCCCTCCCTGGAAGAGGTGGGGGCCAGGTTCGAGCGCGGCGACTTCTTCGTCCCGGAGATGCTCATCGCCGGCAAGGCGATGGCCGGCGCGCTGGAGGTGCTCCGGCCGCTGCTGGCCGAGACCGGCGCCGAGTCCATCGGCACGATCGTGATGGGCACCGTCAAGGGCGACGTGCACGACATCGGCAAGAACCTCGTCAACATCATGTTCGAGGGTGCCGGTTTCCAGGTCATCGACCTCGGCGTGCAGGTCGCGCCGGAGAAGTTCGTGGACGTGATCAGGGAGCACCAACCCGACATCGTCGGCTTCTCCGCGTTCCTCACCACCACGATGCCGATGTTCAAGGCGAACATCAACGCGCTGCAGAAAGCGGGGCTGCGCGACCAGGTCATCGTGATGGTCGGCGGCGCGCCGGTCACCCAGGAGTACGCGGACGTGGTGGGCGCGGACGGGTACGCGGCCGACGCGTCGGCCGCGGTCGTCCGGGCCAAGGAACTACTGCGCCGTCGCCGCGCCGTCGCGCCGGCCTAGGAGCACGCAGATGGAAACAGTCCTCCGGTCGGCCACCAGGGACGTGGTGATCAGCCCCGGGCAGCCGTTCTGCATCATCGGCGAGCGGATCAACCCGACCGGGCGCAAGCTGTTCTCCGAACAGTTGCGCCGCGGTGACCTGTCGCGCATCGAGATAGACGTCGCGCAGCAGGTGGCTGGCGGGGCCATGGTCCTGGACGTGAACATGGGCACGCCGCTGGCCGATGAGGCGGAGCTGATGGTCGCCGCGGTCAGGCTGATCCAGGGGCTGACCGACCTGCCGCTGTGCATCGACTCCTCGATCATCGAGGTGCTGGACGCTGGCCTGGCCGCCTACCAGGGCAAGGCGCTGGTGAACTCGGTCACCGCCGAGGACGAGCGGCTGGAGGCCATTCTCCCGCTGGTCAAGAAGTACGGCGCGGCGGTCATCGCGCTGCCGAACGACGAGGAGGAGATTCCCGAGGATCCGGGGCGCCGCATCGAGCTGGCCCGGAAGATCATCGACGTGGCGACCGGCCGGTTCGGCATCCCGGTCGAGGACATCGTCATCGACCCGCTCGCCATGCCGGTCGGCGCGGACACCTCCCTGGTGCTGAAGACCCTGGAAACGCTCTCGCTGCTGCGCGATGAGTTCGGGGTGAACACCACGCTCGGCGCGTCCAACGTCTCGTTCGGCATGCCGGACCGGCACACGATCGGCGCCGCCTTCCTGCCGATGGCCATCGCGAGCGGCCTGACCAGCGCCATCCTGGACGCCAGGTCGCCGCAGATCGTCCGCTCGGTGCAGGCCGCCGACCTGCTGCTGAACCGGGATCCGTGGGGCGCGGCGTGGATCGCCGCCCATCGCGCCCAGCAGGCAGCGCAAGCACAGGCAGCGACGTGACCCTGCCGACCCGCTCCGCCGCTGCGGCAAGCAGCAACGAAAACCTGGCAAGCAGCAACGAATACCTGGCCGGTGATACCGGCCGGGCTGGCATCGAAGACCGTGGCGAGGCCCCGGACGCCGATGGCCTGGCGGCCGGGCCGGTCCGGGTTGATCTTCTCTTCGAGCCCAGCGGGCGCCGGGTGCGGGTGCCGGCCGGGGTCACCCTTTTCGACGCCGCGAGCTGGAACGGGATCGCCATCGATTCCACCTGCGGCGGCCATGGCACCTGCAAGAAGTGCAAGGTGCGGATGCTGGACGCCGCGGCGGCACCATCGGCGCTGGACATCCGCGCCTTCTCCGCCGAGGAGATCCGCGACGGCTGGCGGCTGGCCTGCCGGGCGCAGGCCGCCGGCGACGCCCGGGTGGAGGTGCCGCCGCTGGTCACCCGGCCCAAGGCGGCCACCGTCGGAGTGGGCCGCCAGGTCATCCTGCGGCCAGCCGTGCAGAAGCGCTACCTGGAACTGGCCGAGCCCTCGCTGGCCGACCAGCGCAGTGATCTCGAGCGCGTGCTCGCCGCACTGGACGATCTGGAACTGCGAGCCGACCTGCACGCGGTCAGGTCAGTGGGCCGGGCACTGCGCGCCGCGGACTACCACGTCACCGCGGTAATCGTTGATGATGTGCTTATTGATGTCGAGCCGGGGGACACCTCGGGACGGCTGTTCGGCATCGCCTTCGACCTGGGCACCACCACCGTGGTGGCCACCCTGCTGGACCTGTCCACCGCCACGCCGGTCGCGGTGGCCTCGGCGCTGAACAGGCAGCAGCCGTTCGGCGCGGACGTCATCACCCGGATCAGTGCCGCGATGATGGACCCGGACACGCTGGGCCGGCTGACGGCGCTTGCCCAGGAGACCCTGGCCGACCTGGCCGCGGAGGTCTGCGCGGCGGGCGAGGTGGACCCGGCCGAGGTCTACGAGGTCGCGCTGGCCGGCAACGCCACGATGACGCACATCGTGCTCGGCATCGACCCGGAGCCGCTGGGCGTCGCGCCGTTCATCCTGGCCACCCGGCTGCTGCCGGAGGCGCTCGCCGCCGACCTGGGCGTCGCCGCGCACCCGCGGGCCAGGGCGGTGATCTTCCCGCCCTTCGGGGCGTACGTCGGCGGGGACATCACCGCCGGGCTGCTCGCCTCGGGCATGGACCGTGATTCGCGCACCCGGTTGTTCGTGGACATCGGCACCAACTGCGAGATCGTGCTGGGCAACCGGGACTGGCTGCTGGCCACCGCGGCGCCAGCCGGGCCCGCGTTCGAGGGGGCGGCGATCCGCTGCGGCATGCGGGCCGCGGACGGGGCGATCGAAGTGGTCACGATGACCCCGGACAGCCTTGAGCTGCAGGTCATCGGGGATGCCGAGCCCGTCGGCCTGTGCGGGTCGGGCCTGGTGGATGCGGTCACCGGGCTGGTCAGGCTGGGGCTGCTGGACTCCTCCGGCCGGCTGGTCAGCGAGGAGCAGGCCGCCTCGCTGGCGCCCGGGCTGGCTGGCCGGCTGACCCGGCTCGGCGCGGAGCGGGTCTTCGTGCTGCACTGGCTGGGCGCGGCAGGCGATGTGTCCCGGTCGGTCTACCTGTCCCAGCGGGACGTGCGGGAACTCCAGTTCGCCAAGGCGGCCATCGCCACCGGCTGGCACATCCTGCTCGAGGAAGCCGGGCTGCGGCCCGCTGATATCCAGCAGGTACTGCTGGCCGGCTCGTTCGGCAGTTACCTTTCCCCCGCCAACGCGATCCGGCTTGGTCTGGTGCCGGAGATCCCGGTGTTGCGGGTGGTCAGTGCCGGGAACGTGGCAGGCGAGGGGGCGAAGATGGCCCTGCTCAGCGTCCGTGAGCGGGCTGGCGGCCTGGCGCTGCTGGAGGAGGTGAGGTATGTCGAGCTCTCCGATCGCGCCGACTTCAACGACCGCTTCATCGATCAGCTGGCCTTCCCGGGCTGACTCCGGGGCCGGCTGCCAGGCTGGCCCGGGGGCCGGCCCCCGGGCTGACTCCCGGGCTGACTCCCGGGCTGACGGCGCGCCCCGGGCGGCGGTCATCGCCTGCGGCGCGCTCGGCGGGCACATCCGGGAGATCGCCCGCCGCCGCGGCTGGCAGCTGGAACTGCATTGCCTGCCGTCGCTGCTGCACAACAGGCCGGGCCGGATAGCCCCGGACGTCGAGCGGCTCGCCCGGGCCGCCCAGGCGCGCGGGCTGCCGGTCGCCCTCGGCTACGCGGACTGCGGGACGTACGGGGCGCTGGACGAGCTGTGCTCCCGGCTCGGCCTGCGGCGGCTGCCCGGGCTGCACTGCTATGACGTGCTGGCCGGCCCGGAGCGGGTGGCGGCCCTCTTCGATGCGGAGCCGGGCACGTACGTGCTGACCGACTTCCTGGTGCGCGGGTTCCGGCGGTCGGTGCTCACCGAACTCGGCCTGGCGGCCCACCCGGAACTCTGGCCGGACTACTTCGGCCACTACCGCCGGGTCGTCTGGCTGGCCCAGTCCCGCGAACCGTCCCTGGAGGCCGAGGCGCGGGCCGTGGCGGACATGTTCGGCCTGCCCCTCACTGTCGTCGACACCGGCACGGCGCGGCTGGAACGCGCACTGGAGCAACTGCTCGCGGAAGGAGCACAGCGGTGCGCGGCGGGCTGCTGAGCGTGGCACCGCTGCTGGCGCATCCACGGTATGAGGTGTTTCCCGCCGCCGCCGTGGCGGACGAGGTGACCGAGTGGGTCCCGCGCGGCATGACGGTGACCGTCACCGCCTCGCCCGCCAAGGGGCTGGAGGCCACGCTCGGCCTGACCGAGCGGCTGGCCGGCCGTGGCTACCGGGTGGTGCCGCACGTCTCCGCGCGGCTGGTGACCGACGACGCCCACCTCGCGGACATCGTGGCCAGGCTGACCGCGTGCGGGGTGGACGACGTGTTCGTCCCGGCCGGCGACGCCGACCCGCCCGCGGGCCGCTTCGACAGCGCGCTCTCCCTGCTCACCCGGCTCACCGAGATGGGGCGCCCGTTCACCCGCATCGGGATCACCGGGTACCCGGAGAGCCACCCGCGGATCGGCGACGACATCACCGTCCAGGCGATGTGGGACAAGCGGAACCACTCCTCATACATCGTCAGCAACCTGTGCTTCGACCCCGCCGTGCTGCGCCGGTGGATCGACCGGATCCGGTCGCGCGGCGTCACGCTGCCGCTGTTCGTGGGGCTGGCGGGCCCGGTGGAGCGGGCCAAGCTGCTGCGCATGGCCGCAAAGGCCGGGGTGGCCGAATCAGCCAGGTTTCTCGCCGGGCACACCGAATGGTTCCTCCGCCTGGGCACCCCCGGCGGTTACCGTCCGGAGCGGCTGCTGGACCGCACCGGAACGGCGCTGACCGCTCCCGCCGCAGCGGTCCAGGGACTGCATCTCTTCACCTTTAACCAGGTCAAGGAGACCGAGCAGTGGCGAAGCGCACTGCTGGAACGGCTGACCGGCCCGGGGGGCGGGCGGCTTGCCATTTGACCGGGCCGCGCCCTTTCCTGTCATCGGTTACTTAGCGCCGGCCGCAATGCGTCTTGCCTTGCTTACCGAACGCTGCCCAATTCAGGCCAGACCGACATAGGCTGTGCACTGCAACAGTTTCGCGCAGTTGTCGTGCGCAACTGGTTCGTGCAGTTACCGCGGATCGTCGAGCAGGTCTGGGTGTGCGACGGGAGCGATCGGTGAACAGGCATTCAGCAGCGATGAGACCACCGGTACCCGGGTGGCCATCGGGCCGGCCCAGCTAGTGGAGTGGCCGCTGCGCTGCGGCCCGGTCCCGCCGCTAGCCGATTGCCACAGCCCGCGCCCCGAGACCGGGCTCGGGCTGGTCGGGAAGCTGGACCTGGGTGACACCCTAATCCTTACTCTGGCTGGCGAGGCCGGGGCACCGCGGCTGGCCCAGTTCGGCGGCAGCGGCAAGACCCAGCTCGCCGCTGCCCTGGCGCACGCCCTGTGGGACAGCCGCGCGGTGGACCTGCTCGTCTGGGTGAGCGCCAGCAGCAGGGACTCGATCCTCGACGGCTACGCGCAAGCCCTCGCCGACCTGGGCGGCACCGATCCGGACGACGACCTGCCGGCTGGCGCGCAGCGGCTCCTCACCTGGCTGGCCGGCACCCAGCGGCGGTGGCTGATGGTCCTCGACGACCTGGCCGATCCCGCTGACCTGGAGGGGCTGTGGCCGGAGGGAACCGACGGGCGGGTGGTGGTCACCGCGCGGCGGGACGACGCCCTGGCCGCGCCGAACCGGAGGATCGTCCCGGTCACCACGTTCACCCTGCGTGAGGCGCTCGCCTACCTCACCGCGCGGCTCACCGCCGACCCGGGCCAGCGCACGGAGGCGCTCGACCTGGCGACCGACCTGGACTGCCAGCCGCTCGCGCTGGCGCTCGCCACGGCCGCGATGATCTGCACCGGGGCGAGCTGCCGCGATTACCGCGCCTGGTTCGGCGACCGGAGGCAGCGGCTGGCCAGCAGTGCCGTGCTGGCCAGCGCCTCCCCGGCCAGCGCCTCCCCGGCCAGCGCCTCCCCGGCCAGCGCCGACTCCCCCGGCGCCGCCCCGGCCGGCACCGTCATGCCTGGCACCATCGACGTGGCCTGGTCGCTGGCGATGGACCTGGCCGACCAGATCCCGCCGGCCGGCTTCGCCCGGCCGATGCTCGTCCTGGCCGCACTGCTGGACCCGGCTGGCATCCCCGGTGTCGTCTTCACCAGCCCGGCCGCGTGCGGCTTCCTGACCGGTCACCCGGCCATGCCGGCCGACCCGGCCCAGGCCCGGGAGGCCGTGCACAACCTCGCCCGGGCCGGCCTGGTGACCATCAACCCGGCCAGCACCACGCGCACCGTCCAGGTACACCCGCTCATCCAGGCCATGACCAGGGCCATCATCCCCCCGGCCGAGGCCGGGCGGGCGGCGCTGTCAGCGGCCGATGCCCTGTTCCAGGCCTGGCCGGCGCAGGACGCCCCGCCACGCCTGGCCCAGGCGCTCCGGGACTGCACCGCGAGTCTCCGTGAGTTCGGCGGCGATCGGCTCTGGGCACCCGAAGCCCACCCGGTGCTGCTGCGGGCCGGCCAGAGCCTGGCGAGCGGCGAGACCAGCGGCCCGGCCATCGCGTACTGGCGGGCGATGATCGACACCACCGCCCGCGTCCTGGGACCGGCGCACGCGCAGACCTTCCGCTGCCGCGACGGCCTGGCCGCCGCCTACGAGGCCGCGGGCCGGATAGACGAGGCTGTCGGCGTCCATCAGCGCACCCTCACCGAGCGGCAGCGGGCGCTGGGCAATGACCATCCCGACACGCTGACCTCATGCGCTTATCTCGCGCGTGCCTACGCGGCGGCGGGCCGTCATGGCGAGGCACTCCCGCTGTACGAGCGGGTCGTCGCTGACCGGGAATGGGTGCTCGGCGCCAGGCACCCCGAGACGCTGACGGCGCGCGGCGACCTGGCGGCGGCCTACCTGGCCGCCGGACGCCCGGAGCAGGCCCTCCCCGTGTACGAGCAGACCCTCGCCGACCTGGAGCGGGGGCTGGGTTCGGCGCATCCGGACACGCTCAGCGCGCGGGCCGGGCTTGCCCAGGCGTATCACACGGCGGGGCAGCTCAAGCAGGCGGTCCCGGCGTACGAGCAGACCCTGGCCGACCGGGAGAAAGCACAGGGGCCAGACCACCCGGACACCATCAGCGCCCGGGCTGACCTGGCCTACGTCTACCGGACCGCGGGACGGATGAAGCACGCGCTCCCGCAGTATGAGCGGGTCCTGGCCGACCGGGAACGCGTCCTGGGCACCTATCACCCGGACACCCTGACCGCCCGCGGCAACCTGGCCAACGCCTACCTCGCGGCGCGCCGGGTCAAGGACGCCATCCCGGTGTACGAGCGGACCCTCACCGACCGGGAGATGGCGCAGGGGCAGGACGACATGGACACCCTGACCGCCCGCGGCAACCTGGCCAACGCCTACCACTCGGCTGGCCGCCTCAAGGACGCGCTGCCGCTCTACGAGCAGACCCTCGCCGACTGCGAGCGGGTGCTCGGGCCCACCCACCAGTCGACCCTGACCTCCCGGGCGAACCTGGCGTCCGCCTATCACGCCGCGCTGCGGCTGACCGAGGCGGTCACCGTGTTCGAGCGCACGCTGGCCGACTGCGAGCTGGCCCTGGGCCCCGATCACCCGCTCACCCGCGCGGTGCGGGAGAACCTGGAGGCCGTCACCCGGACCTGAGCTGTGTTAGCCCGGGGGGACGACCCCCCGGATCCCCCCGCGAGTCGCCGACTCGGCGGGGACACGCTCTGCTAGCCCGGGGGGACGACCCCCCGGAACCCCCGCGAGTCGCGCCGGTGCGCTTCCGGGCAGGGCCTCAGCTGCGTTCGCGGAGCGCGGCGACCAGCGCGGGGATCACTTCGCTCAGGTCACCGATCACCGCGTAATCGGCACGGGAGAGGATCGGCGCTGCCGGGTCGGTGTTGACCGCCACGATGTGTTTGGCGCTCGCGCAGCCGGCCATGTGCTGGATCGCGCCGCTGATCCCGCAGGCGAGGTACAGGTCGGGGGTGATCCGGGTTCCGGTCTGGCCGACCTGCTGGGTGTGCGGGCGCCAGCCCTGGCTGGTGACCACGCGGGACACCCCGACGACCCCGCCGAGCAGGCTGGCCAGTTCCTCCAGCGGGCCGAATCCGTCCGGGCCGCCGACGCCGCGGCCGCCGCCGACCACGACCCGGGCGGTGGCCAGGGACACGCCACCGCCGTGCCCGGCTGACTCGCTGGCGCGTACCCGCAGGTCAGCCTCTTCCAGCCGCGGCTGATGCACGTGCACGGCGGGCTGCCCCGTGCTGGCGTGCCCCGTGCCGGCGTGCCCCGTGCCGGCGTGCCCCGTGCCGGTCTCCGCGGGCGCCGGCTGGACCGCGTCAGTGGCGACTGTCAGCAGCGCCGGGGACGCCTCCAGGATCGCGTCTTCGAGCAGCAGCCCGGCCCACCGCTGCCGGACGAGCTGCCAGGCCCCGTCGCCGGAAGGTTCCGCGGCCACGCAGTTCGCCGCCATCGGCTGGCCGGTCAGCGCGCCGAGGTAGGCCAGCACCTCATTGCCCCGGTCGGTGCCGGCCGCGAGCACGGCGGCGGCGCCGGCCGGCTCGATCAGCCCGGCGAGCACCCGCGCCCACGCCCGCGGCGCGTACCCGGCCAGCTGGTCAGGCTCGACGACGTACGCGTCGGTCACCCCGTAGCTGGCCAGCGGGCCGGCCGGCAGCCGGGCCGCCTCGCCGAACACGGCCACGGCCAGCGGGCCCGCGGCCAGGCCGCGGGCGAAGGTCAGCGCCCGCAGCGAGGCGTCGGTGACGCCGGCCGAATCCTGCTCGAGCAGGCAGAGCACGCTCATGCTGGCACGCTCACTTCACGACCCCCAGTTCTTCCAGCAGCCGGACGAGGGCGGGCACCGCGTCCGCCCCGGTGCCCAGCACGGCCGCCTGCTGCCGCTGCTCCGCGGGCACCCGCAACGCGCGCTTGCGCAGGCCGTCGGCCTGCCACTGCGGCTGGTGCTGCTCGATGACCGCCCGCTTGGCCCGCAGCCGCCCCGGCAGCGACGGGTACCGGGGCAGGTTGATGCCCTCCTTGACGGTGATCACCGCGGGCAGGGTGAACTCGAAAGCCTCCTCGCCGCCCCGGTACTCCCGGCGCGCCCGGACGCTGCCGGGGGTGATCTCGAGGTTCTTGATGCCGGTCGCGCACGGCCAGCCGAGTTCCTCCGCCACCCGCACGCCCACCTGGTAGTCACCGGTGTCGGCCGCCTCGTTGCCCAGCAGCAGTAGAGAGTAGCCCTGGCCGGCGTCCGCCCGGCGCCGCACCTCCGCCACGATCGCGGCGGCGGTGGCGATCGGGCCCCACTCCCGGCCGTCGGTCTCCAGCAGTACCGCCCGGTGGGCGCCCAGGGCGAGCGCGTCACGCAACTGGTCGGCGGCAGCGGCCGTCCCGAGGGCCAGTACCGACACGGTGCCCCCGAGCCGCTCGGTGATCCGGACAGCTTCCTCGACCGCGCATTCCTCGTGCGGGCTGATCGCGAACCCGGACATCCGGGTGTCCACGTCCTGCCCGTCCGGGGTCAGCACGATCCTGCCGCCCACCATGGGGACGCGCTTCACGCAGACGCCGATCTCCATGCCGGTCAGCTCCGGATCCGCGCGTTCTCCGGGTCGAACAGTGGCGTGGCGCCGGCCACCGCGACCGTGACCGGGTACTGCTCGCCGAGGTATTCCACCGCCAGCCGGGCGCCCTCCCGGGCGTGGCCGGGCGGCAGGTAGGCCATCAGCAGGTGCCTGCCGACGGACGGCCCCGAGCCGGCGCTGGTCACGTAGGAGGGACGGCCCTTGTCATCCACCAGCCGCTCACCGGCAGCGGTCAGGATGGGCTCACCGCCCAGCATGTAGCGCAGTTCCCCGCTGGCCGAGGCGTGGTCATCCACGGTCAGCGTGCACAGCACCGCCGCTGGCGGGGCGGCTCGCTGCGCGAGGTAGGCGTCCTTGCCGGTGAACGGCTGCTCCTTCACCCTGGGCCGGGTCATCCCGGCCTCCACCAGGGTGTAGTCGGCGGTCAGCTCGTTGCCGAAGGCGCGGTACCCCTTCTCCAGCCGCCCGGTGGTCCCGTAGACGCCGATGCCGACCGGCACCAGCCCGAGCGGGACGCCCGCTTCCCACAACGCGTCCCACAGCCGGGCCCCCTGTTCCATGGGCACGTGCAGTTCCCAGCCGAGTTCGCCGACGTAGGAGATGCGCGAGGCGAGCACGGCCAGGCCGGCGATCTCCACCTCACGGCAGGTGCCGAAGGGAAACCCGGCGTGGCTCAGGTCGCTGGCCGCCACCGACTGGAGCACATCCCTGGCCCGGGGCCCCCACAGCCCGAGTGTCGCCTGGGCCGACGTCAGGTCGGCGAGCGCGGCGGTGCCGTCCGGCGGCAGGTGCCCGGTGAACCAGGCGGCATCCGACATGCCGGTGGCCCCGCCGGTCACCACCCGGAACCGCTGCGCGCCGATCCGCATGATGGTCAGGTCGGCCTTGAAGCCGCCGCGCTCGTCCAGCAGCGAGGTGTAGACGACCCGGCCGGGTGCGACGTCCAGTTGCGCGACCGCGAGCGACTGCACCACCTGCAGCGCGGCTGGCCCGGTGATGTCGAAGACCGCGAAAGCGGAAAGGTCCACCAGCCCGCAGGTCTCGCGCATGGCGAGATGCTCGGCGTTGATGACCGGCGACCACCACCGGGCCTCCCACTCGGCCGACCGCGGCATCAGCCGCCCCTCGTACCGCTCCAGCAGCGCCTCGTTGGCGGCATACCACTGGGGACGCTCCCACCCCGCCGTCTCGAAGAAGACCGCGCCGAGATCCCGCTCGCGCTCGTAGACCGGGCTGACCCGCACCGGCCGGCCGGCTGCCCACTGCTCGGCCGGGTGGACGATGCCGTACATCTTGTTGAAGCCTTCCCGCGCCCGCGACTGGACATGGGCGGCCGTGCGCTGGCACGGGTAGAACCGGGCGATGCTGGCCTCGTCCACATCGATCCCGGGCACCTGGCCGGACATCCATTCCGCCACGGCGCGGCCGACGCCCGGGCCCTCCTTGATCCAGCTCGCCGCGGCCGACCAGAGCCCGTCCACCTCAGGCACCGGGCCGAGCAGCGGGTGACCGTCCGGGGTCATCGAGATCAGGCCGTTGATGGCGTAGCGGATGCCGACTTTCTCGTCGCCGAGCAGGTCGGGCATGAGCTCCAGCGCCTCGGCGAGCTGCGGGTCGAAATCGTCGGCGGTGAACGGCAGCTCGGTCGGGGACAGCGCCGACTCCTCGATCGACGGGATGTCATCGGGGCTGACGATGATCGGGCGGTGCGCGTACGAGCCCACCTCCATGTCGCCGCCGTGCTGCCGCTCGTACATGCCGGTGTCCACGTCACGCACGATCGGGTAGGCGATCTCCCCCTGGGTGCCGGCGAACAGCGGGATCGGGCCGACGCTGATCATCTGGTGCACGATCGGGGTGAGCGGGATCCGGGCCCCTGCCATCCGGGCGATGCGCGGGCTCCACACCCCGCAGCAGACGACGCAGCGGCCGGTTTCGATGTCGCCCGCGCTGGTCCGCACCGAGGTGACCTTCGGCAGGCCGCCCCGGCCGGGCGCGGCCGTCTCGATGCCGAGAACCTCGGCGCCGGCCAGCACCCGCAGCGCGCCGGACCGCTGTGCTTCCTCGCGCATCAGGGTGCCGGCCCGCAGCGAGTCGACCACGCCCACCGTCGGGAAGTGCGCGCCGCCCAGGATCACGGATTCGTCCAGGTACGGCACCAGCTTCGCCACCTCGGCCGGCGAGATCAGCTGGGCCGGGATGCCCCACGCCCTGGCCGCCGTGCACCGCCGCCGCAGCTCGGTCATCCGGGCTTGCGTGCGGGCGACCTCGATGCCCCCGCTCTGCGTGAACACCCCGAGTGCCTGGTACTGCTCGGTGCTGTCGCGGGTCAGCTCCATCATCATCTTCGAGTACTCGATGGGGAAGATGAAGTTGGAGGCGTGCCCGGTCGAGCCGCCCGGATTCGGCATCGGCCCCTTGTCCACCAGGACCAGATCCCGCCAGCCGAGCCGGGCCAGGTGGCAGGCAAGGCTGTTGCCGACGATTCCGGCGCCCACGATGACGGCGCTGGCCCGGGCCGGTGTGTCACTCATACCGCTGATTCCCGCCTATCACTTGTTGCCGCGTCCGCGCGGGACGCGGGGTTGCCTCGGCCCCGCCACCCGGCAACTCTGGCGGCGGGGCCGGGGCAGCCAATTACTGCAGCCCTATCCGGCTGTGCCCCTACTCAACCGGGATCTCCTTGTTGATCAGCGACAGGTCGATGCCCTGCCTGCTGCGCACCAGCCGGGCGACCACGTAGACAACGATCGCCAGCACGTACATCCCGCCCATGAAGTACAGCGAGTCATGGTTGTTGACCCCGTAGGCGCTGTTGGTGAGCCACTCATAGAGGTTGTAGCCGAGCAGCCCGATGGTGACGAGGCCGGCGACCGGGACGACCGGGACGCCGAGGATCTTGATCCGGCTGGCCGGCGAGGCGCGCCACAGGTCAGGCTTGAGCCACGGCAGGAGCACCACGGCGATCGCGCTGAACAGGTAGGTCACCGCGATGACCAGGGTGGCATCCAGCGTGTAGGTCTGGAATGTGAGGTTGTAAGCGTAGACCGCGCTGACGATCACGGCGGGCGCCAGCATCAGGACCAGCGAGTAGAACGGGACCTTGCGCTTCTCAGAAACCTCAGCGGCCCGGTCGGGGAGAACCCGGTCGAACGCGGCCGCGAAGATGACCCGGGTCGAGGACAGGAACAGCGTGCCGACCCAGCCGATGAACCACAGCGCCATCAGCAGGATGAGCACCACCTGGAAGGCCGTGTTGTGCACCAGCCAGCCGGCGAACATCACCGGGTAGGGCCAGATCGGGATGGCCGGTGCCACCTTGCCGCCGTAGTAGGCGCTCCAGTACAGCGCGTTGGAGTTGTTGTAGAAGTCGTTGCCGAAGGTCTTCGCCACCACCAGCAGGAAGACCACGGACAGCGCCACGGTGATCCACAGGCCGGAGAACATCCCGGCGAAGACGCGCTTGAAATCGCTGGCCCCGCGGATCTCGCCGTACAGGGTGGAGCCCCAGTTCGGCCACAGGAGGTAGAACATCATCATCGGGATCAGCAGCATGCTCGCGCCCAGCGGGCTGAAGCCGAAGACGGGCGAGGTGTAACCGGACTTCGCGGCGCCGGCCTGGGTGACGGCATAGGCCCCGTTCACGCCGAAGATCTTGTGCGCCTCCTGGTTGAACGACGAGACGAAGGTCGCATGGTTGTTGACCAGCAGCAGCACCACGACGACCGCGAAGCCGACCAGGCCGCCGTAGAAGCACCACTTCTGGATCCGGGCATAACCCGCCATGCCCAGCGACACGAGGAGGCCGGCCAGCACGATCGTGATCACGGAGACCACGAAGATCCCGGTATGCGTGGCGAACCAGGCCGCCCCGCTGGGATCACCGAGCGTCGCCCACAGCGGCTGGAACAGCTCGACGGACAGGATGTTGCCGTAAATGGGGGCCCACAGCCAGAGGATGAACCACCAGCCGGTGGCGGCCATGACGAAGCCGAGCCCGCTGCCCAGGATCCGGCTCTGCCAGACATAGTCGCCGCCAGCCCGCGGGATGGTGACGATCAGCCCGGCATAGGCGATCACCAGGAACGAGACCCAGACCCCGGAGATCAGGATCGAGGTCAGCAGCTGGCCCTTGGGGATGAACGACTGGAACGAGAACTCATAGATACCCAGCGTCACCACATTGGTGGCCAGCACGGCGTAGATCATCGAGTCCCGGACGGACCAGCCACGGACCAGGCCGGTGGCTTTGCGCAAGAAGAGTGTTGGCGTTTCGCCGCCAATTGCGTCAGTTGCCATGCGCATCTCCCAGTTGGAGGCTTATGTGGGGCTAGGCAAGCCTATTGCGCACCCGCTGCCGGGCTGATGGGGTTCAGCCATTCACCAGAAGGTACTTTGTGACCTTCCCCTTCTTTGCGTCCAGCTCGAGTACCGCGCCCTGCAGGACGCCGTCGCCGTAGACACTGCCGGGATTGATGGCCAGCGTCCGGCCCATGCGCTTGACCCCGCGGCTCTCGTGGATGTGCCCGTGCACCGACAGCATCGGCTGGTAGCTGTTAATCGCGTCGCGGACGGCGGTCGAGCCCACCGGCTTCATGACCGCGCCGCCATGCATGGGCCGCAATGTGTCATCGAGAGCAGGCGCCTCGTCCAGGCCGGTCCCGTACGGCGGCGCGTGGAAATTGAAGATGGCCCGCTCCATGTCCGGAATCTGGCTGACCACCGCGTCGATCTTTTCCTTGAGCTGCTCCTCGGGAGCCTCCCGGAACGTGTCCCACGGGGTCGGGTTCGTCCAGCCCATGGAGACCAGGTGGAACCCGTCCAGGTCGAGCGCCTTCCCCTCGCCGAAGCTCACGCACGGCGAGGCCTCGATGACGTCGTCGATCTCCCAGATGTCGTCGTTGCCGCCGTTGAGGATGCACGGGATCTTGCCGCCGTCGAGCTTCCCGTCGGCCATGTCCAGCCACCGGTCGAGCGAGCGGATCATCTCGGCACTGAAGCGGCGGTCCACCGCGCCCTCTTCCGCGCTGAGGGCCTGCAGTTCGTCGGGCGTGACCACGGCCGGGTAGGACCCGCTGTTGCGGATCTTCCGCTCCACTTCCTCCAGCTCGGCCTTGGTCTCCATCCGGATCGTCTCGCCGCGGACCACGACCTGCCAGTAGCCGTTGTGCGCGACGACCGGCACCATCACCTTGCCGGTGACGTCCCCGCCGAGCACCACTAGATCAGCCTTGTAGAAGGCGGCTGCATTCAGGAACTTCCGCCAGCAGACCTCAGAACCGTGAATATCGGTGGCGAAGAAGACCCTCATGTGACCACCACGCCTTCCTCGCGGACATGGTTCGTCGCGCTCACTGCTGGTTCGGGGCCCGCGGTTTCCCGGCGCCATACGCAACGCCCGTGCGTCCTGTGCAACGTCTAGCACTCAGCCGAAACCGGAGTCAAGCGGGACAGACCGAATTAAGCGCCTGTCTGCGGGATCTCCCGCCATCGGCGCGGCCGCCATCGGCGCGGCCGCCATCGGCGCGGCCGCCATCGGCGCGGCCGCCATCGGCGCGGCCGCCATCGGCGCGGCCGCCATCGGCGCGGCCGCCATCGGCGCGGCCGCCATCGGCGACTCGTGCTGGGGCATGTCGCCCTAGTGCGCGACTTCCTCAGGCAGCTCATACCAGCGAACCCGGTCGCCGATATTGGCCCGGAGCTTCCACTTGACGCTCTTCGGGGCCGCCTCGGCGACCTGCAGCAGTTGCCGGGCCTGGGCGAGCGGATCGTGGTAGGGCGACGGCGGGGCCAGCCCGGGCTTCTCGGCAAGCAGCGCCGGAAGCTTGGTCAGGTTCTCGGTAACGGTCCGCCACCAGCCCCAGTCCGCGCCGAGCAGCTTGCCGAAACGGCCGGTGTCGATGGCCGGCGGGGCGCCTTCGCCAATCGGGACGGCGGACAGCAGGTGGACGATGTCCCGTGCGTCCTTCTCATTGAGCTCGACGATCTGCAGTTTCGACAGCAGCAGGTCCACGGAGTCCACGGTCAGCGGCAGCCGGCCGAAGGACGGCCGGAAATCCAGCGTGTGGCACATGGTGAGCCGGTCCACCATCACGTCGACCGGCCGGCCGGACGGCGCGTTGAAATACATCTGCCGGTCGCCGTTCAGGTTGTTGAAGCGGCGGTCCGGCACGCAGCCATTGTCAGCAAGCCAGGCGGCCACGTCCTTGCGCCCCTTGGACAGGCAGGCGAAGTCGATGTCCTGGTCGCGGCGCAGCCGCGGCGGGAATTCCGGGCACAGCACCCGAACCGCCAGGCCACCGAGGAGCTTCAGGCCCAGCCCTGCGTCAGCGGCGGCCCGGGCCAGCCCAAGGGCCTCGGGAAGCGGGTCGTGCGATGATCCGACAGTCAGCGCATCAGCGGGTTCGGCCATACCCGGGCCTGCTCTCGTCCTCGGAGGCCCCCCGCCGGGGAAACGGGCGGCCAAAACACATTCCTGCGTAACCCGGTAGCGAGTATGCCATGCACGGCTATCGCGCTAGTTGACGCAAGACGGGCAAATTGGTCATTCTGGGTTGCATGAGCCAGGAATCCGTTGCGGCCAGCGCAACCTACCAGTCGGCTGAGCGGGTGCTGACTCTGCTCGCGAGCTTCGAGGACGGCCGGCCAGAGCTCAGTGTGACAGAGATCGCCCAGGCTTTGCGGGTGCACAAGTCAACGGCCTCGCGGCTGGCCGCCACGCTGGAGCGGACCGGCTTCCTGGCCCGCTCCGGCAGACGATACCGGCTCGGCGTCGAGATCATCCGGCTGGGCAGCCTGGCCCTGCGCAGCGCCGACATCGTCGCGCGCCTGCAGCCGGCCATGGAGAAGCTCTCCCAGCTGACCGGCGAGACCATCAACCTCGCCGTCCCCGCCGGACCTGACATCCTGAACGTGGCCGAGGTGCCGAGCACCTACATCCTCAGCTGCTCGGGCGGATGGATCGGGCGCCGGACGAAACCGCATGCGGTCGCCAACGGCAAGGTCCTGCTCGCCTTCGGCGCCATTCCCATGCCCGCCAGCCTGGAGCGGTACACCGAGCACACGATCACCACGCCCGATGCGCTCGCTTCGGAGCTGGCGGAGGTCCGCCGCGACGGCTACGCGAAGGCGGCCGCGGAGCTGGAGGACGGGCTCGTTGCCGTCGCCGCCCCGGTCTTCAGCCCTGGCGGCAGCTGCGTGGCGGCGCTGTCCATCTCCGGGCCGACCTACCGGATGCCCCCCGAGAAGCTCGACGAACTTGGCCGGCTCTGCGCGGCGTACTGAACGTACGGCGCGGACGGAATGCGCGGCGCACTGAGCGCGCGGCACGGAGGGAAACGACATGCATGGATGAGCACCTGCTCTACATCGGCGGCGAATGGCGGGCCGGCCGCTCGCCGGCGGTCACGGCGACCAGCCCGGCCTCCGGCGAGGCGTTCGCCTCGGTGGCCGTGGCGAGCCCGGCGGATGTCGACGACGCGGTGCGTGCAGCGGCGCGGGCCTGGCCGGCCTGGGCGGCCACGTCACCCTTTGACCGCGCGGCCTGGTGCGAGCAGGTGGCGGCGGCGATCCTGCGGCGCCGCGACGACCTGGCCCGGGTGCTCACCCTGGACCAGGGCAAGCCACTGGCGGCCGAGGCCTATGACGAAGTCGACGAGCTCGCCGGGTACTTCCGGATGGCTGCCGCGGACGCGCGGCGGCTCGACGGGGCGTTCCCGCCGTCCACCTCGGCCGGGCGCCGGGTGATCACGGCCCGGGTGCCGCTCGGGGTCGTGGCCGTGATCAGCCCGTGGAACTGGCCCTACACGATGGGCGCCGAACTGTTCGCGCCCGCCCTGGCCGCCGGCAACGCCGTGGTCTGGCTCCCCGCGCCGACGACCACCGCCTGCTGCGCGGTGCTGGCGGAGATCATCGCGGCGGAAGGCGTCCCGGACGGGGTGTTCAATTTCGTCTCCGGCCCCGGGCCGGTGGTGGGTGACGCGCTGGCCGGGCACCCTGGCGTGGCGGCCGTCGGCTTCATCGGGTCGGTGGCCACCGGCGGCCAGGTCGCCGCGCGGGCGGCCGGGAAGACGCAGCTCCTCGAGCTCGGCGGGAACGGCCCGATGGTGATCCTCGAGGACGCGGACCTGGACCTGGCCGCTGACGCCGCGCTGGAAGCCGCTTATCTGTGCGCTGGCCAGAGCTGCACGGCCGGCGAGCGCTTCCTGGTGCACGCCGCGGTGCGCGCCGAGTTCACCGAGCGCGTGGTGGCTGCCACCCAGCAGCGGGTCCGCCTCGGTGACCCGTTCGATCCGCAGACCACGATGGGCCCGCTGAACAACGAGCCGACCGCGGCGAAGTTCGACCGGCACGTGGCCGACGCGCTCGGCAAGGGAGCGAAGCTCTGCTGTGGCGGCCGACGGGCGGCGGGCTTCCCGACCACGCTGTACGCGGAGCCGACGGTGCTGGACGGGGTCACTGCGGACATGGCGATCGCCGCCGAGGAGACGTTCGGCCCGGTGGTGCCGGTCATCGAGGTGGCCTCGGCCGGCGAGGCGCTGGCGGCGACCAACGCCGCGCCGTTCGGGCTGACCGCGGCGGTGTTCACCGCCGACCTGGAGCGCGGCCTGGCCTTCGCCGAGCAGGCCAGGGCCGGCTGGGTGAACATCAACGCGTCCACCAACCTGTGGGAGTCCCACCTGCCCTTCGGCGGGAGGTCGGGCTCGGTGAGCGGGCGCGGCCGGGTCGGCGGCCGCTTCGCCATGGAGACCTTCACCGAGCCCAAGACGGTGCTTTATCCAGCTCCGCGGTTCCCCGGCTGAGCGGTCTGGCGGCGGGGTGCCCGCGCCCCGAAATGTCCGTGCTGACCGGTAGGCTGACCCCGGTTGCCGCGATGTGGCAGCGGTCGAGGAGGCTGTTGGACGTGTTACGGGCTGGACGTGTCGACTGACGCGGAGCGGGGACTTCTCGGCTCGACCGGGCGGGTCACCGTTTCCATTCCGGCAGGCGGGCCGGGTGAGGTGCTGTTGCCGGTGCGCGGCGGGAGCGAGGCGTTCGCCGCGTGGTCCGACGAGCCGATCCCGCGGCACACCCGTGTCGTGGTCGTCGAGTGCCTGTCGGCTCGTTCCGTCATGGTTACCCCCCTGCCTTGAACAGCCACGCCCCTGCCCCTGAGCAAACACTGCCCTGAACAAACACTGCCCTGAATGATCCAGCTCCTGCGGAGAATCCCATGCTCTTCTGGCACGTTCCCGCCCCTAACGAGGCACTCCTGATCTCCGGCTCGAAGAGCAGGCGGGCCGACACCCAGTTCCGGATCGTGACCGGCCACGGCAGTTTCGTTGTGCCGATCAAGCAGAAGGCGCGGGTGCTCTCGCTCGCCCTGCAGGAAGCAGAGATCGTCGAGGACTGCATCACCAACCAGGGCGTCCGGCTCAACGTGCGGGCCGTCGCCGCGTTCAAGGTGGGCGATGACCCGGTGTCCATCGCCAACGCGGCCCGCCGTTTCCTGTCCGAGCAGGACAGGATGGAGGTCCTGGTCGGCCGGGTGTTCGCCGGGCACCTGCGGTCCATCGTCGGCGGGCTCACCGTCGAGCAGATCATCCGGGAGCGCGACCGGGTGGCCCAGGAAGTCAAGGACGGCAGCCACGCCGAAATGGAAAAGCTGGGCATCGTGGTGGACGCCCTGGAAATCCAGGAGATCGAGGACGCCTCCGGCTACATCGATAACCTCGCCGCCCCGCACGCGGCCGCGGTCGCCAGCCAGGCCCGCATCGCGCAGGCAAAGGCCGACCAGCAGGCTGCCGAGCAGGAGCAGCAGGCTGCGGCGATGAAAGCCCAGTACGCGCGCGACCTGGAGATCAAGCGCTCCGGCTTCCTCGCGGAGACCGAGCAGGCCAACGCCCGCGCCTCGCAAGCCGGTCCGCTGGCCGAGGCCCGGGCCTCCCAGGAGGTCATCGAACAGCAGACCGCGCTGGCCCAGCGCCGCGCGGAACTGGCGGCGCAGCAACTGGAAGCCGATGTCCGGCGGCCCGCGGATGCCGAGGCGTACCGGCAGCGTGCCATCGCCGAGGCCGAGCGGGACAGGGCCAAGTTCGCGGCGGACGCGGACGCTTACCGCACGGGCACACTGGCGGCGGCGCAGGCGCAGGCGGCCAAGATACAGGCGGACGCGACGGCCTACGCCGAGCGGGCCACGGCGGAGGCCGAGGCCGATGCGAACAGGTCCCGGGCTGACTCGCTGGCCAGCGGCAACCAGGAGCTGATCGCGGCCAACCGCATCGTGGAGATGCTGCCGGAACTGGTCACCGCCGCCGCCCAGGGCATCGCGGCCTCGAACCTGACCATCCTGAACGGCACCGAGGGCGTGAGCCAGGTGGTTACCGGCCTGGTCGGCCAGGGCATGTCGATTCTCGACACGCTCCGCAGCCAGGTCGGCCAGACACCACAACGAACGGCGAGATGAGCCCGTCAGCGGCGTGAGATGACCTGGAGGGTGGCGAGGCTGGGATCGGCGGCATAGGCGATCCGGCCGCCGTCGGCGAGCGCCGCGCGCAGCGCGTCGAGGGCCGCCGCCGTGATCACCTCGCCGGGGGCGAGCACCGGGACGCCCGGCGGGTAGGGCGCCACCAGTTCGGCACTCACCCGGCCGATGGCGTCGTCCGCGGCACGCGTCTCGTTGGCGCAAAAGAAGGCCTCCCGCGGAGTGAGTGCCATGTCGGGAATGACCGACCAGGCTGCCGCGGGGACGGGCCGGCGGGGGGTGCCCCGGTGCCGAGGTGCGCGGCCCACGCCGCGTCCACGATGAGCGGGACACCCGCCTCGTGGGCGACGGCCGCGTGCCCGGCGAGGTCCCCGGTCGTGCCGACATAGGACGGGTCGCCGAGAAACACCGCGCACGCGCCGGGGTGGCTGGCCAGGGCCGCGCGGACGGCGGCGACCGGGACCGGCCCGGGCAGCCCGCTCGCCGGGTCCATCTCGGGGAGCACCCACACCGGCTCGAGCCCGGCCAGCATGATGCCGAGCAGCAGCGAGCGGTGCAGGCTCCTGGTGATCACGACCTGGCGCCCCGGTTCGCCCACCGCCAGGGCCAGGGCCTGGTTGCCGTGCGTCGAGCCGGCCACCGAGAACCGGCACCAGTCCGCGCGGGTCCCGCGGGTCCTGTGGGTCCGGGGAGCCCTGCGGCCCTCCTGAGTCACGGCGGCCCCGGTTGTCCCGTGTGTCGCTCACGTCTGCCGGCCCGGATGCGTTGTCTGCGGGGCCGCTGCGCCGGTGGTCACTTTCACCAGTCTGCCCATCCCCCACCCTGCCCCGACCCCACTGCCTCTTCACTCTCCAAGCCCCAGCAGCCCCAATTGTCTCACCATCTCCGGCTCCCCCACTGGCACCGGGATCCAACTACATGGATGTGCCGTTCATGCAGTCAGCTCTGGCACCTGGGTGGCCCCGGCATAGCCGGAAGGGGCCGCAGGAGCAGCGCTTTTCGTCCACAAACTGACATGCCCGCCGCTGGGCCAGCGGGGGCGGGCGCCCCGCGGGATTAAGCGGGGGCGCCTGCCTGGTGACGGTAGAACTCGACGTTCTCCGGGGGCAGCGGGGTGTTGCCGAGGATCAGATCAGCCGACTTCTCCGCGGTCATCATCACCGGGGCGTAGATGTTGCCGTTGGTGATGTACGGCATCACCGAGGCATCCACGATCCGCAGCCCCGCCAGGCCGTGCACCCGCAAGCTGGCCGGGTCGGTGACCGAGCCCTCGCCGGTGCCCATCTTGCAGGTGCATGACGGATGCAACGCGGTCTCCGCGTCCCTGCGCACCCAGTCCAGGACCTGCTCGTCGGTGGAGACACCAGGCCCGGGGGACAGTTCCCCCGCGTTGAAGTCCGCGAAGGCCGGCTGGTTGAGGATGTCGCGGGTGATGCGGACGGCCTCGGCCCACTCCTGGCGGTCGGTCGGGGTGGAGAGGTAGTTGAACCGCAGCGCCGGGTGGACCGCCGGGTCGCGGGAGATGATCCGGACCGAGCCCCGGGAGTCGGAGTACATCGGCCCGACGTGCACCTGGTACCCGTGGCCGCCGGCCGGCGATGAGCCGTCGTAGCGGATGGCGATGGGCAGGAAGTGGTACATCAGGTTCGGGTAGGCGACCTCGTCGTTGCTCCTGATGAACCCGCCGCCCTCGAAGTGGTTGGTGGCACCCGGGCCGCTGCGCAGGAAGAGCCACCTCGCGCCGACCATGGGGCGGTTGCGCAACTTGAGGGCCGGCGCCACCGAGACCGGCAGCCTGGAGCCGTACTGCACGTAGACCTCGAGGTGATCCTGCAGGTTCTCGCCCACCCCGGGCAGGTCGGTGACCACGTGGATGCCCAGTGCCCGCAGGGCTTCCGCGTTGCCCACGCCGGAGAGTTGCAGCAACTGCGGGGTATTGATCGCGCCGCCGCACAGGATGATCTCGGCGCCGCGGACCAGCCGGGACGGGCCGTTGCCCTGACCAGCACCGCCCTGGCTGTACTCCACGCCCACGGCCCGGTTCCCCTCGAACAGGATCCTGGTCACGAACGCGCGGCAGGTCACCTGGAGGTTGGGCCGCTTCATCGCGGGGCGCAGGTAGGCCCCGGCGGCGCTGAGCCTGCGGCCGCGGTGGATGTTCCGGTCGAAGGGGGCGAAGCCCTCCTGCCGGTAGCCGTTCACATCGTCGGTCAGCGGGTACCCCGCCTGCTGCACCGCGGCGAAGAACGCCTGGAACAACGGGCTGGCAGCCGGCCCCCGTTCCAGCACGAGCGGGCCATCTCCGCCGCGGAAGTCATCAGCCCCGGCCAGGCAGGTCTCCATCTTCTTGAAGTACGGCAGGCAGTGCGCGTAGTCCCAGTCCGCCATCCCGGGATCCGCCGCCCAGCGCTGGTAGTCCATCGGGTTGCCGCGCTGGAAGATCATGCCGTTGATGCTGCTCGAACCGCCGAGCACCTTGCCCCGGGCGTGGTAGATGCTGCGCCCGTTCAGGTCCGGCTCAGGCTCCGTCCGGTAGCCCCAGTCGTAGAACTTGTTGCCGATGGGGAAGGTCAGTGCGGCCGGCATGTGGATGTACACATCCCACGGGTAATCCGGCCGGCCGGCTTCGAGGACGAGCACGCGGGTGGACGGGTCGGCGGAGAGCCGGTTCGCGAGGGCGCTGCCGGCCGAACCGCCGCCGACGATGATGAAGTCATACTCTGCTGGAGCCATCTGCCCTCCCCGAATCACCGCCCGGGCACAGAATCACCGCCCGGGCCCAAGTCCGCGATGATAGCGGCGGTTAGCGCTGCCCCGGTCGCCCGATGGGCGCTTTCGTACAATAACGGGATCTACAGAGGGCTGGCCCGCGCCATCCGGGGGGATGCTGACACGGTCGGCCGCACAGGGGGGTATCACCATGTTCTTGCAGATCATCCAGGGCCCGGTGGGCGACGCGGCAGCCGCTAGGGCGACCATGGACCGCTGGCTGCGCGACCTCGAGCCGGGTGCTACGGGCTGGCTCGGCGGGACGTACGGGATCACCGACGACGGCATGCTCGTGGCGATCGTCCGCTTCGAGTCGCGCGAATCGGCCCGGCGCAACAGCGAGCGGCCTGAGCAGGCCGCCTGGTGGCGGGAGATGGCGGCCTGCTTCGCCGGCGAGATCACCTTCCACGACTGCGACGATGTCATGCTCCTGCTCGGCGGCGGCTCGGATGACGCCCGCTTCGTGCAGCTCATCCAGGGCCGGCTACGCGACCGCGAGCGGGCGCACGCGCTCGCCGAGCAGTCCGGGAAGCTGATCTCCCAGTACCGTCCGGACGTCCTCGGGGCAACGATCGCCATCGACGACGACGGGTTCTTCATCGAGACCGTCGGCTTCTCCTCCGAGGCCGAGGCCCGCGCGGGGGAGGAGAAAGAGATGCCCGCCGAGGTGGGCCGGCTGATCGAGGAGGAGATGTCCTTGCTGGACGACGTCAGGTACCTGGATCTCCACGAGCCCTGGTTCGCCTCGCGCCGCTGAGGACGTCCGCGCCGCCCCTGGCCCGCCGCCCCGGGCCCGCCACCCCGGGCCCGCCACCCCGGGCCCGCCACCCCGGGCCCGCCGCCCCTGGCCCGCCGCCCTGGCCAGCAGGGACTACCCTTCGGACGTTGTGATGCCCGAAGAAGAGACCCATCCAGGTGCCACCGCCTACCGGCAGACGCGGTTCCACCCGCCGCCCGGCGCGGCGGACCTGCTGCTCATCCGGCACGGCGAGTCGCAGGCCGCCTACCCGGAAGAGCCGTTCCCGCTGGCCGACGGGCACGCCGACCCCGGACTCGCCCCGGACGGCCGAGTCCAGGCGGAACGCCTGGCCGAGCGCCTCGACAAGACCCGCATCGACGCGATCTACGTGACCACGCTGCGCCGTACCGCGCAGACCGCGGCCCCGCTGGCTGGGCGGCTCGGGCTGACCCCGCAGGTGGAGCCGGACCTGCGGGAGGTCTACCTGGGCGACTGGGAGGCCGGGCTGTTCCGCAGGATGGTCGCGGACAACCACCCGGTCGCCGAGCGGATGTGGGCAGAGGAACGCTGGGATGTCATCCCCGGCGCCGAGCCAGCCGAGGCGTTCGCCGCCAGGGTCGGCCGCGCGATCCAGCGGGTGGCGGCGGCTCACCCGGACCAGCGGGTGGCGATCGTCACCCACGGCGGGGTCATCGGCCAGGCGCTGGCCCTGGCCAGCGGGTCGCGGCCGTTCGCCTTCCTGGGCGCGGACAACGCGTCCATCTCCCGCCTGGTCGTGACCAGCCAGCGCTGGGCCATCCGCGGCTACAACGACATCGCCCACCTCGGACCTGATCGACTCAATGATCAGTTCGGTCATTGCCCCCAGAAGGGCAAGGACCCGAACTGATATCGGCTCACCCGTGCGCCAGCCCGGCCGCGGCTGCCAGCGCGGCCTTGCCGCGCACTACGCGGTTGACGAGTTCCCCGATCCCGGAGATCGCGATCCGGATCTCATCCGCTGCCTGCAAGGTGAACGGCAGGTCCGGGACCAGGCTCGTCCCGGTGGACAGCACCACGCCCGCCGGGAAGTCATCCTCGCGGAACAAGAAGTCGGCGAGTTCGTCGATCGTCCGGCGCAGGCCGGCGGTGCTCGCCCGGCCATTCCAGGCCACCGAGCCACCCCGGCTGATGGTCATCTCGATGGTGAGCGCATACGGGTCCGGGACTTCCCAGGCGGGCCGGATCCACGGCCCGACCGCGCAACCGCCAAGGTAGATCTTGGCCTGCGGCAGGTAGAGCGGATTCTCCCCCTCGATCGACCGTGAGCTCATGTCATTGCAGATGGTGTAGCCGACCACCTCGGCAGCGGAGTTCAGCACGACGCCGAGTTCCGGCTCGGGCACGTCCACCTCGGAATCGGCGCGCGCCGACACCGGGGCGCCGGGCCCGGCCACCCGCCACGCCACCGACTTGAAGAACAACTCGGGACGCTGCGCGGTGTACACCCGGTCGTAGATGTCCGCGGAATCCTGGCTCTCCTGCACCCGGGCGTGCATGGACCGCTCGTAGGTGACCCCGGCGGCCCATACCTCCGTGCCGCCATCGACGGGCGCGAGCAAGTTCTTTTTCTCCAACGGCAGCGGGCCGGCCGCCGGAGCCGAGCAGACAGCCTGGATCCGCTCCGCCGGCAAGCCAAGCAGGTCCGCCATGGTCGCGACCCCGGCCAGCGGCCTGACCTCCTCCCCCTGCAACACGCCGACCAACGGCGGGCCGTCTGCGGCCCGGAACCTGATGAGCTGCACCGCTCTCCCTTCGCGAGGCCGCGCACGGCTGGCCTGAACCATCCGCGCGGCTTCCTCAGTTCGCGAGCCCGCACGAGTCCGCGAGCCCGGATGCGGATCCCGGCTCCGCACGCAGGCCTGCGGGAAGCGTACGGCCGGCGCCGGATGACGTCAATGGTTCATCTGATTAACGCCGAACTTAATCTGATGAACCATTGACGGCGGCTGGTGCGTCCACGTAGCCTCGGCCATGTCAGCACGCAACCCCGGCCATGTCAGCACGCAACCCCGGCCAGGTCAGCACGCAACCCCGGCCAGGTCAGCACGCAACCCCGGCCAGGTCAGCACGCAACCCCGGCCAGGTCAGCACCACGACAGAGATCGGAGGCACCGCCGTGACCGCCGCTTACCCCGGGCAGGCCCGGCACGCCCAGGTGGTGCACGGGCTGGGCGCGGCAATCGTGCGCGGCAAGCTGGGGCCGGGCAGCCCGGTGCCCACCGAGGACGAACTGGTGAGCCAGTTCGAGGTCGGCCGCTCGGCGCTGCGCGAGGGAGTGAAGGTGCTCGCGGGCAAGGGCCTGCTGGAGAGCCGGACCAGCGCGGGCACCCGGGTGCGCCCCCGGGAGTCGTGGAACCTGCTCGACCCGGACGTGCTGCGCTGGCGGTACGCCCCGCAGGCCTCCCCCGCCGACATCCGCGTCCTGGCGGACCTGCGGGTCGCGCTGGAACCCGGCGCGGCCCGGCTGGCTGCGGAGTACGCGAGCGTGCCACAGCGCGGGGCGGTCGCCGCCGCGATGGCCACGCTGTGGGCGACGGTCGAGGAAAGCGACGAGTTCATCGAGGCCGACCTGGCGTTCCACCGCGCCGTCTTCGCCGCCTGCAACAACGACATGCTGCTGTACATCCACGACGTGGTCAGTGTCGCGCTCGGCGCGATCCGGCCGCTGCACACCCATTCGGTGGCGCACAACCGCGAGACGCTGCCCGCTCATCAGCGGGTGGCCGACGCGATCCAGCGCGGCCACCACCGCAAGGCGGAGGCCGCCATGCGCGAGGTCGTCGAGGGTGCCCGCGCGGACGCGCTGCGCGCGGCCACCGGTGACGCGCTGCGCGGGGCCACCGGTGACGCGCTGCGCGGGGCCACCGGTGACGCGCTGCCCGGGGCCACCGGTGACGCGCTCAGCGGGAAGAGCGGCCTTCAGCACGACCTTTCACGTGTTCCGCGCGCGCATTCCGGACAAATCGCCCATGATACCGAACCAAACACGTGAAAGGTCAACGTCTCGCCCCCATTCTTGAGACCAGCGGGATCAAAGTGACCAAAGTGATCACCCGGGCGGGCGGGCCCAGCGCGCCGGGAGCCTGGCGCGGGCGCGGCACAGCAGAGCGGAGGAAGGCCATGACACCGGCAACCGGCGAGGTACGGCTGGACGTGCGCGATCAGGTCGCCGTCCTCACCCTCGACCGCCCTGGCAAGCTCAACGCGGTCACGCCCGCGATGACCGACGCGCTCACTGGCTACGTGGCGGAACTCAACGACAACCCCGAGGTCCGCGCGGTCGTCCTGACCGGCACCGGCCGGGCCTTCTGCGCTGGCAGCGACATCGCCGGGCTGGCCGACTACGAAACTCCGTGGCATTTCGGCAACCGCCCCGACTACTGCGACGCGGTCCGCGCGCTGGGCAAGCCGGTGGTCGCCGCGGTCAACGGGTACGCCCTCGGCGGCGGCCTGGAACTGGCGCTCGGCTGCGACATCCGGCTCGCCGCCGAGAGCGCCACGTTCGCCGCACCGGAGATCAAGCTTGGCTGGATCGGCGGTGGCGGGATGTCCGCGCTGCTCGCGCACAGCATCGGCCCGAGCAATGCCGCGCTGATGCTGCTCACCGGGGACCCGGTCGATGCCGCCACCGCGCTGCGCTGGGGCATGGTGACCGAGGTCGTGCCCGCCGCCGGGCTGACTGACCGGGCACTCCAGCTGGCCGCCACGATCGCCAGCCGGGCACCGATCGCGGCGCAGGCCGCCAAGCACAACCTCCGCGCCGCCTTCGAGATGCCGCTCGGCCGCGCGATCGACTACGAGCGGCAGTTGCAGACCATCTGTTTCGGCACCGCGGACGCCGCCGAGGGCAGGGCCGCCTTCACCGAGCGCCGGGCGCCGGTCTTCCGCGGGCGGTGAGAGGCCAGATGGGCATCCTGTCCGGCTACCGGGTCATCGACCTGACCATCGCGATGGCCGGCCCGCTCGCCGCGATGCGCCTCGGCGACCTCGGCGCGGACGTGATCAAGGTCGAGCCGACCGGTGGCGAGTGGCAGCGGCACAACGCCGCTGGCGGCGCGGCCGGCCACCAGGTGAACGCGTCCTTCCTGTCGCTGAACCGCAACAAGCGCAGCCTGGCCGTCGACCTGAAGTCGGCGGAGGGCCGCGAGATCGTGCTCGGGCTGGCCCGGCGCAGTGAGGTGTTCCTGCAGAACTACCGTCCCGGCGTGGCCGAGCGGCTGGGCATGGACTATGAGTCGATCCGCGCGGTGCGCCCGGACATCGTGTACGTGTCGATCTCCGGGTACGGCGAGACCGGCCCGTACGCCAACTGGCCGGGCCAGGACATGCTGCTGCAGGCGATGAGCGGCGCGATGTTCAACGTCGGCCGCGCGTCCGACCCGCCGGCGCCAGCGGGCACCTACGCGGTCGACGCGATCACCGGCTACAGCGCGTTCGAGGGTGCGCTCGCCGGGCTGCTGCACCATGCGCGCACCGGCGAGGGCCAGCTGGTCACCGTGAACATGCTCGACTCAGCCATCGCGGTGCAGGCGCAGGAGCTGTCCATCTTCACCGTCGGCGGGATACCGCAGCACCGGGGCAGCGAGCCGCACGGGCACACCTACATCCGGGCGCCCTACGGCACGTTCGCGACCGCCGACGGGTATCTCGCGCTGGCCTTCCCGCACCTCGCTGACCTGGGCGAGGTGCTCGGCATCCCGGAGTTCGCCGACCTGGACGACGAGGTGGACGGGCACACCCGGCGGGATGAGATCACCGCGCTGGTCCGTGCCCGGCTGCCGGAGCGCAGCACGGCCGAGTGGCTGTCCCTCATGCGCGAGCGGGGCATCTGGGCCGGGCCGGTGTACAGCTACGCCGACGTGCTCACCGATCCGCAGGTGCAGCACAACGGATCACTGGTCAGCTATGACCACCCCACGGAGGGACGGGTCACCACGCCTGGTTTCCCGTACCGGTTCAGCGCGACCCCTCCGGAGGTACGGCGCGGTGCGCCGCTGGCCGGCGAGCAGACCAGGGAGATCCTCGCCGAGCTGGGCTACGACGAGGCAGCCGTGGACGGCCTGGCCGGGCGCGGGGTGATCACCGCGCCAAGGCCGTCGCCATGACCGCGCCGCTGCGCGGCCTGACCTGGGACCACCCGCGCGGGTACCTGGTGCTGGACGCACTGGCCGCGGAGCCCGCGCCCGCCGTCCCGGTGCGCTGGGACCGCCAGTCGCTGGAGGACTTCGAGTCCCGGCCGCTGCGCACCCTGGCCGACGACTTCGACCTGCTGGTCGTGGACCATCCGGGCCTCGGCGAGGCCGTCCGGGATGGCGCGCTGCGGCCGTTGGATGCCATCTTCGGCTACGCCGGCGAGCTGGCTGAGTGGCACGCGGCGGCGATCGGTGCCTCCTTCGACAGCTACCAGCTGGCTGGACGGCAGTGGGCGCTGCCGCTGGACGCGGCGGCCCAGGTCTCGGTATGCCGGCCGGACCTGATGGACGGCCGGCCCGCCAGCTGGGCGCAGGCACAGCAGGCCGCCCGCGCGAACCGGACCGCCTTGTGCCTGGGCGGCCCGCACGCGCTGCTCATGTTCAGCGCGATCTGCGTCGCGGCCGGCCCGCCGCCAGCCATCTCCAGCGGGCTGTTCGTGCCGGAAGCGGCCGGCACCGCGGCCCTCGACATCATGGCTGACCTGCTGGCACATGCGGACCGCGAGGTGTCGCAGCGCAACCCGATCGGCGTGCTGGACGCGATGGCCGCCGCTGACGGCCCGGCCTACTGCCCGCTGGTCTACGGGTACGTGACCTACCAGCGCGCGTCACGCGAGCGGGCACTGCTGGCGGCATTCGACGCCCCGGTCGGCCCCGGTGGCATCGGCAGCGTGCTCGGCGGGACGGGGGTGGCCGTCACCCGGTCCTGCACCCAGCCCACCGCTGCGGCGGCCCTGATCAGGACGTTGCTGTCAGAACGGGTGCAGGTCGGGCTGTTCGCCGAGCTCGGCGGGCAGAGCTCGGCCCGGCGGGCCTGGCAGGACGCCGAGGTGGACCAGGTCAACGGCGGCTTCTACAGCGCGACCCGGGCGACTGTCGAGCACGCCTGGGTGCGGCCGCGATTCGCCGGTTACCCGGCGTTCCAGGCAGAGGCATCGGCCGTGCTCCGCGACGCGCTGCTGCGCGGCGAGCCGCATGCCGCTGCGGTGCGGCGGGTCAATGAGCTGTTCGCCCGCGCTGAGGCCCCCGCCGCGGAGGGAGCCGTCGGATGAGGCAGCCTCTGTCAACCTCGGGCGGCACCGGAATGCCGCAGCCGCCGGGCCGAACGCCGCAAAAGGCCCGCCAGGGCCGTTACGGTGTCCCGGCGGCGAGGACCTCGCCTCCCGCTCCATTGACTGGCGCGCCTCCGGCACGACCATGCGAAGCGCCCGCGAGGGAGGCAGGCAGATGAGTGTCGCCGTGGTGACCGGGGCCGGCGGTTCACTCGGCCGGGCCATTGCCCGCCGGCTGGCAGCCGATGGCCAGGTCGTGGCGGTAACGGACATCGACGCCACCGGTCTGGATCAGACCCGGGAGGCGGTGCTGGCGGCGGGCGGCGAGGTGCGTGCCTGGCCGGTCGACCTGCGCGACGCGGCCGCGATCGCCGGGTTCTTCGCCGCGGTGGCGGCCGGGCCCGGCCCGGCCGCCGTCCTGGTCAACAACGCGGCGATTTACCCCACCACGCCATTCCTGGACATCGATGTGCAGGAATACGACGAGGTCCACGCCGTCAACCAGCGTGGCTACTGGCTCTGCGCCCAGGCAGCCGCCAGGCAGATGCGGGCTTCCGGCGGCGGCGCGATCGTGAACATCGCGTCCATCACGATGCACGGCGGCTGGGCGAACCTGGCCTCCTACGTCGCGACGAAGGGTGCCGCGGCCGCGCTGACCCGCGCCCTGGCCCGCGAACTCGGCCCGGCCGGCATCCGGGTCAACGCGGTGTCCCCCGGCGCGTTCCCCACCGCCGCCGAGCAGATCTACGATGACCCGGCAGCGTACAACCAGCACGTGCTGGACCAGCAGTCGCTGAAGCGGCGCGGCACGCCGGACGAGCTTGCCGCGGTGGTCTCCTTCCTGACCGGTGCCGACTCCTCGTTCGTGACCGGCCAGACGATCGAAGTCAACGGTGGGTGGGTGATGTCGTGACGACAGCGGGCGCGCCCGTCGGGCGTTCTGTCATCGAGCGGGTCGCGGGCGACCTGGCCGCGGCCGGCGGCGTGCGCGCCGTCGTGCTCGACGACGGCAGCGAGCGCGGCATCCGGGTGCTGGAGTTCCGCACCGGCGGCGGGCTGCGTTTCGACGTGCTGGTGGACCGCGCTATGGACATCGGCCTGGCCGAGTTCGATGACCTCAGCGTCGGCTGGCGGTCCGCCACCGGCTTCCGGCATCCAGCCCTGCACGAGCACGCCGACGAGGACGGCCTGTCCTGGCTGCGCAGCATGTCCGGCCTGGTGGTCACCGCGGGACTGGATCACACCCTGTTCGGCGGGGCCGTCGGCGCGGAGCAGTACCACTATCCGCCACGGCAGACCGTCCGGCACGGGCTGCACGGGCGGATCGCCAACATCCCGGCCCGGCTCACCGGCTATGGCGAGCGGTGGGCAGGGGAGGATTGCGTGCTCTGGGCGGAGGGCGAGGTCCGCCAGGCCGCGATCTTCGCCGAGAACCTGGTGCTGCGCCGCCGGATCGAGGCCGACCTGGGCGGCACGGAGATCCGGCTGACCGACACGGTGCTCAACGCGGGCTTCGACCGCACCCCGCACATGTTCCTCTACCACGTCAACGTGGGCTGGCCGCTGCTGGATGAGGGCAGCCGGTTCGACGCGCCCATCGCCGGCACGCTCTGGCAAAGCGACAGCGTGGCCGAGCAGGGTGTCTCGCACCTGGTCTTTCCCGGCCCGCAGCCCGGCTTCGCCGAGCAGGTGTACGAGCACGCGCTCACCCCGGACGCCGACGGGCGGCAGCGCGTCCGGGTGGTCAACGACACGCGTGGCCGGAGCTTCGAGCTGGACTACGACCCCGCCGCGTTCCCCGCGTTCTTCGAGTGGCTGAACCTGCGGGAGGGCGGCTACGCGGTCGGCCTGGAGCCCTCCACCCATCACGTGGCGGGCGACGCGGCCGCCCGCGCGGACGGCTCGATGATCTGGCTCGGGCACGGCGACGAGCGCCGGTACCAGACCGTGTTCCGCTTCGCCCGCGCCTAACGGCGCGGCGCCCCACGACTGCATCAATGGGCCCTTCATGTACACCGGACTACATGACGGGCACATTCATGTGGTTGAGGTCATCCGGCCTGTGTGGCAGGCGGGGCTGGTGTGCCTGGTGAGGTCAGCGTTAGCCACCGGGGGGGGAGGCTCACGGGCGCCGCTGGGGCTGCCCGGTCACGCTCCCCGCGCCCGGCTGCTGCCGGGCGGCCCTGGCTGGCGGCCCTGCCGGGCGGGCCTGGCTGGCGGCCCTGGCTGGCGGGCCTGGCTGGCAGCCCTGGCTGGCAGCCCTGGCTGGCAGCCCTGGCTGGCAGCCCTGGCTGGCGGGCGCTCGCGCCGCCGGAAGCCTGCGGGTGGCGCTCGGTACAGCGAGGCCTGAGCGAACGCTCACGCCCTTGACATTTGCCCACGAGTAGGAGAACTTTGTGATTCGTCCTGGTGAGGGTGCGCTAACGAAGCTAATCCCCAGCGCCATGGCAGCTGTGCGATGGGAGGGCGGGCATGGCGGTGCACGGTACGCCCCGGGTGCGCGGCGAGGCCCGCGACGTGGCCAGGAGCCACGTGATCCGCCCTGCGGCGCATGCCTGAGCTCTTCGGCGCCGGCTACACGCGGGCGGCCCTGCTGCGGCGTGTCGGGCGCCTCGAGCAGGTCGCGGGGGTGCGGCTGGTCACGCTCGGCGACGGCCAGGGCCGCGGTGTCCGCGTCCTGGAATTCCGCACCGGCACCGGATTCGCGTTCGACGTGCTGGTGGACCGCAGTTTCGACATCGGCCGGTGCGAACTCGCCGGACAGCCGCTGAGCTGGCTCTCGGCTGCCGGGGTCGTCGCACCCTGGTACTACGAGCCGGACGGCTGGGGCTGGTTCCGCGCCTGGGGCGGCGGCATGGTCGTCACCTGCGGCCTTGACCACACCCTGGTGCCCGGGGAGGACACCGCCGCGCACTTCAACCAGCCGCACATCCGGCAGACCGTCCAGTATGGCCTGCACGGGCGGGTCGGCGGCCTGCCCGCCCGGCTGACCGGGTACGGCGAACGGTGGGACGGCGACGAGTGCGTGCTGTGGGCCGAGGGCGAGGTGCTCCAGGCCGCGGTCTTCGGCGAGCAGCTGGTGCTCCGGCGGCGCATCGAGGCGAGGGTCGGCGAGTCCCGCTTCGTGCTCCACGACCAGGTCGAGAACACCGGGCACACCCGGGCCTCGCACATGCTGCTGTACCACTGCAACGTCGGATTCCCGGTCGTCGACGAGTCGTCGGAGCTGCTCGTCCCGAGCCGCCTGACGACCACCGGGTACGGCGTGCCGGTCGAGGGATACCGGGTGATGTCAGCCCCGGTCCGCGATGCCACCGAGGCGTGCTTCGAGCACGAGCTGATCGCGGAGCCCGCCGGAACCGTCCCGGTGGCGGTGGTCAACCGGGCCCTGGGCCTGGGGGCCTACCAGGTCTTCCGCCTCTCCCAGCTGCCGCACCACACCGTGTGGCGGATGCTGGGCGAGGGCACGTACGCGCTGGCCATGGAGCCGAGCACGAACCGGGACGCGGGCCGGCCGGACGCGCGGGAGCGCGGCGAGCTGCAATGGCTCGAGCCCGGCGAACAGCGCCGGTACGAGCTCGAGATCGGCGCGCTTGCCGGGGCGGCCGCCATCGGCGAGTTCGAGGCCAGGGTGTCGCGGCTGGCCCCGGCGGATGACCAGGATCAGGCGACAGACAGGCGGTGAGCGATTCCATGACGACCCAGACCAGGCCCGCGCCCGTCACCCTCCGCGAGTTCGAGGAGATCTTCGAGGCGGTCAAGAACTGGGGGCGCTGGGGGCCCGACGACGAGCTCGGCACGCTCAACTACATCACGCCGGCCTGCGTGCGGGCCGCGGCCGCCCTGGTCCGGTCCGGCCGGCACGTGACGATGTCGATCCCGATGAACACCGCGGCCGGGCCGGACAATCCCAGCCCGGTCATCCACCATGTCGTCCAGGGCCATGACATCGACATCGGGTCGGGCACGCTGACCTTCGCCACCGACTATCTCGGCCTCGCCTTCCACGGTGACTGCCACACCCACATGGACGCGCTCTGCCACATCGCCTACCAGGGCCGCGTCTACAACGGACGGCCTGCCCTGGAGGTCATGACCACGAAGGGCGCCACTGCGCTCGACGTGACCGCCTACGCCCACGGGCTCGTCGGCCGGGGCGTGCTGCTGGACGTGCCCCGGTTCCGCGGCGTCAGCTGGCTGGAACCGGGCGAGGCCGTGACGCGGGCGGAACTCGAGGCGGTCGAGCAGGCCCAGGGGGTCCGCCTCGGCGAGGGCGACATCCTGGTGTTCCGCACCGGCCACCACCAGCGCCGGCTCGAGCTCGGCGCGTGGAGCAACGACTACCCGCCGGCCGGGGAGGGGAAGGCCGGCCTGCACGTGGACACGATCCCCTGGATGCACGAGCGGCGGATCGCGGCGTTCCTGCCGGACGGCGACGGTGAGACGGTGCCGAGCAACGTCGAGGGCATCCTCTACCCGATCCACCCGCTGCAGATCACGGCGATGGGGATGTTCGCCGCGGACAGCCTCCAGCTCGAGGACCTGGCCGTCGCCTGCCGGGAGGAGCAGCGCTTCGAGTTCATGGTCGTCGGCCTGCCGCTGCGGCTGCCCGGCGGCACCGGGTCGCCGTGGAACCCGATCGCCATCTTCTGACGGCCACCGCCACGGTGACCGCGAGCGGCACAGCGATGGTGAAAGAACCCAGGGAGGCAACGAACCATGGAGCGGCGGTTCGAGGGCAAGGTCGCACTGGTCACAGGCGCGACGAACGGGATAGGGCAAGCCGCCGCGGTCCGCCTCGCGGCCGAGGGGGCGGTCGTGGCCGTGAACCAGCGGCCTGCCGGGGACCCTGCTGAGACGCTCCGGCGCATCGGGGAGGCGGGTGGCACCGGTTTTCCCGTGGTGGCCGACATGCGCGAGCCGGAGCAGGTCACCGCGATGGTGCGCAGCGCCGCCGAGCAGGGCGGGCGGCTGGACTACATCGTGTCGAACGCGGCGATCAACCCGTTCATGAAGTGGGACGAGACGAGCGTCGAGGACTTCGACCGGTTGTTCGAGACGAACGTGCGCGGCACCTGGATGGTCTGCACCGAAGGCGCCAAGCAGATGATCCGCGAGGGGCACGGCGGGGCGATCTGCTGCGTGAGCTCGATCTCGGCGCATGTCGGCGCCCCGTTCCAGACCGCGTACTGCGGGACCAAGGGCGCCATCAGCATGCTGGCCAAGGCGCTCGGCGCCGTCCTCGGCGAGCACGGCATCCGGGTGAACGCCGTCGAGCCGGGCTGGGTGCAGACGAACATGAGCGCCCCGATGATGGACGATCCGGCCGCCGTGAAGTACTACACCGACCGCATCGCGATCCACCGGCCCGCCCAGCCCGAGGAACTCGCGGGCACGATCGCCTACCTGCTGTCCCCGGACGCCAGTTACGTCACCTCAGCGACCTTGCTGGTGGACGGCGGCTTCATCGTGAACGCGGAACTATAGGGGGCTTGCGATGCTGGATGTAGCGCCGATCCTGGCTGCGGCCCGGGACGTGGTCCTGCAGCAGTACGGCGGCGCCATCGGGCGGCGCCGCGAGGAGCTGATCACCCCGGCGCTGGTGCTCCACATCGACGCCGCGCAGCGCAACATCGACCGGATGGCGGCCGAACTGCGGCAGCTGGGGGCCACCATCCGCCCGCACTACAAGACGCACAAGAGCCCGGATCTCGCCTGGCGCCAGGTCCAGGCGGGCGCCGGCGGCCTGTCGATGGCGACGGTCTGGGAGGCCGTCGTTCTCGCCGCCGCCGGGCTGGACGACCTGTTCGTGGTCAACACCGTGTCGCACCCCGCCAAGATCCGGGTGCTCGCCGAACTCGCCGCCACCCACCGGATCCTGGTCGCGGTGGACGAGGCGCCGAACGCCGCCGCCCTGTCCGCCGCGGCCGTGCAGGCCGGCGCCACGCTCGGCATCATGATCGAGATCGACACCGGGATGGACCGCTGCGGGGCCGACAGCGCGGAGGATGCCCTGGCACTGGCGCGGCGGGTGGTCGACCTCCCGGGGCTGCGCCTGGAGGGGATCACCGGCTACGAGGGGCACTGCTCGCTCACGATCGACAACGAACTGCGCCACGAGCGGCAGCGCGCGGCGATGACCTTCTTCACCGGCGTCGCGGACCTGCTGGAGCGCAGCGGGATCGGCTGCCCGATCCGGTCCGCTGGCGGGGTCGCCACCTGGCAGTGGACGGCGGGGTTCCCCGGGATCACCGAGATCCAGGCCGGGACCTACGTGGTCATGGACAACTACCACGGCCAGATGGTGCCGGGCTTCGAGCACTCCCTCACCATCCAGGCGAGCGTCATCAGCCGGCAGAGCGGCAAGGTGATCGTGGACGCGGGCTCCAAGTCGGTCGCGGACCCGGCAGACGTGACGATCGTCGGCCACCAGGACACAGTCCTCCGGTTCGATGAGGAACACGGCATCTTCGCCGCTTCAGCAGGATCAACCCTGGCGGTTGGTGACTCTGTTGCGCTGGTGCCCGGTTACTCGCCGAGCACGGTGAATTGCTACGACGCCTTCCACGTCGTCCGCGGCGACGTGGTCGTCGATGTCTGGCCCGTCATCCCGCGCGGCCCCGGCCATCACGGCCTGGCCGGCCTGGGCTGAGGACGCAGAGCACCCAGCGCACCGGCCCTGTGGGGCGAATGATGCGTGAACTCTTGCCGGCGAAATGCGCGGCGTGCATACTGTGCCAATGAACATTTGCGCACGAATCGAGCAAATGCTCGCCGTTGCGCACCGGGCGCTCCGCGGTCAGAGCTGACCCCTTCCGATCGCCAGCGACTCTGCCGAGTCACCTCCCCACTAGCCCGCAACGACATCCCCCCGCGGCGGCGGATATGGATTGGAACGAGCCGGAGTAACTGAACACGCGGGCGTCAAGTTCCTCGATTACTCCGACAACGCCCGGCGAGCGCGGCGGGCTGTGGCGGCACCGCGGGCGCACCCCGCAGTCGCTGGCCGGGGTCGGTTTGCGCCGTGGAGGATGTGACCACAGCGGACTCACGGCAGGGCGGCCCCGACTGCGCCCTGGTCCGGTCCGATGTCGTGTTCTTCGAGACCAGTGCCGGGGGCGCGGTGTTCTCGGTCGGCTCGATCGCCTGGTGTGGCGCCTTGCGCCAGGCCGGGGCGGAGACTCCGGTTGGCCGGATGACCTGGAACGTCCTTGCCCGGTTCCTCGACCAGGCGCCGTTCGCCGGGCATGGCGGCAAGAACAGTCATGAGCGAACGCTCACCTGATTGACATACGCTCAGAGCGGCGCGGAATCACACCCCCGTCTACCTCGGGAGGCCTTATGGCAGCGTTGCCGGGTCCTGCAGCGCAGATCCTGGCTGACCCAGGACTGACCGGCGCGGTCATCATCGTGACCGGTGCCGGCAGCGGCATCGGCGCCGCGACGGCCCGCCAGCTCGGCGCCGCCGGTGCCCGGGTCGTCCTGGTCGGCCGCCGACAGGGACCTCTCGACGAGGTTGCCGGGCAGATCCGGTCCGGCGGCGGGGACGCCCTGTGCCTGCCGGCCGACCTGGCGGACCCGGCCAGCCCCCAGCAGGTCGCGGCAGCCTGCCTGAACCGCTACGGCCAGATCGACGGGCTGGTCAACAACGCCGCCGTGGTGCGGCACAAGCCGCTGGGCGAATGGGACGTCGGCGGCTTCGACGAGCACGTCGCCACCAACGTGCGGGCGCCGTTCTTCCTCATCCAGGCCGCCCTGCCAGCCCTCTGCGAGTCCGGCGTCCGGGCCGTGGTGAACATCAGCTCGTCGTCCGGGACCCTGCACCGGGTAGGCCAGTCGGTGTACGCCATGACCAAGTCCGCACTCGACTACCTGACCCGCACCCTCGCTGGTGAGCTGGCACCCCTCGGCGTTCGGGTGAACGGCATCGCGCCCGGCCCCATCGACACGCCTATCCATGCGACCTGGGCAGACGATCTGGAGGAGGCGTACCGCTGGCTGGGCAGCCAGGTACCGCTTGGCCGGATCGGCACGCCGGAGGAGGTTGCGCTCTGGATACTGCTGCTGCTAAGCCCGGTGGCATCCTTCCTGACCGGCGCGGTCATCCCGCTGGACGGTGGCCAGGTGATCGACCGTGCGTAGAGGATCGCGGTGAACAGGGGTTTCAGGTGAGCACAGTCGAGAGCAGGTCAAGCGCGGAGGAACTGCTGCTCCGGGTCGCCTGGTTCTACTACAAGGACGAACTGACCCAGGACGAGATCGCGCGCCGGCTGTCGGTATCGCGCGCGTCCGTCGGGCGCATGCTGGACCGGGCACGCAAGGTGGGCCTGGTCTCCATCAACCTGAATGCCGATCATCTCGACGCGTTCGAGGTAAGCAGCCGGCTCCGGCTCACGTTCAACCTGGCCGAGGCGCTCGTCGTCCCGGATCACGACAAGGAGCCCGCCGATCACCACCTGCTGAACGCCAGGCTGGGACTGGGCGGGGCCCAGTTCATGAGCACCCACCTGCGTCCTGGCGGCACGCTGGGAGTCGGCTGGGGAGAGACCGTTTCCCGGGTCATCGCCTCGACCAATTTCGGCGCCGTCGGCCCCCTTCACATGGTGACCCTGACCGGGGGGGTGGACGGCTACCTGCAGACCATCCTGTCCTCCAAGGGCGACGGTGGCGCCGAGCCTGAGGCAACCACCGCTACCATCATCCCGACGCCGATCGTGGCCTCCACGCCAAAGCTGGCGGCGGCACTCAAGGGCGAGCCGGCCATCCAGCAGGTCCTGAAGCAGGCCTGCGGCGTGGACCAGGCGATAGTCGGGGTGGGCACGCCGGCTGCCGACGCGACCATCGTGCAGATGGGGTACCTGGCGGCGGACGACGTGCGCCTGCTGCACGACCACGGTGTCGTGGGCGACATCCTCGGCCAGTTCTTCGACGCCGACGGCACGGTGGTCAGCCTGCCCATCCACGAGCGGCGGATCGGCATCGAGCTGTCCGACCTGGCCTCCATCCCCAAGGTTGTCGGCGTGGCCGGGGGCCTGCACAAGGCGGAGGCCATCCTCGGCGCGCTGCGCGGCGGGTTCCTCGACGTCCTGGTCACCAACGAGCTCGTCGCGCTCCGCCTGCTGGAGCTACAGCAGAGCTGAGCCAGGCCCCCTGGAGCTGCGGGAAGGCTGGGCGGGCCGCCCGGCATGCCGGGAAAATCCCGGTCCGGGCCTTGCCACCAGGTCCGATCCTGGCCGATACTTCTTCCACGCGAGCAGATGTGCAATAGATGAGCGAATGCTCCACTGGGTGATGGACCGCGTGCTGGACTGTGAAGGGAGGCCCGCCGATGGTGACCGTGCCCCGCCTGAGCGCCGGCGTGATCACCGCGGACCTGACCAGGCTGGGCGCTGAGCTGGAGATCCTCCGCGGCAAGGCGGCCTGGGCGCACGTCGACGTGATGGACGGCGCGTTCTGCCCGCAGCTCACCGTCGGCCCGGCCTTCGTCGCGGCGGTCGCCTCGGCTGGCATCCCGGTGGACGCGCACCTGATGGTCGAGGAGCCACGCAGGCTGCTGCCGGACATCGCCGCGGCGGGGGCGTCCGTGATCACCGTGCACGCCGAGGCCAACCGGCACCTGCACCGCACGCTGCAGGAGATGACGCAGCTCGCTGGCGAGCCCCGGTCCTTCCTGCGCGGCGTGGCGATCAACCCGGGCACGCCGGTGCAGGCGGTCGAGCCGGTGCTCGAGCTTGCCGACCTGGTCCTGGTGCTCGCCGTCAACCCCGGCTGGTCCGGCCAGGCACCCGCGGCCAACACCCGCCGCCGGGTCGACGCGGTCCGCGACCTGGCCGCCCGGTGCGGCGCCGACGTCCTCGTCGGCGTGGACGGCGGGGTCAGCCTCGGCAACGCGGCCGAGATGGCCGGCTGGGGGATCGACGTGATCGTGAGCGGCAGCGCGATCTTCGACCGGCGCAGCTCTGTTGCTGACGGGCGTAGCCCTTCTGCTCACCAGGGGCGCAGCCCAGCGGACAACCTCGAACTGATGACACAGGCGTTGCTCCACCCGGTGCCCGCGGGCTCGATCCAGGAGGTAGCAGATGGCAGGCAGTGACGGCGCGCGCATCGTGGCGCCCCCGGTCCCGATGACGATCACCCAGATCGCGGTCGTCGTGGCCGACATGGAATCCGCCCTGCGTTCCTACACCGAGAACCTCGGCTGGGGCCCGTGGAGCGTGTTCGATTACAAGCCACCGCTGCTGCACGACACGGTGGTGCGCGGCGAGCCGGTGGAGTACCGCATGATCGGCGCCGAGACCTCGGTGAACGGGCTCGGCTTCGAGCTCATCCAGCCGGTCAGCGGCCCCAGCATCTACCAGGAATTCCTGGACACCCACGGCGAGGGCGTCCAGCACATCGCCTGCATGAAGCATTCCGCCGAGGACAGCCAGGCCCTGCGGGAGCACTGGCGGGCGCGTGGCGCGGAAGTCCTGATGGGCGGCCGCATCGGCGAGTCCATCGAGTTCTACTACCTGGACACCTCGCCGCTGCTCAAGTTCGTCCTCGAATCCGGCAGCGGGCATGCGATCGACCTCGAGCCCACCTACGTCTTCCCGTGAGCCGTCCAGACCCGGTGCGTGTCCTGGTGATCGGTGACCCGTACATGCCGGTGTCCGCCTACGCAGAGCCGCTGGCGCTCCTCGGAGAGGAGGTGACGGTTGCCTCGATGCAGATCGAAGGCGTGGCGTTCGCGCCGCCGCGCACCGAGTCGGAGCACCGGCTCCGGGAGTACGTCGGCGACCCGGCTGACATCGCCCGCGCGGTCGCGGGCCACGACGTGCTCATCGTGCACGGCGCGCCGGTTTCCTCCGAGGTGCTCGACGCCGCGCCGCTGCGCCTGGTGTGCTGCGCCCGCGGCGGGCCGGTGAACGTGGACGTGGCGGCGGCGACCGATCGCGGCATCCCGGTGGTCAACACGCCGGGGAAGAACGCCGAGGCCGTCGCGGAACTCACCATCGCCTTCGCGCTGCTGCTCATCCGGGCGGTCCCCCGGGCCAGCCGCTACCTGCTCAGCCGGGGCAGCTTCGCGGAGTCGGTGTTCGAGGGGAGTGAATTCTTCGGCAGCGAGGCCGCGAGCGTCACGCTCGGGCTGGTCGGCCTCGGCCGGGTCGGCCGTGAGGTGGCGGCGCGGGCGCAGCGGCTCGGTTTCACCGTCATCGGCTACGACCCGCAGATACCGGACGCGGTGGCCCACGGCGTTGACATGGTGCCCCTGGAGGTCCTGCTGGAGCGCTCCGACATCGTGTCGCTGCACGCCCGGGCCACGCCAGAGAACCGGCACATGTTCGCCCGTGCCGAGTTCACCCGGATGCGGCGCGGCGCCTGTTTCATCAACACCGCACGCGAGTCGCTGGTGGACGAGTCAGCGCTGCGCGACGCGTTGGAGAAAGGAAAGCTGGGCGGGGCAGCCCTCGATGTGCTGGAGCGGCCGGCCGCCGGATCGCGGCATCCCCTGCTGACCGCGCCCAACGTGCTCGTCACCCCGCACATCGGCGGCGCCACGACGGAAACGCTGGCCAGGGGCGCGCGCCGCGCGGTGGCCGCGGTGGCCAGCCTGGTGGCCGGGCGGCTGCCCGCCGACGTGGTGAACCCGCAGGTGCTGCGCGCGGGAAGCGCGATGACATGACCAGCCGATACCTCCTGGCGATTGACGCGGGCACCGGAAGCTGCCGGGCCGTGCTGTTCACCGAGACCGGGGAGCAGGCCGCGGTATCCGTCCGGGAATGGGCGCACCGGGAGCCCCCGGGCGTGCCCGGCGGCCAGGACTTCGACGTGGAAGCCGGCTGGCGCGCCATCGCCGCCTGCGTGCGGGACGCGCTGCGGGCCGCGGGCGCGTCCGGCGCCGACGTCGCCGCGGTCGCCGCCACCAGCATGCGCGAGGGCGTGGTCATCTACGACCGGGCCGGCCGGGAGATCTGGGCCTGCCCGAACGTGGACAGCCGGTCGGCCGCGGAAGCGGCGGACCTGATCCGCGAGGGCGCCGCGGAGAAGATCTACGCGGAGGCCGGCGACTGGGTGTCCATCACCACCCCGGCGCGGCTGCGCTGGCTCGCCCGGCATCGCCCGGACATCCTCGGCGCGGCCGGCAGTCTGGGCATGCTCAGTGACTGGATCGTCTACCGCCTGTCCGGCGCGCAGGTCACCGAGCCGTCCTGCGGGTCGAGTTCCGGCATGTTCACGCTCGCCCAGCGGTGCTGGTCGCAGTCCATCCCGGCGATGTGCGGGCTGTCGCCTGACGTGCTGCCGCCGGTCGTGGACCCGGGCACGGTCGTCGGCGGGGTGACCCCCGCGGCAGCCGAGCAGACCGGGCTGCGCGCCGGGACCCCGGTGGTGGCCGGCGGCGCCGACACCCAGCTCGGGCTGCTCGGCGCCGGCGCGCAGCGCGGCGAGTACACCGTGGTGGCGGGCACGTTCTGGCAGAACACCGTCCTGGTCGCCGAGCCGCTCATCGATCCGGAGGCGCGGCTGCGCACGCTGTGCCATGTCACGCCGGGCGAGTGGATGCTGGAGGGGATCGGCTTCTACTGCGGCATGAGCATGCGCTGGTTCCGTGACGCGTTCTGCGACGCGGAGGCCGCTCTGGCCCGCAGCCGCGGCGTGGACCCCTACGTGGTCATGGAGGAGGCGGCCGCGCAGGTCCCGGCCGGGTCCGGGGGGGTGGTCGCGATCATGTCGAATCTGATGAACGCGCGGCGCTGGGTGCACGCCAGCCCGTCGTTCGCCGGCTTCGACCTCGGCTCCCCCGCGGCCAGCGGCCGGGGCGCGTGCGTGCGGGCCATCGAGGAGGCCGCCGCGTACGTGGCCAGGGGGCACCGGGACATCATCAGCGAGCTGACCGGGCTGCGCTTCGGCGACGTCGTGTTCACCGGCGGCGCGGCCCGGGGGCGGCTGTGGCCGCAGATCATGGCGGACGTGCTCGCAGTCCCGGTGCACGTCCCGGTCGTCACCGAGAGCAGCGCCCTGGGGGCCGCGCTGTGCGCCGGTGTCGGCGCGGGGAGCTACGCGGACTTCGCGGAGCTGGGGCCGGGACTGCGCCGCAGGGGCGCCACCTACGAGCCGGACCCCGCGGCCGTGGCCTGCTACGACGAGCGGTACCCGGCCTGGCGCGAGATCTACGCGCGCATGCTCGGCATCTCCGAAGACGGCCTGCTCAGCCCGCTCTGGCGGGCCGCCGGCGCATAGCGACCAGTCCTGACTCCATCTATCACCCCCCCCCCCCCCCCCGCCCGCCCCGCCCGCCCCACTCGCCCCACTCGCCCAGCCCGCCCACCAGCCGGACCAGCAACCCCCGGGAGACACCAGTTATGGCCGACACCGACGATGCCACCAGCGGCGCCCGCTTCCGCCCGACGGTGCCCCCGCCCAGCACCGTCTTCCCGCTCAAGGGCTGCGGCAGCCTGGACTGGGGCATGCAGAGCAGGCTGGCCCGCATCTTCCGGCCCGCCACCAGCCGGACCGTGATGCTGGCCATCGATCACGGCTACTTCCAGGGGCCCACCACCGGCCTGGAACGGGTGGACCTGTCGATCGTCCCGCTGCTGCCGCACGCTGACGCGCTGATGACCACCAGGGGCATGGTCCGCTCGACGGTCCCGCCGGCCTCGGGCACGCCCATCGTGCTGCGGGCCAGCGGCGGCCCGAGCATCCTCAAGGAACTGTCCGACGAGCAGATCGCGGTCAGCATGGAAGACGCCGCCCGGATCAACGCCTGCGCGGTCGCGGTCCAGGTCTTCATCGGCGGTGAGTTCGAGACGCAGTCGGTGCACAACATGACCCGGCTGGTGGACGCCGGCCAGCGGTACGGGATCCCGGTGCTCGCCGTCACCGCCGTCGGCAAGGAACTGACCCGGGACGCCCGTTACCTGCGCCTGGCCACCCGGATCTGCGCGGAACTCGGCGCGCATTTCGTCAAGACCTACTACTGCGCGGAGGACTTCGACACGGTCACCGCGGCGTGCCCGGTGCCGCTGGTGATGGCCGGCGGCAAGAAGCTGCCCGAGCTTGACGCCCTGACCATGGCCTACCAGGCCATCGAGGGCGGCGCGGCCGGTGTCGACATGGGCCGCAACATCTTCCAGAGCGATCACCCCGAAGCGATGATCCGCGCCGTGGCGGCCGTCGTGCACGAATCCAGAAATGCGGATGAAGCGTATGAGGAGTTCCTGCGCCCGCAGGCACATGCACAAAGGGCTGGCTAACACCATGGGAGGGCATTGACAATGGCGCATTCATCAGGCGGCATGCCGGATAGCACGGGAACGGCCGCGCCGCAGCAGCCGGAGGGGCGGCTCAAGGCCGGCGTGGTCTCGCTTCCCGGCGTGCTCATGCAGAGTGTCACCTCCATCGCCCCGGCGATCGCGGGACTGTTCACGGTCCCCTTCATCGTGGCGAACGCCGGGGTGGGCGCGCCGTTGGCGTATCTGGGCGCGTTCATCATCGCCCTGCTGCTGGGGTACGTGCTGGCCCAGTTCAGCCGGCACCTGTCCTCCACCGGCAGCTACTACACCTTCGTCTCCCGGTCGCTCGGCGGGCGCTCCGGGTTCCTGGTGGCCTGGGTCTACCTGCTCTTCTACCCGGTGGTTATCGCGCAGGTCGGGTCGTTCATGGGGTCGACCCTGCAGTCCACCCTCAAGGCCGAGTACGGGGTCACCTTCGAGTGGTGGTGGTTCATGGTCTTCCTCATCGCGCTGGTGGCCTACACGGCCTGGCGCGGCGTGGAGCTGTCGGTGAACCTGATCATCGTGCTGGGCATCATCGAGGGCGTCATCGTGCTGGCGCTGGGCCTGTGGGGACTGGCCAACCCCGGGGCCGGCGGCCTCAACCTGCACTGGCTGACCGCGGTCGGGCACCCGGGCCAGCTACACGGGCTTTTCCTCGGCGTCGTGTTCGCCATCTTCGCCATCACCGGCTGGGACGCGGCGGCCCCGCTGGCCGAGGAAAGCCTCGACCCGAAGCGGAACATCCCGCGTGCGGTGCTCGGCTCCATCGTCATCCTGGGCATCTTCCTCGTCGTGGTGTCCTGGGGGCAGATCACCGGCTGGGGCACCAGCCGGCTGGCCTCGTTCGCGAGTTCCGCCGAGCTGCCCTCCTTCGTGCTGGGCAAGAAGTACTGGGGCGACGGCTGGCTGATCGTGCTGTTCGCGCTGTTCAACTCGGCCATCGCGGTGTCGATCGCGTGCACCAACGCCTCGACGCGGTTCCTGTACGGCATGGCACGGGCCAGGGTGCTGCCGTCGGCGCTGACGAAGATCCACCCCCGGTTCAAGACGCCGACCAACGCCATCCTCGTGCAGACCGGCGTGAACATCCTGCTCGGCCTGGTGCTGCCGCTCGCCATCGGCGTCGCGAACGTCTACAACGTCACCGGCACCTGGTTCACGTTCGCGCTGGCCTTCGTCTACGTCATGGCGAACGTCGGCTTGTTCGTCTTCTACCGGCGGGAACACGGTGACGAGTTCAGCTGGGGCAAGCACCTCCTCATCCCGGCCGTCGGGATCGTCGCGCTCGGCGTCGTGGTGTACTACTCGGTCGTCCCGCTGCCGGCCTGGCCGGTCTCGCTGGCGCCGTTCATCGTGCTCGGCTGGCTGGTGCTCGGCGGCATCGTGGTGGCTGCCGTATACCGCGGCGACCGGGCCGGCAACCTCGCGCTGGCCGGCGCCGCGATGGGCGAGAGCGTCGAGGACGCCCTGGTGGAGCGGTACTCCATTACCGGGACGGTGCCCCCGCCCGACGCGGTGCGCTGACCTGGCGGCGTTGCTCCCCGCGGCCGCGGCGGACGGCCGCGGGGAGCGTGTTTACCGGGCGGGCCAACTGAGCAGGCTCAGCTTCAGCAGGCTTGATGAGCAGGCCTGATGACCAAGCCAGCTGAGCAGGCTTGACAGTAAGGTGTGCTGAGCGCGCTGCCTGGATACGCCGCGGTGCGGCACCGCGCGCACCCAATGACGGCCCAGCTGGTGGGGGCGCTATGTCCGGCTGGTTCGACACGAACATCGTGCAGACCGGGCGACTCCCGCTGTTCTGCTTCTTCGTCGCGTTCGTGGCCGGCTTCGGGTTCATCCGGCTCTCCGTCCGGCTGATCCGCGCCCAGGTCCGCTGGTGGCCGGGCAACGTCACACCCGGCGATATGCATGTGCACCACATGGTGTTCGGCGTCGTGTTCATGCTCGTCGGGGGGGTCACCGGCATCGTCGCGCCGCACGGTTCGCTGGACTGGCGGTCCGGCGCGGCCGCGCTTTTCGGGCTCGGCGCCGCGCTCGTCCTGGATGAGTTCGCGCTGATCCTGCACCTGCGCGATGTGTACTGGACCAGTGCCGGGCGGCTGTCGGTGGACGCGGTGTTCGTCGCCGCCGGGATCACCGTCCTGCTGCTGCTCGGGATCGGCCCGTCGGTCCTGCCCAGCCCGACGGACCGGACCGCCAGCACTGCGGAGGCGGTCACCACGCTCGTGGCGAGTGTCGGGGCCACCTTCAGCCTCGCCGCGATCACCCTGCTCAAGGGCAAGATCTGGACCGGCCTGTTCGGCCTCTTCCTCCCGTTCCCGCTGCTCATCGTCGGCGCGATCCGGCTGGCCCGGCCCGGTTCACCGTGGGCCCGCTGGCGTTACCAGCGGCGCCCGCGCAAGCGCGCCCGCGCCGCCCGCCGCGAACGGCGCCTCCGCCAGCCGGTGATCCGGGTGAAAGTGCGCATCGAGGATCTGCTGTCCGGCCTGCACGACCGGCCAGAACCGAAGCCAGCCACCACCAGGCAGAAAACTGACGCGCACTAACCAGCCCAATGGCGCGCCCCGCAGCACACCATTGGCCACCCTCCAGAACTCGAACGTTGCCAGGACAGATGCGGGAGCGAACTGCATCCCGAGCGAGCCAGGAAATACAACTACTGCATGGTGCCGGGCTGCCAGGAGAAGAACCTCAAGGGCCTGACCATGGTGGCCGTTGGCGTGAACAAATCAGCCGAGCAGTACCTGCTGCTCGACGAGGAGACCAAGGCCGGGCTGGCTGAGGGCAGGTCAGCACCGCATATCCCGGCGCCGCCCGGTCAGCGGGCGAACTCGGCGCGCACGCCCAGCAGCCGTACCGGGCGCCGGTGGTCGACGAACTCCTCCAGCGCGCTGAGCGCCGCCTGCTGGATAGCTGCCGGATCGGTGGTCGGGGCCGCGAGCGGGCGGGAATGGGTAGCCGTGAAGAACGGCGCGTACCGCACCTTCACCACGACGCGGGCAGCCAGCCGCTGCTCGCCGGCCACATCGCCAGCAACCCGCTGCGCGAGGCGCACGACCTCTGTGCGCACCTGCTCCCAGTCGTCGAGGTCCTGCTGGAACGTGGTCTCGCGGCCCCGGGAGCGGGCCAGGTAGGGCGCGCTGGAGACCGGCGAGTGATCCTCGCCGCGGGCGAGCCGGACCAGCCAGGGGCCGGTCGCCGGGCCGAACTGGGCGGCCAGCGCGCCCGGGTCGGCGGCCGCGAGTTCGGCGACCGTGCTGATGCCCAGCGCGGCCAGTCGCCGCGCCGTCTTGGCGCCGATCCCCCACAACGCGTCGGTCGGCCGGTCGCCGAGAACCTCGAACCACGTCTGGTCAGTCAGCCGGAACACGCCCGCTGGCTTGCCGAAGCCGGTTGCCAGCTTGGCCTGCAGCTTGTTCTGCCCTATCCCGACCGTGGCGTCCAGCCGCGTCTCGGCGCGGATGCGCCCGGCGATCTCGCGGGCGAGCCCCTCCGGGTCGTCGGTGTCGACGGCCAGGAACGCCTCGTCCCAGCCCATCACCTCGGTGACCGCACCGAATCCGCGCAAGGTCGTCATCACGGCCGCGGAGGCCGCCTCGTATGCCTCGCGGTCCACCGGCAGGAAAACGGCATCCGGGCAGCGCCGCGCCGCGGTCCGCAGCGGGAGCCCGGAATGCACACCGTGCTTGCGCGCCTCGTACGAGGCGGTGCTCACCACGCCGCGCTTGGTGGGATCCCCGTCACCACCGACCACGACCGGGCGCCCGCGCAGCTCAGGGCGGCGCAGGATCTCGACAGCGGCAATGAACTGATCGAGATCAACGTGCAGCACCCAGTGCTTCACCCTGCGGTCGCCATCTCTGTCTCCCCAGGAGACCAGTTCGAGTATGAGTATGTCACCAGGGCCGGGCATACTGCGCGGGAGCCTTCCGCCGTCGAGGGGGTCAGGGATGACAGATTCAGCGGGCCTGGCGGGCGCGCCGTCGCGTCCGACGCTGGCTGGCGACCGGGTCAGGCTCCGGCCGGGAGACCAGCGGGATGTGGCGGCCTTGTGCGCGATCCTGGCCGAGCCGACGGTGGCCCGCTGGTGGGGTGACCCGGAATCGGCCGGCCAGGGGCGTGGCATCGGGACGGAGGCTGTCGGCCTGCTGGCCCGGTTCCTGTGCGAGCAGCGCGGGCGCCACCGGCTGACCATCGACCCGGCGCGGAACGCGGGCGGGGCGGGGCGGGGCGGGGCGGGGCACGCGTCCTCGCCACGGCCGAATGGCCGGGAAGAAAGGAAAACCGCCTAGAGTTAAATACTAGGCGGTTGAGAAAACCCTAAATATTAGCCGGATTGTAATATAGAAGGAGGCCGGTTGTCAAACGGAGACACCGACCATGAGCAGGGCTACATCTCAATGCTCTATGGTCGGCTCGACGAGCTCCGGGATCGGGCATCGGGCCGGCTGTCAAAGGTTTTGCTGGAGACCGGCGGGACTCCTGCGGCCAGGTCGGAACGCGACGCTTTCGTGGAGATGTACTCCCAGCGGATCACCCAGCTCGACGCGGCCGAGAACGGGCTGTGCTTTGGCAGGCTGGACCTCAGCGAGGGCGAACGCCGCTATATCGGCCGGATCGGAATTCTCGATGACGCAGCCGATTACGAGGCGCTGCTGATCGACTGGCGGGCGCCGGCCGCACGTCCCTTCTACATCGCCACCGCTTTCTCGCCCGAGGGAGTGGTGCGGCGCCGCCATATCCGGACCCGCCAGCGCAAGGTAACCGGTGTCGACGATGAGGTGCTCGACCTCGCCGCGGGCGAGGATGGCGCCGGCCTACAGAACGCGGCCGGGCATGCCGGGCTGACCGGTGAAGCTGCCCTGATCGCCGCGCTGAGCGCGAGCAGGACCGGCCGGATGAACGACATCGTCGAGACCATCCAGGCCGAGCAGGACATGATCATCCGCTCACCGCACAACGGCGTGACGGTGGTCCAGGGCGCCCCGGGTACCGGCAAGACCGCCGTCGCCCTGCACCGTGCCGCGTACCTGCTCTACACCTACCGTCAGCAGTTGTCCCGGCGCGGCGTGCTGATCGTCGGGCCGAACCCGACGTTCCTCCGCTACATCGGGCACGTGCTGCCCTCACTGGGCGAAACCGGGGTGCTGATGTCCACCATCAGTGACCTGTACCCGGGGATCAGCGCCCGCCGGGCCGAATCGCCCGAGGCCGCCGAGGTCAAGGGTCGGCATGCGATGGCCGCGGTGCTCGCCGCCGCGGTGCGGGACAGGCAGCAGGTGCCCAGAGATGCGCTGGAGATCACCTTCGAGCGCGAGGTGCTGCGGCTGGACCTGAAGACGGTCCAGCGAGCCCGCGACCGCGCCCGGCGCTCGCGCAGGCCGCACAACCAGGCCAGGCCGGTCTTCGTCGGGGAGATCATCGACGCTCTCGTCCAGCAGGTCACCGGCAAGCTCACGGCCGGCCTGCGCGAGGCCGACAAGCTCGTCGCGGAAATCCTCGGCGAGGAGATGCCCAGCGAGAGCAGCACACTCGGCGCGGCTGACACCGAGGACATCCGCGCGGAACTGCGCCAGGACTCGGGGGTGCGGGCGGCGATCGCGCAATTGTGGCCGGTGCTGACCCCGCAGCGGCTGCTGGACGACCTGTTCGCCTCGCGCCGCCGGCTCGCCTCGGCCGCACCCACGCTGAGCGAAGAAGACCGCGCGCTGCTCCGCCGTGATCCGCGCGGCGGGTGGACCCCGGCGGATGTCCCGCTGCTCGACGAAGCCGCCGAACTCCTCGGCGAGGACGACCGGGCGGCGCGCAGGCGCGCGAAGCGCGAACGGCAGGAGCAGATCGCCTACGCGCAGGGCGTGCTGGACATCGTCTCCCGGGATCTGGAAGACGATCCGGAAATCCTGATGGCCTATGACCTGCTGAACGCCGACAGGCTGGCCGGACGGCACGAGGAGCTGAGCGGCCTCACCACCGCGGAGCGCGCGGCCGCCGACCGCACCTGGGCATTCGGCCACATCGTGGTGGACGAGGCGCAGGAGCTGTCCGAGATGGCGTGGCGGATGCTCATGCGCCGCTGCCCGAGCCGCTCGATGACCATCGCCGGCGACATCGCCCAGGCCTCCAGCCTGTCCAGCACGTCCTCCTGGGAGCGGGTGCTCGCACCGCACCTGGGCACCCGGTGGCGGCTGGACCGGCTGACCATCAACTACCGCACGCCGGCCGAGATCATGACGGTTGCCGCGGACGTCCTGGCGGAGATCGACGACAAACTCGACGTGCCGACGTCGGTACGGGAGACCGGCACCGTCCCGTGGCGGCTGCAGGTGCCAGCGGCCGAGGTGGCTGGTCAGGTGGCGACGGCAGCCGCCCGGGAAGCCGCCGAGGTGGCCGGCGGCAATGTCGCGGTCCTGGTGCCTGCGGCCCGGCTCGCGCAGATCAGCCAGGCGGTCGCGTCCGCCATGCCGGCCGGCCCCGATCCCGGCGATGCTGGCCCTGACAGCGCGGGTCCCGGCGGTGCTGGTCCCGGCGGTGCTGGTCCCGGCGGCATGGGCTCTCGCGGCGCGGGCACAGGGGCCGCGGACAGCCTGGACCTGGACGACCCGGACCTGGACAGCCCGGTGGTGGTGCTGACCGTCAGCCAGGCCAAGGGGCTGGAGTTCGACTCGGTGCTGATCGCGGACCCGGCCCAGATCCTGGCCGAGTCCCCGCGCGGCCTGAGTGACCTCTACATCGCGCTGACCAGGACGACCCAGCGGCTGGGCGTCGTGCACCCCGGGCCGTTGCCGGAGGTCCTGCGCAGGCTCACCCCGCTACCGGACGGAGTTCCCGCGGAGCCGGTTTCCACTACCGTGGACGAGTGACCGGCCCAGATGCCACAGCCGGCCCGCAGGTCGGCCAAAACGCCACAGCTGGCCCGGCCGCCAGCCAAGACGCCACGGCTGGCCCGGACGCCGGGCAAAACGACACAGCCGACCCGGACGCGGGCGCTCCGTTCCGGTGGTCCCCGGAGGAGATCAGGCGGACCAGCCACCGGGTGGCCGACATGGTCGCCGACTACCTCATCGGCCTGCCGCACGGACCCGTCTACCAGCCGCCGCCCCGCGACCTGGTCTGCGACATCCGCGCGGCAGCCGGGCGCGCGCTGCGCCCGGGGCCCAATCCGGCCTGATGCGGTGCTGGCCTGATGCGGTGCTGGCCGGCGGCGCCTGTTCAGCGCCGCCCGAGCAGGCGGCTGATCGCCTGCACCGCCCGGCCGAAGTCGGTGCCGAACGGGTTCTCCTGCACGACGTAGGTCCAGGTGGCGCTGGGCCGTTTCAGGCCGGCCGCGGCGAGGTCGGCCCCGCTGGTGGTGATCCGCGCGGTCTGGAAGGTGGCCACGGTCTGCGCGGTGACATCGTCGAGGAACTGGCTGAACAGCCGGGTCATCTCGCGGTTGAACTCATCCACCGGGTTCAGCGCGCCGCCGAAAGGATTGGGGCCGTGCCCGAGCCCGCGCAGGTGGATGCCTTCCCGCAAGTCAGCCGCCCGGCCCAGGTACTCGGTCCAGGCACGGTCGAGATGGGACAGGCTGATCTGGCGGGCCGCCTCGGCCAGCACGTCCTCCGGCACCGAGGCGCGCAGCTCGGCGGCCCGCTCGGGGCAGGACCCGGCGTGCGCGGTCAGCGCCGCGTCGCTGCGCAGCAGCTGGTCACGATGGCGCAGCACGGTGCCCCGCTGGTCTTCGATGAGCGTGTTGTACCGCCAGGTGTCCCGGTGGATCTGCAGCTGGACCCCTTCGGCCACGCGCTGGGCGTGACCCACTGTCCAGTGCGCCCTGGGGTCGGTGACCCGGCCGTCGGCCTCGGCCTCGGCTGGCGGCGCGGCGTCCGGCACGCAGGAGGTGATGAGCTCGTCCTCCATGCTGAGGAAGAAGACGGAACCACCCGGGTCACCCTGGCGGCCGGCCCGGCCGCGCAGCTGATGATCCAGCCGGCTGGACGCATGCCGGCCGACGCCGATCACGTACAGCCCGCCCAGCGCGGCGATCTGGTCACTGTTGCCGCCCGTCCCACCGAGCCGGATGTCGGTGCCCCGGCCGGCCATCTGGGTGGAGACGGTGATCGCGCCATAGGCACCGGCCTCGGCCACGATCGCGGCCTCCTGGGCGTCGTTTTTGGCGTTCAGCACCACGCAGGACAGGCCGGCCCGGCCCAGCTGCTCAGTGAGCCGCTCGGATTCCGCGACGTCGAGGGTGCCGAGGAGGACCGGGCGCCCGGTGGCGTGTGTCGCGGCCACCTGGCGGACGACTGCCTCCTCCTTTTCGTCGGCGGTCCGGTACAGGCGGTCCGGCTCGTCCTCGCGCACGCAGGGGCGGTTCGGCGGGAGAACGGCGACTTCGAGCCCGTAGAAGTCACGCAGCTGCTCACCCACCGCCACCGCGGTGCCGGTCATCCCGCAGACCGCCGGGTAGCGCCGGACCAGCGACTGGATGGTGATGCTGTCCAGGACCTCGCCGCTCTCGCTGGCGCGCAGGCCTTCCTTCGCCTCCACCGCCGCCTGCAGGCCGTCGGGCCAGCGCTGCAGCCGGGCCACCCGGCCACGGGAGGCGCTGACTAGCTGGATGCGATCCTGCCGGACGATGTAGTCGACGTCGCGCTGCAGCAGCGCCTGTGCGTGCAGGGCGACGTTGAGCCGGGTGAGGGTGTCGAAGTTGTCTTCCGCGTACAGGTTGATCCCGCCCAGTGCGTTTTCCGCGATCCGGGCGCCCGCGTCGGTGAGGTAGACGTTGCGGCGCTCGTCGTCCACCTCATAGTGCAGGCCGGGCAGCAGGCGGCCAGCGATCTGCGCCAGGTCCGGCCCCGGAGCGGCATCACCTGCCCAGCCGGCCAGCACCAGCGGGATCAGCGCCTCGTCCACGAGCACCGAATCGGCCTCGTCGATCAGCACCACATCCGGGTCGGCCGTGACCAGGTCGGGCACGCTGCTGGCGAGCCGGTCGCGGAGCACGTCGAAGCCGATCTCGGTGGCCGACGCGTAGCAGATGTCCGCTTCGTAGGCGCGGCGGCGCTCGTCCGGCGTGGACGCCTGACCAATCCAGCCGACCGTCACGCCGAGCAGGTCATAGACGGGCCGCATCCATTCGGCGTCACGCCGGGCAAGGTAGTCGTTGACCGACATCACGTGCACCCGGTGCCCGCGCCGGGCGTAGCCGGCCGCGGCGAGCGCACCAGAAAGGGTCTTGCCCTCGCCGGTGGCCATCTCGGCGACCTGGCCGGCCAGCATCGCCAGGGTGCCGAGCAACTGAACGTCGAAGGGCCGTTCACCCAGTGCGCGGCGGGCCGCCTCCCGGCCGATCGCGCAGATCCCGGCGTCGGTGGCCGCGTCGAGCGCGGCGGCGGTCAGTTCCTCGTCCGCCAGCGCGCGCAGCGCCGTCTCGCGCCCGGCGATGTCCGGCAGGAGTTCCTCGTACCGGGCCAGGCTGGCTGACCCGGGCTTCTGCAGGAATCGCCGCACCCGGGAGCGCAGCCCGCTCACTCGCGCGCCCCGCCGGTGGCAGTCCCAGCCCGGGCAGCATGTCCGTGATCGCTACATGCAAACCCAGCCACCACCGCCCCGGTGACCACCCTCAGGCTAGCCGCGTCCATGGTTTCATTGTGGTCGAACTCTGGAGCCCTACGGCCAACGTTCAGTCCCGGGTCAGCCGGCCCCGAGGCTGGCATGATGCCCCGCCTCGGCAGGCCCCGGCTCCACGTGGTTCAGCGCGCCGGCGATCGCCTCGCCCAGTGCCTTGGCCACCGGGGGCGGGAACGCGTTCCCGACCTGGCGGTAGGCGGCCGTCTTGCGCCCGGAGAACTCCCAGGAATCGGGGAAGCCCTGCAGCCGGGCCACCATCCGGACGGTCAGCCTGGGTGGCTGGCCAGCCGGGAAGGACGGCGCGGGAGCCTCGTCGCCGATGCCAAGCCCGTCCACCCCGAGGGTCTTCCACGCCTCGCGGGCCCGGGTGGGGCCCAGGTCCGGCCCGCCGTGCTTCTTGCTTCCGCCGACGATCGTCGGCGCGATCCCGCGGGCTCCCAGCGACCAGTCCCGCGCTCCCGGCCAGCCCCGGCCGCCCATCAGGTCGGACAGCACCTCGCCCACCGTCGGCGGCGGTTCGGCCGAAGGCTCGGGCCAGCGGAACCAGGCCGCCCACGGCTGCCTGACCGCGACCAGGACGAACCGGGGCCGCAACTGGGGGACGCCGTGCTGGCTGGCCTGGACCACGTCCCACCACGTCGCATAGCCCATGTCGTGCAACTGCTGCAAGACCTGGGTCCGGTAGCCGTCGAACCGGCGGGCCGCGAGCCCGCGCACATTCTCCAGCAGGACCGCGCGGGGACTGGTTTCCGCGACGAGCCGCAACGCCTGCGGGAACAGGTCCCGTTCATCGTCACGGCCAAGCTGCTTGCCAGCGATGGAGAAGGGCGGGCAGGGCACGCCGCCGGAAAACAGGTCCACGCCCCTGAACCCCCGGCCGTCTACGTTGGCGACGTCATCCTCGATGACTTTCCATTCGGCGCCCCTGTTGCGGCGGAGCGTTTCGCAGGCGGCGCTGTCCAACTCGACCACGGCCTCGTGGGCGAACCCAGCCTGCTGCAGGCCGAGGGCCTGGCCGCCGGCCCCGGCACAGATCTCCAGGGAGGTCAGCTCGTGCACAGTCTGTCCATCATGCGTACCGCGGCCTCCTGTGCTCATCTCTCCGCCGATTCTGCCCGCAGCGGGCGACAGTTCCGGTATCCCACGCCGTCACCACGAGGCCAGCGTGTCCACGAGCAGCTCATAACTGAGCACCCGCCGCTGGCCGGTCACCTCGTGCCAGGCGTCCGCCTGCTCTGGGTTCGCGTTGCCGGCCACGCTGGCGGCCATCGCGTCGTAGGCGATGTGATACACCGCGTCCACCTCGCCGGTCCCGCGGGCGATGGACGCCAGCCTGCTCGGCAGCGGCTCCGCGGTCACCGTGACCAGGTGTGGCTGCCTGCCCCGGCGGTGCCGGATCATCTGCAGGCACTCGTGCCGGATGTTCTGCACCCGGTCCGACCGGATCGTCCACTTGCAGGACACCGCCGCGTGCAGCGGCGGCAGTCCCGAGGCGGTTCGCACCCGGGCGAGCGACACGGTCACGTCCGGCTTGATCAGGTAGTCCATCCCGACCGTGACCCGCAGCTCGGGATTCGCGCGGACCAGCGCATGCACCTCGCTGAGGTGCGCGTACTGGTCGAACCTGGTGATGACGGCGCCCCGCTCGATCCGCCAGCCGCGGTCCGGGTCCCGCCGCTGCAGCACCCAGCCGAGGTCGTCGCACACCGCCTGTTCCAGCGGGCCGCCAGGGTCCTTGGGGACATCGGAGACCCTGTCCCTGGTGACTGCGAGCTGATCAAGCACCCCAGCGGCGATGCGGACCGACTCGATGCTGTCCACGTCGGCGAAGTTCGGCACCAGCGCCCAGCCGAGCTTGTTCTTCGGGCTGGGCTTCCAGCCGAGCAAGGTGGTCGCAAACGACGCAGTCACGTTTCCACTCCAAGACAGTCAGGCCGCGCGGCCAGCAGTGTCACCGTAGCGAGCGCCGGCCCGGCCGGGCAGGGAAGTTCCCGGAAGCGGCACGTAGCGTGTACCGGGAACGGGCGAGGAGGAGCCAGTGAGAACAGCCCCCGGGGAACTCGACATACCGCTGCCGGACGGCACGCTCCGGGTGCTGCGCTGGGGCAGCGGCCGCCGCAACGCGGTCGCCCTGCACGGCATTACCGCCTCCGCCGCCGGCTGGCAGCCGGTCGCCGAGGCGCTGCCCGGCGACTGGACGCTGTTCGCCCTGGACCTGCGCGGCGCATATCGGCGACACCCGCGGCTACCTGCTGCGCGGCGGCGAGCTGTTCCAGATCACCCATGACCACACGGGCAGGCCGGTTCGCTGACCAGGGCACACCCGGCGGCGATTAGGCTCTGAAGTGCTGGTCTCCGAATTTTGCGACACCGATCATTTCGACGCTTACGGGAAGGGTGTTGACGCTGGACCGCACGGATGGACAGATTCGTGTCCTGCTGCTGGAGAACATTCACCCCGACGCTTCCGCCCGGCTGGCCAAAGACGGCTATCAGGTGGAGACGGCGGCGCGGGCGCTGGACGAGGATGCGCTGATCGACGCGATCGGCGACGTCCAGGTGCTCGGCATCAGGTCCGGCACGCACGTCACCGAGCGGGTCCTCAGCGCCGCTCCCGGCCTGCTCGCCGTCGGCGCCTTCTGCATCGGCGTCAACCAGATCGACCTGGCGGCAGCGTCCCGCCAGGGCGTCGCGGTCTTCAACGCCCCGTTCTCGAACACCCGCAGCGTGGTCGAGCTGGCCCTGGCTGAGATCATCTCGCTGACCCGGCGGCTCACCGACAAGAACGCGCAGATGCACTCAGGGCTCTGGGACAAGTCCGCGGCGGGCAGCCATGAGGTCCGCGGCCGGCGGCTGGGGATCGTCGGCTACGGCAACATCGGCGGGCAGCTGTCCGTGCTGGCGGAGAGCCTCGGCATGACCGTCTTCTTCTACGACACCGCTGACAAGCTGGCGCTGGGCAACGCCCGGCGCTGCGGCACGCTGGAGGAACTGCTGGAGATATCCGACGTGGTCACCCTGCACGTGGATGGCCGGCCGGGCAACAGCAGCCTGTTCGGGGAGGCAGAATTCGCCGCGATGCGGCCGGGAAGCCTGTTCCTCAATCTCTCCCGCGGCTTCGTCGTCGATCATGCGGCACTGCGGCTGAACATCGAGTCCGGGCATCTCGCCGGCGCTGCCGTGGATGTGTTCCCGCAGGAACCGCGGGGCCGTGGCGAGGAGTTCCGCTCCGCGCTGCGCGGGCTGCCGAACGTCATCCTCACGCCGCACGTGGGCGGCTCTACCGAGGAGGCGCAGCAGGACATCGGCGAGTTCGTCGCCGGGAAGCTGCATGATTTCGTCGTCTCCGGGGCAACCTCGCTGAGCGTCAACCTGCCGCAGATCGCGCTGCCGCACACGCCGGGCACGCACCGCCTGGTGCACCTGCACAGCAACGTCCCCGGCGTGCTGGCGACCATCAACAAGCTGCTCGCCGAGCACGGCGCGAACATCGAGAGCCAGCTGCTCGGCACCCGTGACGAACTCGGCTACGTGCTGACCGACATCGGCACCGAGTACCCCGACGACATGCTCGCCAGCCTCCGCGAGCTGGACGTCACCATCCGGTTGCGCACCACCCGCCCGGCCTGAGGTAACCCTGACCCGTCCGGCCATCACCGCGGGCGGCCAGCCCGACCTCGCGGGCTCACTCCTGCCCGGCCGGTGCCGCGGCCGGGGCTGCCGCTGGCCGGCCTGGCCGGTCGCGGGTGAGGCCGCGCCCGCGAGGGCCAGGGCAAGCGATTCAGTGGGCAATACCGCCCGGTGGGTCTTATTTTGCGGGTGCAGGCACGGATATGCTGCGGTTTAGGTCAGATCGCGACGACACAGGTCTGGGGTACTGAGTGGCAGGCCGATGGCTGCAAAGGCCGACTTCGGGCCAGGATAAGGCCGCTCAGATGGACGCCCGGCACGCGCATTCCGCTCGCGTGTATGACTATTGGCTGGGCGGAAAGGACAACTTCGCCGACGACCGGGAAGCAGCGCAGGAAGCGATCGCAGCCAATCCCGGGATCGTCGCTGACGCCCAGGCCAACCGGGCGTTCCTCGCCCGCTCGGTACGGTATGTGGCCAGGGATTGCGGCGTCCGGCAGTTCCTGGACATTGGCACCGGGTTGCCGGCCGACAGCAACACCCACGAGGTGGCGCAGTCGGCCGCACCCGACGCGCGGGTGGTCTACGTGGACAACGATCCGATCGTGCTCAGCCACGCCCGTGCCCTGCTCACCAGCGGCCCCCGCGGCTCCTGCGACCATGTCGACGCCGACCTGCGCGATCCGGCGGCGATCCTCAAGGCCGCGGGGCGCACCCTGGATCTGAGCCAGCCGGTCGCCCTCATGCTGCTGATGATCCTGCACCTGGTCCCGGACGCCGACGGCCCGCACGAGATCGTCGGCACGCTGACGCAGGCCCTGCCGGGCGGCAGTTACCTGCTGCTCTCGCACCCGGCCAGCGACATCAGGACAACCGCGGTGGCCGAGATGACCAAGCGGATGAACCAGCGGATGAGCGGATCCAGGGCCACGGTGCGCGACCGGGCCGAGATCACCCGGTTCTTCACCGGCCTGGACGTGCTCGAGCCCGGCGTCGTCCAGCCACAGCAGTGGCGGCCGGACCCGGACGAGCCAGCCCCACCCGAGGTCACGGCATGGTGCGGTGTCGCGGTCAAGCCGTGATCCGGCCCAGGTCCGCCGCCCGGCTTCGCCTGGCGCCGCGAGATCAGGCAGGCAGCGACATCAGCGGGCGCGGCGCCGGGCTCGCAGGTTCCGGTTCTGTAGCTGGACACGGCCAGCCCGCGGAGCAGATCGTGGCGGACACGGCGCGACCACGTGCGGACGGGCGGGGGCCGCTGTATCACCGGGGCAGCCGGGAGGACCTGCGGGCCAGGCTCCGCGAGGCGGCCGACACGCTGAGCCGCCTGGCAGCCGGCCGGGCCGCTCCGGCACAATGCCGGCATGACAGCTGCCGCCCAGCCGGAACCGTGCGTGTTCTGCGACATCATCGCCGGACACATGGAGTCGAGCCTGGTGTACTCCGGCGATCATGTCGTCGCCTTCCTGGATATCCGGCCGCTCACCCCAGGCCACCTGCTGGTGGTCCCCCGGGCGCACGCGGACTGCCTCGAGGCCCTCGATGAGGAACTGGGCGGCCGCGTCTTCACGGTGGCACACCGGCTGGCGAGGGCGTTGCGGACAGGCGACCTGCCGTGCGCGGGCGTGAACATGTTCCTGGCCGACGGCGTGGCGGCCGGGCAGGAGGTCTTCCACGTGCACCTGCACCTGATCCCGCGGAACCCCGGCGACGGCTTCCGGCTCAAGGCCAGGCCGCGCACTCCCGGCCGCGGCGAGCTCGACGCAACCGCGGAGCGCGTCCGCCAGGCCATCGGGGCGCTCCCCCGCTGACCGCCGGCTAGCCCGTTCGCGCTGCCACGGGCCGAGGCGCCCAGTGCCTCAGCAGGGGTATCCAGGTAAAGTTGGGGTAAGTGCCGCCGATCAGAGGAGTTGCTGACCGAGTGGATAAGTCTGCCCCGCCAACGGATCTTGAGGCGGGCGCCGCCCCGGCAGAAGAGGCGGTCACGCAGCCCCCGGTCGGTGAGTACAGCTTCGTGGTGGCCGCCAGCCGGCTGCCGGTGGACCGGGCCGAGGGCCCGGACGGCACAGCCGAGTGGCGAGCCAGTCCCGGCGGTCTGGTCACCGCTCTGGAGCCAGTGATGCGCGCCGCCGACGGAGCGTGGGTCGGCTGGCCCGGCGCCGCGGGCGAGCCACCGGAACCCTTTGACACGAACGGGATGCACCTGGTCAGCGTGGGCCTGTCCGCCGAGGAGGTGCGCGACTACTACGAGGGCTTCTGCAACGCGACGTTGTGGCCGCTCTATCACGACGTCATCGCCCAGCCGGAGTTTCACCGCCCCTGGTGGGACGCGTACGTCACGGTGAACCGCCGGTACGCGGAAGCGGTGGCCGCGCAGGCAGCCTACGGCGCGACCGTGTGGGTGCACGATTACCAGCTCCAGCTGGTCCCGGGGATGCTCCGCGAACTGCGCAGCGACGTGCGCATCGGCCACTTCACGCACATTCCCTTCCCGGGCTACGAGATCTTCGCCCAGTTGCCCTGGCGCCAGCAGATCGTCCGGGGCCTGCTCGGCGCCGACCTGCTGGGATTCCAGCGCCAGGGAGACGCGGCCAACTTCCTGCGGGCCTGCCGCCGGAGCGCGGGGCTGACCACCCACGGGTCGCGGGTCCGGGTCCCGGAGTCCACGCCCGGTGACGCCGGCACCGCTGTCGGCATCCGGCGCCCGCGCGGCCCAGCGGAAAACTCCGGCGGCGGGCGCGAGGTCAGGGCCGCGGCGTTCCCCGTCTCGATCGACTCGGCGGGCTTCGGCGAGATCGCCAAGCGGCCTGAGGTGCAGGCCCGTGCCCAGGAGATCCGGGAGGCGCTGGGCAAGCCCGACGTCGTGCTGCTCGGCATCGACCGGCTCGACTACACCAAGGGCATCCTGCACCGGCTGAACGCCTACCGGGAGATCCTCGACGAGGGGCGGCTCGGGCCGCCCGGGGCGGTGCTGGTCCAGGTGGCCGGCCCCAGCCGGGAGCGCGTCGAGCACTACCGGCGGTTGCGCGATGAGGTCGAGGTCACGGTGGGCCGGATCAACGGCGAGCACGGGGAAGTTGGCAACCCGCCGGTGCACTACCTGCATCAGTCGTACCCGCGGGAGGAAATGGCCGCGCTCTACCTCGCCGCCGATGTGATGCTGGTGACCCCGCTGCGGGACGGGATGAACCTGGTTGCCAAGGAGTACGTCGCCTGCCGCCACGACGAGACCGGCGCGCTGGTGCTGAGCGAGTTCACCGGCGCGGCGGATGAACTGGGCGCCGCGTTCATCGTCAACCCGCACGACATCGACGGGCTGAAGGACGCCATCGTGCGCGCGGCGACCATCTCCCCCCGGGAAGCCCGGCGGCGGATGCGCTCGATGCGCCGCCGGGTGCGGGAGCACGACGTCGCGTACTGGGCACGGACGTTTCTTGCTGCCCTCAACCAGGCACCCAGCCACGAAGGCGCCCACGGCTCGTACTCAGACCCCGCCAAGGCGTCCTGATTCCCGGGCGTCGTCCCCTCGGGCGTCGTCCCCTCGGGCGTCGTCCCCTCGGGCGTCGGCTGTCCCTCGAGCCTTGGCCCTCCGCGGGCACCGGCCCTCGAGCCTTGGCCCTCCGCGGGCACCGGCCCCTCTACCCCCGTTGATGATCATGACATTGGTGTCGTTCCAACGACACTCAAGTCATGATCACAAACGGGTCCGCAAGCAAATCGTGCAGCGCGTCGTTACCCTGAGTCCAAGGCGCTGAACGCATTCGGCACGAACGGCCTTGGGGACACCGATGATGGGCACCGCGTGGCAACGGCTATCAAGTCTTGACGCCTACCGCATTACCCAGGTCCCGCGCCGTCCGGGCGACGCCATGACAGCAAATTCGCATGGCGGCGCCGACCGGGACGCCCAGCGATCGCAGCGCACGGCCGTGCTGGTGTCCGCGTATCACGCCGCGATCAGCGGCGGCGGCAATGCGGGCACGATCGCCATCGGCTGGGTGCGGACCGCGTCCGGCGGCCCGGTGGAGGTGCTGGTCGCCGGGTCGGCCCTCCGTGGCAGCGCGAAGTTAGGCGCGGCGGCCAACGGCGAGGTCTCGCTGGCATTACCAGGTGGGGCGCTCGGCCAGGTCGTGGCGTCCGGGGGAATGGCTGCCGCGATGAGCGCCCTCCCGCACTGGACGACGATCGCCGGAATCGCCGACGGCCTGCTGTGCGAAGGAGCCGGCAGCCTCCACCTGGACCGTGCCTCGCTGGAGGAGTGCCTGCTGGCCGCCTGGGACGGGCCATTCGGCTGGCTGGTCATCGCCGATCCGCTGGCCCCCGTGGAGATAACGGAACTGGCCGCGCAGGTGGCCGGCCGACAGCGGTTAACAGCGGGAATGGCGGACCGGGACCCGGAAAAAGCCGTCGAGGCCGATCGCCTGCAGCGGCGGCATATCGAGTTGCGGCAGGGACTGTCGTCGGGTTTGTGGCGGCTGCACCTGCTGGCAGGCGCAGCCGAACCGGAGGCGGCTGCACGGGTCGCCGGGCTCTTCTCCGCCTCGGCGGATCTCGACGGCCTTCCCTACGCGCTCACTCCTTCCGGATATGCAACGGAAACCCTGCCCGAACTGCTGGATGTCCAGCCTGATGTGCACGCGCCAGCCCGGACGGACGCCAGCGCGGCGTTCCCATTCCACGGCAGCACCGGGCTGCTCGCCACCCTGGCCCGGGTGCCTGAGGTCGAAGTGCCCGGTGTCCGGCTGGTGTTGCGCCCGGAATTCGACGTCACGCCTGAGCAGCCCGGCGGCGGCGATGGCCCTGCTTCGGGGCTCAACCCCGCTTCGCGGGTCGGCCCCGTGTCGCGGCCCGGCCCGGTCTCGCCCGGCCCTGTGTCGCGGCTCGGCCTCGGCGTCGTGCTGGACCGCAATGGCAGCCCGGCCGGGAATCTCTCAGTGTCAGCAACGTCACTGAACCGGCACGTCTTCGTGTGTGGCGCGACCGGCACCGGAAAGTCGCAGACCGTGCGGGCCTTGCTGGAGGCCGCGTCCGGGGCGGGTTTGCCGTGGCTGGTCGTGGAGCCCGCAAAGGCTGAGTACCGGCTGATGAGCGTCCGGCTGGACGGTTCGCAAACCGGGGTGGTGCGGATCCGTCCCGGTGAGGCGGATCAGATCGCGGCCGGGATCAACCCTCTCGAGCCCGCCGCCGACACCGCCGGCCGCAGGTTCCCGTTACAGACGCACGCGGATCTGGTCAGGGCGCTGTTCCTGGCCTCCTTCTCGGCGGATGAGCCGTTCCCGCAGGTGCTGTCCGCCGCGGTGACCCGGGTGTACGAGGAGGCGGGATGGGACCTGGCGCTGGGCGAGCCGGCCACGCCGGGCATCCAGCCGCGCTACCCGACTCTGGCTGACTTGCAGGCGGCCGCTGAGCGGATCGTGGCGGAGATCGGTTACGGCCGGGAGATCACCGACAACGTCCGCGGCTTCATCAAGGTGCGGCTCTCCAGTTTGCGGCTGGGTACGACAGGCCGTTTCTTCGAAGGCGGTCACCCGATCGACTTCGGCAAGCTGATGACTCAGAACGTGGTGTTCGAGATCGAGGACGTCGGCGACGATCGCGACAAGGCGTTCCTGATGGGCACCGTGTTGATCCGGCTGACTGAGCACCTCCGGATGCAAGCACGCATGGGCGGTGCGGGTGGCGCGCCGGGGCTGCGGCACTTGTCGGTCTTCGAGGAAGCCCACCGGCTGCTCCGGCGGCCGGATGAGCGCACCGGCGGGGCCACGACACATGCGGTGGAGATGTTCGCTGGCCTGCTCGCCGAGATCCGGGCCTACGGCGAGGGCCTGGTCATCGCGGAGCAGATTCCCGCGAAGCTGATCCCCGACGCAGTCAAGAACACAGCGGTCAAGATCGTGCACCGGCTGCCCGCGGCTGACGACCGGGAGGCCGTCGGGGCGACCATGAACATGACGGATGCCCAGTCGCGGTACCTGGTCACCCTGCCACCGGGGCATGCGGCGGTCTTCACCGACGGGATGGACTATCCGGTCCTGGCCACGATGCCGGACGGCACGGCCCGGGAAGCCGCCGCGCCTGCCGTGACGTCATCACCGGCAGCCGTCGTTTCGCCGCGCTCAGGCACGTGCGGGCCGGACTGCCTGGCTGGACCCTGCACGTTGCGGGACATGCGGGCTGCCCAACGCACTCTCGACAGCTTGCCCACCCTCGTCCTCTGGGCGGAGTTGTCGGTGCTTGCCCACCTGACCGGCTGGTCGATGCCCTTGCCGGCACCACGCGGGGAACTGGCCATGCGACTGGCTGAGCTCACGCCGACGCCACGGCTGCTCGATTGCGCCATAGCGCACGCCGTGGACGCTGGAGTCGCCTGCCGCGCCAGCACGTTCTCCGCGCGGGTCAGCCCCGACGCGCTTGCCGTACACGTAGCCACCGCAATGCGCCGGTGGATCGCGGGCGGCGCGCGGGAGTGCTTTTTCCCCGAGCCGCAATGGCTCGCTCCTGCCTTCCGCTGGGCACTGATCCTGGACGACCTGAAGACCCTGGATCGCCGCGACCCGGGCGCCGGCCGGCACCCCCGATCGGCTGAATGGGAGCACGCCAGCGGCCGGGCGATCCCAGGCGAGACGTGCGCCCGCCAGATCGGAGTGGTTCAGCGCTGGTACGACACCGACCAGCGGGATCCCGGCGGTGTGCGGATGGTTGCGTTCGGCACCGTGTCCCCCGCTGCCGTGGAGAAGGCGGTCGGGTCGCGCGCGGCCGACGAGGACTGGGAACAGCGCCTTCCGGCGGCGCTCGGTGAGCTGCACGACTGCCGCTGGCCGCTGGACTACCTGCGGGGCAGCACTGCTTCTGGCACCGGGAGGTGAGCATGGGCATTGACAGGCTGCCGGACGGCGGCGATGACGCCGGGCAGGCGGCTGGCGACCGGCCCACGGCCGATGCCGGCGGGACCGGTGGGGCAGGTGCCGGCGAGCGCGCGGCCGACGCGGGGCGCGCTGGTGCCGGGGAGCCCGCAGCCGACGCCAGGGAGCGCGCAGCCGACGCCGGGCCGACCGGTGCCGGGAGGCGCCCGGCCGATGCGGGGAGTGTCGATGACCGCGCAGCAGACGAGCCTGCACGGGAGAGCGATTCGGCGGCGGCCGAGGCTGAGCCCAGCGAGTCACGCACCCGGCAGGAGCATGCCGACGCCCCCTCCAGCCCGCCCGCCGACCGCGATGCACCGGGAGACTCGGAGGAGCCGCAGTCCGAAGAGCCTCAGCCTGAACAGGAACAGCCCGAACAGGAGCAGCCAGCTGAGGGTGATTCGGCGGCGGCCCAGGACCCAGCTCCGTCCGACGAGCCGCCAGCCAGTCCAGGCGACTCCCCCGGTGAACTGGACGGCAGCGAGGAAGGCAACCAAGAAGACCCAGAGTTGTCTGACGAAGTAGACCCCGAGCCCGACCCAGACGCAGAGGCTGAGGCTGAGGCTGAGGCTGACACGGACAGCGAGCCCGACACGGACAGCGAGAACGAGCCGCCAGTAGATGCTCCGTCCGACGACGTGACTCCTCAGCCCGCTCAAGAAACCAGTGACGACGGCGAGATCGAGCCAGACGCTACTCCCGGCCCGGAGCCCGGCGAGAACATCACCCAAGAAGGCGACGAGCCACCCGATCAGCTGACCCCGCCCACCGACAACACGAATGCACCCGCCGACGAGCGCACCCGCCCCCTAACCGACAAGGAATGGGCAGAACACCTAACCGACGTCCGCAACGGCCTAGACAAGGCCCGCGCCGCAGGGTTAACTCCCAATCGCCTGCACACGATTAACGGGGCGGGTGAGATCTGGACAGATGAACGCGAGTTCCTCCATGATTCGATTCTCGAAAGTCTCTACTCCGAAGCAGCAGACGTTCCCTGCGATTTCAAGGCCATCGTGGCGGGCGGACTGGGCGGCGCAGGCAAGACAACGGTTCTGACAGAACATGCTGGCATTGACCTGTCGCAGTACCTGATGATCAATCCAGACGACTTCAAAGAAGAGATGGCGCGGCGAGGCATGACCCCTACCATAGAGGGCCTATCCCCGATGGAAGCCTCCGATCTGGTGCATGAGGAGTCCTCGTACTTAGCTAAACGGCTGGCACGTCGAGCTCAGACTGACGGCAAAAATTTGATCTGGGACATCACGATGTCATCTGAGGAGTCTACGGAAGAAAGAATCAATGTCCTGCGCGCAGCAGGTTATACTCGCGTGGACGGAATCTTTGTCGAAATCCCGGTCGAGACAAGTATCGGGAGGACGGATTCAAGACATAGAGAAGGACACGAGAAGTACCGAGCTGGGGATGGGCTGGGCGGCAGATTCGTCCCGCACGAGGTGGTCAGAAGCCAGGCTGACTCAGAATGGGGTAGCCAAAATAGGAAAATTTATGAGGTAATGAAACGGAGCTTTGACAATTGGTCAATTTACAACAACTCAGTAGACGGTCGCGCCCCGAGACTTGTCGAGTCGAGCGACGGCACCGATGAACGCCAGGACATGCATCCGGAGAGGGCTCAATGAGTAGCGAGGTCACCGAACTGATCGCCGCATTGCACAGCGGCACCATGACTCTAGACCAAGTAACCCAGCGGTTCCGTGAGCGCTCTTGGCCACGAACTCAGACGACACGGGAACCACAGACTTATCTTGAACTGGCAGCTGCCGCTCAGCGTGACCCTGAACCAGACGTTCCAGGATCATTCGATGATGTTGTGGCAGCCTACGATCGTGGCGATCTGACGCGCGCAGAGTATAGGACCCTCGCGGAAGCGGCGGCTGAGTCTATGCGTGAGGAGGATTTGCGCAAGAGACAGGCTGACTGACGCGCCAATTGCGCCCGTCTCGGAACGGCTAGGGTGTGGCGCTGGGTGGCTTGTAAAGAGACGCCCGGCGCCGCGATTCAGTAGGGGCCATCGCCCCGAACCGGCGATTGGGCTGGCGTGTCTGGGTCTAGAGGCCGGTCCGCCCGCCCCTCGCCTCGGCAAGGAAGGTCTGCCAGTCGGCGGGCGAGATGATCAGCTTGGGCCCGTCCGGATCCTTGGAGTCCCGGACTGCCACGATGCCAGGCATGTTGCGGGCGACCTCAACGCACTGGCCGGTGCCGCTGCTGTGGCTGCTCTTGGACCACTGGGCACGCGAGAGGTCCATGCCGCACTTCCTTTCGCTTACATCTCCGCGATGAGAGACGCTACCAGCGACCTGGAGGCGTCTGGGCTGTCGGCCACTGCACGCAGATGCTCAAAGATGAGTGTATACCGGCGAATCTCGCCCTCTTCTTCGAGGAAGAGGTCACCGGCCATGCTGTCGATGTAGATGACGTCGGGGATAGCCGCGTCGGCGAACTGCATGAGCGCAAACGAGCCCGGCATACCCGGGTGAGCGCCCACGCTGAACGGGATGACCTGGAACGTGACATGCGGCAACTCGGCCGCCTCCATGAGGAAGCGAAGTTGCGCCTTCATCACGGCTGGGCCGCCAACCTGGCGCCTGAGGGCGGCCTCATCCACGATGCTCCACAGGTTGAGCGGGTTGTCGTTGCCAAGCACCGCCTGCCGTTCAATGCGCGCCCCGACGTGGCGCTCGACCTCGTCGCGGCTTGCATATGGCAACACGCCCCGGATGACGGCGCGGGCGTAGTCCTCGGTTTGGAGCAGGCCGGGCACGAACAGTGATTCGTAGTTCCATACGCTGTGCGCTTCGCCTTCGAAGCCGATGTAGGTCGTGTAGTGCTCAGGTAGCTCGGACTGGTAAGCGTGCAGCCAACCGCGCTGCCGAGCTTCACGCAGGAGCGCGACGAGCTCGGCCTGTTGCTCCTGATCCACGCCGTAGAGGTCGAGCAGGGTGCGCAGCGTCCTGGTCTGAGGCCGGACGCGGGCGTGCTCGATGCGGTACAGCGTCGCCGCATTGATGCCTGTGCGCTCGACGATCATCTCCCGGGTCAGGCCTGATGACGCGCGCAATGACCGCAGCTCAGCGGCCAGGCGGCGGAGTCGCACCGTTGGGGTCTGGCGCTTGCCTGGCATGACACTCCATTCATAGTTCACATTAAAGGCAGATGCACTGTTGCATTATCTTAGAAACACCGGCATGATGGCTTCGCCAGCCTTGCACACCTCCCGTCGCTTAGGTGGTCGAAACGAGCCATGAGTAGCCGAGTGCCGATCAGCCAAGCCGGAGGCGGGGAACAGGCTGCCGTCACACGGCCCTGGCCGCTGCAGTCGTACTTAGAGCTGGGAGTGCTGCCGACCGCAGTGCCCTGTGCGCGGGGACATGCCCGGCTCGTGCTGGTCGAATGGGGGCTGCAGGAGCTGACCGACGCCACCGAGCAGATCGTCTCCGAGCTGGTGACGAATGCAGTCGGCGCTTCTTACGGACTAGTAGGAGGCCGCTTCGGCGGGCGGTGGTCGGCAGGAGTACCGCCGGTCAGATTGTGGCTGCTGTCCGACTACCAAAGCGTGCTCGTGGAGGTCTGGGACGGCAACAACCGGATGCCAGTGCCCAAGGACCTGGACCCGGAGTCCGAAGGGGGACGAGGGCTCTGGCTGGTCGAGGCGTTCAGCGATGACTGGGGAGCATTCCAGCCGGAGCACGCCAGCGGCAAAGTGGTGTGGGCCACGGTAGCCAAGCCATGAGCAGCCATCCGCACGAAGCCCCCGCCGCGAACCGCGCAACCACAGGAGAGCCGGCCGCGGCTGATACCAAGATCGTCGCCGTTGTCCTGCCTGGATACCTGGTCTCCAGGCAGGAGACTGTGGAGACTACGAGCAGTGACAGCAAGCCAGCGGAACCACGCACCCGCCAGGAACATGCCACTGCCCTCTCCGGAACCGGAGCGTTGATGGATACCAGCCCTGCCGCCCGGCCCTCCGCGCGTGTGCTCGTCGTGGGTCCCGGGGACACGCTTCTGCTCTTGCACTACCGCGCGAGCCCCAGCACCCCTGATGACACCTTCTGGATTCCGCCGGGTGGCGGGATCCGCCCAGGAGAGCCGACCGCCGATGCCGCCGCCCGGGAACTGCGCGAGGAAACGGGCATGCAGATATGTCCCGGCGACCTGGGACCGGTAGTGGCCTACAGCACCGGAGAGTGGTCAGCGGGCGATCAGGCCTTCGCCGCTCACGATTCGTATTTCTGCGTCAGGGTCAAGGACACCACGGTCGACACCAGCGGCCAGGAAGACCTCGAACGCTCGCTGATACTTGGCCACCGGTGGTGGACTGCGGACGACCTGGCAAGCACCCACGAGCAGATCGTTCCGGTCCGGGTTGCCGGGCTGATCCGCTCTCTGCTCGCGGACGGCCCGCCAGCATCACCGGTCCGCCTGCCCTGGCGGCTGGACAGCTAGCCCCATGAGCTGGCCGGTCACGTTCGCGGTGGTGATTGCCAGCCCCGACCATGAGCATGCCGCAGCGGCACATGAGTTCGCCCGGCTTGGGTACCACGTTCTGCTGGAAAAGCCGACCGCGCCGCCCCGGGACGAATGCATCCAGGTCGTGCGGGCGGCGGAGGCAGCCGGCGTCGTGTTCACCGTGTGCCACGACATGCGCTACACCGCCTACACCAATGCCGTGCGGGACGTTATCGCGGACGGGCAGCTTGGCCCGCCCGGCGCCACAACTCAGCAAGGACCGTCGTTGTTCCAGGCGCCAGACGCGCCACCCGGGACCTCGTCGTAGTTCCACTGGTTGGCGGTCCACTCATCCCCGCCATAGGACACTACATCCCCGGAGACGTACGCCACGTCCGATACCCAGGCTGCCGCGGAGCAACTTCCTGCTCACCCCGGAACTCTCCGCGAAGTCCAGGACGGCCTGGAAATCGCTCTGGTAAAAGTACTCGCCGGTATCGGTCCTTCCATTCATCCCGGAGAAACCCTCATGCGCGTATGCCTGCGCACTGTTCCAGCCAAACGTGCTCATCAGCTGCGCGTTGAAGTCCTGCAACGCGGTGACCTGCGAGGAGCCTCCACTGAAACCACCGTCGAATGGCATGATCGTGTAGTCATTCGGGGTGAATCCCAGGCTCTTGGCTTCGTCAAGCAGTTGCTGGCCGAAGTAGTTCGCGCCCGTGGTGGTGGACGGCATGGTGATCGAGATGAACAGCCCTGGATCCTCCTGCTGCAGGATCTGATTCATCCGCCATGATCATCGCTGCCTTATCGCTTTTGCTGTCGAGTATATGAGCCGGTCGGCCGCGCATGGAAAGGCCGCGGGGCTGGCTGGCGCTCCCCTCGGGCGGGGACCGGCAACCGCTGGTCGTGTCCGGTCGGCTACCGCGGGCCTAGCCGTGAGCAACGACCCTCCCCGCCCCGGATACAGCATCCCGGGATACGGCACCAGGCACGGAACGGCCATGGCGGTCACTCCGGCATCCCATGGCCTGGGATAAGGCATACCTGGGTACGGGCCCCAGGCAACCGGGTGGCCATCCTGCTCACCCGGCCATCCCCGCCGCCCCCGCCGCCTGTTCCGCTCCATATCGTGGCCCCAGCACGCTCACCGTCCTGGCACCATACCCGGGCCGGTAGGGCATTCTTCTGGTGGCTGTCCCAACTGCCGGTGGTTACCCGAACTGCCGGTGGTTACCCGAACAGGAGGTCGCGTGGCCCTGCGCGTAGTGGCCCTGGACGACTATCAGGGGCTGGTCGTGGAATATTCGCTGGACGGCCGGCCCGGCGGCGCGGAGTGGGTGGCGGTACGCGAGCACCTTGCGGGAGATGACCTGGTAGCCGCGCTCGGGGGGGCCACCGTGATCGTGGCCATGCGGGAGCGAACGCGGTTCGACCGTGAGCTTTTCTCCCGACTGCCCCACCTTGAGCTGCTGATCACGACCGGCCGCGCCAACGCCTCGATCGATGTGCGCGCCGCAGCGGATCACGGGGTGACCGTTTGCAGCACCGGGGGCCCGGCCAGCGCGAACACGGCGGAACTCGCCTGGGGCCTCATCCTTTCGCTGCAGCGGCACCTGCCCGCGGAGATCGGTGCAGTGCGGGACGGGCACTGGCAGCACACCGTGGGCACAGACCTCCTGGGCGCAACGATGGGCCTGGTGGGGATGGGTCGCATCGGGCACCAGATGGCGCGCATCGCCCATGCCTTCGAGATGGAGGTGATCGCCTGGAGCCAGCATCTGGACCCGGCCGTCGCGGCCGAGGCCGGTGTCCGGGCGGTCAGCAAGGAAGACCTGTTCGCGGCCGCCGACGTGGTCAGCATCCACCTGGTCCTCTCCGAGCGGACCCGCCACCTCGTTACTGAACGCGAGTTGCGCAGCATGAAGCCGTCCGCGGTCATCGTGAACACCTCGCGCGGGCCGATCATCGACTCCGCGGCCCTGCTCCGCGCGCTGCGCGAGGGCTGGATCGCCGGGGCCGGGCTGGACGTCTATGACACCGAGCCACTCCCCGCGGACGATCCGCTGCGTAGCGCCCCCCGGACGGTGCTCACCCCGCACATCGGTTACGTGACAGCGCGCACGATGGCCCACTGGTACGAGGACGCGGTCGAGAACATCGCCGCCTGGCAGCGCGGCGAACCGATCCGGGTGCTCACCGCCAGCTGACCGTTTCCCATTGTCCCGGGCCGGACCGGCTGCGCGGTACGCCGGCCGGGCCCGGGTTACCAGGGCAGCACGCCATCCCGCTCCGGGCCATCCGCGGTCCACGAGTGGCCCCAGAGCCGCCCGGCCGGCCCGTCCGCGGGCAGGGTCGCCAGGTGAGCAACGACCTCGGCGCCCTGCACGGGCGTCCGGAACCCGCTATGGCTGTTGAGGTCCGTCGCGCAGTAGCCAGGGTTCGCCGCGGGCTGCCCGGGTCGGTCATCGGGCCGATCGAGCCGACCTCGCTGGACACGTTGACGATCCGGGCAGCGGGTGCCCTGCGGAGCAGCGGCAGCATGGCGTTGGTGACGGTGACCACGCCGAAGACGTTCGTCTCGAAGACCTCGCGCAGGGTGTCCGGGAGTGTTTCACTCGGCAGTCCGCTGCCGTCGCCGCGGGCTATCCCGGCGTTGTTGACAAGGATGTCCAGCCGGCCGTACTCAGCCTCGATCCACCCTGCCGCCTGGTGGGCCGACTTCCCGTCGGTCACGTCGAGGGGCACGAAGTGAGCGTCCGCGCCGCCGTCCCGCAGCGCGCGCTCGGCCTGCCTGCCCCGGTCCTCATCCCGCGCGCCGAGCAGGGCCGTTACCCCGCGGGCGCCGAGCAGCCCGGCGGTGGCGAACCCGATTCCCTGCCATCCTGGAGGCGAGCGCCAGCGACCTGCCGGGCATCGAGTTCATCGCCGGCAACGTCCGGGCCAGCGCAAGCGACGCCGAGGCACTCGCGGACTTCACCGACACGGTCCGGCAGCAGGCCGTGCCGCGCTGAGCCCCGGCTCCCCAGCTCCGTGCCCCCGGAATCCTGGCGTTCAGCCCCGGAATCATCGCCGCCGCCGGGGGGTTCACCGGGTATGGCTAAAGGGCACACGATCACCACCACACCCTCCATCGCGCATGTCGTGGTCACCCTCGGCGGCGAGAAGCTGGCCGAGTCCGACCGGCCTGTCCTGCTGGACGAGACCGGCCTGCCGACCCGCTACTACCTGCCACGTGCGGACGTGCGCACCGGCCTGCTGCGGGCCACCGACACCCACACCACCTGCCCGTTCAAGGGCCTGGCGTCGTACTGGTCGGCTGAGGTCGGCGGTGAGGTCCACGAGGATCTCGTGTGGAGCTACGAGACGCCGATCCCGCAGGCCGCGCAGATCGCCGGCCTGATGTGCTTCTACCCGGACCGGGTGGAGCTGACCGTCGATGGCGGGCCCGTGCCGACCGCACAGTCCCGGTAAGCCCGGTAACCAGCCCAGAGGCTAGCGATAGCTCTCCGGCAGGCCGATGCGGACATCGACCCCGGGCGAGTAGTGCACCAGGGGCTCGCCGTCCGGCGCCGGCAGCCCGGCCGCGGTGACCAGTCCGTCGTCGACGGCTAGGGCTCGCGCCCGGTACAGCGGCCACGGCTGGTGGGCGGCCCGGGCGAACCGCTGCGAATATCCGGCCCAGCACGATGGCACGCGCGGCCGGGTCGAGTTCGGCGGTGGGCTCGCCCCGGCCGCGGTGAGCAGCGAGACGAGGCCATACCCCTGCAGCACAACGGCCACGCCACTCGCCGGCCCGGCGAACCCGCTGAGTGGTTGCCCGTTGAGGAAAACCTCGCCCGCGGTGGGAGCCGCCAGGCCGGAGATGATTGCCAGCATGCTGGACTTGCCCGACCCCGAGGGGCCGGTGACCGCGAGGCTTTCCCCGGGCCGCACCGTCACGTCGACGCCTGCCAGGATCAGCTGGCCGTCCCGGACGTACCGCAGGCCGCGCGCCTCGAGCAGGACCCCGGGCATGTCAGTCCCGCTCCGCGGCGACCCGGCGCAGCTCCACGCCCTCAGCGGTCGGCACGGCCCGGGCCAGCGAACCGGGCGGCAGCGCGGCCTCCAGTACCTCGGCGGGCAGCTGGACCGAGCCGTCGCGGGAGACGACCAGGTAGTCCTCCCCCGCATGGCCCTCGGACCCGACCCGCCCGTCGCGGATCGTCACGGTACGGCCGAGCGCGCCGCCCACTGCCGGGTCGTGGGTCACCACGACCACGGTCGTGCCCAGGTCGTCGTTGGCCGCGCGGATCAGGTCGACCACCGCCGCGGCGGACTCGTGGTCGAGCTGGCTGGTCGGCTCGTCCGCCCGGGACACCACGGCGGGCAGCGGATACGGGCGGTTCACCGACACCAGGAGCGCATCCTGGTGCGGCCGCCCGGTGAACTGCCAGTCCAGCCCGGCCGCCACGGCCGCCAGCCGGTCCGGCGGGTTGTCCGCGTGCCCGGGACGCCACCGGTCCGCCGCGGCCAGCACGCCCGGTCCCGCGGGGACCCATCCGGAAGGTCCGTGCACCTGCAGCCTGGTGATGGTGACCGAGCCGGTCACCGGGCTCTGGATGAAGTGCCTCGGCGGCCCGAAATCGAAATCCTGCAGGACGCACGGACAGCCGGTCAGCGGGCCGGCCAGCGTCGCCGTGCCACGGGACGGCAGCGCGCCGAGGCTGACCGGCGAGGAGCCGGCCGTGACATCCGCCGACAGCGATGAGCCAGCCGGCGACAGGCTGTGCACATCGAAGGTGACCCGCATGGCGTCGCCGGTGAGGATCACCGGGGGCGGGGCCGGCGGGGCCAGCTTGGCCGCCAGCGCCGTGAGCGGCTCGCTGCTGAACCCGGGGTGCCAGGCCGCCACGCGGGCGAACCGCTGCGGGTCCACCGCCAGCACGGTCAGCCCGGCGGTGCCGCTGGACAGGCTCACGTAGCGGTCCACCGCGGCGGCCATCCGGCCCGACGGGTCGGCCTTCGCCACGATGGCGCCGAGATCCTTGCCTGCCGGGGCGCTGACCGTGAGCACGGTTGGCGCGCCGACCTCGGTGTCCGCGACGAGTTGCTCGTTGCCACGGCCCACGGTCCAGGCGCTCACCGCGAACGCCGCGAGGGCGAAGGCCGTGGCGAGCACGATCGTGGTCCGCACCCCGCCCGGCCGCCTGGCGACGTGCCGGAGCGCGAGGAAGACGCCGATGCTGCCGCGCCTGCCGGTCCGGGCGAACGCGGCCCGGCAGGCCAGCGGCAGCAGGCGCGAGGCGATGACGGCGACGGCCAGCCCGAGCAGCCCGGGGACGAGCAGGCCAAGCACGCCGTGCCGGGCTGAGCCGATCTGCCCGGTGACCGCCAGGTCGAGCAACCCCGCGGCCGCCCCGGTCGCCAGCACCGCATCGACCACCCAGCCGCGGTCGGCAGGCCGCCGGCCGCTGCGCCGCCACTCCTCGACGACTGGCCGGCGCAGTGTCCGGCGGGCGGCGAGCACCACGGCCGCGAGCCCGCCAACGGCCGACGCGGCGGCAGCAGCCCAGGCGAGCGGCGGCAGCACCACGGCGGTGCCGGGGCGCAGCAGGACGTGGCAGAGCGCCGCGGTCGCACCCCAGCCGGCCAGGGTGCCGACCGGCAGCGCCAGCGCGAGGAGCAGGACCGGCTCGGACATCCCGAACAGCACGGTCCGCCAGCCTCCCCGGCCGCGCAGCTTCGCGAGCGCGATCTCGGGGCCGCACGCGTCGATCGCGTCGGTGACCGTCAGGAACAGCAGGAGCAGGCAGAGGGCCAGCAGTTGCGCGGTGATCAGCACGGCCGGCACGGCGACCGAGCGCCAGCTGGACTCGACCGCGCTCAGGGTGGCCGGGATCGACGTGGTGACCAGTACCTGCTGGGCTTGAAAGGCCACGCTATTACCCAACGAGGTCATGGCCGACTGCAGCTGCGGAACATCCGGACCACTTAGCCGGGACTCATTCAGCAAGTCGTCCACCACCGCGGTGCCCTGTTGCTGCGGCGGTCCCTGCTCCAGGGTGGCGCGCGGCGTGAACAGGGCGTCGATGGGGCTGGTGGCCGAGAAGTAGACCGAGCCGCGGCCGAACCAGTAGTCCAGGTTCGCCTCTGGCAGCTGGTAGAGCCCGGTGATCGTGAAGGCCTGCCAGCCAGCGAAGCTGAGCCGCTGCCCGATGTGCCAGCCGGCCAGGGCAGCCAGCCGCTGGCTGATGATGACCTGGCTACGGGCAGCGGGGCAGGTGCCTCGGATCCGCAGCTGTGCACACACGCTGCTGCGCCAGACCAGCGGGATCGTGGTGGCGTACTGCGGGAAGGCGAGGGCCGTCTCAAGCGAGTAGACCGGCGGCGCGAACAGCCCGCGTCCGGACAGGCTGCCCAGGCCGTGCGCCAGCTGGCTGCTGACCACGGGCGCGGCCTGGCCGAGCAGGCCAGGCACCGCGCCGGTCTCGTTGGCCTCGTAGCCGCGGCCGATGAATGAGGAGCTGGCCACGGTGTCGCGCAGGATCGAGGTCCGTGCCGCCTGGTAGTAGGTCGGCCCGGTGGCCGCCGCAGCGGTCGCCACCACCGCCACCGTGAGGATCATCAGGGTAGTTCCGCCGCGGTGCCGCGTCCCGCTCGTCACCCGCCACGGGCTCACGATAGGCGGCAGCTATCACGATGCGGTCAAGCCGCACAGCCCGCGGCCGAGACGCGACGGCGGCTCCCCCGCCGGGGCTACGCCGACAGCTCGCCCGGCCGTCCGCAGACCAGCTTCAGCACCAGGCGACCGCGGACCAGCATCGCGAAGATCTTGTTCTCGCAGCGCAGGGCAGAGCGGCCGAAGCCGCTGCCGCCCCGGGGTGGGGTGACTCCGGGACTGCCGACCAGCGCATCGACCAGCGCATCGACCAGATCCTCGAAACGGTCGTCGGGCCGGCCCGCCTCAGTGTTCTCCATCTGGGTTCTCATCTGGGCTCTCCTCAGGCACGGTGCCAGGCTAAACCCCGGCACCGACAGTACGGCCACCTGAGCGCCCCGGCCCGGGCAGCGTGGCGGACACTGGGAGCATGCGCTATCTGGCTACCGGCACCGCCAAGAAGATTTCCAAGATCGGCCTGGGCACCTGGCAGTTCGGGTCCCGCGAGTGGGGATACGGCGAGCCGTACGCCGCGCAGGAGGCGCACGCCATTGTCCGCCGCGCCCTCGAGCTGGGTGTCACTCTCTTCGACACCGCCGAGCTCTACGGCTTCGGGCGCAGCGAGCGGATCCTCGGGCAGGCGCTCGGCGAGAACCTGGAGTCGGTCTTCCTCGCCACGAAGATCTTCCCGGTCATGCCGGTCGGCCCCGTCGTCGAGCAGCGTGCCGTGGCCAGCGCCAACCGGCTCGGCGCCCACCAGCTCGATCTCTACCAGGTCCACCAGCCGAACCCGCTGGTCAAAGACGTGACGACGATGCGCGGCATGCGCGCACTGCAGCGCGTCGGGCTGGTCGGCCAGGTAGGCGTCAGTAACTACTCCCTCGGCCGCTGGCGCGCCGCCGAGGCCGCCCTGGGCAGCCGGGTGCTCAGCAACCAGGTCCGCTACAGCCTGGTTGACCGCGCCGCGGAACGCGAGTTGCTGCCGTACGCGGAGTCCCATGACCGGGTGATCATCGCCTACAGCCCGCTGGCGCAGGGGCTGCTGTCGGGCCGGTACGGCCCGGACAGCCGGCCGGCGAACGGGGTCCGGCTGGGCAACCCGCTCTTCCTCCCGGAAAACCTCGAGCGGGCCGCCGAGCTGATCGCGGCCCTCCGCGAGGTGGCGGACGCGCATTCAGCGTCCCCCGCCCAGATCGCGCTCGCCTGGGCCATCCACCGCCCCGCGGTGACCGCGATTCCCGGCGCGTCCAGCGTCGAGCAACTCGAGAGCAACGTCGCCGCCGCCGAGATCGACCTTACCGACGAGGAGTACCAGGCCCTGAGCGCCGCGGCGGCCCGGTTCGATCCCATCGCCGGCCGCGCCGCGCTCCCCCGGCTCCTCCGCACCCGCCTGCGCCGCTGACCCGGAGCCGCCTCATCCGCGGCCGATGAACGGCATCGTGGTCGCGGTGATCGTCAGGAACTGCACGTTCGCGTCCAGCGGCAGGGCCGCCATGTAGAGCACCGCATCGGCCACGTGCCGGGCATCGAAGGTGGGCTCGGCAGCCATCGAGCCGTCGGCCTGCCGCACCCCCCGGCTCATGGCCTGGGTCATCTCGGTGGCGGCGTTACCGATGTCGATCTGGCCGCAGGCGATGCCGAACGGCCGCCCGTCGAGCGAGATCGACTTGGTCAGGCCGGTCATCGCGTGCTTGGTGGCGGTGTAGCCGACGGTGCCCGGCCGGGGGACGTGCGCCGAGATCGAGCCGTTGTTGATGATCCGGCCGCCGCGCGGATCCTGGGCCTTCATCATCCGCACTGCGTGATGGGCGCACAGGAACGCACCGGTGAGGTTGGTGTCCACGACCTCCCGCCAGGCGGGCAGCGTGACCTCGTCCACCGAGCCTGAACGTGCCGGCGGTGAGCCCGCTGCCCACTCGCTATGACGCAGCTTGCCCGGGTGGCGGGGCGGTACGCGGGCGCCAGGTGTACGGCGTGGTCCGCGCGAGGCGGCGGAACCCCAGGCGGCCCAGGATGGGCTCGCTGTCGGTGGAGGCGTCCACGGTCAGGTACCGGTACCCGCTCGGCGAAGGCCTGCTGCCGGTCGCTGCCCACCAGGTCGCTGTCCACCGGATCATCGTCCCACCTGAGCCCTCCGGGCCTGCCCGGCCGTGATCCTGCGCTTCCCGGCAGCCCGCCGGGTGCCCGCGGGGCACCCGCGACCGCCGCCCGCCCGCCGGGTACCCGCAACCGCCGCCCGCCCGGCCCGCATCGATACGGCATTCGGTGCTGTTCCCCCACCACCCCAATTCCGGCATCGATGCGGTTCCCCCGGGGGGCGGGAGGGGGCTTTGGGTGACCGCAGGCGCTTGCGGTCCTCCGGGGGCGACCGGCGGGCCAGTCGGGGGTGCTGGCCGGGCCGGCCGGGGGTGCTGGCCGGGCCGGCGCCTTTCCGGTTGGCCGACGCCCTAGGCTGAGCAGGTATCCGTCCGAGCACAGGAGGTCTGCATGGCCGACGCAGCGGCGGGATCTGAGCGTCCCGAGGACGATGTGAAACGCAAGTTCCGCGAGGCACTGGAGCGCAAGCGCAGCAAGCAGGCGGAGACGAATGCGCGGCAGACGGGGAAGGGCGCCGGCAAGGTCCATGGCGCCCACGGGCCCGCCCAGAGCCGCCGCTCGTTCCGCCGCAAGAGCGGCGGCTGAGCCACCCGATGACGGGCAGGCTCACCCCGCGTCGCGGCGGGGCGGCCCGGCTGCGGGACTTGCTGGACTCCGGCGAAACCATCCTGGCCCCGGGCGCGTTCGACCCGCTGGCGGCCCGACTGGTGGAGGAGGCCGGGTTCCCTGCGGTGTACATGACCGGCTTCGGAACGTCGGCGGCGCTGATCGGGCGCCCGGACGTCGGCCTGCTGACGATGACCGAGATGGTCGACAACGCCAGGAGGATCGCTGACTGCGTGGACATCCCGGTGATCGCCGACGCCGACACCGGTTACGGCAACCAGCTGAACGTGATCCGGACCGTCGGCGCCTATGAGGCGGCCGGCGTCGCCGCGATCCACATCGAGGACCAGGTCGCCCCGAAGAAATGCGGCCACATGGAGGGCAAGCTCGTCATCCCGGCGCAGGAGATGGCACAGAAGATCCGGGCGGCCACCGATGCCCGTACGCGGCCCGAGTTCGTGATCATCGCCCGGACCGACGCCCGGGCCGTGGAGGGCCTGGAGGCCGCCCTCGAACGGGCCCGGCTGTACCGCGCGGCCGGAGCGGACGCGCTGTTTATCGAGGCCGTCGTATCCGAGGAGGAGGCCGCGGAGGCCGCCCGGGCGTTCCCTGGCGTGCCGCTGCTCTTCAACTGGGCGGAGGGGGGCAAGACCCCCCCGATCAGCCTCGACCGGCTGCGAGAACTCGGCTACCGGATCGTCATCTTCCCGATCAGCACGCTGCTGGCGGCAACGGCCGCGATGCGCCGGATATTGCGCGAGATCGCCCAGTCGGGCACGCCCGCGGCGGCCATGCCCGAACTGCCGACGTTCGGCGAGTTCGTGGATTTCATCGGGCTGCCTGAGGTCCGCGCGGCCGAGCAACGGTACGCCGACATCGACTCCGCCGCCATGCCGGACCCGCGAGGCCAGCCGGGCCCGTGAGCCGCCGCTTCCGGTGGTAAGCGCTTGTCCCCTGTCAGGCGGCAGTACGTCCGCCGGGTATCCCCGATCCAGGTCACTGTTCTGGCATGTCTACTCGGGGTTGCCGTCCCAGCCGGGAGCCCTCGCCTGCTGGGATGAACATCCGACTCTGCCGATGTGAGCGAGTTTGCCACAGGCGTATTGTTATGCGCAGATCAGCATGATCATTCGCGGTCAGCAATTGGGCCGGGAGGGATCATGCCAACCACTCGTTTTCTGCACGGCGGCCAGATCGCCGATTATTTCCGCTGATACAAATGGCTTCGCGGCATGGTATCCGCACACAAGATCTCCGGTTCTGTATGCGGATCTCATCGCTTCAGATCACGGGGCATGCAGACTTCAGACACCCACACGCGTGACCCAGATCAGCGAATATCGTAGAGGGGTCTAGCGGCCCGCGAAACGCCAGGTCAACGCATATGCGCGGGACTTTGGCACAGCACAAGGTGCTTGCACGGCTCTGGGTGATGGCCAGTCCGGGTGTCCACCAGATGCGCAAACCGCCTCAAAGTGAATGTCACGACAGTGAACAGTGTCGCTCTTATTGACATGCTGGACGGAAGGTAGTTTCGGCGAGGTGTCCACGCTCCTTGGCTGAAGCCCGGAATGCTCGCCAGCAGAGCCCGGCGTATTCCTTTAGCCGCCGCCGGTCGCCCCATCCCAGATCTGGGTAATAGGCGATCAGCGCGGTCATGTCGGCGCTGGTCCAGTGCTGGTACTGGTGACCGATGGTGAAGGGAATCGCCCGTATGGCAGGTGGCTGGCCACTGAAGTCCCGGCACCAGTCGATCAGTTCACCGAAGGTCACGGTTGTGCCTGATCCCAGGTTGAAAACGCCGCACGGCTTCGGCTGCGTGGAGCGGGCCAGCCGTCGCAGAATCACGGCGGTGATGCGGTCCACCTCGACGAAGTCGCGTCCGGAATCTTCTGTGCCGTCAAAGATCTCGATGGGCTGTCCGGACGCGCTCTGCTGCAACCACTTCGAGATGACCGATGCCATCCGGCCGTGCGTGGGCTCGTTCGGACCGAAGGCGTTGGTGTAGCGCAATCCCAGCCAGTCGCCGCCTGCGAAGCGGGCGGCCATTTCTTGGTCCAGCCGCAGCTTCGACTCAGCGTAGGGGTTCAGCGGGCCAGATGAGGACGCGATATCCGCCTCCGACACGGACCGTCGCCCGGTGTTGCCGTAAACGCTGAACGATGAGGCATAGATGAACAGGACTCTGGCCTCCGCGGCGGCGTCCGCGAGTTCCAATGGCTTGCGGGTGTTGTTCTCCAGGAGCCGTTTCCGGTCCCGTTCCAGGGTGTTCGAGATGCCGGCCTGATGCACCACGGCGTGATAGGTGCCGTGACGGATGGCGTCAAGCACTCGGGTGTCGGCGGCGTCCATGCGGAGGTCCGGTGTCCCGGTTACATCGATGGAGACCACACTTCGTCCCTGAGCGCGCAAGGAGCGGGCGATGGCGCCACCGATGAATCCGCTTGCGCCGGTGACCAGGACCGGGCGGTCAGTGGCGACGTTCGGGGTCATGAGGTCGCGCCGACGGCGAGGTAGTCGTTGATGAGGAGGGGCAGAGCGTCTGCCATGGACCGGTACTCGCCCAGGAAGGGTGTTCCTGGGTCGAGGGCTAGGTCGACCTGGCGGGGCCGATCGGCAGCCGGTCGGTCGGCGGCCTGGATCAGCTCTGGATCGGACCCCAGCAACTCGGCGATGCACAGCCCCATCTCGTACTGGCTATACCATTGCTGGGCGCTGACGTGCACGGATCTGCCTTCCCAGTGGCTAAGGGACTGCACGATCGCTCCCAGTGTCCGGGCCACGTCCGCGACGTGGGTCGGGCGGCGCCGCGCCCAGGAGTCCAGCACGACTGGCTCGTGCGTGGCCGAGATCCGTGCGACCAGTTCTGACAGGTTGCACTCGCTGAGCGTCTGGACTGGTCCGTAGAGCACCGGCATCCGGACGATGACGGTGCCCGGCAGAATCCGCCGGACCTGAGACTCGGCCGCGGACTTAGCTCGACCGTAAGCATTCATCGGATAATGCGGGTGGTCCGGAGCGAACGGCCCGCCGCTGGGGAAGACGTAGTCGGTTGAGATATGGAGCAGCGCCGCATTCACATCGCGTGCGGCGAGCGCGGAGTTCGCTGCAGTGGTCACGTTGGCCCTGCGCAGCTCATCCAGGTCTCCCCAGTGCGAAGGCCGGCGCTCAGCAACGAGATTCACGATGACAACCGGGCGGACCGACCGGGCCAGGGCCAGTACGGCCACTGGTTCCCGTGCGTCCACTTGGGCCAGTCCGGGTGCCAGCCGCGTCATCGCGCTGCCAGTGGCCGTCGGGCCCAGTTCGCGTAGCAGCGCGCGTCCCAGCAGGCCGCTACCGCCAAGCACGAGAATCATTGTCACTAGGCTCTTTTCGTGGTTCGGCCGGGTCGTGGCTGACGTATCGGGTGGCGTGCGCGACCCCGGCCTGGGTGGCCTGCGCCCAATCCAGTCCCTGCGCCACCATCGCGGTCATCACTCCGGCGAAGACATCTCCGGCTCCGGCCACGGACCGCACTTGGTGCATCGGCGGTGGCGTGAAAGCTTGGATTCCGTCATCGGTCGTGACGACCGCTCCCTCTGCGGCGCACGTCACGATCAGCGCATCCAATTGCAGGCGGGACCGCATCCGGCTCGCTCCAGCTTGCAGATCCTCGTGGCCGGACACCAGTGCGAGTTCGTGATCGTTCGGTGTCCACGCCTGGGCCCCGCGATAGCAACTCATGTCGCGGCGTTTAGAGTCCACCACGACCGGGATCCTGCGTTCTCGGGCGTCCGCCACGACCTGGCGAATCAGGGTCTCCGTCAGTGCACCTTTGGCGTAGTCGCTGAACAGGACCGCGGACACCGATGCGCGCATCGAGTGCCATATGCCGAACATGTGCTCTTCCACTGCTGGGGCAAGGTCGTGGAAGCGGCTGTCCTCATCGACCCGGAGCAGATGATGCGTGCCGGTCAGGAACCGGGTCTTGGTGATCGTGGGGTAGCCCGGGAACGCCGCGAGCCGAGACCTCACGCCCGCGTCGCTCAGGGAGGTACGAAGGAACTCCGCCTGCTCGTCGGCTCCGGTCACTCCGGCGAGGGTCACCGCCGATCCGGAGACGTCATACGCTGCCTGGGCACTGATGCAGGCGCCGCTCATCCTGCGTGTGCGGTGGCTCAGACGCAGCACCGGCACGGGTGCGTCCGGGCTGATGCGCTCGACCTGGCCCTGGACATAGATGTCCGTCATCACGTCGCCCAGAACGAGAAGCACGCCGATCAGCCCCGATCCCGCAGGATCGCCGTGGTGGAGCAGCCTTCGACACGCGGGAAGAACAGCATCCGCCCGCCGGACCGTTCGAGCGGGGCGCGTTCGGGCACCGGCAGCGTTAGGTAGCTGTCATCTTTGACCGCGAGATCCGGGCGCAGCGTCATGACCTCGAGAACCGGTGCGTCGTGCCGGATCTCGACGACGGCGTCCACTGACCGGATTGACCCCAGAACCAGAGCGCGCTGACTCAAGGTGTGGTAGGGACGGCCGACGCCTTTGAGCCGCCGGACGGACACGTCGCTGTTGATGCCGACGATCAGGCGATCACAGTGTGCTCGGGCGAACGCGAGCATTTGTACATGGCCGGGATGAAGCACATCGAAACAGCCGTTCGTCCAGCCGACGGTGAGACGATTCCGGTGCCATTGGGCGACCAGCCGTTTGGCCGCGGCCAGGTCGAGCAGCGGCAGCGAATCATTCACGGCGCGCCAGCCTCGGCGCGATCGGCTGTCGTGCCCTCTGCAGGTGATCGGCAGCATCTGCAGATGACCGGTGGCCCTTCACGATGCCTCGGCCCAGCCGGATCAGCAGATGCCCCCACGACTGTACGAAGACGCTACACAGGTAATCATCGTCCTCGGGGCGCAGTCCAAGTGAGCGGGAGGTGACCCGCAGGAGGTCGAAAGTCTCTGCTGCGATGCCAATCTCGCTGGTGAGTGGCCGCGGAGAGTGGCCCCGCCGCCCGAGCCGCAGGACGACACCGTGACTGCGAGCCTTTTCTAGCATGTGCTCGAAAGGTGCAGCGTCCCAGCCAGAGTCGTTCGCCACGGCGGTGAGCAGGCCATTGGAGAGTGCGAAGCGCACATCCGGTCGCAGCGCTGGTTCGTCCCAGCACATGTCCCAGCTCAGATTGTGGGCAACATGCTCGGCAGCGGCACTGACCACTGCGACATCGAAAGCGACCACTCCCAGCGGGTTCTGGCCCTCAATGGCCTGGACGACGACGGCCACCGTCCAGGCCAGATTTCCGGCCTCGACCAGAAGAGCACGCTCGATCGCCGCCGTGATGGTGGCCAGCGCCGCATCGTCCTGCGCCCACGCCGGCCACAGGCGCAGCATCAGCGCGTCCTCGACGACCTGCTGATCGAAGCACTCGATCTGCACCCCTTCGGGGACGATGGCCCGCAGCCGGCCACCGTCGTGCCCGCAGTGCGCGAGCACCGCGGCACCGCTGGCGTGTGCGGTCTTGGCGGCGGTCACGAGGTTGACCGACCGGCCACTGCCGCTGATGAGATGGATAAGATCGCCGTGCCCGACGCCATCGCGAGACAGCAGGCGAGCGAACGAAGCAGCGAAACCCTCAGTAGTCACCGCTCCGGCGATCTCATGCGGGTGCCAGTGCCGGGCAACATCCATGGGTGACCCCTTGCCGCGCAGGCTGTCGGCCACAGTGAATCCCACCGACCAGCATCCGCCGTTCCCCAGGAAGAATTGGCGCCTGAACCCGGTGCGCCGCTGGGGGTCGCATCCACAGTGGGACTGCACGGCTTGGCCGAGTTCGGCGCAGTAGGACTCCACCAGCTCGGTCGCGAGCCCGGCCGGGCACATCTCAGTGACGGCCCGGCCCACGGCCCTGGCCGGGTTCATTGGATGACGACCTGCACGGCTTCGTCGACCACGCTCTGGTAGTGGGCCGGCGCCAGTTCGCGATCCAGGGAGCGCAGCTGCGACAGCTTGGTGATCGTGCCTGCGGCTTTCACATGGTCGATCACTGTGCTGGCCAGGAGGTGGTCGCCGAGCCGGCTGAGGTGGACGCCGTCGGCCCAGAGATCCGATCCGGGGCCGAGGGCCGATGACGTCCGCAGAAACGTGCGCGTGACCGGGACGAAGGCCGCGCCCGTCCTCGCCGCCACGCCCCGGGCCTTGGCCATGTAGTGCTGGAGAACCTCGTTCATCTCAACTGTCGGCAGGCCTTCGAGGTCCCGCCCGAACGGCGACTCCTCGACATAGATCACCTCACGCGAGATTCCGCTGAGCAGGACCAGGCACTCTTCGACGTTCCCGGCGAACTCCTCGATGCCGACGGCGGCCTCGGTCTTGCCCTGGAACCCGCGCCAGACGTCATTGAGCCCGCACCCGAAAAGAGCCACATCGAAGAACTGGCCAGACCCGGCGACCTGTTTGCACACGCCCACCAGATCCCGGGAGGTGGCCCCGCCGACGGCATGGTTGTGGGAGCTGAGAGCCAGGTGCGGGAACGCGGTCTGTAGGTCGTCCGCCACCGTGCGCACGTAGCCGCCGGTCTGGACCGACGTGACCTGGACCTGATCGCCCGGCTCGGGCACCGGCCACGGCACCTCCAGCGCGTCGCTGATGGCACGGGGACGCTCCATTATGCTGGTGCCCACCCAGCCCAGGTGCAGCGGCGGCCGGAACACCGCACCCGGGCTCACGCCTGCGAACTCGCGGATGACCCGGGCCGGAGCGCCCGCCACCACCGTGTCCGGCCGGATGTGCCGGGTCACAACGGAATTCGCACCCACGACAGCGTTCGCGCCAACGCATGCACCCGCCGTAACAGTGACCTTGTTCGACAGCAGCACCCCCCTCTCAATCACGATCGGAGCACCCTCGAACCCGCTGGCCCACGGCTGCAGCGGCAGCTCCCCGAAGCGGGCCTCCCGCACCACATGGTTGTGGTCACGGATGTCCGCCAGATTGGAGACCCCGGTTCCCGAGCCGATAACGATCGCGACCATCGATGAGATGAAGACGTTCTCGCCGATCGCCACGTCGTTGCCGATGTGGATCCGGGAACCACGATTGGCCTGGATAGTCGTGCCGCGCCGGATGCTCACCCGGTCACCCAGCACAATCTGCGCGCCCGGGTCCACCTCGAAGACGACATCGGGATCGATCTGGCACCCGGTCCCGGCGGACACACCCGGCTGGTCAAGCTGCATGGCAGTCGTTCTCCATCTCGTTAGGATCAGTTCTTGGTGATCAGGAAAGGGCCAATCGCCAAGGCTTCCAGCGGCGAGGTATGGAACATCGACAACGCCTGGATCGGCGTGTTCACGATCGGCTCGTCCTCTCCGTTGAAGCTCGTGTTCAGCACCGCACCGATGCCGATCTCGTCCCTGACCGCCTCCAGTAGCTCACCGAAGCACGGATCGACCGCGCTGCTCACGAACTGAGGCCGCATCGTGCCGTCCACGTGCACCACCGCTGGCAACCCGGCCTTGGCCCGATCCGAAGCCAGGAATGCTTCAATCATGAAATCGGACCGGTGAGCATCCTGCACGGTTTCCGCAGCCTCGCGATCCAAGATGCTGGGGGCCAGCGGGCGCCAGAGTTCCCGCTTCTTCACGTCGCGGTTGATGAAGTCCCTCGTGGCCGACACCCTGGGGTCTCCCAGAATGCTCCGGTGGCCCAGCGCGCGCGGCCCGGCCTCTGCTCGTCCCTGCATCCAGCCGACCGTTTGCCCGGAGGCGATCAGCGCGGCCACGCGGCGGGCCACACCTTCGGGAGGCTCTGCGTACCGTGTGCCAGTGGCGTCTAGGGTGCGGCGGACGCTGCCGGGGGTGAATTCTGCTCCGAACGCGGTGGTACGCATCGCCGCCGCGCTCACCTGGCCTCCTTGCAGCAGCACGGCCTCGTACGCGGCTCCGAGCGCGCACCCGGCGTCGGAAGCGACTGGCTGGACGAACAAGGAACCCGGGAGGGCCTGGCGCCGGAGGGTGCCGTTGGCCGCGCAGTTCAACGCCACACCGCCGGCGTAGCACACGTCGGCGACGCCTGTGGTCGAGATGGCGAACCGGACCAGCGCGGTGAGCGCACGCTCCAGCCAGTGCTGCGCCGAGGCCGCCAGATTGAGTTGCGCTGGGTCGAATTCGTGCGCGCGGACGAACTCACCAGAGTGCGGGTCGTAGTGCCGTAGGGCGGTGAGCCGGCTGACGCCCATCCCGGTGTAGTGATCGGACAGGGCGTGCTGAAGATCGAAGTAGAAGCGGAGTATGTCGTCTGCGCTGGCCTCGGCGTCCGGCGGCTTCAGGCCCAGCCGTGCGACGTCGATCTGGTAGGGCTTATGGATGCCATCTTCGAGAAAGGCAGCGTCCATTGAAGGTGATCCGTAGCTGGCGAGTCCCATCAGCTTGCCCGCGCTGGACCAGTCACCCAGCCCCAGATGGGCGGCTACGGACTCGTACATCCAGCCCAGGGATTGGGACGGGCCAGCGCTCCAGACCTCGGTGAGCCCACGATCGCGATCACCGTTGTGGATGCTGGTGGACCGGCCATCTCCATGCCCGTCGGCCACGATGACCGTGGCCCGGTCCATGCCCGAGGCGAAGAAGGCTGATGCCGCGTGTGCGCGATGGTGGTCGACGATCAGCGCCGACGCAGGTGTGAACTCGCCGAAGAACCGGGGCGGCAACAGTTCGCGCAACAGGCCAGGGTCGGTGATCTCGGCTGATGGCTGTGGGTGCCATGGGTTCCAGGCGACCGCGATCGAGCTGACGTCGCGCAGGTCGATGCCGGCCACCGAGAGGCAATAGGCGGCGGCCGCTCCACATGATCGTGAGTCGCGGTTGTGCTTGCGGCGCGAGAAGCGCTCCTCCTCGGTGAACGCGAGGATCTGCCCAGTCCCGTCGATGAGGCAGGCCGAGCCGTCATGGTGGTACGGACCGCCCAGCCCGAGCACGTAGGTCATCGGCCAAGCACCGCCAAGTGGTTGGCCACTGCGAGCAGGACGTCGTGTGCCGGAATCATCTCCATGCAGCCTCCGGCGCCGCCGCAGGCGACCTGGTGGGCGCACGGTGAGCACGGCGCAGGAGAGGTGAGAATGGTCAGTGCCCTGGGGCCTTTCGGTACGACTTCGGCGTCGTGACTGGGCCCGAACAGCACCACGGCTGGCGTCCCGTGAAGCAGGGCCAGGTGGTATCCGAAGGTGTCACCCGTGACCACTACGTCGCAGAACTCGAACGCAGCACAGAACTCGGTCAGTGACCAGGGGCGGTAGTGGACCTGGCTCGGTGATCGCGTCGCGAGCCGTGCATGGATCTCTTCAGCCATGGCGTGCTCCTTCGGCCCGGCGAAGAGCCAGACGGACGCGTCCTGCGCGACGAGCCGCTCACCGAGGTCAATCCAGTTGGACATCGGCCACATCTTGGTCGTGAGCGAGCTGCCGAGGTTGAAGCCGACGGTGCGTCGTCCGGCCCACTGCTGGGCGAAGGCGCGAACCGGTTCGCGTGCAGCCGCTGGCACGTCCAGTTCGTACGGCTCGTCGTCGTACGTGTAGCCCGCCACCTCGAAGTACAGCTCAGTCCACGTCCTGCGGTTGGTGATGGCGCGGAAGTCGTTCCAGGTGTTCATCTTGAAGAAGTGCTCCGCCGCCGTCCCTACGGCGTAGAGACCGGACGCCGGGCCGCCGTACGCGAGTCCGGCCCGTTCATCGCAGCTGACCGTCTCCATCAGGCTGGCAGCACTCGGCGTTCGTTCGAACGAATAGATAGCGTGGAAGTGCTCGCGCTCCAGTTGGCGAACCGTCTCCCATGAGAACGCGAGCGCCCGGTCAACAGCCGGATTCATCTCCATCAGAGGCACGTGCGCCTCGTCGCACAGCCAGGTGATATGCGCGTCTGGATGGTCGCGTTTGATCCGCGGCGGCAGGGGTGAAGCGATCAGCATGTCGCCGTGCAGGCCAAGCATGATCAGTAGATAGCGCCGGCCAGCGGGCGCGTACTCGGGACATCCGGTGCACGGCCGCCAGTACCGGCACGGCAGCCCGCCGTCGAAGTGCCGGCAGTCAGCCTTCCACGTAAACGTCTGCGGTGGCATCAGATAACGGTGGGCCGGCGCGGTAAAGGCCCAGGCGGCGGGTTCATCGGTCAACCGGTCCACCCCCATGCCGAGCCGAGAAGGCATCCCAGGAGAGATCTTCGACGATGGCCCGAGACCGCTTCTGAAGGACCCTGACATCGGTGCGCTGATCGATGGTAGCGCCAACGATGCCAGCGATCTCCGTGGCTCCGGCTTCGTTGAGGCCCTTTCGGGTCAGCTCCTGCAGGCCTGCGCGCAATCCCACGCGGCCGAGCTGGGGAATGTCGATGGCATTGACCCGGATCCCAGCATCGAGGAGGCGATGAGCGGCCTGCGCGGGATCCATGACCGGCTCGATGTCGATGAAGACCTGATGACATTCCGTGTAGCCGAAGCGCGAGCCGTACACCGGGATGCCGCGTTCAGCGAGGTTCGCAGCGAAGGCGCGTGCGTTGCTCACCACCTGGCCCGCGTATTCAGGCCAATGGCCGCGCATCTCCTCCAGGGTGATGGCGAGAGCGATGGTATGGCCGGGGTGGTGGTGGGAAACCCAGGCGCTAGTCTCGTGCTCCAGCTGCTGGTGGCAGGCGGCGTCGCTGGCCGCCAGCACGCCCCGGTGCGGCCCGGGGAAGGACTTGTGCAGAGATCCCCCCAGCGATGACGCGCCGTCCTTCAGCGGATTGGGCACCACACCACCGACCACGAGGCCCATGATGTGAGAGGCGTCGTAGTGGACGGTTGTGCCCGGCGGCAGGTTCGTGGCCAGGTCGTCCACCCGCAGAGGGCGCACCGCGCAGTACTGGTCGAGGTAAACCAACACGGGTTGCGGCAGCCGCGCGATCAGGCGGGCTGCGGACGGGACGTCGATGCCGCCCTCGTCATCGAGCAGCGGGAGGTTGTGCACGGTTGCGCCCAAACGCCGGGCCATCTGCGCTGTGACGGCGTGGCCACCGGCTGAGACGGGCACACTCACGACGCAGGCCGGAGCGAATGCACTGAGCGCAACAGTCATGGCGTTCATGCCCGACAGAGGTCGGATGCTGAGGTGATGGCACTCCAGCAGGGTCGCGAGTTCGGCGGCAGCCGCTTGCTCGATCGATTCAAACCACTCCATCGCTGGCCAGGCGGCGCCGTCCCCGAATGAATATCTGGACTGGAGAGTGCCGCTGTAGGCAGATCGCGCCGCCGGGCTCAGCGTGTTCTCGCTGGGAACCATGTGCAGCAGGTTCGACGACCGCACCTCCGCCTGCAGCAATTGGCCGAGCAGATCCGCTACCGACACTCTGGTTCTCCGGAGGCTGTTCGGACGAGCGTCCCGCAGCCGAAGGTGCGCGTCGGCATCCACGATCGCGGGTGCGGCACGCCATCGGCGACGAGAGACCATGATGACGTCGCCAACTCGGTCAGGGTGCGTCGAACCGTATACTGCGCCAGCGCTTTTCCCGGGCAGGCGCGTACGCCCGAGCCAAAGGTAAGATCGTCCCCTGCGGCCGACGCGGGTGAGTACGAGACCAGGGTGCCCGGTTCGAGTTGCTCACCCTCGAACCAGAAGCTGCCAACAACCTCACGCGTGATGAGTGTGTTGGGAGAGTCCAGGATCTCGACCTGGTGGGCGAAGGCGTCAGGGTCGCCGCGGTCCGATGGCTCGATCCGCAGCCAGCGGACGATAGCCCAGCCCACCAGATTCGCGGTCGTCTCGATCGAGGCGATCAGGACGGCGCCGAGATCGCGGGCGTCAACCCGGGCAGTGGGTTGTGCCTCGCCGGGCCCCGCCTGGATGTGCGTAAAGATCCGCCCGAGTTCGTCCCGGGCAGACAGTGCCTGCTGCAGGACGACGCGATCAGGTTTCGGTGTGGCTGCGGTAACCGCACCGGCCACGAACTGAGCCGCGAACCCGGCGACGGCCTGCCCGCAGGACGACTCCGGGGCAATGCCGAACATCACGCGCGCAAAGATGGCGTGTGCGAGCCTGCGCGTCTCATCGAGCAGGTCCACGATCCCGCGTGCGCACGCAGCACCGATCCAATCGGCGACTGCGGCGTCCACGTCGTCCCGCCAGGTGCCATGTTGACCGAAGCTCCGGATCAAGGTCTGCCGCCGGCGGCGGTGCAGATCGCCGGTGAGAGTGAACACAGTCCCGGCGAACAGCTCTTCTGCGGCTGGCGTGTTGTGGTTCTGAAGTGATTCCGCACGTTCGGCGCGATGGAAAATTCGGAGCCGTTCCGTCGTGGGATGGAAGTAGATGGTGTCGGGGCCGTCCTGGCCTGAGACTCGGATGACCCCGCCACTGCGCAGCAGGGTCTCGTCCAGCAGCGCGACCGGGTCGCTGGCTCCCGTCAGATCCATGGCGGCTGGTCGGGCCGTCATCGGGTGCTCTGCTCGGCGTCTCCGATGCCGCGGCGTTCCAGCACGGACATGGCTCGCTGCAGCAGCCGCGGGGTCTCCAGCGGTGCTGGTTCAAGGGCAGGACGGCAGTCGCAGTCCAGGTCGAGCGCGCGGGTGTTTCCAGTCTCGGAGAAATCGAGCAGGGCATCCACGATGGCGTCAGCGCACAGTGGACAGCTGTCAGGGAACACGGATTCAAAGTCGCTGCCTCGCAGGTTGATGCAGGCGACCCGGACCGCTGTCTCGCGATGTGCGATCCGGACGGCTTCCAGCACCGTCCACAGGTTCGGCGGCGCGTAGTCGCCAGTCTGGTAGAGCTCCCAGGCAACGGTGTTCCGGCTGACTCTGGTCGGGCACAGGGTAACGCCTTCGACGCCGCGGGACTTAAGGTAGGCGACAGACTCGATCACATCGGTGAGCGCCTCGGCCTCGGTCACGAACGGAGGTTTGATCATCAGGTAGATCTTGGGGATGACGCCGAGTTCGGCCATCAGTGAGAGCGCGCCCTCGAACGCACGTTGCGAGACCCGGGTGTTGACCAGGATCTCGCGGATCACGTCGTGGGCGGACTGGAACCCGATGCCGATCTCAAGCTCGACGTCACCGAGTAGCTCCGCAAATGGCTGGAGGCGCTCCCGCGTGACAAACTGCGGCAGGGACTCCACCACCAGCCGCCGGATGCCCATCTGCGCCACCAGCCGGGCGATCTCCAACTGGATGTCGGCCGGAACCTCTGACGGCGCGAAGAACGACCCATCGTTGTACAGACTCAGCAACTCGTAGGATGGCTCGTCGGCCTTCTGGGTCAGGACGGCCTGAATCTGCTGCAGCAGCCTGTCAGCGCTTCTCGTATGCCCGTAGTTGTTCTCGTTCGTGAACGGGCACATTGTGCAGGTCGGCACGCTGCACCCACCGGTCATCAGGATGACCTTCTTGCGACTAAGTGTCTCGCCGCTCGATAGGCGCAGATTATCGTAAGAGACGTATCTGGGCTGGTCCTCGTGTTCGTCTGCGCGCGGCTGCCGGAGCATCATGGACCACTGGGTCATCGTACGCCTCAGGCGTGAAGCCTCGTCCGGGCGTTCGATGTTCAGCATCTTCATGCATCCCCCAAGCCGTAAGTAACCAAGTAAAGTTAGACCATGTGCCCTGAACCGGATATTAGCCAAGACTGGTCCAGATGACAAGGAAGATCACCTATATAACATGCAGAAGAGTATCGCTTTAAGTGCAATGAGGATGCAATTTATACGGCCAATCTATGGTTCGCTGAGTCGAACCCGCGACCGCCAGTTAGGCGACCACGAGGCGTGAAAGCTTGTCTCATTCCCGACGTAACCGTTAACGCGCCCTATCCGACCTGCCCAGCAGCGAGCATGTGCTCGATCACGTGCTCCCACGCGTATCGGGCATCACCGGGCAGTTTCCACCACGCTGTGACTTCACCGTGGTCACCGGCTAGGTCCGGGGTCCGGGGTAGGCCTGTAGCCATCGCATCAAGCAGGACTTGGTGCTTCTTGGCGAGATGGGTGGCGCCGAGATGGTCGCGCAGGAAGTCGCGGATGACATCGTGCACGGTAATGCTCCCACCGTCGGCTGCGGAGATTAGCGTCACCAGAGCTAGGTCGGCCAGCCGGGCACATAGCGCGCGCGTGGTCATCTGGCCCAGGCCGCCCGCAATGCCGCGGGCTTTAGGTGTTTGGGGGTTAGTGCGAGGTTCCTGTTCTTGGTGACGCTGGGTAGTTGCTGTCTCCGGGCATGCTGACGGCCGGCGTGCCGTGCCGGTGACGGCCGGTTCCACGGGCCGGAGGTGCCTTATCTGGTCGTCTTACCGGTGTTTGTGCTGGTCAGGCTGGGGTGTTGACCATGGTGATGACGGCCGGGGCGATGCGGGTGGCGGTGTCCTTCGCGGTTGCGTGCGGGAAGGAGCTGGGGGACTTGGACTTGCGGGCGCGGTGCCGGTTCCGGTCGGCGGTGTTCCGGTATTTGCTGATGTCCCTGGCCAGTGCCTGGTAGCAGGCGCGGCCGGCGCGGATCGCGGCGAGGATGGCGCGGCGGGCGCGGGCATGGGAGAGGTCGCGGGGCCGGACGGGCTGCCCGGCGCGGCGTCCCTTCCGGGCAGGTGCGGCGGCGAGGGCGGCGTCGCGGGCGACGCCGCGGGTCATCTCGGTGCCGGCGGCCCAGGCGGCGAGTTCCTGCCGGACCAGGTCCGGGCTGCCGGAGCGGAGCATCGGCCCGGTGCCCGGCCCGGCGCCGTGGAGGGACGCCTTCGCTTCCCGCAGGCCGGTCTCCGACCCGTCCCACCGCCACTTATACAGCGCGGCCAGCTCGGGGGCGGGGTACTCGCGCCAGTCCAGCAGGTCGGTGACCAGGCAGAACATCTCCGGCACCTCCTGTCCTTCCACGGTGACCCAGTACTCGATGACGCGGACGGTCACGGTGACGCCGTAGCCGGACAGCTCCGCGAGATAGGAGCCGTCCGGCAGGATCGCCGAGACCCGCTTGAGCGGGATGTCGCTTTTCAGCCGGATCATCACGTGCGTGCGGGCAATCAGCCGGGCGATCCGGGCCGCGCCGGGATAGTTCCGGTCCATCAGCCACAGCTCGTCTCCCGTGAACAGGTGCGGGTACTGCTCCAGTGCCGTGTCCAGGAGCTTCTGCTCCCCGGCGGCCTTGCCCCCGCCGGCCGGGCCGTGCGGCATCCCTGGCAGCGACCGGGTGGAGACGTCGTTCAGCGGCAGCGCCCGCACCACCGGGAACGGCGAGGAGCCGTCCCCGGTGCCGGCAGTGCCGAACGCGGCGCGGTTCGCGGGCGTGTCCGGCACCCGGATCAGCGTCCCGTCCAGCGACCGGATCTTCAGCGGCCGGTCCCGGCCGGCGGTCACGGCCCGCCAGTCCCGGTCCTCGTGCTCCTGCCACGAGGCGCGCAGGACGATGGCCTGCAATTCCTCCAGCGGCCCCGGGCCGAGCGCGTTCCGCCAGTCCCCGCACGCCCGCTCTGAGGCCGGCACCCAGGCCCGCGCCCACGGAACCAGCGCCAGGTCACCGGCCAGCGCGATGAGCACCTCGCGAATGCCCGCGTCCGGCATCAGCGTCATCAGCACGATACCGGCGGCGGCAGTGCGCCGCCACCCGCACGATCACCACCCAGTCCAGCAGCTCCGTGACGTGATCACCCAGCCGCGTGAACGGCTCCCCGCACTCCGGGCAGCAGTACACGCCACCCTCGAAGTCCCACACCACCTTGAACCTGGGCAGATGCGAGTAATCCCGCCGCCCCGCCCGCGCCCCCGGACCCCGCTTGTTCTCCCCGCTCCCGCCAGGGCCGCCCTGCCGCTCCCCGCCGCCAGCCCCGTCATCACCGGCACCCGGCTCCGGACGCGACCGCTCCGACGACCGCCCGAACAGCAACCTCTGCAAAACCGCCAGATCAGCCCGCATCCGGTCCAGCTCAGCCGCCTGCTCCGCATCCCGCTCAGCCAGCCGCGCGTTCTCCTCACGAAGCGCACCAGCCAACTCCGCCAGCCGCCGGTTCGCCCCGAGCGCGGCAGCCAGCACATCCCGCAGCGGCGCCTCAGCATCGCCCGCATCCAGGACTGCACCCGCCGCAACCGTCACCCAGCACAGCAAACACCCTCAGCAACCGCAACTCACGCACCACGCGCCAGCGTGTCGCAGACCGTCGCAGACCCCACGGCATCCGTGAACGCCAGCGCCCCGCTAGCGAGGCTCGCGGCCAGACCGGTCGGCATCCCGCTTTGTGGGCGGGTGTAGCCGGCGTCGGCTGCGCGGGCGTGGGGGCATGGCTAGGTCAGCGACTTGGGGGCAGCGCGGCGACCGCCGGGCTAGGCGCGGCCACCGGCGCGGTGTCGGGTGCGTTCGCGCCGAGCGTCGCGGGGGCAATCCTCGCCCGGGGGAAGGCGCGGGGCCCAGGCCGCCAGCTCGGTTGTATTGCGCCGGTCTTCGGGTGGGCCGGCGCGGCTACTGGATCCGGACCGTGGGGTGGTCGAGTTCGTCGGCAGGGTGGTGGAGCTGACTGATTTGCTGGCGTGGTGTGAGGGCGATGCGGCGGGGCGGCTGCGGCTGGTGACGGGGCCTGGCGGGGTCGGCAAGACCCGGCTGGCGTTGCAGCTCGCGGCGCGGTTGCGGGAGCTGTGGTGGCGGTGTGAGCAGGTCGGCGACCGGCAGGAGGCACACATCCTGGCTGATGTGCGGGCGGTCAGTTCTGGCCGCCTGTTGCTGGTGGTGGATTACGCCGAGACGCGGATCGGCCTGGCGGATTTGCTGCGCGCCGTGGCGGCAGATGATGGGGCGGCGATTCGGGTGTTGCTGCTGGCACGCAGCGCGGGCCAGTGGTGGGAACAGCTTGGGGCGGGCGAGGGCGCGATCCGGGATCTGGTCGGTGTGGCCGGGCGGGAGGGCTTCCCGCTGGGTGAGGTCCTCGATGACCAGCTGACGGACGAGGAGCAGGTTCGGGCTGCGGTTCCGGTATTCGCGGCGGCGTTGGGGGTGGATCCGCCGGACTATGTGGTGGTTGCGCCCCAGGCCAGGCGGGCACGGGTGCTGGAGTTGCACGCGGCGGCGCTGGTCGCGGTGCTGGAATGGATCGCCACGCCGGGGGTGCAGGTCCGGGTTGAGCTAGGCGGGGTCCTAGGTGAGCTGCTGCGGCATGAGGAGCGGTTCTGGTTGGGCAGCGCCCAGGCGCTGGGGCTGTTGGATGGCCCAGTGGGGATGACGCCGTCGTTGCTGCGGCAGGTGGTCGCGGCGGGGTGTTTGCTGGGGGCGGCGGATCGGCGTGAGGCTGTGGCGCTGCTGGGCCGGGTGCCGGAGGCGCCCCAGTCGGCAAAAGTGGCAGTGTGGTTGCGGGAGTTGTATCCGCCGGATCCAGGCAGCGGTGAGTGGCTGGGGGTGATGCAGCCAGACCGGCTGGCTGAGCGGCTGGTGGTGGTGGGCCAGCTCGGTGAATCGGAAGAGCTGGCGCAGGCCTGTCTGACCGATCTAGGGGAGCGGAAGGCTCGCCGGGCCGTGCTCCTGCTGGCCCGGGCCGCCACCGAGGATGACATCGCTGAGCGGCTGCTAGGGCGGTTGCTTCCGCTGGTAGCCCGCGTTGTCGAAGAGATCGATGCCCCGCTGGAAACGCTCGTGTCGATCGCCAACGCGATCCCTTACCCGTCGGTGGTATTGGCTGCTGCGCACGCAGCGATCACCCGCCGGATCCTCGACAAGCGACCCGTCGGCACTCACCCAGCCGAACGCGCGCGATGGCTGACGACCCGGGGCAATACGCTTGCCCAGTTGGGCCGCCCCAATGAGGCATTTCCTGTGACCCAGGAGGCAGTCAGCATCTACCGGGACCTGGCGGCGGGCAACCCCGACGGCTACCGGCCCGACCTCGCCGACTCCTTGTCCCACTTCGGGATCTTGGTCTCGGGGCTGGGCCGCCCGGCGGGGGCACTGACGGCTGCTGAGGAGGCGGTCAGCATCTACCGCGACCTGACTGCGGTGAGTCCAGACCGTTACCGGCCAGACCTCGCCACCTCGCTTTCCAACTTCGCGGCGACGCTGATGGAGCTGGGGCGGCATGCTGAAGCTGCTGAGGCTCGTACCGAGGTAGGCGGACTTCGGCCAAGGATCAAGGCGCTGCGCGGAGCGCGGCGCGCGCGGCGGCATAATCCGTAGCGACGGACGACGGGCAAAATTGCGCCCGGATGACGCGGAGCGGGGCTAGCGCCCAGGCAAGTTTGCGGCCGTCCCGAGCCGAGCAGCGGCTGGAGCAGAGGATCGGCGAGCACACTGGTGTAGAAGACATCGATGAAGTGATGGAGTGCCTTGCTGCCTCCCGTGTGCTCGTAAAGTGTCTCCATGCTTACATGATTACAGACGCTGCAGGCTCTCAGCCGGCCACCCGGGCGCCCGGCGGAGCCGGCAGGCGGCTGAAGAACGAGGCCCAACTCGCCTGACAATCACTGGCACGTGCGCCAACGCCGCACCCCTCCACTCGCCTGCTCCTGCCGCCTACCGCGTCAGGATGCTGGGATGTGCTGTAGGCGCGGCAGCGGACTGAGCCGACCCCGAACTGTGCAGCCGGCCCTCCGTAAGCCACCGCCTGTGGCTTGGGCGCACCGCGAGGGCGTACGATCCTGTGGCTCAGCAGGGCACAGCGAGTGGCGGATTTCCCAGGCAACGCGAATCCGAGGGTTCGCGAGGTCTCGGAGAGCCGGTGGAACACATTCGGCTCGAGGGAGACGCTAGCCGATGACGGAAGAGCCGTTCCGCACGATCATTGAGCCGTTCCGCATCCACTCCGTAGAGCCGATGCGGCTGACCACCCGGGCGGAGCGGACGGCCGCTCTGGCCGCCGCCGGGTACAACCTTTTCGAGCTACCGGCCGAGGATGTGCTGATCGACCTGCTCACCGACTCAGGGACTGGGGCGATGTCGGCTGAGCAGTGGGCCGGCATCCAGCGGGGCAACGAAGCCTACGCTGGGGCTCCCTCGTTCTACCGGTTCCGTGAGGCGGTGACCGGCCTGTTCCCGTTCCGGCACGTCTTGCCGGTCCATCAGGGCCGGGCTGCCGAGAAGATCCTGTTCACCGTCGTCGGCGGGCCGGGCAGGGTCGTCCCGAACAACACCCACTTCGACACGACGCGGGCCAACATCGAGTTCACCGGGGCGCAGGCCGTCGACCTGCCCATCCCGGAGGGGCTCCAGCCGGGCCTGCGCCACCCGTTCAAGGGCAACCTGGACGTCGCGGCGCTTGAGCAGCTGCTCGAAGAGCGGGCCGCTGCGGTCCCGCTGGTGATGCTGACCGTGACGAACAACTCCGGCGGCGGCCAGCCGGTCAGCATGGCCAACATCCGTGCGGTCCACAAGGTCTGTGACCGCTTCGGCAAGCCGCTGTTCCTGGATGCTTGCCGGTTCGCTGAAAACGCCTGGTTCATCAAGACCCGGGAGCCTGGCTACGCCGACATCCCGGTCGCTGACATCGTCCGGGAGATGGCCACCCTCGCGGGCGGGATGACCATGTCGGCGAAGAAGGATCCGCTCGCCAACATCGGCGGCTGGCTTGCCCTCAACGACGACAGCCTCGCCGAGCAGTGCCGCAACCTGGAAATCCTCACCGAGGGCTTCCCCACCTATGGCGGGCTCGCTGGCCGTGACCTTGAGGCCATCGCCCAGGGACTGCGCGAGTGCATCGACGACGACTACCTGCGCTACCGGGTGCGCTCCGTCGCCTACCTCGGTGAGGCGCTCGAGTCGGCGGGGGTCCCGGTCGTTGTCCCCTTCGGAGGTCACGCGGTCTTCATCGACGCGCGCGCCATGCTGGCGCACCTCGACCCGCTGCACTACCCGGGCCAGGCGCTGGCCTGCGCGCTCTACGAAGAAGGCGGAGTGCGGGCCTGCGAGATCGGAACCGTGATGTTCGGCCTGCACCCCGACGGTACCGAGACCCCGGCCGCCATGGACCTGGTTCGCCTCGCCATTCCCCGCCGCACCTACACCCAAAGCCACATCGACTACGTGATCGAGGTTCTCACCCGGGTAGCCGGCCGGGCCGCCAGCCTTCCCGGGATGCGCATCGTGTCCCAGCCCAGGCAGCTCCGGCACTTCACCGCACGGTTCACGCCGCTTCACTGACCAGCGACCGTAGGCAGAATCCGGCCTGATGTCGCGTCAAAACGCGTTGCGTGGTATTGGTTCGTCCGGCAGGCATGCCTGAATTCCCTTTTCGCCGGCGCAGCGCTTGCCCTCATGCTCAGCCAACATCCCTCCATCCGGACACTGACGGCACCCGGGCGCCCGTAACGATCGGGAGCCCTCTGGCGCTAGCCGCGCATGCCAAGATGCAACGCTCATTCGCCCATGACGGCCGCGATGCTGCGCTCGCGGTCCCGTCTGCGGGTCGCCGGCGGCATGATGTGGATCAGCCACGTTTTTATCTCAACCGCCAGCTGCTGGCGGCTCCGCACCGTGTGCCAGCTGGCGCTGCAGCGAGTTCCAGTGGGACATAACGACCGGAAGGAACGCGCCCGCGTGATGGATGCGACCGTGTTGCTGGTGATGGATGTCCAGCGAGGGATCGTCGAGCGTCTCGCAGAGGATCCCGGTTACCTGGAACGGCTGTCCGCCGCGGTCACTGCTGCCCGCGCGGCGGGCATCCCGGTGGTGTACGTGACCATCGGCTTCCGCCCCGGGCACCCCGAGATCAGTGCCCGGAACCGGACCTTCTCCGCGATCGCAGCGTCCAGCGGATTCGCGGAGGGCACCCCTGCCACTGAGATACACCCCGCCGTCGCGCCCTGCCCGGGGGATCTGGTCGTGACCAAACGCCGGGTATCCGCATTCACGGGCAGCGACCTTGACGTCCTGCTGCGCAGCCTCGGTGCGGGCACGCTCGTCCTGAGCGGCATCGCCACCAGCGGTGTGGTGCTGTCCACCCTGCGACAGGCCGCCGACCTGGACTACCGGCTCGTCGTTCTCGCCGACGCCTGCCTCGATGCCGACCCCGAGGTCCACCGGGTCCTGACCGAGAAAGTGTTCCCCCGGCAAGCCGACGTGCGCACCGTGGCCGAGTGGACGGCACAGTAGCCTGACATCCGCACCTTCTGATCCCGGCGAACCCACTCTCACGACCTTGACCGGGTGCGCGCATCTACCGCCGATCGGGCGGCCAGGCCGCTGCGCTGAAGCGGGCGGAGACGCGTGGGCAGGTGTCAGTGTCAGACCGGGTCGGTAATTTGGCCGGATCGCCGCTACTGTCGTTGCATGCCCGGGCCGCGTCAGCCGAACGATGTCCCCGGTGAGCACGGCGTGACGGTCGGCGTGCAGGCGGCCTACGACGCGGTCGCCCGCGCCTACCATGCCCAGCTCGGCGACGAACTCGACGGCAAGCCGCTGGACCGTGCCTTGCTGGAAGGTTTCATCGAGCTCGCTGGCGCCGGCCCGATCGCCGACGTGGGATGTGGCCCCGGGCACGTCACCCGGTTCCTCGCGGCACGGCACGCCAAGGTCATCGGTGTTGACCTGTCGCCCGGCATGATCGGCGTCGCTCGCGAGCATGCGCCGGCGCTGGCGTTCGCCGTGGGATCAATGCTGGCGCTCCCGGTCGCTGACGGCGCCTGGTCGGGGGCTGTCGCCCTGTACTCGATCATCCACCTCACGGCCGGCCAACGAGCCATCGCCTGTCGCGAGTTCGCCCGGACCGTGCGTCCCGGCGGCTGGCTGCTTGCCGCGTTCCACATCGACAGTCCCGATTTCGCCGCCGGCGAGGTCAGCCACCTGACGAACTGGTTCGGCGAGTCCGTCGAGCTTGACGGGTTCTTCCTCGAACCCGCCGACGTCGCCGGTGACGTCGAAGCCGCGGGATTCACCATCATGTCGACCCTGGTCCGGTCGCCCTGGCCAGAAATCGAGTACCCGAGCCGGCGGTGCTACCTACTCGCACAACGACGCTGACCCGCGACGGCGGGTGCGACGGACGGAGGCCGCGATGCCGGTACGCAAGGTCGCCATCATAGGCGCGGCGTCCAGCGCCGGGGCGCATCATGCGGGCAGGATCGCGTTCCGGCCGCGTTGCGCGCTGCCGGTTTCGTCACCCGGCGGCGATTGCACGGTCACCTTGGGAGTGATGGCTGGCATCCAGCGGCACGATCCGGGTGCCGGGCTGCTCTACTTCGACGGCGACGCCAATCTCGCTACCCCGCAAACCACCTCCAGCGGCGTCCTGGATGCGATGGGAATCGCCCACCTGATGGGACTCACCGATAACCCGCTGGCCCGCCTGGGCACCCGATGGCCCATGCTCACCGACGCGCGGCTCGTGCTGTTCGGTTACGACGAGACCGACCCGGAAACGCACCGGGCCAGGCCCTCCGGCGCCGCTCTCACGCGGTACATCGACGCCGTGGCCGGCGCTCTCGCAGCCGCCCGCACAGACTCCCGGTAACGTCATCACTCTGGGATTCCCCGCCAGTGCCCGCTGGAACGTGATTCCGGCGGCGTTGCCCGGCTGCACCGGTCCCACGCCGAGGGCCTGCACGCAGAATGTCCCGTACCGTCCCAGGCGGATCGACGTCCGCTGGTCTGGCGCGGCGACCAGCAGCCCGGGCACATTGGTCAGCTTGGTGCACGCGGCGGTGTTGCCGGTGAGCTCAGCGGACGCGGTCTCGCCCGGTGCGAGGGTTATCAACGGCACCCCGCCGCCGGACCGCGCGGCCTGCTGGACCTGGGCGCCCGCCGAATTGAGCGCGGCCACGCCGGGATGGCCTGGATCTGGCACGGCGCGGAACCGTGATTGGTGAACGTCACCACGTTGTCAGCGTGGCTCATGCCAGCGAGCGCGCCGCCCCGGATCTGCTTGTTGTCGGTGTAGGCGATGGTGAGCTGGCTGGCGGTGCATTCGACCGCAGACGCCGCACCACCCGTGCTGCCCGATGACCCCGCGCTGCCCGATGACATGGTCCCACCTGGGTTCACCTGTCCCTGCGGCGACGACGTACCGGCGGACGCCGACGCCCCCAGGGATCACGCCCCGCGCCGGCACCGGCACCGGCATTTTCCGACTCTCCCGGACATGTTTTCCTAATTGTGCTAAGTGACCTAGGCCGAATGTTACTCTCCTGAAAACCACGTTCCAGGGATGCGAGCCCGCGGCAAGGGACAGCAGCGCAGGAGGGCCACGGTGCGGATCTCGATTGACGGGGATCGAAGCTTCGACCCCCGGCCCCGCCGCGGCCAATCTCTCCGCGCGCCGTCTCACCGCGGCCAATCTCTCCGCGCGCCGTCTCACCGCGGCCGGCCCCGCCGCGGCCAATCTCTCCGCGGTACTCGCGGTACTGTGCCCAGCCTTCCGCTCGACACTGGGAGCGGCCGTTCCGACACCTCCGGCGCCCCGGGAGCCAGCCCCGGTTCGCCCCAGCCGCGCAAGGGCACCCCCACTGCCCGCCGGCCGCTCCCCCGAGCGTCCGCGTCGGCCTGCCATTAACCCACCTTTACTTTCATCCGTTCCGACTCTTCATAAGAGGTGCCATGGCTGTCCGCCAGCGGCCGACCCGGACTCGGCCGATGCGGCTCACGCTGATCGGCCTGCTCGTTGTCCCCCTCGTTTCCCTGCTGGCGCTCTGGGGCTTTGCCGCGAGCATCACCCTTGGTAATGCCATCCATGAGCGCAACTACAACAAGATTGTCGCGACGAGCGCCGGGCCCAGCGATGCGCTGGCGTACCAGCTATCCCAGGAGCGCCTGCAGACGTTCATCTGGCTGAGCACGGACCGCCGGTCCCCAGTGGCCCAACTGGATGCCACTCGACGCCGCACCGACGCCGCGATCGTCGCCTACCGCGGCATGGTGACCGAAACGCGCAGCGTGAGCAATGCCGCGGTAGAGCGGGCACAGGGCTCCCTGCTGGCCCAGCTGGGCAAGATCCCCAGCATCAGGGCCGCTATCGACTCGGGGGCCATGACCCCGCCCGCCGCCTTCCAGGCGTACAGCAACATGGCCGACGATGAATTCGCCGTCTACGATGTCTCCGGCCAGATCGGGCTCGACCTTTCGGTCTACGACCAGACGGTCCCGAGCATCGAGGTGGCTCGGACCGTGGAGTTGCTCGGCCGCGAGGCAGCCCTGGTCGCCGGGGCCGCAGCCGCGCATGGCCAGATGAGCACCGGCGACCGCCAGCTGTTCGCCAGTGCCGTGGCCAACCAGCGCCTCCTGATAGGCGAGGCGCTCGCGCAGTTCAACCCGCAGTTTCGCGCCCCCTTTGAACGTATCTACAGCTCGTCGACCTATCGCCAGTTCGCGGCGATGGAGAACCGGATCACCGCGAGCACCGGCAGCAAGGGGCCGGTCCCGGTGGACATCAAGACCTGGGAGGCGGTCTCGAAGACGTTCCTGGGTCAGATGCAGGCAGGATTGCTCCAGATCGGCACGCCCCTGGCCCAGCTGGCAAGTCAGCTGGGCAACAAGCTCCTTCTCGAGGCCATCCTCGCCGGCGGTGTCGGCCTGGTGGCCGTCGTCGCGTCCATCCTGCTGACCCTGTGGTTCGGGCGCAGGCTCACCGGCGAGCTCAGCAACCTGCACGACAGCGCGCAGAGCATGGCCGGGGAGCGGCTGCCCAGCGTCGTCAAGCGGCTGCGCGAGGGCGAGGATGTGGACGTGAACGCGGAGTCCCCACCGCCCACACCCGGCAGGATCACCGAAATCGCCAAGGTCGCGCAGGCGTTCTCCACCGTGCAGCGGACCGCGGTGGAGGCGGCCGTCGGGCAGGCCAACCTGCGCAAGGGCGTGAACCAGGTCTTCCTCAATCTCTCACTGCGCAACCAGTCGCTGCTGCACCGGCAGCTCGGCATGCTCGACTCGATGGAGCGGGCCACCAATGAGCCCGCCGCGCTGGCCGATCTGTTCCGCCTCGACCACCTGACCACCCGCATGCGGCGGCACGCGGAAGGCCTGATCATCCTGTCCGGCGCGACCCCCGGGCGGGGCTGGCGCGACCCGGTGCCCGTGGTCGATGTGCTGCGTGCCGCGATCGCCGAAGTCGAGGACTACATCCGGGTCGATGTGGCCAGTGACTCCCGCGACGCGGTGGTCGGTGCCGCCGTCAACGACGTGATCCACCTGGTCGCCGAGCTCGTCGAGAACGCCACCACCTTCTCGCCGCCGAACACCCGGGTCGAGATCAGGGCCGACGTCGTCGGCAATGGCTTCGCGGTCGAGATCGAGGACCGCGGCCTCGGCCTCACCGCCGATGAACTGGCCGACATCAACCAGCGCCTGGCCAACCCCCCTGAGTTCGACCCGGCCAACAGTGATCAGCTCGGCCTGTTCGTGGTTGGCCAGCTCGCCTCCAGGCATGGGATCAGGGTCTCGCTGCGGGAGTCTCCCTACGGGGGCACCACCGCCATCGTGCTGATGCCGCACGGCGTCATCGTGCGGGAAGGGGAAACGGGCTCGCAGCTCATGACGGGCTCCGGTGACCGGCCGGCCGCGGGCATGGCGAACGGCACGACGTTCCCGGCGGGGACCATGGACCTGGTCGGGAACCGGGCGCGGGCATCGGCGTTCAGCCTGACGGGCCGGCACCGGCTCGAACCGGTCCCGGATGAGCGCCCGGCCGAGCCGGGACCGGCAGATCAGGCACCACATGACGGGGCAGGTGAGCAGGCCCGGGCCACCCCGGCCGGCGAGGCATCGCCCGCGGTGGACCCCTGGCTGCCGGTGTCGCAGCAGCAAGCATCCCCACGGCAGGCGCCGCAGCAGCAAGCACCACAGCAACCTCAGCAACGCATGACGGCGCAGCGGCAGGCACCATGGCCGGCGGCCCGGCAGGACGGGTCACGCGAGGCGGTGACCGCCGCCCGGGTGAACCAGGACTGGGCGGGCCGGGACCCGGCGGGTGCCGGGACTCACCGCGGGCTGCCGCGGCGCGTACGCCAGGCGAACCTGGCCCCGCAACTGCGCGGGCGCGCCCGTCCGGAGCCAGCGGCCGACACGCACGCGCCGGAGGAGCCGGACGCACGGTCGCCTGAGGAGACGCGCAGCCTGATGTCTTCCCTGCAGAGCGGGTGGCAGCGCGGGCGCATTGACGACCTGGATTATCCCGGCGACGGGCCAGACGACTGGCCGGGCGGCGCGCCAGGCGGTGGCCCGGACCCGAGTGATGGCGAGGCTGTGTGATGGCAGAGGCGAACACGGCAGGGCAGCTGAGCTGGCTACTGGACAACCTGGTGACCAGGGTTGAGCATGTTCGCCAGGCGATCGTCTTGTCCAGGGACGGCCTCGTGGTGGCCACGTCGCAGAACATGAGCCGCGAGGACGGCGATCACCTGTCCGCACTGGCGGCGGGGGTGCAGAGCCTGGCCCGCGGGGCTGGCCGGCATTTCGAGGGCGGAGAGGTACGGCAGACCATCATCGAGATGGAGTCCGCGTTCCTTTTCGTCATGGCCGCGGGGAAAGGCACCTGCCTCGCCGTGCTCAGCTCGGCGGACGCCAACGTGGGCGTCATGGCCTACGAGATGGCCATGCTGGTGCGCCGGATGGGCAAGCACCTCACCGCTCCGGCCCGGTTTCCCGACCACGAACCAGCTGCAGGGTGACCCAGCATGATCGCCCCGAAAGACAGATGGATGGACCGGGAAGCGGGACCGGTGGTGCGGCCGTATGCCGTCACCAAGGGCCGGACCGCTGGCGGGACGTCCATGAGCCTCATCGACGTGGTGGTGGCGGCGATCGATCCGCAGGCTCCGGCAGGCTTCCGGCTCACCCCTGAGCACAGGCAGATCCTGGACCTGTGCCGTCAGCCCATCACCGTCGTCGACCTGGCGTCAGACATCGACCTCCCGGTCGGGGTGGTCCGCGTGCTGCTGAGCGACCTGAGCCAGCACGGCATACTCAGGATCCTCGGGACGCCGAGGGGACCAGTGACCAATGAGCGTCTACTAAGGGACGTACTGGATGGACTACACGCACTCTGATCCGGCCGCCGAGGGCGAAGTCCTGCCCACCACCGCCAAGATCCTCATCGCAGGGGGATTCGGCGTGGGCAAGACCACCCTGGTCTCCGCGATCAGCGAGATCCGGCCGCTGCGCACCGAGGAGACGATCAGCGACCGGAGCGTTGGCGTCGATGACATCAGCGGCGTGGACCGCAAGACCACGACCACGGTGGCGATGGACTTCGGCCGGATAACCTTCCGGGCCGACCTGGCGGTGTACCTGTTCGGCACGCCCGGCCAGGAGCGGTTCTGGTTCATGTGGGACGAGCTGGCCTATGGCACCCTGGGCGCGGTGGTGCTGGCGGACACGCGGCGCCTCGCCGACTGCTTCGCTTCGGTCGATTACTTCGAGCAGCACGCGACCCCGTTCGTGGTAGCGGTCAACTGCTTCGACGATGCCCCGCACTACGAGCCGGAGGACGTCCGGATCGCGCTCGACCTTGACCCGGGCGCGCCCGTCGTGCTCTGTGACGCGCGGCAGCGGGACTCTGTCAAGCAGGTGCTCATCACCCTGGTCAAGCACGTGCTCAGCAACACGGCTTCCAGCCACGAATACCAGGACACCGCCCTGCCGGCCAGCTGACGCGGGCGACTTCCGGCCGGAGGCCGAGCGCCGCCCGGCAGGTCCCGGCCTGGTGCCTTACATATGATCGTGGCTATCCAGGGGCGGGGGCGCCGATGGCAGCGGGACTTGATCCTGTCGAGGCCATCCTCGGGGGGACGGTGCCTTCGGGGACGGGCGCCCGGGGACCTGGACAAGCCGCAACGGGAAAACACCGTCAGCACGGAATGATCTGGCAGTGCGGCGACGTTGTGCTGTACAATCGCAGCAGGCGATGCTTTCCCGCCATAACGGCGAGCGCGTCTGGCGAGATATTGCTGGCGAGTAGCTGGCAGAAGGGCTCCATGGCTCCGTCCCGGGACAAGGTCCGGGTTCAGACGTAGAGCGACTGCCCACAACACACCGGTGCGTGCAGCAGGGTCTCGGGTTTTCCCAGATGCCGCCCGTTCGTATTCTCACTGCGCCCATTTGGCGCTTTTCCTGGTGTGCCCAGATTCAGGCCGCCTCGTGAAAGGGATCTCCTTATGACCACCACCACCGAACAGCCGGCGGCCCGGCAGCAGGCCCAGGCGGGCCGGCCGCAGGCCCACGCAAGCCGGCCACAGGCGGCCCGGCCACAGACCCAGCCAAGCCGGCCACAGGCGGCCCGGCCGCAGACCCGGACAAGCCGGCCACGGGCCCAGGCTGCCCAAGCCCTGGACAGCCCGCCCTTCCTGGTGTCCGGCATCCTCGACGTCAGCGACGGCATGGCGTTCATCCGCCGCTCCGATTACCAGCGTGGCCCGGATGACGTCTACCTCTCCCCCGCCCAGGTCCAGCAGTACGCCCTGCGCAAGGGCGACTACCTGGAAGGGGCCGCCCGGCCGCCGCGCCAGGGCCAGGTGCGCGACAAGCACCCCGCGCTGACCAGCGTGGACACCGTCAACGGCCTCGACCCCCAGCAGGCCGCACAACGCCCGGAGTTCGCCAAGCTGACGCCGCTCTACCCGCAGGAGCGTCTCCACCTGGAAGGCGCGTCCGGCTCGGCCGCGTCCGGCTCGGCCACAGCCCGGATCATCGACCTGGTCACCCCGGTCGGCAAGGGGCAGCGCGGGCTCATCGTGTCCCCGCCGAAGGCCGGCAAGACGATGGTGCTCCAGGCCATCGCGGCGGCGGTCGCCGCCAACAATCCTGAGGTGCACCTGATGGTCGTGCTGGTCGGCGAACGGCCCGAAGAGGTCACCGACCTGCGCCGCTCGGTCCGCGGTGAGGTCGTCTACTCCACCTTCGACCAGTCCGCGCAGGAGCACATCGCTGTCGCGGAACTGGCCATCGAACGCGCGAAGCGCCTGGTCGAACTGGGCCGCGACGTCGTCGTGCTGCTCGATTCCATCACCCGGCTGGGCCGCGCCTACAACCTCGCCGCCCCGCCCAGCAGCCGCATCCTGGCCGGCGGAGTCGCGGTGAGCGCTCTGTACCCGCCGCGGAAGTTCCTCGGCGCCGCACGCAACGTCGAGGACGGCGGTTCGCTGACCCTGCTGTGCACCGCCCTGGTGGAGACCGGCTCCCGGATGGACGACGTGTTCTTCGAGGAGTTCAAGGGCACCGGGAACATGGAACTGCGACTGCGCCGCGACCTCGCCGAGAAGCGCATCTTCCCCGCGATCGACGTGGCGCCGTCCAGCACCCGCCGGGACGACCTGCTGATGTCCGCGGAGGAGCATGCCGTCACCAGCAGGCTGCGCCAGGTCCTCGCCGAACTCGACCCCCAGCAGGCCATCGAACTGCTCCTGGACAAGTCCCGCAGCACCGCCTCGAACGCCGAGTTCCTCCGCCAGATCCAGCGCAGCGCATAGCCACGCGAGCCGGCGCGCGGATGAGATGGCGGCGGCCAGCGAACTGCTCGGCGAGCTCTCGGTGCCACCCCGGGTGGCCCGGGCCAGCCAGCTGTGGCCAAATGAACTGGCCAGCCGCGGCTGACTGGCGGTACAGTCCGCATCCGGGAGGCCGCGGCTTTTGCCGCAGCGGCGCGGCGGAACGGGCAGGTGGCGTGAGCACGGCATGAAGCTGGTATGACCCGCGCTGAGCTGACCCGCGCCCAGCCGAGGCTGACCCCACGGCTGCGTGTGCTGCTCGGCTTCGTGTGCGCGCTCGTCCTGGTGGACACGGTATTCTTCACCGCCCTCACCCCGCTGCTGCCGCATTACAGTCACATGGCGCGGCTGTCGAAGTCGGGCGCGGGAATCCTGGTCGCTGCCTACCCCCTGGGCACCCTGCTCGGTGCGCTGCCGGGCGGGCTGCTCACCGCCCGGCTCGGCGACCGGCTGGTGGTGCTGCTCGGCCTGGCCCTGATGAGCGTGTCCACACTGGTCTTCGGCTTTGCCTCCACCCCCGTGGTGCTGGATTCCGCGCGCTTCGTCCAGGGCCTGGCCGGGGCGTGCACCTGGGCCGCGGCCATGGCCTGGCTGGCCACCGCCGCCCCTGGGGAGCGGCGCGGCGAACTGCTCGGCACCGCGCTGGGCGCCGCGGTCGTCGGGGCACTGTTCGGCCCGGTCGTCGGCGCGGTGGCCGGCCAGGTGGGCACCGGCCCGGCCTTCGCCGCCGCAGCCGTGGCCGGGACCATCCTGATGGTGGTGGCTTTCCTCGTGCCACCCCCGCAAGCCGCGGAGCCGCAGGGGCTGCGGACGGCGCTGCCTGCGGTGCGTGACCGGCAGGTCGCGGCCGGCATGTGGCTGACCATGCTGGCGGGCCTGGCGTTCGGCGTGGTGGATGTGCTCGCGCCGCTGCGCCTGGCCGGGATGGGCGGCACCGCGGTGGTTATCGGGGCGGCTTTCCTGGCGGCCGCGGCGATCGAGTCAGCGCTGTCCCCGCTGGCCGGGCGGCTGTCCGATCGCCGCGGCGCGTTGGTGCCTATCCAGTTCTCGCTGGCCGCCGCGGTGGCGGTCAGCCTGCTGGTGCCGTTGCTGGCGCCCGCGCCGGTGCTGGTGGGCCTGCTGATCGTGGGCATGCCTGCCTACGGGTCGCTCTATGCCCCAGCAACAGCGCTGCTGAGCCTGGGCGCGCACCGGCTGCGGCTCAACCAGGGGCTGGCCTTCGGGCTGGGCAACCTGGCCTGGGCGGGCGGCCAGGCGATCGGTGCCGTGGTGAGCGGAGCGCTGGCCCAGGCGACCTCCGATCTGGTCCCGTTCGCCATCCTCGCCGCCGCCTGCCTGGCCACGCTCGCTGTCCTCCGGGGCCGGGCGCGCCTCACCGGGCTGGCCCGGCGCACACGGTTCAGCCGGGTACGGCTGGACCGCTGAGGTCCGGTTCAGCCGCTGAGGTGCTCCACGAACCAGTCCCGGGCCGACCTGCTGGCTGCCTCGAAGCCCGCCACGTAGGCGTCGAAGTGACCGCCCGGCAGAATGACCAGCTTCTTGGGCTCATGGGCCTTGTCGTAGGCGGCGATGGTCAGTTCCGACGGAACCAGGTGGTCGCCCACGGCCACCACCAGCAGCAGCGGTGTCGGGCTGACGTATGGCAGGTAACTGACCGGCTCGTACTCGGCGAACATCTCCACGCTGCGCAGCGTGACCTCGTTGCGCCAGGCGGGCGCCCGTTCCTTGCCGGTCTCGGTGAACCACTCCCACGAGTCCGGGGTGGGCAGCGCAGACGGGGCGAGCGGGTCCGCGTCGACCACCGGCACCATGGCCGGCGGTTCGCCCCGGAAGCGGGCCAGCCGGTCAGCGTCGAACTGCTGCCGGAAGCCGGCGATGAAATCGGCGCGGACCAGGGCACGCAGGTTGTCGTGCCCGCTGACCAGCGGGACCTGGCCTACCACGGCCTTGACCCGGCGGTCGATCGCGGCCACCACCAGGACGTGGCCGCCCGAGTAACTGCTCCCCCAGATGCCGATCCTGGCGGCGTCCACCTCCGGCAGGGTGCCGGCGTAGGTGATCGCGTGCCGGTAGTCGCGGACCTGCGCCCAGGGATCGATCTCCTGGCGCGGCTCGCCGTCGCTGGCGCCGAAGTTGCGGTTGTCGAACACCAGCACGTTGAGCCCGGCCGCGGCGAACACATCGGCGAAACGGTCCAGGTACATCTCCTTGACCGCGGAGAAACCATGCGCCATCACAACGACCGGGCCGGAGCCCCCGCCCAGGCCGACCGGGTAGAACCAGCCACGGAGGGTGACCCCCTCGGCGTTGAACTCGATATCGCGGCGGGCCATCTGCGTCTCCTTTCAGGCGGGTCAGCGGCCGGAAACCACGGTTGCGAACCGGCCGCGTGACCCTCCGGTGCGACATCCTTGTCGAACCTGATCTGACGCTAGCCGCACCGGCCGCCTCCTGTCACTACACGGGATGCGCCCCGCCGGTCAGCGGAGCTTGGCGAAGCGCCGGATCGACTGGAAGTCGCCGCCGGGCATGGCCAGCACGGTCGGCGCGGTGGTCGGCCCGGCTGGGTGCTCACTGGTGTGCGCGTCCGGCACTGGGCGGCCGCTGCTACCCGGACCGCCACCGCATGGCGAACTGAACTGGCGCTGGCAGCGGGCCTAGTCCACCGGCTTGCAGGCTTTCGCTTGATCACGAACCACGCCGCGGCCCGCCACCACGGCCTGGTGGTGCACGTGCACACCTCACCCGGCGGGGCGTCCGACATTGACGAGGTGGGCGACCGACCAATCCAGCGGGACCATCCTCATCTGCTCACATTGCCTGATCACGGTCGCCGACCACGCCCCGTAAGGAGCGCGGAATCCACTATTCGTCATCACGACCGCATCAAGTTGCTAGGAACTTGCGCCCTCCGGGGTGCCCTTGGTCCCCTCCGGGGTGGCGGGGAGCCGCGCGGCGAGCAACTGGGACAGGTGCCTGCCCCGAACCCCGGCGAGCTGCTGCGCCTGGGTACGGCAGGAGAACCCATCGGCGAGGTAGACCGCGCCGGGCGGGGCCGCGCGCAGCGCGGGGAGCAGCGCTGCCTCCGCGACCGCGGTGGAGATCTCGTAGTGGCCTTTCTCCATGCCGAAGTTGCCCGCCAGGCCACAGCACCCGGCCAGGGTGCTGACCGTGGCCCCGGCCCGGGCCAGCAGCGCCTGGTCGGCGGCGTAGCCCAGCACCGAGTAATGGTGGCAATGCGGCTGGGCGATGATCTCGACACCGGCCAGGCTCGGCGGGGACCACCGCGGGCCTGGCCCGAGCGGCGCCGGGGCGGTGAGCAACTCAGCCAGCGTGCGGGCCGCGCCGGCCACGGCGGCGGCCCGGGGATCGTCCGGGAACAGGTCGGCCAGGTCGGACCGGAGCACCGCGGTGCAGGAGGGCTCGAGGCCGACGATGGGTGTCCCCGCCGCGGCGTACGGGCCCAGGATCTCCAGCAGCCTGCGCAGCCGGCGGCGCGCGCCATCGAGCTGCCCGGTGGTGATCCAGGTGAGCCCGCAGCAGGCGGCACGATCGGGGATGACCACCTGGTAGCCGGCGTCCTGCAGCACGGTGAGGGCGGCGCGCGGCACATCCGGGTCGAAGGCGTCGCTGAACGAGTCGGCCCACAGCACCACCCGGCGCCCCGGGGCACCGGGTGGCGGCGGTGCGTGGCGCCGCCACCAGCGCCGGAACGGCACGGCGGCGAAGGTCGGGATGGCCCGCCGGGTGTCCATCCCGCCCGCGGACAGCACCGCCGCCGCGACCGGCCCGATCCCCAGGACCGCGTTGACCAGGCGGGGCGCGGCCCCCGCCCACCGTGCCCAGCGCGGCAACTGGCCCAGCGCATAGTGCGATCGCGGGCGCAGCCGCCGCCGGTAGGCCCGGTAGGCCACCTCCGACTTGTACCTGGCCATGTCCACACCCGCCGGGCAGTCCGTTGAGCAGGCCTTGCAGGACAGGCAGAGGTCCAGGACCTCGCGCACCTCCGGCGAGCCCCAGCCAGCGGAGACCAGGCTGCCGTTGGCCATCTCCTGGAGCACCCTGGCCCGCCCCCGGGTCGAGTCCTTCTCGTCCCGTGTCGCCAGGTAGGACGGGCACATGAAGCCCCCGGACGCGGCCGAGTCCGCCCGGCACTTGGCCACGCCCACGCACCGGTGCACGGCCGTGGTGAAGTCGCCGGCGTCCTCGGCGAACGCGAAGCCGGCCTGGCGGGGCAGCGGAGCCGCCGCGGGCCGGCGCAGGTCGGCGTCCAGCGGCCGGGGGCGGGCCAGCACCCCCGGGTTGAGCAGATCCTCCGGGTCCAGCAGATGCTTGAACACGCCGAACGCGTCCAGCGCGGCCGGTGAGTACATCACCGGAAGGAGTTCGCTGCGTGCCCGGCCGTCGCCATGCTCCCCGGACAGGGACCCGCCGTGCGCGGTCACGAGTGCGGCGGCGTCGGTGAGGAACCGGCGCATCAGCCCAGCGCCGTCCGGCTGGTCCAGCGGGAAGTCGATCCGCACATGCATGCAGCCGTCCCCGAAGTGCCCGTAGAGCAGGCCGTCCAGCTGGTAGGAGGTCAGCAGCGCGCGGAATTCGCGCAGGTAGCCGCCCAGCCGCTGGGGCGGCACCGCCGCGTCCTCCCAGCCGGGCCAGGCCTGCTTGTTGGCCGGGGTCCGCCCGGCGAGCCCGGCGCCGTCCTCCCGGATCCGCCATACCGCCGCGGCCTGGGCACCCGCCGGGATCACCGTGGCGGCAATGGCCCCGGCGGCCTTCACCATGGCCTCGGCCAGGTCCAGCGCCTCGCCGGATGACTGCGCGCCCATCTCCACCATCAGCCAGGCATCACCTGGCGGCAGCGCGGGCACCTGCGACGATCCCTTGCGGCGGCGCACCACCTCGACCATCCGCGCGTCCAGGCCCTCGATCGCCAGCGGCGCGTGCGCCAGGATCGCGGGCACCGCGTCAGCGGCGTCAGCCACGTCCGGGTAGCCCAGCACGACCAGCGCGTGCGCCTCGGCGATGGGCACCAGGCTGACGGTCGCGCCCAGCATGGTGACCACGGTGCCCTCGGTGCCAGCCAGTGCCCTGGCCAGGTGCGCGCCGTTCTCCGGCAGCAGGTGCTCCAGCGAGTAGCCGGACACCTGACGGCGCAGCCGCCCGAACTCGGTGCGCAGCACCGCCAGGTTCGCCGAGACCAGGCCGCCCAGGCCGGGCACCTGATCCAGCCCGCGCCCGGCGGTGAACCGGCGCCCGGTCCCGTCCACGACATCCAGTTCGAGCACGTTGTCGGCGGTGCGGCCGTAGGCCAGCGCGTGGGCGCCGCAGGCGTTGTTGCCGATCATCCCGCCCAGCGTGGCCCGGGACTGGGTGGACGGATCAGGGCCGAAGCGCAGCCCGTGCGGGCGGGCGGCGGCCTGCAGGCTGGCCAGGATCACTCCCGGCTCGACCCTGGCCGTGCGGGCCTGCGGGTCGATGTCCAGGATGCGGCCGAGGTGCCGCGAGGTGTCCAGGACGATCCCCGGCCCGACGGCGTTGCCTGCTATCGAGGTTCCCGCGCCCCGCGTCGTCAGCGGTGTCCCGGTGCGCCGGGCGACGCCGGCCGCGGCCAGGATGTCGTCGACGTCCCGCGGGAACACCACGACCTGTGGCACGACCCGGTAGTTCGAGGCGTCGCTGGAGTACTCGGCGCGGCGGCGGGCCGAGTCGTCCACCCCGCCGCGGACCGCCGCGCGCAGTTCCTGGGCGATATCTGCTGGATCCACGCCTGTCATCCTGCCGTGGCGGCGGCACCGCCCCGCACGCCACCCTGCTGCTTTGGGCTAGCTGCGCACCTGGGGCTGCTTTAGGTTAGCTGCGCACCCGGGCCCGCGGCCGGCGAGCCGGCTCCCGTGCGGCGGCCAAGCCAGGCGCTGAACTCGGTGGCGACGATGCGCTCGTCGTGCACGCCAGCCGCCGCCGGGCTGGCCAGCCACACGATGGGCGGGCCCATCACGGCCGGGTCGATCGGGGTGAACTGCGCGGGCCGGTCCGCTGCCAACGGGAGCATGCCGGTCTCGGTGGCACCGCCCGGCAGCAGGGTATTGACGGTGACCGGGGTATCGCGCAGGTCGGCCGCCATTATCCGGGAGAGCGCCTCGGCACCGGCCCGGGACGGCCCGTAAGGGACGAAACCGCGCCGCTTCATCGTGGAATGGTTCATCGAGATATTGACGATGCGCCCTGACCCGGCTTCGAGCATCCGGGGAGTGACTTCCCTGGCCATCAGGAAATACCCGGTGAGGTTGACGTCGATCACCGCCCGGAACCCGTCGGCAGGCACTTCCCAGAATCCCCGGGGCTCGACCATGAACCGCGGGTTGACCGTCTTCATCCCGAGGCCGGCATTGTTGACGAGCAGGTCGATGCCGCCGAGTCGGGACCATGTCTCGCTGACCGCGCGGGCGGCCGAGGCCTCGTCACGGGCGTCGGCCGCGATACCCGCGGCGCCAGGCAGTCGCGCCGCCGTGGCTCCGGCGCGCTGCGCCGATCTGCTGGTGATCACGACCGTGGCGCCGGCCCCGGCCAGTGCGCTGGCCATGGCGAGGCCGAGCCCGCTGGTCCCGCCGGTGACCAGGACCCGGCTGCCGCCCAGTTCGATGTCGCCGCTGCTCGTCATAGCTCCCTCAGCTAGGTCCAGCCCCTGCCGCGCTCAACGTGGCTGGCGGCAGTCAGATCGAGAAGTCCTCCTCGTACCAGGGTTCGGTGCTGGCGTGGTGCGGATGCTGCGCGCCCACGCCGTTGACTTTGTCTTCCAGGTCCTCGATCCGGTCGTGCAACGCACGCAGGCTCACCCCCACGAGATCTGGCAGCAGGGTGTGGTCAAGGTCCGGGGGCCAGGTGGCGTCCCGGGCCTGCCTGCGGTGGATGACCTGGCCGGGCACCCCGACGACGACCGATTCGGGCGGCACCGGCTTGACCACCACGGCGTTGGCGCCGATCCGGCTGTCGTGGCCGATCGTGATCGGGCCGAGTATCTTCGCCCCGGCCCCGATGGTCACCCGGTCCCCGACGGTCGGATGGCGCTTGCCTCGCTCCAGGCTGGTGCCGCCGAGCGTGACGCCGTGGTAGATCGTCACGTTGGCGCCCACCTCAGCGGTCTCCCCGATCACCACGCCGACGGCATGGTCGATGAACAGCCCAGGACCGAGTACCGCGGCCGGGTGGATGTCGACTCCGGTGAGCCGCTGGGTCAGCGCCGAGCAGAGCCGGCCGAGCAGCGTCCGGCCGTGCCGCCACAGCCAGTTGCTGACCCGGTGGCCCCATACGGCATGCACCCCCGGATAGCACAGCACGAGCTCAATGGTGCTCCGCGCCGCCGGATCACGCTCCCTGGCCGCCCGGAGATCCGCCCGCAAGACAGCGAGCATCGCTAGTCACCCAGGTCGGCGAACAACGGGGTGCTGAGGTACCGCTCGCCGAAGTCCGGAACCACGACCACGACCAGCTTGCCGGCGTTCTCCGGCCGGTGCGCGAGCCGGACGGCGGCCCAGACCGCCGCGCCGGAGGAGATGCCGACGAGCAGCCCCTCCTCCCTCGCCATCCGGCGGGCCATGCCGAGCGCGTCGTCGTTGCCCACGGTGACGATCTCGTCGATGAGACTCATCTGCAGGACGCCCGGCACGAAGCCGGCGCCGATGCCCTGGATCGGGTGAGGTCCCTTCTGGCCCCCGGAGAGCACCGGGGACGCGGCCGGCTCGACCGCCACCAGGCGCACCGAGGGCTTGCGCTCCCTGAGCATCTCGCCTACCCCGGTGACCGTGCCGCCGGTGCCGACTCCGGCCACGAAAATGTCGAGGGAACCGTCAGTGTCCCGCCACACTTCCTCGGCGGTGGTCGCCCGGTGGATGGCCGGGTTGGCCGGGTTCTCGAACTGCTGCGGGATGAAGTACCGCAGGTCGCTCTTGGCCAGTTCCTCCGCCTTGGCGATGGCGCCTGGCATGCCGTCCGGGCCCGGAGTGAGGACAAGTTCGGCGCCGAGCGCACGGAGCAGCTGCCGCCGTTCCCGGCTCATCGTCTCCGGCATGGTCAGCACGCACTTGTAGCCGCGGGCCGCACAGACCATGGCCAGCGCGATCCCCGTGTTGCCGCTGGTGGGCTCCAGGATGATGGTGTCCGGCCGGATCACCCCGGCGCGCTCCGCCGCGTCGATCATGGCCACGCCGATGCGGTCCTTGACGCTGTGCGCCGGGTTGAAGAACTCCAGCTTCGCCACGACCTGCGCCCCGGCGCCATCGGTCACCCGCTGCAGCCGGACCAGCGGCGTGTTCCCGATCAGCTGCGTGACATCGTCGGCAATCCTCATTGCCTGCCCCTTCCAGTGGCTACCCAGAGCTTGCTCTTGCCTTGCCCGGACATCATCAATCCTGCCCGCAAACGCTCCCCGCCGCGCACCCGGGCTCCCGGGCCGGCTGCCAGCGGGCCTCGGCATCCTGGTCAGGGGGTGGCGGTCAGTGCCGGACGGCCGGGCGGGTGCTGCCTCCCCGCAGCCCCCTCCCGGCCGGGTCGCCTTCCTTATCCGGGACGGCGAACTGTTTCCCCGGCTGGCACCGTCTGCCCGGCTGGCACTGGTTCCCCCACTGCCGTCGCTTCCCCCGCTTCCGTTTCGCCGGCTGGCACCGCCTCCGTGCCGGTGGCGCGCTCTTCGTGCACGTACCGGCGACCGCGCAGCAGCGAGGCGATGGCAGCGACCAGGCAGGCGGCGATGGCGAAGTCGAAGGCCACCGACAGGCCATGTGAGAAGGCGGGCGAGATCAGTGCCGGGAAGAAACTGCGCCCGGTGAGGTACGCCGCGTGGCTGGCCGGCAGATGGGAGATGACCGGGCCGAGCAGTGTCTGCACCGGGTTGTAGCCCAGCAGCGCGGCGAACAACACGGAAACCGGCGGAAGGGCGGCCACGCGTGCCGCGTCGGCGTGCGGGACGCCCTGCGCGACCAGGCCGTGGTTGAGCGCGGCAGGCAGCGACGAGGCCAGTCCCAGGATGATCAGCGTGAAGAAGATGCCGATGGACAGCACCATGGCCGAGTTCTGGAACGTGGCGCTCATGCCCGCGCCGACTCCGCGCCGCTCCGGCGGCAGGCTGTTCATGATCCCGGCCCGGTTCGGCGAGGCGAACAGGCCCATGCCGATCCCGTTCAGCAGCAGGATCAGCGCGAACTGCCAGTACTGGAAGTTGATCGGCAGCAACTCCAGCAGCAGGAACGAGATCGCGGCCACCACCATGCCGCCGGTGGCGAACGGGCGCGCCCCGAAGCGGTCGGACAGCCACCCCGACGCCGGCCCGGCGACGAGGAACCCGATGGTGAGCGGCAGCATGAAGATCCCGGCCCACAGCGGCGTCTGGCTGAAGCTGTACCCGTGCCTGGGCAGGTAGATGCCCTGCAGCCAGATGATCAGGACGAACATCAGCCCGCCGCGGCCGAGCCCGGACAGCAGGCTGGCCAGGTTCCCCGCGGTGAACGTCCGGATCTTGAACAGGGGCAGCCGGAACATCGGGTGCTCCACCCGGGTCTCCGCGAAGCAGAAGATCACCAGCATGACGATCCCGCCGGCGATCGCGGACATCACGAACGGGCTGGTCCAGCCCATCGTGTGCCCGCCGTACGGCTGGATGCCGTAGGTGATGCCGACCAGCACCGCGATGAGGCCGACGCCGAACGTGACGTTGCCCCACCAGTCCAGCCGGGCCGGCTGGCGCACGCCCAGTTCGCGGAGCTTGAGGTAGGCCCAGAAGGTGCCGAACACCCCGAACGGCACGGAGACAGCAGGCTGGTGTTCCCGGGCTGCAGCGGATTGATGCCGATCCCGCGGAAGATGTCCGGCAGCGCGATCAGCATGATCGACGCGTTAATCGTCGCCATCAGCACGCCGAGCGTGGTGTTCGACAGCGCGACCCATTTGTAGTGCGGGCCCGGCGGCAGCGCGGCACGCCCGCCCGGCCCGGGGGCACCGCGGAGGATCCCGTTGCTGGGTGCTTCGTGGTGTCCAGAATGACTGTGGTGGCCATGATGCGCTTGGCCACCATGGTGCCCATGGTGGCTCTGGTGCCCATGGCGGCCGTCAGGCGCGGCCGATTCGTTACGCGGCTCAGATGAGGAGACCCACATGCCCACCCTTCCCTGACGCAGCGCCCCCGTCGCAGGTCGTGCGATCGGCACCGCCTGTCCGGATTTACATAGTTGCTTAACGCAAACTAACGTCAAAAGCGGCAACAGCAAAGCTTCGCCGGATAATCCCGGCAGGCAGGCGGCCCACCCCCGAGCCGGCAGCCACCCCCCGAGCCACCCCGATCCGGCAGCCGCCCCCCGAGCCGGCGGCCCCCGAGCAGGCATGGCTGCCGTGGCCGAAGTTCCCGAGGTGCCGCCGCCCGCTGTGCTTGTCTAGGCCGACCTTGACTTGCCCGTCTAACTAACCTTGTGAAACGGCGGGACGCTATCAGGAAGATCGGCAACGCAGCCACCCAGCGCGGCGTCACGTGGGAGCCGTTCAAGGAAGGCGGCAATCACACGATCTACCTTCTGGGCGGCAAGCACATCCCGATCGCGCGTCGCTCAGAGATCGATGATGGCCTGGCCGAGAAAGTGTTCAAGGAGTGCGAGGAAGTGCTAGGGCACAGGTGGTGGCGATGATGCGGACCTACCGCGTAGAGGTCGAGCGAGGCCGCACCGGCCGGTGGTGGCTGATCGATGTCCCTGAGGTCCCGGCCGCGCACTCACAAGCCCGGCGGCTCGACCAGGCCGAGGATGTTGCCCGTGACCTGATCGCGCTGATGACGGACACCGACCCCGACTCGTTCGAGGTTGACATCCGGGTACAGCTTCCCGACCAGGTGCGTGCCGATCTTCAGCGCGCCGAGGAGCTGCGCCAGGAGGCTGCGCGCAGCCAGCACGAGGCGGCGGTGCTCGCCCGCAGCGCGGCGCGGCGGCTACATGACGAGGGGCTGCCGCTGCGGGACATCGGCAAGCTTCTGCAGGTGTCTCATCAGCGTGCGCACCAGCTTGTCGATGAGGCGGGAGAGCGGCTCGCCGGCTGAGGGGGACCCCGCGGCACCGGTTCGGCCACCCGCGATTGGTAACCCGCCCGGCGCGGGTGTGCACCATGGGGGTCCTCGTTTCGGCGGGTATTGCATGGGGTGTGCTACGGCCGTGCGGCGAGGGGCTCGGCCTGCGCCAGGGCGAGATCTTCGCCCTCGGCCCCGACGAGGCAGACTTCCTGCGCCGGAAGGTCCACGTACGGCGGCAGGTAGTCTGCCCAGACGCGGGCGCTGGGCGCGCTCGAAGTTGCCCTCGGCGCTCACGACGCTGATCAAGATCACGGCCCCGGGACGGCCCAGGAAGGCGGAAACCTGCTATGACCTGGGCATCGGGACTTACAGCACATAGGTCCCGAGATTGCCGGCCTCGACCAGCGCTGGCAGCGGGCCCCCCTCACGCAGCGGGGTCACGTAGCGGATTACGCCCACCTGTTCCAGCACGCCGGACAGGGTACCGGGAGCGCAGGTCATCCCCGTTATACAGCTCAGCAACGCGTCACGTGCGCGATGACATCCGCGGCACCGAAGTCGGCCCCCGCGGCGGCCACCAACCCGGGCAGGAAGCCGAGGTCCTGGCCAAGGGTGACGATCGGCGGCTCGTCGGTACCCGCGGCGCACCGTTGCGCCAGGCCGATCGTGGCCAGCAACCCGTTGCACAGGCACCTCCGGCCGGCGGTGTCCTCCGCCGCACCGCCCTTGCGGAGGTAGACACCGGCCGGCTCGGCCGGGCAGCGGTAGCCGACGCGGCCGTCCGCGCGCTGGTAGGGGACGCGGAGGTAGCCCAGGTCGCACAGCCGGGGCCGGGCGGCGTAGACCTCCTCGTCGGCCAGCGTGCCGGACAGTTGGGCGACCTTGAACGGGAACCCGGCCGGGGAAGCGGACGGCTCGTTCCGCACGGCCAGCGTGCCTGCCAGCGCCTGCTCGATCAGCCGGGCGCGCAGCCCCGGCAGCAGGCCGGACTCGCGGCACAGCGCGAACGCGGTGCCGATCTGGATCCCGGCCGCGCCCGCTGATCTCGCCATGGCCAGCCGCCCCGCGGCCGCCTGGCCGTCGGCCAGCCAGAACGGCAGTCCGAGCCCGGCCACTTTGGCCGGGTCGATCTCGTCTCGCGGCCCGTACACCGGCTCGTTGCTGGCGGACAGGTGCAGCCGTCCCCGTGGCGGCGCGCTGTGCCCGCCCGCTGCAGGGCCTTCCAGCACGAAGCCGTCCGGGGCAGACGCCCGGCTGCGGGCGAGGTACGCCGCCAGCACGGCCGAGGACACGATGGCCAGGAACGCCGGCCGGCGCAGCGTCGCCGGCCCGCCCGGGGGCAGCGCCCGCGGATCGAGGCGGACCGTGTGACGTGCCCCGGTGCCCGCGCCCGCGACCGTCACGGTCAGCTCACCCGGCTCGCCCGCGGCGAACGAGTCGAGCAGCGCCGGGATCTCCACCGGGATGCCCGCGCCCATCAGCACGTAGTCCACCCCGGCCAGCATCGCCCCGTAGGCCGCCGCGGGGGTGGCCAGCTGGACCTTCTCCAGGTAGTTGATGCCGACCAGGCCGTCATGCCCCTGCTTGGCCAGGTGGACCTCGGCGAAGTTGGCGGCCACCGCGAGCTCGATCCCGGCCGCGTTCGGGCGCAGCCCGAGCCGGGGGACGGGCCGGAACGGCTGGCCGGGCTCGAGCCCGCCCGGCACGTAATAGCGCCGCATGATCCGCTCGGCCACCCCGGGAAGCGGAAGCCGGCCAAGCGCACGGCGGACGTCGCCGCCCGGATCACCGCGCTGCAGGCGGCGGGCCAGCATGGCGTCCAGCGCGACGCCGGAGACCACGCCGAGCTGCCCGGCCGCCGCCACCGCCCTGGCCAGCCGCCAGCCGGACACGCCAACGCCCATGCCACCCTGGATCACCGTCGGCCTGAGGTCTTCCCCGGCCACCGCGGGCGCCGCGTTGCCCGCCGCTGCCGGGCCAGGCTGGCTGGTGGCACCGCCGGGCAGCTGCCCGGTCATCAGCGTCCTTCCCGAACGGCCCGTTCCGGCTGGCGGGGCTCGTAGGGGCAGGCGGGATCCTCGCCGAGCGGGTCACCATTCGCGGCGTAGGCGCGGGCCCGTGATCCGCCGCAGAGGTCGGCGTACTCGCACCGGCCGCAACGCCCGGTGAACCGCGCCTCCCGGATCGCGCGCAGCAGCGGGTTCTCCCGGTAGATCTCATGCAATGGGCGGTCGCGGATGTTCCCGAGGCCCATCGGGAGGAAACCGGCTGGGTAGACCTCACCGTCATGGGCGATGAAGAGGATGCCCTTGCCATCGCGGGTCGCCGCGGTATGCGCGCTCGGCGGCCTGCTCGCGGGGCCGAGCAACTGGTCGAGACGCCGGGATAGCCGGCCGTACAGCGCGCTGTCCGGGGCCGGCTGGCCGACCCGCCGATCCGCGACCACGCGGCGGAAGAACGGGGCCTCGACGGTCCGCACCACGAACCCGCGGCGCGAGGCGTCGTAGAGGAAGTGGCAGACGTCCTCGTGCTGCGCCGGGGAGATCGCGTCGGCACTCACCCCGCGGCCGACGTGGACCAGGAAGAAGACTTCCCACATGTGCGCGCCGACCTGCGCCAGCAGCGCGGCGATCTCCGGAAGCTCTGTCACATTGCGGAGCATCACCGTGGTGTTGACCTGAACGGTCACCCCGGCCGCCACGAGCGCGCGGATGGCATCGACCGTCTGGCCGAAGTGCCCGGCGATGCCGCGCACCCCGTCGTGGGTCGCGGCCGCGGCACCGTCCAGGCTGACCGACACGGCCCTGACGCCGCTCGCCGCGATTCGGTTGATCATGTCGGGGGTGAGCAGCGGGGTGACCGACGGGGACAGGCAGACCGGCACGCCCAGCGACACCGCGTACCTGACGAGATCGAACAGATCAGGCCGGAGCAGGCAGTCGCCGCCGGTCAGCACCAGGATCGGGTACGGCCGGCCGAAGCCGGCCACCTGGTCGATGAGGCCGCGGCCGGCCTCATGGCTCAGTTCGCCGGGTGGCGGCTGCGTGGTTGCCGAGGCGCGGCAGTGGCGGCACGCCAGCAGGCATGCGCCGGTCGTTTCCCAGAACACCAGCATGGGCCGCTGCCCGAAGTTCACCGGTGCCCGCGGCTTTACCGGGCTTGTCGTCAGGGCCGGGGTGCTCATCGCAGCAGTACCTTCCTTGGCGTCGCCGAGGGTGCCGTGAGGCCAGCCTGACCGACACCCTCGGACGAGGCGAAGGGGCCTTGGTCCCCGGCATCGCCGCAAAAGGCTCGGCGAGGCCGTCCGGGCGGCGCACCGCTCAGGGCCTGCCGCGGAGCCCAGCGTACCAGGACGGGAACTCCCGTAGCGAGCCGAGCACCACGTCGGCCCCGGCTGCCAGCAGGTCCTCGCGGCTGAACGAGCCCGTCGGCACCCCGACCCCGTATGCGTGCGCAGCGCTCGCGGCGAGCATGTCCGCCGGGGTGTCACCGACGTACACGGCAGCGCCGATGCGGACCAGGACGGCTGACTTCTCCGGCCCGTGCACGTGCGCGAAGAGGTCGTCGGCCTGCAGGCCGGCCGCGAGCAGGCTGGGCCCCACCGAGATCGGGTGCTTCGCGGTGATGATCACGGCGGGCTCCCCGGCACTCCGGACGGCGGCGAGCGCGTCGTGCGCGCCAGGCAGCGGCGTGGTCAGTTCCGGGGCCGTCTGCACATAGTGGCGCCGGTAGCAGGCCGCGGCCGATTCGCGGTGCGCGGCAGGGAACCAGCGGGCCACCTCATCCTCGAGCTTGACACCCAGCCGCCCGTTGACGGCCGCCAGGTCGACGCACACGCCTGTCTCCCGGGCGAGCGCCGACCAGGCTGCCAGGATCGCGGGCCGGGAGTCGATGAGCGTCAGGTCGAGGTCGAACCCGACAGGGCCGCCTGCCCTCACCTGATGCATCCCCGCTCCGGGCGATTCCTGTCCTGCGGCGCAGGAGATCTTCCGGGGTGTTCCCGGTCACTGCAAGCTAGCACCTATGCAGGCTATCGGAATCACGTCGCAGCAATCCCTGGTAACTCCGGCCGCCATGGTGACCCGGGCGGCGAACCAGCCGGCCGTGCGGCGCTCGCCGTCTGCTGGAACCGCGACGACGGCAGGGCGTACCGCGCGCTGGTGTCGCTGGCCGACGACGCCGTGATGGCCTGGGCGCAGTTGCCCGGCCAGCACCCCGCCTCCGCGGACCAGGTCGTCGCGTTCCGCGCCACGGGCGCCGCTGCCGCCGCAGCGCCATCCAGCGGGGCCTCCTCCGAAAGACCCGGCGCGGCCGCGACGAGCCAGGCCAGCGCGCCCACCGGCGGGCTGGCGGCCGGCGGCATCGCGGGCATTGCCGCCGGGGCACTGGTGGTGCTTGGCGGGATCGGCTGGCTGCTCCGGCGGCGACTGGGCCACAGCAACGGCTAGCCTGCCCCCGCGGAAACGCGGGCGCAGGGCAGTGCTCTCGTGATCCACGACCGCCAGTCATTAGCCGGGTAAGGGGGCCGACACCAATCGCTTGATCACGTTAGCCGGGCCCGCGGCTCTTGTGGTTGGTGAGTTTTGTGGGATTAGCGAGGCTTTTGGGATTGGCGGGGCCGCGCTTTGCGGGGCTCTTGGGATTGGTGGGGGGGTGCTTGGTTCGGGTCGCTGGGCTTAGTGGATCAGCCGGGACACGACTCACAGGTCGTCGCTGCCGCGCGCCGGGCCCTCGCGGCCGGCGAACCCGTCCTCCCGCTCAATCGCCTCCACGTCCTGCCCTGCCGCCCTCCTGATCCGGCGGCCGTGCGCCGACCTCACCCGGGGCCGGAACGCCAGGCGGCGCGTCCGGCGGCCGACCAGGGCCACGAGCAACGTCAGGACGACGATCACGAGCACGAAGATCACGACCGCGTCCGCCACGGTGAAGGGTGACGACGTTGCTGAGGTGGCCCCGGTCCACGCGGTGATCAAGCTGGGACGTGATGTCATCGGCCTGCCTCCAGACCATCCCGGGCCACCGTTGCCCCTGCCCGGCACCAGATGAGGCGTGCCGCACCCGCCACGCACGCGAGCAGGCAACTTTGCCTAGTCTATGCCCACGCGACCGGACGCACAGCGCAGTCAAGTCATCACAGGACGCTCATCTTCGGTTATCAGGCGCCTCATCCGGCGGCAACGGGGTCATCTGCCGGACCCCGCTCCCCCGGCCGGGGAGGCGATTCCCGCCGGAGGACCCGGGCACCGCAGTATGCTACCGGTTAGTAACATCGGGCTGCCGAGGGGAAGCCGGAATGGCGCACGATGTCCTGCATGAGATCGGGCACCAGCAGGTGCCCAGGCTCCGCGGCGCCCTGCACGCCGGGGCATTCCCGGTGGCGATCGCCGCGGGCGCGGTACTGGTCGCCCTCGCCCCCACCCCGACGGCCAGGCTGGCGGCGGCGGTGTACGCGGTCACCTCGACGCTGCTGTTCGGCGTGTCCGCGGCGTACCACCGGGCACGCTGCTCGCCCCGCCTCCGCGACCTGCTGCACCGCTGTGATCACGCCAACATCTACCTGATCATCGCCGGCACGTACACGCCGGTCGCCCTGCTCGCCCTGCACGGAAACGTGCGGGTGGTACTCCTGGCGGTGATCTGGGCCGGCGCCGCGGCCGGGGCCGTGTTCCGCGCCTGCTGGCTGCGCGCGCCGCGCTGGCTCTACACCTCGCTGTACATCGGCCTGGGCTGGGCCGCCATATTCTTCCTGCCGCAGATTGCCCGCGGCGCGGGAGCCACCGCGCTGATTCTCATGCTGGCCGGCGGAATCCTGTACAGCCTGGGCGGGATCGTGTACGGGCTGCGGCGCCCCGACCCGTTCCCCGGCTGGTTCGGGTTTCACGAGGTGTTCCATGCGTTCACCATCGCCGCCTACATCGCCCAGTACGCCGCCGTGTCAGTGGTGACCTACCGGATCGCCGGGTAGCGGCAGCGGCCCGGCCACAGCCGCCACGATCCTGGCACGCTTGATGGTCGCAGTGACCCGCGCCCGCCCTAACGTCGGTGCTCCGGACGACGCGCGAGGCAGCGAACACCCTGCCCTGCGCGGGATCAGCGCGGAAGGCCGGCCCGGCAGGCGCGGCCGCAGGCCGGGGGCGCTGCGCGAGGTATTCCATCTCCGGCATTGTCGCTGACGTGATCGGGCCGTGCGCCGGCCGGGCCGGGGCACGGCCCGATCACGGCCTGCTCACGGCGCGGCTGACCAGATCCGGCGCTCGTCGCCGCGGGGATCGGTTTCGACACCCCCGCCGTCGGCGCGGAAGACGCGGACGGGATAGGCCCGGTCGAACGGCCGCCAGCCCGGGTCGCCGGCCCGGGCGAAACCGATCCATGCCGCGTGCATCTCAGCTGCCAGCCGGCCGGGAGGATCGGTGCCGAGGACAGGGGCGGTCCCGTCGGCCGAGAGGTTGTCGAACACGAACGGGAGCTCCAGCGAGTGGCAGGCGCCCAGGCCATCGGCCGGGCTCTGCCAGGCGAACTCGTAGACGTACGTCGGGGCCGGGCCGCCGATCCTGGCCTCGGCGATGGCGAGGGCCGGCCGCCGGAAGAACAGGTCGGTGAGCAGCGCCGCCAGGAGGTCGCCAGGGCTCGCGCCGGGGCGGTTGGCCCGGTAGCGCCCGGCCACCGCGGGGCTGATGCCCAGCACCGGCAGCAAGGTCGCCAGCAGGTCATCAGTGATCAGGGCGGCCATGCCGGTGGGGGCCAGGAAGAGCCGGTACTCCTCCGTGGTGGTTCCGGTGATCAGCGGGACATCCGCCCCCGCCCCCGCGGCGATCGCCGCCATCGGATGCCCGGGGATCAGGTCGCCGTCGATGACCGGGATGAAGGGCATCGAGCTCGCCACCACAGTGGGGCCGAAACGGGCCGGGTCAGGCTGCGCGGTGAGTGCGTCCCGGACGGCCGCCTGGGCTTCGATGAGCGCCGGCAGGCCGACGCGGGCCAGGTTCTCCGCCGTCGCCTCCAGGCCGAGCGCCCGCCCGAGTTCGCCGGTGACGAGGGCCGCGTCCGCGGGCGCGGCGACCGCCTGCGCGGCCCCGCTCTGGGTGATCGCCTTGCCGAACAGCCCGCGGGCCCGCGGGATCGCCAGCAGCGTGGTGATGCTCATCGCGCCGGCGGACTCGCCGAAGACCGTGACGTTCCCGGGGTCACCGCCGAATGCGCCGATGTTGTCCCGGACCCACTCCAGCGCCGCTATCTGGTCGAGCAGCCCACGGTTGGCCGGCGCGCCCGGCAGGTAGGCGAAGCCGTCGACGCCGAGCCGGTAGTTGACCGAGACCAGGACAACGCCGTCACGGGCGAAGGCGTGCCCGTCATAGACGCCGACCGCGGAGTTGCCGTTGCTGAAGGCCCCGCCGTGCAGCCAGACCATCACCGGCAGGCCGGTGCCGCCCGGCGTCCACACGTTCAGGGTCAGCCAGTCGTCGCCGGGAATGTTCGGCTCGGGCAGCAGCACGTCGAAGGGCGGCGCGTAGTCGGGCTTGGGCGGGGTCGCGCTGAACGCGCTGGCATCCAGGACCCCATCCCACGGCGGCGGGGGCACCGGGGCCTGGAAGCGGAGCGCGCCGGTAGGGCTCGCGGCGTACGGGATGCCGAGGAAACCCAGCACCCCGTCGCACTCGTGGCCACGCACCGTGCCGCGCGTGGTGTTCACCTCGGATGGCATGCGGGCACTCTGGCACACAACCCGATATCGGGGCCAGGCCCGCGCGCGTGACGGGCTACCCTCGCGGATGACGACGAGACATCCGAGGAGCCACGCATGACTCAGCAGCACAATGCAGACATCGGCGTGACCGGCCTGGCGGTGATGGGCCGCAATCTGGCGCGCAACCTCGCCCGGCACGGGCACGTCGTTTCGCTGCACAACCGCTCGCCGGAGCGGACCCGCAGCCTGGTCTCCGAGCACGGCGACGAGGGCACGTTCGTGCCGGCCGAGTCGATGAAGGAGTTCGTCGCCAGCCTGGCCCAGCCGCGGGCGATCATCGTGATGGTCAAGGCGGGCGAGGCCACTGACGCCGTGATCGACGAACTGGTGCCGCTGCTGGACGAGGGCGACATCGTCATCGACTGCGGCAACGCGCACTTCGATGATACCCGGCGCCGCGAAGCCGCGCTGCGCACCCGCGGCCTGCATTTCGTCGGCTGCGGCGTCTCCGGCGGCGAGGAGGGAGCGCTCAACGGGCCGAGCATCATGCCCGGCGGCTCCCCGGAGTCCTACGCGAAGCTGGGGCCGATCTTCGAGTCGATCGCCGCCCAGGTCGACGGCACGCCCTGCTGCACGCACGTGGGACCGGATGGCGCCGGCCACTTCGTCAAGATGGTGCATAACGGCATCGAGTACGCGGACATGCAGCTCATCGCCGAGGCTTATGACCTGCTCCGGGCAGGCCTCGGCGCCCCGGCACCCGAGATCAGCGAGATCTTCCGGACCTGGAACGAGGGCGACCTGGATTCGTTCCTCATCGAGATCACCGCGGAGGTCCTGGCGCACACCGACGCCGAGACCGGCAGGCCGTTCGTGGATATCGTGCTCGACCAGGCCGAGCAGAAGGGCACCGGCCGGTGGACCGTGCAGAGCGCACTCGACCTCGGCATCCCGATCACCGGCATCGCCGAGGCCACGTTCGCCCGCGCCCTGTCCGGTCACGCGGACCAGCGCGAGGCCGCCAGGAGCGCCTTCGGCGCCGAGGTGGCGCCCATCGAGATCACCGACTCCGACGCGTTCGTCGATGATGTCCGCCGGGCGCTGTACGCGTCCAAGGTGGTCGCCTACGCGCAGGGCTTCGACCACATCGCTGCGGGCAGCGCGGAATACGGCTGGGACATCGACCGCGGTGCGATGGCCACCATCTGGCGCGGCGGCTGCATCATCCGGGCCCGCTTCCTCGACCGCATCCGCGCGGCGTACGACGAGAACCCGGCGCTGCCCAGCCTGCTGGTCGCACCGTACTTCGCCGAGGCGGTGCGCGACGGGGTGGACAGCTGGCGGCGGGTCGTGGCGCAAGCCGCGATGGCCGGCCTCCCGACGCCCGCGTTCTCCTCCTCGCTCGCCTACTACGACGGCCTGCGCCGGGAACGGCTGCCCGCCGCCCTGATCCAGGGCCTGCGCGACAACTTCGGCGCGCACACCTACCACCGGGTCGACAGGCCGGGCACGTTCCACACCGAGTGGGCCGGTGACGGGCACGAGCATCCCGCGTGAGGGAGCCCTGCCGGGGCCAGGCGCCCGTGCTGAACCGACCCAGTGGCTGAAGATCCAGTGGTGGAAGATCCGGTGGCGAAAGATCCAGTGGTGCATGTTCCCGTAACGCAGGATCCCGCGGCGGAGGATCCAGCGCCGCATGATCAAGTACCGAAAAATCAAGAATTAGCAACGGCCTGGCCCCGCGGGCACCGATTGGCTTCCCGGCACTCCGTCGCTCGTATCCTTTCGGGCATGCCTTTCTCGGCCCTCCGGGCGCGCCGCCCCATGCGCTTTTCCGTAGTGCTCGGCTGCCTCCTGGTCACCGTCGGCGTGGCAGGCTGCGGCATGATCGCGTCGGCCAGCCAGCACCCGGCGGCCCTGCCCTCAGCCAAGCATTCGGCGTCCCCGTCCCCGTCGCCATCACCGTCCCCGACACCCACCCCGCGCCCGTGTGCCCGGAACGCGCCCGGGTTCTCCTGCACCATGCGGAACAGGATCCGCGCGGTCCGGCGGTACCTGCGCCAGTTGCCCGGCTCGATCGGCATCGTGATCGATGACCGGGCCACCGGCGCGGTCTGGCAGAACGCGAACGCCACGGTGGCATACCCGGCCGCGTCCACGATGAAGCTGGCCATGATGACCGACCTGCTGCTGCGCAACCAGGACGGCAACATCAGCCTCACCAGCACCGACATGGCAGAGATGTACCAGGCCCTCTACACCAGCAACGACGACGACGCCAACGCCCTGTGGGACAAGTACGAGGACAGCAGCTTCCTGAGCCGCGTCCAGGCCTTCGGCATGACAGGCGCGACCTTCGCCGGCGCGGTGAACTGGGGCTTCATGTACTGCTCGGCCCGGGACCTGGACAACCTGATGAACTACGTGCTCGGCGACACCCCGGCCAGCGTCCGGGACTACCTGGTCTACCGGCTGCAGCACGTCAGCGCGATCGACCAGCAGTGGGGCGTCTGGGGCGCCGGGTCGCAAAACGAGCCGGGCAACAAGGACGGCTGGGAGTATGACCCGCCCTGGATCACCAACACCGTGGGGTTCGCCGGCCCGGACCAGCGTTACACCGTGGCGATCATGTACAACCTGGAGGGCTACGGCAACGAGGGCGATACCGGTTTCGATTACGGCACCAACGTGCTGACCCAGATCTCCTCCATCTTGTTCCAGGGCCACGACACCACCCCGCCGACCCCCCAGGCGTCCGCCGTACCCTGATCCGCTGTCCCGGGCTGGGGCGCGTCCCAGGGCTCGCGGCCCACCGCTCCGATCACGCCTGCCCGGTCATCGGGATCATCCGCCGGTCAGCCGCGGCGGCGGGCCCGCAGCACGGTGTCGTGGATCGTGACGGCGCGTCCCTCAGGATCGGTGGCGGACCGGGGCAGGGCCGCGTTGGTGACGACATCCCAGGCGCCGGGATCGAGCAGGGCGATGATGTCATCGCCGGTGTAGAACAGTTCGGGCATGGGCGGCCGGGGCATCGTGGTCTGCATGTCTGACGGGTGGTGGCCGACGATGAGCAGCGTGCCGCCGGGCGCGACCGACGCCGCCAGGCGCCGGTGCAGCGCCTCGCGCGGCTCGGCCGGCAGGTGCATGTACTGGGCGGAGACCAGGTCGTAGCGGGCTGCGCCCGGATCCCACACGATGAGGTCCGCATGCAGCCAGTCGATGCGCTCGGCGAGCTGGGCGCCTGCCTGTGCCGCATGGGCGGCGGCGCGCCCGAGCGCGACGCTGGACAGGTCGACCGCGGTGACCTGCCAGCCGCGCTGCGCCAGCCAGACGGCGTCCGCGCCCTCGCCGCAGCCAACGTCCAGTGCCCGGCCACCGGAGAGGCCCGACGCCTCACTGACCAGGTGGCCATTGGGGTTTCCGCTCCACAGCGAGCTTTGGGAAAGGTAGCGCTCGTTCCAGAACGCCTCGTCGAATTGCTCAGGGTCGAATTGCTCAGGGTCGAATTGCTCAGGGTGAACGTGGTCAGGGTGAACGTGGTCAGAGTGGAACTGGTCAGGCACGCTGGGTCCCTTCCGGTGGCGGGCTCCCGGCGAGCATGCATCCGGGCTGACGCTGGCCGCAACTTTCTTTGCCGATCTGGCAAGCGTCAGCCAGCGTTCCGCAGTGCCGGGCCCATCCGCTCAGGACGCCGCGGCCTCACCGGGCAGCGCCGCGCCAGCGCCGCTGGCGTCGCAGGAGCACCCCACCTCATGGCAGGAGACCATGAACAGGTGCAGCTCCGCGGCCAGCCGGCAGTCCGGGTCATCCGAGCAGTCCGCAGCGCCGTCGACGTGCACGATCGCGGTCCCGTGGCAGTGCTCAAGATCCTGGTCGCACTCGACGCACGTTTCGATGATCACAGCTGACTCGGGCATCATGGCTCCTCCCGAGTCTGCTCTATCACCACCGGCCGACAGTCGGCAGCTCGCCGGGCCGGAAGAGGCCAGATTTCTATGAAATCCGCCGTGCTCCCCGCTTCGGCCTCCCCGCGGCCCTGATCGCCTCGACGAGCTCGGGCTTGGACATCTTCGAGCGTCCCGGGATGTCCAGCCCGGCGGCCCGGCCGAGCAGCTCAGCCTTGGTCATCCCGTCGAGATCCGGCTGCCTGGCCGGGTGCGCCCGCTGGGGCGGCTGCTCCGCGGCGGGGGCTTCCCCCGGCTGCCCCATCCGGGCGACTGATGCCTCCAGGGCGGCCATCAGGTCGATGACGTTCGACTTGGGCCGCTCAGCCTCGAAGACGACCGCGCGGCCCGCCTGCTTCCGCTCGATCAGCTCTTCCACCCGGGCGCGGTAGGTGTTGTGGTAATCCTGCGGAGACCATTCCACGGTGAGCGACTCGACGAGCCTCTTCGCGACGTCCAGCTCCCGGCCCTTGAAGCTGACATCCTTCGGCAGGCTCTCCATCTCTTCGGCCGGACTGCGGATCTCGTCGGCGAAGTACATCGTCTCCAGGATCAGGACCTCGTCACCGGGGCGTACCGCGACGAGGTGCTCCTTGTCCCGGAGGATCATGGTCGCGATGCCCACTTTGCCCGTCTCGTGCATTGCCTGCCGCAGCAGCGCGTAGGCGCGGTCGGCGCCCTTGCCCCTGGGCGCGAGGTAGTAGGTCTGCCGGAAATGCACCGGGTCGATGCGGTCCAGCTCCACGAAATCGCTGATCTCGATCGTCTCGGACCTGCCCGGGGCGATTTCCTTCAGTTCCTCCCGGGTGACCACGACGTACTCGCCGCCACCGAGGTGGAACCCGTTCACGATGTCCTCGGTCGCGACCTCCTCGCCGCTGACCTCGTCCACCTTCTTGTAGCGGATCCGGTGCGAGGTGCCCTTGTGCAGCTGGTTGAAGTGAATCGTCTGGTCAGCGGTGGCCGTGTAGAGCCCCACCGGGACACTCACCAACCCGAAACTCAGGAATCCCGACCAGATGGAACGCGCCATGCTCTTCTCCCCAGTACCAGCGGCCACGGCCGGCGTTCCAGCGATCCTCGCCCAGGTCAGCCGCTGGGGCTGCCGCGGCCCGGGTAGGGCTGCTGAGCCGCGTCGTGGATCTTGATTCTATGCTGCCGGGGGAAGACGGCCAGGCGGCCCTGTCCCCGGGCCATGGCTGTGACCTGCTGGAAGTCCGGGAGAGGGGTGCTTCCTGCGCTCCTGTACCACGCGGGTGCCTGCCGGTTCCAGGGGCCAGGCAGGGCCGGCGACCACACGACCTGTCGCCCCGGGCAGTGCGGCTGGCAGCCGCCACGTGCCCGGGACAAGGCCTGTGTGCCCCGGCCGGATCCGGTCCGCCGGGCCCGCGCCTGCCTGCTTCCCCGGAAAAGCCCAGGCACACCTGCTCCGGCCGGAATCCTTCGCCGGCCCAGTCCGCTGGCACCGCGCCAGCCCGGGTCCGCCGCCCGCGGCGGTGGCGGGCCGACCGCGAAGACTCAGCCGCGAAGGAGGGCGACGAGCCGGTCCAGCTGGCGCAGGTCGCTGCTGATCGAGAAGGTGGTCAGGATGGTCTGCTGCCACTGCGGGATCTCGTCGACGATCTTGGCCCAGGGCCCGATCAGGGCGACATCCTCGACCATCCGGGTGGGGACGGCCGCGATGGCGCCGTTGCGGTCGCCGGCCAGGTAGCGGTCCTGGATCGTCGCGGCCACGGCCTCGTGCCCCATCCGGACGAAGACCTCGTGATGGAAGTTGACCCCGCGCGCGCCCATGCCGCCGATGTAGAGGGCGAGCGTCGGCCGGAGCTGGTCCGCGGCCCGTTCGAGGTCGTCATCGACGATGATGCGCAAGGGGCCGCCGACCACGTCGAAGGTCGCGGCGGTATGCCGGGCACCCGGGCGGGAGAAACCCTCGGCGAGCGCGGCGGCGTAGAAGTCGTTCATCGCGGGCGAGAAGAACAGGGCGTTCCATCCATCGGCCACCTCGGCCGCCAGCGCCACGTTCTTCGGGCCTTCCGCACCGAGATAGACGGGTATCTCGGTGCGGTACGGATGCAGGATGGAGCGCAGCGGCTTTCCCAGCCCCGTGCCCCCGGCGAACGGCAGCTGGTAATGCTTGCCGTGGTATTCGACGGGTTCGCGGCGGGCGATGACCGCCCGCACGATGTCGATGTACTCCCGGGTGCGCTCGAGGGGACGCGGGTTCGGCGCGCAGCCACTGGCCTGGACCGCCACCAGCCTGGGCGCCGCGTTCGGGCAGCGCAAGCAATCCCCGGCGCTGGTAGAACCGCACCGTCTCCACGCCGGCCCCCTCGGCAGCGGCGAACTTCCCGATCGTCAAACCGGCCATGTCCGGCAAGCTAACAGCCGTACCTGGGTACGGAGTCAACAGCAGCGGCGGCGGCCTGGCCAGCGGGTGGACCGGCGGTGGCCACACGCAGCCAGCGGCCCCGCCGGTGGCCGCGGCCGCCGGCGGGCAGCGGCCCGGCGGCAGCCGCGGCCGCAGGCAGCCGGCCCCGGGGCGCCCGAATGACCGGGCCGGACAGCGCCGGACGGGGGCATGGGGGTGCGAGGCGCAGAACGTTGCGGTTGCTGTAATATTATTCTTGCTGCAAATTTTAAGGCCCTGCAAAGTTACAGTGAGCGCAACATGACACTCGCTCAGGCGGTTCCCCCCGGGGAGCCGGGCATCTCGCTCCGGGAGCGCAAGAAGCTCGCCACCCGGCGCGCCCTTCGCCGGGTGGCCCTCGACCTCGTGGCGGAGCGCGGGTTCGCCCACGTCACCGTGGAGGACATCGCCGAGGCGGCGGATGTCTCGCCGCGGACGTTCTTCAACTACTTCCCGTCGAAGGAAGCGGTGCTCTTCGGGGCCGATCCGGAGCGGGTCACGGCGCTCCGCGAGCGCCTCGTCCATGAGGCGCCGGGAGAGACGGCGCTGACCGCGCTGCGTGCGGCGCTGGTCGGCGAGTCGCGTGCGCTGGCCGAGGAACTCGGCGAACTCGGTGGCGATCCGGTGAGCTGGCTGCGGCGGATGAAGGCCGCGCGGGTCGACCCGCACCTGCGGGCGGCCCAGGCCGCGCACATGGCGAATGTCGAGCGGGTCGTGACTGACGCGCTCGCCGAGCGGCTCGGCACCGATCCCGAGCACGATCCCTATCCCGGGCTGCTGGCCGGCGCCGCGATGGGCGTGATGCGGGCAACCACGACCTTCTGGGCGAGTTCCGGCGGGGCGGTGGCGATCGACCACCTCGCCGATCTCGCCTTCCGGGCGCTTGCTGACGGGCTGCCCGAGGACTGCGCTGTGCGCCGCGTCACCGAGACGGCGCACCGAAAGGACGATCACTGATGGCCTCCGCCACCTCCCCCGCTGTCGGCAGCGGCGCGCTGCCAGGACTCAGCCGACGGCGCATCCTGCTGATCATCGGCGCCCTCATGCTCGGGATGCTGCTGGCGGCGCTCGATCAGACAATCGTCTCGACGGCGCTGCCGACGATCGTCGGTGACCTGAAGGGCGGCTCGCACATCGCCTGGGTCATCACCGCCTACCTGCTGGCCACGACCGTGTCCACGCCGCTGTGGGGCAAGCTCGGCGACCAGTACGGCCGGAAGATCTTCTTCCAGGCCGCGATCGTCATCTTCGTGGCCGGCTCGATCCTCTCCGGCATCAGCCAGTCCATGGTCGAGCTCATCGCGTTCCGCGCGGTGCAGGGGCTCGGCAGTGGCGGCCTGATGGTCGGTGCCCAGGCCATCGTCGGCGACATCGTCTCGCCCCGGGAGCGCGGCCGGTACGTCGGGCTCTTCGGCGGTGTCTTCGGCTTCGCGAGCGTCGTCGGGCCGCTGCTCGGCGGGGTTTTCGTGGACAACCTGTCCTGGCGGTGGATCTTCTACATCAACGTGCCGATCGGCGTCCTGGCGCTCATCGTGGTGGCCAGCCAGGTGCCGGGGCGGCTCGGCCGGGTGCACCACGTCATCGACTATCTCGGCACCGTGGTGCTCTCGCTCGCCGCGACCTCGTTCATCCTGCTCACCAGCCTGGGCGGCACGACGTATGCCTGGGCCTCGGCGCCCATCTACATCCTCGGCGCGGCTGGCGTGCTGCTCGTCGGCGTGTTCGTGCTCGTCGAGCGCCGCGCCACCGAGCCGGTGCTGCCGCTGCACCTGTTCGCGCGCCGCACGTTCTCGGTCACCAGCGTCGTCGGCTTCATCGTCGGCTTCGCGATGTTCGGCGCCATCACCTACCTGCCGGCCTTCTTCCAGGTCGTGAAAGGCATCTCGCCGACCATCTCCGGGGTGTACCTGCTCCCGCTGATGGCCGGGCTGCTCGTCGTCTCGATCGGCTCCGGCCAGATCATCTCGAAGACCGGCAAGTACCGGTTCTTCCCGATCGCCGGGACGGCGGTCATGACCCTCGGCCTGTACCTGCTGTCGCTGATGGGCCCCAGCACGCCCACTGCCCTCGACGCTCTCTACATGCTCGTGCTCGGCCTGGGCCTCGGCGGCGTGATGCAGGTGCTGGTCATCATCGTGCAGAACGGCGTGCCGCACAGCGAACTCGGCGTGGCGACATCAGGCGCCACCTTCTTCCGCTCGATCGGCGGGTCGTTCGGCACGGCGATCTTCGGCGCGATCTTCTCCAACGTGCTGATCGGCAACCTCGCCAGGCACCTGCACGGGATCAGCCTGCCATCCGGCTTCAGCGCCGCGGACGCCACCCCGGCCCTGCTCGGCCGGCTGCCCGCCGCGGTGCACCAGGGCTTCGTGGCCGGCTACGCCGAGTCCATCCAGACGGTGTTCATCGTCGCCGTGCCGATCGCCGCGCTCGCATTCCTCGCCACCTGGCTGATTCCCCAGGTGGAACTCAAGCAGTGGCCGGGCCCGGATTCGGCAGGCCCGGATCCGGCGGTGCCGTCAGGGGACATCGGCATTCCGGGCACCACGGTGTCGCCCGAAGCGCTGGACCCGCAGGACGCCACCCGCCCCGATGCCTGAATCCTCCCGCTGCTCGCCGGTTTCCTCGGCCTGTCCGGCATGCTGCTGTTCCTGATCAGCGCCTCCGGGAAGATCGGCCTCGGTGGCGTGATCAACCTGAACAGCAACGTGATCAACGACATCGAGGCGGGCAGCCTGAATCCCGCTGCCAGCTGGATCGTGATGATCGTGATCGTCGCGCTGGCCGGCCTGATGATGTACCTGCGGGACCGCCGCCGCGTCAGCGGGCTGCGCGTCTCCACCCACTTCGGGGTGACCATGACAGGCAGCCGCTCGGTGAGGTACCGGAGCATCTCGACGGAGGCCGACCCGCTGCCGCCGCCCGGTCCCGCTGCTCGAACGCCGCGCCGGTGCCCAGCGAGTGGATGAGGTAGTAGGCGACGTCAATGCCGGTGAGGGCGCCGCACCGCCCCGGGGTCCATGACGTCCGCGACCGCGATCTGCACGTCACCGGTCCCCGGATGACCCGGTGACCAGGCAGCGCAGCGGTGCGGACATGTCATCGAGTCTGGCACGTGCGATTAATTCTCCTGTTCAGCAGGGTGGTGTTCCTGCTCGTTGTTGGCCCGTGGACGTTACGGGGCAGGGTTACCGAAACAACGCCGAACCCCGGGAGGCAGCACCATGGCAAAGATCATCGTCGGCCAGCAGAACAGCACCGACATCGAGATCTATTACGAGGACCACGGAACAGGGCAGCCAGTCGTCCTCATCCACGGTTACCCGCTCAACGGGCACTCCTGGGAGAAGCAGGAGCGCGTCCTCCTCGACGCCGGGTACCGGGTCATCACCTACGACCGCCGCGGCTTCGGCCAGTCGAGCCAGCCCACGATCGGGTATGACTACGACACCTTCGCCGCTGACCTCAATGCTCTCGTGGAGCACCTGGACCTGACCGACATCGTGCTCGCCGGGTTCTCCATGGGCACCGGCGAAGTCACCCGCTACCTCGGCAGCTACGGCTCCGCCCGGGTCAGCAAGGCCGTGCTGATGGGCGCCATCCCGCCGTTCCTGCTCAAGACCGGCGACAACCCCGAGGGCGTGGACCAGTCGGTCTTCGACGGCATCAAGGCCGCGGTCATCGCGGACCGGCCCGCCTACTTCAAGGACTTCCTCGACACCTTGTACAACGTGGACGTCCTGCACGGGACCCGGATCAGCGACCAGGCCTGGCAGAACAGCTTCAACGTCGCCGTGGCGGCCTCCGCCTACGCCGCGTACGCCTGTGTGGACACCTGGCTGACCGACTTCCGCGCCGACCTGCCGGAGATCGACGTCCCGGTACTTCTGGTGCACGGTGACGCCGACCGGATCCTCCCCTATCCGGTCACCGCGGCCCGCCTGCCAGGACTGATCAAGGACCTGAAGGTGGTCACCGTGGAAGGCGGCCCGCACAACATCGCGTGGACCCACTCGGACGTGGTCAACCCCGCCCTGCTCGATTTCCTCGCCCACTAAGGGGCAGCGCCCGCCGCTCAGCCGGTGTACTGGACGAAGATCCTGGTGAAATCCAGGGGCTGCTGGCTGATCTGTGAGCAGGCGGGCAGGCCGCTGGCGGAGCCGCCGCACGGCTGGTCCCGGTCGACCGACCAGAACCCAGCCGCCCGAGGTGGTTCTGCTTGGCGAAGCTGACCAGGGTCTGCGCGTCGGCCTCGGTGAAGACCTCGGCCGGGTCGTCGTTCTGGCCGATCATGGGGGTCACGCCGACCTCCGCCGCCTCCCGGATGCGGGGGATCGCCGAAGGTGCCCAGATTAACCATTCCGGCGTCTGTCAGGCGGCGTGTGGTGCGATCGCCACGGTGAGTTCGACTGCCCGCCCGCTCCCGACAGCCCGTTCCTGGCACCCCGCATTAGGTGCGAGTGAGGAGTTCGTGGCCGTGCTTGCGGAGGTCAGCCACTGAGGCGATGCCCAGCAGCTGGAGGGTCCGCAGGAACTGGGTGGCGAGCAGGCCCAGGGCCTTGTCCACGCCCGGTTCACCGCCGGCCATCAAGCCGTAGAGATAGGCGCGGCCAATCACAGCGGCGTCGGCACCGAGGGCGATTCCAGTGGCGATATCGGCGCCGTGCCGTATGCCGGAGTCGACCAGGATGCACACGCCGGGCCCGGCAGCTTCCCTGACCTCGGTGATGAGATCAGCGGGCGGCACGGCCCGGTCGAGCTGGCGACCGCCATGATTCGACAGCTGTACGGCATCGGCACCGGCCTGCACAGCCCGGCGGGCGTCGGCGGCCCCCAGCGGTCCCTTGATCACCAGCTTGCCGGTCCAGCGTTCCCGCAGCGCGGCGATGTCGTCCCAGGTGATGGCCGGGCTAAAGAGGGAGATTGTCTCCTCGATGGTCAGCGACCGGTGCCCGCCGGCGAAATTGGCGAAAACGATAGCTGGGCTGCGCAACATGCGCATCCAGTAGGCAGGCCGGGATGCGATGCTCGCGATGCTGCGCGCGGTCAGCTCTGGTGGAATGACGAGCCCGTTGTGCCGGTCACGGCTGCGATGCCCGGCCACGACCGTGTCCACGGTCACTACCAGGACGCGGTATCCGCAGGCGGCGGCCCGGTCCACAAGCTCGGCGTTCAGCCCGCTGTCCTTCAGGATGTACAGCTGGAACCAGCGATCTGGGTCAGCGGCGGCGGCGAGATCCTCGATCGATGTGGTGGCCATCGTGGACAGCGTGTAGGGCAGACCATGCCGCCCGGCGGCCCGCGCGACGCCGATCTCGCCGTCGGGGTGGATCATGCGCGTGTAGCCGGTCGGGCCGAGTACCAGGGGCAGCGGGAGGACCCGGTCCAGCACCTGCGCCGACGTATCCGCCGCGGAGACATCGACCAGCGCGCACGGCAGGAACCGCCACCGGGTGAACGCCTCCCGGTTCGCGGCCATGCTCAGTTCCTCGTCGGCGCCGCCATCGACATAGTCGAAGACCGGCCGCGGAGTCACCCGCCGTGCATAGGCGCGCAGGTCATGGATGTCGTGGCAGCGGCCGAGCCGCCGCCGGGCCGCATTGAGCTCAACCGGCCTAGTCCGCAGTAGCTGACCGATCTCCCGGATGTCCACCCCTGGGACGATACCGCCGCACCGCGCCGCAATCGCCTGCGGATTTTCTCGGCGACGCAGCTCCTGGCAGCGTTCCCGTCCAGGCTGATCCCCCTGACACTGCCGACGCAGATGGCACCCCCGATGGGGCACCCGAGACCACATCAGGTCCCAGCAGGCTCATCCTGGCCTGGTACGCGCGCTGGATCTCCTGCGCCGAGGCACCGGGCAAGACCCCCAGGATGTCCTACAACGTCACCGCTCACCTGCCACGACTCCGCACGGAGGATCTCCGCGATGGACACCGCGTTGCCATCGGGATCTGTGATCACGCATTTACGGCCGGCTCCCGGGATCTCTTCGATCGCTCCAGCGACGACCCTCCGTCACGTCCGCGGGCTGCTCAGCCGGATCAGCCCGCGCTATACCGGATCAGGCCCGCCGAGCTCATCCTCCCGGCCTGCCGGATCAGGACCGCCGAGCTCATCCTCCCGGCCTGCCGGATCAGGACCGCCGAGCTCATCCTCCCGGCCCGCCGGATCAGGACCACCGAGCTCATCCTCCCGGCCCGCCGGATCAGGACCACCGAGCTCATCCTCAGCCGGGTCCGGCCCGCCCAGCCCATTCCTCGCTTCGTCAGGTCGCTCCGGCCCGCTCATGTGACTCGCCATCCTGACCTCCCTGGGCTGCGGCGACATCCCCCATGGCAATGCTGCCCGCACACCTCCGCTGGAGTCCCTTCCCCTGGCAAGCACGGCCGAACCTGGCAGGCAGGTGTGCCGTTGCTGGCAAAGACTGGCCCGGTTGACATCTCCCAGGACTACCGGCCGCTCCGGGTCGTCGGGCAGTCCGTCATTCTGTCGCGCAAGGCCGGTTGCTGTTCAGGTATCGATGTTCGGATTCTGACCGGCGATGGGTACCAGGCGTGCCGGTGGCTCCGCGATCACCACCGCCGACCGGACACTCAGATCGGGCCGGATGTGCACGAGCTCGCCCGGGTCAAGCATCCGCCAGCCGCTCTCACCGTCTAGCTGCTCGGAAGCGACGACGACGGATGCCGCGAGCGGACGACACAGAATAGATGCCAGGGAAGCCGATAAACGCCGGCGCCCACCGCGTGGTCACCTTCACGCAGGCTGATCCCGCAGGGCCCGCAGGCCGGCCAGGTGGCGCCCCAGTGGGACACGATCGGCCTGGCGGACGCGGATATGCGTGGCCGTACCGGGCTGCCGGAACCTGGACGCAGGCAGGCAGACTGGACCCGTGTGGCATCAGGGTTTCCGCCGCGGGCAGGCCATCGCACGGTTGCTGGCCCGGCCATCGCTGCAGGTGAGGCTGGTAGCCATAACCTTGTGCCTGGTGGCCGCCGGGGCGGGGATCATCAGCGCGGCCAGCGGCCTGGTGGCCCGGGGCTACCTGATGCGGCAGGCGGATCAGCAGCTCCGCGCCTATGCTGATCGCCTCACCAGCCGTCCCTTCACGGCCACGCCTATGTCCCGGGTCGCGCCTGGCGCTTCTGCTCCCGGCGGCCCCGGCGGCGCTGCGTTCAGCATCGAGGTGCGCGGCCCCGCAGGTCAGCTGATCATGAGCGCCGGCCCGGGCACCCCGGCCGGCCAGGCCATCCCGGCGGCCGCTGCGCGGCTCCCGGCGCGCGCAGGGCAACTCGCCACACGTCCGGCCGTCAGCGGCGGCGGAAGCTGGCTGGTGATCGCCGAGCCGATCCACTACCGGGCCCGGCGCATCCCGTTCACCTACAGCGCTGAAGACTTCTCTCTCCTTATCACCAGCAGGGCACGGCCCGGCCATGCTGGCACGCTCGTGATCGGGCTGGGCCTGGCCAGCATCGGCCGGGCCGTCGGCAGGCTCACCATCACCTGCCTTGCGGTCAGCGGCGTTGCGATCCTGGTCGTCGCCTGCCTGGGTGCCATGGTGATCCGCGCCATCCTCCGCCCGCTCACCCAGATGGAGGAGACGGCGGGAGCCATTGCCGCGGGCGAGCTATCATGCCGGATACCTGACCGTCGCGCTCGCAGTGACGCCAGCAGCCTCGCATCGTCCCTCAACAGGATGCTGAGCCAGCTCGAGCAGGCGCTCAATACGACAGCCCGGTCAGCGGCGGCCGCCCGCAGCTCCGGCGAGCGGATGCGCCAGACCATCGCTGACACCAGCCACGAGCTGCGCAGGCCGCTCAGCGTCCTTCACGGCCTCGCCGAGTACTACCGGCAGCGCGGCCAGCTCAGCACCGGTGAGCTTGACCGCATGATGAAGCAGGTGGCAGACGAAGCCGCACGGATGGACATGCTGGTCAATGATCTGCTGCTCACCCGCCACGATCAGCCGCGCCCGCCGCAGCGCTGACGGCGGACCGAACGTCACGGACCTGACCGGCGACTGATCTCCGGAGACGCAGACGGGCCAGTTCGGTGCGGGCGTCGGGGTCGTCCTGGCCTTCGGCATCGGGCATCTGTCGCGCAAGGTGCCCGGTGCCCGCGTCATCCTGGGCACCACCCCCAGACAACGGGACAACCGCGCGTTAGGCGTAACCACTACTTCCTTGTGCCAGCAGTTTCTTCACGGCGGCTGTGCGATGGCCTGGTCATCGTTGGCGCCTCTATCCGATCCGGGTGCTTCGCCGCTATCGCAGCCGCGAGCTGACCGCCCTGCGAGGCACCGAACAGGCGGAAACGGTCGGCGCCCACCGCATCGGCGACCGCCCGTGCCGGCATGACAGCAGCGTAGTGTTCGGCGCTAGCTCGCGAACCTCGACCATGGCGACGGCCGGCTGGAGCGCTCAGCGGACGTCACTCGACTCGGTCAGCGCGCGAAACCGGCTCGCCGGCGGGCGGCGCCTGCTGGCGGCCCAGCGCGACGGCGCTCACGACGAGGGAAGCGAACGCGGCGATCTGCAGGACGGCCCGGAACCCCTGCGGCAGCGTCTCGTGGAAGAGAACGAACCCGGCCACGATCGGGACCGCGTTCGTCACCATCGTCGCCGTGCCGGCGGCCGTCAGCGCGTCGCCCTTCTGGTATGCAGACTGCAGCACACTGGTCCCACTGGCGTAGGCGACGATAAGCGTGACGATCGCAACGAGCCAAGGCCCGCCGTAGCCGACAAGCTTCGCGGAGATGTCGCCGTCAGCGAACAGGAGGCCAGTCGCGAGACCGAGCGACGCTGCGCGGGCGAAGCGGGTCGGGATAACGATGAGGAACACCGCGCCGCCACCGCACGCCGCAAGCCAGGTGATGACGGCGACGACCTCCGGACGGCGATCGGATGCCGTCGTCCCGACGAGCGAAAGCGCAAGCAGCGTCAGTCCCGCGAGCGCGAGGACGACGGCGAACCGCTCGTGCCGTGCGAGCCGGGAAGGGTGCCCGCGCGCCGTCGCGAACGCGAGGACGGCGACCCCTGACGCTGTCACCGCCTGCACAAGCGCGAGCGGCGCGAGCCGCAGCGCCGCCACATACATGAGCCAGCCTGCGCTCTCGGTCCCGAACGCAGTGACCCAGCGTCGGTCGCTGAGCAGAAACTTCGCCGACCGGAACGGGCGGCGCGGCGAGAGCGGCGGCAGCGCCGCGGCCGCGTCGTGCTCGAGCGAGTAGGCCGTGTTGGTGACGAGCGCGGAGACGAACGCGAGCGCGAGCCCGATCCACGCTGGCGGCATCTTGCGGACGTTACCACTGGTCAAGCCACCCGCCGCAGCAGAGTCGTCCGGGGCGGGCTCAGGTCAGCTCCAGCAGGAGGCGGGCCAGGTCCCCGGGCCGGTTGCTGGGAATCATGTGGCCGGTGGCGATTTCCCGGTAGCGCCAGGCTGGTGAGTGCATGGCCCGGTCGGCAGCGGTCCAGAACGGCCCGCCGGGCTCGGGCCGGGGCTCCCCTGTCGCCTTGATGTAGGTGCGCGTGAACGGATAGTCCTCCAGCGGGCGCACCAGCCGGACCGGCTCGGTGAAGCAGCCGGCTGGCTGCGGCGTGCGCCGCGCGCTGGCCCAGGCCGCCTCGGCCGGGTCGTCGAACTCGCGGGGCAGCGGCGCCACCAGCCAGTCGCCGCCGAGCCCGATCACGCCGCGGCCGGCCCCGCCCCCAGCGGTGGTACTCACGCTGTCGCCGTCATCGGGCACGAAGGCGTCGAGGTAGACCAGGTGCCGGATCCGGTCGCCGATGTGCTCCAGCGCCCCGGTGACCACGAACCCCCCGTACGAGAACCCGAGGAGCACGATGCCGCGAAGATCCTCATACAGCACGGTGTTGACGACATCGGTGATGTGGGTCGTCAGGCAGACCTGGGGACTGGTGAGGTGAACGCGCTCACCGATACCGGTGAGACTCGGCGTGAAAACCTCGTGGCCGGCCGCCCGGAGCGGACCGCGGACTTTGCGGAAGCCATGCGCGCCACTCCAGGCGCCATGAACCAGAACAAAGATCGCCATCTCTTCCGGTCCCATCCCAAGACGAGTGATTCCCAATTGATCACGTTGGCCGCCGGATAAGAGCGGTCATCGAGGCGGGGCTGGCGGGCACGGCGTGCTGCTGGTCATCCTCGGTAATGATCATGACCTCGAAACGGCCATCATCTCCGTCTGCCCCCGGGGCCCAGTTGGCGTTGAGGATCTTCACCCGACGCGTCTGCTCGCTTGCACCTGGCATGACAGCCAGTTAAGCGACTTGAATACATGCGCGTCCAGCATCCCTGACCCGGCCACCGCAGCGCGCGGATCTTCGGCAAGCCCAGGTAACCCGGTTTTGCCATCAGGTGGAAGTTCATCGTCGCGGAGATCGAGCCATTCAGCCGGCGACTGCCGCGAGTGCCTCCCGCTCGCGCTGTGGATCCAGGCCGTGGGCCGGGCGGCCCGGCCGGGGCGGCGGGTCTCCCTCGGCTTGCAGCCAGGCCCAGGGGGCGCGTTTCGATCGTCATGACCGCACGCTATCCACCGCGCGCCCGGCCCCGGCCAGCGGCGCCACCCCTGCCCGCTACGGGACCACCTGGATCTTGCGTCCTACCCCGCGCTTGAAGCGGTCGAGTGCCGTGGCGTAGTCGTCCAGCGGGAGGCGGTCGCTGATGAACACGTCGGGATCCAGCACCCCGGAGGCGAAAAGCTCCGCGGCGCGCTCGAAGCTGTGCAGCACCGCCATGGAGCCGGTGATGGTGATCTCCTTGTTGTAGATCCGGTACGGCTCGATCGTGACCCTGGTGTCGTAGGAGGCGACGCCGAACTGAAGGAAGGTGCCGCCGGGCGCCACCCGGGACAGCCCGTCCTGGATGGCCGGGCCGGCCCCGGTGGCGTCAATCACCAGTTCCCATCCGCGCGGGCGGTCCAGCTCATCAGCTGAGGTGGCGGCGGCTGAGCTGCCAAGAGCCACCGCCGTGGTCAGCCGCTCCGGATTGATGTCGACCACGTCGACCGACGCCGCGCCGGTGCGCTTCGCCAGTTGGAGCATCATCAGCCCCATCGTCCCCGATCCGTAGATGAGGACGTGCGCGCCAAGCTGCGAGGTGAGCACGTCGTAGCCGCGTATCGCGCAGGACAGCGGCTCGATCAGCGCGGCGTCTTCCAGGCGGATGTCGTCGGGCAGGGGCACGCAGTTGCCGACCGGGGCGACGGCGAACTGCGCGGCGCCGCCGGGCACGCTCACCCCGATCGCGTTCCAGCGCTCGCAGAGGTTGTTGCGCCCGATCCGGCAGTAGTGGCACTCGTTGCAGTACAGCGACGGGTCCACGGCGACGCGCTGGCCGGCCGCGATCTCGCCGACGTCGGATCCGGTGGCGACGACGACCCCGGCGAACTCGTGCCCGGGAATGATCGGCAGCGACGGCGCGAACTCGCCCTCCAGGATGTGCAGGTCCGTTCCGCAGATGCCACAGGCGGCCACCTCGACCACCACGTCACGAGGGCCCGGAACAGGATCCTCCACCGTTATCACGTCGACCTCGTTGACCTGCTTGATAACCGCGGCGCGCATCGCTGCATCCCCTTCCCCGGGCTCCGCACATGATTTTCCCCAACGAGTACCGCGACCCGGGACCGGGCCGCGTGCCGCGTCGTTGGGCGCGCTACTTCACCGCGCCCATCGACAGGCCACGCACCAGCTTGTCCTGGGCCGCCCACCCAGCCAACAGCACGGGGAGGCAGGCGATGGTCGCGGCGGCCGACAGGTGCGCCAGGAACGGCCCCTCAGGCTGGACGAACCCGACCAGGTAGATCGGCACGGTGGCACCGTTGACCGTGGTCAGGTTGACGGCGAGGAAGAACTCGTTCCAGGCGAAGATGAAGCAGATCAGTGCGGTGGCCGCGAGGCCGGGGCTGATGATGGGCATGATCACCGAGCGCATCTGGCGGAGCAGGCCTGCCCCGTCCACCCGCGCGGCCTCGATGACTTCCCGGGGCACCTCGAGCAGGAACGACCGCAGCATCCACACCGCGATCGGCAGGTTCATCGCGGCATACAGGATGATCAGCAGTTGCACGTGATCCAGCAGGTGCAGGTCCCGGGCGATGACATACAGCGGGATGATCGCCCCCACCACCGGCAGCATCTTCGTGGAGATGAAGAAGAACAGCACGTCCCGCCACTTCACGATCGGCCGGATGGACAGGGCGTAGGCGGCCGGCAGGGCGAGGAGCAGCACGATCAGCGTGGACGCGGCGGTGATGAGCACCGAGTGCTCCAGGTAGGGCGGCAGGCCGTTCAGGCCGCCAGCCCCCTTCCAGACCGACGCGTACTCGGCCAGCGTCGGCGTGAAGATGAAGTGCGGCGTGCTGGTGTCGGCGGTCGGCTCGGTTTTCAGGCCGGTCAGCGCCATCCAGAGCACCGGGAAGAAGAACACCAGCACGACTATCCAGGTCAGCAGGCCCAGCACCAGCCGGGTCAGCGGCTTGGCCTGGCGGTCCGCCACGGTCCGCGACTGCCGCTTCATCGTCCGGCCATCCCTTCGTCGCTGAACAGGCTGGAGACCACCCGCAGCGCGACTGTCGCGATCAGGATCGTCGCGATCACGACGATGACCGCCATCGCCGACGCCCGGCCGATGTCGTAGGCCTGGAAGGCTGTCTCATAGATGTAGTAGGGCAGGTTCGTCGTGTCGGTGGACGGTCCGCCGGCCGTGATGACGTAGATCCCGTCGAAGGCCTGCACGATGTAGATGGAGCCGAGCACGACGCCCAGCTCGATGTAGGGGCGGAGCTGGGGCAGCGTGATCGAGCGGAAGATCCGCCACGATCCCGCCCCGTCCACCCGGGCGGCCTCGAGGAGGTCCTCGCCCTGGCTCTGCAGGCCGGCCAGGGCCAGCAGCACCATGAACGGCGTCCACTGCCAGGTCAGGAACGCGATGATGGTGAGCTGCGAGTGCACGCCGATCCAGTTCTCGCTGCCCAGGCCGAACGGCCTCAGGAAGAAATTCAGCACGCCGAAGGTCGTGTCCAGGATCGTGAACTTCCAGACCAGCGCCGCCGCGGTCGGCATGACCAGGAACGGGCTGATGATCAGCGTGCGGAGGAAGCCACGGCCGAACACGTACCGGTTCAGCAGCAGCGCGATGCCCACGCCGAAGACGATCGACGCGATTACCGGGACGGCGGTGAACAGCACGGTGTTGAGCACGGCGATCCGGAAGACGTGGTCTCCGAAGATCTGCTGGTAATTCCAGAAGGTGGGGAAGTCCCGGGGCGCGGTCGGGTTGTTCAGGTTGTACCGCTGGAAGCTGTACCACAACGTCAGGATGAACGGGATCTGGGTCACCACGAACATGAACAGCAGCGCCGGGACGAGCGGCACCCGGCGGATCCATGGCCCGGCGCCCGGCTGCCCGGCGCGCTGCGTGCGCACCTTGGGGACCGGCGGGGCCGAGTCAACCACATTAACCATCGACGCTGTCCTCTCCGACGCCTCAGACGGTCCCGGTACTCGTGAGGGGCTGCCCGCTGGTTACTGCTTGAGGCCAGCGGTGATGACGGCCTGCTGCGCTATCGACTGGCTCTTCGACAAGGCCGTGGCGACCGATTCCTGGCCGTCGATGGCCGCGGTGATCTCAGCGGAGACCTGCTCGCCGAACGATTCGAACTGCGGGATGCCCACGTACTGGATGCCCGGAACGGGCTGCGGCGCGATCCCGGGCTGAGCGACGTTGACTGACTGCAGTTCGTTCAGGGTGAGCGCGGCGAAGTCCTTCGCGGCCGCCTGGTACTGCGGGTTCTGGTAGGTCGACATGCGGGTTCCCGGCGGGACGCTCGCCCAGCCGTTCTTCGAGGCGTCGTAGGCGATGTACTTCTTGGAGGTCGCCCAGTCCATGAACGTCCACGCCGCGGACTTGTTCTTCGACGCGCTCTCCAGTGCCAGCGCCCAGCTCCACAGCCAGCCCGAGGAGGGGGTCTTCTCTACCGGGGCGGGCGCGAACCCGAGGTCGCCGGCGACCGGGCTCGGCTTGGCGTCCAGCGTCGATGCCGCGACGGTGGCGTCGTACCACATCGCCGCCTTCTTCTGCTCCATGATGTTCAGGCACTGGTTGAAGCTGTCGTTGCCTGCTCCCTTTTCGCCGTACTTGCGGACCAGGTTGACGTAGAAGTTCGTGGCCTGCTGGAAGGCCGGCGAGGTGAGGTGCGCGTTCCAGTGCGTATCGAACCACTGGCCACCGAAAGTATTGACCACCGTGTCCAGGGCAGCGAGGTTGTCGCCCCAGCCGGTAAGGCCACGCAGGCAGATCCCGGCGACGCCCTGGGCCGGGTTGTTCAGCTTCGCGGCCAGCGCCGCAATCTGGGTCCAGGTCGGATTCGCGGGCATCGTCAGATGGGCGGCGGCGAACATCTGCTTGTTGTACATCATGAAGGATGACTCGCCGTAGAAAGGCACCGCGTAGAGATTTCCATTGGACGAGAGCGCGTCACGGATCGGCTTCAGAATGTCGTTGACGTCGTAGCTCGAATCGCTGCCGGCGTACGAGGTCAGGTTGTCGATCCACTTGTTCTTGGCCCACGAGGCAATGTCGTTGGGGCCGATCATCACCACGTCGTACTGGCCGCCGCCCGCTGCGACGTCCTTCTCCACGTTGGCGCGCTCGGTGTTCTCGTCGTAGGTAACGAACTTCACCTTGATGTTGGGGTGACTGGCCTCAAACCCGCTCGGCGTGAGTTGCTCGATCGTCGTCATCAACGGATTAGCAGTCACCGCTACCGTGATGGTGACGGGGCCGGACGAGGTCGAGGACCCCGACGACCCTCCGCACGCGCTCAACGCGAGGGAACCCGCGGAGATGGCACCAAGAAGCGCCATCGTCCCGCTACGTCTACTTAGGCGGATCAGCACTGTTCCTCCTTGAAAAGGCCCCTACCGGACCGTCCGATAAAAACGCGGGATGCGTCCCGGCGGCGGCGCCGGGACGCGCCCGCGGATCACCCGAGGCACGCTCACCCGCCGTGTGCACCGCGGCAAGTGCCCCTCCCCTGGCTTCCGTCCAATCGGCTGATGCTCCCCGGCAGCAGCCTGGGAGCGACCGCAGCGGACATCGTTGTCCGCACACTTTGTGCCTCTTTGACGGCACTGTCAAGAGGTGCACGGCACGATCTGATCTCGACCAGCTTGTCCCGTGCCGGCCTGCGTGCCCGGTCGGCGAAACCAGGCCGACGGCCCCGCCAACCGATGCCGGACTGTTATGAAGGCGTTATTATGCTGGCGATTTACCGCGCTATGGCCGACTCGGACCGTGCTCTCCCGGGGCGGCCGTCCCCGGGAAGCCGGGGCGGCAACTGGATCGCGGCGCTGGTTCCCGCCCGGGGCGGGCGCCGCTGAGCCAGCGGTTCCTGCCTGCGGCCAACGCCAGACAGTGACCGATATGCCCCAGTCTTGGACAACGATGTCGGGAGGGTATGGTTTGGAGGCCATGGCAACAGGAGAGGCAGCCGACGATCCCCGGACGGGCCGGCGCAGGGCAGCAGGTGATGCTGGGCCGCGCGCCGCCCGGCGCGGTGCCGCGCGGCCCACGATGCGCGACGTCGCCGCCCGCGCGGGCGTGGGGATCAAGAGCGTCTCCAGAGTGGTCAACGGTGAATACGTCCGGCCGGAGACCGAGCGGGTCATCGTGCAGGCAATCGCCGAATTGGGCTTCAGCCGCAATGACAGCGCCGCGCTGCTGCGGCAGGGCTCGACCGCCAGCGTCGGATTGGTGCTGGAGGACATAGCGGAGCCATTCCAGTCGGTGCTGACGCGCGCGGTCGAGGCAGTGACCCTTGCGAACGGCTCGATTCTCATGACCGCTTCCTCAGGCGAGGATCCTGCCCGTGAGCGTCAGGTTGTCCGCGCCTTTTGCGCGCGCCGGGTGGATGGGCTGATCGTCGTTCCGGCGGCGCACAGTCACAGATATCTGCTGCCGGACATCCGGGCCGGCGTGGCGACAGTCTTCGTGGACCGGCCCGCGGACGACATCGACGCCGACACGATCCTGGTGGATAACTTCGAGGGCGCGCGCGACGGCGTCGCGCACCTTATCCGGGCCGGGCACCGGGTGATCGGTTTCATCGCCGACACAGCCGAGATCTTCACCGCCGCTGAGCGCCTTCGCGGTTACACCGAGGCGCTCGCACAGGGCAGGCTTCCGTTCGATCCGGCCTTGGTTCACATGGAAACGCCCACCGATCGCGGAGTCGCCGAGGCCATTGAGCGCATGCTGAAGCATTCGCCCCCGGCGACCGCCTTCTTTACCGGTAACAGCCGTATCACGATAATGTTCTTGCGTGCCATGAGCGCCCGCAAGGATGTCCGGGCCGCCCTGGTCGCGTTCGACGATTTCGAGCTCGCCGACATGCTGCGCCCGGGAATCACCGTGGTGGCCCAGGACGCTGCCAGCATGGGCCGGGTGGCGGCGGAACTACTCTTCCGCCGGCTGGGCGGCGACGCTGGCCCGACCCAGCGCATCTACCTCCGCACCACGCTCATTCCCCGCGGCTCCGGCGAGATCCCGCCGTGATCGTCGTGGCGGGCGAGGCACTCATCGACCTGATGCCGACTCCCGGTGCGCAGGATCAGTTCGCCGCCCGGCCCGGAGGCGCCCCGTGCAATGTGGCGGTCGGCGTCGCCCGCCTGGGCCGGTCGACCAGCTTCCTGGGCCGCATCGGCGGCGACCCGTTCGGCCGCCTGCTTCGCCAGCATCTGGACGACGCTGGTGTTGACTCGTCGCTGGTCATCCCCGCCGCTGAGGCGACGACGCTCGCCGTCGCTGCCCTCGACGGCCACGGCAAAGCTGAGTACACCTTCTACGCGGCCGGCACCGCCGACTGGCAGTGGGCGGAATCGGAGATCCCACGGGTCCTGCCCGGCCGGCCGCGCGCCCTGTACCTGGGCGGCCTCGCGCTCCGTCTGGCGCCCGGTGCGGCGGTGCTGGAGGGCCTGATGCGGCGAACCCAGCGGCAGGGCAGGACGCTGATCTTCTTCGACCCCAATGTCCGCACCGGATTCGGCTTCACCGCCGCGGCGGAGCGCGCCCGGATCGAGCGGCAGGTGCGGCTCGCCCATGTCGTCAAGGCCAGCGAGGATGACATCGCGTTGCTCTACCCCGGCCGCGACTACCGCGAGATCGCGCTGGCCTGGCAGGGCATGGGGGCCGGGCTGGTCGCCGTCACCCTGGGAGCGGACGGCGTCTACGCGCTCAGCCCGGGTGGCATCGAGACAACAGTCCCTTCGGTTCCCGCCGACGTGGTGGACACCATCGGCGCCGGGGACGCCTTTGCCGCCGCCATGCTGGACCGCCTGGTCGGCCACCTGCCGGCCGGCGCCGCCCCGGCGGACGGCCTGCGCGGGCTGGGCACCGATGCCATCCGCCGGCTGCTGGAGCGGGCCTGCGTGAGCGCGGCCCTCACCTGCGAGCGAACTGGCGCGCAGTGCCCCGATGCGCGCGCTCTCGACGACGCCGCCGCGCGCAGGCAGCGCGTGCAGCCCAAGCAGGTCGGGCCAGCGGCCGGAATCAGGCCAGCGGCCGGAGCCGGGCCGACGGCCGGAGCCGGGCCGGCCATCCCCGGATGAGCAGGCTGCCCCGGCGGCCGGGTCACGGACTCAGCGGCGCAGCACGTTGAATGCGAAGATGCTGCCCCGGTGGTAATCCTGGGCGTACAGGATGTGGGTGCCCGCCGTGGTGACAGCCGTCTCGGTGATCAGCAGCCAGGGGCCGAAACCGGACATCTGGTAGCGGTCCTGGGCTTCCTGGGGAAGGTCGACGGCCTGCAGGCGGGCAGCCGACGACACCATCAGGTGCCCGTGCGCGGCCAGCAGGTCATTGAGCGAGCCGGCCCAGTTGACGTGCTTGACCGGCCCCGGGATGCAATCCCGCGGGATGGTGTCCACGCTGTACACGATCGGGTCGTCATCGCTGGACCGGAGCCGCTCCAGCCTGATCACCGAGTCCTCAGGCCCCAGGCCCAGCGCCTCGCGCTCGGCGCCGGTCGGCCTGTCCTCGGTGACCGACAGCACGAGCGTCTTGGCCTCGAAGCCAAGTGCCTGCAGCAGGCTGGTGACCGACTCGAACCGCGTGATGGGCCGCTCGATGTGCAGCGCGCTCAGTGAGGACAGGAAGCGGCCGCGTCCCCGCTCGACGATGACGAGGCCGTCCTGCTCCAGCAGCTTGAGTGCCTCCCGGGCCGTGCTGCGGCCCACGCCGCAGAGATCCGCGATTTCCGCTTCGCTGGGGACCCGGTCACCAGGACCCAGCCGGCGGGAGTGGAACAACTCGATGAGCTGATCGCGCACCCGCGCCGACATTGGTCGATTGTCTGGCATCCGGTCTTCCCTGTCCGATGAGCCAAGGGCTGGCTCGACGTAGTGTAGGCGGCCCGGTACCCGCGCGGCCCCGCTCCATGGGCCGGGGTCGCCTGGGCCTGGGCCGGCCGGGTCCGGCCCGCCGCGACCGCCTGGGCCTGGGCCGCACGGGCCCAGGCCGTGCCCCCTAGCTCGATTCCGGGCCCGCCGCGGCGGGCGACGCCACGGTGAGTCCTTGCTCGGAGGAGAGTTCGCCGACCATGGCCAGCAGGTAGGCGACCAGCACGATGAGCGTGCCCACTTCCCCGGTCCAGGCCCAGGCGTTGAAGATCGACGTGGAGAGCACCCAGCCGAAGGCGACCGCCGAGAGGGCCATGATGGCGAAGGCCGCGCCGATGGCCCCGACGGGCGTGCCGAACCGGGCGGAGACCCTCAGCAGCGGGTTGGCGGGCCGGCGCGAGGACCGGGCCATCGCATAGATCATCCGCGACGACCCGACCACGCAGCCGATCGCGCCGGCCAGTGCGGAGACCATGGTGCCGATGGTGACCACGTCCCCGACCCAGGACGAGATGTAGGTGGAGCCCAGCCCGCCGAACAGCGAGCCGCTGGCCTCGAACCGGGCCAGCCCGGCCTTGTCGGCCCCATAACCCATCACTTCCACCGCGGCGGTGAGCACGTAGAACGCGCCGCCGATCAGCACGGTGCCGAAGATGGCCCTGGGGATGCTGCGCCGCGGTTCCCTGGCTTCCTCGCCCATGGTGGCCGCACCCTCGAAGCCGACGAAGGCGAGGATGCCGAACACCGTGCCGAGGAACAGCGACGACGGGCTCACCCCCGTGGCGGGCGTGAACACCGACATGGTGAAGTGCTGGCCCTGCGGGCCGCCGTGTGTGGTGATCTTGATGAGCACGACAATGCTGATGATGAGGATGAGCAGGACGGTGCACGCCTCGAAGATCAGCAGCAGGTCGGTGCCGCGCCGGGCCGGGATGACGGTGACCCCGGTCGCGACGGCCAGCAGCACCAGCGTCACGAGATAGGGCAGCCACTGCGCCGGATGGCTGACGCCGAGATTCTCCAGCAGCGAGTTGAAGAACACCGCCGCGGCGTAGCAGCTGCCCGCGCCGAAGATCAGGTAGCCGCCCAGCAGGCACCAGCCGGCCACCGCCCCGGCGCGCGCGCCCAGCGTCGCGCCGACGAAGCCGAACACCGACCCGGCCGTGTTGAAGTGCTGGCTCAGCCGGACGAAACTGTGCGAGAGCAGCAGCACGGCGATCGCGGAGATGAGGAAGGCCAGCGGGATCGCCCGGCCGACCGACGGCTCGGCGCCCTGCGGGTTGAGGTTGGCCGACAGGCTCAGTCCCATGACGCCGAGCGAGACGCCCAGCACCTGCCATGAGCCGAGGTTGCGGCGCAGCCGCGGCTGCGCCGCCGTGGCGGGCGCGGCGCCAGGCGCGGCGCCGGGATCCTGGACTCGGTCCGTAGTCATCCGCGAACCCCCAACTACTCGTGCCGCTGCCGCCATCCGCCAGATCAGCTTCCCTGGCAGCACCGAACCTGTCTGACAACACGGACCATATGTCTGTGTGCTGCATACCATGCAGCATCGAAAGTCCCCACGTCAACAGGTCGCAAAGAACGATCCTGATGAGCCATCCGCTACGTGTTCCGGTCGGCACGGCCCGAGGCGTGCGCCAACCCCCGGCGCCCGGGCACCATGCTTGACCAGGCCATCGGCAGCCAGGTAGCTTCACAAGCGATCAGACATCATCATCGACTGTCAGACAAGTAGGTCGCGCATGACTCTCGCGGTAGTCACCGGCAGTGCAAGCGGTATCGGGGCGGCGATCGCCGACGGCATCGCCAGGGACCTACCTGCCGCGACGGTGGTGGGCTGGGACATCGCAGGCACCCCCGCGGTGGATGTCGGGGACAGCGCCTCGGTTCGCGGCGCGGTGCAGGCGCTGCCCGGCCCGGTCGATTACGTCGTCCTCGCGGCCGGGGTGTCCCGGATGGCACCGCTGGTCGGGACGACCGACGAGGACTGGGACTTCCAGCTGCGGGTCAACGCGTTCGGCGTGTTCAACTGCCTGCGTGCGCTCGTCCCGGTGATGCGGGACGGAGGCGCGATCGCGGTCATCGATTCCTGCGGCGGACTGCGCGCCGCGCCCAGCCCGTCATCGCGGCGGTCGGTGACAACACCATCGACGAGTACACCGGCCACAGCGCGGGCAGCTATGTCGGCGGGAACGCGCTCAACGTGGCGGCGCACAGCGCACGGCTGGGCGCGTCCGCGGAGTACTTCGGCGCGGTCGGCCCTGACTCGCGAGGCCAGCGCATCAGGGACACCCTCCGGCGGCACGGCGTCGGCACCGACGGGCTGGTCATCCTGGACGGGGGAACCTCGACCTCCACGATCCGCGTGGACGAGGCAGGTGACCGGCATTTCGAGCATGAGGATTTCGGGGTGTGCGCCCGCTACGCGCCGTCCGGGCAGGACCTGCAGCGCCTGGCGGAGTGCGCCGCGGTGCACATCGGACTGCTGCCCGACCCCGCGCCGGTGCGGGAATGGCTCGCCGCCCGCGGCGTCCTGGTCAGCCAGGACTGCGCGGTAAGCCCCGGTTTCGCTGACCTCGACATCGCCTTCTGCTCGGCCGCGGCCACGGATGGTGACCCCGTGGACATCGCCCGGCGGGCGATCGCCGAGGGCGCCCGGCTGTGCGTGGTCACCTGCGGCGCCGATGGGAGCATCGCCCACGACGGCCAGGACTGGTGGCGGATGGCGGCGGTCCTGGTCAGGATCATGGATACCACCGGAGCGGGTGACAGCTACATCGCGAGTTTCCTGCACGCCCGCGTGCTGGGCGCGGACGTCCAGCAGGCGAAGAGCGCGGGTTCCGCAAGCGCCGCGCTCACCTGCACGCACCTGGGAGCATGGCCGCAGCAGCCGACGCCCTTCGCGCCGCCCGCCCGGGGCTGAGCCGCCAGGACAAGCCAAGGGGCCTCCCCCGGGGCTGAGCCGCCAGGACAACCCCAGGAGCCCCCCCGGGCTGAGCCGCCAGGACAACCCCAGGAGCCCCCCCGGGGCAGGTGCCGACCACCGTATCGGCGGTCTCACCAGCCGCCGGCATGGCGAGCACAGCCGGGCGATGGCCGGCTGTGCACCGACTGGCCTGGCGCGCTGTTCTTCGTTGTTCGAACACCTGTTCTGATAAATTCGGCCTTCACTTACCATCGCACATATGTTCTAATACTGAGGTCGCAGCCCCCGCGGGTCCGCCCAGCCGGCGGGCCATCGTCCAGCGGCGCCGCCGTGCGCTGCCCACGCATTACCAGGAGCAACTAATAGAGCACTTTCCGTATAAGCGGGGTTCGTACCGGCATCGAGAGCAGGATCCGCCTGGCACGGTCCGCACGCTGGAGGTGAGACAGTGAGCACGCACTCAGAAGACATCATCCGGATAAAGCGCCAGCGCCTTGATGACCTGAAGAAGACAACCGCGGAACTTGAGCGGGAACTCTCCGACACCGGCGTCTGGCCCGAACGCGAGCTTCCGCGCTCTGCCTACGACCAGGAAGCGGCGGCCGACCCGGTTTCTCAGCCCTGGGACCCGCAGCCGCCCAACTGGGAGCCGCAGGCAGGTAACTGGCAGCCGCAGGCATCCACCTGGGAGCCGCGGCCACGAAACGGAGACCCGGAGCGCCCCGGCTGGCACCGGCAGGCCTCCAGCCGGGAGGCGCAGGCAGGTAACTGGGTCCCGGCGGACGACCCCCGGGACAGCGGCGACCTGGGCGGCGAGCACGACGCTGAGGCGGCGTCAGCGCCTGATGCGCAGCCGGACCCGGCTGACGGTTATGACAGCGGGGATTACGTCGGCCCACTGCATTCTGCTGAGCAGCGCACCGCGGCACTCCTCAACCATGGCAGGCGCACCGACTATCACCGTGGGCTTTCGCGCGGCGGCAAGGTGGCGGCAGGAACGACTGTCGTTGCGGCGCTCGTCACCATCCTGGTGATGCTGCTGTCGGGAGGGGACGCATCCTGGCCGTCCAGCGTCGCAACGGTGCAGGGTGAAATCGCCAAGGCCTGCCAGAACCCCGATGTGAAATCCGAGCCAGGTCAGGTCAACTTCGCCTGCGCGAAGCCCACGCGCCAGATCCTATGGGTGTTCTCCCTTATCACCAGCGCCAACAATCCGGGCTTCAACGACACGAGGACCGGCCGGCTGGGCCTGGAGCCGATTACGCCAACTCAAGGCGGGGAAGTCGCCTCGTCCTTGAATCTCCACCACCCGTACGACCCGACCAACCCCATCGACAGCCTGGAGGTGGCCGCGCGGGCCATCAACGACATTATCGGTGGCGCCACGCTGACCGGCACTAATGGGAACCCGGTCGTGCAATCCGGGCTGGAAAGCGAGTCCGCCAACTGCGTCCGCTATACCGGATCGGCAGCGCTCACCTCGCGCCAGGGCTTCCCGGATCTCTGCGCGAAGCCGGTGAGCAGCCCGGCAGGCCAGGCTGCCCTGGTAGCCGATGTCTACCGGAAGTGGGTTGTGGGCACCGCGACCGCGGTCGCCGAGAACGCGGCTGTGCTCTTCGAGAACGCGGCAAACCCGGGGAACCCACGCGTCCAGTCCATCCTCAAGCACCTGCCGAATTCAGGGCTCTGACCATGACCTAGGCACTCGTCCGTCCCGGTACCACAGTCTCCAGCGTGATCAGGAAAGAGGTGACCTTTGTTGCGCTCCGCCGGCAAGCCTTGGTGGCAGCAAGCGACTGCGCTCGTAAGCCTCAGCGCGGGCGGAGCCATAACAGGGTTCTCTTTCGTCCCGAAAGCGGCGGCTGATATATCGTCACCGACCAGCCTGCCGATTAATTTGCTGGCCCTCAGGCAATCAGCCCGGCCAGCACCTGCGTCTGACGCGACCCTGCGCTCAGCCATCGTCAATGCCGCTCATTACTACCTCCGGCTGGCCGAGGGGAAGACCCCGGCCGAGATGGAGGCGATGATCTGGCAGCACGACAGCATTGACGGGGTCGACCACGGCGAATCGTGCGCAGCCTTCGCCAGTCTGACGCTGGAACTGGCGGCTCAGGTGGTTGGCCAGCAGAGCTGGGTGACGGGCGGCGCCTCCTACCCGTGGCCGCTGCATGAGTGGGCCGACGTCCGCGTCGACCCGAATCCGGCATCGCTCGGGATCATCTCGATCCTCCAGGATGCGCAGGCGCACCACCGCTGGCACGCCCTGGGCGACGGTTACCAGCCACTGCCCGGCGACTGGGTCATGTTCAACGGTCACGTCGAGGTGGTCACCAAGTATGCCGGCGGAGTCCTGGACACCGTGGGCGGCGACTCCCTGCCGAACTTCTCTGTCAACGCCCACCAATACCGTGATCCGCTGGGTGCCGAGGGTGTCGTCGGATTCGTCAACAACGGATCGCTCCCGGGTGCCGCCAATCAGGCACCGAGCCACGCGTCCGCCGGCGTCGGCCCGGACGGGCCAGGCGGCCAGCAACCGGAAGATCAGGTGGCCCCGGGCCTGGCGGCTATCCCGGGCTCGCCCGCGTCCGGCTCGCCCAGGCCGGCCGCGGCGCAGTCACCTGGTGGTGCGGCCATCCCCGGCATGGGAGTTCCTGCGCCCCGCACCGGCCAGGACAGTCAATCGGCACAGCGCGAACAGCAGCCGGCCCGCGGCGGCACGTCGCAGGGCGCGCCGCCGCGGAATCCGGCCAACGCTGGCTCAGGCAGGGCCGGCTCAGGCAGGGCCGGCTCAGGCAACGCTGGCTCAGGCAACGCTGGCCTGGGGAACTCAGCCTATGGAGACGTGCCGGGGCTGAGCCTCTCCGGATCACCCGCCACGCCCCGGGCGGCAGCGCCGGGCGCCGCCGCCATTCCGGGATTGTCCGTCACCGCCGACAACAAGTCGGCTCGTTCCGCCCCGTCTGCCACCCCGAACAGCGGTAACCGCCGGCCACCCGCCACGGCGCCTGCGAATGAAGCAGTCGCCCAGCAGGATTTCATCAGCCAAATCGCGCCCGGGGCGATTGCCGCGCAACGCGCGTACGGTGTCCCGGCGGCCGTGACGATTGCCCAGGCCATCGAGGAATCGGACTGGGGCCTGAGCGAACTGGCCACCAAGGATCACAACCTGTTCGGCATCAAGGGCATCGGCCCGGCCGGCACCGATGCGCAGCCGACGCAGGAATACCAGAACGGCCAGTGGGTAACCGGCATCGCCACATTCCGCGTGTACCACAATCTCGCGGAGAGCATCGACGATCACGGCAAGCTCCTTGCCACCAGCGGCTACTACCAGCACGCCATGGCCGTCCGCCAGGTCCCGAACGCGTTCGCGAACGCCCTCACCGGCGTCTACGCGACAGACCCCGATTACGGCGCGAAGCTCATCAGCCTCATGCGGCGGTACAACTTGTACCGCTACGGCGTCGTCGCGCACACTGCCACCTCCCCCGCCGCCACCTCCCCCGCCCCGACGCCGCCAACCAGGGCAACGGGCACGCCGGCGCCGACGCCGACCACCACCGCCAGCGCCGCACTGCGGGCTGCGGTCAGCCCTGGAACGCGGAAGATGGCTCCTCGCCGTGCGCGCGCAGGCACGAGGCTGTACCGGCATGAACTTCCCGCGTCCGTCACGAAGGTCTTCCTGACCGTAGCCAAGATGCCGCTCATCCGTGCGGAACCGCTGTACCGTGACGTTGCGGTCCAGCGGGGTATCAGCTGGAAATTGCTGGCTGCGTGCGACTGGATGCAGTGCGAAGCCCAGCCACGCCATTCGCCGGTGCATGGCGAGAAGCTGGGCACCGTCAATCCTGATGGCACTATTTACCGCACGAAGTCAGAAGCACTCGAGCAGTGCGCTCACGACCTCGTGGAACTGGCCGGGAAAGTTTACCAGATCGACCTTACCGTGCCGGAACAGCTTTCCATCCGCGACCTGGCCAACGTCTTCGCTGCATTCCGCTGGGGCGGGCTGCTCAAGCTGCATCACACATCGGCCATGGAATTCCCTTACTCCGTGGCCGGCCTCACCGCCAAGCACGTCAACATGCGGTGGCCCAACATAGCCGAACCGAATGCCCCTGATAAGCCAGGCGGGCGCTTCCACATGCCTTTCGGGGCTGTGCCCATCGTGCTGGGGCTCAACTACCCGGCGACGGTCTAGCCGCCGGCCCGGCATGGAAAGCCCCGCACAGAAAGAAGGTGGACCGCATGCTTCGCTTGCTGGTCATACTGCTGGGCCTGGTCACCGCGCACAGCCCGGGGCAGCGGGGAACAGCCCGGCGCTGGGCTGATGACCCGGATCCCGGGCAGCGTCCTGCTGGCTTGCTCACCGAGCCGGGCGGACCCGCCAGCGGCGGCCCCCGGCCAGGCCAGCCGCAACCGCTGCCGCCGCAATGGCATCCTCCGGCGGACGGCCCCGGCGGCCCGGCCAGCCCCGGAGGGCCGGGGCGCGGCGTCGGCCCGCGCCGTCGCCGCCGCGTCCCGGCTACGGTCAAATGGGTCGCCGCGGTAGCCGCCGTGGGGCTGATATTCCGCCGGGCAATTGCGTATGTGCTGCTGGTGACGCTCTCGGCAGCACTGCACCTGGTGGGCATCAACGTCCACCTGCCGAGCATCAGGTTCGCCTGGCCGTGGCAATCGATCAGCGCGGGCACCACCACCAACGCCGACCTGGGCCCGTGGGTGCTGCAGAAGATCGAGGGAATCTCCAAGCCGGCCCTCGGCGAGGCGAACTTCAGCTTCTTCTTCACCCACAAAGTCTCGAAGAGCATCGGCATATGGCCGTGCTGGTACGCCAGCACGTTCTACGCCGTGGGCCACGCATCCGCCACGGTCGACCTCAATCCGGGCCCGGCCTGGTGGGCACCGGCCGCGGGCCACTACCGGTTGCAGGTTCTCAGCCGCCCCCGGCAGGGCAGGCCCGGCCATGTGACGATCGCGATGGTCCTTCCCCGGCCGCAACTCCCGCAGTCCGCGCACGACGTGACGATCGACAACATCCCGTCCAAGCCCATCGACACGCAACATAGCTGGACATACCCGGGATTCGGCTGCGGCGTCCTGCTGCGGCCCCAGTTCCCGGAATCAGTACTGTATTCCCAGGCACAGCACATTGCCTTCTACAAGGCCAGCCATGCCCCACAGGTTACGCACCCGCTTATAGCCAGCGCCGAGGCGGAAGCCGCGCAGACCATTCGAGACAACTTCATCCAGCCAACAGTGAATGCGTTCGGCTACGCACTGGATCAGTTCACGATCCGCTGGGCCGGGTCACCATGACCGGGCAATCGCAATGGGGCCGGCCGAGCATCGCGCGGCGACACGTAGGTTAGCGGGGAGATGGTGCGCCGATGACAGGGTCGGCATGGCTGGCACGCAAACCGCGCAGCAACTACTGGAGCAGGTCAGCCTGCATAGCCCAGTCCGTGCTCCGCGGGCGGTCGGCAATCCTGGTCGGGTCGAGGTCGTCAAAATCCGGGCCTGACCGCAGGAAATCCTTCAACTCAGCGCTGGCTGGACAAATTCCAGCATAGCCCGGCCATTGTCTTCCCGGCCCGGTTCCGTGCTGAGCAGGCCGCTCTCGGCGCCGCACTGGCCGACCGTCACCGGGTCGTCCGCTACATGCGCCGGGCCGGCTTCACGCTGATCGAGCTGGATGGCTATGACCACATCGGCGCCCTGGCCACGACCGATGTGGTCGCCCCGAAACTGTCCGCGGCGCTGGCCGCGGCCGGGTGGTGAGCGCTCCAGACTGCCCACGGCACTGGCCGCGACGCCTTGAGGCGCCTGGCGGAACCGGGCTGACGAGTGACCGCCGACCGGCCATTGGCTGGCTACCCTGATTGCCAGGCCATTCAAGGGAGGCTGCCGTGGAGCAGTCGGCGATGGACCGCATTGAGTACCAGATCAACCGTGAGGTGAAGGCCCGCTTCCCGGCCGGCGCGGTGCGGCGGGTGACGTTGCTGCGACACGGTGATGACCCGGTGATCGAGCCGGGGGAGCTGCTGGTCCGGGTCTTTGTCGAGACGGCGGGCGGCCCGGGGGATGACGGGCAGTCACTTGACGCGTGGGCGCACGCCCATCAGGCGAGGATGAAGATGTTCCGGCGGGAGCTCTCGCTGCGGCTTCCCCCCGCCAGGCTGCTCGAGTTCACGGTCGCTGACACCAGCGGACCCGGGGCCGCCCCGCGGATCATGATGCGCGAAGATCCTGCGCTGGCGCAGGAGCGGATGCCCAGTCGCGAGATCGTGGAAACCGCCGTCTCCCTGCTCCGGGCACGCTACGTGTTTCCTGACCGCGCCGAGCAAGCCGCCGCGGCGATCGAGGCAAGGCTGGCCGCGGGCGAGTACGACGACCTCGACGAGATCTCGCTTGCTGAGCGCCTCACCGGCCAGCTGTACGAGATCTGCGCTGACAAGCACCTGCGGATCATCCTCGGCGGCCCCCGCAGGCACGAGCCGGCCACGCCAGCCGAGCCGACTGCGCCAGCCGAACAGACCAGGCCAGCAGAACCGACCGGGCCAGCAGAGCCGACTGCGCCAGCTGAGCCGACTGCGCCAGCTGAGCCGGCCGGCACCGGGACGGCCCCGCAGCGGCCCCGGCTGGAGCCAGGCCGGCCAGAGCCAGGCCAGCCAGGATGGGGCCGGCCTGGGCGCGGCCGGCCAGAGCCGGATTGGCTGAAGCCGGGCCAGCTGGACAACTACGGCATTCACCGCGCCGAGCGGCTGGATGGCAACATCGGCTATCTCGACCTGCGCCGGGTGGCTGACCCGGCGAACGCCGGCCCGGCCATCGCCGCCGCGATGGAACTGGTCTCGGGCACCTACGCGCTGATCATCGACCTGCGGCGCAACGGCGGCGGGTCCCCCGATGGCGTGGTCTTCTGGTGCAGCTATTTCTTCCCGGACGGCGGAACTCATCTCAGCGACATCTTCCACGCCGACAGCGGGCTGACCAGGCAGTTCTGGAGCCTGGCCTACGTGCCAAGCGCTCGCTACCTCGACCGGCCGGTCTACGCGCTGACCAGCGCCGAGACGTTTTCCGGCGGTGAGGACTTCTGCTACACGCTGCAGGCACAGCGCCGCGCCCAGTTGATCGGCGAGACGACCGGCGGCGGCGCCCACCCCACCGCCGTGCTGCCGATCAGTTCCGCGGTGGCGATCGCGGTGCCGCACGCGCGGTCGATCAACCCGGTCACGGGCACGAACTGGGAAGGCACCGGCGTCGTGCCGGATACCGCCGTGCCAGCCGCTGCGGCGTACGACGTCGCGTACGGCAAAGCGCTGCGGCACGTGCTGTCGATCACCGCGCCTCCGCGCATCATGAACGAGGCGCACGCCGCCCTGGCCGACCTGCCCGCCGCCAGCCATGACTAGGTCGCACCCTCGGATGATCTTCGGCGATGGTACGGCCACGACCCGGACAAGCTCGCGGGCTTCCAGCGCCGCTACGCAGCTGAACTGAAAGAGCCCGAGCGGGCTCTGGCACTGCTCCACCTGCGCAAGCTCGCCCGGTCGCGCACGCTCACCCTGCTGACCGCGACGAGAGATCTCCAGCTCAGTCACGCCGCCGAACTGGCCCGCTACCTCCGGGACGAGCGCGGCCCGGCAGCGGAGCCGGACGAGCGCGGCGGCGACCCAGCGTGCTGGCTCAATCGTGTCTGCCCGCAGTGCGGCATGCTCAGCGATACCGAGCCACCTGCCACGTGCGCGGAGTGCGGCTCCGCGATCGGTGCCGATTGTGCGGATAGCCCAGCTACTGCCGGGGTACTCCCCTTCTGCTGGTCCTCGGGCAGGCGGCGGCATCGAACGCCGCATGCGCTCAGTGATCGGCAGTGCTGCGGGCACCCTGCCCGGTCACGAGCTCATCCAGGACAGCCGCCAGATCGTGCAGCCGATCCAGGTGAGCCCGGGTCAGCTCCCGCACGATGCGGTCACCTTCCCCGGTCAGCCGGACGCGTACGACACGGCCATCGTCGGCGTCCGGCATTCGCTCGACCAGCCCTGCCGCCTCAGCACGGTCAACAAGCTCCACCGTGCTGTGCGGCCGCAGCAGCAGGTAGCCAGCGAGATCGCCGACAGCGGGCGGCTTGTTTCCCGGATGTCCCTTGATCGCCACCAGCAGCTGATGCTGGACGTGGGTCAGCCCTTCAGCCTGCGCCTGGTCTTCGCTCCAGCGCTGGAAGCGGCGCAGGGCGACACGGAATTCCAACAGCTTCTCGAAGTCCTGCTGGGTTGGTCGAGAAGTCGTCACTTCCTGGCCCTTCTGAGGTACGGACTGCCTAGGAAGCGGCGGCCCGGGCGGGCATCCCGGCATGCGGCCCTGCCTGGTGCTCGGCGGCTATGGCGGCGAACTCCTGGATCAGCATGCTCGCGCGGGCGGCGTCCCAGGCCAGGCATACCTGGTTCGGGCCGATGTCGGAGATCGCCACGTAGCTGACGTCCGGGCGGGTGTAGAAGGTCGCGGTGGACAAGGGCAGCACGACCACGCCGCGTCCCGCGGCGACGTGCTCCAGTTTCTCCTCGACGGTGCGGATGGCCGGCCCGGCGGCTGACCGCGGCCGCGCGCGCAACTCGGTCGCGATATCTCGCCACTCCGGCACCGCGTCTGGATCCTGCAGCAGGTGCTCGCCGGCGAGGTCGGCGATATCGATGGCCTGCTCATTGGCGAGGCGGTGGCCAGCGGGCAGCACCACGACCCGCGGTTCGGTCAGCAGCGGCCGGACCTGCAGCCCCTGCTGGTCGACGGGCAGCCGGATGTAGCTGACGTCGGCCCGGCCGTCGTGAATGACGTCGACCTGGTCGTCCCAGCCGGTCCGGATCACCTCTACCGCCAGTTCTGGATGACGGTCAGACAGTGCCATTACTGCCGCGGTGACGATGAGCCCGGGCATGAACCCGACGGTGAACGTGTCCCGGCCGAGAGCGGCCCGGCGCACCCGGCGGCGCGCCGCGTCGGCCGTGGCCAGCAACGGCCGGGCGTCGGCCAGCAGTTGCTCCCCGGCCGGGGTCAGCTCGGTGGCCCGCTTGGTGCGGACCAGCGACTGCACATTCAGCTCCTCCTCCAGTGCCCTGACCTGCCGGGACAACACCGGCTGCGCGATGTGCAGCGCCTCAGCCGCACGGCCGAAATGCAACCGCTCGGCGACCGCGACGAAATACCGTACCTTGCGCAGATCGAGGTCAGCCGGCATCGTCCTCACCTCCGATACCCAGAGGGTATTACAGCCGCCGGATTAGGTCTTGGACGCCGCCCGCCGTTCACCCGCATCGTGGACGACATCAGCTCACCCACAAGCTCCGGAACGCTGACCATCCCATCTTCCGCGCTGTTGCAGGCCAATGACCAGGTAAGCCGATACTGGTCCTTATGTCACACCGGCAGCATGGCAGTAATGGGCCGGCCGTCCGGCAGGACGTCGATTCGGGCGTCGCTGAGCTTGTCGGCGACCCGGACCGTCCCCGGGCCTGGACGCTGCTGGTGGACGGCACCCCGCAGTCGCACGTGGACCTCGACGATCCGCAGTACCTGGAGTTCGAGTACATGCGCCGGCTCGGGCACCTGGTCGACCTGGCGGCGCCAGCCGGGGAGCCACTGCGCGTGCTGCACCTCGGGGGCGGGGGCCTGACCCTGGCGCGGTATGTGGCGGCGACCCGGCCCGGGTCCGCCCAGCTGGCGGTCGAGTCGGATGCTGCCCTGGTGGAGCTTGTCCGCCGGCGGCTGCCCCTCGCCCAGCGCGGCCGCCGGGCCGGCGCAAGCCGGGTCGGCGGGGGCGAGGCGGGCCGGGTGCGGATCCGGGTCGGCGATGCCCGCGCCGTCCTTGAGCAGGTCCCGGCCGGATCCTTTGATGTGGTGGTCGCGGACCTCTTCGCCGGGTCGCGTACTCCGGCGCATCTGACGTCGGCGGAGTTCGCGGCCGCCGTGGCCCGTGCGCTCAGTCCCTCGGGTATCTACGCCGCCAACGTCGCCGATGGCCCTCCGCTGGCCCACGCGCGCGCACGGGTGGCGACGGTGTGCGCTGTCTTCCCGCACGCTTGCCTGATCGCCGACGCGGCCGTCCTGCGCGGCCGCAGGTTCGGCAACCTGGTGCTGGCCGCAGCGCGCGGTGCCCTTCCCCTCGCGGGGCTGGCCCGGCGTGCGGCAGGTGACCCGTTCCCCGGGCGGCTGCTCCATGGCAGCGAGCTTGCCCGGTTCGCCGCGGGAGCCATGCCGATCAGTGATGCGCGGGCGGAACCCTCGCCTGCCCCTCCCCCGGACATCTTCGCCCGTGGCGCACGCTGACGGAACCACTGAGGACGCGGTCGAGATCTACGCGATCCGCGCGATGCTCGAGACCGAGGCGCTGCGCCGCGGGCTGCGCCGCGCGACCGACGCGGACCGGGCGGCGGCCGCCGAGGCGTTCGGCGCGGCCACCAGGTCGCTGGCGGCGGGCGACTGCAGGGCGTTGATCGCGGCGTAGTAGTTGCCATCTTGTGCCGCCATCTGGCTCACGCCGGCCACGATGAACGCGAGCCAGGTCAGGCCGAACAACGAGTACGTCGTGACGTACATGACCGGGTGGGAGTAGTCGCGGCCGAGGTCGCCAAGCTCAAGGAGCGGCCCGGAAACGAGCTGCAGGTGCGGTGCTGACCTGGTGCGGTGGCACAACTGCCCGTTCCGCCCGATTGCCTTGACCGCCTGTGATCAAGCGCCCGCAGTGGCTGAATGTCGGCAAAGACTCCCGGCCTGCTCATAGCGCAGTCTCACCCAACCGAGCCTCCTGCCTGCCTGGGAATCCTGCCACGGGGACTCCCGAAAACCAGCGCCCCGCGGGCGAAAGCCCAGCGCTGCACTTCTGCTGCTGCCGGCCCACCTACGGCCCACCTACGGCCCACCTGGAGCGGATCACCGGCATAGAGCCACTCCACCATGGTTCCTATCAGAGACTCACGGCCGACGGCGGATGCTCACGGCGCGCCGTCCGGGCATTTTGAGCGGGTTAGCCTACACTCGGGTCTCATGAGCAGGAATTCAGGCATTGGTTTGACGACGCTCGGGATCGTGCTAGTGGTCGTTGGAGCCATCCTGAGGTTGGCTACTTCAGTGCATAGCTCTGGATTCAACATCCACAAGGTTGGCGATGTCCTGCTTGTGGTCGGGATTCTTCTCGTCATCTTGAGCCTCATCATCATGGCAATGGGGGCCAGGGGCCGGAGCAGGACTCGGATGTAGGTCCGAGAATCGCTCAGGTCAGCGCTGGAATACGTCATCGCGACGATCATTGGCTGTGCCGACTGAGGTTCAGCTTTCCACCCTGAGGGCCGCGGTGCCGACGGCGCCTGCGTCACCGAGCCTCCCATTCCCGCCGGGTAATTCCGTACATGACCCACTCGCGGCCGAACTCGGTCACTGACCCGGCGAGCATCCAGCCGGCTCGCTGGAAGACCGTTCGCATCGGCGCGTTGGCTGCATTCCGGCAGGCCCTGCGCGTGCGGAAGAGACGGGCCGCGGCACGCGTTGGCCCAGGCATGCAGGTTGAGATCTGGTCCGATGTGGTGTGCCCGTGGTGCTACCTCGGCAAGAGGCGTTTCGAGCGGGCGCTGGAGTCCTTCGATCATCGTGATGAGGTCAGGGTCGTGTACCGGTCATTCGAACTGGACCCGTCAGCGCCCCCTGGGGTGAGCACGCCAACGGTCGAACTGCTGGCCAGCAAGTACGGGATGAGCGCTGCGCAGGCCACCGCCGCCCAGCAGCAGATGGAACAGCGGGCCGCCCAGGACGGGCTGGACTTCCGGATGGACGGCCTGCGCAGCGGCAACACCCGCGACGCGCACAGGCTGCTGCAACTGGCCAAGGCACAGCACCGGCAGGCGGAGCTGGCCGAGCGCCTGCACCGCGCCTACTTCAGTGAGCAGGCTTCGATCTTCGATCATTCCTCGCTGGCAGAACTCGCCGTCGAAGCCGGGCTGGACCGCAGCGAAGTGCTCGCGGTACTAGCTGGCGAGGACTACGGCGACGCTGTCGAAGCCGACGAGGCCACGGCCCGGTCCCTGGGCGCGAGCGGCGTCCCGTTCTTCGTCATCGATCGCCGCTACGGAATCTCTGGCGCGCAGCCAGCGGAAGTTATCACCCAGGCGCTGGATCGTGCCTGGGCCGATGCCGAAGCGTCCTGACCATCAACCCGCGCCTCCGGGCGGCACTGCGCACCGCGCTTAGCCAAATCGGCTCAGCTCAAGGCTTCGACTACTCCTGAAAAGTACTTCGACTACTCCTGAGAAGTAACCGGATGGATCCGCTCTCCGTCCTCGCCGCCCTCGGGACTCCGGCCGGCGACTGCCCGGATCTTGAGCTCGCGCTCGATCATCGCGACCAGGTCGGGGTAAGCGCTCAGGCCCCACAGGACTTCCGGCGGAATCCCAAGCTGACGGCTTGCTTGCGCCACCACCGGCTGGCTCATGCCCAGGGTTTTCGCCAGCTCTTCGTCCCGCTTGTACGTCGGCGGCAGATCATCGAGCGAGAGCTCGCCTGGCCGGTGGAACCTCCCATCCGGCCCGGGGAGCCATGCCTCGCGCGCCGCTGCCACACCGATCGCCGATCTGATGTTCTCCCGGCTGGAGTCCGCGAACTCCTGGCGAACTGACTTCTCGACGGCTCCGGCAACGAGGCGCCGGTTCGGAGCGAGCAAGACGTTCCAGACGTATTCGGATCGGGCATGGCCCGGGTGGTGCAGCGCGAAGTCCAGGCCGTCGATCTGCGCTCCCGGGTCGAACCCCTCGATGCCACGCTCGTGCCTGGCGAATTCGTCGGCGATGACTACATACCCGAGCTGGCCCGGGGTTCGTGCGCGCAGTTCCACGTTCTCGCGGACACCCATGCCGCGCAACTGGACGAGCCACGGCCCATAGGCATCGCCGGCGAACCAGGCGTCAGGGTTCCCGTCAAAGTAGATCTCCAGATCTCTGGTCCGCTGATACAACCTGGCCGGCGTCATAAGGCACCGCTCACCCGTCGCGGCGTTCTCCCCGACGAGGAAGGCGGTCTGCCCTAGCTGCTCAAGAAGCCGTTGCCGCTGGCCAGCGGACGCCTCATCCAGCGCACGCACGACGCATTCAAGATCAGCGTCGTGCTGCGCCGCGTCCAGATCCGCAACGTCCAGGCTGCGGTACCGCGGGAGGACGATCTCCAGTACCTCGGCGACCACGTCGGGCTCAGTGAACTTCAGCGCTTCCAGAAACTGCCGGGCAGCAGGGGGGTCCGCAATGGCGCGCCGAACCGTGGGAAAGCCGGTCCCGGCCCGGCCCGGGAGGTAGGCGGCAGGGCGGTCCCCGGAGTCAAATGGTGCTACCTGGCTGCCATCCTCAAGCCGGATGATCGGCCTTGTTCTTGCCGGGCCCGGCTGCTCATCCGGGAATCTCGGCACCCGCCACAGAGCGGGGCTGCGATGGAGGAACTCGTAGAGGCGCCTTATCCACTCATCTGACTGCACCATGAGGAATTCGGACGTGAGCCTCGTGACAACGGCTTGCGGCGTGACCTCATCGATACCGATCTCTTCGCGGAGGTATCGCCAGAGCAGAGGCGTCCGGTTTTCCGTGATGGACTCATCCGCGAAGGCAAGAGGCCGGCCGGCTCCGTAGAGCACGCCGAGCTGATCCGGGAGAAGAAGATCGCGAAGGCCCGCGCCACCGGCGAGCTTCAGCTCCCCGGCAGCGCCGTAGTCGCCCCCGGCGACGGGAATGAGTTCCTCGTGGGCAAGTGCCTTGCGCACCGAGTCGAACAGCGGGCGGAACATCGAGCCAGGCTGGAACCGCGTGGCGTCGAGCGGTAGCGCCTGCAGGACTTCGACCGTGAGGAGCCCGTCAGCGCGGAGCTCCCGGAGCACATCGACGAGCAGCGCGGCGGTCTCGCGCACCAGTGCCTGGTTCGACGGATCGTGTTCGGGGACGTTGTCGCGGGCTGGCGTCGTCCGGTAAGGACCCCCGATCAAGAAGCCCAGGAAGGTCTCCTTCTCCGTAGGGAAGAACACCACCAGCGGGGAGTCATCACGCTTAACGAGCCGGCGCTCGCCGTCTGCGGCGCCAACCCGGAAGGCGATCTCGACCCGGAGCGCCGGACGGCCGAGATCCTCGAGCTGACGGTGCCAGACGAACCATTCCTCGCCCGCGCGACCGGGCCCTTTCGACAATGTGACATGTCGGCTTGAGCTAGTGCGGCTTTCCGCACCGCGCTCGATGACCGAGCTGGCGATCCGAACGCCGCGGACACGCACGCATCCGATGTTCCGGAGAAAAAGCAGGGTGCTGGGCTCAAGGTTGTTCAGGGCCGCGGATATCTCCGCAGCGGCGATCGCCGCGGTGACGGTGTCATGGTCAAAAGGGAAGACGAAGAGGGTCCCGGACGCGGGCTCATCCAGCGGGTCCGCGAAAGCCGGCCGGACGTAGTTCTCGATCCGGAAATGCTCGTCCGAACTATAGACCCGCGGGATCTTGGTGTATGCGTACACCGACTTGAAGCCGATGCCGAACTTTCCGATCTTCGTGAGATCTCCGGACTTCCCGCTCTTGCCGACCCCGCAGACGCCACGAACGTCGGCTTCCGTGAAGGGCCGGCCGTCGTGCCGTACCTCCAGGCGATCTTCAAAGAGCTCGAAGGTCAGCTCCGTCGCGTCGGCATCCTCGGCGTTCTGGATCAGCTCGAAGATGAAGTGGGTGCGCTCGCTGTAGAGGTGCCCGAGCAGGTCCAGCACGGCTGTGTCCCAGCCGTAGCGGGCGATGTTCTCGGCGCGGATCTTCTCGTAGTCAGCTGACACCAATGACCTCCACAACTCCCCGCTGCCGGTGCGTGCCAGCCCTGCGCACCGCGAACTCGTGAACTCCGCGCCCGCATCATGGGACCTGCGTAACGGCACTGGTTGCGTTCTCGTCCCCTCAGTCATGCCGGAATCCTTCATGGTGTCACAGCAGGCGGCCGCCGGCCCGGGTCAGGCACCGGCCGGGCCCTCCGCGAAGCAATATCCATGTGGTCACAGGTTGATGTCCCAGCCGTCCCTGTTCGCCAGGCCCCGCGCCGTTTGACTCGGCCTGGCCTGGGCGGCAGGCTGGGAGCGGCCTCGTCCGCTGGCGGTGGGGTTCATCCGGTGCTGTGACCGGATGTGCCTGTACCTGCATGGCTCCCCAACCCAGCGGAAATGGTGAGAATCGCCGGCTGGCAGCCGATCATCCCGGCGTTGTCCAGTCACGATCTGGCAGCCCGGGCGTCTCGCGGGAGGACGTGCCGCGAACCTCCGGCGTCAGGGCGCGCCCTGCCCGCTCGGCCAGGAATGCCATCTCGTAGGCCACGAGGCCCATGTCGCAGTCAGCGGCGGCGAGCACCGCGAGGGCCGAGCCGTCGCTGACCGACATCACGATCAGCATGCCGCGGTCCATCGTCACCACCATCTGGGCGACAGGTCCCCCCTCGAATAGCCGCGCCGCACCCTGCACAAGGCTGGAGAGGCCGGAGGTCACCGCGGCCAGCTGATCCACCCGGTCGGGGGAAATGCCGTGGGAGAACGCCAGCGGAAGGCCGTCGGAAGAGACGACAGCCGCGTGCGCCACATCGGGAACACGCTCGGTGAAAGCCGTGATCAGCCAGTTCAGATCCTGCACCGCACTCACGGGTACCCCTTAGTGTCCTAAGCGGGCGGCTGTTGCAGCGACCCGTCTCCTGCTCCTCGGCCCGGCTCACCCAGGCGCAGCTCCGGGATGCCGCGCCGGGGAGCCGCTCGCCGCCATCGTCTGCCCTGTCTGCATCTCACCACCGTAGCTCGCCTGGTCTGCTCACCAGGAGAAGCGCCGACGGACTGTCCCCCGTTACGTTCCGATCTCCCGCCTGCACGAACAATCCGGAAATTCCGGCGGCGTCTGGGGAAGCCGCACCACGTTGGCTCCCGACACTGGCTCCCGCACCCTTGGCTGCACCGCTTTTCACCCCTGAATTCGCAGGCTGCCACTGTCCCCAGCGGCCGGGGAACGCCGGCAGTGAGCACTGCGCGGTCAGCCGCTTCGAAACCGGGCAAGCGTAACGCGCCCGACCGGCTGATCAACGCACGGGTGGCACGCCGCCCGTGCTGGTCCCTGGGCTGCGCCGCCGTCAGCCCGGCGTGGGGTCCTGCAGGCCGAAGAGGCGAAGGAAGCTGTGGTGCACAGCGCTGGTGGCGCCTTCGGTGGTCATCCGCCCGGCTTTGACTTCGTCTTCGGCAGCGCGCCCGAGGGCCAGGCCGGCGGCGAGGAGCCAGCCGGGCGAGAGACGGCGGTGGAAGTCGCCGCTTTCCTGTCCGCGCCGGATGACCTCATGCAACCGTAAGGCACTCAGCACGCGCATCCCCGCTCAGACGTGGCCTTCACGATGGAACAGTATGTCCAGACCGACCTAGAAGCCGACCGCCAGGTAGCCGGATTCCTTTGAGGCAACCTGGAGTAAGCACAGCACGGCCGACTTGAGCACCCCACGCGCCCATATCGCCGATTCCGCGCGACTGACAGCCGCGCCATCGGCGCTTCAGGTTGCCATCGCAATTGTTAGTGAGCCACGTGGGATGGCCTGTCGTAAGTCTTCGCAATTCCTGTGACGGCGGCTGCGGAGTCCTGCGTGGACGACGGCTGCGACACGCCAGGCGGGGTGCGTGATTTGCCGGTGACGACAGTGTTAGCTGTGGTTCGTGACTGCGGTGG